>Ga0209518_1000007_pt1 | contig 429198 bp, 652 predicted proteins | sample RifGroB1_FD_183993 | JGI IMG/M metagenome (GOLD analysis project Ga0209518, IMG submission 183993) | Groundwater microbial communities from Rifle, Colorado, USA - Groundwater B1 (SPAdes) (version 2) | ecosystem: Environmental > Aquatic > Deep subsurface > Groundwater | place: Rifle, Colorado...
CATTTTTTCTTGATAATCTCTTAATACAATTGTTCTAAGACCTTCATCGGTCATTACTGTACAATACTTATTAGCAAAATATACTATATCTTTAGCACATTTTCTTATTTCACTTATTTCAAAATCTGTATAATCAAATATTATGTTACCTTTTCTTATTGTTGGATTGCCTTCATAAAAGGGAGTTGATTTGGGTTTATAACCTTCATCAATCATATTCATTAATTCATTGATTTTTTCGGTACTCCATGCTGTTCTTTCTTGCACATTATCTTCTTTATGTGCTAGCGCGTATTCTTCTTCCATATTTTAATTATTAATCGAAAAAACCGAATTCAGTGGCATTTTCTATGTGTTCATATTTAACTCGTAAATCTTTAGGTAATAATTTAACTAAATGATTTAAATCATTTAAATTATTATCAAATATTTTTACAAAATTTGTTTTTATTTTTTTAAACATTATATCTAATATTTTAATTAAATATTGTTTATCCATTTTAATTTCTTTAACAACTATATTAAAAGTTTTTAATATTTCTAATAAATATTCTAAATTAGTTTCACTATAATCTAAATATTTATTGTTAAATATATTATATAATCTTACATCATTTTCATTATTATCACCTGTTTCTATACTATTATATTTTGATATCATTTTCAATACTAAATTAATATCATTTATAGTAACATATTTATGTAAAAAATCACTATGTATAAAATTGTTTATCTTTTTTTCTATGTTATCATATTCCTTTTTTGCATTAGCTTTTAGATCGCTACTTGTTTCTAAATGATTTTGTAAAAAGAAAGTACTTTCATAATATTGAGTAGTTACTAAAAAAAATTTATCATTTCTATTTAAAACTTCTATTTCTGGTCCAGGCACAAATTCACTATTCATAGAAGGATGTTCTTCTTGATAATAATGTTTTCTACTTATTCCTATTTCTGGAAAATCTTTAGCCATCAATAAAAAACAAGGTTGGTTTAAAACAGGTAGTTTGATATCACCTATTTCTAAATTATGTGGAGTATTTGATCTATTAGAAATTAATAATCTAGTAACTTCTTTTATAACATTTCCACTTTTTTCTCTAAGTAACCATGCAACAAGTCCGTCTTTATCATAAATTTCTTTAAAATATTTTTTACTAATATTATGATTAATTGAATCATGAACAGATTCAATTAAAAAATCTTTATATGTTTGAATATATTTCATTTAGTTATTTTTTAATTATCGAAAAATCCAAAATCATCTGCATTCGCTACATCCTCTATATCTTTATGACCTCTTAAATGTTTTGGAAAATCTTTATGCTTTATCACCTTAATTCCATTCATCTTAAACAACCTCAACCATACTTCATTACTCAAACCCTTCAAATTCAAACTATCAAATACTTTCAATTTAACGAACTCAACTGGTATTGAAACCAACTCATTAACATGTAAATATAATTCTGTTAAATTCTTTAAATTGCCAATCTCCTTTGGCAACTCAGTTAATTTATTATTATCTAAATTTAAATATGTTAATTTAGTTAAATTACCAATCTCCTTTGGCAACTCAGTTAACTGATTATTATATAAATTTAAAATTTTTAAATTCATTAAATTACCAATCTCCTTTGGTAACTCAACCAACTGATTTCTATTTAAATTTAATTCTTCTAAATTCTTTAAATTTCCTATTTCCTTTGGAAATTCCTTCAACTTATTATCACGTAAATTTAATTCTGTTAATTTAGTTAAATTACCTATCTCCTTTGGCAACTCAGTCAACTGATTATCACTTAAATCTAAATATGTTAATTTAGTTAAATTACCAATCTCCTTTGGCAACTCTTTTAACTTATTTAACTTATTATTATTTAAAGTTAAAGCTGTTAAGTTAACTAATTTTTCAATTGAAACTTTAGCTAAATTAGCTATTAACTCTAATGTATCTAATTTAACTTCTTTAGCTTCTAATAAAAAATCTTTATATGTTTGAATATATTTCATTTAGTTATTATCATTTTCAAAATCTTCAGGATCTGGTCCAAAATCCTCTTCATCATCTACATCTAAATCTTCATCTAAATCAATCACAGGTTCAATAGTTTCAGCATTTTGATAATTTTTAGTAATTAAATCTTCTTGAGTTATTGATTCTTCTTGATCAATTATTTCTTCTTTTTTAAGACTTTGCTGTATAGCTTTCATTAAATCTTTTTGTCCTCTTGAACTGACGCCTGATTTGTTAGTAGCTTCTTTACTATTAGATGTTGTAGATTTTCCTTTGTATACTTCATAATCTCTTCCTATTCTTTTAATATCTTCTTCAGCAGCCATCATATACATAGTTTGACTTTTAATAATATCAAGCATTGTCTTTTGAAGTTGACCTAATACCTCAAACATTCTTGGATGCATATCTCCATCTTCTATTGCTTCTAATAATCTTGTCATAGATCGTTCAGAAGTTTCTAATAAATAAATTAATTTTGAAAGACCTGAATTTTTAGCTTCTATTTTAGCTTTAATATATTCTTCATGTTCAATTATATCTTCATCTAAATAGAATTTTAGTAATGAAATAATTGTATTACGAGCTCTATCTTCTGCCTTATCTTTTATTGTTTTAAATATTGTACCAGACATTTTAACTGAAGGAAGAGCATCATCGGCCTTTTCATTAGTATTAATTTCATCAGGAAGACCGTCTATTATTAAATCACTTATAGACATTCTTACGAATTCCTTATCATCTTCACTTATTTTATCGTTCATTATTTATAATATTAAAAATTATACTCTTTTTTTAGCACCCTTATTTTCTTCAACAGAAGAAATATTTATTTTTTTACCGAATGATACATTAGTATTATTCATTATATCATCTGATATTATCCAAAGTACTTTTTTAGCATACTTTGGAGTTGGTGGCATAGGAGCCAATCCATCAGTAAAGTACATCATTGCACCTAATTTTTGACCTTTATTTAAATTAGCATTAACCCATTCAAATGGTGGTTCAAATGAAGTTCCACCTCCACCTTTAAAAGATAATAAATCTTTTGCTATATTATCTCCTTTTAATTTGTGTATTACTGGATCTTGTATATTATAATCACAATGTATTATATAAATATCTCTAATATCATAGTTATTGCAAAGATTAAGTATCTCAGCTCCAAATACTTCTAGCATACTAGTACTAACACTTCCAGAAGTATCAACAGCAATAACAAGATTTCTCATTGAATCTTCTTTATATTTAAGACCTGGTATATAAATTCCTTTACTAATATATCTCCTGTTAGGCATTTTATATTCCATGTTTCTAACAGAGAGTTTTAAAAATTTGAGTTTTAAAAATTTTCGTACTTCAGCTCTCCAATTAATTTGTGGAACACTTAATCTTGCAATAATTCTATCTATAGATGAACTACCTAATCCTCTTCCTTTAGATGCATTTCTTCGCATATAATCTTCCCACCATGTTCCACTTTTTCCTTCTGATTTATTTTCTCCTTCAATTTTACCAAATGTTCCTTTTTTCCATACAGCACCAGCATTACCTAATTCAGATCCATGACCTTGTCCGGTTCCATTACATGCAGGACAAGTCGAACTACCTTGACCCTGACCTTGACCCTGTCCTTGACCCTGACCTTGACCCTGTCCTTGACCTTGACCCTGACCTTGACCCTGTCCTTGACCTTGACCCTGTCCTTGACCCTGACCCTGTCCTTGACCTCCTGGAATAGTTCCTGATCCATTACATCTAGGACATCCTTGTTTTGGAAATTTAGATTTTATTTCATCATAAATATCTTCTGCACTTTCACCATGATATTTTATATCATACATTACATCATTAGGCATTTTTATTCCTGATGATTGTTCCATTTCTTTAAGAATACTATTAATAGCATAATCTGCTGCTACATTCCAAGGTTTATGTTCTCTATTTTTTATTCTTTCATGATGCATTAATGTACAATGTAATACTTCGTGCATAATAACAAATTTAAGTTCGTCCATCGTAAGTTTTAATGTAAAATCTGGATCATATACAACAACAATTCCATCTGTTCCCATTGTACCTTGTGCTTCACCATTAATATCTTGTTTCCATTCTAATGCCGCAATAGCTTCTGCAAAAAATGGAAATTTACCTGAAACTTGACTAATAGCAGTTCTTATTTTTTTATCAGCATCAGGATTATATTTTAATGGATAATTTATAATAAGATTTTCAAATATAAAATTTTCATAACTTTTAATATATTTCATAATATATTACTTTTTATTATATTTTTCTTGATCTTCAGGTCTCCAAAATTCTTGTTTATATGTATCACTCCATAATTTAATTGCTTTTTGTACTCCATCAGGATCTTCTGTTTTTAAATATGGATGAACATCTAATATCATTTTAACTAAAAGATTAGCCCATTCCATTTGTTTTAATCTAATTGAATATTTTACAACATTTATTAATTCTTTAGAAGTAATTTTTTTTCTACTTCTTTTATAAGCAATTGCAGACATCATAGCTTGAGCAACATTTGCATTAAGTGATTGTTTATCTTTTCCTCCACCTACATTAAATGTTAAAGGAGCACTAGGTGGAATTTTTGCTTTATCTGGATCAGAGTATACATAATCTATATCTTTATCATCCATATGACCAGCTATAGTATTTTTAAATGCTATAAACATCATAGCAGGAGTTTTGCCTATTGTAGTTTCTAATGCATCTAATATATCTTGATCGGTTAATTCTTTTCCTTCTGTTTTAGCTATTTTTTCATACCATGCATATTTTTTTGCTGCTTCAACCCAAGATCTTGGAGAAGCCCATACTGGAGATTCTTCTCCAATAATATATCTATGAAAATATTTTTCATTAAATTTAATAAAAGCTAGCATATGGCTACTTAATAAAATTTCTTTAGCTATTTGTATATCAGAATCTGGATCTTTTTCTTTTGTTTTAAGCCATTTTTCCCATGAAGCAGGATCTGCTACTAAATTAACATGATGAAATCTATTTCCTAATGCAGAACCTAAATCTTCAACATCTGCATTTTCTTCTCCACTAGATCTATTTCCAGCAGATATTATAACCCATTCGCTAGGAAGTTCATAATCACCTGTTTTTAATCCACCTCCTAATTTTCTATCTAAAACAAATTGTAATGAAGCTTTTATTACAGGAATAGCAGCTCTATTCATTTCATCGAAAAATATAATTCCACCTTTTCCGTTTTCTCCATTTGTTGTTGGAAATACTAATGGAGTAGCATATCTGGTTCTACCTACTTTAACTATTTTACCAGTAGCATCTGGCATATCAACATATACAATTTCAGGTACTCCGACAAAATCTGTTGGATCTTTTAATGATAAATTAAATATAATTAAATCTTTTCCATATTCATCTGCAATTTGTTTAACTATATCAGTTTTACCAACACCTGGAGCTCCCCATATAAATAATGGTGATTTTTTTTCTACTGCATATCTTAAATTCATTTTAAGACCTTTAACATCTACATTTTTAACTTCTTTACTTGGATGACTTAAATCTAATGGATTTTCTTCACCAACTATTCCTTCTTCCAAATTTTTAATATTAATATCTGGAACATTTTTATTTTTTAATGTATTACAATAATATTCTATTCCCCATTTTTTAAGTTGTCCTTTTTTTTGTAAAAATAATAAATTATATGACCAAGCATGTTTTCCAAATTTTTCAATAAACCAATTTGTTATTTTAGTCCATATTGCATTAAATAATCCTTCATTTAATTCATCATTTAATTCATCATTATTATTAAAATTAGAATATATTTCATCTAATTCATCATAAGCTGAATTAAATTCAGGTTCAGGTTCAGCTTTATTTACAATTTTATTAAATTTATATTCTGCCAATAAATTAATAGAAATATGTTCAGAATACTGCGTAAAATTTTTGAAACTCATAACTTTTATTTTTTTTATATATTAACGATTGTTTGCTTTTCTTGCTAGACGTATACCAGGCATTGCATTATCTACTATTTCACTTAAATGAGTATCAGCAACAACATATTGATTTAATATTAAAGATTGTTCTTCTTCTTCAATAGGTGATTTAAATATTCTTATATTGGTTAACTCTATTGGGCATGAAATTAATTTCCAATCTAACCCATCTGTTATAATATATTTTTCATTTAATTGTTTAGTTTCAGTAAATGAATTTTTTAGTGTACTACCAATATTAAATGCTCCAGTACCTGTTATTTTTTCTATTTCATATACGAATAAACTTAATTGTTTAAATGTATTAGAAAAATTGATAACTATTCCATACCAATTATCAGTTAAAATTTGAAAATCTTTTGCTTTTAAATCAAAGTAATAATCATAATTATTAATATTTATAATAAATGCATCCTTTATAAAACCAATTTCAAATTTATCGCTATATTGTAAATATTTGCAATATTCATATTTTCTGGACCTTGCATTAATACGCACATTTGTTATATATATGGTACTAATTGTAAATTTATTGCTATTAACAGCTATAATGCGATGTATACCATTATAATCTTGTGTACCTGTTATTCTAACGATATCACCAACTACATAGTCATTTGTAGCTAATTGAAATACAGTGTTATTATTGATATCAGATTCTATATTTTCTATAACCAATGAATTATATGATATTCTGCTAGAAGATTTTATCCACATTGTAAATGCTCTATTTTCATCAACTGTTATTCCTTTATTATATCTATAAATAGCTGCAATGCTATCTTTAGTTATAGAAGATAGATCATATTGATATTTTGATATTACAGTATAATTATTTCTAATTTGATTATCATTAATTTTTAATCTTATATCTATTTCTTTTCTTATATAATCTTTATCATTAGTTCCTAATGTATTATATTGATTAGCTTTTCTAACTTTAATTATCTCTTCTTCTTTTTCTTCTTTAAATCTTTCTTCTGTACTATCAATTATACTATCAATTTCTTCTCTAATTTCAGGACCAGCTTCTTCTTGTTCATAATCTCTATTCTGTCTATCTTGCCAATCAGTTAAATTAACTTTATAAAAAGGAGTTTCATATAAAGAAGCATTTGGTAAAGCTATAGAATTTATTTCAAACATTCTATCAATCATTGGAAACCATATTGCATCTCCTTGTCCTGGTCTTTCTCCTTTTCCAAATGCTGCTTCAAAATGAGTTTTAATTATATGTACTTCAAACATATCTGGAACTTCCATATCTAATTGACTAAAATGAATTTCACGGCTTGGAAATTCATTATTAGGAACAACAACTTTTAAATCATCAACTTCCTTAACATTGTATAAAGAATATTCTTTAAATATAACATCTCTAGAATCTGATTTTGGATTTTGTTTATAATATCTAACAGGTAGTCCAAATATTGTTCCTACTAAACAACTTAATTGATTATAATTAGATCTAGCATTTTGTAAATTTGCATATGGATCAAATACAGCTTCTGGACAACAATCGTCAATTATTAATGTTTCATTTGGAGCACAATCATCACCATTACAATATTCAACACATGGAATATCTACAATAGATCCATTAGTTGTTATTGTTTCTAACGATATTGATTCAAAAGTTAATGTATTTCCAGTACTTATAGATTCAACTTCATATTTATATTGTATCCAAAAAGGCTTAGTTGAATCTAATTCTAATTCTTGTAAATTATCATTAGTTAAAATAATCCAATCTGAATAAAATTTATTATCAATTGACCATCTAAAATATTTATAAAAAAAATTATATGTATCTTCACCAGAAATTTCATCTTGATAAGATTCAATACTTGAAATATTCTCGTAAGGTTTAATTAAACTTATAAATAAAATATCTCCCTTTTGTGTAGCTGATCTTCCTTCTACTGCCATTTTTTATTTTGTTATACATTTATTTATTATATATCCCAAAATAAAAAAGGGATAACTTAATTGTTATCCCTTTAAAGTAATATAAGTTTATAGTAAAATTAAAAATCGGTTTTAATTATTAAAAAGCAATCATCTTCTTCTATTTTAGTTTCAAGCATTTCATATATAATTGAAATTACATCTTGAATATCTTGAATAAATAGTGGATCAATTTTTTCAACAGCCATTAATCTAGATATAAAATCTTTTGATTTAATAATATAATAAGGATCTATTCCAATTGATAAATCTTTATCATATACATTCATAAAACTTAAAAGTTCATTTAAATTATGTAATTGTTCTAAATTTAAATATTTAGGAAAATCTAATATACCTTGATGCACTTTATAATCAAATCCAACTAAACGCTGATGATTAGAATAAAATACTCTACTAAAATTTCTTTTATCAGAAATTTCAACATTTAACATTTTTAAATTTTCGAAATTACTTAATATATTATTTAAAAAATATGCGCTATTAACATTATTAAATAACGTTTCAGATGGCACTGCATTTATTCGTTCTATTTCTTTATTAAATTTATTTTTAATAATTTTTTCTAAATCTTCTTTATTTACAGAATAAATATTCTTCTGATTAGTTATATAATATGTACTTTTTCTAATTTCATTAATAATTAAATTATCAAAATAATTATTTTTATAAAGAATAATATTTATAATTAATGGTACACTGTAAAATTTAGATTCTTTTTTAACAAACATAATGTTATTCTTTTAAATTTCTTTTTTGAATCTTTGTCATTTGTTTTTCAAGTGTTTTTAAATCATTTACAACAATAGTTTCATTATATTTTAATGCATCTTTATATTCTTTCATTCCTATTTCATTAATCTGAAGATACATATCTAATATTTCATCTTCAGGAGAATATTCTTTAGTATCTTTTTGATTTTTATTAGTTTTAGTAAAAATCCAACTAGGAGTTTTTTTATATTGTTGAGCAACCATTTGCCAACAATCAACTAGTCCAGCAGGATCCATTCCTACCTTATTAAATAAAGCAGCTTGTACTGGATATTTTATACTGCAAAATCTATTCATCATAAATGCATGTTTAGCTTTTTGATGTCTAGTTAACTTTTTATAATTTTGAGGTTCATTAAAAAATACTCTAATAAAATCAAATAATTTATCTACATCTATCATATTTTAAAATAATGAATTATCACTAATAATATCTTTAATATCAAAATTATCTTCTTCATCATCCTTAAAGAAATTAAATTGAGACGGAACAAATACATTATTAACATGTTCAGTATCTTTTAATATAGATTCTTTTGTTACAAAATTATTAATATCTTGTTGTAATTTTGAAAATACTTCTATATCTTTAAACATTTGTTGTTGAATTTGTTGTGGTATAGCTCTACTATGTAGCATAATTAACATAGTATTATTTTCAATATTATTTAAAATATCTTGATAAGTCATTTTAGTTGCATTAAGTTCATGTATTATTATTTTAGCAACTTCTTCTCTATATGATTTATCAAATAAATAAATACTTTTAAAATCTTTATGTTTTTCAGTTAATACATCCCATACTCTATCAGCTTTTTTATCACTAACTCCGTATCTTCTTCCATTTTTTTCATACCAATATACAGATTTTATATTATCACCAGCATCACCACTTAATATTTTTTTAAATATAAATTCATTAGAATTAACTGTAATTGTTTGTAATTGATGTTTTTTAACTAAATCTTTAAGTAAAGTTTTTGTTATATTATCTCCATGAATAGTTTGATTCATTTCAAATATATTTGTAATTTCGTTACTTATATCAGATTTAAGCCAATCTATAAATCCAGGATATCCAACTATTTTTTTACTCATTCTATTTTTGGTATAAAATATAGTATGAGCTTTAGTTGATTCATTATAATCAACTAATTGCATTAAATCTCCGTCACCTGAAACTATTATAACATTATCTCCCTCTAAATTCAAAGCTTTAGACCAAGCAAAAACTAAATCATCACCTTCAGCACCAGGAACTCTGTGTATAATCATTCCCTTATTTTTTAATATAGTTGAAAATTCATCTATACAATTATAGAAACTAGACCAATCGATATTATCTGATGGAACTCTATTTCCTTTATATGCTTGTTCAGGATAAAAATCCTTTCTCCATGACGATGAATCAATTACAAAAACTATCCTTTTAAGAATAGGTTTAAACCTTCTAATTTCAGCTGCGAAATCTAATGCTAACTTACCAATAAAAGTACTTTGATCATTTTTAGATTCTAATAATTTTCCTTTACTTTCATTAGGCAGAACATAAAGCGTCTTATGAAAAAAATAGTTGCCATCGAAAATAATTGTATGTTTTTTACTCATTAGTATATTTTATTAATAGTACTTTATTTTCTTTTAAGATATTAGTACCATTTTGTATATAGATTTTTTCTTTATTTTCATCTATTACAGCTAGTTTTATAGAAGTAATATCTATTTCAGTATAACCTATAATTCCATGTTCATCATTAATTATTTCATATGCTAATCCTTGAGTAGCTATATTTTTTAATTTTTCTTTTGATAATTTTATTTCCATTTTATTTAAATTTAATAATTTAGTTTATATATTTATACATTATTAACTACGTTTTGAATCTCATAAATCGCGGCCAATAGTGAAATCTGTGGATCAATTACCTGTTGACGAGTAGATTGATATTTATTTACAGTTATAATAATTTGTGGAAGATATTTTAATTTATCAGGTTTTTCTTGTTGTAAATATTCAATAAATTCTGTACCTAAAGATGCTAATACATCATCAACTCTATTAGAATAATTAGAAACTAAATATTGATAATTTTTAACAGGATCTATATTATCGAAAATTAATTGAAATATATCTTTATAAACGCTATTAAATTTTTTAATATCATCTATTGATATTTTTTCTTTACCTTCATTTTTATATCCTTGTAAAGTATTTAGCATACTTCTAAAGTCAGGAAATTTTCTTTTAACTAATTCTAATAATGCTTCTTTATCTATAATTAAATTTTCAGCTTTACATATATTCCACAATCTAATTAAATAACCTTTCATTAATTCAGATTCTTCTTCTTTAGAAAAATCAAAATTAATTAATTCAAATCTAGATTTAACTGCTTCATCTATTTTATTAATATAATTACTAGTAGCAATAAATCTAGAATTAGCATGAAATTCTTCCATAGATGCTTTAAATGCTTTAAAAAATTGTTGTGAAGCACCATCACAATTATGAGTACATATTCCATTTTCTGTTAAAAATGTATGATTTTTATATACTGTTAAATTTAAAACTCTTCCTTTATCTATTTTTTTAATTTGTTTTATTTTAAATGTTTTCATTTATTAAAAAATTTTTGATTTTATTATTTACTTTTTCTGGAATTTTAAAATTATTTTTTTTAACAATATTATCGAAATGTATATATGTATAATTTTTAAAAAAAAATTCATCAATTCTTTTATATGTAAAAAAATTTAAGTTACACCAATAAATTAAACTTTCTTCTTTTAAAATATTAATATCTTTATTCATATAAATTGATGGTTTTATTTCATATACAACTTTATTTTTATAATCTATAAAATCTATTATATAAATTTTTTCAATATTATTATAAGTATAAGGTATTCTTAAATCTTCATATTTTAAATCTAAATTTTCATTTAAAATAAAAAAACATAATTCCCAAGAACTTCTAAATTTATACTCAATATTATTGTGTCTTAAATAAATATCTAATTTTGTCCAATAATTATTAATATTAGGTTTAAATCTATTTTCTGATATAGCCTTCTTAAGAGCAATACTTTGTTTTTTCCTTCTTTCATCGGTAACATAAAATTTAAAATTTTTATGATAACATTTTAATGAACAGGTATATTGTGATTTTGTTTTTCCTTTTCCAAATAATTGTTTATATTCATATTCTTTATCACATATTTTACATATTTTAATATTTTCATGATAATATGTTTTTACAAAATCTAAAAATTTATCTTTATATAGTTTTTTATAAAAAAATCTTTTATTTCTTAAATTCTTTTTAATATAAAAACAAGTATCCTCACTTAAATAATAATCTTTTAAATCAATTTTCTTTTTATTATAAAAATAATTTAATCTAAAATCATTAAACATATTAATGGGATTTTCAACTTTGTTTAATATGAAATTTTTATATAAAATATGTTTTACCTTTTTAATATCTTTATATTCATTTAATAATTTATAACTTATTAAATTTAAATATGAATAATCATAAGGTTGAAAATTATCAATTATATGTTCATTTTTAAAAAAATATCTTTTATATTTTTGACAATAATCATCATTACATTTATAAATTCTTCTATTTTTTAAATCTTTAATCTTTATATTATTATTACATATTTTACATTTTACAATCTTTTCATCATTTTTTTCCTTTTTTAATTTATTACGTTTTTTTGCACATTCTATTAAAAATGTTTTTTGACATTTTTCATTACAACATATTTCTTTATATCCTGTAAAAAAACCTCTAAATTTTGCATTAGATCCACAATATTTACACTTAGGTATATTTATATTATTTTCTTTTAAATATGCTTCTTCAATAGAAGCATATTTAAATCTAAATTTATTAATTAAACTTCTATTATAACTACTATAACCCATTAATATTTTTATTTATATATCCCATTATATTTTTAAATGTTATAAAAAACATATTATATTATCCGTCAAACTTAGTCCATTTTTTATAGATTTTTCCATAATTTTACTATCCTTTGTGAGAATCATAAAGGGATGATTCTCAGTAACATTGATAGTTTTTCCATCTTCTAATTCTATTTCATATAAATCATCAATTTTATCAGAAATTATTTCACATGTATCATTTTCTAATTTTCCAGTTTCAGTATTCATAGAAATACAATCATATATAGTATTTTTTTCTAAATTTTTTAATTTTATAGATTTCCAATTATTAAGTTTACCTATTCTTACCTTTTCATCTTCTTGTAAACATTCGTCTAGAATAACAACTTTAAGTTTTCCAGGTTCATCCATTATTGATCTAGTAGAACAAAAATCTGTTATTTTTTCTCTAACAACATCTACTGATGTTTCTTTAGATGAATTAATATAAATATATGGATATCCAAATTCTTTAACAATAGCTTTAGCAACAGAAGTTTTACCTAAACCCGGACTTCCATAAAATAAATAATTTTGAAGTTGACCAGATTTGAATTTTTCCTTTAAAAAATTTGGAACTACTATGTCATCTATTTTTGTTGGACGATATTTTTCTGTCCATAATATTTCAGATATCTTCATTTATTCAGGTATAAAGCTTCTTAATAAAAAAATGTTATTTGACATTGAATATGTATAAACATAGACTTCTTTTTGATTTTTTAAATATTCAATCATTTCATCTAAATCTTTAAATTGATTAGATTGACAAATATAATTTCTAATTGTATTATCTTTTTGTTTAAATTGTGCTACAGGCTGTTCAACTATTTTAACATTATATAATCTTGAAATTGTATCTGCAATATAATCTAATAAATCAAAATTTACATTATTAGAATTAATTAAAGACATACTATATAATAGAAATCTTTTTCTTTCAACAGTATATAGTTGTTCATTTGTATATTTTACTTTTTGATGATATAAAACATCATCTATTATTTCATTTTGTAACATTTATTTGAATTTTAAATTATTAATATTAATATAATTATATGCAAAAATAATTTTTTGTTTCACTATTTATCTAGTATTTCTAAAGCCTCTTTAGTTCTATCCATCCCGTCTTTTAGTTTTTCAAGTGATTCTGTTATATCTTGACCTTTAGTTATTTTGTATTTATAATTAACTGCTCTAACATAATCAGAAGCTTTAACATCGCATTCTTCTTCAACTTTTCCACCTTTATCTAATTTAATTTGATCGGCTAAAGCACAAATAGTTGCTTGTTTATCACATGCTCTATCTAGTAAAGCTTTTAATATATCTTTAGGTTCAGTAGGCAAATCATAATCAAAAAGAGCTTTCCAATTATCTTCTACCATTTTTTTTCTTTTTTTATCTAATTGCCAATCTATGTCTTCTAGAAGAAATTCTCCATGATAATCACGATCATCATTCACGGGTACAATTCGTAAACCTCTGTCCCTTAAATAAATATTTAAATCTAAATCATAACCTACGAAACTTAATAACAAGTATGCATCTGCAATATGATCTGCTAATATTTTTGCTCTAGGCGGGGTATTTTCATTAGGCCATCCTCCTAAATAATATTTGATATCTTTTGCATATCTAAATTCTTTAGGATCTCTATTAAAAAATCCTTTATAAATTCTACTAAGAGTAGATAACTCTTTATTATGATCTTCATTAATTTCATATCTAATTAAACTACCATCTTCAATTTCTTTTTCGTAAACTTTTTCGTTTTTCATAATATAATAAATTATTTAAATTTCCTATTTTAATTTATATGCAAAATATTTAATTTGTTACATGGAATATATATTAAAATAGCTGATGAAATACAAATTTGAAAAAAATAGATTTTATAGAAAAGTTTTAGTTGAACCTTTAACAACTATAACTGTTAAAGAAATTAATATGGATAATTTAGATAGAAAACGAAAAGTAATTGATATTCCTAAAAGAGAACCAATAAGACAAGAAGTAGATAGAGCTAATAGAGCAAAATTTTCAAATACTTATAAAAAAATTGATACATTAAATCCAATATTTAAAGATAAAACAATATTTATAATAGGTGGAGGTCCTTCTTTATTAAATTTCGATTTTTCTGTGTTAAAAGATAAATTTGTTATTGCAATTAATAAAGCATTTTTAACATATCCGAATGCTGATGTATTATATTGGACTGATTCAAGATTTTATAAGTGGTTTGAAACTGATATAAATAAATTTAAAGGTTTAAAAATTACTAATAAGCCAAGACCCGCTGTTAATGATATTATTAATTTAAGAGATACTGGAAGGGATGGATTAGAATTAAAACCTGATGGAATAAGACATGGAAATAATTCTGGTTATGCTGCAATTAATGTTGCAATACACTTGGGCGCAAAGAATATAATTTTATTAGGTTATGATATGGAATCAAAGGGAAATAAAACTCATTTTCATGATGGATATCAAATTAAACATAATCCTAGAATATATGAAAATAATATGATGCCTCATTTTAATACATTAATTAAACCTTTAGAAGAAAAAGGTGTTAAAGTATGGAATATAAATAAAGATTCTAAATTAAGATGTTTTCCTTTTTGCACACTATTGGAAGCACTAAATTTTTAACGATTTCTTTTGGTATATTTAATGTAATTTTGATGTTCTTCTTTTAATAGATTTTTGCAATATAACGTAAAATTTACTGATGATTCTATTACTTTTTTATCAATTTTAAATCTCACCTTATAGTATGCGTGTCTACATTCATTACAATAAAAATATTTAGGTTTTCTTTCATACATATTTATAATAATATCTTTATTGCATATAGCACAATACCATTCTATATTATCATAATCTACTTCTATATCACTATACGTAGTTATTTTATTTTGATAAGGATTAAACCAATATTTTCTATTTCCTTTATGTAAAGATTCCATATCGGCTATACGAAAAAGTATATGAAGAGTATGATCATCTTCAGATACTTTTTTTATGAATTTATTATTTTTTAAAAGATCTTTTTGAACTTTAGGTAATGGATCTGTTAATATACCATATTTTCTATGAAACCATCCAAAATTTAATCTTTTAATTTTATATAATCTGTTATACATTTACCAACGACTAAAAAATTTTCTTCTTCTTGTATTTTTACCTGTTAAATCTCTACCTCCTGGACCTATTACAGCATTTTGTTTTCTTGTATCTTCAGCTTTTTTTGCAACTTGATATGTAGCTACATGTTTTTCTTTACTAAATCCTTGTTGTATATTTTCAAGTCTTTTCTTTTCTAATTCTCTATATTTTTTTTCTTCTTCAGCTTCAAATCCTTTTTCTATATCCTCAAGTCTTTTTTTTTCAAGTTCTTTAATTGCTTTTTCGTCTTCTTTCATTTTAATATTAACTTCTTTTGTATCAGATGCAATAATTCCCATCTTTTCAGTATTTTGTCTCATAAGTTCTTTTCTTTCTTCTCCTTCTGCAATTTTAACTCTTTCGTTATTTACTCTTAATTGACCTTTTAATCTAGAAATTCTTTGAACTTTTCTTAAATATTCATTACTGCCTGCAATTTCTAAAGCTTCTGCTTCATATTCTTTAGCATTATCTTCTAATGCATCTAATTTAGTTTGAAGTAATGCCCACATTCTTTCAATATTAGGTTTTTTTCCTTCACTGAAAGCTCTTTCAATTTGTCTTCTTTGATCAATTTCTTGTCTTGCTGCTTTTAATCTTAATAAATTAGCTTTTTCTTGAAGATTTTTAACTTTAGGAGCATAAATAAACCAGTCACTTATTCTACCTTCATTTAATTGATTATTAAATAAATCAATTAAAGTATTTATTAACTCTTCATTAAAAGATTCTTCTATATGATTTTCATATGTTTCTAAAAACTTCATGTAAATGTATTTTTATTATATATTGGGATTTTTCATATAATTGTGTGTAGCAGTCTTACCAATATCATACCATTTAGCAATAGTTTCTTTACTAAATTCATACATACCTTTACCATCAGATAAAACATATGGCATAAATATTTTATGATTTTTAATTCCTCTTTCTTTAGATAATAAATCCATTTTTTCTTCATCATTTTTAGATATTTCTATCATCATAATATCGAATCCTCTAAATATAGGTTTAAGAACATTAGTAGCTTTCCAATTATCTTCTACTATCATTGCATTTTCAGGTCGTGAAAAGATAGAATAATTTTCAGTTATATTAAATTTTTCAACTAACCAATGTGATCCAATATGATCTCTTACTCCACCATCATAATAATATTCATCATTCATTAAAACTGGTTCAACAAAAGCTGGAATGCTCGATGTAGATTTAACATTATCTAAAAATTCTTCATATGTAAGTTGTTTACAATTAGCGTATTTTCTAGATCCGGTTTTAAAACCAACTGAACATAAAAATACAGTAGGATATATTTTATTCTTTTTATAATCATTAAAACGCTTTTCAGTCATAACTTTCTTAAAAGTATTTATTAATTGATCTTGTTTTCCTAATGAAGGTTTTCCAGTTAATAATCTAACTAATGCTCTTAAAGTTATTTTTCCTTTAGAATTAACAGGTTTGTATTTTCCAAATATATCAGTTAATGTAAAATTAGTTATTAATTCTTTAACTTCATCATATAAACCCATAGCTAATGGAACTGATAATATTCCACCAGCAGATGTACCAACTATATAATTAGGTTCATAATTATAATCACATAATAATGTAATAGCTGCACCACCTAAAGCTGCAATCTTTGTACTTCCACCTGATATTGATAAACTTTTCATTTTATAGTTTTATTTTAATAATTTCCATTTTTTAATATATCTAATAGTTTAACAGAAAATTCTTGTATTGTTGAATAACCTTCTATAATATAAGTATGATCTAAAAATCCATTATTTTCAAATGATGATCCTACTTGAGATCTAAAATAATCAAATAAACCTTCTGGATCACCTTCTAATAAACCTTCTCTACCATAATAAATATACGATTCTCTAAGATTATGTGTTAATAATGAAACACTTTTTTCTATTTCATTTAATACTTCATTAGCATCATTAAAATTTAATCTATTATATAATTCATACTTAGCTTTTTTATGTCTTATATCTCGTGATATTACTGAATTCATATCAAATATTTCTGCAAAAGCTATTTGTTCTTCAATATTATACACAGTATCTCTTAATTCTTTTGGGACAACAAACCATTCAGCTGCTATTAATTTTTCAATATCTGTCAATAATATCCAATTATTAGGATCTCCCATCATTTTAGTCCATACTAAAGTCATAATTTCATTACGTATAAATTTATAATCTTTATTTATACATGTTCCAAATTTATGCCAATTTTCTATTGAAGATATATCTTCATATCCTACTGTTACTGTATCTTCACATAATATAGGTTGATTTTCTCCTATTTCAGTTTTATTCCAAGTAAAAACTTGTGATATAACAGGTTGTCCTTCTATTAAATATGCTGTTAATTTCATTTTAAATTTTATTTTTATTAACTAACTCTCCAAAATTCATATGATGAAGAATTAAATGTTTGAGTTACTGCCGTACTTTCGGATGCACTTCTTAATTGAAGTGTATGTGATCCAGATGTTAATGTAGTATAGAAAAAATTAGTCCATGTTATATCATCACTTGTATCTTTTGATTCAATTTCAACTACATCTCCTAATGCAGTTCCATCTAAATACCATCTAAATTTTGCAGAGCTACTTGTTGAATTAGTAGTAAAATTAAATTTAGTTCCTATTCTATATGTTCCTGTATTAGTAGCAGATATTGTATAGGTATAAATTACTACAGTTAAGTTATTAGTTGTATATCCGCTGTTTGAATTATTATTAATATTTGAATTATTAGTACTTTGAGAAAATGATTCTCCAAATTTTATTGAAACATTACCAGATCCTAATAAAGTTGTTCCATCAACAGTTTTTATATTTGTTCCACTAACTAAAATAACTTGATATAAAGTATCAAAATATGTTTTAAGTGTTGCTTTAATATTAGCCCATGTTAATTTTTTCTTATCATTAGTAGCAGCAGAATCTTCTATTACAGTTATATCTGCATCTACTGGAGTTGTTTTACTTGTTAAACCATTAATTTCAGAAGATGCATTTAAATGTATTGCATTTGTATCTGTTCCTATTGAATCCAATCTACTATCGTTTCCTTGACAAACAGTTCCTGCAGTTATACCAAAATCTTTATTAAATGCAGTATTTTTAGAAAAAGCTGCTTCATAAACTCCCGTATGATTGTGATTTCCAGTAGCAACAGTACCAGCAATAGTTCCAACATTTAATGTAGCACTATCTCCTAAACCTAAACTAGTACGAGCTGTTACATTGTTATTTAAATCACTTAAATTACTGGCTATCTTTAATTGTGCATCATTAGATACATTACTTAATCCAATATCACTACTGTTTAATGTAATATTACTAGATAATGCTTTACTGTTTATTGTTGTTGTTTTAGGTACTTTAGTATCAGAATATGTTTTTATAGCTTTTTCAGATACTGCCACAAGATCAGAATTAGATGATAATGTTCCATCAGCACTTAAATTTATAGCTATTGATTGAGAACTTAATTCTGTTAATGTGTTACCATTATTATCTTTAATTGTAATATATGAATTATCTATAGCATTTTGTAAATCTGCACTATCTCTAATCTCCTCTGCTGTAAATTCAGTAATAAGATTATAATCAGTAACTGGATGTGTAAATGCTATAGATCCTAAATCTTCTATTGTAACTGTTTGATTTGTTGTTAAATATATTGCTGTCATAATTTATTTATTTTATACTTCTATCATAAATATTGAAATCGCTGGACTCTGAACTGATCCTGAAGATCCAACCAAAAATCTTAATCTTATTCTGTCTCCTGTAGATATTGAGACTGATAAATCACTTCTATAAGCATAAAAAGTATTATTTATAGATAATGTTGCAACTTCTACATTATTTACAAGTACAGAAGCAGTCCAAGTTTCATTTGTACTTGTTAAATTTGATGCTGAAATAGATTTTAATTTACAATTAACTGGAACAACAAATGGTGATATATTTGTAGGTACTCCATCTCCATATCTCAAATCTATATCTGAATTTACATTAGAATTCCTTGACGCGGAAAATGTAATAGATTGTTTCTTTAAATTTTCTAGCTGTACATACTTTTTAACTCCCAATGCACCTGAATCTTCTATAAGAATCACATCTGTTGTAGATATAGATGTTTTTTCTGTAAATGTATTAAAATCATTAGCTGAACGTTTTAATTGTGCATCATTTGTTACATTACCTAATGATAAATCAGATTTAGATAAAGTAACATTACTAGATAATGCATAACCATTTACTGTTATAGAAGTACTAACTTTACTTGATAATTTCGTATCTGTATCATCTCTAACTTCAACTATAGCAGATTGTACATTTATTGCAGTAATGTCACCATTAGGTGTAAATGGAACTTCTGATGCTATCTGATCTATAGTAGCTCCTGATTCAATTCCATCTAATTTTGAACCATCAATGCTTAAATCTCGTCCATCAACTGTTCCAACATTTGTAATATCATTACCTCCTACATTTAAGTCTCCTGATAAGCTTCTTGTTCCATTTGCTAATAAATATTGTGGATGATCATCATTATTTAATCCTATTAACGAACTGTGATCTGTAATATTACTACTTCCTTGATATATTGTATCAAATGCACTTTCAATAATATATCCAGTAGTAGCACCTTTTTGAACAATTATTCTACCCATAAGCATGCCATGTGATGTTATTAATGATGGCAACATGCTTATAGTTTTTGATGCTTTTGCCAAATCACTAGTAGCAAATTCTTCATTACCTAAAATAGTATAGCAGTGATCTTGTAACTCTATTCCTTTCCATAAATAATTAATTGTCCAGTATGTATCTGTTAATGTTACTAAATTTGTACCATCATCATATTGAGTATTATTAATTACTGGAGATGTATGACTTGTTACAGTCCAAACTCCACCAACATGATAATTAAAAAATTGTCTTGTAGCTACTGATATTGGACTAATAGTATTTTCGTAAACTATACTATATACTATTCCACCGTTTGATGTTATATTTAAAGAACTATCTACTGCTATAATATCTAATCCAGATTCTCTTCCATATCTGTTTGTATGTGCTATCCTTGCATAATTTTTGGCATCTTGTTCATAGCCATATATCGGTAACATTTGTATATGTAAATTGTTTCCAGATCTGTAGCATTCTGCATATAATAAATATCTTAAATTATGTATAATAGAATGATCGTTAGTAGTAATCCAAGTTCCTGTATCTCTATCTGCTAAAATATAATTAATATCAAGATCAATTAGAGACAAGGATGAATTTAATGCAATATTAATTCTAGATATCGATGTTTTAGCATCATTTAAAAAACTTGCAGAATTTGCAGGTACTGTACAAGTACCATCACCATTTGATGTAACTATATAATCAAAATCAAATCCAGTATTTACAGGTAAAGTTTGTATAATTGGATTAACTTGGGCGCCTTCTTCTATACCTGCAACCTTTGAAACAACTGATGATAAATCATTAGTCACTAAATCATATGAAGCTTGACTCAAATGCATGAATGGTGATTCACCATTCATGTTGGTTAAATCATTATGACTTGTAATTGATGAAGACTGATTTGCAAATTGTCCCAATTTTGGTCTCTCATCAACTATTGAAACTATTGTAGATCCTAATGAACATATAATTCCTGCTATACGTAAAGAATAACTTAATAAAACTTCTGGAGTTATTGGATAAGATCCAATTTCAGCAGTAAGTTGAGTATCATATAATGTATTTCCATATAATACATGATACTCTGTATATTCTTCATTTTGTGTAACAAATAAAATATCTTTTTTAAATTTTCCTAATGGAATTGCAGTTATTCCAGTATCAATATCATTATAGTTATTATCATCTATTTGTGTTTGATTTTGTATTTGATACCAATTGCTTCCAATATTATACCAATATGTAAATGTTACATTAGTTGCAGATGACGTCAAATATCTATTATCTGATATATAATAATCACCAGCAGTTACATCAAATGATAAAGGATCTAGATTATTGATGCTTGTTATGTTTCCTGAATTTGATAATGGTCCAAGAATTAATGATTTATATCTATGATCTCTTTCAGTTGTTTGTAATAAATCAATATAATGTTTATTTAAAAATACTATATCAGTATCATTAGTTTGAACTACTGCAAGTTCTATTTCTGTTTCATGATTAGGATGTCCTAACATAGTTCCAGCAATTCCAAGACTATTAATAAATACATATAGTCTAGCATTTAAATCAGTTATTTCAATTTCTTGTGCATCCCAATTTATTTGTGAAATTTCTCCATTATTATTTATGTATCCTTTTCCTGCATTTACATGTAAAAATAATCCACCAGTTACTGTAAAAACTTCTCCACCATTAACTCTACCAGTGCCAATAGTATCATGCATATAGCTTGATAATGGGAAAAAATTAATGTTTTCAGATTCTATATTAACAGGCCCTAAAAAAATTTCACCCATATTAACGTTGCCCTCATTTCCATTTGAAGTATCTATTGAATTTATAGTAGATTTTGTTCCAATAACTAAATCTAATTTACTTTTGGTCAAAGATCCTGAATAATATATTTCACCAGTAGCAGACTCACATAGTATATCAGTCGTAAAAAAATTATCATTATCATTTTGTATAGCAACAGAATTTGCAAATATTTTTGAACTACCATCAGGCCCAATATGCAATGCTATATTCCCAGTAGATAAAATAGAATTACTTATTCGTAATATTGCATCATTATTTATATAAATAGCGTCTGAACCTGCATTTTTAAAAGTTGCTCCTATTAATACCATTTCTGCATTTGGTCCATCTGCATAAAAAGCTTTTACTACTTTTGCCGGTGCTCCACACATATATGAACAATTAGTACCAACAATTGTACTATATCCCGTGCATCTAATTAAATTTTCATATTGAGTACCGATATAATAATTTGCTACATTAAATAGATGAATAACTCCTCTAGATGTTGCTTGATTTCCCCATATTCCATAATATCCTGCTCTGATAAATACATAGTCTAAAATAAATGGTATATAACTTTCTCTTATATAATATATAGTAGAATAACCGGTACCTGTAGGTCCCTCTAAACTTAAATTTTTTAATATAGATGCTTCATAACCTATAATAAAATTATTATTATTATCCGATGTTTTAATTATAGTATTTAAAAATCCTGCACCTTCTATTATAACATAACTTTTAAGTGTAAATGGATCTTCAATAAAAGTACCTGGACCTACTTCAATTTTATAATAATTACTTGAACTATTATCTAATATAGAATCATTTGCATCTTTAACTGAAGTAAAATCTACATCTCCTGATTTTCCAACTTTTATAATATGTTCTATTTTACCAATTTCTATTCCATTATATAATAAATCTCCAGCAGTATTAACATTTAAATTATCTAACACATCTTTATTTATATGATTATGTCTATCTATAGTGTTAGCCGCAACATCTATATTATTAGAAACTTCAATATCAAAATCTGATATAGATAAAGCAGTTTGTGTTCCAGTATGATTATTTCTATCTAAATAATATGATGGTAATTCTGCACCTAATTTTTCAGAATCATCTACTATGCCATTATTATTAATATCATAAGTAGATTTTTCCATGTCTCCTACTGCAAAACCAGGAACATTTGTAATATTATTCCAATGTACTAAAGCACTTCCGCTTGTTTGTAAATTAGTTTTTGTATAATAATTATCGAAATTTAAAGCTAATTCATCTATTGCATATTGAACCTGAACTGCCATTAATCCACTAGTACCATTATCATATATAATTTCACTAGCATCCCATTGAGGATCTCCGGCATATTCCCAAGTAGCTCCATTAGATCTATATAATCCTCTTAATTTTCTATTTAATAAAAATACACTACCTGTTTCTGTAATTACATAATAAACTTGTCCAATATTAGAAGCTGCAGCTGGTAATAAAGCAAATGTATTTACTGTTGGATATGCAGATCCACCACTTGGAAGATTACTCACATTAACCTTTATACGATTTTGTGCAGAATCATATACAAAGTTAAGAATATCTCCTATTGTATAAATTGCATTTAATTCACCTGAACCACTTTCATAAACATCATTCCATATATGCGATGCTGTATATACTTCTCCATTAGCCATTTCAAACTATATTTTATTATATATATTAGAATAATTTTAGAAAGTTTGAATGATATATAATTTATATAAAAAAATAATATAAAATTAAAACTCTCAAACTTAAAATAAAAAACCTTTCTAAACCTAACTATTCTAAACTTCTAGAACAATGCAACCACTCAAGAGCCCTTTACAACTCGGCTCTCTATATAGCAAATGAACATTATAAACAAACTCTTTCCTACATCGGCTACAACGACCTCTATAAAGAACTTAAAGACAACATCCATTATAACTCACTTAACAAACCGACTGCTCAACAAATCATTAAACTTGTAGACAAAAACTTTAAATCGTTTTTTGCTCTACTTAAAAAGAAAAAATCAAACTCATCTATAGGACAAATTAATTCACCTCAATATAAAAAGTCTGATTCATTATTTAATTTGATTAAGCCGATTCAGAAAGAGAGTAATTCGATAAGAAAGGGATTTTTAAATATTTATAATTGGCTTAAGATACCATATACACATGAAATAGACGGAAACATTAAGCAATTTACAATCAAACCTATAAACAATGGTCAGTTTTTTTATTTGTATATTGTTTATGAAGAAAATAAAAAAGAAGAAGTAAAAATAAATAAAAATAGATACTTAAGTATAGATTTAGGCATTAATAATTTGATGGCTACATTTGATTCAACTGGACGTTCAATAATAATAAACGGTAAACCTCTTAAAGCATATAACAGTTGGTTCAACATAAAGAAATCAAGTATTCAGTCAGAGCTAGAAATAAAAAATAAAAAGAAATGGAGTAAAAGATTACAGAATTTAAATGAAGATAGAAAGAATTTTATAAATAATTATTTTAATCAATCAGTAAATAGAATAGTTAAGCATTGTATAGTTAATGATATTGGAACAGTAATTGTTGGATATAATAAGAAATGGAAGCAGGATACTAAAGAGTTAGGTAAAAAATTTAATCGTAAATTCCAACAAATTCCGCATTTTATATTGAAGGAAAAGTTGAGTAATAAATGTAGTGATTATGGAATAGATTTGGTATTTCATGAAGAGAGTTATACTAGTAAGTGTGATGCATTAGCGATAGAGAAGTTAAAGAAGCAAGATGTTTATTTAGGTAAAAGGATAAAAAGAGGATTGTTCCAGTCAAGTGTAGGAAAGTTGATAAATGCTGATGTGAATGGAGCGATGAATATAATGAGAAAAGTAGTCAGTGATTCCCAGTTTAAAGGGATAGTTGATAATAGGTTAATAGTACAACCTTTAATGATTAACATCTTATAAATGTACTATATATTAGAATTGAAATCTCTCTATAATAATATTTGCTGTATTAATTATTTTAAATTTAGTATGCTTAGTTATATCTAGACACTTCTATTACAACTATAAATTATTTAAATATATTCCTATTTAAAATAATTGCGTATACTATGATTCACGATTTAAACAAAAAAGACTCTTAGAAATAAGAGTCTTTTTTCCATTCAAATTTATAATTTCCTGTTCCAAAACATCTGTAATATCCCCTATCATGCATTATCTCCACTTCAGTCATTGATGGATCCGCTCCTTCCTTAACTAATTTATCTTTTCTAAATTTAAACCTATTCTCCCTAATTCCATCTACTACCCACCAATAATTTATATCAGTATGTCCTAAGTATTTAAAACCTAATTTAGTATATAAATTATCTTGCTCATTTGGTGTCCAATCACAATCAGCATAACTAATTACTCTATTAGGTTTATATTCATCTAAAAAGTATTTAAACAAACGACTTGCACCTCCTATTACACTAATATTCAATTTATTAGCAAACCTTAAAAGTTCAAATTCTCCTTCAATTGCCTTTTGACCTAAATTCTTTCTAAGAGATCCAAATGTCATCAAAGATACCAACTCATCATTATAATACAAACCTAATTTAACAGCTGCATTTGCATTACCTTGCAAATGATTCATATTTAAAAACTCTCTACTATTACTAGAATTAACGGTTTTAATTACACACTTACGTGCATACATAGTTTCATTTAAATTTAATAATCCCTTTATTCTAGATTTTACTATCTCTTGCTTATTTAACCATAAATCTTCCCATATATGCACTAACTTAACTCCCTTTTCTTTAGCTAATTTAGTTTTATTTAAATGATAATCTTTAGGTTTATTAAATTCATTGTGCCAATAAACTCCATTATGCTCAAAACCTAAATTATATAAAGGTATATAAATATCTATCTCATCACCATTTAAAACATTTCTATCTTTCTTTGTTTCTATATTTAAACTTTCTATAAACTCTTTAATCTCATTTTCAGATTTACTTGTATAATTATTTAAAGGATTACATACTGTACAAATATTAACATTATAATGATGTCTTTGATGCAATAAATTTATACTTATATTTTTATAATCTTTACATTCATTACAATAAAAATCTAAAGTATAATTTTTATAAATTTCTTTTATATCTAAATTATTATAACGTTCTCTTATTTTATTTTTATGCTTTTCAAATAAATTATTTTTATATTCATCTGATTGAGAATAAAATTCATAATTATATTTTTCTAAATTAATTTCTTTAATTTTGTCTTTAATATCTTCATTTTTAAAAACATTATTTACACCATATTTTTCTATAATAGTATTTTCTTGCTTATTTTTAATTTCTTTATTTTTTAAAGGACTAGTAACTCCATATTTATCCAAAAGTGTATTTTTAATTTTTTCTTTGACTTCTTTTGCTTGAAATACGTATTCTACTCCATATCGTTTTAAATTAGTTTCTTTTATATTTTTATTTATATTATCGATATTACTTTTAAATGTCTCTATTCGTTTTTTTTGTACTTCTTTATTTTTTAAAGGATTATCTACTCCATATCTTTCTAAAGAAGTTTTTTTAAATTTTTCTTTACTACTTAATGCACTAATATTTTTTATTTTTTTATTAATTTTATTAGGATGATCAACTCCATATCTTTCTAAACTTGTATTTTTTCTTTTACAATTTCCACATTCAAATTTATCATTTAATTTATTTGTAGAATTATAATAAACCTTATAATCTATTTTCAATTTTTTATTACAAGAATCACAACTTACATTTATTTTACTTAGATAATTATTTTGTAAATCTTTAATATCTATTATTATTATATCTCCTATTTCACATAAATATCCAAGTTCATTATAATAATTTTTATTTTTATAATGAACTTTAATTTCAATATTTTTATCTAATATCATGTAATTAAATTTTACTAATTATATAAATTTAATGGGTTTTGTTTAAATAAAAAAAAGAGCATTAATTACTTAATGCTCTTTTAATTTATATTAGTTTAATTTACACTAAACTTGGAAGGTTTGCACCTGTTTCTACTTTTAAAGTAATGTAGTTTAATTCTGGATTATGTCCAGCATCAACTAATGCAAATCTGGATTTAATAGCGATTTTTGGAGCCATTGTACCTTCGGCAATAGTTTGTACTGATTCAGCCATTAAATAAGGCATGAATACTAAACCTGTTGAATTTCCATCTCCTTTTCTACCTATTGAAACTCTAGTGTCATTCCATGTCATGTTAGGGTCAACATAGATGTTAACGCCTGCAATTGAACCTACTGGATATAAAGAACCAGCTGATTGATTGATTGTGTTTGACATTGGATAAGTAATGAAACCTGCAACATCTTGAAGAGCAGTAGCAACTTGACCGTTTGTAACTGTAAAGTTAGCAGCACCTCTTCTACCTCTGATTGCTATAACGTTACCAGCACCTAGAATTTTAGATAAAATTCTTCTTTGTACTGAACCTTGAGTGTCACCACCAAAAGTAGTTGTAGCAGCAGTATTCATTAAAGCAACAGGGCTACCGTTTATACCATCTCCTAAATCAATATTAGTAGCAGTTGTTCCATAGTTTAAGTTAAGGTTTACACCTGCTCTTGTATGGTTAGTTGCTCCCATTCTGAAAATTCTTTCAAGAATAAGTTTGTTAATTGATTGAGTTAACTCATTGATAAGAACTGATTCAACTTGAGCAACAGCATCAATACCATATTGTTTAAGGTCTTGTACTTGTTCTCTAGTAACTGCTGCAGCAACTTGATATGTAGCAGCTTCTACTGATTTGTTGAAAAGAGTTAAGTTCATTAAGTTATCAACAGTTGATTCACCTTCTTCTCTTAAATAAGGTTCATTTCTGTTAGTAATTCCATTACCTAATCTTAATGATCTACCAGCAAATCCTGGAATATGGTCTTCTAATGCTTTTACTAATTCTGCATTTGATGTAAATTCAGCAACTTCATTAGCACCAGTTGATGCAGAAAATAATGAACCTGTTGAAACTGCAGTATTAATAGTTACAGCACCTGTAGCACCAATATTTCTAGCTGTACCATCAGCATCAGCTGCAACAACTTTAAATATTGAATAACCATCAATTCTTGAATCTCCTAAGTAAGTAAATAAATAAAGATTATCACTAGCACCTGCACCAGTTTTTACATAGTAAGTTGTACCTTCTGTAAAAGAAGTTAAACCACCTGATGTAACGAAAGAAACGTCTACTTTAATTAAAAGAGGAGCTTCTTTTGAATCTAATTTACCACCGCCATAAGTAAAATCTAAGTAAGTTAAAAGTCCTAGTGGACCTGGCATTGGAACTACTGGAACTAAATCTAGTCCGATTGTTTGAGCAGCAACTTGCATAGCAAGAGGAAGCAAACTGTAAGGCTTATCGCCTGATCCTTTTTGTTGTCCTGAGAAACTTGTTGTGTAACCTGGATCACCTGGGAATGAAATAGCTCCCATACCATTTACGTTCATATCTGGATTAAGATGAACTGTATTATACGCATTTTCGTATAATTCATGGTAATGAGCATATTTAGACATCCACGCTAATTTAGATTTATTGTCGATTCCTGTTGAACCTTCAATAATTGGCGCCCATGTTCTCATAATTTCTGCTTCGTTAATTAATTTAATCATGATGTTTGTTTTTTATTTTTATTTTTTATATATTGGATTATTTTTTATTATTTATTAAATCTTCTTTTCATTTCTTCTTCGTAATATTTCATTTTTTCATTTTTAACGTTCTCAAATTCTTCGTTATTTGCATTTTCATTCAAAGGTTGAAACTTAACTTTTACCGGTCTTAAATCTCTAGTTGCCCAGAAGTTATTAATTTGGTATACTGTATTAAGTGGATAATACTTTGATTGAGCTTTAATAGCGTTTTGTTGAGATTCAGAAAGATTTTCCCAAGATTCTTTATAAGATATTGGCATGTTTTTAATAAAATCAATTTTTTCTGAAGCTGGATTAACAACTGCTTCAAAAATATCAACGACATCTTGAGTAGTTTTGTATCCTTTTTCTTTAATTGAATTTAAAATTTCATTTTTCTTTCCTTCGTCAATTGACATAAATTGATTTTTTCTTGAAGAATCAAGATAATTTAAAAAATTATAATCCGTGCTCATATAGCCAGCTGTTTGCTTCTTAGCTGATTCTATTATTAAGTTCAATTTTTCTGATAATGATTGTTTATAATCATTATTTGTTGTGGTATTTTCTAATACTGTTGTAACTTCTGTTACAGCTTCTGTTACAGTATTAATTTCTGGAGTAACTTCTTTTGTAATAATTGAATTGGTAGTTACTGTATCAATAATATTATTTACTCCATTTGCAATATGATTATTATGTGAAACTAATGTATCAAAATTTTCTTTAACATATTGTGTATAACTTATAGTATCATTTAAATTACTAGCAATGTAATTACCGTGAATAATAGATTCTTCTATTTTAACTGCTAAATGTTCACTATATTGTAATCCATAATCAGCTTTTTCTGCGATATGTTCCATATATTGTAAACCTTTATCAGCTTCATTTGCAATGTATCTAGTATATTCTAAATTACTTGCTAATTCTTCATCTAATATTACAGTTTTATTTATTACTGCATCTAAACTTTCTTCTAAATTTTTAGCTGTATCAATATTTGAATTTAATTCATTTGCTACATATCCAACATAATCTTGAATTCTTCCAACACTTTCTACTAAGTGATCTTGATGAGAAATTGTTTTATCAACGTTTTCTGCTACATATTTAACGTAATTTCCAAGCTTATTAAATTTTTCAGCTATAGTATTTACATAATTAATCATTTTTTCTGGATTGAAATCTCCATTATAGCCTTCAGTTGTATTATTAATTTCAGCTAATTTAGATTCCAATGTAGATAATTTATCTTTTACATATGTTGAATATTTATCAAAATCTTCAACTGTAACACTGTTTTGTTTTTCCATTATTGAATCATTATTTTTATATTTATCATCTAAACTTTCTGTATTTTTATCATCAATTTCATATATGAAAAAATCATCTGAATTTTCAAAACCATATGCTTCATTTACTCTATTTAATTCTGCATTTTCAAATCCTGGATCTGCAACTAAATCATAAGTAAATAATTTTTTAATTGTTACATTACCCGATTCATCAACTGAACCTGCAGCTCTAGATGATATATGTAATGGAATTCCGTCATTAACTAAATCTTGAGCAATTTTTCCTTTTGGAGTATTAAGTAAACGAATTCTTCCTTTTACTAATTTACTATCTTTATCATAATGTAAATCTTCTATAACATGTGATACATTAACTAAACTAATATCAAATTGTTTAGGATGATCTAATTCACCTAATAATTTTGATGTTGAAATTTTACTTTGTAAAGATTCTATTTGAGGAATATATTCATCTTCACTATAAATTCTTTGATTTTTATTTTTAACACCAATTTCACCAAATGTACCTTCTAAAACAAATTTATTATCATCTGTAGATGTAAGAATAGCCTTAGATCTTTCGATAATTAATAATGATTTTTTATCGGATTTTTTATCTGATTTCATATTTAAATATTATTTTTTTATATATCATCTATCTTTATGCTTAATATCCAGAAGTTGTACCACCTACACCCATAGCTAATCCACCACCAGTATCTTCAGGATTAACTTTTTGAAATTTTGCTTTCGGTTCACCGAAAGCAATTTTTTTAGCATCTTTTTTATCATATCCTTCTTTTACTAATTTTTTAATTTCTTTATAAATTTCGTTAGTCTTTAAATCATCAGCATCAAAATTACCAAATCTTTGTATTAAGAAATCTAAATCAAAAAATGGTACCTCTGTCATATCTGGAGCCATTTCAGTTAATCCATCTTTTAATGTTCCTATAAATTCAATTCTTTTTTGAGTTAACTCCTGTTGTTTCATTTCCTCAAATACATTTTCTTTATTAAATCTAATAGAGGTATTTACTTTAAATGATTCATCATCTTCTAATTCTGGATGACTTAATACCATTTGTATATAAAGAGGTTTAACTAATATTTCTTGAAATATAGATCTTAATCGTGTGATAAATTTAGAAAATCTTATTTCATCTCTCATCATACCTTCAGCGGCCATTTCATATCCAGCTGGTGAATCTTGATCAAATCTACTAAAGGGTATTTTTGAAACCATTTTTAATTTATCTGCAAACCATTTTAATGCATCTGTATCCGATAATTCTGGACCTTCTCCACCTATTGTATCTATTTCAGGTGTATCACCATCTTTTTGAGGTAGCCAATATTCTTTATTAAATGGTAACATTGGTTTACCATTTATTTGAAGTTCACCTGATTGATAATCAAAGTCAATTACTTCTCTATAATTATGCATAAGTTGGGCAAGTGACTGTTTAGCTCTTGTTTTTGATTTACCTCCTACTGGAATAATAAATTTAGTTTTAAACGAAGAATTTGTTACTGCCCATATAATTCTAGTATGTTCCATTATTCTAAGTAAATTAAAAGATCTAACTAATCTTTCAACGTATGATACTCTTGATACTGAATTAACAGACGAAAAAGAAATATAAATAACTTGTGAGTCATATAATAATCTCTCTTTTGCACCAGTACCTTTATTCTGTATATAAATCTTTTTATTTGTTTTTTTATCTAATCCTGGAACTAATGAGATTGGATCAAGTTCTTTAAATCCTATAATATTTTTTTGAGGTTTATCATATATTATTTCAAATGCTAAAAATCCATCTATTAACCATTTTCTAAAATAATTCCAAGCTGATTGACCATCGTGAAAATTAAAATATTGATATATCTTTTTATAATTTAATTCTAAACTTTGTCTTAATTTATCATCTATTTCTCCACTTAAAAATGCAGGATAAGCCATTAAATTTTTAGTATCATATACTATTGCTTCATCTGTTAAAATATCTAATATATCTTCAATCTCATCTTGAAGAGCAAACATTCTTAAATCATTTCTTTTTTGTTTATATTTTTTATCAAAAAAGGCAACATTCTTTTTCATACTTGTATCTGTTAAAGATAAAGCTGCAAAGGTATACCACATATCATCATGATCTGGTGCATTAGGATTATATTTATATCCAAATTGATCCTCTGCTATACCAACAGCTCTAGAATTTCTGATAACCATGTCGTCATATTTCATCCCAATTCTACTCAATTTTTTAATTTGAGCAGAAACCCAATTATCAGTAGTTAAAGGTCCTCTTAATTGATTATTTTGTGCATCTGTAAAACCTGCCATAATTTTTATTTTAAATTATTACTTTTTTAATTTATTTTTCTTTTTATTAATTATATATTCCTTGTAATTTTTTTCAATTGAACCTACACTAAAATTTTCAAAACTATAACTTTCTATTAACATCATACTATCCCAATGTTCATAACTAATACATGCTAATTTTTTGATATTTGTTTTTTTATAATATCTAAATGCTATTCCTAAATAATATTTATCAACTAAAGATCCAATAGAATCCCAATCTAATCCTAAATCAAATTGATTTTTAGCATTATTTGCATTTCTTCCACTTATTTGAGAATCAATAATAGATTTATAATTTGTATATAAATCATCTAAAAAATCTATTTTAATATTATATGGTAATACATTTAAATTAATAGCTGCTTCACATAGTCCATTTTGAAATTTAACTTGTCCTAAACTTATAATTAAAGGATTTTTATCATGCCAAGTTAATCCTTTTGTTATTGGACTATATAAAAATTTATACATTTTTCCTTTTTGTATAACATCAGTGGGTCCTAATCTATCTACTGTATGATCTAATCTATTATCAAAAGATTCATTAAACCATGCTACATAATTTTTTGAAACTGAAATAGCACTTCCATATGATCTTCGTTTATCTTTATATGTATCTTTTAAATTGCCCATTTAAATAAATGATGTTTTTTCAGTTACAAATAAAGTTTTATATCCTCTTCCTTTAGCAAACTTTTCTAATGCATCTTTTTTACATAAATTTATTATATATGTTGTCATACATCTTTTATAATTAACCCAAGCTTTTCTATTATTATTTTTTGGTTTAATTGGTTTAGTTAATTGGGCTAATGGTTTAACTTCAATAATATATTGAACTATGATATCATCCTTTTTAATTTTTGCGTAAAAATCTGGATAATAATGATGTATTTTTTTATCTAATATATTATAATATGGTATCTTAAATGGTTCAGAAGACCATAACAAAACATCTGGATGTTTATCTAGATAAATACAAAACTTTTTTTCCCAAGAAGATCTATAAATTACTGGTAAAGGACCTACATATTTAGCCTTTTCATTAATTTCATAATAACCTTGTTTATAAAAAGATTTTTTACTAGGTTTTAAATTTTTAATATTCATCATATATTTTATATATACAAACAATAAAATGGAGATAATTTTAACTATCTCCCTTTATAATTAATCAATATTAAATACTATAGATTTCTGCATTATATTCATATTTAAAATTTCCTGTTCCAAAACATCTATAATATCCTTTATCATGCATTACATCAACTCCAGTCATTAAAGGATCTGCTCCTTCTCTAACCAATTTATCCTTTCTAAACTTGAACCTATTCTCCCTAATTCCATCTACTACCCACCAATAATTTAAACCAGTATGCCCTATATATTTAAAACCTAATTTTGTATATAAATTATCTTGCTCATTTGGTGTCCAATCACAATCAGCATAACTAATAACTCGATTCGGTTCATACTCTTTAATAAAATATTTAAATAACTTACTAGCACCTCCGATAACTGAGGTATTTAATTTATTAGTAAATCTCATTAATTCATACTTATTATCTTCTGCTTTTTGTCCTAGATTTTTTCTCAACTTACCAAAGGTCATTAATGATACTAACTCATCATTGTAATATAAACCTAATTTAACAGCAGCATTAACATTACCTTGTAAATGGTTCATATTTAAAAACTCTCGACTATCACTAGAGGACACCTTTTTAATTGTACATTTTCGTGCATAAATACTTTTTTTATTTTTATTTAAAAGATTTAAAATTCTTGACTTAACTATATCTTGTTTATTTACACATGAATCTTCCCATATATGTACCAATTTAATGCCCTTAGTTTTAGCTAAAGATGTTTTATTTAAATGGTAATCTTTAGGTTTTTCTAATTCAGAGTGCCAATAAACTCCATTAAATTCAAATCCTATTTTATTATCAGGAATATAAATATCTATCTCTTTACCATTTAAAATTGTTCTATCGCGTAAAATATATTTTATATCTAAATTATCTAATATTTCAGTAAAATGTCTTTCTAATCCAATATTAGAATTTGGATTATATGGAGTACATAAAATACAAGAATCTATATTATTTGATAATCTATAATTTAATTTTAAATATGAAATTTCATATTCTTTTTTACATTTTTCACAATATAATTTAACTAAACCTTTATTAAATTTTTTAGTTGTTCCTATACTATAATTTTTAACATCTAATAAATATTTATCTTTTAAATTATTTACTATTTTATTAGTTTTTTTATCTTTTATATTATTAATTATAGTTTTATTTTTCCATGGATTATCTTTACCATATTTATTTATACATGTATTTTTAAATTTATTTGATATTTCTTTAGATTGTAAACTGTGTTCAACTCCATATCTTTCAACTCTAGTAATTTTCATTTTTTCTTGTACATTACTAAGTTGTGCTACATTTTCAACTCCATATTTTTCAATATTTGTAGTTTTAGTTTTTTCAAGCTTTGATATCAATATACATTCTCTAGAACATTCCTTTAAATATCCTTTAGATATACTAATAAATCTAGAATTTGGAATTATATTACTACAATATTTACAAGTAGGTTTACTTGATATATTATTAATCCAATGATAAGCTTTCTGCCTAAATGAATATGACTTAATATTATTAATTAAGTCATATTCATTTATATGTTTTATTACTTCAGGATAATGTAAAGTTAAATATTCTACAGAAAGCCTTTTATATAAAAGTTTATTATTTAAAAAAAATAAATTTCTTAACATTATTTATTGTATTTACATTATATGAAATACAATACAAATGTTTAAAAATTAAATACTATAAATTTCTGCATTATCACCACCATCTAAACTAAATGTGCCTGCATACTTTTTAGGATAAATGGTATTCCACCCCTTAGCGAAACCCTTTTTTATAATTTCAGTATAATAAGCAAAAGCATTTTTAGATTTTTCTGGATCAAAACTATTCCAGTATTTTAATAAATCTAAATGAGCAAATGACATGCAATCTTTTCTATCTTCTGGATTTTTATATTGCATTCTTCGCGATACTCTTGTTGTTAATAATATAAGCATATTTTGAGCAGGAGTTGTTAATTTTCCTTGTCCTTTTGACTTAACTATTTCTTCATACAAATCTTTATTTTTAAGATAAATATTATCTTTAAATTTATTTTTTATCATAATTTATTTTTATTGGTTAATTTATGCTATTTTTAAATTTTTCTTAACCAACATTTTAACAGGTTTACCTTGTGATTCAATTACTTTAACTTTGTCAGTATCACCTGATGTTGTATAATCGACTGCATATACGTATACTGTATCACCTACTTTAAATCCAAGCTCAGGTTTTAAAAGAGTTGCTTCAACATATCCTTGATCTTCTAAACTTTTTGCCTCAGATACATTACCTAGTTGTTGATAAACGTGTTGTAATTTAATTTCTTTATCTTTCAATTCTTCATCTAAAAGTTTAATAGCTTCAAATAAAGGTTCTCTATTTACAGCTAATTTTGTTGTTTTTTCTAATTCAGATTTTTTCTCTTGTAAGAAATTAATTTTATCTATTAAATCACTTTTTTCAATTTCTAATTTAGTTCTAATTTTATTTTCTTCATTTAATTGTTCATGAATAGATTTAGAAATATCAAAATTAACCATTTCCTTAACTAAAAGTTTTGCATCTTCTGCGCTTTCAGCCTTAATCAATTCATTTTTTTTCATTGAAGGATTAATCCTATTAACATATAATGTATTATCTAATTTAATTAAATTAACCATAACACCTTCATTAATTTTAGAAGAAATGCTAGTTATAAAATCTAATTCTATAATTGTATCAAACTGTTCAACTAAATACATTAATTGATCAATTTTATACATTTCATCTAAATGAAAAAATCTTGATCTAATTAGATGATTTCTAAAACTTTCACCATTTTTATGATCTACGTTTTTTCCATTAATTTTAACAGTACCATCTGTTATAGAAATTTCTAATGAATTTTTGTCTTCGAATAAAATAAAACTATTATCTAAAATTTTAAAACTTTGAAAAGATTTATTAATATTATATAATGTTGGAGATATTTGTGTTGTTTCTTCTATACTATCATTTGATAATGTATAAAATTTATTGCCTAGAGCAAATGTAATAGATTTATTTTTTTCATTTACTTCTACTGGTGAATATACTTTTGATACTTTTCCTTCTTCATTACTAATTGTAACTTTTTTATCATTAGAATATGCGTTAAGAATTACTTTAATTAAAGGTACCCATGAATGTTTTTCTAAAATATAATTTAATCCTTCTGTAATTTCTTTTTCATCTTTTTTAATTAAAAATTCTAAATCATTAATTACACTTGAGTAGTATTTTGAATCTTTATTATTTAATGCATATAATGCATTAGAAAGTGCAGCTTTAAATTTATTGTTTTCGAAAATATCTCTCATTTCACCAATAAATTCTGAAACATTAATTAATTGATTATGAGTTGCTAATTCTTGTAACAACATACTTCCATAATAGAATTCAGGATTACTTTTAATATCAGCAATATTTAATCTTTCTGTTAATTTAGCTTTAAGATTTAAATTTTCTGTTTTGTCTATATCTCTTAAACTACTTTGTAAGTCATTTAATTTAATGATATATTTCTCAACAATTTTAACCGCAGTTTGAGCACTATAATTTACTCTAGTTTCATCTCCTGCTATTTTTTCTAAACTTTCCTTTAATGTTTTTAATTTTAAAGAAAGAGTTGGAATGTTAAATGCATTATCCATTTTATTTAGTTTATTTTTATTATTTGCATCATAGTAATATAAAGGGTTTTCTGATTTTTTACCCCAATAATTTTCAACGGCATATATAGATCTATCTCGAGGAACACCCATTCCTCTTAAGATAGAATATACTTGATTAGGTGATCTATGACCGTTATTAAATTGATCAACCATCATTTTAAGATTATCTCTACCATCAACATTTTCATAAGGTATACCACCATTAGTATAAACTTGAGTCCATTCATTGATATCTTTTAACATATTAAGACATTTTTTTATAGTATATATATTTAATTTATTTATTCATTTTATTGATATTACACCAATAAAATCTTTCTGATACAAATATCTTATCTGTATCAAGTGGCATACTATAATCGCCCATGAATTGTTTGTAAATATTTATAGCACTATTTATGTCTCGATTTAAATCATTTCCACAATCACATATGTACTGTCTATCACTTAAATCCAAATCATAATTAATACCTCCACACTTACAACACGTTTTTGAAGTCCATGCTTCATTAACTTTTATAACTTCATTACCCTTTAACTTATTCTTATACTCTAAAAGGTGTATAAAAGTTTGCAAATTCCAATTATTCTGCATTTGCCTATTCAAACCCTTAAAATCTGACTTTATATTTTTCTTTAAATTCGTTAACTCGCCTATTAAAATCGTTTTATTTTGTTTAGATAAATCTTTACTTACCTTTTGTAAAATTAAATTAGTCTGTGTCTTCTTTTTAGAATAAACTTTCTTTAATTTCCTATTTATTTTCTTAAATTTTTTACTTCCCTTCTTTTTAGTATCCCTTTTTGATTTTAATTCATCAATTCTTTTATCTAAAAACTTTTGATTTTTACTTAAATATTTTGAACTATAAACTAATCCTTTATTATTTTCAACATCATAAACAGCTAACAAATTCTTTTTACCTAAATCAATACTCAAAACTTTATTTACATCTATATCCTTTAATTTATCTTCTTTCTTTTCATAAATTATAGAAGCATAATATTTATCATCTTTCTTATAAATCTTTAACTGCTTAATTTCTGATTCTTTAGTTTTACTTCTCAAACAAATTAAATGTTTAATTTGCTCTGTATAATCAAGTTTTATTTCTAATTTTCTATAATTTGAATATGATATTTTTAAAATATTTTCTTTAATAATAAAATCTTGAGTGTATGATAAAGTGAAAAAATAATCTTTACCTCTAAATTTAGGTGGGTTAGGATTTAAATCTTTGTTATTTTTAATTAATTTAAAGAAAATAGAATAGTTATTATGCAGAGTCCTTAATATTTCCTTTTTAATATCAAATGTTAAATAATCTGATTTATAATCTTTTAATTCTTTTTGTTGTTTATAATAAGAAATAAATGTTTTATTTTTTTCATAATGTTCTTTTAATTTACTCAAAAAATGATTATATAATAAACGTCCGTCATTAGATATTGAATCAATGATAGAGTGTTGTTCATTATTTAATTTTAATTGTATTTTAAAAGTTAATAACATTAAAAATTTTTTTATTATATATCATATAATCATTCTTCATTAGTATTAGGAATTAGGAATATCATCAGAAGGTGTAGCAGTTTCTCTAAAATTTCCATCACCATCAATAGCTGAATCATAATTTGTTACTCTTACTCCATAATCAGGTCCTGTTGGCAATAATCCTTCAGTATTATCTATAATAACATGTCCCTGATTAGATAATTGATCTTCTTCTGGAACTATTGACATATCACCCATATTATGTTGTAATCCTCCTGTCATATTATTTCCTGCGAAAATTTTCGTACTTTCTTCAAATATTGGTAAAAATGATTTTACAGAAAGAGAAAAACTTATATTATATGTAATTTTATCTGAATAACTAAAATCAAATAATTGTTCATTATCTAGTGATTCTGGAATTGAAACACTTGCAGCTATTCTATAACCTCCTAAATCTACATAAAAACATCTATTTTTATAAAATGATCTCATTGCAGATTCAGTAATTTTTAACATTTCAATATTACTATTACAAATTATTTTAGTTTCAAATGTTAATTCAATTGGAATAATCATTGTTTCGTAAGAGTATGGAACTAAATTTTTGTCTTCTTTTTCTAATCGTTCCATTCTTACAAATTTATTAACTAAAGATCCTGCATCTATATCCATAGATGTTAGATTTATAACACCTCTAGGAACAGTATTATATGTTCCTATAGCATGTTCATTTGTTGGATCTGCAGTTTCATCATTTAAAAAATTATCTATTAAAAATCTTTCATTTCCAGTAACAGAATAATAAAACGGAACGCCTAAATACTTTTTTTCTTGATCTGAAATTTGTGAATATTTTATTTTATCATTTAATTCTGATAGTAATGATACTATAATATATCTTATAACTGAATCATCTTTATTAAATTCGAGATTGTATTTACTCATTCTTTTAAATGTATTTGTTATTATATAAAAAAACTAAAAATAGTTTCATATTATTAGCTTTTTTTATATATCAAAAAAGGCCCTACTAATGTAGAGCCTTTATAACTTAAAACTTAAATATTATTTATGTGACTGAAGCAACAATTATATTAGAAAAACCACCATTTTTTTCTATATTTATTTCTACATCAAACATATGAGTAGGAAGTGAAGAGTGATTAATGATAAATGTATTTAAATCTATTTCTTTAATAACTTCTCTTAAAACATTTATAATAACATATCTACTATCTCCATCTAAGCTTGAAAATATTTCATCTAAAAATAAAATATTCAAAGTAGGATATCTAAGTTTTGTTAATTTTATTAAAGCAATAATAATTATAAAATCTGCTTTCTTTCTTTCTCCAGTACTTAATGATTTAGGATTAATTTTTTCTCCTAAGCTTGTAATGTTAGCATTAAATTTATCATCAAAAATAATGTTAAAAGGTAAATGAACTTTTTTAAGTAATGATGAAATATTTCCATTTAAAGCGGGTAATATCATTTTCATTGCAAGATTTTTTATTCCACTATCTTCACCTAAAATTTCTTCTACTAATTTTAAAAAATAAAATTCATCACTTTTTTCTATTTTATCTTTATGCCTTTCTTGTTCTTTGACTCTTGATTCTTTTATTAAATTTTCTAAATGTTGAAATTCTTCTCCACTATTTTTCTTATTAACTATTTGGATTAAATCTTTTTTCATATTATCCATATTTGCTTCAATAGAAGAATTTTTAGAAATTATTTTATGCTGGGCATCTCTTATTTGAATAAATTTTTCTTTTTTATTAATAATTTCTTTTTCGCATTCTTTTATTTCTATTGGTAATATGTTTAATAATTCTTTATATGAATTCTTTTTATCTTTATGAAATGATGTAGTTAGATCAGATTCACATTCTGGACATTTATCATTTTCATATAACTTTAATTTATGTTCTATTTTTTCTAAATCAGATTTCTTTTCATTATATTTCTTCTTTAATTTTTCTGTTATTTTTTCATACTCTTTTAGACTATCATCTACTTTTTTCTTAGCATCTAATAATTTAATTTTATCATCTTTTAAAGTTAATAATTTATTTTTGAGTTCTTGTATTTTTTCTTCATTTTTAATATTAGAACTTTTTTGTAAATCATTTAATTTAGAATTAACTGAGGTAATAGATTGAGTAATTATACCTAATTCTTTTTCATAACTATTAATTTCTTCTTCTACTCCTTTTTTCTTTTCTTTAATTATTTGTCTCATTTCATTTATAACAGAAAAACCGAATAATCTATCAACAATAGATTTTTTGTCGCCTGGATTCATCGTTATAAATGATTTAAATTCATTAATTGAAAGAATAATTATATTTTTAAATACATTAAAAGGCATGCCGAAAAATTCGCGTTCCATATAATCTTGAACATTTAATTTTCCAGCTTGATCATATTCTTTATTATCAATAAAAACTTTAAATATATTAGGAGATAATCCTCTTTCGATTTCTAAATATTTACCTTTAGAAAATATTTTAATTTTACCCCAAAGATTTTTATTAATTCTATTTGGAAGATCTGTTAAATTAACCCCATCAACTTTACCATATAATAAAAATTTAATTACATTAGCGACGGTACTTTTGCCTGCACCATTCACTCCCGTCAATAGAATCAAGTGACTTTTATCTTCATTGAATTCAATCTTTTGAATTTTATTTCCATAACTAGCAAAATTTTTAAAATGTATACTTAATATTTTCATTTATATTCTTTTAATATTAATAGTATATCATTTAATGCAGCATTATAAGATTTATCTTCATTAGAAGATTCACCCATATATCCATGTCTATATTTTTCATATATAGATTTTTCTATATCATCAATTATAAATTTAAATATTTCATTTTCTATTAAATTTTTTTTATTTAATTTTAAATTTATTTCTTCATCTCTTCGTAATGCTCCTTCTATACTATTCCATTCTTTTCCATCTTCTGAAACATATACTTTTAATTCTTTAATTAGTTCTTTCATATTAATTTGGTATAACAGATTCAAGATCATTTGCTATAGTTCTTACATTTATATTTTTAACAATTGGAAGAGATGATATAACTTTATCCCAATTTATAGGATAAGTTTCAGCTTTTGATATAATAATAAATTCATCATCTTTATATTCATAGTCATCTCCTTTTATAGTCCACCATTTATTGTATTCTGTTGCTACTATACCTGTTTTTGTTACATATTTTATATAAAATCCAAATGCGAAGCAATGTCCGTGTTCAATCTTATAAAAATATTCTCCTTTAAATTTAAAAATAGATTTTTGTTCTTCTGTAAGATTTGTTATAGCTTCTTGTAATTCTTTTTTTGAATCCTCTTCAGTTACATAAATAAATTTAAATAAATTTTCTTCTTCTTTTTTCATAATTTTTATTTTTTATAACGATTTAATGAATTTTCTGTAATAAAAATGAATTCTGTTTCTTCTCTAAATTCTTTAAGATTATTTGTTCCTGAATAGCTCATAGCACTTTTTAAATAATCTGAAAAATTTTCTATCCATTGAGATAGTGTGTATTCAACTTCTATTAATTTAATAATACCTTCTGAAGTTTTTAATTTAGTATTACCCATTTCTTTTTGTATTTCTTTGGTACTCATTCCTCTAAACTTTTTATAAAATTTAGTACCACTTTTTAACATAGCACTATAATGTTCCGTATATTGATCAATTTGATCACCAGGTTCTGTCCAACTATTATATTTTTTATTTCCTATAAAAGTATTTGCTGCACTTTCTAATGCTTTATTAAATATTGAACCTAACATTACATAATCAGCGCCTAATGAAAGAGCTGCAATTACATCAGAATATTTTTTCATTCCACCATCAGCTACTATTTTAGTAGTTAAACAAAATTCTTGTTTATGAATAAAACATTCATTTATTAATGAAGCCATCGGATATCCAATTTTTGTTTGTTGTGTAGTTAAACAAGCACCACCAAAGCCTATACCGCATCTTACATAATCAGCGCCTGCTCGTGATAATTGTATATATGTACGAGGATTTGCTATATTACCGACCATTAATATAAGCTTATCGGTATATACTCTTTTTGCATGTTCAATTACTATAAGTAATTGACTCATATGACCATTAGCTATGTCTATTAATACTTTAATTGGTTTTAAAAAAGTAATTGTATGTTTTAAAAATTTTTCTTCAAAATCTTCTAAACTAAAAGAATACCAAGTATCTAATTCATTGCAAGTGTTTAAAAAATTATCACTATCTTTTCCTCTTGGTAAAATAGTATTTATACCTAAAGATTTATAAATATTAATATTTTTTAAATCTATTACATCATACATAGGTGCTGTAAATAATGGAAGATTTCCATTATCATCATTTATGTTTATTTCACTTCTACTTCTTATACTACTTGTTATAGCAGGCTCTATAAGTATATCATCAAAATCGAATTTTACGTTTTCCATATTTTATTTATTTTTAATTATCTTCATCATCATCACTAAAATTGTTTATAACTTGATGATATAAATCCTCAATTGCTTTTGTTAATTTATCTTTCATTGTAGATTCATACGAAGAACCATCCATATATCTTTTAGCAATACTCATAACATTAAAATCTCTAAAATCTGATTCTTCATCAATCATTTGATTTAAATTTTCTTCAGATTCAAATATTTGAGGTTCTATTTTCTTTGTATATTTTTCTAATATTGATATTAAACTCGTTAAATTATATTTTGTAACTACTTCACTAGATATGTATAAATCTACAAAATTGTTTTTAACCTTTTCAATTAATTCTTCAATTGTTATTTCAAATATATCTCCAATATTAAGTTTTATAAATTGTGGAGAATAAGTATTTTCAAAAAATTCTTCTTTATTATTTTCAAAATCAATTAAATATACTCCTTTTTTATTGTACATATCTGATCTTGTCATTTGATATGGATTTCCAACAAATGTAAAATTATTTTTTTTCTGAGAATAATGAATATGTCCAGAGTATATTTTTTTAAAATTTTTAAATGATTCTAATTCTATTCCAACTTCTTGTTTTGATTTTTTATTTAAGTTTATTCCTTTAACTTCAGAATGACAAAATAAATAATCCGCTGATACAAAAGTACTTAATGTTTCTACTTCTTGTTCTATATCTTTTCTCCAAGGCATCATTGCTATTCTTTTATTACAAATATTTAATATCTTTGGTTGTTTATAAATAGTTAAACCTTTTATATTTTTAAGGCAAGATGTCGAAGTTACTTCGTTATCCAGTTTACGGAATATGTCATGATTTCCTATTAATAGATGTACTTCAGAAAATATTTCACATAAATCTTCTATTAATTTAATAACAACATCTTGAACGAGAACCTGTATTGTTTGTCTATTATCGAATATATCTCCTAATATAAAAAGAACATCACCAGGCTTATAATGTTTTTTAACTAATGGAATAAAAAAATTATAAAAATAATCCTTTTGTAATTCTAACCATTCCATAGAATTACTTCTTAATCCAAAATGTAAATCTGTAATTATAAATGTTCTTTTAATTAAATTGCTATTCATATTCGTTAGAACAATTTTTTTATTTTTTTTCTTTCTAAAATATCCGTTTGTTTATCTAATTCCATTACTAATTCATGTTTAAATATATTACTTAAACTACTATAAAATTTATTAGGATAAATATCAAAATATTCGGATAGTGTTGCCCATAATTCTAATCTACTATAGCCTTTAGAAATATTTTTTATTATATAACTATAAACAGTATTAATTTGAATTTTATTTAATTTAACAGATTTTCCGTTTTCATCTAATTTATTTAAATTACTAAATTCAGATTTTTGAATTAAAGCATGTAATTCATCGTATAATAATTTTTGATGTAAATCATCATCAGGATCTGTTGAATCATCATAAGCCGGATCTACTCTAAAATTAAAATTAGAAACAATATCTAATTCTTTTTCTTCATATTTATTATCGAAGATTTTATCTGTTTTTGTTCTACCAGTTTTCCATCTATTAAATTTAACCGGTTCCTTTTTCTCTTCTTTAACACCTTCTATATCAGCTTCTATATTAACATCAGCATCTGTATCATTTACTACATCAACATCTAATTCTTCTATCATTGATACTTCAATATCTAAATTATTTAATTCTTCTTCTATTTTTTTATCGAAATTATCTAATTCATTTTCAAATTGAGTGTATATTTCATCATCATTCATATTACTTTATTTTTATATTTCACTACTAGTGATATCACCAGTTTCTTTTAATCTCATAAAATTATAATCTATTTCAAATCTACATTTTATTCCTAATCCTTCTCCATCTCTAATTTTTAAAATTTTAAGCCAATATTCATTATTAACATGCATCATTTCATCTTGTATAATAGCATAAATTAAATCGCATGTATGAGCTAAACCTGCAGATTCACTGATATGCTCAATTTTAACATCAGTAGAATCCCATCCTGCTTTACCGATTTGAGTTGCACTAATAACTAATAAATCTCTCTTTACAGCTAATCCTCTTAAATCTTCTGCAATTTGTTTAATTTTTATGTAGGTGTTTTCAGTATTAGGATTTCTATAATTTGCTAAAATATTTATATAATCTACTATTAAAACATTTACTTTAAAATCTTTAGTTTCTTCTAAATCCTTTAAGTATGCTTCAATATCTAAAATACTTGCTTGTGATGTTGGAAATTCTTTTATAATTAAACGGCCTGGAGGCATTACACCTTGAGAAACATTTTGAAGTTTTCTCTTCATGAAATTTACATCTTTACTTTTAAGATCATATTCATCCATTTTAATATTAAGTAAATTAGCACCTATTCTTTTTGCTACTTTTTTAGCTGACATTTCAGCACTTATATAAACAACATTATACCCCTTTTCTACAAAATTTGCTGCATCATTACATAACCAAATACTTTTCCCAATTCCGCTCTGACCACAATAGCAGATTAATGTTTTTTTATCATATCCACCAGTTCTTCTATCTATAAAATCTTTTCCTGATTGTATTTTAGATAATTTTTCTTGAATATGATCTTCTGCATTAAAAAAATCTAATCCTAAATCACTATCAAAATTAACTTTTCCATTTTCATTTAGCATATTAATTGCATTATCTATAATACCATCAACTTTATCAGGTGTAATGCTTTGTAATTTAATATATTCAACAGTTTTAATAAGTTGCCTATCAAAATTTCTCCATTTAATCCATGATTCTGAAATACTTTTTAACCATTCAGGATCATATTCATTTAAATTTGTATCAAAAATTAGATTAATTAATTCATTATCTATTTTATCAGCAAATGTGGATTTTTGTACTAAAAGTTTTATTTGATCTTTTGATGGAACTTCTTTAAATTTTTCATAGAATTTTTTAGCAATGTCAGCTAAAATATCTAATTCATTATTAGAGAAAAATCCATTATAAAATTTATCAAAGTACTTTGGATTTTTTAAAGCATTAAGAAAAAATAATTTTTCATAATCTTGAGAATAATTTAAACCTGTCATATTTTTGTATATTTTAATTTTAATTTATATTGCAAAATTTATCCGTTGTTTAATATTTCCTGAAAATATTTAATAGCTTTATCCAATCCTTCATATAAATGTATTTTAGGTTCCCAATTCAATTTTTCTTTAGCTAATGATATATCAGGTTTTCTAACTTTAGGATCATCTTGTGGCAAATCTTTAAATATTAATTTGCCTTTAGTTTCAATTTTTTGCATAACTAAATTTGCTAATTCTTTTACTGTAAATTCATTAGGATTACCCAAATTAACAGGTCCAATAAAACTATCATCTGATTCCATCATAGCAATTAGACCATTAACCATATCGTCTATATAACAAAAACTTCTAGTTTGATGTCCATCTCCGTAAATCGTTATATCTTCTCCTTTTAAAGCTTGTACTATAAAATTTGAAACTACTCTTCCATCCTCTGGATCCATCCAAGTGCCATAAGTATTAAATATTCTTACTATTTTAATACGAGTGTTATAAGTTCTATGATGATCCATTAACATAGTTTCTGCAACTCTTTTTCCCTCATCATAACAAGATCTTATTCCAATAGAATTAACATTACCCCAATATGTTTCAGTTTGAGGATGTTCTAAAGGATCTCCATATATTTCACTAGTAGATGTATGTAATAATTTTGCTTTAGTTGACTTTGCTAAATCTAAAACATTAGCAGTTCCAGTGTAAGATATATCTAAGGTATATAAAGGATTTCTTTGATAATGAGGTGGAGATGCAGGACAAGCTAAATTATAAATTTCATCTATATCTTGATATTGTGTTATTTGTAATTTATCTGTTACATCAGCAAATATAAATTTAAAATTAGGATTGTCTAATAATTCTATAATATTATCTTTTAGACTAGTATAAAAATTATCTATACAAATAACTTTATGTCCATCATCCAATAATCTTCTACATAAATTACTTCCTATAAAACCGGCGCCGCCTGTTACTAATATTTTTTTCATTCAAAAGGATTTTTTTCTATTTTATAATATTTCTTTATATTAGTTTCTTTATTAAATGATAATGTATTATCTTTAACTAAAGAATCTATTTTTGATAAAAAATCATCTTTTAAATTTTTATCAATATTTAGTTCATTCATTAACCATGAATCATGAAATATGTATTCAGTTTTTTTATCTTGTCCAATCACCCATTGCATAAGAAAATACATTATATCTTCAGATGTTGGGTAACCTTCAATTACTTTATAGTTACCCAACACATATTTAACTTTTAATTTATTTTCATTAATTTTTAATTCCATATTTAATTAAGAGTTAATTCAAAATCTTTTTCATCTTCATGATTTAAAATTGTATCAATATCATCAACTTCTCTTTCATTTTCATCATAATCACTATATTGAAATTTACTTTTTAAAACTTCATCTAATTGCATTAATACGGTATTTGTAAATACTGATGATGTAAATAATCTATGAGGTTCTATTGAATCTCCTAAATGTTTAACGGCAATTACTTTAGCTGCTCCACCTATACCAACTTCTTTAGCAGTTTCAGGATCTACAAAATATAAAAATTCTTTTTGTTTTATAAGTTTTCCAGTTTCTACAGATTCAATTTCTCTTTCAAATTCATACTTAGTTGATTCTATTGTATTTTTTACTTCAATTAATTTATTACGTTTATCATCATTTTTTTCTCTTTCTATTTTCTTTAATAATGAACTAAACTCTTTATCATCAATTATTTTTCCTTTATCTATTCCGCATGCTTTCCAACTTATGTATTGCTCTAATCCGACATAAGCGTTCATACCTTTCATAAAATGAATATGAAATTTAATTGTATTAGGAATACTAAATCTATTTTTATTAGGTTTAGCATTAACAATAATACCTGCTTTAGCATCACCTTCTTTTAATTGAGCTTTATTTAAAAATAAAATAATAGATGCTGCATATTCAGGGCCAGTACCACCGCCTGCTTGTTGTTGAGCAATAAACCCTTGCGTTAAATAAACATGGTTTGTAAACCAAAAGGATGCTTTAATTATAGCAAGCTTACTAATTATAATTCTAAATATAGATTTAAGAAATTTAGCTCGTGTCATATCTGCTTTATCTGATCCTGACATTGCATCATCAATTTCTTTTTGTGTTGCTAAGTTACCTGCTGAATCTAAACATACTAAAAATTTGGGAACTTCAAAACCTGCTTTTTGTTTAGCAATAAGCATTTCAACAAAATTAATAATATATGTTCTAAATTCTTGAACAGTAGTTACCGGTTCATATCTAAATTTTGTTGTATCAATTCCAAACTTTTTAACTAATGATTTATCAACAGCATTTTCAGAATCAAAAAATAAAATATGATAACCCATTTTTTGAGCTTCTCTAATTCCATTAAGTAATAAATACGTTTTTCCTGTTCCACTAGGACCTGCTAAAGCAACAGCTCTATTGCCCGGATATCCTTTTAATAATGAGCCCGTTAAACATGCATTAAGATGATAGTTACCGCTATGTATAAATTCATTTACTTCACTAATAGTAGATTTATCCATACGTTCTCCTAACATACTAACTTTTGACATTTCATCATTAAAATCATCAAAAGTAAAAATTTTTTCTTTTGCCATAAAATTTATTTTTTTTCTATTAATTTTAAAACAACCATTATATCAGGTTGTTTTTCTTTTGTTCTTACTAATTCTATTTGTGATATTTTTGAGTCATTAATAACTTCTTCTAAAGTTCTTTGATGTTTAAAAGGTTTTCTTTTCTCAATTGTTTTTTCAACTAACTTTAAATAATCACCTTCTCTAATTAATATAATTTTTTCTTCATTACTTTTTTCATATTTAAATTCAAAATTTTTGAGATGAATATAATGCTCTAATAAATCACATAATTTACTTCCTAATTTTCCACTAAATATTATTTTATTAGCATTACCTATTTTTGATTTAGCATAAACCATATTTGATGCTGCTAATATTTTTGTAACTACTTTAGATATACAGTCATCAGTAATAAAACCTGCTTCATCATATTCTATTTCTAATTCAAATGAATCTAATATATTTGTTTCTACTTTAGTATTTGTGATATCATTAGTTTCATCTTCATCAATATAATCAACTAAATTATCTATAATAATTTCAGCTGCTTTCATTGAAGCAAAACTACCATCTTCATGTTCAATTTCTAAAGGAGATTCACATAATAAAGTCCATCCATTTTTATTTAATAATTTAAATTTAATTTTGTCCATTTAAACCATTTTTTCTAAATTTGTTAATTTAATTACTTGACAATTTTTTTCTATATCAAATAATGCAATCTTTAATATACATGGACTCCATTTTGGCGTCATAGTACCTTCAACAGTAAATGAATCTTTATCATTTTCTATTAAATCGACTACAGCAATCACATCTTTAATTACAATCATTCTTGTATCATCCCATCTCATGTTAGGATCAACATATAAATTATTATCTCCTAATTTTCCAATTTGATATAAAGCACCTGTTGAATTCAAGTTAGTTTTAATTTGTGACAATTCAAATCCTGCCATATCTTGTAATTGAGATCCTACTGCACCATTTACTATAATTTCTGATTTTTTAATATCTGAAAGTAATCCTTTTAATTGAAGATTTTTATTAGTTAAAGATATATTTTCATCAAACATAATTTCATATCTTTCTGCTTTTTCTGTTATTGTTGAAAGAATCGTTTTAATAGCGGAATGTACATACTCATTTAAACATACATTTAATAACATCGCAATAACATCTATTCCAAATTGAGTTAATGATGATATTTGATCACGCGTAACAGCAACAGATATATGTAATGCTTCAAAATTTAAATTAGTATATTTCTCATGATTTAAATCTATAAAATTAACGGCATTTAATATAGGATCACATTTAAACTGTTCTATAATATTATTATGCAAATCTTTAAACTTAGATTCCATTTCTTTATTATTTTTATCTTTATATTGCATTAATTTAACTAATAAATCCTCATATAATTCTGAATTACTATTTTTGATTAAATCTGTATATATTTCTAATGCTTTTAAAGCATTAATATCTTTATCTAATCTTAATACAAAATAATCTGCATTTTTATCTATACCAGATCCATCTGCTTTTTGTACTATATACTTTTGATAATATCCTTTTTTTTCTATTTTATTCATTTTTATTTATTTTTAATTTTTTCTAAAATTCCTAATTCTTTAAATGTATTAAATATTAATTGGTTAACACTATATCTATCAGTATTATTATCTAATAAAATATCAAACATCTTTTCTACTTCTCCTTCTATTTCAATAGAAGGAGTTCCTGAAAAATTTAAACTGGATTTTATTGCAATATAATTTGCAAAATTGATTTTGTAATTTTTAAGGTCCATAATCGTATTTTTTAATTGTTAATAATTGTATTTAAAACAAACTAGAGCTATAGATTAAATTTCTATCTAAAGTTTGTAATCCTATTGCTGCAATAACTCTATTTATTGGATCTATAATAGTTTTTTCAAACTGTAATTCATAATCCATAGGTGGAGCAAATTCATATGGATAAGATCCTGCTATATAAGAAAATATATTACATACTTTATCTGTAGTATAATAAATTTTAACTTTTTCTCCATCAGCTATTAAATTATATTTGTTTTTAAATTTAGAATTATATAATAAATAATTATGATAACCACTTCCTCTTACATGTAATGGACATCTTTTTTCTATTGTAAATTCTTTTCTATCATTTAGAATATATTTTTTATAATTATTAATACTTAAATTTTGTGAAATATGTTCTAAGTTTGCTAATTTAAACTGCTGTTTAATTTTTTTAAGATATTTAACCATTTCACTTATTTTTACATCTTCTACAGAAAAAATATACTTTAATAACTCTTTTAATTTTTCTCTTGCAAATTGAGGTGTAGATGATTGTATAATCTCAAATCCTTTAGATTTAATTTTTGTTAAACTTTCAAAACTTATATCAGGATCTTTCCATATTAAATCTTGCATATATTTTTTCTTAGCTAACCATATAGCACTTTTAGCAATAGATTCTAACTCAAAATTTAAATAATTTTCAGTATTATTATTATCAGCATATTCTTGTAATATATTTTCAATATATTTTTTTAATCTTTTATTATAAATTTCTAATATAAAATCTTTTATTGTACCTGTCCAATTACATTTATCTAATACTTCACCAAATGCAAGGTAACAAGAATTATGTACTAAAATATCATTAGCAATAAAAGTATGAGTATTATCATCAACTTCAATATCATAAACATATTCATCAAAAAATCCTATGCATTCGCAACTTTCTATATCTTCAAATTTATAATTATTCATTCCAACTAAATTTTAAATTACCACTATTCCATATTCTATTATATCCCTTATCATGCATTATTTCTACCTCTGTTAAATTTGGATCTGCTCCTTCTTTAACTAAAACATCTTTTCTATATTTAAATCTATTTTCTTTAATTTCAAAATTAGACCAATAATAATTCGGTTTAACTAAATAATCAAAACTAAATCCTAATTTTATATATAAATTATCTTGTTCATCTGATGTCCAATCACAATCTGCATAACTAATCACTCGATTTGGTTTATACTCTTTAATAAAATATTTAAATAAACGACTTGCTCCACCTATAACTGTTGTATCCAATTTATTAACAAATCTTAAAAGCTCATATTCTCCTTCAATAGCCTTTTGTCCTAAATTCTTCCTTAATTTTCCAAAGGTCATTAATGATACCAATTCATCATTATAATATAAACCTAATTTGACGGCTGCATTTACATTACCCTGTAAATGATTATTATTTAAAAAAAAACTATTTTCTTTTGATAATACTTCTTTAATTATGCATTTACGAGCATATATTCTATTATATGTTAAATTTAATAATTGTTTTAGTCTAGATTTAATTATATCTTGTTTATTTATCCAATCATCTTCCCATATATGTATAAGTTTAACTCCTTTTTTCTTTGCTAATAATGTTTTGTTTATATGATATTCTTTATTTTTATGTAATTCTGAATGCCAATATAATCCATTAAATTCAATACCAATTTTATTATTAGGCAAATAAATATCAATTTCTAATGGTGTAATAATATATCTAATATTTTCTTCTATTTTTATATTATAATCATTAAGAAATTTTATTATTTCTATTTCTCTATTACTTCTAGATTTATCTATAGGATAACATAATAAGCAAGGATTTAAATTAGCTTTTATTCTATGATATAAATGATTTATTCTTATATTATAGTTATTATTGCATTTATTACATTTTATTTTAACATTTCCATTTATTAATTCTATGATATTAATATTATATAAATTTTTTATTCTTATTAAATTTTTATCATTTATTTTTTTTCTTATATTATGTTGTATTATATTATTTTGCATTGCGCATACTACATCATATCTTTCTAAATTTGTTTTTTTAATCTTATCTTGTACTTCTTTATTTTTAGCAGGATTATCAACTCCATATCGTTCTAAATTAGTTTCTTTAATTTTTTCTTTTATTTCTTTTCTTTGTAAACTATGTTCAACTCCATATTTTTTTAAATTTGTTTCTTTAATTTTTTCTTTAATATTATTATTTTGAAAACTATATTCTACTCCGTATTTTTTAAAATTTGTATCTTTAAGTTTATTTTTTATGATTTTACATTTTAATGGACTATCTACTCCATATCTTTCTAAGCATGTTTTTTTATAATTTTTAATAGATAATATTTTTGAACATTCTTTTGAACAAGTTTTATGATATCCTGTTTTAAATTTATAAAAAGATAGTACTTCCTTTTTACAAATTTCACACTTTGGAAATGATGAAATTTTATTAATGTAATTAAATAATTTATTAGAAAATAATGTTATATTATTATTAATATTAAAATCATAATTATTTATTTCATCATATATTAATTTATAATGATTTTTAATATAATGTTCTGTTAAAAATAAAGTAGATTTAGTATTTTTAATATCGTTTATAAAATTATTCATTATAAATTGATAATATTTTATCTGTTAGTATATTAATATCTCTTGCTTTAATAATTTTTTTATCACCTTTTCTAAAAACTATTAATGAATGATCACCTGTAACATCTATTTCTTTACCAGATTTAGTTTTTAATTTCCATTTATCTTTTTTAACTTTATGTCTAATTATTCTTTTTACATTAGCATAATAAAGTTCAGAGTCATTAAAGTTAAGTATTTTATCATTTGTTAAAACTGATTCGTGACCAGTCATTGTTTCTCCACCAGAACCATTTTTAATATTTATATTATACCATTCTTCTACTGAAAATTCACCTTTATCAGTTTTTATTTTAGCTTCTTTTTGTATCGAGTCCGTATCAATATATACGCCTATAGGTTTTAAAACTTTACCTGTTACTTTTATTCCCATACTTGCATGTAATTCAGTATCAGTATGCCATGTTTCATGAAAATACTTATTTATTAATGCTTCAGTATATAATATAGCATCCTGACCCTGTAATGTAATTGTTTCGGCTAAATTTATATTATAGAAATAAAAATGTTGGTTACCAAATGCACCATATATGGAATTTAAAGTTAATTTAACGGATTGTTCCATATTATAATATCTTTTAGCTAAGGATTCTTTTTCTGCTAAAAGTTTTTCTAATTCTTCTGTTGATAAAGATTCGAAATTATCTGTTGTTTCGTATTCAAATAACACTTTCTCATCACCATTACTAGAATTCATTACTGAATCTCCGGCGTTTCCTTGCATAATTTTTAAATTTATTTAATTTTATAATTCATTTTAATTTGTACTAATGGTCTTAATGTTTTTTCTGCTATTACTGTAAATGATTCAATTAATAAATGTATCATTAAATCAAACTTATCACTAATTTTTAAATTTGTTTTAATTTCGTCATTTATTCTATTTGCAGCTTCTTCTATTATAGAAAGTTCAATTTCTTTTGTTATGAGTCCTGTATTTATAGATGTTGTTAATAAATCATTAGGTTTGAATGTTGCTGAAATAATTTCATCTCCTTTTTCTATTCTATTACCTATTATTTTTATTGTGACATTTTCTGGAATATTTAATTTGCTAAATAATAATAATGATAATGGAAGTAATGAATATTCTTTATCAGATAGATTATTATTTGTTCTTTCAATAAGAGTATGATGATGTGCATATATACACATTGCTTCTTTTTTATTTACCTCAATATCACTAAAATTTGCATCAATTATTGGTGTCCAATTTTTAATAATTTGTTCTTTTGTTGCTTCCATTATTCCTCCTCATCTCCATTCATGCATAATGCAATTATTAATAATGTATTAGTATCTTGTGATTTAAAGAAAATTTTATTTGTACATACAGTAACATCATAACTTTCTTTATCTAAAAGAGGAAAATATTTTTTATAAACCATAACTTTTATTAAACTTTCATCTAATACTTCTACAGTCTCAGATAATATTGCATCATAATTTTTTCCTTTAACTCGTAGTATATTATCTTCAATAGCAAATTTAAATGTTTCTACTTCTTTATCTAATTTAAAATATGAATTAATATTATCTATTTGTTTAACAGGTAAATCGAATTTAAATGTACCATTATCTGTACTAAATGCTCTTTTTATTTCATCTTTACTCATATCCATAAATGATAATGTAGGATCTGCACAAAATAATTTTATTGTTAATTTATCATTAAAAATAACAAAATCGCTAGCTATGAATTCATCGCCCATTTGTTCATATACTATTTTACCTTTTATAGTATCATCTCCAAAATACGATAATGCATCAATTATACGTGAAGCATTATAAAATGAAACTTTAATAGTATCTTTTATAACATCTTTTATTTCAAACATTTGTTCTAATGGTACACTAACTAATTTAACTGCGTCTTTTTGCGGAAAATATACTGTTGATGACACAGCCTTTGTATTTATTTTCATAAACACAAATTTATCTATTGCTAATAGCTTTTTAATAAAGCTTTGAAATTCATTAGCAATAACTTTATCTATTTTTAATTCCATGTGAATTTTTTAAAAATTTTGACTTAAAATATTGAATATAAATTATATGTAAATAATTTATTTTGTTTATCCGGATACAACAAAGGCTCCAAGCATAAATGTGGAGCCTTTGTAACCCTTTAAAAATTATGAATTTTTAGTTTCTTGTATACTAATTCTTAATTCTTGCGCTAATTTTTTAGCGTCTTGTAAAGTTTTTCTAACTCTAGTACCAGCTGTTTTATTTCCTTTTTCGAAGAATTTTGTTACATCATCTTCTAAATTTGCTACTAGTTCTTTAAGTTTTTCATACTGTTCCATAACTGTTTTCTTTAATTAAATTATACATTATTTTTTCATTTATAATTATATGGATAATAATTAATTTGTTTCACAAATTTAAATATTTTTACAAAAAATATAATCAAAATGTGCTAACGGCATTATAATTAATCTTGCTATTTTATCACCTATGCTATATGTATTTGGTATATTTTCGTCAGTTGATTTGAATTTTACAATAATTTCATCTTTTGATTCGGGATATATTATTCCTATATTATTTTTAAGTATTAAATCTTTATCATTGACAGAATCCATAGGAAATAAAAAACCTGCATATCCTTTAGGAATATTTACACTAATACCTGTTCCATATTCTATATATTTATAGGTAGTTTTTTTTGAAATACAAGTAAATTCAAGAGTATTTTTTCCATCTAAAATAGGGTTAATTGCTCTATCATCTAACTGATTAATTTTAACATTCATAAAATAATTTTTTTATATTACTTTAATAGTTCATAAATTTCTGAAATTCTGCTATTAGTTTCTTTTTTTATTTTAATTATAATTTCAGGATATATTTTATTAAACCACTCATTATCAATAAGTGTATTATTCTTTAATACACTTTGTATTACATCTAAACTTATTCCATTAAATGTATTAATTGGAATATGATTAAAATGATAAAATTTTATATTAATACTATCATTTCCAACTAAATGTATAGAAACATTATAGTTTATCATTGCATTTGTTTGATCTCGATATATTTTTGTAAGTGATTTACTTTGTATAGTACTATCACTAACATATTTAAAAAACGTACTATATTCAATAATATTAGATTGTTTATTTACATTTTTAATAATATAATTAGTTTTACCACTTAAATTATCTGTCAAATATTTAAAATTAGTTTTAGCTTTTTGATTATTAATAATTTTAAATGTTGTATCTATTTTTAAATCTTGTGAATAACTAACTGCTACAACTAAAAATAAGGATAAAATTAATAAGATTTTTTTCATATAGGATTTTTTGACAATTTATACTCTTTAGGAAATTCTTTTTTTATTATTTCTCTGTATTCATTAATTATATTATTTGCTATATTTAATTTTTTTTCAGGTGGATCTTTTTTATAAAAATCTTTATACATTGCTTTATAAGTTGAAGCCTGAGAGCATGCTCCTAAACCTGGTGATAAATTTGATTCTATTAAAAATACTTTACCGTTTTTATCGATAAAAAAATCTAATGCATAAAAGTCCGGAGCAAAATGCTTTCTAGTATCTTTTATTATAGTATTAAATTCATTTAAAAACTTTAATTTATTTAAATCTTGTTCTATATAAATAAAACTAACTTTTTCTTTTTTATCTTTAGTTTTAATAGTACTATTATCTTCTTGATTTGGAACTCTTTCATATATTATAAATGCATTATCTTTTAAACATAATGCTCTATATTCTGCTGCAAAATCTATCATTTCACTATATACATCAAAAGTGCCTTTAGAGTTTATTAAATCTTGATATGATTCAAATTTTTCTATTCCTATTCCACTATGTCCTGATTCAGGTTTAGCTATTATAGGAAAATTTAAATCTTTAGTATCTCTTCTAGAATAAACAGTTTTAGGTAAATATGATTTATCTCCTAAAGTTTTATGCCATATTTTTTTACTACCACTAATTTTTGCTAATTCTGGATCATAATTATATGTATGTTGTTTTACTATATCTAAATGCTTATTTATAAACTCAGAACTAAAACCTGTATCTGAATGAGCATATCTAAACACTGGTCTATAAATATCTAAATCTTTATGTTCTGTTTGATTATGATATACTTTTTTATTCACAATAAAAATATCATATAATTCATGTTCAGAAGTATTTGCTAATTCTTTTATTCTTTCATTATCAGTTGATGAATTTTGATTAAAAATTTTTACCCATTGAATTCTATCATCATTAATTTTAAATTCTTCGTAAGGCTTAATAAATTTCATTAAAAGTATTTGTTTTAATATATATTTGAATATTTTTATAAAAATAAATTTAATTTCATCAAATACTTTTTCTTTCTAAATAATCATTTCTCATTACAGCTATCATATCAACAACATCTATAGCTCTAAATATTTCCCATGTTATCATATTATGACTTAATTTACCATATTATAGTTTTCATAAAATTATATGATAGTATCCAATTTTTCATATCTTCTAATGTACAGTGTTCTCTAGATGGCCCATAAGGTATCATTCCACAATTAAATACCCAATAACCATTATCTGAATCCCATCTAAAATATGCATGATCATCCTTTACTTTTTCAGTATAAATCTGTAATATTTCTAATTGTAATTTTAAAGCATTTTCTTTAGATTCAACAGGTATATTTGGATAAAATGTTTGTTTTGAAATATCGATATTTCTTAAAACTAAACCTTTATCAACATTAAAATTAATATCTTCTTTATAAGAACTCATTAATTTATGCATAGATATTTTTGCTTCTTCTTTTGTTATATTACCAATAGGTATTACGAATTTCCTTCTTATTTGATTATAGCCTGTTATATTATAATTAATCATATTTATATTATATTTAAATTTAACCTTGACACAGGGAAAATTCGCACGAATGACAATATGTACAACCTTCCTTTTTATAAAGACCTGACGGATCTCCGCATAAAGGACATTTAGTCTCAGATAACTTTTCTTCTGCATCACCTTTTAAGTATTTAGATAATGTTCTAGAAATTGCTTTACTAAATGCTACTATAGTTCCTTCAGATTTATTTAATTGTTGAACAATGAATTTAATATCAGCACCATGTCTTAGACTAACAGATATCATTCTAGTAAGAGCTTCTTCTTCATCTCTTTCGAATAATTCATTAACATTATCTAGTACTCCATTACCTGATATTTCTAAACTATAATGACCTCTTTTAACTTTTGTTAGAATAGCGTCTTTTATATTTTTAGATATACTTATATTTTTCTCTTTAAAAGCAAATACTTCATAAGGTTCATTATCCATTAGTCCTACAATTACGACATAATCGTGTCCCTTTGCTGTAATATGATGTATATTACAAGGAAGAGATTTAGGTCTAATAGGAGCTTCAGTTTTAATTATTTTTTCTTTTTGTTTTTTATTGCTAACAAGTACTCCTGATCTTGAACCTTCTCTATAAACAGTTAATCCTTTACATCCTGATTTCCATCCCGTCTCATATACCTTAGATACCATATCTTCAGTTGCATTTTCTGGCAGATTTGTCGTCGAACTTATAGAATGGTCTATCCACTGTTGAATTGCACCTTGCATTTTTACTTTTGCAACCCAATCAATATCTGCAGATGATGCTTTATAATAAGGAGATTTTTTAATTACTTCATCTAATTGAGTTTCATTATATAATTTTACTTCTTCTATATTATAATTATTAATTTTTAACCATTTTAAAAATTTAGGATGAAATACTAAATATGTTTCCCATGCATCACCTGAAAAATCAGTAAATGAAATATTAACTTCTTTATCGTTTGGATTTACTTTTCTATTTCTTTTATATACTGGAAGAAAAACAGGTTCAATTCCAGATGTAGTTTGTGTCATAAGGGAAACTGTATTATGAGATACTATTCCATTATCTAAAATATAATAATGAGTATCTTCTACCTCTATATCCATTGTATAATCAGTATCCGTAGTTTTTTCTAATATTTCTATTAACTCATATTGTATATTTTCTAAATTAACTATTTCTTGCATAATAAATCTTTTATTTTATTTTTTATTTGTTCTGTAACTAAATTTATATTAATTAATTCTTTTTCCCATATTATTATAATATCAGATTTAAATTTATCTTTTATAATATTAATTCGTCTTTTATCTCTATTTCGTATTTCATCATATATGTTATCTTTATAACATTCTATTTCTGGATTTTTATGCCAATAATCACCATATATTTCAATAACTAAATTAATATCTTTAATATAAATATCAGGTTTAATTATTTTAAATTCTCCATTTCCAATATAAAAAGTATATTCATTTTCACCATAATAAATTTTATTAAATATTTTATTATATTCATTATAAATATATTCACCTATTAATATAGAAAGTTTAGAATATGGTAATCTTTTAGCTTTTTTAATTAATAATTCAGAATACCATTTTTCTCCGTGTTTTTTAATTAAATTATCCTTTGAATTTCCAAATTTTAAACATTCTTTAAGTTTGTTATATTTTTCATTTCCTAATTCAACACCAAATTTATTAATATAATTTTCTAATGTATTAGATTTTTTAGCATTTATTTCTTGCCATTTTATTTTTCCTAACTCACCATATTTACTTATTAACTTATCTAATGATGAGGTATTTTGACGTTTTCTTAAACATTCTTTTGCTTTTTCAATAGAATCTGTTCTTTTTATCCAATATTCTAATGTTGTGGATTTTTCTCTTTTATTGTATGATGAATTGGGATCATTTTTAATATAATCTTTAACTGCACATCTTTTTCTAAATAAATCATATCTTTCTCTACCTAATATTTCTCCATATCTTTCAATAAATCGTTGTAAGGACCCAGCCGTTTTTTTATTTTTATTATTCCATATTATTAATCCTTTTTCATTTCCATATTTATCTAAATAATATTGTTTAGATGAATAATATTTACACTTTAATTTATATTCTTTATATTTTTTATTTCCTTCTATTTCACCGTATTTTAGTATATACTTTTCTAAACTTACTCCTCTAATAAATTTATGATATAATTTATATGCTTCTTCAATAGAAAATTTATTAATTAATTCATTCCATTTACTAGGATATGTTTTAACATCTATTCCTTTTAACATCTGCTCCATTATTTAATTTTATTTTATATATTAATGGAGCAACTGTTAATTTATTTTTTTAATTATTTTATCACCTACTTTTAATTCTTCAGCATTCTTCCAAATTGCTTCTTTATCATTAATTAAAACTAAAAATTTATGAACTTTACTTGTAAAAATATTGTAATCTTTATCTAATTTAAATCTATAACCCTCTGTTTTTCCATTCCAATATAATTTTGTTATTTTATTATAGTTTCCATTTATATCTAAAATATTAATAGGTTTAATTAAATCAAACCATATATTATTTTTAGTCTCAAGTTCTTTAATATTAACACCATTTATATTAAATATTTCTTCTAATGAAATATCACCTATATCAGTTTTAATTATAGCATCTTTTTCTAAACATCCCGTGGGGGCGGCTGTTAGTAAACCTATATTTCTTCTTCCGTGTTTAATTAACAGTTCACTTACTTCAGAATCTGCTTTAATTAATCTTTGAATAAATGAATTTCCAATTTCTTTATCTCCATCATATATTTTAAAAGATCCTCTATCTTTTGCTAATAAACATGATGATTTATAAACTTCAATTGCCATTATTTTATGAACTTCTTCAGAAAATTTTATAGCATCATCTGTAGCATAAGTTAAACCTAATGCAGCTAACATGTCTCCTTCAGCAGTAATACCGATTCCAACTCTTCTGCCTAATAAAGCTTTTTCTTTAATTTTTTTCCATAAATTTAACTCTATTAATTTAACTTCATCAGATTCTTTATCATTATTAATTTTTTCTAATATTTTATCAATTTTTTCTATTTCTAAATCAATAATATCATCTGATATTTTTACTGCATATTTTATATGTTCTTTAAATAACTCAAAATTAAATTTTGCTTCTTTTGTAAATGGATTATCTATATATGAATATAAATTTATAGCAAGTAACCGACAGCTGTCATACTTACATAGGGCGATTTCCCCGCACGGATTTGTAGAAACAGATTTAAATCCAACATCTGCATAACAATCTGGCACTGATTCACGTATTATAGTATCCCAAAATAATATTCCAGGTTCAGCTGATTTCCATGCGTTGTGAATAATTTTTTTCCATAATTTTTTAGCATCTATTTCTTTAACTATTTTTGCTTTTTCTTTTTGTACGTTTATGGGATATTGTTGAAAATATGATGTATTATTTAAAACTGCCGTCATAAATTCATCATCTAATTTAACTGATATATTAGCACCAGTAACTTTACCTTCTGCTAATTTAGCATCAATAAATTCTTCTGTATCTGGATGTTTTATAGATATGCTAAGCATAAGGGCCCCCCTTCTGCCGTCTTGAGCTACTTCTCTAGTAGAATTAGAGTATCTTTCCATAAAAGGAACTATACCTGTAGATGTCAGTGCAGAATTTTTAACAGCAGATCCTTTTGGTCTAATATGACTTAAGTCGTGACCAACACCGCCTCTTCTTTTCATTAATTGTATTTGTTCTTGATCTATTTTTAAAATAGATCCATAAGAATCACCTTCATCACCAATGACAAAACAATTAGATAATGAAACAATTTGTAAATTATTTCCAATACCCGACATAGGACCGCCTTGTGGAACAATATACTTAAAATCCTTAATTAATTCAAATATTTTATCTTCTGATATTGGATTAACATAATTATTTTCTATTCTTGAAATTTCACCTGCTAATCTGTGATGCATATCATCAGGTGTTTTTTCATAAAATTTTCCATCAGAATCTTTAATAGCATATTTATTTAAAAATACTTTTGCTATCATTTCATCTCCTTTAAAATATTTTAAAGATTCTTCTAAAGCTTCATTATAAGTATACGTATTAATAACTTCTTTATTAATTTTAGTCATTTCCATTATTATTTATTTTTTTATTTTTTATATTCAAATTTATAGTTACCTGTTCCAAAACACCTATAACAACCTCTATCATGCATTATATCTACCTCTGTTAAACTTGGATCTGCTCCTTCTTTAATTAATTTATCCTTCCTAAACTTAAACCTATTCTCCCTTAAACCATCTACTACCCACCAATAATTCAAACCAGTATGCCCTATATATTTAAAACCTAATTTTATATATAAGTTATCTTGCTCATCAACCGTCCAATCACAATCGGCATAACTTATTATTCTATTCGGTATATACTCCTTTATAAAATGCTTAAATAAGCGACTAGCTCCACCAATAACTGAAGTATCTAATTTATTAGCAAATCTAGTCAACTCATACTCTCCTTCTTTAGCTACTTGATTTAAATTTTTACGTAGTTTACCAAAGGTCATTAATGATACTAACTCATCATTATAATATAAACCTAATTTAACAGCTGCATTAACATTACCTTGTAAATGGTTCCTATTTAAAAACTCTCTACTATCACTAGAGGACACCTTTTTAACTATACACTTTCTAGCGTATATTTTATTATATGTTAAATTTAAAATTTGTTTTAGTCTCGATTTAACTATTTCTTGCTTATTTAACCAATCATCTTCCCATATATGTATGAGTTTAACTCCTTTTTCTTTAGCTAATGCTGTCTTATTTAAATGATAATCTTTAAGTTTATTGAATTCATTGTGCCAATAAACTCCATTATGTTCTATTCCAATCTTATTATTTGGTATATAAATATCTATCTCATTACCATTTAAAATAGTTCGATCTTTTTTAGTTTCTATATTTAAATCATTTATAAATAATTTAATCTCTTCTTCATTTTTACTTTCAAAAGAATTTGTAGAATTTAAAGGATTACATATTGTACAAATATTAACATTATAATGATGTCTTTGATGTAAAAGATGTATATTTATATTTTTATAATCTTTGCATTCACTACAATAAAAATCCAATGTTCCATTTTCATATACCTGTTTAATATCTAAATTATTATATCGTTCTTTTATTTTATTTTTATGTTTTTCAAATATAATTTTTTTAAAATATATACTCTTAAAAATAATTTTGTTTTTGTATCGTTCTAAATTAGTATCCTTAATTTTTTCTTGTATATCTTTACACTGTGCTACATTTTCAACTCCATAACGTTCTAAATTAGTATCCTTAATTTTTTCCTTAATATCTTCTCTTTGTAATGTATTTTCAACTCTATAACGTTCTAAATTAGTATCCTTAATTTTTTCTTGTATATCTTTACACTGTGCTACATTTTCAACTCCATAACGTTCTAAATTAGTTTTTTTAATTTTTTCTTGTACATCTTTTCTTTGTATAGCATGCTCTACTCCATATAGTTCCAAATTATTTTTAATAATCTTATCTTTTATATCTTTATATTGTAAACTACATTCAACTCCATATTTTTTAAAATTAGTTTCTTTAATTTTTTCCTTAACATCTTTTGCTTGAAAACTATGCTCAACTCCATATCGTTTTAAAAATGTTTTTTTAATTTTTTCTTTTACAATATTACTTGATCCTGAATTTTCACATCCATATCTTTCTAAATTAGTTTTTTTAATTTTTTCTTGTACATCTTTTCTTTGTAAAACAGATGTAATTCCTTCATTTTTTAAAAGTCTTTCTTTAGTTTTTATATGTGCACATTTTAAACATGAATATTTATCTGTTAATTTATTGGTCTGTGAAAAATATTTATTATATACAACTTTTTTTTCAATACCACAATAATCACATTTAACATTAATTTTAATACCACAGCCGGAATTTAAATTATTAATATCTAAAATTATTATTGATTTTATTTTAATATCTAAATATAAATTTTTATAAAATCTTATATTATTTGAAGTAATATTAATTTCAACATTTTTATCTAAAATCATGCACTTTTTCTTTTTTCTAATATATGTTTAATTTCATCTGCTTCCATTTCATATTTAAACATTTCTTTTTTATATTCTTTTCTTTGACTATAAAGTCTATTCAATATACCTTTTAATATTGAATCTTTTGTACTATATACACACCCATTAACTGCTACAATTCTATCATCTTGTTTATATTCATTTCTTACATCAGGATCAACTTTCATTATAAATGAATCAGGAGATACATTCATCTGTCTCATAATCGAAGGATAAAGTGATGCAAAATCAAAGCAAGCTACTGCTTTATGACGTCCTGTAATTGGTTTTTTAACATAAGCACCTTCATATTGTTCATCTTTATTTTCTTTTCTAATATTAAAATCTGAGGCTAATATTTTGTTATCTTTTAAAAATTCTCTTGCTAATAATGATTCAGTAATTGAAACTGGTGAATCAGCTTTATAAATACTAATTTTACATAGATTAGCTAATGTTAAAACTATTTCCATTGTTTTAAGTTTTTCATGAATTAGCATTACTAATAATGTATCAACTGCAGTATAAAATACATATTTTTCAAAATCTTTTTCTAATAGATCTTTTAAACTTCCATCGTAACTAATTTTCTTTAAACCTACTACTACCTCTGCTACCGTATTTAATTTAAAATTTTCTTTGACATCTACACTTCTATCCCATGCTTTATAAAGATCCATATAGTCCATTATTCCAACATGTAGTGGAATATCATTATTTTGATTATTTAATTTTCCGCTTGGTGATGCTATAGAAGGATCAATTCCTAATCGACGAGCTCTATTTATAATATATTTCCAATCATAACCAATTACATTCCAACCACTCATCATTGGTATTTTTTTCTGTACTATTTCACTTAAAAAAGTATACAGCATGTCATATTCTGTATCAAACTTTTTATAAATAAAGGTAAATTTTTTACCAGTTTGTTCAAAGTATTTATCTATACTAGATTGAACATTAGCAATACTTTTTGCAGGCAAATTCAAATGTGAAAATACGATTACTTGATTTTTAGGAGTTGTAAAAGTAATTGTAGTAATTTTTTCTTTTGCAGAATCTGCTTCTGGAAATCCATCAACAATTTCAACTTCTATATCAATAAAATAAATATCTGGATAGTGTGTTCCAAAAATTTCATCTTGATCTTCTTTAGATAATCTTTCAAATAATTCTGTTATTGAATGTTTATTTAAAAATTTTGAAGTATATTTTTTAACAGCACGTCCATCCCAATTTGTAAACTTCTTATCTTTTGATTTATCACTTTCACGACAAATCATCCAATTAGATATATTTTTTAATGGTATTGTTTTAAATGAAACTTTTCCTTCACTATTATAATAAGATATAATTAATGAATTACCTTCATTCTCAATGTCTAATAGCATAAAATTTAAGATTTAAATATTAATTACCAGTATGTCCGAATCCACCTTCTCCTCTTTGTGTTTTTTCTGTATAAAGTTCATTTTCAGGTACTTCGATTATGTCAGATAAATAAATAGGAATTTCTAAAAATTGAATTAATTTCATATTAGGAGTTAATGTAACTATATTTTCATTTGAAGTGTTATATACATTTAAATGAATTTCGCCCTGATAATCCTGATCAACTACACTTGCCAGGAAGGAAATGCCTAATTTAGAACCTACACCTGATTTAGTATGAGCTATTAAAGCTCTATCTTTTCCCATTTTTACTTTTATTCCAGAAGGAATATTTATTCTTTCACCTGGACCTAATACTATACCTATTACTTTATCTAATTCATAGGTCATTGGCATGCTATTCATTATATCTTTATTTTTAGATACAATATCATCAATAAATTCTTGTGTAAATTCTGGAATAAAAAAATCAATACCTGCTGATTCAGATGTTCCACGTGTTGGAAGTTTTACTTCTCTTGTTTTAGAAAAAAATATTTTATTTTCTTGCATATTAAGATTTTTTAGAGTTAGACTTTTCATTTTTCTTTTCAGCTTTTCTTTCAGCTATTTCATCAGCTCTTTTTTCAGCAGCTTGTTTAGAGATATCTCTAATTTTTAATTTCCATTCCTTTTTAGGAGTATAAAAATAACCATTAGTATTAACTAATTTTTCGGCTATTTCATTATTTACTCGTAAAATTTCATCATTCTTTTTTACTGTTTTCATAATTATAACATATTAAAATTTAAATTTATATGCATTATTATGCTTTTGTTTCACCTGAGACAATTGTGGCTTCTAAAGTATATTAGAAGCCACAATTTTAAATTAACCTTCAAGATTTTGTGAAGCATTAATATCTCCAATATAAGCTTCTACATCATCATCTGTCAATTCAGCTTGTTTACCGTTTTCTAATTGTACTAAATATTTTCCTGTATCTTCACTCCATGAAATAATATCGCCTACTAATCCATCAGCTTTACATTTAACTTTAGATCCAGGTATTAAATGACTTTCACCAACCAATTTTTGAGTTTTAGCTCCTAATCTATTATTATCATCATTAACTATAACTTCAATTTCAGTTTCATTAAATTGTTGTTGTCCACTATCATCTAAACTAACATTATATTTTTTAATATCTTCACTCCAAGAGTTTAAATATCCTAATTGACCACTAGCTTTTACTTTTATTCTAGTACCTGGTGTTATAACATCGGCTTCTTTAACCAAATGCTGATTAGTTTTAACGTCGTTTACAAACTCTTCAAATAATTTTACGTATTCCATTGTATATTGTTTTTATTTATTTATTTGTATTCTGTTTTAAATTCATTAAACGTTTTAATGAATTTTAATTTCTTTTTTTTATTTAATAGTATATCACCTGATCCTAGTATTTGTTTTGAAAAATTAGTTGACAAATCAGGATCACCAGGCAATTTAACTGAACCTATTCCATTAACATTAATTGGAGTACTTGCTACTGGGGCAGTGCTTGTAATAGAAGTATTTTCATTAGCTTTTTTCATTTCTTCATCAGTAGTATGCGCATAATCTTTTATTTCTTTTATAGTCATTCCATTTGCAGCATCAATTACTTCTTTACTAACTTCTGATTCTTTCTTTTTACCTTCTTTATATGCTAAAACTATATTAAAAAAAGCTCTCTGTTTTACACTAGTTGATGGCATAATATAATTTATTTTGTCATATCTATTCCTAATAAATCTTTAGCTAATTTTAATGCATCAGGTTCATCTACTATTCCACTCTTAACTAATTCAGAATAGTATTTAGGATTTTCTGTTAAATGATCGATTGCAACTTCTTTTGCTGTTGATTTATCACTAGAGTGTTCAGCTTCTACTGCAATTCCAACTTCTAATTCATTTTTATCGATAGTTGATTCATCAGTATCATCACCTTTACCTCCAATTAAAACTTGTTCATTAATAAATTCTAAATAAGTTTTTACAAATTCCATATTATTGTTTTTATTTATATATTTCTTTTTTTAATTCATCATAAAATGAATGTAATACTGTTGGAACCATAACTTTAAATACTTCATAATTATCATCTTTAATTGCAGTTCTAACAACCGATGCACTAATATCTTCATCTGCTCTTTTAATTTCAAATAACTCAAAATCATTTAGCATATTTAATTCATCTTTATATTTATCTATTTGTATTTTGAATGTTTTTAATCTATCTGTACCTACTCCCCATTTTAGAGGTTCATATTCAGGACGTAATGAATTAAATATTTTATCTACTGATGCTGAATCAATAATAAATACATTTTCTAGAAACTCATAATTTAATTTTAGTGCATCAAACATTCTTAATTGTAATTCTTTATCGAAAGGATTTAAATCTTTATCTTGTGAAGTCTCTTTACCTTTAACTATAAAAATTATAACAGGGAGTTTATTTGTCATATGTAATTTATTTAAAACTTTTATATGACCTAATGTAAAAGGTTGAAATCTTCCTACAAATATATTTACTTGTTGTTTTCCATGTTCTTTATCTTTAATATTTAATGCTTCGAATGTTGAATCTTCTAATTTTTCTATATTACTTTCTAATTTATTTAATTCTTTTTTTAAAAAATCAATAGTTGGAATATTTATAGGATTACTTTCTATTGTTATAGTTATACTATTTTCAGAAACGTCTTCCTCTTCTTCATATATATTATCATTCATTTCTTTCATAATAATATAATCACCAAAAGTTTTAAATGAATCATCAGATTCAGCTTCTGTTGCATCTTTTATTTTTCCTATTATAATATTAATTTCTTTAATAATAGGTTCTGTTAATACATTGGTAGTCTTTTTTCTCTTTTTTCTTAATGATGATAAAAATATTTTAAATAAATCTTTTAATTTATCTGATGAATTTAAATATTCTTTTGTCTTTTGATTTTTAATTAATTCAATATTTAAATCAAATTCTTTCTTTTTTGCAAAACTTGGAGTTTCAAAATCTATATCTTTGTATTTATCTATATTTTTATTAACATACTTATTAAATATATCACAAATAATTTCAATATATCTTTCATCAGGTTTAATAGATAAAATGCCAACAGATAAAACGGATTTATTTCTTTCTATAAATTCAATTATATCTAATAATATTATTGAATAAATATCTTTAATAGTTCTAGTATCTTGTACTTTATTTTTCTCTTGTATATTTTTTATAATTGGATCTATTATTTTTCCAATATATGTTTTATCATTGTGCTCATCAAAAAATTTAAATACAATTGAATCTATAGGTTTAATTAAATCATTATTTAATGTAGTTTTTTTAAGAGATGGATTTAAAATACTTATAATATATTTAGTAAATGAATCTGTTCCAAATATATCACCTAAAGAATCTTTATCAGTTTTTATAAAATCTTTTATTTGATTTTTTTGCTTATCATTTAATACACCTTCAAAAATAATAGGAGGACCTTGTACTTCTAGTTTATTAGCCCATTCATTTAAAATTTTAGAATTATCTATAACTTTAATTGTTTTATTTTGATTATTTTTTACCAATATATGTGTTAATACTAAATTATTAGTAGGTAAATTATCATAAACAATATTTACTGGACTTTTATTTACAAAATATTGAAAACTAAATCTCCAATTATCTGGTATTTCTTTTAAAACAGATTTATCAATTTTATTAACAAAATGATTTCTAACAGATTCATAATATATCATTAATGTTCTATCTATAATACTTAATGGAATTCTATCATCCCTTTTAAATATATCTATTGGGTCATTAACGATATTTTTTCTATCAGCATCTATTTTTTGAACATATACTGTAGATCCATCTAAATTTTCACTTATAATCGTATATTTTTCGAGTAATTCTTCAATAAACTTATTACCCTGTTCTTTATAAATATCTTTTATTTCTTGTATTCCTGCCATCAGTATTAAAATTTAATGATTATATTATATATCAAAAACGAAGCAAACCCATAATTTGGTTTACAGGAGAAAAGGATCCCGTTAATTTATATCTCTTTGAATTATAAACAAATACAATTCCTTCAGAAGGCATTATTGAATCAAATCCACCTAAAGCTTCTATTTTATTTAAGTTTAATTGTAATACATCTAATAATCCTTTTCCACCAGTATTTTCTATTTCTTTAATCTTTTTATCTAAATTATCTTTAATAACTTTCACTGTATCATTAGAATTAACGGATAAAAATCCACTTATATTTTTTAAAACAGTAACACCTAATTCTGTAAAAATACTCTCAAATTTATCTCTTATATTTTGTCTAATATTTTTAATTGAATCAGATTTTTCTAGCATTTTAATAAATCCTAAATTATTTAGTTCTAATTCTTTTATTGATATAATAGTTCCATTTTTAAAAGCTAAACGTTTAGCTGCTCGTTCAAACACATCTCCGTCAAAATCAGTTTCATGTTTAGCAATACTATTTAAAATAATTTTTTTCCAAAATTCTATATGCCATTCTTCTAATGTAGAATTATCATTCATATCCATTGAATCTCTAATATCATCAATTTTTTTATGAAAATAATTTTGTTTAACAGAAAAATCGTTATGCTTAGAAATATTTAAATAATTTGGTTCATGAACTTTAAATATGCTATTAATACTTTTATTTACTAAATTTATTACATCAACAATATTTTTAGATATTTTATTATTTTCATCAATTGGATTTCCATCAAAATCATAACTTATAAATCCATGCATAATTATTTTAGGTGAATCATATACAATAACATTTGGAGAACTTGGATATATTATTTCAATATTCATAAACTTTTTACCTGTTTCAAATTCAACATCTAATATTGATTGATCTATTTTAGAAAATATTTTATTTAATTCGGTTATAGCTAATGAAAATGCTTTAGATAATTCTCCTCTATTTTCAAATTTTTGTATTAATTGATCTACTGTTAAAGCATCTTTACCATAATTTTTTAAATGACCTTTATTTCTTGCTGTAAATAATTGTCCATGTTTCCATGTTATTGATAAAGCATATCCATCCAATTTTTCAGATATTAATTCTTCTTTATCTAAATATCCTCCAAGTGCTCTATCAACTATCGTTTTTAAATCTTTAAATGTTAAACTATAATCTTCAAAAGGATGATTTAAATGTCCGTAACTTCCACCTTCTAAAATTAAATTTTCATTTAAAAATTCTTCATAAGATTTTAAAAATTTCATTTATAAGATTATTTTATGCATTCAATTATTAAATCACATTTATGTGGTCTAATTTCTAAATTGTTTAAATATTCAATTTCACTTTTTCTATAATCAGTTTCAAATGCATTTTTAAAACCAATATCTTTAACAGTTCCTATTAAATGATCAGCATCCCAAATATATTGATGTCCCCATTTTTTCATTCCTTCATTCATTAAATCAGCAGCACAAGAAGGAGTCCATCCTACTTCACTCCAATATTCTAAATCATTTTCTAAATATTTTGTTGCTAATGTTTTTAAATTTGGCATACTCATTCTCATTCTACACCCAGGTTTTAAAACTCTAAAACATTCATTTAAAAAAGTGATAGCAGTTTCTTTGGGTAAATGTTCCATGAAGTGTTCAGAAAAAATACAATCAACTGAACTATCCTTATATGGTAATTTAGGAGCAGTCCAGTTGATTATATTTTTTTTATTAGCTTTATCTAAATTATGCCATCCATTCATAGCGTTTGGACCTGCACCTATATTTAATCTAATAGCATCTGTAGGATCAATATCAACGACAGTAGTTACTTTTTTTTTGAATATTCGTCGTTTAATTCTTCTAATCTATGTTGTTTATAAAAAGTTAAGGCATCTTTAGATTCCCAGTCAGGTAACATTGAATATGCTTTTTCATATATCATATGAATATCAGATTCTGTATTTAATTTAGCAAATATTTTTTCATTAAGATGAGTATACTTTGTTAAAAATTTATCTACTTGATTACTATCAAATACTTTATCTTTTTTGCCTTTACATGCTTCTATAATTTTTGCATCAAAATCTTCTTTTACTTTGCTATCACCTTTCCATTCAGATTTAATTTCATCCCAGAATTTTTTCTTTTTTTCTGGATCTAATTGCATTGGAGAATTAACATTATATTTTTTTAATTTACTCTTAAAAAAATCTTTATATTCTTCTTCATTAATTACTGCTTCTTTTAATTGATCTTTTTCAATTGCATCAGGAACTTTTTGATCAGCTGCATTAGTTATTTTTTTATCAGCTTCAGTATTTACAACAACTGGATCAATTTTAATTTGATCAGTAGCAGTAGCTGGAGTTTCTTTTACAACATCAATTGGATCAGGAACTTTTTGATCAGCTGCATTAGTTATTTTTTTATCAGCTTCAGTATTTACAACTTTAGGATCAATTTGGCCTTCAATTTTATTTGGAAGTTCAGCTTCTTTTTTCTTTGCAGTTAAACCTTTATGAATTTCATCATAAAATTTTTTTCTATCATCATCACTTAGATTACTTAAATCTTTAATTTGAAATGCTTTCATTACATCATTAAATATTCCTGCAATAGCATCAGCTTCAAGAATAGAAGTTTCTTTAAACTTATTATAAATGTCAGACATTTTACCGATTTTATTCATAATTTATATTTTTTTCTTTTTTTATATATCACCCGTTCGTATCAAATATTCCTTAATTATCTCTAATGTAGTTATTGATGGTCTCCAATATAATTTTATTTTACTTTCAATATTATCTAATAATGTATCATAATATTCATTTTTATTATGTATTCTATTAGGAGCTGATGATATCCAATATTCTATATCATCAAAATTAAATGTTGATTGTGCACCATATAATATATGAAATTTATTTTCTAATTCTGTATAAGCTTTATTAAATTTAATATCTTTTAATCTATTATTTAGTCTAATTAATTCGTCATATAATATTTCTAATGTTTTATCGACATCATGTTGTGTATTATTATCTGCAATTGTGTGATACCTCAAAAAATTTCCTATTTTATCCCTATTTATATCAAATGGTATTTTCCAATCCGTATGAATATTAAATCCAATTTTTTTACTTACTTCTTTGGGAGCATAATTTTGTTTTAAATCTATAGGAAACTTTCTTCCATTAACCAGCCATTTAAATGTTCCATCTTGTGATTTATTCACAATATCTTTAACAAAAGATTCATCACTAATATTTGATTTATTTAAAAATTTTTCATATTCTAATATAAATTTCATTATAAATACTTATTTGATTTATATATTAAAATTTTATATTTTGCATAGTGTATGAAAATTTTTGTTCTTTATAAATTTCTTTTCTAGCTTCAGCATGCTTAAACAAATAATTAACAAAAGTTTTGCCGTTTTCTAGTTTATATCGCATATCATCAACAAAATCAATTATAATTAATTTATCTTTTCTATTATGCAAACGTAATCCACGTCCGATACTTTGACGAATTATAATTTCTGATTTAAAACTTTCTGTAAAAAATACATTATGTATATTAGTTATATTAATTCCGGTCGAAAAAGTTCCAAATGAAGCAACTAATAATCGTTTATCCCCTACTTCCATTAATTTTTTATAATCTTCTCTTAAATCTTTATCTGTACCACCATCAACATAATATACATCTCCTTCATAAATATTTCTTAATAAATCATAAAGTTTTTTACCATGTTCTATTCTATGAAATAATATTAAACTATTTTTAGTTGATTTTTTAATTACATTAGCAATAAATTTTAATCTCTTATTACTTTCTGCTACATAATCTTGTTCTAATTTAAAAACTTTTTTCCTTTCATCTTCATTAGATGATTTAGATAACCATAAAAATGCCTCTTTTTGTTCATCTGAAACATAATCCATATAAATCATTTTTACTTCACATGGACTTATAAATCCTTTATTAATTAAATAATCTGCACTAATATTTGTAATTAATGGACCTGTATTAGACATTAAATTATATCTATCTATTGTTTGTGGTTTAGGAATAGTTCCACTTACCCCGAAACGATAATCACAATGCCAACACCTATCTAGTATTTTACAGATTGACGAACTATTTGCTTTATGTGTTTCATCTATTATAACAATATTAAATTGTTTAAAATATTCTTCATCTTTTTTAACTAATGATTGATATGTTCCTATTACGAGATTAGTATTTTCTTTTAATTTCATTCCAGAAAATATCTGTTGTATTTTAAGTGTTACTTTTTCATCAGTATTATAATCATTAAAATCTTCAGTTGCTTGTAATACTAAAGATACATTTGGAACTATTAATAATATTTTTTCAGCTACATCATATTCTAAAAGATATGCAATAACCATAAACACTATTAACGATTTACCGGCACTAGTAGCTAATTCAGCTAAACATCTTCTATAACGTAATATTTTATATGCGGTATCAACTTGATAATCACGCGGCTTTTTTTCGTTACCTTCAAAAAATTTATCAACCCATTTATAAAATTCTTCTTTTTCAATATCTATATTGAATAATTTTATAGTATCAATTAATTTTAATGGTAAATTATGCTCTTTAAAAACTTCCATAACTTCCATCCATAAACCAGAAGGAAGTTTATTACCCTTAACAAAACAAACGTCCCCACTCCACACACCTCGCTTCACAAGTGGATGAAATCTCCAATTATCTATACGTTTAGTAAAACTAAGCTTAAGTTGTTCATATTCATGTTCAGTTGCTTTAGTTATGTATAAATATCTTCTATCAGGACTTAATTGTAATTCCATTAAATTTTATTTTTACATTCTGTACATTCTATCTTTTTAATGCATTTTTTACAATCAAAATTGTCATCAAACACATCTATCCAATAATCTGCTTTAAAGGTAATAGAAATTTCTCCTTCTTTAAAATCAGTATCAACTTCACTTGCATATAATCCTTGAAATTCATAAGGTCCTATTTGAATAGGTTCTTTAGTTTTAAAAATACTTTCTTTATTATCAAAAATACTTTCTTTATTATCTTGCTTTTGAACTTCTATTATATTAACCCATTCTCTAAGAAAGTTATATACTGTATTATCCATGATGTTTAATATTTAATAAATATTTTCTGTTAGAAATAGATTTAGAAGTTCTTTTTAATATTAATGAGAGTTCTCGTGGATTTAAATTACTATTTAAAATTTTTAAATCTTCTTTTAATGAAAATCTTTTAAATTTATTTTCGTTTATTTTTTTAATTAAATACTTTATTCTAGATTTTTTAGAATATTCTTCTTTATGTATATCATAACTTCTTTTCTGTATAGCATGCCAAGTATCTTTATGTGTTTGTCTCCATTTATAATATATCTTATTAGATTGTTCTTTATTATTATCTCTCCAATTTTTAAAATTATTATAAGGAAAATTTGGGTCTTCTAATTTCTTTTTTTCATAAGACTTTTTCGAATATATTCGTTGATATCCAGGATGCTTTTTTCTCCATTCTCTTTGATATTCTGCACTAGTTTGTTTCATTTTCTTTAAACTTTAATGTTAATAATTTATTATCTATTTCTTTTTGATTTTGTCTTATTTTATTTACAATAATTTTATCTTCTAATAATTTAATATCTCTATTTAATCCTAAGATAATTTTTATTTTTTTATTTATCAAATCTTCTGTATTATTATTTATTATAATAGCATCATTTAATTGTTTTAACTCATCATTTCTTATATTAATAAATTGATTTAAATCACTGCTTAATTTTATATTGTTATTTATTAATTCCATAACATAATTTTCACTAAATAATTTAAGTACTTCGGCTTCTACATCTATGCTAGAAAATAAATGTGTGAATGTTGGAAGATGATAACATAATTCATTAATTCTTAATGTAATATCATTTACATTTACTAATAATATCAAATCTTCTTTATCTAACATATATCCAAATTCATTTCTGAATATAATGTCTAATATTCGTCTAATAACTGGAGGAGTTAATTGAAAAGCCTTATCATTTGTTATTAAACTAAAATCAATTTTATTTAAAAATTCTTTAGCTATAATTTTATTTTTATCATTCAAACCATTTAATAAATCACTATCTTTCCAATTAGATAATTTTAAATATTTAATTGTTTCTTCATGCATGTGTTCCATCTGTTGTGTTTTTAAGTGTATACTCAGGGTAAACTAGTTCTATATTAGGACATCCTTCTACAGGTACTAAATTTGGAACAGTAAATGTTTTAGCAATAATAGTTCCAAATCTAAAAGCAAATCCAAAAAATTCAACATCTTTACTTTCTTTTTCTAGCATTGATAAAATATTTTCCCAATCATTTGGATATTCAATCTTTAACCAATCTATAAAATTTTCTTTATATGATTTTTCAATTTTTTCAGGTTTATTATATCCATTCATTTCAAATAATTCATAACTTAATTCTTCAACTCTATTAGAATATGAATTTAAATATGAGCATTTAACTCCTTTATCGGTAAATTCTAAAGTTTTAACTTCTACTGGAGCTAAACTTCCTAAATCTAATGAATATTTTTTATTTAGTTTTATTTCTTTCATAATATTTTTTCTATTGTTATTCTGTATAAATTAGTTCCTATTTCTCGATCTACTCTATTTTTAGCTAAATTTACCGCAAACATTAAACTTTTTTTATCATTTTTAACTATTAATGGTCCGTAATTTCCAAAAGAATTTAATATTTCAACTGCTAAATCATAATGTTCATCTTCTATGTTGATGATTTCTTTTTCAAAAGTGTGTTCACTTATATATTCTATTTGTTTCATTTTGTTTTATTTTAAGATTTATAAATAATTGAATTATAGTATAATATTTATAAATTATTTTTCTTTATACGGAAATGTATAGACATAAATAATCATACAAATTAAAATTAATACTATAATAATAGCTGTCATTCCATAAACTCAAAGGGTATTTTGTCGCTTACAAATCCTGCTGCACCTTTATGACCTCCACCTCCATACTTTCCAGCAATGTTTGAACAGTCTATACCATCTTTATAACTATATATTGAGAAACCCCAATTTTTACTATCTGTTCTATAGAATGATATAAGTGCATCGTAGCCATCTTCAATATAATTAATTCCAAATACGCTAGGGTTATAATGTCTTTCGTTTATAACACATATTTTTAAGTCACCAATTTTTGTTTCTAATCTAGATTCATATTTTAATTTAGCATCAGTTTTTAGATAATTTAAAATAATTTTACCTTCAGCTATCCAATTTGTTATTGTATATGGACCAAAATCTAAATATTCATCTTTAAAAGTATCTAATGAATTAATTTTTGATCTAGAAGCATATTGAAATGCTTCTATTTCTTCAACATTCTTTTCCTTTTTATGTCTAAATGAATCGTATTTACCTAAATAGGTTACTAATTTAGGATGAACTCCTCCAAAAAAATATTCCCAGGTTAATTCGCAAGCAGCAAAATTAGTACTTCGTATTCCATTTAGTTTATCATATGGATAAATATATTCTTTTGATTTCTTAATACTTGATAAATGATGATCTAACCAAATAATTTCTTTTCCTTTAATTTCATATTCTCTTAATTTATACATATCTTTTTCAGGAAAAGAAATATCACACATTATAATAGTATCATAATTATTAAAATTTGGTACAGGTAAATTATAATCCCAACCTTCTAATATTATTTTAGTATTTTTAATAGTTTCATAAAATCTTCGAACTATAGCTCCACTACACCATCCATCTAAATCACGATTATGATAATAACATATTACATTTTTCATTTTTATCTATTTAATTCATCTGATAATTCCATTCTTCTTTTTATCGCAAATCCTAAATTATCAAGAGTCTTAACAACTTCTTGATAATATTCAATATGTGATTCAATAATTTTTTGTTGTCTTCTTAATAAAGTTATATCGGCAGCAACAAATTTACTTGTTTCTCCGCCATTAAGTTTAAGATCATATTCACTATCTGATCTTCTATAATATCTATATTGTTGTTTAAAGTAAAAATCATATCTACTTTGGACTTTATATAAACTTAATTTAAGTTCAGCCATTTTATCTGTTAATTGATGCCTATAAGATAACATAAAAATTTGAGCTTCTGCCACCTTATTGATATCTTTAATAGATTCAATTAACGAAATAATTTTTTGATTCCAGCTTGCTCTACTTTTATTTACTCTATCTTCTAATTGAGTATTAGCATCTTCTAACTCAGTTTTATTAATTATATTTGACATTTAAAATAAACCTTTCTTATTATTTATTTTTTTATTTACTATTTTTAGTTTAATTTGTTTTCTTTTAACTGGTTCTCCTAAAAATATTTCTTTTGTATCATAATCTATATTAACATTTTCAAAATAATCTATAAATAATTTAAATCTTTTATCTCTTAAATCTTTTTCTTTAAAAAATTCTTCAATTTCACTCATATTAATTTTTATTTATATTCGATATCATCAAATAAAATAGGTATACGTTTCTTGAATTCATCTAAAAGTGGACGCATTAATTCTCTCATTTGAGGATGGGCTGCATTTGCAACTCTTAGTTTAAAAATATGTCTCCAATCTCTAATATTAGTTGACATATTTATTTCAGTCTTTAATGAATTTGGTAATACTGATCTTGCTTGTTGTGGAGACCATTTGTAATCATTCATTAATTTATTATAATATTGTTCAGATTTTAACATTGATGTTAACCATTGTACATTTACCGAAGGATAATCAAAATCTTTTGCTAAAGCATTAACATCAAATTCTGTATAAATATGTTCTTTAATATCTAACCATTCTGGTATAATAAAAGTAATATTATCATCTTTACTATAATTACAATAACGGGTACTATTATGAACTATAAATCCATTAGCAATATAATTAGAATATGGTTCTTTCATTTCTATATCATAAGTATCTTCTACACCAATATATGTAATACTTATAATTTCATCTATTATTCCTTTAACACCTATATGCCAACCGTGATGTAATAAATTATGACAACTACAGCATACTTTTGTAAGATTTATATCTTCATTATTGTTTAGATCTTTATCTTTATGATGAACTTCTAATTTAATATTACTTCCACATAATTCACATGAAAATATATTTTCTTTCTTAAATCTTGCTTCATCTCTACCTCTCAGTCCGCCACTCCAATTAGAATTATCTTCTCCAAATCCATTGTTATGATGGTTAAGCCTTAACGAATTTGCTTGCCTTTTAACTGATACATTATTATCCTCGGTTAATCCTTTATTCCAGACAACTCTCCCATCATTGTACTGTTTTTGTATTGTATTTTTAATTTTAATATATGAATCAGCAGTATGATTTTTATTGTACTTATCTTTATCTTTATCATTTTTTCGTTTAACAAAAATATTAAGTGTTTGAAGTTTAGTAAGAATTGTTCTATATGGAATAGAAAATTCTTCACTAATTTCCGTAGGAGATAACCCAACTATATTATATAATCTAATTAATTCATTATCAGATAACGTGCATAAATTAGGTCTGCCATTAACTATAACCTTACTACCAATACTTAAATTTCGTAATTCTTCATATTTGTGAGTACTTGTCAAAAATCTATGAGTATTAGTACACTTTATTTTATACCCCAATTTAGTAACAACTTCAAATATTACATTATTACCCTTAAAGAATATAGCATTAAAATGATTAGATACTATTTCATTATTTTCATTTATACTTCGTAAAGTTAATGTCTTATTATGAGTTCTGTCATAATTTGTACCATGTTCTTGTCTTTCATATAATTCTTTGATAGTAATATTTTTATTAGAGGTTGACTTAATAATAGTATCACCTGTTACACATTCTTGGGCAAAACTAGCTATTCTGTGTCTAACTAATTCATGACTAACTCCTCTATCACATGTAAATTTAACAGTAATATTACCACCGAATTCTAACATTGCTTCGTGACCCATTTTAATAAGTTTAGCAATAAGTACTCTTGCTGATATAGCATCTAAATCATATAATTCACCATTAGGTGTTCTATGACCTATTTCTATTTTACCTTCGCTTTTATAACAAGTTCTAGCCGCTATTTCAATTTCTTTTAAAATACTTTCTCCATCAATAGGAGTTAATATTTCATATTTTGATTTGATTAAATTCATTTTAATTATTTTAAATTACATAAAAACTATGTCTAAAGGATTATCACTAAAATAATCATTTAAATTTTTTAATATTGGTTTCTTTTCAAAATAAGCTATTTTTATAAGATCATTTAAATCTTTAATTTTCCTATTAATTAGAAAATTATCTCTTAAATACTTATCCCATAAAAATACTCTTTTATTTTTTTTAATTTTTTGTATCATTTTTTCTTTGCCTGCTTTATCATTATCGAAAAAATATTTTACAGTAGGTAATTCATCAAAATCAAAAGGTTCCTTTCCAACTCCTGTTAATGAAAGAGAATTTGAAAGGAACATTGAATCAATAGGTCCTTCAAACATAGTAAAATCTTTTGTTAAATCTATGCTAAGTATACCGAATATTAAAGATAATTTATCTAATCTATCTCTATCTTTAGCGATTAATTCTAAGCCCATTAAATCTCTTAATTTAGATATATCATAACTTAAATATTTACTTCTAGTCGTTTTAGTTGAATCTAAATTTCTTGTTTGAAACCCAAGTATTTTATTACCATTATGATTAAGATTAAATATTGCTAATAATTTTTTAGTTGGATTATAAGCAAAATTATTTAATTTATGATGTAATAATCTACTTTTTAAATAAGGATAAGCTCTGTATGTTTTTTCATTAATAGGATAGTAATCGAATTTTGTAAAAAAATCCTCTTTACTAATAGCCAAATCATTTATATTTTTAAACATTTCTATATCTAATGAATCAACTGCTGCTATTTCAGATTGATTTTCTTTAATATATTTAAGTACAGTAAAATGATTACTATCTGTAAAGTATCTATTAAAATCTGATAAAAATTTAACTAAGCTTTTATGTTTATTACAGTTATAACAATGAAAATATAATGTATCCCACCAAATATTGCCCCGTTTTTTTGTAGCATCTGCATACGAATCTCCGCAATACGGACATGCAAATTGTAGTCTATCCTCGTGTGTATTTATGTTTCTCTTTTCAGAAGAGCGATGCTCTGTATTGAGCACCGCTTGTACTTCTGATTCAATAAGAGTTTTGAGTTGAGGAGTTATGACTATTTTTTCCACTGACTCAAATAATGATGTCATCTTATAAATCTAAATCTGCTAAGAATTCATTCATATCATTTTTTTCGCTATCTTCACTACCAGCATCTTCGTCATTATTAATTGACATATGAATATTATCTAATTCAGTATCAACATTAATGTCTTCTTTTTCTGTTTTAATAGTATTAATAGCTCTACCTGGTGAACCGTAAGATGCTAATATATCTGCTACTTTTTTAGTAGTTGCATCATCCCATGGTTTAAAATCAAAATCTTCGATTTTAGGAGCATCTGCTAATAAATCCATTATTAGTTTTCTACCACTTTCAGTATTTTCAACATTTTCTCCATTAATTTGTATTGGAGATTTTTTACCTTGAAATTTACAGGAATCATAATTATTAAAACCAAAAGCTTTAGTAATTGTTAATTCAAAATTTTTACCTTCAAATAAATCAAATACTTGTGTAGGTTCTTCGAATTGAGGAGTTAATTCTTCATCAATTTTAAGTTTTAATTTTTGTCCGTATTTAAAAATTTTAACTTTTCCATCTAATTCAGGATTATGTGGGTCTTTAATTATCTGAACAAGAGAATAATAAACTTCTCTTCTTTTTAAATCATCAGACATTTTTTTATCTACTGCAGAAGTACTATTTCTTAGTTTAAAGAATTTATCTTGAACTGGATCTTTATCACCAATAGTATGAGGTGCATCATAAAGACCAAAGTTACCAGCAGAATCTTTTAACCAGTAAACAAATTTTCTAATAATAGATTTTCTTGGATTTCTAGGATTAGGTAAGAATCTAATTAATGATCTATAAACTGAATCTTTACCTTCGTCAGCTGTAGGTTTGTACAGTACTGTTTCTTTTTTTCCTTCGTTGTAAGAATCGATATCTTTAATGCCTAGATCAAAGATACTCATTGGATTGTCATTTGCCATTTGTTGCCTTTTTTATTTTTAATTGTTAAACACTTGACAAATCAAGAAAAATTTCGATGTTTCCAACAATTAAACCATTTAATGCCTCTAGAAAGCTGGTTAATTTTCCTTAATTTGCCTTTTTATTTTCGTTAAATATACATTAATATACAAAAATTAACATATGTAATAGTATATTTATAAGATATCAATCATTAATGGTTATACTATTAACCATTATCAACTATCTTTAAAGAATTGTTGACTACTTTTCTTATTACTTTAATATAAAGTTAAGAATAATTTCTATATTAATCTTTGTATATTTTATATATTTAATTATATTTTAAATTATATACCAAACCATGTGGTTGTTACATAATTTTAAATTTATTTTTAAAATATTTTTAAACCTTTTCACTTACATTAATATCCATATCATTAGGTATAATTAACATAACATCTGAAGGTCTCATACTTATTAATTCTTGCTCACTAAATCCTTTTAAATGGACTTTTATTCCTGAAAAAGGTTGAAATAATATTCTATCTCCTATATTTAGATCAGGATCTTCTTCTTTAGCTTTATTTCCAATATGAACTATTATACCAGTATGCTTAAGTTCATTTTGTAATAAAACAATTCCTGATGCTGTTTCCATTTCAGATTCTTCTCTAATTACTAAAAGTCTTGATGAAATAGCTTTCACTCCTTTTAATAATTCCAATTTTTTATTCATTTTATTATCCATATGTAAAATTTTTAAATTATATGCTACAAAAACAAATAGTTTTAATTTTTAAAATTTATTTTTATTTTTAATTTTTTATCTGAATCTCGAAACTTTATAGTAAAAACCCAATATAAAATTTACAGTTAAAGGGCCGGTGAAATGTAATATTAAAAGGAGCTATTATAGTATTTAAACGGCCTCTGACGGTAATCCTAGATGCATTTATTTATTATTAATATAGTATCTATAATTAAATAATACGCTATTTCCTAATATCATACAAATATTTACAAATGAAATATGCATCAACTAAGTCATCAATTGGTTTAACAATATCCTTTTTAGCATTTACACATTTATTATCATTATTAGTTAGCCATTTCCAAAATAGAGATTGTCCTAATATTATATCTTTTAATACGTTTTTCTTAAAATATTCATACATCATTAATTTATTTGCATTACCCTTCCCAGCGTGCATTTTTATAGCAGAAGGACTAAATACACTAATATTATTCCCAAAATTATCATATAACTTACTTCTTAAAAATGAGTTAAAAATAATTAAATCGATAAACGCATTTCCCTTCGATCCGTAGGAAAAACCCTCAATAGCAATATTTATATTTTTTGAATTATTAACCTTTTTGGTTAGTATATTTATAATATCATTAGCTAGATTAGTCGCATCCTGTATTTTTTGAAATTGATCAATCGCATAATCATCATTTTTACGTCTTCTATCATATAGATAAATATCAGCATATTTATTATCTAATAATTCTTTATGAATTTCTAGAGCCTTTGGTATTTTCTTTTTAATTAGTGAATCCTTTTCATAATTTGAAAAGGATATAAATTCATATTCAGTACTATTAAAAATACAAAGTGAAGGAGAGTTTAAAGAAAAATCTATTCCTACATAATAGGTAATATCCATTGTTAAATTGTTTAAGAAATAAAAGCCCTATTAATTTAGGGCTTTTATTTTATGATTTATAAATTTTAGTAATTATTTTACTATATCAATAATTTGTTGAGCTTTAATTTCAATTGAAGCTTTAACTTCGGTTGGAAGTTTTGCCATAACATCTGCATCTATTTTAGATAAAGATTCAATTATAAATTGTTTATCTTTAATTTGTAAATGTTTAACATTATCAATATATTTTTTAATATCTTTTTGTTCTTCTACTGATTCTGTTATTGCTAAAGATTCTTTTGCTTCATTTGCTTTTTTCTTTTTTCTAGCTAATGCTGCTACACCTAAACCTGCACCTGCAACAACTCCTGTACCTATAGCAACTTTTTTGCCAACTGGAGTCATAGCAATCTTTCCTCCTTTTCTATAAGCAAAAAGTTTTTTACCACCTTTACCACCTATAGTTTTAGTTAAAACTTTTTTAGATCCATGAGCTACTTTTTTAGCAATTGTTCCAATTCCTTCTTCTAATTTATTTAATTCTTCTTCAGCTAATGGAGTAATTCCTTCTTCATCTGATAAATGATAATATTCAATATCTTCATTTTCTTCGATTGCTTCTAATTCAGCTTTTTCTTCTTCAGTTAATGATTCAAATTCTTCATCAGTTAAACCAAAGTATACGTTTTCAGATGTAATATCATCTTGATTTTCATTTTCATTTTCATCTAATTGTTCTAATTCATTTAATTTAGATTCAAATAAATCTTGATCTAATATAAAATCTTCTTCGATTTTAGTATCATACCATTCATTTAAAAAGCTTTGTGCATCTTCATCTGAATTTAACCATTCATATGCTAATAAAGAAGAAACTTCTTCTTGTGTAAATTCTCTATTTACAACGTTAAAATAATCTGTAAAATTTAATACATTTTCCATAATTTAATATTTTGTTTTAATTTATTTTATATATTTGGAATTATTTGGCTTTTTTACTACTACCACTTCCTATAGCAGCACCTATAGCTGTACCAACTAATCTGCTAGTTAAAAGGTCAAAAAATACTCCTTTTTCAATTCCTAATATTTTAGCAATTAGTTTTCCAACTGATTTACCTAATGCAAATCCAACTAAACCCCCAAATATTGCTCCTAAAAATCCTTCATTAATTTCATCAAAATTAATTTCCTCTAATTTTTTTCCTTCAAATTGTTTGACATACAAATTAATTGCTTCATCAATTTTATTTTCTAACTCTTCTGTTAGCACTATATCTTCATTAATATTTTCATTAACGAATGAATTAAATGTTTTAAATTCATTATCATTATTTTTATATTCTATAAAAGTTTCCATTATTAAATTCTATTTATGTTATATATTTTTTTAATCTAATTCTACTTTAGTAATTAATTCATCATATCCAAATGTACAATCAAATGTTGTAAAGTCTTGTGAGTTATTTGAAAAAGACATTTCTAAAGAACCTATTTCTTTAAATAACAGTTTTCTGAACTCTGAAGTAACAATAATATTACCTTCTGAATCTAATATTCTCAAACTTGTACCTTCAGGTATAAAAGGTTTAGGTTGTGGAAATTGATACCAAAAAGCTAAAGTATCCAATAATATCCAATAATTAATATTACCATCTAATAATTGTAATGTTATAGTAAGTTCTTTAGACATTAATTCTTGTTCTGGAACAGATGCCCTATATTGACGGGTTCTTCCGTGCTTTCCAACTTGTGTTGCAGGATCATAAGAAACTGCGGGTAAATTTACTGACTGAACTGAATAATTTATAAAATCAATCGGTCTAGTTATCATATTACCTGGAATTCTATTTAAATATTTACTATATCTATCCTTTATTTCATCAGGTATAAATGCTATAGGAAAGTTAAATAAAAATAAATTATTTCTGCTATTTAATATCATATTTTAAAAATTAGTTGTTTTAAATGATTTTGCTTGTGCTTCTAAATCTTTTATATTATTTCCTTCTGTTAAAGAATTATTAATATTCGTAGAATAATTTAAAGCTTCTCTATCTTTTTCAATCAATACTTGTTGATCCTTAGTTAATTTATCAGCATCTTTAGCTGATAATTTAGGCTTAACACTATCTAATAATTGTTGTAAATTTTTATTTGATTCTGTTAAACTCTTTAAATATTTTTTAAGAGTAATTATTTCTTGATCTTTTTTAGATGATATAGTATTTTGTTCTACTACAGTTAAACTTAAATCATTAAGTATAGTTTCACTATTATTTTTTAAATTACTATAATCTCTTTTAAGGGTATTAGTAGGTATTTCATTAAATGGAAAAAACTTACCTGTGTATAAAACAGACTCATCAGATTCTTCACCATTAGTTGTTAATTTAGATGATATGTAAAAATTATTATCTTTAAAAGCTAATATTTTTTTAGATTGATCTTTATTAATCTTGAACAATACTTGTCCATGTTTAGGATCTATTCCATTACTTTCTTTAATATTCTGAATTTTAACTTCACTGTTATTACTTAAAAAGCTTAAATATAAATCGCCAGTGTTAGTTAAATCTATTGGAATATCTTCTCCATTTTTTTCTTGTACTAAATTGAATAAAAAATAATCATCAAATGGAGAAATTCCAATATAAGCTTCTCCTTGATAATAATAAGTTTCATTATCACTTAGATTAGCAACTTGTGCTACATTATAATTTAAAGGCTTTTCATTTAAATTAGATAAATTTAAATTACTGTCTTTAGCCATAGCTTGTATATTTGCTAAGGAATTATTTCTTTGTATTTTGTTTGACAAACTCATTTTTATTTTCCTTTTTAATTTTATCTAGTTTAACTTTTGAAAAACTTACTTTTATATTTACTCTATCTCTATAGACATTTACAAATTCTGTTTTAATTTGAATTTTTGAATTATTAAGAGATGTTTCATTTTGGCTTAAAACTGAATTTTCAGAATTAATTTTTTCAATTTTATTATATATGTGTACTATTTTAGGTGATACACCCATATTTAATTGTTGCATTTTAGGACCATATTTTTTAACATTAAATGATGTTAAAGTAGATGTTTTTATTATTTGAGTATTATCTACTCTATTTATAATTCTTAATGCATAATTAATAGTATATGATACTGCAGAGGATGCATTCATTACAACAGGTCTATATATAACAGGCTTATCCCAATATTCTGTTTGTATTAAAGTTTGACGAGTTGTTTCAACAAATTCTGTATCTATTTGTTCCTCTAAAAAAAATTCATGAAACACCATATAATTAGAATTTGGCTGATTATTTAATGTTGTAATAAAATCTTCAAATATAATACCGTTATATTCACCATATAATTCATAATAATCGCCTGATTCAGATTCTTTTATTTTTGCTACTAATTGTTCAAATTCATCTTTTTGATTAAATGATACAGAATTATTTTCTCTTACAGAAAAATATGTAAATCCATTTTCCTTTTTAGATTCAAATATTTCTAATAATTTAATATCTATCATTGTAGACTTTAATAAACCTACACCTAAATTTCTATTAGTTGGAGCTATATCAGTTTGAACGTTTTTAGATGTTAACCTTGAATTTAATGTATCACTACTAATAGGAGGATTTGCTGTATTAGGGCTTAATAAATAATTTACAGCTGGAATTTTAACCTCAATATATGAAGAATATTCTTTTTCACCAACTATAAATGGATTTGAATTAAATGTTTGATAACTATCAGTTTTTCTATATACTAACGACATCAAATTAATAACTGCTCCACCTCTTTGTGTAATAGTAATATTAAAGATATATCCATCTAAGTCACTAAATGTAAAACCTGTTTGTAAATGTATTTTAATTGTATCATACTTTATATTAGTTGTAGTAGGACTATCAAAATTTTGAACTAAATTTGTAGTCTTAGTTAAATTAGAATCATAATCTATATAATTTATAGGTAAATCCTTATTTAAATAAACATATTTTGAATATTTATTATTTACAGGAATTGCACTTCTATCTCTTATATTACCCATGTCAATAGGTGCACTATCACTATTAAAATAATAGTTAGTGTTGGTATATCCATTCGATAATATTTCAACTGGATGAGAATCTACTTCATATGATTCTGGGTTAAGAGTATCAGTATAAATATATTCTATTAATATTTGTTTATCTATTTGTACATATTTTGAAGATCTAGCCATATCATTTATTAATTTAAAATTGTAAAAATTTTGGTGTATAACTTACACCTACTCCAACATATGGAGATAATTTTAAAGGATTATTAATACCTATTCCATATCCAACTTGAAATCCGATACCCCATGTTTTTCTTGTTTTCTTTAAAGCATCCATCGAAGCATTGTTATCAATAATATCTGCTCCAGCTATTTCTGTAAATTTAACTCCAGGATATTTAGTTTCTACCCATATAATAGGTTTTTTAGTTTTTTTATCATAAGATAAACCAGTAAGTAAACTTATATTTTGTTTAATATCAAAAGTAGCTAATCCTGGATTAGGTTTAGAAAAATAATTTAGACTATCTAAACTTATTTCTGTAGAATCCTTTTTATTATAATATTGTTGTTGAAAAGGAATTAAACCAACTAAAGATCTTGAATTACCATCACTAAAAAGTGTATCAGTTTTAAATGTAAATTTTCCACTTCCATCTTTACTTAAATCAACTTTTATTGTTACATATTTAATAACCTCAGTAATTTCAGTTGTTGTTTTAATTATAGTTTTAGGTGGAGTTTTTTTCCATTCATCTAAATCACCGAACAAATCTTTATAATCAGTAGCTAATTCATCAAGAGTTAATTGATATGCTTGAATTTCTCCATGCATTGCTCCATTAGTTTTAAGATATTGTTTTATTGTATCCTGAGATGCATCCCAATTATTTTGAATTCTTTTAGATTCTTGCTCAGCTCTTTTAGTTGCATTGCATTGTTGTAAATATAATAATGCAAAAACTATACCTATTATTAATAATAAGATACTTCTATTTTTAGGATCAAACATCCATTTAATTATATTTGTTACAAAATTCATAATAATATATCTTTTAAAAAGTTTGGTGTAATTATATTTCCATATTTTTCTATTAACTTATTAATTAAATAAGTTTCTTCTTCTTGTGTTTCCTTTATTTTAATTAACATCTTATCTTTTTTTGATTCGAGAATTTTCATTTGACTTTCTATCCATTCTATATCAATATTTATACCTCTATAAATAGAAATAATTTCTTTTAATTCTTCTTTTTCTTTTTCTGTTATAGTATTCATTTTTATAAAATATTAAATTAAACCTAATTTTTCCTCTATTAATCTTAATCTTTTTTCTAAATCATTAATTTTAGTATCTTTTTCCTCAATTAATTTTTGTTGTTCTTGAATCGCAGGAATAGATAATAAAGCTAATTTTTTATAATCGATTGCTTTAATATTTTTATGTACTTCTCCATCAATTGTTACTTCATCTAAAAATTCATTAATCATTTCAGGAAATAATTTTTCTAAATCCTGTGCTATTAATCCTAATTCTGAATCATCTAATTTATTAGTTTTCCATGCAAAATTAACTAACTGTAATTTATTAAATTTTTCTAATATTGATTCATTTTCTCTATAATTTCTAATATTAGTTTTTAATCTTTTATCTGATGGCGGAGTTGTATCAAAACTTACAATACTAGTTTCTTTTTTTCCATAATATACACAACCTCCAAGTGTTGCTCCATTATTATACCAAAATGATCCATTTGCGTCATTGCCTGCAGTAGTACTTAAATGTCCTAAATAAACAGCACCTGTTCCTCCAACTGAAAATACATCAGTTGATCCATTTCTTAATTTTAAAATTTTTTCCGTTGATACTATTGAATCAATATCTATTAATAGTCCAGATCCTGTGGAATCATTTTGATATATTTTAACAGCATAATCTGCTTTATTTCCATAGAATAAACTAGTAGTATCTCCCATTACCCTAAATACTTCACCATCATTATTTTCAGTATTTAATATAAAAGCTGATGCACTTGTATTATATATTTTAGAAGATAATCCAGATCCATCGACATTATCAAAATTATAAATTTGAGTTGTAAAATTTCCATTAATTGATGATGTAAATATAGATGATCCACTTCCATACACTCTAAATCTTACATTTGAACCACTTTTCAGACTAATTAATTCTCCTGTTGATGAACTAGGAACTGTTATCTGTAATCCATCTCCATTAATATGTTCATTTTCAACTAATAGTGAAAATTTATTATTCATATCGGCAATAAAAGTACTTTCTCCTTCACCAGTTATCTTAAATATTTCGGAAATATTATTTCTACATGAAATAATATTTCTTGTAGCTAAAACATTTTCTATTTTAACATATAAACCATCTCCATTTGCATTATGATTTACTATTGCACAACTTGAATTATTTAATGCATTACTATCTATAGTAAAAAAATTAGTATATGTTCTTATATAATTAATTCTATTTGTAAAAGAACCAAATTCAACATCTCCACTTAATTTATTAATGTATAAAGTAGTAGGAGTATTTGAAGCACTTTTACACATTATTTGATTTTCATCAAATGCTATATGTTGTCCTGATGGATCTCCTATAATTAAATCTCCTGTAGGATCAGTAGCACTTAATGTTATAGGATTTAATGAATTAATTACTAAACCTGTAATATTAGTTGCTGCTTCAATTTTCATATTATATCTATCAAAAGCACTAACTGCATAATTACCCATTGTAATAATACCTGTTTTATCTTTATAAGATTTAAATGTTAATTTAGTATCTATCACTGATCCGTCTCCTTGCTCAATAAATATAGCAGGATTAGTACTAGTCTCAGATGGAGATATAATAACATTTGATGAATCATTATCAGAATAAAATCTAACACTTTTATTTGAAGTAGATTGAATATTAAAGTTTGCTATATACGATCCTAATCCTGCACTACTATTTACCCAAACAGATGAAGTGCTAAATACTGCATCATTATAAAAATAAGAATTGTTATTAGCTATTAATAATGCATTAAAAGTAGAATTATCATTAAATATAGTTAATCCATTAAAGGTAGAGTCATCATTAAATATAGTTAATCCATTAAATGTTGTAGTATTTGTAAAATCATTTAATGCATTAAAAGTAGTATCATTTTCAAATACAGCTAATTCATTAAATGTTGATTCTCCATTAAAAATAATTTGATTTTCAAATGTAGCTATTCCATTTAATGTTATACTTGAATTAAATATTACAGCATCATTAAAATCAACTAATGCATTAAATATAACGTCACCGTCAAAATTAACTATTGCATAAATATTAATATCATCATAAAAATTAACTGTTGCATTAAACGTAGTTATATTATTAAATTCATTTATATTATTAAATGTAGTTGTTCCATCAAATATCGATGCTGCTGTAAAAGAAGAACTTCCTAATACTGTTATTGTGTTAGAATTAGTAAATTCAATTAAAGGCTGGTTAAATTGATTATTAATAGATAATTTATGTGTAACTGAATTATAATTAATAGCCATCCATCCTGTAGTAACATTACTATAATCTCTAAATCTTAAATGTGTTGCTACTGGAGAATCATAATATGTATTTAAAGTAGCTATCGTATTAACTGCATGTATATCAGTAGTAGGATTGCTTGTAAATAATCCTATTTTACCTCTTTCATTTGTTCCAGTATGACCTAAAATTACATTTCCATTTAATGCAGTGCTTGATCCTAGTCCTCCATATAATTTAACATCACCACCAGATACTGTAACAAAACTTAAAAAATCTCCAACATTTCCACCACTTAAAATTAAATCACCACCTTGTTCAGGAAATCCGCCGGAAAACGGTTCATCTTTTCCTTTTCCAGCAATTATAGAAAGATTAGGTTTGTTAGTATTAGTAGATTGACCAACTGATATTATTTTAGCAGAAGGTAATAAAGCATTAGTAGAATTAGGAAGGAAAATATTTCCTAAATAATCAAGTTCAAATAATGATTGAGGCACAAATGTTGTATCACCAATTTTAATTTGAAATTTATTTTTTCTTCCACCATTATCTGTTGGTATAGCATTAAGTTCTACTCTATTTCTTTCATTTGTTACTGACCCAGATAATGTAGATAATTTTATACCTATGCCATTAGTTGTTGCTCCTGGATTATTATGTACAAATTTAATATATTGAGTTTGATTTAATTCTTCAGATATTGCTTCTATAAATTCACTTGGAGTAGATGTTCTAAATCCAAATAAACCTGTTTTAGTAATAGCAAATCTATCAATAGATTCAGTATTATCTTTTATTACAAATCCAACATTGTTATTTAATATTCTATACTCGTGATCAGTGTTACCTAAAATTATTCCCACTATATTTGTATCACCTTGTTGTAAAGCCATATACATAGCAGATCCTATATTATAAGCATGAATATTATAAGTAGGAACATTAATTCCTATACCTAATTTTCCACCTCTATCTGTTCCATTATGACATAATATTACATCATTTAAAGATATACCTGTAGTAGCACTATCACCGCCATAAATATAAACTTTACCACCTATAGGATTAGCATGTGTCCCTCCATAAATAGTTCCAGCATTACCGCCCTGTAAATATAAATTAGCACCAGCACCAGGATCTACTTCAATTAATGATAATGATAGAAATCCATCTGATCCGGCTCCTGCTTTTATATAAAGATTTGTTCCATTTGTAGGAATAGATGTACTAGGTGTTCCTTTTTCAACATCTAATATTCTACTAATAGCATCATTAGTAAATCTAATATCACCATTAATATTTAATAATACATCAGTATTTAAAGTATTAATACCAATTTTGCCATTAAAATAATTATATGTATTTGAACCTGTTTGATATATACCATATTTTTTTGATATAACATTTCCATCAATAGTATCTAAATATAATTGATAAACATTTGTAATATATCCACCTACTGCATTATCTTTAATTTTAATATAATGTCCGTAAGCATTAGATATAAATTTTGTTGATGAATTTATAATTTTAATTTTTGTTCCATATGTATTTGTTATACTCCCACTTACTGCATAAATATCTTGATCAAATCCTATTATTTCAGTTACATTATTTGTTCCAATTTGTTTAATAAAAGAATATATAGTACTTATTGATGATGAAGATGCTATAGTACCTGTACCAGATTTATTAATATTAAATATCATACCTGATCTCTTAGGATATTCTGAAGTAACAAATCCTAAATCATTATAATTTAATGTAGCATAATATGCAGCTGCTCCTGTATTTCCAGCAGTTGATGTTGTATTATTAACATGAATAAATTGAATATCATCATTAGAATTAAAAGATCCGAGAGGTGTATTAAATATACCTTGTCCTGTTATACTTGTTGTTTTAGAAACACAAATTCTTCCGTACTTATCAAAAATAATATATCTATTTTCTGAATCATATTGTATAAATTTAGTTTTTTCTTTAGTAAAAATAGATATATCGTCATCAGAAGTATCATTTAATTTAATATAATTGTTAATACCAGTATTTAAACTATCAGTTACTAAATGTATATAACGTCTACCTAATTTACTATCAGCACCTAACTTTATATAAGTATTTTGTTTTTTAGTTATTTCATTATATAAAGCGTTTTCTAATATAATACTATTTCCACCTGTATATGTATCACCAGAAGAAGTTCCACTATCATTAGTATAATCAAATGATTTAAAATTAATATTTCCAGTTGTATTCGATAATCCAGATGTGTAATTTGAAATAGGATTACCACTAACAATAACATTAAAATCTCTTGATGAGAAAAATTCAATATCTGAATCAGTAGTAATAAATTTTATACCTGATAAAATAGAGGTATCAATTAATTCTCTTGAATTATAAATATTTAATTCATCATATAATCCTGTTGAAATTGTAGGCATTTTATCAGTATCAACAGTATTAGTTGTGCTACCTCCTGATAATTTAATTTGAGGTACAGATCCATTATAACTATGAATAAATAATACTCCACTTGATCCTGCTGATATATCATTTGCATATGAATTACTAATTGCATTTAGCCATGGACCTCCAACACTTGGATCAGGAGCACCTTGTGGATATCCACCAATTAAAACTGATAATATATCAATAGGATTATTTAAATTTCTTAAATTTATAGAAGGTTGAATAAATAAAAAATCTTCTCCATCATAAGGAGCACTTCCAGAAACTACATTAACTCCACCTCTTTTAAAATCACTTATTCCACTATCTCCAGTATCTCCTTTTAAATTAATCGATGTTTCTAACCATACATTATTAGTATATGTCCAAACACTACCATTGCTTTGTAAATAATTATCATTATTAAATAATTCATCAGAAACAATTACTGTATTTGGGTCAGATGATCCTCCAAACCATTTAGATCCTCTTCTTCCATTAGGTCCAATAGTACCAGGGCCTCCTTTATTACCTAAGAATCCTCTTGGTCCACCACCATGTAATAATACTTGGTCAAAATTATAATTTAGTTTGTTAACAAGATCTGAAACATTATCAGAAGCTAAAATTTCTTTAATTCTTATCATTTTATATCTTTACTTTTTGTCAATTTTTATGGATAATCCTATGCTAGTTTTATATCCTAATATTTTATTATATATCAACGAGATATCAAAACTACTATTGTTTAAACCTTTAACTTGAAAGTTATTAAATATTTTCATTCCAGATCTTAGTTTATCTGAGTTATTAATAGTTAATGGCAAATAGTTTGTTGCTCCATCCATTTTTTCTTGCTTAATATAAAGATCAATTCCACTTATTTTATATCTAGGCAAAATATTTTGGTTAATATATTCAGTAACATCGTCTTCAATTGATTCTTTTGAACCATATGAATATAATGGATTAATATATTTTACAAAAGTATTATATACTCCATCATGCAAATAGTTTCTTAATTTCTTTTCTATAAAAATATTTAAGGTAATTACAGAATTAATTTCAGAATAAAATATTTCTTCATTTAAATTATTTAAATCTATATTTATATCAAAAGTATTTAATGCATACGTAAATGTATCTAATATAAATTGACTAGGTATAGTCATTACTTTAGATGCAAAAAAGGAAGGAATTTCCTTTTGAGATCTTGTACCTAATACTAATTCAGTTAATATTTTACTTTTTTGATATGTATAATAGCCTTGATCCCAATTTGAACTAAATAAATAAAAGTTCTTTTTATCAATTCCTATTTCATGTATTAAAGGATAAACGCTAGTATTTGAATTATTTTTAGATAATTCTAATATACTATCAGGATTATCTACATTAACTTTATGATAAAACATATTATTAATTATTCCAAAATAAGAATTTAAATTGAATTGAGTATTAGTATGTCTTACTAAATCAAATACTTGTTTTTCATACCATGTTAAATCTTCGCTGTATGTTCCAACATAACCTTTTGTTATATAAGGATCTTCATATTTAATTACATCTATAAATTTAGGTTCATAATATCCTTTTTGTCTATAATATGGTGTAAGTTTAATATTAGTATCCATAATTAATTTATAACCAATGGTTGAGCTTAAGTTTAATGAAACTGGTTTATTATCATCTTCTACTCTAGTAATATATGTAGGTTTAATAACTTCATTAGGTGTTATTAATTCAACTAGAAATTGATCATAATTAATTGTTCCATCTTCTTCAACAGATTCATATATAACTTCAGGATCACCCTGATTAACCATTTTTTGAATATTAGAAAAGGATGCTTTCTTTAATCTATCTTTAAATACTTCATATCCACCGTCAATAACATAATAATTAACTTCTTTTAGTTTTTGTAACATTGGTAAGCTAGATGGAAATGATACACTCGTACTTCCATTTCTAGATATTACTCCAGCTATTAAAGTATTATCATTTACTATTTTTACTATTTCATCTATTACATAAACTCCAGCTCCACCACCACTATTAATAGTAAATGTAATTTTATTATATTTACCATTTGGGCCAACTTTAATATCATCTAAAAATTTAGTAGGAACGCCATCTTTATCAGTCATTCCCTTAATTGTAAATGGACCTGGAAATGTTCCTCTACTACTAATAAAATCTATCGCGCCTTGCATTTTAATATCTTCATAATTGTATGGTGATGGAAACGGTTGATCACCAGTAGAAGGTGCTATGTTATGTTTTAATGCATATAATAATGTTCTATCAATAAAATCTAAATTATTATCAAAATAAGGATAATCTATTGTTAAGAAAATCATCATAGTAATAGTTTTCCATTTTTTATTTTCAACTATTTTTATTTGAAATGTTGGATGTTTTGTTATAATTGGATTTTCGATTGTAGCTATATTTTGATGCGGTATTAATACACATGAAAATTTATAGCCGTTAAATTTAGTATTTTTAACAAAATTTAATGACGACAAATTATAATTAATATTTATTTTATCATTAATAAAAGCATCACTTCTTTGTTTAACTAAAATTTTAATTCCTCTAAAAAAAGTTTCAGCAAATCTATTTGTATTTCCAAATTTAAAAGTATTATATCTAAATTGTTTATCAATAGTAATATAATTAGTTCCATTATTTAATCTATCAACAACAAAATAATTTAAAAAATTATCCTTTGTAATATCTTGAAAAAATCCGTTTTGAAATTCTATAAAACCTTTTTGTTCAATATTATCGTATACTTTAGTATCAAAATAACTCCAAGATTTTTGTAAATCTGAATCTGTAAAATAATTAGGATATTTAGATAATAAATACCACTCATGAGTAAATGAATCTGGATCTTGTCCATTAACTTCTGCTGATGGTGAAAAATTATATAATCCAAATGCATCAGAAAAATTTAATCTATAATCATTATTTCTAACATCTTTTCCATCTTGATAAACCCATTTATTTACATAAGGAATTACTCTAGATATAGTTGATAGTTCTTTTAAATAATTTTCTTTTAATCTATCATATTCATTCGTTAATTCATCTCTTCCGTTTGCATCAGCATTATCTTTTTCTAATATACCTTCTAATCTACCAAAACCAGTTGAATAAAAATCTAAAATATCAGGATTAGAAGATTTTTCAATAGGTTGTTCATATATAGAATCTACTTTATTATATTCATCCGCTTCTGCAAATAATTCTCCTTGTTCAAAATACTCTGTTGAATAAAAATCAGTATCAAAATCTTTTATAGGATACATACTAAAACGTCCAAATGTAGGTTCAAATAATTCAAATAAAGATACTTGTTTTAATGAATCAACATAAGGTTGATTTCCATCTATTATTACAATTCTATAATCTTGATATAATGATATATTGTCATTATAATATACAATATCTTTTATTTTTCCATATCCAGTATCAGTTTTAACATACCTATTAATATTAAATCTAGATATATCTTCATATTTAATTTTTAATCTAGATTGATTTTTATCTGTTCCACCAACAAAATTATTTTCTAACTCATTTGTATTTGGAAAATATGAAATATGATCTCCTAATGTTAATTCATTTAATACAAATCTTAATCTATTAAAATTACTTCCTGCAAATTTTGCTTGTATTATGATAGTATTTTTATTAACAATGGCTTCAAATAATCTTTTATTAGGATCTATATTATTAATAGCATCTGTCATTGCTTCAGCTATTTCTTCTATTGTTCCGGCATTACTAAAATAATGATAATTAGATTGACCTGGAATAGTTAAAGTACTATCAGCGGATACTTCACCAATATAACTTTCATCTCCAGTTAATTGTAATATATTATTTCCATCATAAAATTTAATAGTAAATCCATGTGGTAAAGTATCGTTAATAGTAAATATAGAATGTGATTTTCCTAATGATTCTAGAATTTCAACATTAGCATATGTTAAAGGATCAGATACACCTACAAAATTTCCAATATTTATTTTTGTTTCGGCTAATCTTAATTCATTATTCTTCCAAGTTGAACCATTTTTAATATTATAAAAAATATTATTTTTATCTTTAACATAAAAATAACTAGCTAAACTATTTAATATTGAAGATGATGGTAAATCTGTTATAGTATTAATATTTTTTAAATACAATAATATACCATTATCATTATTTAGAGTATAATTTAAATTATTTGTATTAACAATAGTTTTAGTAGATGGAGGTTTAGGTAATTGAGATTTTTCTATATTCCATTTAGTATTAAATGCTTCCCCATCAATCACGAAGGATCCTTCTTCTATTTCATTAACATATAATCCAAAATATCTATGTAAATCATAATCATTAGCATTTTCATCTGAGAATAAAAATTCTAAATTAATTAAATTACTTGCTATAATAGCATTTCGTTCAAACCCTTTTGTTATAAAGTATTCTGTCTCAATAATAGTCTTATCCTCAGTAATTAATTGTTGATATATCATTTCTCCTTTAGAAGCAAATCCTCCTTTATCATACGATATACCGTTCCAAGTTGTTAATCCGTATTTATCATTATCAAAGAATAAAGTTGATTGTGGATATAATGGATGATTAATATGATTTCTTAAATATTTTCCAATATTACTATTTTCTTTTAAATTAAATGTTTTAATTAGTGTAGATTTCTTAATTATATTATCTACAAATTTAGTTTGATCTAATATATCATTAATTTTACTTGTCTCAGAACTCTCATTTGCTGTATTAATTGTTACAGGACCATCAACTCTAAATATTATAAAATAGTTCGGTATGTTATTTTTATTTAACCATATAGGTGCAAACAATTTCATGTCTTCTGTATAGTTTTCAGATATATTTGCTCTTGTTCCATAATTATAAAACATTTCATATTGATCAGAATACTTATCTAATACTTTGGTAGTACTAGTAGACTCATATAATGCATATGCTAATTCTTTAGGAAATTTTCCTTTATCATAAAAATTAAAAACATCTTGACTATAATCTGATGCTGGATTAATTTTATATGCTTTAAATTTAGAACTTGACAATTCCTTATTACTATCAAATGATTCTAAATAAAGATTATCAAAAGAATCAACTAATAATTTAACATTTGACGTAATTTTTACATTAGTTCTTACTAATCCAAATGAAGTATCTAACAGAATTTGGTTGGCCATATTACAATATTACATAATTTATTTATATATTAGAATTTTATAAAATTAATAAAAAAGTCCCTATTACTAGAGACTCTTTATTTATTTTATTTTTAAAAAATTAAATCGTTATTTACTTCCACTTCTATTAGAAGTACTAGATTCTGAACTTGTTTCAACTATACTTGGAGAAATAGATGATAATGTTTGTCTAACATCATCTAATGCAGCTTGTATATTTCTAGTTGGTATTTTATCTAGATTTAAATTATCTGATTTATATTTAGCAGAAATTTCTATATCAAATGAAAATATATTTTGATTATAATCATATAAGTCAATACCCATTTTTTTAGCATAAATAATATTAGTAACAGTTGCATTTTTTTCGCCTGCAATATTTCCTAATCCTGTACTGCCTTGACCCCAATAATCTGTCATTCTAAATTGGAATATAATTGGAATACGAATAGAATTAGTCGAACCAAATTTTAATTCTTTTATAGATATAGCACTTTTTCCATCAACTATTAAATCATCATGTGTATTTGAAGCTAAAAATAAATAACAACCACAAGATCTTTTTCCTAATAAATATTGATCATTAGAATCAAAAGATGTTTTAATAGTTCTATTATATACTATATCAGATATTGTACCACCTGCATTTGTTATATCAATAGCATTTGTTACCGATGCATCATATAAATACAAATTTTGTTTTTTACCTAATTTAGATGATGCACTTAAAGGTGCAAATCTTGATTGTATAAATAATTGTTTTGCTAAAGTACTCCATGGATCAACAATAACATCAGGTAAAGTAGTTCCTGTAATAGTGTTATACATTGAAATAAAAGTAGTTTTATTTTTAATATATGGATGTTCTATATGAAGTTCAATAGTATCATCAATAGATGAATCAAAATCATTAGCTCTATATGGATCACCAGATGGATTAAAATTAGCACCCCATATAAAATCAGTAGTTAAACTACTTGTACCTAATATAGTTCTTCCATAAGAATATTCAGCGTCATTAACATTAGTAATTTTAGTACCTGTTTCAATACCATTCATATCAGGTTGATCATATGAATAAAATATTTCCTCTGATGCAACATCTTTATATCTACAATAGATAAATTGTGATTTAACTTGTGATGATTGAAATGGATTTTTAACATTTATTTCTGAATCAACTGTTGTAGGATTAGCTAATACTATTGGAACTAAATCATATTTTAATTTAGTATTATAAGTATCATCTGTACTTGAATATGAAGGATTACCTTCTATTAAAATACTGTTATTATTATAATATGAATAAGAAGCTGGAATTATATTTGGAGAAGTTGATGGTTCTGATGCATTAACTTTTCTAGTGTAACTGCCTGGTATTCTAGATATTAATTCTAATGTAGTTGCTTCAGAATTTTCTAATGTAAGGAAGAATGTTTTGCTCACAATAACTCCTTTTTTAATATCTAAATCTTTAACAATATCAGAATAATATCCAGCAAAGAATTTATTTAATTGATTTTTCTTAATTAAAGTTTCATTTCCATTTTCATCAATCATTTTAATAACCAAATTACCTTTAGCTTTCTTAAGTATTTCTTCTAATTGAGCTAATCTTGTTTCATAAGATACTAATTTATCAAATAATGTAATAGGAGTTTGTTCTGGACTTAAAAATCCTGATGCGATTTTAGTTGAGTCATGCGCAAAATAATTCTCTTTAGCAGTAAATGAATCAGAAATATGTTGTAATACTCCTTTAGAAGATAAATCTTCTTGCATATTTACTTGTGCTAATTGAATAGTATTATTTTCAACTATTTGAGATAAAGCATCTTCATTACCTAAATTATCTGGAAAATCTTTTCTTATTATAGTAGACCAATCAGATTTTGCAGGGTTGCTTGGCCAGCCCGCTTCACTTACTGTTCTAACTTTTATTTCAATTGATTCACCTTTGCTTATAGGAATATCAATTGTATTAATATTATTTTGATCTCCATCTTCTGGATTTTCTTCTTTCCAAATATATCTATTTAGTACTTCATCAAATATTCTTTCTCTAATTTTTCCTTCTACTTCAACCCATGGAGACCATGTACCTCTTTTTTCAACACCACCATCAGAAAAATTATATTGTTTAGTATTAGATAAATTGCCGTCTTTAGATAAATATCTATAAGCATATATAAATTGAATAATAGTTTGATCTCCAGTTTCAATAGAGTATTTAGGTTTAGGCATTGGAAAATAACCTCTTAAATGGTATTTTCTTTTTACATCAGTTAAATTTTGATCTTTTACTTTAGCATCTACTTGTTTAATGAGTGAAGAAAATAATTGAGATTTTGAATTTCTTTCAGTTATTAATTTATTTTGTTCTGTTTTATCAGTTTCTTTTTGCGATGAATTACCTTTATAATTCTTTGTTGCTATAGTTTCTTTTTTATTAAAAATAGCTTTATCAATTTCTTTAATTTCATTTTCTAATGAAATCTTATCTTTATGTAAAGTTTCTAATTCTTTAATAGACTTATTAGCAGTAATATGATCATTAATTTGTACAACTTCAAAATTAGTATCTACTAAAATAGGTATATCAGGTGTAATAGCTAATATAGATGGTGGTATATTATCTTTAGCCATTGATCTTAAAAATACACTAAAATCAGTTACCTCATTTTTATAATAAGTTTCTAATTTTTGAGTTTGACCATTAACATTTATTTGTAATTCATTTGTATAAAATGAAGAACCTAATGACCAATTTTTAGCAGGTATTTTAGAATCAGGATCAATTGGTTTTAAAAATACAACGCAATATTGATCATATCCTATTCCTATTTGAGCTTCAATTGTATCAGCTTTCTCATTAAAGAATATTAAAGTATTTGTACCTATTTGAATACTTCTTTGACCTTCTAATAATTCCAGTACAATACTGTTTGTTGATGAATCTATAGAAGTAATTTTGTATTTAGTGTCCAATGGACTAGAATTTACTATAAGATGATCACCTACTCTTAAACTAACTGTATCGGAAAATTTAGAATCATTATCAGTATAAGTTAATTTATTTAATTTATAAAGTTTTCTTCTTTTAATTATTGTTACACCATTAATAGTTTCTTCTACATTAGTATCATTAATTCTTAATACATTAAATGTTCCGGTATATCTAATTGTTCTTGGTGGAATATCCATTATTTCATCATCTGGTATATAAGATATTTTCATATCTATAATATCTTTTAAGAATGTTGAATATTGTATATCAGATTTATTTTTATAATTGTTATCATACCATGTTTTTTTAGTAAGTGTATCTAGATTCAAAATAAATTTTGATACCATTATTTTTTCAATATCATTAGAAACCTGTCCAGTGATATCAAAAGAAACATACATAAATGGATTAATAAAATTTTCAAAGAAATAATTATTTTGTATATCGAAATTGGTTATAGTATTTAGTTCCTTTAAATCATTTGCTTCTCTTTTTATATCGGTAACAAATATCTTTCTGAATGTTCCATCTGGCATTCTTAAATTACTTTGACTAGTACTAATTCCTCCTAATGATTCAATATTATTATTTAATCTTTCAATTTCGCCTTTAAGAAAACCAAAACTTGGAATAAATATTCTTTTAATATTATTATTACTATCAACAAGATCAAGAGCAACTGTTTCATTACTAGTAGTAATTGCTTCAGTTACTTTGTCGAATGATTCCATAGAATTATTAAATTGCTTTAATAATTCAGGTAACATTGTAGATATACTATTTATGCTTTCTTTCATTATTAATAAAATTAATTATTTTGATTCTTCTTTCCATGCATCTATTGCAGCCTGCATTGTTTCATAATCTTCTTTATGTTCTTTATAAAATTTCTCGGCTTCAGCTGCATCATTTAAAGATAATTTATATGTTCTACTTATAATTAAATGATTAACGCATTTATTCAAAAATACTTTATAATTGTCACTTTCTCTTAATGCAAGTGCAGCATCACCTATTAAACTATTATATCTATCCCATACTTCTTTTACTTCTCTTTCTTTAATATTACTATCTAATAGTTTTAAATCATCTTCCATATCAACAAAACTAAATGCTTCTATTGCAGTAAATCCATATTTTTGTTGTAGGTCAATCCATCGTTGACTATGTTTATAAGGATCTGAACCTATTTGAGATTTTCTTTCAGATGATCTTTCTCTATGTAATGAATTATAAACATTTTGTAAAACACTACTAACTTCGCCTGGTTTATCTTTCATTAATTCATCAAGTTTTAATAATATAGGACTTATGTTTTTTTCATATCTATTATAATCTTCTGGATTACCTGAAGTTCTACCTCTTGTAGCATCATTAACATCCTTATAATCTTTTTTAATTTGTCCATCTGCCATTTTATCAAAATTTCCATATGCAAATTTTTCATCATCAGTTGCAGTATCGGTCTTTAATGCATTAGCATCTTTAATTCCTTTTAATTGTTCTCCCCTAAAAACTTTTCTTAAATATACATTAGTGCCTGCTATTTGCTGCGCATCCTTTTCCATTTCGTTTGCTGTATCTAAAATTGGATCATTTTTCTTTTTAATTATTTGATCTAATTTAGATATATCAAAATATTCATTAGCTAAAATCATTTCTCTAACTTTACGTCTAGCTGCATCAGTATTTTGAGCTGCTTCTAATCTTAGTGCATTTACTTTCTTCATTATTTTTCTAATCTTAGGAGCAGTAAACATCCAATTTCCTATTTTACTAAAAATACCTTCTTCAATTAATTCCATTAAAATTTCATAATCTTCAATAGATTCAATTAAATAATTTTCATTATTTTTAATTTCAATTTTTTTAGAAAAATTTTCATATTTATTAATATATTTCATTTCTTTCATTTTTTTATCTAATTATATCTACATCAAATGTATAGCTTTGACTATTTAAACAAATTAATTCAAATATAGGTCTTGCACTTAATAAATCTAAATATGATATAGTTGCTATTTTTAATCCATATTGTCCATTTCCAAATACATTTGCTTTATCTGTATATATTTCTATACTGTATTCTTGTAAAAGTAATTCTGTAGGAAATACAAATTTAATAATTTGACCCTTTTCAAAACTTCTATTAGCATCATTTATATAAATTTTAAGAGTATTTAAAGCAGTATTAATTGTATATAATCTACACATATTAGTAAATTCCAATAACTCAAAATATACTCTAATATCAGATCTATTTAAATCTAACTCATGATTAAATTCAGCTGAAATTTCTTTATCATTTATATCATACGGAATAACAATATTATATTCTTGATTTACGTTGTTTATAATAACTCTATTTGGAACACTTTTATCTAATCGTACTCCTTTTCCACTTTGTAATACATTTGTATTATAAGTTAAATTAATTGAAAGATTTCCACTTATAATATTTTGTATCTCGTCAGAATTAGCAGCTATTAAATCTAATAATGTTGTACTACTAGCAAAAGCTAATTGAGCATTATTTAATTGTGTTTGTAAATCTTCAATTCTAGTTTCTAATGTTTGAATTGAATCTAATGCATAAGATGTATTTTCTAAATCTGTAACTCTTATTTTTAAATCTCCTAATTCTAATATTCCATTTGTTAATATAACTGAAGCCTCCTGTAATTTAGCAGTAGCTTCAGAAAATAAACCCATTGAAAAATTATTATATTCATTTACTATTGTAAATACTCCACCTTGTTCAATAGAAACATCTTGTTTAGTATTAAGACTTAATCCATATGAATTTCCATTTAATTTAGTAATTTCATTCGGTTTATATTTTTTAAATCTTGGTATATAACCACCATCACTAGTAGATTTAACATTATCTAAAAATAATATTCCATAAAGATTTGTAGCTCTATCTAATACTTGTGTTGCATCAAAAATATCATAATAAATAAGAACGGCATTAAATTCAAAATTTTTAGATTTTGCCATTGAATTATATTGTTGAATATTTTGAATATTAGAATCATTAATAATATCATAATAACTTTCAGGTTCAAAATCAACAGAAATTCCGTCTAATTTTGATCTTTTATATGCAACTCCACCACTTTGTCCAGCTACATAATCATCATAATATTTTTTAATATTAACATTAGTAGGATCTGTAAATGAATTTAGTTCTGTAAAATAACTATTTACGTTACCGCCACTAATTGATTCATTATGCCAATTAGCATTAGGATCAGTATAGTCAACTGATGCATCATAATCATAAAAAGCATTAATGCTTAATCCATCAGGATGTATAGTACCTGAAGTTCTTCCTTGTAAATATTCTCCAGATCCTGTTATAATAAGATTAGGTTTATAATTAGTATCTGAAAGTGCATCAAATAAAACCATTGGTGTATTACCAACTAATGTAGGTATTCTAATATAAACTTCCGTATACGTTTCTCCTGCAAGTTCTACACTATTCATTACATCTAATTCACCTATATATGTTACAACTTTTTGGTATCTTGTTGTTCCTGTTAAATTTTCATCTTCTTCTACAAATCTAGGTGCTCCTATATTAGTATTTACTTCCGTAGAAGTAGCTTCTCTAAATCTTATTGCACCTATTTCTTTTAACCATTTAAAAAATATTCTTTCAGAAGTAGATTTCTTAGATGATGCATCATAATCAGTATCAGATAATACTAAAGCTTCCATATTTAAAACGTAATTTTGAAAACTTTGTATTAAATCAACATTTGGATCACCCGTTAATCCACCATTAAATAAAGTACCATCAATAGTTTCTAATTGAACATAATTTTCATAATGTCCAAATGTAGCAAAATCTAATTTACTTATATTTGGAATATTCAAACATACAAATTTTGAAAATTCAAGTTTTAAATTTTCATTTGCTTTTATTTTTGTAAAATCTCGAGCAGCAGAAGAAAAAGCATAGAAAGTTCCGCCTTGTATATTTAAATTCTTAATAAGTGGACCGGATGCCATAATTGTAATTTTTATTATTTATTATATATTCATTTTTATAAACCCAGAAGTACCCATTATATATACTTTTATCAGATATTGATTTCCTAATTTTTATTAAATTATAATTAAGCTCTTTTATTTCTCCTATGTTATACCATTCTTTTACTATATTACTATTAATATCTAATTGTAAAATAGGTTTAGATGAATGGTTATTTTTTCCTTTTTTACCATACATTCCATTTTTACTACCCATTTTAGATTCGCTTAATTTTTTTCTATATTCTGTACTATTCATTGCATTTCTCCATGCTTCTGAATTCTTAATTGCCTCACTCATTTTTTTGCTATATTCTTTACTTTGCATAGCAATCTTGTGTGCCTCAGAATTTTTAATTATTTCAGATCTTTTTGTTCTATATTCTTCACTTTGCATAACAATCTTATGTGCATTTGAATTTTTAAGTGCTTCACTTTGCTTTTTTCTATTAGCATCTATACTATAATATTTTTTTAAACTATTACTTACTTTTTTATTGCGCTCTTTACTTCGCATAGCGATCTTATGTGCCTCAGAATTTTTAATAATTTTACTCATTAATATACTTCTTTCTTCACTATGTATATAAGTTTGAAATTTTTCTGAGTTTTTTAATGATTCACTTATTTTTTTACCATGTTCTTCACTATGTATGCTATTTTGAAATTTTTCAGAATTTTTTAATGATTCGCTTAATTTTTTTCTATATTCTGTACTTTTCATAAGAGTCTTATGAATTTCAGAATTTTTTAATCCATCTGAAAGCTTTTTTAAATATACTGGATCTAAATATAATTGTTTTCTTATTATTGAATTTTTTAATCCATCTGAAATTTTTTTTCTTATTTCTTCGCTCGGATTTAATTTTATTAAACTTATTTTTTTCTTAGTTTCTTCACTATGCTTTAAGTTAGTCATAGGAGCTTCACCACCTAAAGAAATGTTATAACCTATACTTTTATTACTTGAATTATAATAAGATATCCAATATATTTCTCTATCATTTAAATACTCTCTTTTTTCACATTCCTCAAGTATTTCTTTCTTAAAGTTTTCTTTTCCATATTTATTTATTGCTTTTATAATAAGCAAACCTGATCCTAAATATTCAGGATCATTTTTGTATGATTGTCCAATATAAATTTTATTGTTAATCAAATTTGTAGTTTTATAAATTATCATAATGACATATTTTATTATATATCATATAACCAACATGTAATTGTATAATTTATATATAAGTGCTATGTGACTTATTTATACTATTGAATATAAATGTCCTCCAAGTATATACCATTCTTTAGTTCCAACATCGTTTGTAATACACAATAATTTTACAGTCTGTCCAACAGTATTTAAATCTATTTGACTTGTTCCCATAAAAGGAACACTACCTCCTGCTATAATTGATACTGTACCACTATTAGCTTTATCATATACAAAAGTAATTTCTTGTCCTATTTCGCCTTCAAATAATTCAATTATTACAGGTTGTGTACCATTAGGATTTGTAACTCTATAAATACCATACTCTGGTACAGAGGTTCCGGAACCAATACTTGTATCATCACTTATTGTATTTGAAAAAATATTATTTGATAATATTTTTCCTGTTAAATTTACATCTCCATTAATAGTTATATCAGTATTTAATGAAGAGTTTGATGCTGATATAGATAATAATGTTGTATTTAATCCAACTACAAGATTATCACTAGATATACTATTCATATTATCTAAGATTGCACTTGATGGATCAAAATATGTTTCAATTAAATTTATCTCATTTTTTAAAACAGTAAAATTTGTATTAATTACTGTTCTAGATCCAGATAATGAATCTGTACCTAAAATTTCCGTTACGGCTATACTCATAGTTTATATTTTATTTATTCTATTATTATTAAATTTTTATCAATTTGTTTTCTATTTCCATTAGTATCTTCAATTGCTAAAGAAATTGTATAATTTCCATTTTCAGTGAACATATAATTTAATTGCTTTTGGTTAAAATATATATTAGAAAAATTATCGTTAGTATTGTTTTTTATAGTCCAAAGTGGTTTAGTTTTTCCAGGAATTTTACATTTATCATAAGAAAAACTAATATATGTAAATGGTTTTAAAATTTTATATGTATCTAACAAATTTAAATTATCCCATGTTGGATTTGTAACTCGACTATTTTTCCATTTCTCAATAATTACTTTTCCTGGAGTACCAGATATTGAATTAATATCAGCTCCTTTTCCAGCAAATTTAGCTACTGCTAAAATATATTTAACTTCATTATTTTCATCTAATACTGCATTATATACATATCTAGAAAATATAGTATCTTTACTATTATTCAATTCCGTTGCAGCATTAATTAAATCATAGCATTTAAAGGTATGTACGTGGGTATTAATACCGTCATCTAGGATTAAATCAGAACCATAGTATATATTGGTAATTTTAAAATACGTATTGCTATCACCGCTTACATCCGTTGAATCCCACCATAAATGTGTAGTGTCATTCCATAATCCATCAGTTAAATTATCCCAGAAATAAGGACCTGGATAACTTATTTCATCATAAGCAGTAAATGTTTGTATATATGTTTTAGGATCAATATTATTAGGTAATGAATTTGCTCTATCTAAAACATCATACCAACTTAAATCACAATTATTCCATATTGTATCTTGAACTAATGGTAAATCCCAGTATGATCCATATTTATCCCAGGAAGTATTAGCATTTTTCCATTCATATTTTTCATTTCTATATTTATAAAATCCTATAAAATCACTTTCTTTATCTTCAACAGTAATATGATTATATTTTATATCATAAGACATATGATTAAACGTATCATATAATTTTAATTCTATTGTATATTCTCCTACATAAGGAAGATTTACTGGATATACTTCATAATCTGCAATTGCACCTCTTACATTATGATAAAATTCTGGAGTGGTATCAGCAGATTTGAAAACAGTCCATTCTATATCGTAAAAGCTACCTCTCAGAATACTATCCCAAGTATACATATTAGATAAAGAAATATTTTTTGTTTTAAAATCAGTATATATACTTCCTATATTATCAACACTTGTTACAAAGTTAAAATGTATTTGTTGTGATGCAACATTTATTCCTTTAACTCTAACAGCATATCCTAAATCTGTTTCTACTACAGTAGGATAAAATCGTTCCCATGGAAGTCCATCACTAGTTATTTTTGTCCACCATAATACAACTAAATTTTCACTTATTTCTTTACTTGTATCTCCAGGTTGTGCTTGATATTCAATTTCTTGTCCAGAAATAGTTTCACTAATTTTAAATATTGTATATGACGTAACACTAATAGGTTCAAAATCATAAATATGATTTGCATCAGTATCTAAATTATTCCAAGTTAACATATAAGAATTATCCCAAGTTATATCAAAACTTGTATTTTCTAAAACTATTGGATATCCTACTGGTATGCCTTCTTTATCTGGAAATTGTTCTACTGTATTTAAATTTGGATAATAATTTTGAAAATATGCTAATAAAACATTGGAGATATCTCCAAGTGTTATATCAGTAGCTTGAATTAATTCTCTAAAATCATGAGGAATATTCCATCCAGTATTTTCAGGCCATTGTAAATCTTCTATATTTCTCAAATCTATTACATAACCTGATGTTGAAGGGAGTACTTTAAATTTAGGATGTATACCAACATCAATATGTTGTCTTTCACTTATACATGGAAGAACTATTTCTTTTATCTTTGTAAAATAATCGGCTTCTGCTGTAATGTCTAATATTCTAGCATTTAATGGTAAGAAATGATTTTTTAAAATCTTTTGCAAACCCATAAACTTTATTAAAGCTTCTTCAATAGTATAATCGAAAGACTCTTCTGTTATTGGAATATCATATTCATCATAATATCCTTCTTTATGTCTATTTATTCTAAATGATAAATTAAACATATTAGTTTTTCTATATGAATCACTTTTATCATTTATAATAGCGTCATTTAATTTAATAGAATTATCTTTTATACTAATAGATTTATTAGGAATATACTTACCATACTTAGAAGAATAAATATTTATATTTTTCCAATATTCTTTTATTACTAAATCATTATATCCAAAGTATTTAATACTATTTATAAGTGCTTTATATGATCCAATATAAGGAACAATTTTATGGCCTTCTAATAATATTTCTTTTCTTTTTTCATTTAGAATAATATTATCTGATAGTTCTTCGTATATATCAGATTCTTTAAACATTGATAAATCATTTGCTATAAAATCATAACCCAAATTTTTAGTTAAGACTTTTAATCTTTCGTCTTCATCGACAGTTTCACCATAAAACTTTATTTGTGCAAATATATTTCCAGTATTTAAATCTCTTAATAATAATACTCTTTCATAAATATCTTCTTCATCAGAATTAATTGCTACATATAAAGATATAGGTTCATTATTAATAACATCAGTTATTTTTAATTCATCTATATTTAATGTTTCAGTTGGATCAAGATCCAATTCTATTTCTAAAGTATCTATATTTTCTATAGTAGGAGAAGTAGTACTTTGATTAAATTGAAATAAAAATATTTTTAATGTACTATCACTATACCACTCAGCTTGTATATTTTTATTAGTAGCAGATGGATCACTAATATGAGGTTTACCGTATTTTATAACAGAATTAGTAGTGACAAATTTTTCAACTATAAATAGACTTTCTACCTCATATAAATTAGTAGAAACCTTAGGTAAAAATAAATTACCTATCCATTGATTACTTTCTGTATCAAATTCAAAATTGCAATTTTGACCCAGCTTATTAAAAAAAAATAAATTTTTATAATCAGTCATTAGTTAATCTTTTTATAGTTATATGGAACTGTGTAATTAAAAAATGTTCGTATATATTTAACATTTTCAATATGATGAACCATTATATCATTAATATATTTTAGAAATCCATCCATATTAATATTTTTGAAAAGATAATTAGAACTAGTTTTTCTTATTAATACATCTTTATAATCAAAGCCTAAATTTTTTAAACTTTCATTACGATAATATGTTAAATTATATAAACTTACTTTTGCCATTATTTTAATTTCTTTCTATTATTTTCAGTTATTCTATTATATAAATCGTATTTAACTTCACCTTTAAAAATAATATTTAAAGAAGATAGTTTAGTAGGTTCAGGATATATTTCATAAAATTTATTATTTCTATCTCTCCATCCACCTCTTATAATTGGAACTTCTTTCTCTTTAATAACTATATCACCAAATTCATCTAATCCTAAATTTGGATTTTCATTTTGTTTAAGTGTTATTTTTTTATTTGTTAATAGTTTTTTTGTATTAGTTTTAGTATCATATCCTTCAACTGGAACATAATAATATCCTCTTATTAATGCTAATTCGTTTTCTTTAGAAACAAATGTAACATTTACAGAATCAATACCATCAATATTTTCTATTAAAGCTATTATATCAGATCTAGGTATTTTGTCTCTTCTTCTAACCGTTAAAAAATATTCACTTAATTTAGTTCTAATTTCAGATCTTAAATTACTTTCTGATTTATTTTCAAAATGAGTAATAATAATATTAATTGCATAATATTTAATTATTGGATCAACTAATCTTAATTCTGAACTAATTAATTGTTGTTGACTTTCTTCGATTATATTGAATATATGTTCTTTTTCTAAAGGAGTTAATGTAAATTCAGATTGATCTAAAGTAAAATAATCAACATCAGTTGTTACTTTTCTAGATATATCAGGTAATAAAAATAAATAAACAATATTATCATCATTTAAATATTGATCATCAAATGTTGAATATGCATCAATAACAGAAAAGAAATTATATCTTCTTAAAAAATAAATATAATTATCAGGTCTTGCTAATACAAAAGATTTACTAGCTTTAGGAGCTATCAATCTTGTAAAATCTAAAGGTTCAGAATCTGATCCAAATGAAGGTGGCATTAATATGCTTGTCATTAATACTTCATTTAAATCTATTTCATTTCCATATTTATCAAATCCAGAATCTTCATATTTTAAAATTACTTCATTACTATTTCCAATATTTCCGCTTCTTCCATTTATCTTAATATACTGTATTTCAATAATAGATCCTTCAGCTGGAATGGTTCCAAAATTTTCAGATCCAAAATATACGTCTAAACCTCCACTAATACCAGTTTTAACAATTACTCCTTCATCACCTCGCATCATATCATAAAGGCTTTCATATTTTTCCCATTTCTTTCCATTTATAAATACTTCGACTTGAAAATGATCTGTCATATCTTTAGTAGTTAAAGAATGACTTTCCATTGATCTTCCCTGTGATACAAATTGTTGTGATTCAATAGTTCCCTGATATATTTGAGCATGATGAAATGACGTATCTCCTTTTTCTAAAATAATATTATCCTTATCTAAAAATAAAAAATAAGGTAAATTATTAGTTAAACACATTATCTTTGTATACTTTGGAATTATTATATAATCACCGACTATTTCTTTATCTATCCCGCTCTTTAATTTTAATGCAACCTTTCCAAATGCAGAAATACCTCTAGTAGGATTATGACCAGTTAATCGACTTAATCCATAAATAGATTCTCGATTTCTTGCAGTCATGAAATTTAATTCAGTTAATGCATTCTCAATATAATAAAATATTAATTCACTTATCTCAGATAATACATGAAGTATTTGAGAAAATGGACTAGCAGGTGTTAAAATATTTTTACTCTGTTCATATTTCTCAACTAAATATTTAAAAGCTTGTCCAAATATTTGAGCTGATAATAAACGTTCCTTACTTAAAAATTTAAAATTCATTCTATTGAATATATTATTTTATTATATATCCAAAACGAAAAAGTCTCTAAGAAATTATAAACTTTTTATAAAAGTATGCTTAAAGATTTTTTACCTTCAATTATAATATCAATTAAAGCAATATCTTTTTCAGTTCCTCTTAAAAAATAAGCTCTAACATCAACTGGATGAATTCTAGATAATGGACAATAGTTAATTATATTAGAAGATACTTTAGCAATTAATTCGTTTTCATTAACATTAAATGTAAATAATAATTCTTCTAAATTAACTCCCATCCCTGGAAATCCAATTACTTCTCTTCTTTTAGTAAATAAAATATTTTCTATTTGAATAATTAATAAAGAAACAGTATCAGATAATTCCATAATATCTGATTGATATTTAGGAGCAGTATCATCTCTTGTATAAAAATCTCTTGGCATATCTTTTATTTATTTATTAGAATTTTAGAATAAAACAATTCAAATACTCCAGAAAATGCTACATATAAAATACCTAGTTCTAAAAATATATTTATTCCACATGATTCATAAAAAATTATTGCACAACATAAACATGTAATCATTAAAGATTTTGCACAGTGCCAAGCATCTGTTACAGAAACTAAAAATGTCATTGATCCAAAAAATGCTGGACCTTTTTTTGGATCTTTATCTTTATACTTATTTTTCCAACTAACTGCGGGATTAATCCATGATATTAATTTTTCATTTTTTATATCATTAAAAATAGATTTATAAAATCTAAATGAAAGCACGTCCATTATAGCATTTAAAATTCCAGCAATTAAAATAAATATTAATGATACAATCATTTTTTATTCATTTTATTTACAATAAATGCTACTAAAGTAATAATAGGTTTAACTATCCAAGCATATCCTATAAATACTAATGCTATAATAGATAATATTAATGCTCCTAAATTAAATATAGTTCCAACTATATTATCTATAGTTGTTCCTTCTGTTGTAAAATTTAATATAATTGATGTTATAATAACTAATGAAGCTCCAAACAATATTTGTGTAATAGTATTAAATAATAAACTCTGAAAAAACTTACAAAATATATTTGTACATTTTTTCTCTTTAAATGATTTTAAAAAATTCATATATTTTTATTTTTTTCTATTTCTAAACTTACTAATTTTTTATACTCATAATAATCTGAATTTTTAACTGTTTGAGTACAACATCTAAGACAATCTAAATCTAAATAATAAACTAATATCATAGGATTACTATTAGTTATACTTGGAATTAATTGAAAGCATAAAGGATCTTTAATAGCATCTTTATTTTCATTAAAAGGATGATTATAATTTTTAAAAACTTTATTAAATATTTCAAGAGTATATATTTCATCAATAGTATTTGATGAAAATAATAATTCTATATCTTTACATATATTTGTACAACTATCATTAATATATCCAAAATTTTTAAAATAAGTATAAATTTTTTTAGATATAAATAAATCTGCGTATATTCTACTTCTAGTTTTTTCTTTGTAATTCATATTAAATTTTTATAAAGTGATTATTGTATTTAGTTAATTCCGTTATATTTTTTTCTACCTTTCTACAAATTAATCCAAATTCTTCTAAGTCATTTTGATTAAGTTTAAAAAATTCTCCTTTAATTTGTTTATTTGAATAATTTCTTTTTAAATAAGCTTCAATTTTTGTAGCAAATTTTGTATTGTATTCTAATATTACTTTCCATTCTCCAGGATTACCGGTTGTCATTCCTTTAATTCTATCTTCCATATTTTGACCAGTCCAACCTATTTTATATTGAACTTCTTCTCCTATTATATTTTCTATTAAATAAACTTTTTTCATCTACTAGGTATTGCTAAATCTCCATAATATAAAACTTCTTTTTCATTTGGTATTTCTATAAATCCATTCTTTTTATAAAAATTAAATTGTTTCTTAGAATCTGCTCCATATCCACCAGGAGTAACATATATTGATTTTGGATCATATTTTTTTATTATTTCTTTTATAGCTATTTGTAAAATTTTAGATCCTACTCCTTTTCCTTTTCCTAATACATCTGGAATATTTACTCTATTAATATACCATTCACAGTTATTAATATTTGAAATTTCACATACTCCTAAACTAAAATTTTCTTTATAATATACATTGACATATTCCTTTGTTGAAACAATAGTTATATTGTTAGATTCACTTAATGTTTCGCTTTTAAATAATTTATATTCTTTTATGTATTTCATTTTTCATGTTTTATTTTCTATAAAAATCCAAAATCATCAGCATTATACAAATGCTCGTATTTATTTTTTATTTTACTACTAACACTTAACTTTCTTATAAATTCATACTTTAAATATAAATTGGGATCTTCACTCAACCAATTATCAACTATACTATCTATATCATTTCCAATTATATCTAATTGCTCTATCTTTAAAAATTCTTTTGGTAATTTTTTAAGATTATTATTATTTAAACTTAATATTCTTAATTTTTTTAACTGACTTATCTTTTTAGATATCAACGTTAATTTATTATTATTTAAATCTAATACGACTAAATTTTTAAGTTTTAATATGTCATCAGGTACTGATGACAATTGATTATCAAATAAATAAAGTTGTATTAAATTTTTAAATTTATATACTCTATCTGGAATAGTTGTTATTTGATGTCCGTTTAAATATATTACATCATCATTTATATTTTTTTCAGCTATAATACTCATAGCTATATCAGGTCCTTTATTTTCTAATAAAAATTCTTCATATTCTAAAATGTATTTCATTTTCCACGTCTTATATTAGTTAATATTCTCAAATCATTTGCACTATGTTGTGTATAATTTAAATTAAATTTCTTAGAAAATATTTTAAAATCAAAAGGATCAGAATCTCCGCCACTATGAATTATTGTATACTTTAAAATTAATTCTGCCAAGTCTTTAGATGTACTAGCGTCAATTATTTTTCTTTCTAAATATAATCTTATTTGATTATCCATTAATACACTATCTAAAGCTACTAATAATTGTTGCCTACTTCTTTCAGGCCCTATATCATCAAATCTTTGAAGCAATCTCATACTAGTTACTTTTTCTTTGAAAGGTCTTATTTGTTTTGTATAATATAACAAAGTAACTTCTAATTTATTTTCATCTTTGTTTCCTTCTTTTTCTTTTGCTTTTCTTAAAACTTCATCAAATTCTTTTTGCGATGCAGTTCCTTTAACAGTATTAGGAGTTCTAAATGAGTTACTTGATTTTGATTTATTTTTATCATTAGAAGTGTTTTTAAACTTATTCGCATATTCGGGTGGAATATAACGTCCACTATATCTTATTTTTTCATCATCTGCTTCTAATAAAAATTCTTCGTATTCTAAAATGTATTTCATATGCTTACTCTATTTTAATTATATATTTTGAATATATAATTAAAAATAGAAGGTTATGAAGTTTATATTAGAGTATGAAGAATTTTTGTTTGAGAATACTAGATATGTAGATGCTGAAAAAGACTTTTTAAAAACTAAAAGAATAGATAAAAAGACTTGGGATTATTTAATAACAAATATAAGTAATAAATATGTTTATTGGGCTGTAAGAGAGTATGTTTTAAATAAAGAAAATAATAGAATTGGTAATAAATTAGAAGATTATGTTAATATATCACGAATGTATGATATCAAAGGAAATACATTTGCTAAAAATGAAAGAGATTTATATAATTTTTCAGATTTTAATAAAAATAACGATTATACATTTAATAAAGTAAAAGATTTATATAATATTAATAACAGTTTAAAAATCAAACCAAAAGATATATTTAAAACTAGAACAGATTTAGTTGAAATAGGAAGTAATATTTTATATGAAGATAAAGAAGGTAATATTGTAGTTGAAGCATTAAATAGAGCTGCTGATTTATATTGGGGAAGTTGGTATAAAAAAAGAGAAGGTGCATTAGTTATAGATAACTGTATGACAAGTGAACCTTCATCTGATATAAAATATTTAAAAGATGTTCCAGAGGGTGGTAGACTTTATATTATATTACCTAAAGAACCGATAATTATATTAAGAAGATTATTTATAATGGAATATGAAGATGCATGGGGATTCGTAGGTCATCAAGATTTTTCGATTGAAGAAACTAGTTATAAAAATATGTTAATTAAAAAATATCATGCTTTATATAAAGAATTAAATAAAAAATTAAATTATAAAAATGAAGAATTATATAATATAATTAAAAGACTTTTTGAGTTAGATAGTAAACATGTAATCTATGATTACATTTATAATGGTTATAATGAATTAGATATTAATATAGAATTTAATGAATTTATTAAACAATTAAACAATAATTTTAATCATATACCATCATATATGTCAGAGTATTTTATAGAATTATATAATTATTATCATGGATTAACTAATAAAATAGTTTAAAAATTAATTGAACATAAGTAATAAAAATAGAAAATGATATAAAAAAGTATTTACTTAAAGGTTATAATAAAATATATTTTAAATTATAACATTTAAAAATTATTTTCTTTGTTTGTATTTATTTTTTATATAATCATTAATATCTTCTTCACTCATACCTTTACGTCTTAAAATATTTTTCATAACATGTGTACGTTTTTCTTCTTTACTCATATTTTTTAAATTTACTGTTGGTGCTGGACCAGATTTAATTTGTTTATATTTAAATTTAATATAGTCGTTAATCTCTTCATCACTTGCGCCTTTACGTCTTAAATGAGTTTTAATAGTAGATATATTGAAATTTGATCTTTCTTCATCATTAAGAGATGAAGAAAGATTATTAAATTTACTCATAGTGTATTCATTATATTTTTTAACGACTTCTTTAGCCATATTTAATGTCGGTTCATTAGCTAACCAAACATATAAATTATGTTTGGTTTTAGAAAATTCATGCTTATCTATAACTTTAGAACTAAAATATTGTTCTACTTCTTTTAATGTTTTAGGATCTTTAGATAAAGAATATGAATCATAAAGCTTTAATATTTTAGTACATATAATATTAAATTTAGGACTTAAATTAAAAAATACACGGCTTGGATATGCATTACCATTGTTTTGTTCTATTTCTCTGTATATAGTTTGGAGTGCAAGAAGTACCGCTTCTTCTTGCGATAATCCATCATATTTAGGAGATGTATCTTTAAGTATATTACGTCTATCTATAAAATCGCTAGAAAGTTCATTTAGTATTTTTTCAGTTAATTCTTTAGTAGGGGCTTCATTTGTTTTTAAAGAATATAATGGTTTATTAGGCACTAAATCGCTATTTAAAAAATATTTAAATATTAAACGTAATATTGCAGCATAATTTTTAATATTTTCTTTTTTAAGAAACTCTATAGGTTTAAACTCTTCGTTACTTAAATAAATTTTATTTGATTTTTTAAAAAGTTCATATATTTTGGTTAAACTTTTGTATAAATCATTTATATTTTGTTGTTTATTTTTTTCTTTACGACCTGTATTAGCTTCTAATAAAAATTCTTCGTATTCTAAAATGTATTTCATTTATTTAATTCATTTAAGTTAAAGTATCTAAACCCTCTAAATCCTTTCATAGGAATTGGCTCTATTTCATTAAATTGTCCTGATCTTTCTATAAATTTACCACTCCAATTTTTTCCTGTAGTAGAACATGTAAAAGATTTTTCCTTTATTCCTGTTATTTTCATCCATCCCACAACATTACCATTATAATTTAGGTAACATTTATTTCCTACTATATCTTTTTTAGGAAGAAATGGAACTTTAAAATTTAAATTATTAGATCCATTTTTAACAGAATCTAATTCTTTTCTATATTCATTCCAATCTATATTAGAAGGTATAGTTATTATTATATCACTCTTATCAGTAACAACTTCTTCATATTCTTTTATATACTTCATTACTTAAATTATTTTTAGATAAATTTTATGTTTAAATATCTCAGTTCTGCTGCTTTAGCAAAATCTCTATCTGTTGATTTATCACCTATTATTCTTGAATTAGCTTTATCTATTTTTCCATATTTTTCTATAGTTTTAGTAATAGCTCCTATATTAGGTTTTCTCATAGGATCGGTTCTTTTAGTTGTTATACTATAGAAATAATCTAATAATGGAATTCCTTTTGCTGCTAATGATTTTTTAATTTTATTCATTTTATATTTAAAATCATCTTCATTAACATATCCTGATTCAATTCCTCCCTGATTAGTTACAATAATTATTTTATAATTTTTTTTAACCATTATTTTTAAATATGCAATACAATTACTTTTTAATATCCAATCATTTTTATCCTCTGAAAATGTTCCTCCTGATGCAGGTTCAATTAATGTATGATCTAAATCTACAAAAATATATTTATTACCAAAAATTTCAGTTCTTATATCATCTTTATTTTCAGTATCATATGTTATTTCCTTTTGAATATCTAGAGTTTTTTCCTCTGCATCTTTCTTTATAATTTTTTTCTTTTTCTTTCTTCTAAAAAGTCTTTGAAAAAAATTATCTTCATTCAAAAAATCATCATATGTTTGTATATATTTCATATTTTTATAATTTAAGTTAATCCACTATGAATTTTATCATATATAGGTTTTTGTAAAATTTTCCAATTAATATCTGGATTCTTTTCTTTGATTTTATTTAAAATTTTATCTATTCTTTTATTTAATTCATTAGAAGGTTCATCATTTTTCCAATAATCATCATTTAAAGAAACATTATATATTTTATCTGCTTGCATTTCATCTTCTTTAGTAACTACTATATTTTCATAATCTGGTATTAACTCTTTAGCATATTTTATAAATTTATCATTTTGTTCATTTAGTTCTTCGGAACTACATGCTATATACTCTTCATACTCTTTTATATACTTCATTATCTATAATTTTATTATATCAAATTCAAAATTCAATCCAGCATCTAAACAAGCTTTTCTTTTCAATTCATTAACTTCTTTATTCTTATTATACGTATATACACTCTTTACTTCAATTATCTTATTCTCACTAACTATATAAATATCTGGATAATAACGATGCTCTTTACCATCAATTGTAATATATATTACTTTCCCTATATATCTTTCAATATCTTTATTCTCAATCATTATATCACTCTCATCATATCCCATCTCAAACAATTTATCCAATGCTTGTGGTTCATAGCCCTGCACTCTAGTTATTTTACCAGAAGGCAATTCGTAACCTTTAAATCTAAATGCATTCATCATTGCTCTTTCAAATATAACTAAATCTTTCATTTGATGATCTACTCCATATCTTTCAATTAATGTTTCTTTAATTTTTTCACGAATAATTGATGATTTAAATATCTGATCTACACCATATCTTTCAATTAATGTATTTTTTATTTTTTCTTTTATTTCATCAATATTTAATTTTAATGAACAATCTACATTATATCTTTTCATTAGTGTTTCTTTTATTTTTTTAGTTATACCTTCCTTTTTATGTCCATAAATTTTATCTTTAGTTTCATTACATTTATTTATAACTTCTTTTACTTTCCAATTATGATCAACTCCATGCTTTTCTAAATAATTTTTTTTATATACTTCTCTAACAGTATTTGATTCAAATGGAGTTTTAAAACCATATTTTTTAATATTTGTATTTTCAATTTTTTTTCGAAATTCAGGATGTTGAATTGGTGCCTCAACTCCATATTTTTCTAACATAGTTTTTTTATACTTTTTTGCCCTTTTAATATAATGATTAGGATCATTCTTTTTTGTATTAACTATCTCATTGTACATATTACTATTAATTTTACAAATTTTACTACAATACTTTTGATATCCTAAAGCTCTTCCTTTAAATCCTAATTCATTTTCTTTACATATAGGACAAATTGAAATATTTTGTACTTTATTAATGTAATTAAATAATTTTTGAGAAAATTTAAAATCTTTATCTTTAAAATACTTATTATGATATTCTAATATTATTTTGAACTCTTTATTAAGATTTATTTCAAACCAGCTTTCAGCAGTATTAGCAGCTTTAGTTGCTTTTGAATAATAATATGACATTTTTTCTTCATCTAAAATTATTATACTTTCCATATATTTATTAATTTAAATATTTTTACTTGATTTATTTTCTAGAAAATAAATCCTATATCTAATTTTATATGATATTTTAATTAAAAGTTTAGAAATAAAAAAGTCAATACTTTTAAAAATATTGACTTAAATTATCTGTTTATATAAAATATTATAACATATTGATTATTAACTCGCAAAAAACCAATCGGTTCCTTCTTCTGATTTTAGCTGTTCACGTATGGATTCAATTTCTTCTTTACCTTCATCACGAATTAAATCATAATTTAAAGTTATAGATCCGGGTAATTCAAAATTGAACGTTCCTAGTACTCTTGATATTTGGACTTTGCATTGGGCTACTACATATCTGTAGAATATTTCATCACTGAAAAGGCTACAGTCATCTATGTATTGGTATATTCTTAGAACTACGTGTCTTTTAGGTTGATCACCCATAAATCTTAGATTATGAGTTAGTCTATTAAAATCATAGCTAATTTTATTTACTAGAATTCTTCTAGATAGATCATAAAAACTTTCATTAACAACATAATACATTAAGCTTTCAGATTGAAGTCCAGGCTGATACATATTGCCATAAATAAATTTATCTAAAGAGAAATCTTTATCCATTGAATTCCATCCATTATTACCGAAATTTTCTTTTCCTAGTTCATATAATCCATGAACTGAAAAAATATTTTCTGGTAATTTTACGCTTCTTGTTTCTTTGTATTCTGGTCTAGACCACATTTCATCAAGTATAACAAAATATTTTTCTTCAACGGCCGTTTCGTAATGCTTCCAAAACCACTGTTTAGCATATTTAATAATACGAGTTATTTCTTTTGTAGGTATATTAATAGGTAGTTGACAAGCAACTGTAAGTTCTTGTTTGACTTCTTTTATTAATAAATCTAGGCATTGTAATTGTTCATTAGCCATAATAAAATTAATTTAATATATTGTATAAGTTTTTAATTTTTGTTATTAATTCATTATTTGATTCTTCTATTTTAAAATTTTCATTATAATGAGTTAATAAATCATATTTAATATCAAAATCAAAAGATTCATCATAAGATGCTTCTTTTTTTCTTTTCTTGGCCAGAGCGGCTATAGCAGCAGTACCTCCAACAACAGCAGCTCCAACACCTAATTTTTTCTTTAAACTCCAAGGTCTTTTAATATTTTTACCACTTTGTTTAACTAAATTTTTAACTGCAGCTTTAGATTTCATTTTTCTATATTGTGCATTAGTCATTTTTTTACCATCAACATTGATCAATTCTTTACTTTGTTTTTTAATTTTAGTATTATCAAATAAACCTTCTTCTATAGTAGCATCTAAAAGTTTTTCAAATTCTACTTTATCTTCTGATTCATTATAAATATTAAATAATGAGTTAACAAATAATTCTTCATCAACTATAATAGAATCTATTTCATTATAGTCATTTAAATCTAATAAGTATTTCATATTATTGTATCGTTTGTTTTATTTTATCTATTGTTTTTTGTCCATTAGCTTTTATAAATTCTGCATTTTGTAATGCTTTTTCTTTTTCTTTTTGAGCTAATATATCAGCCTTTGCTTTAATTGCTAAAGCTTTTTCATTTCCTCTTTCTTTAGCTCTTGTTACTTTATCGTCTATAACTTGTTTAATTTTTTCGATATCTTGTTCATTTAGATTTTCTTCTTTAGAAAAAAATTCATCTATTTCCATATTTGATGTAATAAATTTTTCGTATATTACATGTTGTTCATAAGTTAAAAGTATTTTCATAATTATATTTTTTTAAATTCTATTACATCTGTTTCTGGTGATATTATAGCAAAGTTTCCAACAAAACCTTCTCTAAATATACCACCTTTCATTTCACCATTAAAGGTTCCTTTTTTACCATATACATAAATATTATTAGCAGTACAGGTTTTTCCAAAATAACAATTATTAATTTTTGAATTTTTAATATCTGTTTCCATATAAAGTTTACAATCATCTAAAATTGAATTATCTACTTTGCAATGGAATAATTCACAATTTGAAAGATTTCCTTCTATTGTACATTCAATTAAATCAACATTACTTATTTCGTGACAATTTGTTAAATTTGCATTTCTTATTTGTATTTTTCCTTTATCAGAATCATAATTTATTTCACCTTGTTTTAATTGTGCTTCACATAATATTTTAAATATTCTATCTCTAACATTTAAGTAATAAAGATTTGTTATTTTTGGATCATCCTGCATATCACAATAGAATTTAATTTTAGGAAATTCTGTAAATAAACCGTTTAAATCTTTATATGCTCTAATTAATTTTAGATGTTTGTTAAAAATCATTTTTAATTCTTCTTTATTATCAGCAGAATATTCTTTGTTATTAACAGATCTAAATAATGATATTAAAGATTCATCTACAACTTTAATAATATCATCATATTTTTCATGATAATTTTTACCTCCTAAATATCTAAATTCTAAATAGCCTTTAATTAACTTAGTGAAATTAACTCCATAGTATTTAGTATGAGGCATTATAAAATTTTTAGGAGATATATTGTTAAAATCATAATCAGATTCTAAGAAATATTTATTTTGAGGTATTATAAATTTTATAGACTTAGCATATACATTGCTTCTTCTTTTAGGAAATATTTCGTATACATATTCTTCATCAAATTCTAAAATGAATTTTAAAACATCCATATGAGATAGAAAACCTTCTCCATACTTTTTAGAATCGAAAGAAACATTGTAATGAATACCACATCTATTAGTTGTATTTGCATTATCTTTAATATAGTCAAACGCTTTTCCTAATATTAATTTAGCTTCTATATATTTCATTGGGCCTGTAATTAATTCTAGAGTTTTTTCACCTCCAGAATAGTCAGGTTCCATTTTAAATGTTTTATCGTCAGGTTTAAAATCACTATGAGCTTTATCAAAATATTGAATTTTTTTACCTAAAATTTTCTGTAAAGTTTTTCTAGTTTCTTCAACAGATTGTTTAGGTATAAATTCAATCTCCCATCCAACTTTAGCTGAATGTAAAATATCATGGCTTGTTAAATCATCTAATTTCATATTATAGATTATAATTTAAATATATATTAAAAGGTCATAAATTTTTTATGAAATATATTAAAGACTATAACGATTTTATTAATGAAGCTAAATTACCTGATGTAAATTTAAATCCATTATATTTAGAAGCTAAAGAAAGTAAAAGATATAAAGAGTTAATTGAATTAGAAGTAAAAGATATATCTACATTACAACAATAAAAGAATGGTTCATTTCAATTTTCTCCATTATTTAGAATCAAAGAAGTTCAAACATTAAAAGATAATCCTTTGGTTAAAAAGCAACCTAAAGAAAAAATTTTAGATTATGATTTAATTTTAAATAATGAATTTAATAAATTTGAAATTTTTCAATGTCGTAAAAAAAGTGTTAGATTAAAACATGGATCTGGAACATATGCAGGTTTAAATATTGGAAAAATTGGAAAAAAATATACTAACTATAATGATGCTTTGGAATTTATAATAAATACTATAAAAAAAGATAAAAAGAATGTTGAAGATATTGTAAAATATTGGAAACAAGAAATAAAAAATAATATGTCAGTTATTAGTATAGTTAGAAAAATATTTGAACTTGAATTTATTAAAAAATATTTTAATATACCAGATCATTTAATTAATGCTGATGATTTTGGATTCTTAGATAATTAAAAATAAAATATTGATATGAAATACATAAAAGAGTATAGTGAATTTGTTAATGAATCAGTCGGAACTCCATTGACATTATATACAGCAAGAGCTTCTAGTTATTTATCTCAACAATTAAAAATAGTTAAGGCTATTGAAGATAAAAAAACTCTTATGAATAAACCTAATACGGATAACGAAACACGAAAAACATTACAGGAGCATATAGCAGTCTTAAAAGAAAAGGAGGAAAAGATTAAACTGAATCTTGATAAGGCTATAGAAAAAGCTAGTGAAAAAGTTAAAAAATTACCACAAGCTAAAAGAAATGCTTTAATGAAAATGGGAGAATCTGAAAAAGAAAAGGTTGATAAAATTAAAGAACAAATAATAGAGCTAAAACAAATAAAGAGGAATTAATTCCTCTTTATTTTTTAATTTTGTGACTCATCTTTAAATACAGGCCATTGAGCTCCATCTATTCGCATTTTTAAATAAGTAATATGTTCCTTTAACATTTGATTAATTAATTCTAATTCTTGAAATTTATTACTTAAATGTTCATAGCCTTTTTCAACAACTAATAAACGCATTTCTAATCCTTTAATATGTTTAATATCCATTTCACTCATAATTAAACTTTTTTAAATTCTATTTTTTTATTATCTATATCTATTTTAGAAATAATTACTTCTATTTCTTCATTTTCTTTTAATTCAATACCTTCAAATTCTGATATATGAAGTAAACCTACAATGCTTTTTTCTAATTCGATAAATGCACCATAGTTTTTAATTGATGTTATTCTACCTTTTGCTTTGCTTAAAGGTGGATATTTTTTATCTATATCTACCCATAAATCTTTTTGTAATTGAGTTAAAATTATTTTATTTTCATTTATAATATCTTTAACTAAAAATTTAACTTTATCTCCAGCTTTAATACTTCTATTATTGAATTTATTTAACCATTCATCATTTAATTCATTCATAGGAATTAAACCAGTTAAACAACCAAATTGCGCAAATATTCCAAATTTTGTAGTTCCAGTAATAAATCCTTCATATTCATCATTAATATTATCTCTAATTTTATCTAAATTATTTCCAACTTGTGTTTTTAGATATTCTCTATGAGATACTACTATAGTACCTTTTTCTTTAGAATAATTTATAGGCATTACAATTAATTCTTTTCCTATAAGAGAATTAAAATCAATTAATTTATTCATTCCACCTAAAGATCCTGGCATAAATACTTCTATACTGTCAATTTTTAAAAGATAACCACCGTGAATTAATTCTTTTACTATTGCTTTATATGCAACAGGTTTTCCTACTGAATCTAAAATTTCTTGGAATTTATTATCTTTAATAGCATCTGAAAATGATGCTCTAAAATCATTACTATTATTTTTTGAAATTTTTACTTTAATTTCATTACCTACTTGTAAAAGATCAGAATATTTTTTATCTTCTTTTTTAAGGTTTAACGTTACTGTATGTTTACTGTCTACTTCTAAGCAAGCATCTTCTTTATTAATTGAAACTATCTTTGCTGTTATCGTACTTCCATTTTGCAATTCAGTATATTCAAAGTCATTATTAGGACCATTTGTATATAACTCATATGCTTCTTTTACATAAGATTCATCACTAAAGATTTTTGTTTTTCTTGGGATTTCTAATTCTACGAATTCTTCTTCGAATGGATTGTGTACGTTAGTTTTAATTTTTACTTTTGTTAACATTTTAAAAATAATTAAGGGTTGATAATGGATTAATCTAGGTGCATTTGGATGCATCCTATTAAATCTAATTTATTAATATAATAGGTACTATTATTTGCAATATGCGTTAAATAAGAGTGTACGTTTAATTTCGTTGTAACATTCATTAATGTTTAAATTAAAGGATTAAAAAATATATATCATAGGGACTTTTAAAATTATTTAGCTTCACCTTCTCCAGTTTCATCGTCAGTACCATTAGATGGATCAGTTTTAAGTATTATAGTATCTCCAGAAGCAGATAATATTTCAGCTGTTAATTTTGTTCCTAAATCAGCATGAAAAAATTCTATTTGATTTCCAACTTTAAATGCCTTAGAAGGATCTGCTTTTTCATTATCTAATTTTAATGCTTTACTAGATGCTACATATCCTAAAACTTTAAATGGTGGTTGAGATGGAACACCAGCTGGAAAAAATAAACCTAAAATAGTTTCAGGTTTCAATAATCCAATCATCCATTTTATTATACATTGAACTAACAATAAAAAAGATATTATTTTATCAAATCCTGGATATGATACTGCCATATCCATTAATTCATCTATTGTTAATTTAGGTGCTCCTATTTTAAATATTCTATCAAAAAATGCTTGAACACCTGCTGCTATACCACTTATATCTACAACAGGAGGTGCAAATGATTTAGCTATTTCAGCTATAACGGGACCTAATATATCACCAATCATTCCTAATACAAATCCAACAGGGTCAGATGCAATTTCAGTTAATTTATTTACTGCTGCTATAATATCAGTAGTTAAATCTTTTACAATATCTACTACAGCTTTAATAAGTCCTATTGCAAATTTAATAGGTAAAAATATTATTCCAATTATCTTAACATAAGGTATAAGATCAGTTAATAATTTACCAAATCCATCTATAGGAATATTCAATAATTGCATTACTTGATCAATAATTTCTTGACCTAATGCTTGCAATGTATCTGGTATTAAAAGCTTAGCCTCATCTAACCATTTTTTCCAATCTATATCTGTTAATGTTAATGTATTTACTATTATATCTATTATAGCATCACCACTTGGAATAGGAACCATTAAAAAATCAAAAGGTTTTAATAATTTTGAAATTATAAATTCAACAACACTCATTGGTAAATTTGCTAATAAATCACTAATAGCACTTACAAGAGCAGCTACTTTACCGGCAAATTCAGCAGGAGCTTCTATACCAGCTTTTAATGCTTCTGTTACAGCAGAAACTAAACCTATTAAAGGTTCATACGGAGTAGTAATACCTTTTTCAAAACTTCTTATTATAGTTTTTACTAAAGCACCCATACCTGGCTTTTCTGTATTCATATCTATTTCTAAACCTGAATCTTTTAAACAACTACCCAAGTCATCTATCATTTGTTGTAATTGTGAATCTTGTATCAATACTGGGTTTAAACCAAAATCTGCTGCCATAATTTATTCTGTAAAAGATTTAGTACTTAATGGTGTTTCAAAGCCCATAGATATAGGGGTACCTGTGGGCGAACCTAAATTTCCGATGTGACAGTGCCCGTCAAATATAGGTTTAAAGCTCGTTCCTTGTACAAGAGCTTCTGCTGCAGCTGCCCCTAATTTTATTTTAGTTGCTTCTACTTCAGCTGTTCCAGATACTGTTAATGTTGCATCACCAGAACATTCACCTACTATGTTAACGCATTTAACGTTTATGTCAGCAGCTACTTCTAAGTTAACTGTGCCATCTGCTAATATTTCAAATAAATCTCCATTAGGATTTGTAATATGAAAGTTATTGTCAGGATCTAAATTAATTATAGTTTCTTTATAATCTATACTTAATCCTTTTCCTTGTGTAAAATAAATTTTTAAAGCTTCATCTGTATCAAATATTAAAGAATGAAAATTTATAGGATCTGTTTTAATTTCTTCTTTTAATTCATCAGAAATTCTTTGATGAAAAAAGTATTCAGGATGATAAATATTACCATTATCAAATTTAATTGATACTATAGATCCAACTCTTGGAACTGAATAATAACCACCACCTGTTATTGATCCAGCTGTAGTATTATTAGCAGGATAAGCCCATGGAATATGTTCATTCGATAAATTATCAAATTTACCATATACTTTTACTTTTATTCTTCCTTCATATTGAGGATCTTCATTAACAACTACTTCACCTAACCAAGTAGATGTTGTTAAATTGTCACTATAATATTCTTCTTGTGTTAGTCTCATAATTAATTGTATACATTTTCATTATTAATTGAACCATGATTTAATGTTCCATCTGGAAATATAACTATTTTGTTTATAATTAAATCTTTATTTAAAGTATTATCGGGCAAAATATCTATATTTCCTAAATTTAAAGAAATAGGTCTATGTTGAAAAATATTCATAGGGTTAAAATTATCATTGGTAGCTAAATGTTTACCTGAAAATATATTATCAGTATCTGCAGGTTTATAACTTTCAGTTCCATCTGGTAAAATAGATAATTTAAATGGCCTATTTGTATTAATACTATTAGGAAAAATATTATCTTTATCTACAGCATTATAGCTTTTAGTTCCAACTGGTAATAAAGGTTCTGTATTAGATTTAATATAACTAGCAGTTCCATCTTTAAGTATAGGTTCTTCATTTAAATCAAATGTTCCGTGTGTTATATTTTGATATATTTTAACTTGGTTCATTTTAAATTTAGACACATCTATACCATGAAGTCCTTTATAAATATTATCACTCATTCCAAATAAACCTTTAGCAAATTTAGTAACTCCACTTTCAATTGCACCACTTACTTTATCAATAGCTCCATTAATAACAGCCATTCCTTTTCTTAAATATTTATTACTAGGCATATGAATGCCTGAATCCATTTGTATAAATCTTTTTCTTTTAGATTTATCTATAGTACCTTCTATTTTATCTTTAGGTGTACCATTTTTAAGCATAGGATGATCTGTAATAATACTAGAATACCAAAGTGGAGCAGAATCTATTTCAAGTACTTGATATTCAAAAACTAATTGTTGTTTAGTAGGTTCTGGTCTAACATTAGTAATATTTTCCCAGAATGCAGTACTCTCCATAGTATTGAATTCGCATTTTTTCGCAATAATAACATATTGAGTTAAATTTTTCATTAATCTTCTAGCTGGATTATCACTATTATCACTACCTACATTATGACTTCTTGGTGCTAAATCTAAACCACTTAAAAGAGGAGTTGTATTATCAGCTTTCTTTTCTTTTATAAAATCTGTTTTACTATGAAATGGTCTAATATCTTGTATAAGAATTGTTACATTAAATTTTACAAGATTAGCAGGTATTATTTCCCTAACGAATTTAGAATCATAAGTAGCTGCTCTATATAAATCAAGTAATCCTGTTATAGCAAAATCCATAGATTCTAAACAATCAATAGATATTTTAGCATCATCACCTCCAGCAAAAGTAGAAAAATGATTATTATAAGTTTGCCATAATCTATCTAATCCAGTAATTCCTTGCCAATACCAAGGTTGATTTTGATTAATATATTGTAATCTGTTATAAAATTCTTGTAAATATTCTAATCTTATAGTTTCATTTTGTCTATATAAATATCCAGCTGCGCTATCTGCTGGATATGAAGGCTGTCCACTGCCTCCACTTCCACCCTGAAGACCTTTAAATAATGGGCTATCATACCAATCAAATAATAATTTAAATCCAAGATATGTAGGTTCACTGTATCTGCTATAGTCATGTGCAGTTCCTTTTTTAAATGCATTAACATCTGCAGACCAAAAAGTAGTACCTTTATTATCTATATCAGCATGATACATGATAGTTTTAGGATAATTACCTTTCAATAATCCTCCAACTGCGCCTTTTGCGGCATTCATTCCATCTTCTACTAATCCCATTTTCTATATTTTATTTTGATGCGATGTAGTTTAATTTAAAATTAGAGGGACCACATACTCCTCTATGTAAAATATTCACTGCTGCATTATAATCTGCATCAATCTCTATTTTACAGCTTGAACATAAATAAACTTCACCTTTACGACTCTCTTTATCTATATTCGCGCATTTTGAACAAGTCTGGCTAGTATACGCTGGATTCACCTGCTTAATAAAGAAACCTTCTTCCTCGGCCAATAAATTTAATCTAGCATACACCTTTGGATAACTCCATCGCTGTATCTTATTCATTATTTTGTTATTTATATATTTGTTTGAATTATATTTAACATTTTTTAATTCTTCAATAATCAATTGATCGGGACTTTCATTTCTTATAAACTCTTTAACAGTTACATTAATTAACTCATCTCTTTCAATCAATGCTCTTTTAAATGATTTACTACCTTGCTCTTTTCTAGCTATCTTATAATAAATATTAAATAATTCTTTTCCATAATGTTCTCCTGAACTAGAAGATATTAATTTTTTATATCCTGTATCTATTCCTATAGACTTAATTATTTCTTTCTTTTTAGGTTCTTTCTTTTCCCATATTAAATCTATAAAAAATTTATCATCTTTTTTTCTTAATATTATTGTATTCTTTCTGTTCCAATTTTCGTTTATAAACCTATTACTTTGTCTATAATGCTTAATAGGAATATTAATTTTAACTGATAAATGTTTATTATCTTGAAAATAAGGAGTTTTAATTCTAATAAATTCATCAAATATATTTCCTTTTTTAATATCAAATAATCTATTATCAATATACAATGAAACATTTTTAATTTGAATTTTTGGAATTCTTTTGATATAATTTATGTTTAATTCACTAAATCTTTTAGATGTAAAGTTTTGATGAATATTATTTTTTATACATTTAGAATAAAGATATTTATATTTTTTATAAACTTTATTTTTAGATTTTTCTGTAGTACTTTTAATTATTTCAATTGCTTGTTTATATATAATATGTTTCCATTGAGAGTGTTTAAAAATATAATTTGGTAAAATTTTAGATGATATAAATTTTTCAAAAGGTAAAGTTTTGTTTAAAATTAGATCGATATAATATTGAAGCATTAGTTTATAATCATTATAGAATTGATCTATAATATTTAATTTTTCTTTATTTGAAAAACTTAAAACATGCTTACTCGTTCTTATCATAATATATTTTCTTTAATAAATAAAAATTTTAATCAAATTGATGCGATGTACTCTCTTTTAAGAAGAGTTAATCTTTGTTTAATTGGTCCTGGAAAATTATAAAAATATGTTATATCCGCAATAACATAATCACCACTTAAAAAATCATTTTTTAAAGGTGTTTTATCTAATGAATTTACTGTCTCTTCTTTCTGTATACTTTTAGCAGTTTCTTCATAATTAAAAATAAATATAGGAACACTCTGAAATTTAGTTAATGTCATATCTGCAGATTCTAAAACTATATTCATTCCCATTTTAAATATTTCAGTTTTGTTTTGAAAGTTTAATACTTCAGAATATTTAAAATTTTCATGAACATTACCATCTGTTCTAGAATCTTGTTTTCCTAAATATTTATATTTAACATGAGTATCAGAAACACCTTCAGGTACAAAATTATCCCCTTGTTTAATTAATCTTCCTTTTAAATGAACCATATTTTCAGAACCTTCAGTTGTTAATGGATCAACAAATTCACTTACATATTGATCTCCATCTACTTCAAAAAATTGCGCGTATCTTTTATATCCATTCATAAGAAATATTGTTCCACTATTATTAAACATTTGATAATCAGTAATATATTTAGAAGTCCCTTCGAATGTAACATGATTAGTTAACATTAAAGGAGCTTTTTGAATATCTTTTTTTAATTCATCAGGTGATACAGTATATCTAGCATCATTAACTCTATAAATTTCTGATTCAGTTATTTCAGAATCAATAGAAAATTGTTTATTAATATTTATAAAACATAAATTATAATACGAGTCAATATATGATGTAAAAAAACTCGTATCATCTTTATATACATTTGATAAAGAATCCTTTAAAAACTTTATTGTTGTATCTAATGGATTAATCCATTTCATTTTATCATTAGTATTTTCTTCATTAGTGGCAAATCCTAATTCTAATTTTTGAGAAATTTCTAAAAATAAATCATAACTACTCATGTCATAAGATTCACAAAATTCAGTTAATAGATTTGGTACTTTCATTTGACCATAAATAGTAAATAATGTAGGTAACTTAGAAGATTTATCTCTAAATTGTGGACTAACGGATAAAATATCAAAATCTATTCTTATTTGTTTAAATACTTCTTCATTATTAGATCTTATTAAAAAGTTAATAACATCACCATCTCTTGGAAAAAATCTGGACATAAAGTTCATACTTTTATCTTGAACATTAACTCTAATTGTTGGTAAAAATGATGTTAAATTTAATTCAAATGAACCTAATTCTTTTATATCAAATTCATAACCATTTATTTTAATTAATGGGAGATGTATACCTCCAAAATCTGAAGCATCACTTTCAGGAATAGCCATTTCATCAATAGTTATGGTTTTTTCAGTTATATTTAATATTGTATTTTCTAAATTTGCCATTTATTATTGTTTAATAGTTTTAAAATTTGCATCAAATGTTATTTTACCGTTTTTTATAATAGTTCCTTTTTCTCCAGGTTGTAAATAATTAGTTGGTAATACTTCTTTAACAGCTCCTTTTTTTCCTTTAGCTTTTTCTTTTAATCTATCTATTCTATTCTGATCTTTTTCTGTTAATCTATCTATATCAACATATTGAGATCTTAAATCTTTTGCAACAGGTTCACCTGGAGTTTCATATACATCAGAAGCATTATCTACTTTTGGTATAACTAAAATATCTCCAACATTAATACTAAATGGATTATAAATCGCATTAGCTTTACAAATCAAATCAATATATTCAGTACTACCATAATATGTTAATGCTATTAAATCCATTCTCATAGCAGTCTCTTCAGTAACATAATAAATAGCCATGGTTTTAAGATCAATATCATGCTTAATTGATTGAGATGATAAATCTAAATATTTATCTCCATCTTCATCAGTAAGAGTTTTTTTATTTTGTAAAGATTTAATATTCATATTTATTTTATTTTTTAAATCCAAAAAATCCAAAATCATCTGCATTATACAAAAGATCATACTTCTTTCTAACCCAATCACTCACCTTTAACTTTCTTATTAACTCATACTTTATATATAAACTAGAATCTTGACTTAACCAATTATCAACTATATAATCTATATTATTTATATTTAATATTTTTAAATTTAAATCTAATAATTCTATAGGTAATATTGATGATTCATTATTTTTAAAATTAATTGATATATCTAATATATTTAAATTTTTTAATTTTAGCAATATAGTTGGAAAAGTAATAAAATTATTTTTAGATAAATATAAACCTCCTAAATTTTTTAAATTACCTATTTCCTTCGGCAACTCAGTTAATTGATTATCATGCAAATATAAATCTTTTAATTTTTCTAATTTTCCTATTTCTTTAGGTAACTCCTTTAAATTATTATTAAATGCAGTTAATATTTTTAAATTTTTTAAATTACCTATCTCTTTTGGTAATTGTGTTAATTTATTGTTATATAAAAATAAACGTTCTAAATTTTTCAATTTACCTATTTCTTTAGGTAAGTCATTTATATTTTTATCATTTAATCCTAAATCTTTTATATTTAAATCTTTTAATATTAAATTTAAAATTTTTTCACTTTGCTTTGATTCATTTAAAAAATCCTTATATTTTTTAATATATTTCATAGTTAATTTTATGTATGTATCATTCCTTCATTTGATAAAATTAAATTTTTAACTTTATTTGTTGTCCACTTTGTAAAATGAACAGAATTTTGAGCTGCTTTTTCTTGATTTTCTTGACTTATACCTATATCAGTTGCTCCATATCTTAATGCAGTTTCTGCATCTCCAGGTGTAAGTATACTACCATCTTGCCCAGAACCTTTACTGCCAGATGCAGTATGACCGCCTTTACCTTGTATTGCACCATATACTTCAATATCTTTTCCTTCTAAATTTAATATATCTGGAAAACTATCAGCTGATGCATATAATCTACCCATACCGGCGTTAAAAGCACTTTCAAAATCTGATTTATCTCTAGGTCTTGCATGACTTAAATTACATTTTAATTGTATAATACTAGGAAAATCATCATATCCTAAAGGACCTTTAAAAGATATATTAGAATCTTTTAATATTAAATTACCAAACATTGCAATTGGATTCATAGGATTACCAACAGTTAAATGCCAGTTACCAGTAGGTTCACCAGTTATTAAAGCTTTAACTGCTTGATATGCTGGTGCAGCACCAATTTGAGAATTTAAAAATCCCCCTAACATATTTCCTAGAAATGTTCCTCCGACTTTTTCTAATCCATCTAAAACAGAATCGAATGTAAATGTACCTCCAGCTGTTCCAAATGTATTTTTAAAACCTCCTGATAAATCTGTAACAACACTACCTAAATATCCTTTAAAATCTCCACTTATTAATTTTTGTATATCTCCGAACTGACTAGCAATATATCCATTTCCTCCATAAAATCTATTAGCACCCCCCCAGAAATTAGCATTACTATAAGTAAGCACTAATAAATTAGCAAATATATCTAACATTGCAATTCTAGGATTTAAATCACTATATGCTCTTAATTCATATTCAAAGTTAACTTCAATATCATGAGTAAAATTTAAACCTATATCTCTGGTCTGCATTTTATTTATAACATTAACTGGACCAATAACAAAATTTTCATATGTTTCCATTAATGGATCATGACCAGCCATTCTTTCTCTTCTATATTTTTCCCCTGGACTAATACCTTTCATAGTATCAAATACTGCTCTACTTATATTACCAAGTTTAGAATAAAATGGTTGTGCAGTATATCCTTCATTTTGTGATTGATACGTATTTGTTTCGCCAGTTTGTTCTTTCCAATTATATCCATACCCAAATGATAATATATCTGTTAAATCATTACCTGTGATATCACTCATCCATGTTAAAGCTCTAGCTAAGTCAGGAACAGTTACATTTTGTATATCTCCTAGTTGATTTTCATTTTTAGAAGTTGTTCTTCTAACGTCATAAATATTATCTTCACATGGCATAGCAAATCTTCTTAATGTTAGCATATAGTTATTTGCTATTTTATCATTATATTTAGCCCATAAAAAATCAGACCAAGCATATTCTATACCTCCATATCTTTCATTAAAAAATTCTATTATATTTTGTGGAGTAGGATCTCTAGAAAAAGCAGGAGCTGTTAATGGATTATAACTATTATTAACATCATCTCTATAATATTTATATACTTCACCTTTCGGCATTCCATGTAAACCAAACCATGTAAATAAAGAATATCTATTAGCTAAAGATAATGGAGCAGTATCAGATAAACTGGTAGCTCTTAATGTTTTTTGAGCTACTGTATATGCATAATTTAAATAAGCTACTTTATCAGTAGGATCAATTGTCATTAATTTTCTAACTTGTTCATAATCTGCTTGATTGAAATCTTGCTGAACAGGGACATTTAATCCAGTTGTAGTTTTATCTCCCATAAATTATATTACTTTTATTTATATAGTTATTTTTTAATTAGAGGGACCATATACTCCTCTATGTAAAATATTCACTGCTGCATTATAATCTGCATCAATCTCTATTTTACAACTTGAACATAAATAAACTTCACCTTTACGACTCTCTTTATCTATATTCCCGCATTCTGAACAAGTCTGGCTAGTATACGCTGGATTCACCTGCTTAATAAAGAAACCTTCTTCCTCGGCCAATAAATTTAATCTAGCATACACCTTTGGATAACTCCATCGCTGTATCTTGCTCATTATTTTGTTATTTATATATTTGTTTGATTTATGCTTAACATTTTTTAATTCCTCAATAATCAACTGATCAGGACTTTCATTTTTTATAAACTCTTTAACAGTTACATTAATTAATTCATCTCTTTCAATCAATGCTCTTTTAAATGATTTACTACCTTGCTCTTTTCTAGCTATCTTAGCATAAATTTCAAATAAATTTCTTCCATAATACTCTCCTGAACTAGAAGATATTAATTTTTTATATCCTGCATCTATTCCTACCGATTTAATTATTTCTTTCTTTTTAGGTTCTTTCTTTTCCCATATTAAATCTATAAAAAATTTATTATCTTTTTTTCTTAATATTATTGTATTCTTTCTTTTCCAGTTTTCGTTTATAAACCTATTACTATACATATGATATTTAATTGGAATATTAATTTTAACTGATCTATATTTATTATCTTGAAAATATGGAGTATATAATTTTATAAATTCATCAAATTTATATCCTTTTTCAATATTAAATAATCTATTATCAATATGCAATGAAATATTTTTAATCTGAATTTTTGGAATTCTTTTTATATAATTAATATTTAATTCATTAAATCTTTTAGATGTAAAATTTTGATGAATATTGTTTTTTATGCATTTAGAATAAAGATATTTATATTTTTTATAAACTTTATTTTTAGATTTTTCTGTAGTACTTTTAATTATTTCAATTGCCTGTTTATATACTATTTGTTTCCATACAGAATGATTAAAAATATAATTTGGAAGTTCTTTAGATGACAGAAATTTTTCAAAAGATAAAGTTTTGTTTAAAATTAGATCGATATAATATTGAAGCATTAGTTTATAATCATTATAGAATTGATCTATAATATTTAATTTTTCTTTATTTGAAAAACTTAAAACATGCTTACTTGTTCTTATCATATAATATATATTTGAAATTAAAAGGTTTATAATTTATCCCTTTAAACATATCAGAAGGTTTTTATAAATTGATTATAATCTTCTTTATATAAATCAAATTTATCTCCAATATATTTATGAAATCTTTTCTTAAATTCTAATTCAGAATCTAATCTAAATAAACCTTTATAGAATCCTCGTGTAGATAATTCTTGAAGCTCAGCTATTTTTCTTACTATTAAAAAGTATTGTATATTATTAAATAATATTTGAAGATCAGCCTTTGTTTTTGTAGCCATAATAGAATCAATAATTAGATAAAATCTTGATTCATCTTCTTGATTTAATCTTTTTTCTAGATCATTTACATTTTTAATAATTTCTGATTTTAGGCTTATTTTTCTAGCAAGACCATCATAAGTGTTACAAAAATTCATGTCAAAAAAATATTTTTTTAAAAAATTTATTTGATCATAAAATTTTAATATCTTAATTTTATATAAGGGATTAATAGGATCCCATTTAGTTTCTTTAATAAGACACTTTATAGGTATCAATATATTAGGATGATTAAACGAGGAAAGGAGAGCATGACACTGTTCTCCCTTTGAAAAAATTCTATGCTTAGTAGAACCATATTTTTTATTTGTCATATCTTATATTAATTCAAAAACTTCATCAAATATAGAATGTACTTCATTATAACATTCTTTTTCTTTTATAATAGCATTAAATTTAAAATTATTCAACGATAATTTTTTAACGTATTTTTTAATATTATTTATTATAACAGGATCTAAACAACTAAGTACATAATAAATATTTACATTTTCTTTATCAACTATAGATTTTTCTAAATATTTTATTATATAGGAACCTATAATTACATCAGATGGTTCTTTAGAATATATATCATTCTTTGTAAGCTTATTAGCTATATCCATATAATTTATAACATCATCATTATCAATATCCTTTAGATATTTTTTAACAACTAATGCTTCTTTTGCAAAAATACAATAAAAATTTACCATGATTTATTTAATGTCGTCTAATAATTCTTCTAATATAATTAATTCATCTTTTAGGGAATTTATTTTATTTTCGATATCATCTTTAGTCGGTTTAAAACTTATTCCCCAATCAGTTGAAATTTGTAAATTAATTTTAGAAAATTTATTACCAGTATATACTCCTAAATCTTTTAGAACATCTTTAACAAAATTAATAGTATTTTTAAATTCGTTAATTTCATCATCTTCTAAAATATATGCTGTTTTTAATTCATATTTATCACCAGCGCCATTTGCATTATTATCTAAAATTTTTTTAACAATACCGTTTGATACACATTCTAATTCAATACTTACCATAATTAAAGAACTTTATCATACCAATTTTCAATTAAATCATTGATATATTTATCATCTTTACCTATTTTCTTAAATGTATCTCTTATATTTTTTTCTTTCCAATGAAAGAAATTTTCAGTATTTGTTCTCCATATTCTTTCATTATTAGTATGTAATTCTTTACCTTTTTCAATATTATCAGCAACTACATCTAGCCACGCAGGTAAAGATCTATTCATTAATGATCTTTTTTGTTTATGATATTTGTGTCTATTTAAATGAGATCTTCTTTCTCTTCTATTAAATATTTTATCATTTGATCTATTAGAAAATTCATTATTGGTTATTGTTGTTGCTTCATTATTTATTTCTTTATTCTCTGCTGCTTCTGCCGAATTTTTTAAAATGTCTTCCATGTTATTTAAATTTAAATTGTAATTATTCTGCGTAATATTTTTTAATAGAATCTTTAATTGATTCTTCTAAATTCTTCTTGTCTATCGATTCTTCTAATACCATAGATATTAGTTCATCTTCTAATTCATCGGGAAATGAATCCTTTAATATATTAAATATTTCTTTTTTAGGTAATTCAACTATTATTCCAACTGATATAGCTTCTTTGGAATTAATTGATTGTTTTTCTAATAATATTCTAATAGGAGATTTTTGTTTTTTTATAGTTTTATTTGAATTATTCTCATTAATTTGAGAATTTTGCTTAGTACTAATATCATCTTTGATATTTAAAATATCAGAATCATCATAAATTCTGTATAAAAATTCGTTTAATAAATCTTTATTAACTCTATTTCCACTTTTAAAATAAATCCAATGTACTCCATTGATATCTTCTGTATGATCTACTATCTCAACATTTCCTGCTTTTTCACCTTTAATCCATTGATATTGTTCGATAGGACTATTAGTAGAATCAGTAGTAGTTTTTTCTTCTATAATTACTTCTTTTTCTTCTACTTTTTTATTTTTCATTTTTGTATTGTTTAAAAATTGTATACAAACTTAAACATTGTTTTATGTTATATGTAAATAAAAAAAAATGTTACGATTCTTTCTCAAAAATTTTATCAAGAGCTCCATTAAACGATTTAAAAGTCTTTTCAACAGATAACAAAGTTGCATCAAGTGCTGATTGATGTGTATTTAATATAGCCCATAATTTTTCAACATTATTATCATAAATAGAACTATTACAAATAGATTGAATTAAACTTTGTGAATATGTAATTGTTTGAATATGCCATTGATTAAATCCTTTTTCTCCATCTATTACATATTCATAAATATCTTTAGAAAATTCTTCTTTAAAAGATTTATTATATAATCTTATCATAGTAGAAAGATTATTCATAACATAGGATTCAAATTCTTGCATTGACATTTTTTCTAAATCTTCTTTAGAAACTAAATCAATTGTTTTTTCTTTAATAATATCAAATTTTATTGCAAGCATTTTTCTAAATAATGCATTTCTTCTAACGTCACCGAATTGTAAACTATATATTTTGGTTGTATTCCAATATTCAAATCTTGAAAATATTTGATGATTTTTTAATTGTTCTTTTTTATTTAAAGAATTTTTATTTTTCTTTTCCAATAAGTGTTTAATTAGAGGCCAACCATATTTAACAGCTATAGATAATAAAATTAATACTAGTGCACCTTCTATAAAATATCTTGCCCATACATCAAATTGTGACCATAATTCTTTAATTATCTCAAATAGGGTCTTCTCCATATTAATACTTTTTTATATTTTATTATATATTTGTATCGTTTATAAAACAGAGGTATCTAATAACTTTTTTATAAAAAATAAAGCACAAACATTATTAAAAGTTGTGCTTTGTTTTAAATTTATTTATATTTAAATGAATTAAGCTTCTATAATTAGATTAGCTTCTAACCAAGTTGGTTGTAGTTCTAATAATTTAGCTACTAATGAATCGGAAATCTTTTGAAAAAGATCACCTTGATTAAAATCAGCAGTAAAATTAATATTCATTCCGCTAGGAATTTCATCAATTGTAATAGTCCATCCTTCATTTAAATCATGTTTAGCTTTACTTTCATAAATATTTACAGCATAAAATGCTTGTAAATTAGAAATTTGATCTACTGCTACTCTTGTTATTTTTAAATAACAACTAGCTAAAGTTGAACCTTGAAAGGTAACTGATTCATTAATTTGTACGTTTTTATACATAATATTCTTTTTATTTTATTTATTTATTTTTCTATGAGAAATTATGAAATAGTTTCATTAAATTCCTCCTGCATCATTTATTGTCCAATTTTTAGTTCCTATTAAATATGTTCTTGATGCTTCAGCATCACCTCCTAATGTATATGTTTTTCCATTAGCTCCTAATGTAACATTTGATTGAACTAATTTAGTAGGAGATCCTCCACTCCATCCTGTCCATCCTATTAATAATGCATCATAATTTGTAGTATTTATTCCAGAACTTACAAACATATTTATCATAGTAGTAACTAAAGATATATCCCAATTTCCTATATTTTGGTTGAATGCAACACAATTTTCAAACATATAATCCATATTAATAACAGATGATGTATCCCATGCTCCAATAGGTTGATTAAACGAAGTATTATTTTTAAACATATAATCCATATTAATAACAGATGAAGTATCCCATATACTTATATTCTGATTAAAAGAAGTATTATAAAACATACTACGCATATCATTAACATTTAAAGTATTCCATATACTTATGTTCTGATTAAATAATGTAGCTCCATAAAACATATTTTGCATACTAATAACACTTGAAGTATCCCATAAACTTATATCTTGATTAAAAGAAGAAGCATTATAAAATAATTGTGACATAGTAGTAACATTTGAAGTATCCCATAAACTTATATCTTGATTAAAAGAAGAAGCTTCTCTAAACATTGCACTTATATTTGTAATATTTGAAATATTCCATAAACTTATATCTCCATTAAAAGAAGAAGCTCCCAAAAACATATTTGCTAAAATAGTAACACTTTCTAAATTTGGATTATCTGTAAAATTACCTGTTAAATTACTACAACCATTAAAAGCAGATAAAAATGTTTTCCATTTAATGCTACCCCATTGTTCAATAGTTAATATTTTTAATCTATCGCCAGTATTATTAAAATATATAGATTCACATATTCCAGTTATTTTAATAGTATATGTTCCTATACTAGAATATGTGTGAGTAGTTTCTGCTTGATTATAAGCAGTAATTTTATTTCTAATACCATCACCCCAATCAACAATACATGAATAAATATATCCAGATATAAATGGTAATTTAAATTGATTATTTGATGAAGAACCCGTACTTAAATTATCAGTTTTAACTGTTATAATAAAAGGACTTCCTTTTTTTATTAATTTATAATAATAACTCATTTAATTAAATTTTATTGTTCTTGTACTATCCAATATTCTACTCTTGTTCCAGATGTCCATTCTGCATAAATTATATTCAATACATTTATAACATAAACACCAGTTCCTAATAATACCCAGCCTGCTGGAACTGTAGGAGTACTTGAATCATTATGATATATTTTTTGTACAACACCTAATTTAGCACTCATTAAATTGTCTATGATATTTCCAGTAGCTGGAGATGTATCCGTATTAAATATTTGTCTAGATACAAAATTTACAACAGTTCCAGTATTAGGAGTAACTTTATCTAATTCATTTATACTAATAGGTACCCACATTGGATCAGTTGCTCCATTATAATAAAGAACATCACCTTCTTGTAATCCAGTTAAATCTACGTCTAATATATCTCCTATACTATTTACTGTTGAAGAATCCGATCCCCATATTAAATCTCCACTAGCATCAACCTTAAGAATCTGATTAAGTGTTCCAGTAGTTGATGGAAAAGCGTATCCTGTTCCGCTTGGAATTCCTATTTGGAATGTTCCGTTTATTCTTAATATTGAATTATCAAACTCGCCATAAATTAATGGATTTGCTGTACTAGAATTAGAAATATAGAGTTTATTAGAACTTGTTTCGTTGTAACCTGCTTCATATCCTATGCATACATTAGATGAACCAATTAAATTTAAGAATCCTGCTCTAGCACCACAATATGTATTATAATTGACTGTTGTACTAGTAACACCTGCTTGTGAGCCAACAAAGGTATTATATTCACCAGTTGTTTTAGATAATCCTGCATTAGTACCTAAAGCCACATTCCAGTCACCATTACTATTTGCTAATGAACCTGTCCCAACAGCTGTATTATAAAAACCTCCTATATTATTATATAAAGAACCCGAACCTATTGCTGTATTCTGGTTTCCTGTATTTAGTCTTAACGTGTTATTTCCAATTGCAGTATTATATTCGCCTGAGATATTAGAATATAATGATTCAGAACCAATAGCAGTATTATAACCACCTGTTGTATTTGAATAGGCTGCCATATATCCTATTGCTATAATTTTATTAGCTGTAGTTAAATTATATCCTGCCTGATAACCTACTAAGAAATTATCTGTTCCTGTAGTTAAATTATAACCTGTTCTATAACCTAAACCAATATTATGATTTCCTGTTAAACCTAAAACATTATGACCTTTTAATGCATCTTCTCCAATTGCAATTGAATTTGATGCTGTTGATATATATTGCGCAGAATTTTTACCTATAAGAACATTATTTTGTCCTGTAGTTAAATTATATCCTGCCTGATAACCAATACCAACATTATAACTAATATCTGTTGTTGATGCATCACCATTTAAACAAGCATATCCTAATGCAACATTATATGAACCAGCCAATGATTGACCCATAGGTTGTCTACCAATTGCAACATTTCTTGTACCTGAAACATGTAAACCCATTGAGAAATAACCTAATATTACATTATCGTTACTTGAAATTAATGACTTACCTGCTTCTCTACCTAAAATAACATTTGAAGTACCATCAGTTAAAGCATATCCAGATTGATAACCTTGTAAAATATTATAAACGCCTGTTGTTAAATTAAATCCAGCCAAATTTCCAATACCAATATTCTGACTACCTGTTAAACCTAAAACATTATGACCTTTTAATGCTTCTTCACCAATTGCAATTGAATTTGATGCTGTAGTTAAATTACCACCCGCTTGATAACCTGCCACATAATTATTAGAACCAGTAGTAATATTAGAACCAGCTTGATAACCAAAAATACTGTTGTAATTACCTGATGATAAACTATAACCAGCAGCAAAACCTATTAAAGCATTTCCTGTGCCATTTGTTAAACTAAAACCCGCACTATTACCTATACCTATGTTATTATTAGCAGTTAAAGAATTACTTCCTAAGGCATAATAACCTAATCCTATATTATAAGAACCTGTTGTCACTGTATATCCCGCAAAATGGCCATTAAAAGTGTTACCCACACCACTACTAATACTATTACCCGCATAATAACCTATTGAGTTATTAAAAGTTGTTTGACTTGCGTTTATTAATATAGCAGTAATATTACCATTGTCATAAATTTTAAATATAGATTGTGATGTTGAACTTTGTAAATCAAGTGTAGTAGTAGCACCAGCAAAACCATCACCTTTAATAGACACTTTACCAGTTCTGATAGTGTTTATCCCTATTAATACTTCACCATTACCTTCTACCTTAAATACTTGTTGATAAGCTGGTGTTGATAAAGTTTGAGTGTAAATGCTAAAAGCATTGTTATCTGAATTTTGATAACCTGTATATAAATAAAGTCCTTTACCATCAATATCAAAAATTAATTTTTGTTTTTTCTGTGTTGAATAATCTAATTCCCAACTAGAGTATAATCCTAAATTACCTGTTTTTGCTACTAATGATACATTTTGGTCAAGTGAATGACCTAATGACCAACCTCTAAATACTCTAGTATAATCTAAGTAAGTTTCGGGGTCATCTCCTACAATTTTTAATATACCATTAGGATTAGCTATAGAAATAGTTTTACTTGTATTATTCCAAGTAAAATTAGCATTTCCAGTAATCGCTGAACTTGAATTACCAAAAGCAACTTGTGTATCTGCTATTGAACCAGCAATTCCTTCAATATCATTTTGCCAAGTAACATTACCGCTTCCATCAGTTTTAAGAATTTGATTAATTGTACCTCTTGTATTAGGCAAAATATATCCAGTTAATATTGATCCTATATTTATAATTCCATTTATATAAATATCATTAATATTAATTAAATTTTGACTATTAATATCGAAATTTTCACTAACTTCTATTTGTTTATTCTGAATTTTTGACATTATTAACTATTTTTAAATATATATCACGAACTGAATTAATTATAAAAATAAAGGTCTAATTTTTAGTTAGACCTTCAATATTAAAATTTTTAATTTTTTATGTTGTTAGATATTCAAAATCTAATCTATCATCAGTTTCTAATTGATATCCAGCAACTGAACCATTCCAATGTAAAGTATCTCCTTGTTGTTCATCGCCAGAAGTTCTTTCGTTAAAAGGAGTAGATCCATTTTTGAATACGCATTCTTTTCCAGGTCCTACATCTACTTCAACTCCATTTAAAATTACTTTTACTCTAGAATCTTGTACTGTAGCATCTGTTATAGTTTGATTAGTAGCTAAATCACCGTCTAATACTGTTACTAAAGCGGTTAATTCTGTATCAGCTAATGATATTTTACCAGAAGCAGCTTCTAATTCAGTAATAGTATCTGTTAAATATTTACCAATATAAACATATAAAATTATACTAGCTGGGGTAGATCCTAATGCAGTTTCTTGTCTAAAATATACTCCAGGTTGATATTGATATATCCATAAAGACGTATCACCAGGAGCAATTAAACTACCCGTACCACCAGCACCTGTATATGGTTTACTTTCAAATCCTGCACCATATGCTGAAGATATAGAATTTCTAACTCTATCACCAGCAACTATTCCAACTAATGATCCAGCTCCATAAGCAAAAGCTGCTAATGTTTGTGGATCAGTTCCTGTTGGCGGAGTTACTGGCCATTCTGCGAAGTATGCGTGACTGTTTGATGTATTATCTAATGTCATATCAGCTATTACTTGAACAGCAACTCCATCACTTACAGCAGTAACAGGATTTGAATTTATAGATTCCGTAAAAATTGTAGTTTTATCGACATTAAAAAATGAACCTTCTGCTTCATTACCTAATTCTTTAAGACTATCTGTCATCGCTTTATTAAGAAGATTCTTAAAAGCGGTTATTGCTTTATTATCTGTACTAAATGCCATTGTTTATTTTTATTTTTATTTATCTATTATCCAAAACTAAATGTTATTCCTGTAAGTATACCGGCAAATGAATCACCTACACTAACTCTTACTAAAATATATCCATTAGTATTAGCAGTACTTTTTGTACCTATAGTTAATCCCCATGCTGTACCAAAGGCTCTACCTACACCGCCTGCTGCATTTCTAGCTCCATCTCCATCAGCCCATTGTCCTGTTGCAAAATCTTGATATGCATCCATCCAACCTGTTTCAGCTGCTGCTAAACCAGGAGCTTTAATATGAACATGAATATTATTACCTGTTAATGCAGTAAGATCTGATACAAATGTTCCAGTTGATCCTGCTATGTTTAATACAAAGTTTCCAACTGTTGGAGCAACTTGTCTAAACCATCTATAGTAGTATCTAGTACCTGTACAGTTAGCTCCTGAATAATCTGGATTACCTCCAGGTCCATTTGTTATACCAGCAAAGTTTGCAGGATAAGCAGTATTACCAGGATAAACTAATTCACTACCTATTACTTGTAAGCCATCATTATAACCAGCAGATCCTGCATCTGCTATTGTATTTGTAGATGTCCACATTCCAGTACCTAAAGATCCATAAGTATTATATGAACTATTAGAAGGCATTCTATATGTTTCTGCATGATTAAAATCTTCAAATACTAATGATGAAGCTGTACCTACATCATCCATCAAAATATTAGCAATACTACTAGATGAGCTAGTTTGAGTTCCTTGTAATGTTCTAAGTACTCTAGTGTTAACTGTTATTGATTCATCCAATAATCTAATGCCACTTGTTATTGTTGCAGTCTTAAGACCTAATTGAGAAGCTGTATATTGAATACTGCTTGTATAATCTACTAAAGATGCATGAGATCCTATTGCTGGAATACTAACTGAAGGTATTGCACAGTTAGAAGCACCTGGATGACTAATTGCAGAACCAGAAGAACTATAAGTATTTAAATAAGCATTATTAATTGTTATTTGATATTTAGCAGTTCCTCCTGTATAGTATTGAACTCCTGAAAGATATTTAGATCCAGTCATTGCTAAAGTATCTAAAACTGGAGCAGTAAATGTAGTTATTGTTGTATCATGATCTACTATAAATTGAAATCTAGCTAAAGTAGTATCAACTGCATTTAAAGTTCTAATTGCATGTACCCAGTTATATCCTCTTTGTATATTAGTATCATCATATTTTACTAACCAAGTTCCTGTTCTATGTTTAAATACATCTAAAGGAGTTAAATCTGGAAAATGAGCATCATCTGCTGCACTTAAAATAAAACCACTTACAGTATTTCCTGATGTATTATCAATAGCAGCAGTTGTTGATGATAATGTTACAGTAGATACTAATGTTCCATTAACATATAGTCTAATAGTTCCTTCAGTTGCATTACCAAATGAGTTTGCTGGATAATTTACACCATCTGCAACTACATCATCGTTTAAAACACCTGTAATATCATTAGTTGCGGCTTCTGCTATAATACCAAAGCCCATAGCAATACCATTTACTCCTATTCCGGGATTATAACCACCTTGAGATACATCGGCTAATGCATATCCTCCTATTGTATATCCAGTACCAAAACTTAATTTACCAGCAGTTGCTGATAATGCACCAGTCCATTGATCTAATAAAGGAGCTGGTCCAGGAGCTAAAGCTTTTAATATTTCATTAAATCTATCAATTGCTGTTCCTGTTGGAGTTAAAGGATTAAAGTCTGTAAATAATCCATCAACATAACCTGCAGTATCTTCTGCAGCTCCAATTACACCACCAGTTGTAGATATTTGACTATCAACATAAATTTTTGTGGCTGCGTCCTGATCATCAATTGGATCATTAACATTTATTAAATTTTGACTATTTATATCAAAATTCTCGCTAACTTCTATTTGTTTATTTTGAATTCTTGGCATAATTTATATTTTTATATTTTTATTTTATCGTTGAATATGTTAAACTTATAACATCAGTTAATCCTAAATTAAATTGTGCTATAGAATAATTAAATATTAATTCACTTCCTGCAACTAAAGAAGCTCTTGATAAAACAGTAGCACCACTATCTGCACTAAAGTAAAATACTGATTCACTTATTGATGTATATGAAATAGAATAAGATATACCATTTATATAAACTTCAATATCACTATCTCCAGCTGGAGTAAATGCTAATGTTATTCCAGTAGGTTCATTATCAATTGATATAGTAAATGCTGTATTAATATTTTCATTCATTTGTCTATATAATGTAGATGCTTTTAATCCTGATGCAGATACACTTACAGAATCACCATCTGGTAAAATTGTAACTGAATCATTATCTATTGTCATTCCAAATCCTGGAATAACATCTAATATATTACCGTCTTTATCTAATCCATCACCTGCAATAACTTGTCCTGCTCCAGAAAATTGAGCCCAATCTAAAGAAGTTGTTCCTAATACTATAGTACCATTAGTTGTTAAAACCCAACCACTATCACTAAATAATGTTCCTTCTTGTATAAATGTAAAATCTCCTCCTTTTACTTCACCATTAGGATTACCATCAAAATCTAAAGGTCTAATAAATTCATCTACACCTGCATCATATAACCAAAGTCCATTTCCAGGTTTGTCTAGGACATCAGCATCTGTAAATAAAACTCTTTCTTGATCTAATAATGTAACTCCATCAAAAATTGGATTTGGAGAAGTAGCAATACCTATCCATTTATCATTACCACTATCATATGAATAATCAAGTAACTCTATAAGACCATTAGTTTTAGCTCTACATGCATCTTTAACTATTAAACCTTCTCTATTATCATCAACATATTTTTTAGTAGCAACATCTTGAGGATTTTGAGGATCTACAACATTTATAATTTTATGCGTATTCATGTCAAAATTACTTGTGACAATAATTTGTTTATTTTTTATTCTTGGCATAATTTATTTTTATTTTTCTTTTATTTTATTTATTTAGGAAAAGTACTGAAACTTTGTATATATTAATGAAATTGAATCATCTACAGATAAATTATATTCTGCTGTAATAGAATTAAAAAATAATTCATCACCTGCAACTATATCTGCCTTCATTCTAGATGTTAATCCTCCATCATTACTAAAGAAAAATACTCCATCAGTTGTTCCATAAGAAACTCCTTCTATTTTTCCATTAACATAAATTATAATATGAGTATCTGCTAAAGGATTTGTTCCTATAAATATTCCAGTAGAATATATTGATCCTGTTTCAGGATTTGGAGTTAAATTTTGTTCATCATATAATATACCACCACCATCTTGTCCATTTGCAGTGAATTTAACCCATACAATATTATTTACTCCTACTATTCTTACTCCATCTCCAACTATAACCCATCCAGTACCTGCATTTTCTATTCCTTGTTCTATAAATGTAATATTACCTCCTGATATTTCAGAAGTAGGATTTCCATTATGATCAACAGCTCTACTCCATACTCCATTTAATCCAGTACCTACAAAATTAACATAATATATTCCATTTTCTCTAGGATCAATTTGATCTTTTACTAATATTCTACTATGATATGTTACAGCAGTTGCATCAACATAATTAGGAGCATTAGTAAAATTAATATTTTGTCCAGTAGTAGCTAATCTACAAGATTCTTTATAATCACCACCGCCTGCTACTCTATCAACATATTCTTTATTAGTAACATCACTGTTTAATGTAGGTTCTCCGGCATTTCTAATAACAAAACCATCCATTGAAATATCTGCTTCAGCAGGAGCAAATTCACTAATACTTATATTTAAAGGTTCAACTTTTAATCCAGAAGTACTTTTTACTAAACTATCTCCATCTAATACAAGAGTAAATTCATTACTAGTAGTAATTGTTAAACCTTCATTATCAGCAGTATATTCAATACCATCATCTAAATTAACCCATACAAAACCATCGTAACCTTGAAAATGAGTTCCATTCCATTGTATTGTACCTGCATCTAAATCTAATGTTGCTTCTCCTAATCTTATTGCACCATCTACTTCTAATCTTTGCTTTAATCCGGAAAAAACGCCAATACCAGTATTTAATGAATCAATGAATAATTCATTTAATTGTATACCGACATCATTTTGTATTTTGTAAACGGACATTATTATAATTCTTTTTTTTATATATTTGTGCAATATAGAACATTTAATCATTTTCAGGAAGTTTAGATGATATATAATTTATATAAAAAAATAATATAAAATTAAAACACTTAAACTTAAAATAAAAAACCTTTCTAAACCTAACTATTCTAAACTTCTAGAACAATGCAACCATTCGAGAGCCCTTTATAATTCGGCTCTCTATATAGCAAATGAACATTACAAACAAACTCTTTCCTATATCGGCTACAACGACCTCTATAAAGAACTTAAAGACAACATCCATTACAACTCACTCAACAAACCAACAGCTCAACAAATCATCAAGCTTGTAGACAAGAACTTTAAATCATTTTTCGCTCTACTTAAAAAGAAAAAATCCAACATTTCTCTAGGCCAAATTAATTCACCTCAATATAAAAAGTCCGATTCATTATTTAATTTGATTAAGCCAATTCAGAAAGAGAGTAATTCAATAAGAAAGGGATTTTTAAATATTTATAATTGGCTTAAGATACCATATACGCATGAAATAGACGGAAGCATTAAGCAATTTACAATCAAACCTATAAACAATGGTCAGTTTTTTTATTTGTATATTGTTTATGAAGAAAATAAAAAAGAAGAAGTAAAAATAAGTAAAAATAAGTATTTAAGTATAGATTTAGGCATTAATAATTTGATGGCTACATTCGATTCAACTGGACGTTCAATAATAATAAACGGTAAACCTCTTAAAGCATATAACAGTTGGTTCAATATAAAGAAATCAAGTATTCAATCCGAGCTAGAAATAAAAAATAAGAAGAAATGGAGTAAAAGATTACAGAATTTAAATGAAGATAGAAAGAATTTTATAAATAATTATTTTAATCAGTCAGTAAATAAAATAATTAAGCATTGTATCGTTAATGATATTGGAACAGTAATTGTTGGATATAATAAGAAATGGAAACAGGATACCAAAGAGTTAGGTAAAAAATTTAATCGTAAATTCCAACAAATTCCACATTTTATATTGAAAGAGAAGTTGAGTAATAAATGTAGTGATTATGGGATAGATTTAGTATTTCATGAAGAGAGTTATACTAGTAAGTGCGATGCATTAGCGATAGAGAAATTAAAGAAACAGGATGTTTATTTAGGTAAGAGAATTAAGAGAGGATTGTTTCAGTCAAGTGTAGGAAAGTTGATAAATGCTGATATAAATGGAGCGATGAATATAATGAGAAAAGTAGTCAGTGATTCTCTTTTTAAAGGGATAATTGATAACAGGTTAATAGTACAACCTTTAATGATTAACATCTTATAAATGTACTATATTTGCGGTTTTAAAAGTTAAATCTTACGGTTGTAAGTTCAATAAGTGCTCCCCATCTTATTTGTGTATCAGGAACACCTTGAACTTCTATTTTAATTTTATCATTTACATTATCTGCACTAATAAATGCATTCCATAATAATGTATCAGTATCTCTTGCTATAGATATTTCAGTAACTTCAGTTCCCACTAATGAAGTAGTATTAGCAACATTCTTCATTGCACCTACAAATTCTTTTACCCAAGAATCTCCAACTACTCCTGTAATACTATCTCCTCCAACTCTTATTCCAGTTATTTTTATTCTAAATGAAACAACACTATCTTCAGGAACATATACTTCCTCAGTATTTCCATCTGGTCTAATTTCTACAATATCTCCATTTGAAGTGTATGCTATTCCACTTAACATTTCAACTTGAAAATCTCCAGGTGTTCCAAAATTAGCTTCATTTAAAATTATTTTATCAGTATCAAATTCACCTCTTAAATGAAGTTTATTTTTAATCATAGTTTCTTCAAATACAAATGTACTATTTGTATCTAACATTCCTGATCCATTTGAAAATATAACTTCCCCAACATTACCTGGTACTTCTATCATTTCACAAGGTTCCCATACTCCTTGAGATGTATATTGTAATACTTGTCCAACAGAAGCTCCTCCTGTTGGTATTTCTATTCCATCTATATCTTCTATACTTAAATATAAAGTATCACCTAAAGCTATTTGATGTCCATTTAAATTTATCCAATCAAATTCTAAATTAGAATTTAATATTGTTCCAATACTTAATTGATTAGATATATTTTCTACTATTGTAATATCATCTATTTTAATTGCAACTCCATTTGTATTAACACTTATAGATTTAGCTAAATTTAAACCTCCTACTATATCAGGCTGTACTCCTACTGTATGTGTTACATCTATACTACCATTAAATAATGTTGTATAATTACCAACACTTATTCCGTTAGTACCTAATATTTCATGAGAAAATGGAACTTTTATAACTTCTAATTCATCACCTAATCCTCCATTATTTTTAATAGTAATATTATCAGCTTTCGCTGTAATAGTTGTATCAGCACTTTCACCAGTACCATTAGCTATTAAAATTCCATTACCTCCAGTAATTGATTGTATATAATCTCCTGTTGTATTGGTACCTAAAGTTATAGATAATGAACTAGCAGATACATTTAATTGATAATTACTTGATGTCCAATCTATAGTAACTGAACCTGTTAAATCTCCAATTAATTCTAAGTCAAATGAATCGACAATAAAATTTAATTTTCCATTCATATCTGTATATGAAACAGATATACCAGTTTGAGTACTTAATCCTTGAACCATTTCACCTACAAAATCTTCAACTACTTCTTGACTTACTATAGCAGTTGTTAAAGAAACCCAACCTGAAGACATTCTACCTTCAAAATCAGTTCCTGACCATCTAATAGAACCTATAGTATTATTATGAGCTGATCCTAATTTAATTGCACCATTAACAGTTAATAATTCTGAAAGTGTAGTTGTTCCAATACCTATTTTATTAGAATCTTGATATATTATAGAATCATTTAATGAACTTGAATCATTCCATTTTGAAATGTATTTAGCAGTTCCAGATCCATATATCATTGATTGTGTAGTATTCCAAATTCCTATATTAGCTTCTCTTTTATCAATATAACCACTAGGATCTGTTATTAATATAAAATTTGTATTTAATGTGTTATTTAATGTTTCTATTACTAAATCTCCATTTATATGAAGTTTAGCACTAGGCGAGTTTGTTCCTATACCAACATTTTTAGAAAGATCTGCTGCATATAAATCGGTAGTATTTTCTTCCCAGTAACCTCCGACTAATGGACTTAAATCGACTATTTCATTTCCTAATGATAATTCAAATGATGATATACTTAATGTTGGATTTAACAAGGTACTAAATTTAATTAAATTTTTAGAAACATCATGTTCTATTTGTATACCACTACCTTTAGCTATTTCAAATATATCTTCTCCAATTGCATTTATAATTGTATTTGATGTTGTACTAAATGTTCCTATAGAAGTACTATTAACTAAAATTTTGTCAAATGCATTTGATATTAAACCAGAAGTACTTATAGTTGCTCCTGTTCCAAATATTTCCCATTCATTATCAATAAATATTCCTTTTGTTGTAAATGTTTTTGCAATGAACCAAAATACACCAGTGGTACCACCAGTAATAAAACCATTAGTATCTATTGCCTCTGTTTCATTATAAACTATTTCTCCCTTTCTATATGTTCTATTTGGTGACCAGGGATTAGCAACAAACTTAAAATTATCATCAACTTCTTTATTTAAAAGTTCTCTATTAAGTTCAGTTCTAAATTTTATTTGTTCTGTAAAATTTATCATATATCATTATAATTTTATGGTAAAGGTTTTGTCAGTGTTATAAAATGTATTTCTTAATTCTGCTAATCGTCCTGTTCCCTCACTCCATCCATTTTCTGCGTAACAAGGTGAGTATACTCCTGTCGTAAAAATACCTCTTATTTCTGTTTGATAAGTACAATATTGACTTAATAGATCTGTTAATGTATTTTTTAATCTATTTTTTAAAGACTCTCTTAATAAATTTCTTTCATTATCATAGTCTTTACCTTCTCTAATTTGAGTATTCACACAAGTATTTGTAATCATAAAATTGATTCTAAAATTGTGTAAATTACTTTCTGTCGTGAATGAAGATATACCTATAAAATTTCCAATTTTGCATGATTGAAAAATTTTATATTTTGTATTAAAATACGTTTCTAAGTCTTCGAATGTATTATAAATGGTAAATGCATATCTTTTACCATTAAATTCTCCAATTTTTATTTTAGTAGGCTCAATCTTAAATTTTCTTAATACTTTAAAGAATTCAACTGCTAATTTAAATGTTATAGATTCTATTAACAAAACTTATACTTATTTTGTTATATATCCATATTACGGAATTAGTTTAAATGATTTTAATTTCCGATTTAGACCGCCTTAATTTACTTAAATACCATTTCAACGGCCCTTAACTGTAAATTTTATATTGGATTTACAGTGTAAAGTTTCGATTTCAACTGATTATTTTTAAAATATTTACTTAATAGTTTTTTTAAATTTTTCTAGTAATATAATACTTTTTTCATCAGAACTCTTTTTAAAGCTTTGTAATACTTCATGAGACATATTATCTTCAACATGAAATTTTTTAGATGTAATTGTTTTTTTTAATTCAATAAAACCAACTTCTTCGTAAAGTCTTATTATTTTATAGATAGTTAAATAATCCATAGATTTATTCGGTTAATTATTTTAATAGCTGTCACATAATAATATGGTATAATATATATTGAGGTTGCTATTAACAAGATTCACGGATTATTAATCTCGGATCACGGATATAATATCCTAAATAAATATTTTTATTAGCCTGACAGCAAACAAAAATTTTTTAATTGTACAATTAAAAGGTTGAATATTTATCATTTAAATACTTTCTAAGATTTTTTCGCCAAGAATGATCCCATAAAAATTGTTTAGGAATTTTACAACTAAATTCTTTGGATTTACCTTTATCTAAATGCTTAGTAGATAAAATTATATGACTTTTAGTTGTACCTATATTTATATGTTCAGGATCATATATACTCATATCATATTGTTCAATATCATATTGAGATATTATTTTAGACATTTTTTGAGATAATACAATTAATTTTCTATGATTATCTAATATATTTAATATTTCATCTTTCTTTAGATCTTTAAACAAAATTGTTCTAATTTTAAAGGTAACATTTTTTATGTTATCTTTCCAAACACTTAATCTATTATGTTTATCGTCTTTAAAGAAAAAATGAGTTTCTGTTTCTGCTATTACTATGAAATTTTGTGTATGAGAAGTTTTAAATGTTGTTGCTTCTCCTGCTTTAGATATTTCAGTATTTTTTTCTACTGTTATGATTTTTTGATTATCCATGTATTTTAAACACCTAAAAATGTTAATGCTTTATAAGGACTCATTCCATTTTCCCAGCATTCATGAAAATGAGTTAAATTTGAATTAATTTCTTCGTCTGTATATAAAAATTCAATGTCTACATCAGATTTGAAATCTCTTCGTTCAAAAATGGCTTTCATATATTCATTAAATGATGTTACATTAATTGTAAAATCAGTAATTTTAAATCCATGTTCTAACATGATATCACATAATTGATTATATGTTTTATCTTTATTATCCGTTTTTATAATTATTCTTAATTTATTTGTCATTTAATTTAATTTAAAAAAGATTGGGATTATTTAAATCCCAATGCTTTCATACGTCTTATAAGTTCTTCTGAAATTTTTTGTATTATATTATCCTTTGTTTTTTGTCTTTTTTGTACGAGAGAATCTATTTGTACTTGAGAATTTATTTCTAGATCTTTATATATTGTTACTGGATCTTTAAAAACTCCTTCAATTGATGTATATGGTTCATATTGTGGTAATCTATGTGAACCATAAGTACCAAAATTAGAAGGGGCCCGAAAGCCCCTTCCAATAGATTCTCTCTTAATTACAAATTTTTGACCTTATGTAAAATTTCTTCAACTTTTTCTGGTCCAAATAATGTTATAAAGGTTTCTCCAGTTATTTCAGCTTTAGATTTCTCTTTTTTGCCTTCAGTTAAAGCAATATGTTGCTTAAATGATTCTGCTGCTACTTCAATATCCTCAGGGGTAAGTTTTGAACTTTTTCCTCCTTCACGATACATAGCATACATTTTAGCTTTGTTAATTACTTCTGTTGCAAAAGCTGGAACAATACCTGATAATGATTTTGCAGCTATTGAATAATCTTTATCTTGATAGATGATTGATTTACCTTCAGCATTTCTTGCGAATTTTTTAATAAATTCTAAAGCTGTATCTTCATCAAGTGCACCCATTAAAATTAAACTGTCGATACGACCGGCACGTAAAAATGCTTTATTGATATTCTCAAGATGATTTGTTGTAAGAATAGTAATGATTGGTTTATCTTTAGTATCCATTCCATCAAGTGTATTAAGAATGTCATTGATAGCTGCTGTTCTTGTTCCTTCTGTTGCTTTATCGATATCTTCGGCAAATATTACAGCAGGAGCGTACATTTCAGCAAGTCTTAATGCATTTTTTAATTGAGAGCATTGTTCTAAATAAATAAAAGTCCAATTATTTTCAACTGCAATTTTTGATGTTCCTCTTGCTAAGAAAGTTTTTCCGGTACCATAAGGTCCTGCAAGAAGACAACCATGTTTTAATGGAATTTTATTTTTGATACATTCGTCAGTTCTTTGAATTCTCAATAATACAGATGAAAAATCTTTTCTTGCTGTTTTAGTTAAAAGAATATCTTCCCATTTAACTTTAGATACATCAATAAAATTTGGATTTGGTGGAAAAACATTTGTATTCTCCATAAAACTTAAATCAACTTTAAAAGCTTTTCCTTTATAGATACTTTCTTCAGCTAAAATTCTTTGAGTTTCGTCAGCAATTTTTTGAGTAACTTCTTCGAATTTTCTTTTAATTTTTCCGGAAATTTTAAATTCCATTGTTGCATTATTGTATTTAGTTTCAAGATATGAATCGCTATCCATACCAGGAAATTGCATACGTCCCCAAGGAACTTTAATATGTGAACCATCAGGAAGTTTAATGTCAATCATTTCAGGTGGTTCAGCTCCTGAAGGACCATTAACTGAAGTTAAATCGGCAAATCCAAATAAGTTAGTAATTGCTTTGTACATAGCATACGCTCCATCAAATGGATATGCTTTCATAGAAGCATTAAAATTAACTTGCTGTTCTTCTGATTCTTCTTTTCTTTTCAACCATTTACGAGCATCGTCATATCCCATGCCTTCTGGAAGAATAATTTTAGTACCAGAGCGAACAATGTCAACGGATTTAAACTCTACTTTTTTGCTTCCGCCTTTTCCTAAAATTTCATCATAAAGTTCTTGATGAACTCCAAAAGGTTTTTCTTTTGTTTTTTCGAGTGTGTCATTCATAAAAATAAAAATTAAGTGTTTAATAAAATACTACATTGTGTTATAATTTGTTTTAATTCTTGTTCTGTTCCTTCTAAACATGCTATTTTAATTGTATTATTAATAGAATTAAGTATTTCGCATTTATCGCTTTGTTTTATTCCAAAATAATATGTACAATAATTACCTTTGTCTTTATCTATCCAAGATTTAGCTTGTGAATATGTACCAATAACATTTTTGCAATGTATTAATACATCATTTTGTATTTTTCGTAATTCAATAGGATATCCAGCAAATGTTAAATTCATATTAAAATAAACTTACTTGGTTATACTTAGTATTTGATTTTTCTTGCTGCTTAGTATTAGATTGTTTTGTATTTGATTCATTATTAGAACCTCCCATTAATTTAATTAATGATGGATCTTTAATAACATTTTTTAGAAAATCTTCATATGTCATTACCTGAATTTTACTTCCTTTCTTTTTAAGAGATTCAGCTTTAACCATTTTCGTTGAACCAGAATCCATAGATGCAGTTAATAAATATGCACTATTTTCATCTAATTTATCTTGTACATATCCATAACTTTTTAAGTAATCAAACCAATCGTTTTTATGCTTTAAATGTCCAATAACGGGAGGTGTTCCAGTCATTTCAATTGCAATAAGTGATCCATCTACTTCTTGCGGATATTCTACAGTAATGAAATTATCCTTTAATAAAGATAAAAATCTCATTACACGTTGATATTGATTTGAATTTTTATCAGTTAATTGTGAAATAGCTTCTTTATTTAAATGATTAAAATCATATTCTATACCTGCAATATAATTAGCTAATTGTTCCGAAACAGAAGAACCGGTATCCTTAAACTTTAGTGATTCAATCACTTGTTTAAGGGATACCGTATCGACTGAATTGACACCATCGATTATTACTTCTAATGCTCTTCCGTTTACGAATTTTCCACTTCTTACTAATGATATTTTATTAAATTTCTTTTTATCGAAATAATCTTCAACTGTTTTAATTCCAGCTGCATATAAATCTTTAACAGCTGACATTCCAACATCTTTAAAACCGAATATTTTAACAGCAGCTTCTATTTTCTTCAACACTTGTGCAGGACATTCAGGATTAATACACCATAAATGTTTATCATCTTCTGTCAATAATTCTCCGCATGATGGACAATTTGTGGGTAGGTTTGTTTTTAAAGTCGATTTAATTACAACTTTATAAATTTGAGGAATAATATCTCCAGCTTTAGCTACTAACACTTGAGCTCCAGGCCATGCTCCCATTTTATCTATTCTGTCTTTATTAAATAAAGTTGCTCTCTGAACAGTTGTACCATCTAATTCAATAGGTTTCATTATTGCTGTAGGTACAACTTCACCAGTAGTTCCAGTATTCCATTCTATATCTATAATTGTTGTTATAGCATCTTTTGGGGGAAACTTTATTGCAATTGCCCAGAGTGCTGTTTTTTTCATATTAAAATATTAAAAATTCAAAATTTAAACCTTGTTTAATACATGCATCTCTTTTTAAATAAATAACATCAGCATGTAATTTAATACTCCAATTAGATTTAACTTCTACTATTTTATTTTCAGATTTAATATAAATATCTGGAAAATAGCGATGTTTAGAACCATCTAATTTATAATAATAAATTCTTCCTATTTCATTTTCTATATCTATTGCTTTTATACATATATCAGATTCTATATAACCATCTTTAAATAATTTATCTAAAGCTTTATTTTCATAACCTTGAATTTTAATAATACTTCCAGATGGTAAAGTATATGATTTATATTGTAGTGTTTTATTCATTACTTTCATATATTGATCACTATTTTGCATTGGATGGTCTGTTCCATATTTTTCTTTCCATTTTTTAAGTATTTTAATTCTTACTTCTGGAATCCACATACCATTATTTACACCATATCTATTTAATAAAGTATTTTTAATTTTATTTTGTACTTCTGGTATTTGACTTGCATTTTCAACTCCATATAGTTTTAAATATGTATTTTTAATTTTGTCTCTAATTTCCTTTGATTTCCATTGATGATCTACATTATATAATTTTAAACATGTTTTACGTGATGATTCTAAAATTTTATTTTGTACAACTTTACTTTTTCTAGGATTATCAACTCCAAATTTTTTAATACAAGTATTTCTAACTGTTTCTCTAAATTCATATGAACTACTTGAACATTTTCTTGAACAAAATTTTCTATAATTTCTATTTTTTAAACAAAAACTATTAACTGGTTTTTTACATTCTTTACATATAGGAATATCATAAATATTATTGATTATATGCCATACTCTATGATAAATACTTATTCTTTTAAATTTATCATTTAAAAAATTAGTTTCATTTAAAATAGAATTATACATATTTTTATATTTATTTTGTTTAGTTACTTTATCTAAAATATTAGAATTAAACAATTCCATTATAATTATTAAATCTTCTTGTGTTATCATGATATATTTTTATTTTATATATCATGAAAATTTTATAGTAATTACCCATACCAATAATTTATCTAAATCCTATAGTATTTCTATACTTTTCATCTCCTTTTATTACCATTCCATCTAATTGAAATGGTGAATATTTTTCTCTATATTCTTCAAATTCATCATAAATTTTCTTAAATTCTTTAATATCGTTAAAATATTTGACATAAATAGGATATTCTTTATTAAAACCTAAATTTGTTAAAATATCTATAGTTTTATTTTTTAGTGGAAATTCAAAACTATTACCTTTATGAATTCTTAATTCGTAAGCAACAAAAACTAAATCTTTTATAATATCTTTATTAATTTCATCTCTAGATAATATTCCAGCTACAAAATTTCTAGCATTTTTAAATTTTTTAGCATATTTTTTATCAAATATTTTTATAGGTATAACTACTTCTCCTCTAACTTCAATTTTTTCTTGAATTGAAATTTTGTTAGGAACTATAAAAAGCATTTTACTTTTTTGATCAAATCCATTTTCACCGTCTCCTCTTGTTAAAGCATTTTCTAAAATTCCGTATTCATATACAAGATTCATAGAATTTCCATCAAATTTAGGAGTTACTTCAAATTCATAAACTCCTTTTGATTTAATATTTAATGACCAGTTATCAAATTCAGATATTACTTTTTGCATGTCATTACTATCATAAACACTTAATTTACCTAAAGTTCCCATTGGAGATGGATGAAGAAATTTTCCAGCTTTAACTGATCCAACAATAAAAGGAACAGTTGAACCGGCTTCTTTTAATTTTTCTTCTAAAATATCAAACTCTGCATCAGTCATTATAGGATTACCTGCATAGTAAGTATCTTTAGCTTTTAAATATAATGTTTCTTTATCTTTTAAATTAAGCATATTCTAAATTATTGTTTAAACATTTTTATAATACTATCTGTAGGCATATTATAGATTAAATTTATTAAATAATCTTTTCTTGATTTTAAATCTTCAAAAATAAAATCTCCAAAATAAATTTGTATAAGTGTTATATCTTCGTTACGATTTAAATCAATTAAAGAATTATTTTTAAATATTTCCATTTTAGAAGAGTTCAAATAATCTTTTAAATAAAAATTTGATTTATATGCATTTGAGTATAATGATTCTTTAATAATCAATACAACATCATTTCCTGAATACAAAAAAGTATTATATTTTTTAATTGTATAAACAGCTTCAAATGGAATTTTTATTGTTGATGCATCTTTACTTTTAATATTTAAAGTATCACTTATAATACCAAACATATAAATATTTTCTATTCTATTATTTACTGTTGTTTCATGCGAATATTCATATATAAGTACTCCAACTATTATAAGAACTAATAAAATACATAAATATAAAAGATATTTCATTTAATTAAAATTTATATGTAAATATAATAATAAAGGACCTAAAATAAAACTATATAAACATTTATTTATGTTAGACATTATTTTCTATTAATTCATCTAATTTTTTACAATAATTATCATACCAAATCTTAACATCTTCTCTATGTTTGTTTACTAATTCATTATAAGCCTCTCTGCAATCATATTCACTCTTAAATAATTTAAGATCATATTCTGTTCTATGATTAAATGTTAATTGTTTACTAACTATTTTCCCTCTTTTACCAATTGCATTTAAATTTGAATTTTGACGTAATGCATGAAAATTATTAATAGATTTAAATCTAGCAAGATTAGTTTGCCAACTATCATTTTTAATTTTTATAATAACTTCAGTCGGTTTTATATGTGTATCTGCTGAAGATTTTTGTTGTCGTTTTGAATATTCGCAAATCCAACAAATAAATTGACCATCAATATCGTTATTAAAAAAATCTTTAATTTCGTCAAAAGTAATTAATCCATTCATATTTTTAAATTTTATTTTTTAATCTTTTTTCTTCTCCTTTTAAAACATTTACAACTGATTCAAAATCATTAGTTCTTCTAATCTGAGTCTCTAATTTATTTTTAGCTAAGATAGTATCAACAGATAATGAGTCTGCAAGTCTTAAATAAGAATCTAACTGTTTAAATATTATAGATGGATTTTTTATAACTATGTTAGTTATATTAAAATCATATGTTTGTTTAAGTTCTTCAGATGATGATTTAATAAAATTATCAATAAAAGTTTTAAATGTTTCATCTGAAATTAAATCATTATATTTTAAGAATGATCCATAATAAATTAATCTATCAGAAAAAACTTTTTTAACTTTAATTATAGATAATGAATCTGAATCATAAGTAATATTTATGGAAATATTTTTAAATAATAATGAATCTCTAGTTACAAATCCTAAACTATCAATTAATAATGTTTTAGATTTATTTAATTCAATGTTTTTACTAGTATTATCATTCTTAAAAAAATATAAGTAAATAAGAAAAACCTGTAGAATTATAACAATAACTAATAATATTTTTATAGTTTTCATATTTTTTCTCTTTCTAATTTTTCATTTATGGCTTCAGCAATCCAATTACCTACTTCATCTTGATATTTAGCAGCTGCATCCATATCAATATTTCCTTTTTTATCTTTAAACATATTTTGAATATGTCCCAACCTCTCATTTCAGCAAGCATCTGACTACCACCTTTAGGCTCATTTATCCAAAAATATTGTCCACCATATTTATCATAAGTAACTTTTCCGTTAATTAAATCTTTTATTTGCATATTATCTAACAGTAATTTATTGTAATTTATACTATTTCTGTTTCATGTTCTATACCATATTCATCTATGTAAAATAAATCAACGCCTTCAAATACTAAAAATGAATATTCAGTTTCTGCTTGTACACCTTCATAAAATTCATTTGCAAAATCTATATTATTTTTTCCTAGATATTCTTCTTTATCTTCATATTCAGATTCTTCAAACATTAGTATAGATAAAAATTTACAATCATCCTCTGTTATTTGTTTAGCATCAATATGTTTTTTTATTCTATATTTTTCAAGACTTACTCCCCAATGTCCTGGAGTAGGTTGTAATTTATTCAATAATAAACAATATCGTTCTAAATAAGGATTATCTAAAGATACTATCACTTCTTTTGATGTATTACCATTAGAATCGCCAATCATATAATTATATACTAACATATAATATGGATCATTTTTCTTTTTCTTATTTTTCTCTTTAATTTTTATCATTTTATTTTGTGTTTTTTAATAGTTGTGATAATTTTATTATTTCATTTTTAGTTTTTATAATTAGTAATTTTTTATTTTCAATTAAAGTTAAAATATCATTCTGATTATTCCATTCTTTAATTGCTGCTATTTTACAAGCATTAATTTTTACTTTATTATCGCATTGTTTATTTTTACATTGTGCACTTGATATAAAACCATATTTATCTGCATATTCATAAATATGAATATCATCATTTCCACATTTAATACATTTTGCTACATAATGTTCAACTATTTCTTCAGTCGATGGTATTAGTACATTTTGTTTGTATATCATAACTCATTTTTATTTAATTTTCACTAATTTCTATAAATATTTCGTTAACTTGTGGAAAATCTTCTTTAATATGTAATTTGATGTGATCAACTGTATCTTCTATTTTGTATCCTCTTGTAAAATCTCCCACACTTATAGATAATAATAATAAATATTGATTTTTTCCCATAGTCATCGTTTTAATTCTATTAATACGATGAACCTCAACATTATCGTTAATTATTTCTTTAATTTTATTTCTATCTTCTCTTGGCATACTTTCACCTATTATTAGTTTTCTGAGTTCATTAGTTAGTGAAATAGCAACATAAGCTAAAATAAGTCCAATTATAATACTACCAATTGCATCAAATATAGGATTAAACAATGAAAGAATTGTACATATTAAAGCAACTATTAAACCAGTCAATGCTGCAGCATCTTCTAATAATATAACAATTAAATTTATATCTATTGATTTTTTAATTTCTTTAAATAAATTTCCCTTTGAAGTTTTTCTAAATTGATTATATGCAACTAAAAAAGTTTTAGATTCAATAATAACTGAAATTCCTAATACTCCAATAGCCCACCAAAAAAATTCAATTGGTTGTGGATTAGCTAATTTATGAAATCCTTCATATACTGAAAATGTTGCTCCTACGAAGAATAACAAAATAGCTACCATAAAGGCCCAAAAATATTCTTCTCGACCATAACCAAAGGGATGTTGTTCATCACTAGGCTTTTTTGATCTTTTACTTCCTATAAGAAGAAATATTTGATTTAAACAATCTGCAGTTGAATGTATTGCTTCGGCCAACATTGATGCACTTTTTGTAAAAAATGCTGCTACAAATTTGCATATTGCTATTGTTGTATTTCCGACAAGTGCAGTAATTACTGCTTTTGTTGAATTATCATGACTCATTTTTATTTAATTAAGAATTAGCATCATATTCAGGATTAATATATTTAACAGAAATAGTATTTTCATATTTACTACGAATTACAATACCTTCTATAATTTGATTCGTATTCTCTTTTATTTCTTTAAAATAATTATTACATTTTGCAATTAAAGTATCATAATCAAAAATACCTTCAAATAATTCTGATGTATATTCAAAATTATATTTTTCACAAAAGTCTTTTAAATTATGAGATTGTCCGTAATGAATTCTAGTTGAATGTCCAGATGATAAATCATCTATACCAAAGAAAATAACTTTAGATTCCGATAATTTTGCATCAATATTTAATTTATTTCCAGATCCTTTATTTCCAGCACCTATTAATTCTCCTCTAAGTGCTAATTGAACATTATTTTCTTTACAATATTCTAAAAGTTTATCTAAATATCCATATTTTTTTGTTGTATCTACCCATGAATCTCTAACTTCTGTTAATATAGATTCAAATTTAATTGAAGCTTCATCATTTGTAAAAAATTCATTTGTAATATCATTCATCCAACCTTTTGTAAATTTTTCTTTATCAAAGTGCTGTCTTAGTATAACTCCATCTTCTGTTTTATATCCAGTAACTATTTCTTGATCAAGTTTCTTTTCTTGATTTCTAGTGCATATACCTACTAAATATTCTTCCGGATTTATTGGATTTTTTCTACAATATAAAGTAATAGAAGATCCATCTCGTTTAATGGTTCCACTAACTATAACAGATTTTTCAAAGGATTTGTTAATATGTTCTTTTAACATTTCTAATCTTGATTCATCAGTTTTATACATAAAAGAAGGAAAATCTCCCTTCTGCAATCCGCTATTTTGTGAACCTTCTAATGAATCATCAGCAACATATTTTGTTATATTTAGTTCTGTTTGTAAATCAAAATTTTCAGGTAATTCATTAATTAAATTAACTGGTAATACAATATGAATTGGTAAAATTATACCATTACTATATATCGGATCAGTATTATTTTCAAATCTAAAATTGAATTTTAATGCTCTTATACGACCCTTTTTACCTAGACGAGATTTTTTTAAATCTCCACCTGGTCTCCAATATTCTTTAAATATATCGGTATCAGGAATACAATAATCAGGTTGAATATAAACAACTTTTTCACCTATTTCATAAAGTCCTTTTCCAACAATAATATTAAATTCACAACTATTGCCGTCAGTATCTTTAACTCTAGCAACTTGTATCATATTTGCTTCAATTCCTTCTTTAAATATAGGAATTAATTTTTCAATAATAACAAAATCTACAGGTTTCATAACATTTAAAATAAAAAATAGTAAATAAGAATAGGTATAATACAACCAACAGTAACTCCAACTACTTCTACCATTAAATGAGTACTTGGTTTAACTGAAAAACATTTTTCAAAAAGTAATGCTACAAATATTCCAGCAAAAGCTCCAATAATATCTGAAAATGTATTTCCAATCATACTAGATAATAATGGATTATCTTCAGGCTTAAGAAAAGGATTAATATCCATTCCTATAGCTAAAAATCCATTATCTATTATTCCAAAAACTGTCATAAATAACATTCCTGCTATAAAACTTACAACTTTATCTTTTGTAGTTAATCTTATTGTTTTTCTAGTCATATTTTTAAAATAAATAAATGAGCACAAATATTTGTGCTCATTTAAATTTTGTTTATTTTCTCAATTTTTCAAGATCTTCAATTGACATCTCTTCAAGCTTTTTATCTTTTTTACTTGCAATTAAAGCATCAATTTTTTGATTATGAATTTTAGCTTCTGCTGCATCTCTTGATTCATCTGATTCTTTCTTTTTAGAAAGATAAACGTCTTTTAAAATATCAAAACGAAGTTGATTTTCAACATCTACAACTTTTGCATCTTCTAAGAATGATAATTCATCATCATCAGTCTTCTTTAATACTTTTTTAACTGCTTTAATTGAATTTGATAATTCAGTCTGATTTAAATGCCATAATTGCTCAACACTTAATAGACCTTTACTTGTTTGGAATCTTAATCCTAATTTACTCGCTTGTTTGTACATAAAATTAATTATTAATCGTTTAAAACTTTATTTTAATTACTCTTTTAAATGAGCCTTGTAATCTTACAATAAGTTCATCTCGAACTGTTGCATTAAAACCTAAGCCTGATAATTGTTTTTCAGATGGTTCAATCATTGTTGTATTTCCTAATACTTCAAGAACTTTTCGATGATTTGCTAATTCTGGAATTAAATTTTCTGTATGAAAACTTCTAATAGATGTAGGAGATTTACAACCATCTAACATGAAAAAGAAATGTTTATTTCCAACTTCATTACCGTCCCAGTGATTAGGACTTAAACATACTAAATTTACTTTATGGAATTCATTTGTTTGTAAACCATATAGTTCTTTAGATACAGAATTACCTTCTATTACAGGTAATAAATGTTTAATAGTAAAATATCCATTCTTTAAAGTTACTTCGGCAATTTGAATTTTTCCTTGAGCGTTTCCTTTATACTCATAAATATAAGATTCTCCTTCAAATTCTATTTCAGCTTTAAATCCTGTATTCTTTCCGGCATTAAAATTATGATTAAAGAATTTATAAACACCGTCTTTCATTTTAAATTTATCTATCCATGTAATATTTTCAACTCCTAATGTACGTGGACTGATCATATCGATATCTAATTCACCAGACATGGTGGTTAAACCTCCACGTCCTTTTCTATATGAACCATAATATATTTCAGTTCCATTTGGTTCAATAGCATGAACATCAAAATCACAAATACTCCTGCCATCTTCATTCCAAGATATAGAACATCTTAATACGGCATCAATTCGACCTCCAGCATCTTTAACAGCTTCTTTAATCATAGATTTACCGGCTAAATTTCCATTAAATGTCCAACTATAATTATTTGACCATTTAAATATTGGTTTACTTTCTTTAATATTTGCTGTTGTAAGTGAAGACATATTTCCATTATGATCATTTGATAAATATGCTTCAACTGAAGTACAATTTGGAAGTATATCTTGCATAAATTTATCAATAGATACTTCTTCAATTCCATCAAATTCACTTCTTTTATGTCTTGTGGAAGTTGATTTAACAGTATCAAATATAGATACTGCTTTTAATTTTCCATCTCCAACATTAATATGTTTGATTTCAGAAGCTTTAATATCATCGATATTAGCAAATCTTCTATCAAAAGATTCAGTATATCCATTTTCTTCAACAAAAATACGAGCTTCTTCAATTTGTTTTTTTGTAATTGGAGCCGTTGTTTTCATGTAATTAACTGGATCAACTCTTTTATTCCATGCTTGACATGCGTCATTTAATTCTTTGCCTTCTGCTAATTCGGAACATAATACACCAATAAGCTCATTTTTAAATTTAGCAAATGGTAATTTATAAGAAGCTGTCCAACACCAATTATTTCTTTTCCCTGAAGGTAATTCATCATATTGTTTTTTCAATGGAATGAATTGTTCAATTTTGTATAAATGTGTTTGTCCATCAAGCAAGCTTCCTTGAATGATAAGATCTTTTACCAAATTTAATGTATCAATGGAAATTTCTTCCATAGCACGTTGAAATACGTTTTTTGAATCTCGATATTCACCCATAATAGATTCAATAGATTTACTACCCATATCAACAAACTGCTTAGGTAAAAATAAATGAAAATGATTAAAGGTTCTTATTTCATTTTGTTTAACGACACCATATTTTTCTGCTTCTTCTTTGGTATATCGTTTTACGTTTTTATCAATACCTAATTTAAATAAAGTATTAGTTTTAGATATACTTTCGTAAGGAAGAGAATTTAATTCATTAAATGTTTCAAAAAATACTTCTGCAACATTAGCATTTTTAAGTGCATCTGATATTGCTTTAGCTGATGCAGAATATTCTTCTGAAGCTTCAACATCAAACATTGTAATAATATTATAATCTTCATCGATAGATACAATATTACCGTATCTACGAATAAAATTATTACATAAAGTACAATTATGATAAGTACTTTGAGGGTCTCTAAAAATTGGATTATGTTCTTTTGGGAATGCATTAATATATAAATCCCATACTTGTTGTCCAGATAAAGAACTTCTAAACAACTTTCCAGTAGAACACATTTTTTCAAATTGCTCCTGTATTAATTTTTTAAATTCTATCATTTTTACTATATTTAATTAATTAAAGGTAAATATAATAAAAAAGTTTTAATTATTATAATTTTTCGAAACATTTTAAAATAATAGAACATTTTTCATATTCTTCTATTTCAATATAATAGTTCTTTAGTTCTTCCAAAATTATATTCCAATTATTTCTATGACATTTTATTTGCATAAGTTTAGATCCTTTTAATTCTAAATAAAAAATAGGCATTAATAAAATATCATTATTTATTCCATAGATAATAGCGTTATATAAATTATTATATAACAAATCTTTATTAGCAGTTAATTGGCCAAAAGCTTCATTAACTGTATTGCAGTTCATAAGTTTAAAAGTAGATAATTGCATTTATTTTTTTATTTTTTGTAGCTTTTCAAATAAAATTCTTTCTTCTTTAGATATAGATTCTGGAATTATTATTTGTACATTTATTATTAAGTCTCCTGTTTGTAAAGGATTTTCCATTAATGGCATTCCTTTACCATGAATTCTAAATTTTTTATTATTTGGAGTACAAGATGGTATTTTAATTTTTAATTTATTTTCGAATGTTTCTATTTCAACATGGCCCCCTAGTATTGCAGTATATAAATCTACCTCTAAATTATAATAAAGATCTAAATTATTAACATTAAAATTTTTATCACTTATAACATGAACTATTACAATTAAATCTCCATTATTAGGTGTTCCTTTTCCACCATATCCTTTAAATCTCAATTTGGTATTATCTCTAACACCTTTCTTAATATTAACGGAGTGTTGTTCACCTCCTGCATATACATTTTTATATATACCATTAAAAGCTTCTTTAAGTGTTAAATATACATCTACATGATAATCTTGTCCCTGCCCATTCCAAGCACTAGCAAAAATACTATCAAAAATATCAGATGCATTAATATTATCCCATGACTCACGATTATAGAAATCTTTCATGAAATCATCATAAACATAATATCTATTAGCACCTTCAAGATCATATTTATTTCTTTTATCTGCATCACTTAATATAGAATATGCTGAAGTAATTTCTTTAAATTTATCTTCAGCTTCTTTATCTTTATTTTTATCGGGATGCCATTTAAGAGCTAATTTTCTGTAAGCTTTTTTTATTTCATCTTGGGTTGCATTTTTATCTATCTCTAATATGTCATATAAACTTTTATCCACCCTTCCTTTATTTTTCATCGAAATAACATAAAAAATTGTTTCTTACATATACATACTGTATAAAACCTTCTAAATCACTAGCTATAATAAATATAGATTCTTCTATTTCTCCGTTTGATTTTTCTTCGGCAACATTCATAAACCATTTATCAGAATTTTCCCACCACAAATGAACAGTATTTCTACCTTTATCTTTTTTGAGATATCCTTTTTTAGATTTATTGCCTATATTATTTATGAATTCTCGTTGAGTTCCATTAAACTTTTTCAGATTCGTTAATTTCATCTTTTATTTCAGTTAGTTCGTTAATAGGTATAACTTGATTAATAAATTTACTTATTTCTTCTATATGATTTTTAACTTCTTGAATATCAACAAAAGTATATTTACCACTTTTAATATGACTTTGAATTTCAGATATATTCATTCCTTCTTTTTTCATTTTTCTGAATTCTAATATATCCTTTTTCTTTTGTGATGTAACATCTTTTTCTTTAAATGCAATATCTTTTTCTAATGCACTAGCTATTCTTTCTAATGCTGTTACTGCTCTAGGGAAATCTGTGTTAAAAAACTTTTCTCCCATTCGTGTTTTGTGAAATTCCATATTTTAGATATTTAAAATAAATATAATAATAATGTTTTTAAAAAATTAATTTTTATATATATCACGGCGAAACTATTTCTGTTTTTCTAATATAAAATTTACAGCTTAAGAGTTGGAGTAATGTATATTTAAAGCGGATCTGTTATGGCAATATTAACAAAATCGGAAATATTTAGACTAGGTTTTAAATCTGTTGGAGAGAATGTTTATATCTCAGACAAAGCTAGTTTTTACGGAACACGAAATATAGAACTAGGTAATAATGTAAGAATTGACGATTTCGTCGTTATCTCAGCTGGAGAAAAAGGAATTCAAATCGGTAATTATATTCATATAGGTGTTCAATCTTCTTTAATAGGACAAGAACATATTCTATTAAATGATTTTTCTAATATATCTTCTAAAGTAGCAATTTATAGTTCTAATGACGATTATAGTGGCCAGACTATGAGCAATCCTATGATACCGAACGAATATAAAAATGTTTATCATGCTGGAGTTTATATTGGAAAACATGTAATAATTGGATGTGGAAGTGTTATATTGCCAGGTTCATATATTGGCGATTCATCAGTTATTGGAGCATTATCTATAGTTAAAGTAAATAGTAGTATTCCTGATTTAGAAATATGGGCAGGTATTCCAGTTAAATATATTAAGCCTAGAGATAAAAATCATTTATTATTAGAAGAAAAATTTATGACTTCTAATATATAAATAAAATGTTACAGTGAAACATATAAAGGAATATGAAGATTTTGTTTATGAATTTAGATCAACTAGATTAATAAGAAATACAGGATCTAAATTTATAAACAAATTTAAAAATAATGTACCAAGTATTAGAGATTTTAATGGAATATCACTTGTTAAAAATCTTATTGATAATTATGAAACACGAAATAAAATAACTAAAGTTTTATTAAAAACAGAAGATAAAGATAAAATAAAAGATTTAAAAGACGATTTAAATGATAATAAAGATGAACATACTAAAATATCTGATAAAATTAAAACTAATACTGAAAAATTATCTTCATCTAATAAAAAAGTATCCGATAAGGATAAAGATAAAATTACAGAAATGAAAAAGAAAATTCAAAAAATACAAGATGAATTTAAAAACATAAAATCTAAAAATAAATAATATATGAAATACTTAACAGAGTTTTTTGATTTCATTAATAACGATATTAATGAAAATGATATGTTATCTGAATATTTAAAGGAAGAATATTTAAATGAAGATTTTAGTTCTGAGTTTTATAATTTAGAAAATATAAATGAATCTAAAAAATTATATGATACTGCTTTATGGAAAGAATATAGAAAAATAAAACCTTTACTAAAAGAAGGAAAACAATATAAAAAAGATACTAAAAGATATTTTGAATTACAAAAGGAATATATGTCAAAAGTATTAGAAGAAGATAAAGTTAATATTAAATATATGTCTGATCTTTTAATTGAAAAACTTAATTTATTAAATGAAGGAAGTAGAGATTATACTCTAAATGAAATGAGAAATAATAAAATTAAATTAATAGATAATTATAAGAAAAAACTTAATAGACAAATTAATAAAGACTTAAAAGAAATGGAAGCGTTTTTTGATAGTAATCCTAAAATTTTATTGGTTTAATTTCCATTTTATATAACTTTCACTATAATTTTTAGCAAGATCAAGAGCAAGATTTTCTATTATTTTTAATTCTTTTAATGAAAGATGTCTCATAAAGAAATCAATATTATTTTTAATTTTTATTTCTTGTGATTTTTCAAAGGTTAATATTTCTGCTTTCATTCTAATTTAGATAATTTACATTCAGCCTCATATAATAAGTCACGAAGCATTTTATTTTATTTTTCTATTTCAATTAATTCTAATTCGACAAGCCCAAATGTTCCCATACAAACTTCATCGTGAATAAGCTCCTTAATTTTTATCGTTTTTGCATTCATATTAATTTTATTCAGTTATTAATCCTTGTTGAATTGCCAGTTTCTTAGCTTCATATAATGGTTTAGATCTATTTTCAGTAGCAAACATTAATCCAGACATATAATCTGGACCATTACTACTATATCTTGCTATTACAGTAGGTTCATTTTCACAAAAATATAAATCGTATTCTTCATACATACCTAAATATTTACAGATATCACAATCATGTTTAAATCTTGGAGTGTTCATTTTATATTTATTCATTTATTCAATATCATTTAAGTTATATCCTGAAAATAAACTAATATATTGAAGAACTGTTGTTCCATTTGCATCGCCAGATCCAGCTTCAGTTCCTTTTGAATCAAAAAAACAAATAGCGTCATCAGGCTTAAGATGAAATGCCATTAATATTCCGGATTCCGAAATATATTTTCCATTAATAGTTGTATTATTATATTCATCAATATATTTTTTATAAGCCTTTCTATTTTCTCTTAATAATTGTTTGAATGCACCTATTTGTAATTCTTTATTTTTTAAAAAATCTTCTTTTGATACTGTTATACCAATTAATTTTAATGTAGATGGAGAAAATTGAAAATAACCCATCATTGTACCATTAGTAATAGTCCATTTATTACCAGATTCCATTTTACCTACATCTAATATAAATTGATCAAAAGTTTTTAATTTTACTTTTTTGATATCAATATAAACAGTATCTTTAATTTGAACTTTTTGAACACTAATAATAGGTTCAACTAATTTTGTGCTTAAAACATAAAGTAATATTACAACAGTTAAAATATAAAATACTTTAAGTAAAAATTTTTTATAACCATATTTAACAAATCTTTTAAATTTACCACTAACAATATCTTTTAATAAAGGATATGCAGCCTGAAGTATAAAATTGAATTGTTCTATTTTATTATCTAAATATCTGTTTGTTGGATAATTGCTATCCTCGGTTTTCTTAAGAGTAGGAATTTTAGTAAATATATTCATTTAAAATATAATTTAAGTAAATATAATAATAAAGTTTTTATAAAAATAATATTTAAAAATGAAACATTCTAGCTAACTCTTCATGACCTATTGCTTCAAATCTAACTGCTGATACGCAATGACTATGGACGCTTGCCATTCCGGCTATTCCAAGTTTCAAATAACCTTTACTATTCTCTTTAAGACATAGATGTTTGCCTAATTTTATTTGAAGATTTTTTACTAACTTTTTATTCATAATTCATCTTTATAATAATTTTATTTAAATCAATTACATTAGTAGTAGCTGCCTGTTCACAAGCATTAGCAGCAAGAGTAGCACTAGAGTAAGAATTATTAACAGCAGCAAGAGTAGCAAAATGAGCAGCAGAACTATAATGTTTGATATTAAAAACAACATTACGAATAGCATAATGAGCACTTTCTATTATTCGATCTTCGCCATTCAACCAATTATCTGCCCATTCATTCCAACGTTCATCTTTGTAAACTTCTTTAACACATAATATACCAAATGTAATTTTTTTTATTAAAGATATTTCAGGTAACTTTAATTCTTTGATTATTGTCATTATAGTACAACCACCTTTTAAACCATGGTCATCAAGATGAGTTCCTTCTGCTTTAACTTCAAATAGTTTAGGCATATTAAACCCAGCATGTATTGGATTTAGTAATACTGCAAGTTCAGGACTATGATAATAATGTAAATATCCTTGACTACAAAGTTGATTTGGCAAACCTGATACAGTTTTCTTTATGCCTAGTTCCCACTGAAAACCCTTATGAGTTTGAAGATTTTGGTTAGTTAATTTATACTTTTTCATTATTTTATAATTCGTTTTTATATTTAGGAACCTTTATAATATCATTATACCATTTTAAATTATCTAAATCTTCATTTTTAAAATTATTTAGCATAATTTCATATTCCAGTCCCGATTCATAATAATTTTGCATAAACCATAAAACACGATCTTCATATGATAATTCTTCTCTTATAAATATAGGATCTTCATGCCTTAATGTGGTAATTAATGGAATTTGATTCTTTAACTTTTTAAATTCTTCTGATAAATATTTACCAAATTCTCTAATCATATTAATCTTTGTAAGAATATGTAAAATAGAATTAATATTAAAATCTTTTGTTAAAATATTCCAAGCAGTTCCTTTTGTTATACATTTATTTACTTTACTTATTTCTTTCCAATCAGTAATATTATTTTGTGCGTTAATTAACATTTCTAATAATTCTTTATTAGTTATTTTTTCTGCAATTTTTTTAGCTAAAATTTTGTTCATAATAATTATACTAAAGGTGATGATACTAATTTGGGAGAATAATCATTTATAAATTCAGATTTAGAAAAATATATTCCAAATAAATCGATAAGTTTATATTGATATTCAATTCCTTTCAATAAATTTTCACTATACATAACCTTTGTAAAAGCAGTAGGCATGGGTAAATCTGTTTCAGATAAAGGTTTTCCTTTTAATAAACAATAGCATCTTGTTAATAATTCCAATAAAATAAAATCTTTATCTAAACTCCAATAATCGCAATATAAACATATCTTCTGTTTCCAAACAGAAGATAAAATTATTTTAAAATCTTCAAATTCAATACAATGTTTATTTATCATACCTATATGTTGTTCAATATACATTTTAGGTATAGATATTATTTCATTATTTTTCTTTTTTATAAGTGCTTGTAAATTTTTTAAAAAATCATTTTCATTCATAAATATAAGGAATGTAATTAAGTAATTTTGTAACTATTCTATTTTTGTATTCTATAGCTTTATTTTTAGATATCACTCTTTCCGCTTCTGTTAAATCCCAATCTGAATCTATTTTAGATATGATAGCATTCATTTTATTTTTTAGAGTTTTTAATCGTTTTTCTGATAATTTATTTAATAAGTTATCAGATAATTCCGTATAGTTTAAATTTGTTTTCATATAAATTTGTACATATAGTTAATACCTTCCCAATAGTGTTCATATCCTTCTTTAACATAAATATCAATAAGTGTTTGTTGTCCTATTTCAGAATATGGATCAGGATTTAAAATTATCGTATCTGCCCCCTTTTCTTTCATTATATTTTGAGCTTTATTTATCAAAAGTTTAAAAATTCCTTTTCTTCTAAATTCAGGATTAACATATAAATTACAAATTATCCATGTATATTTTGTAAGATCATTAAATCCTAAATCTAAATTAGATATTATAGTAGAATCAATAAGTCCAATTCTATTATTTAAATAGTTAGCTTTTAAAAAAATTCCTGTATTTGTGTTATATACATATTCTATTTTAACATCTAAAACATTAAACATATTTAAAAGATTTATACGGTTATTTATTTTAATAGCTAAATTTTAATAATATGGTACAATATAAAAATTAACCGCTAATACCAAGATTCACAGTTTATAATAAATAAGGACTTAAGTGTTTAAAAATACCATGAAATTATATATTTTTTTATCGTCATAAAAGGGATCATTTTCAGTATTAGTTATTATGTCATATATCTCTGGTATCATATCATGTAATGCTAACATATAACTTTGACCTAAACGTAATTCAGTATGAGCATATTCTATAGTTTTTTCTGTTAATTCTATCCACTCTGGATCTGTTAATTTTCCTTTCATTTAACTAAGATTTTAGCATAACTTCCTTTAATTCATCTATTAAATTTAAATGTCTAGTATCAAATGGTTGCCATGCTAATCCCATTTCTTTAAGATCAAAATGTTTAACAATTGTACTATAATCTTTTACACCTTCAGGATGTCCTATTACATAAATGCTATCAGCTAATTCAACTGCTAATTTAAGGTCATGTGTTGAAAAAATAACAGTATTTAATTCATTACTATTTTTAATTAAATTAAAAGATTCTTTAACATTCTCAATATTACCAACGTCTAATCCAGAAAAAGGTTCATCAAAAATCATAAAATATTTTGATGTTAATAATTGTTCAATAATTGCTGTACGCTGACGTTGACCTCCAGATAATTCACAAGGATATTTATCTTTATGATCTATAAGACCCCATTTAGATAATTGTTCATTAATAATTTTAATTTTTTCTTGTTTAGTAGATTTATTTTTCTTTAATGCATATATCATTATTTGCATTACTGTTTTATGTCTAAATAATGTATATTTTTGATCTACAAATCCTACATCTCCTTCTTCTACTTCTTTAGCATCTTCGACATTTTCTGTACTATTATTGGAAATTAATACCTGACCACTAATAGGTTTAACTAACCGTGTTAAAACTTTAAATAAAGTCGATTTTCCTCTGCCTGATCTACCGACTACTGCAATAGTTTGGCCTGTAGCAATATATCCTTCTCTAACAACATCTTTTTCACATAATGTAATATCTTTAAGAATAACTTTATCACCATAACCTGCACTAACTTTATCAATATATAATAGTGTTTGTTTTAATTCGTATTTGTTCATAATTAAGGTGTTTAAAGATTAAAATTTAGAATATCTGAATAACAATTTACGACTTTTAGTTAATAAAAAGTCTATACATAAACCTATAAGTATAATTATAATTTGTACTGCAACTACTCGGCCCTGATTTCCAAGTTTATCAGAATTTTTTATAAGTACACCTAGACCACCACTTGCAATTAAAATACTTTCAACTGTAACTATAGATACCCATGCGATTGCTAAATTAGTTCGTATTGCTTCTATAATATAATCAAATCTTCCTTTAATAATAACTTCCCATAAAATCTCCCATCGTGTACAACCTAACGTTCTAGCATGATCAAATTCTTCACCTGGAATATCTTTTAAAATTCCTAAAATTGAAGTTATAAGAAAAGTAGAAACAAAAACTATTAATACATTAATTTGTATAGCTCTTGCATCACTAACTAATATAGCCATATAAAAAGCTATTCCAGTAAGAGGTAAATATCTAAATTTAGAAATAGTATTAGCTATAGGAGATAATAACGGCAAAGGAGATAAATAACATATTGTTAACGAAATAATAATTGAAAAGAAAATAGATTGTCCAAATAAAGACAATGTACTAAATATATGAACCATTAATCCTTCTCTCCATAAATCAGATACTCCAACTAATACTTGCGATGGAGTAGGAAAAAGATGTGTAGTACTTAATATTGAACTTAATATCCAAACAATAAATATAACAGCTATCCAACCAAATTGTATAATACTTTTTTTGATATTTGTAATCTCTTCAAAGGGTCTTATAATTTTCATAATATAAATTCTATTTTTTAATTTCTTCTAAATCATTTTTATCAGCATAAAATTTAACGAATGGATCCATTTTAAATGATTTTACAAAATCAAATTGGTCTTTTTTAGGAATTTCATCTAAAATATTTCTTATTTGAGAAGTATCATTAATTATAAAACCACCAGTCATAAATTTTTTTCCATCTTTTTCAATTAGAATTAAATTATTTGTTTTATCTATTGCATTTGATATTAATATTGCTTCTTCGTAGCCGTTTGTTGATGGAGTTATATGTAAAATTTTCATACGAATATATTTAAAGTTAATTTGTAAAAGTGTCCTAAATTAGGACACTTTTACAAATTCTTATTTATATTATTTTAAAAGTGTTATTTCACTTCTTCTATTTTTAGCTTTACCATTAGAAGTATTGTTATCTGCTATAGGTTCATTTTGACCTTTACCATCTACTAATTGAAAACGTGATACTGGAATACCTTTGTTCATTAAATAATTTTGTACTGCATTAGCTCTTCCTTTTGATAAAGTTAAGTTAGCATCTGCATTACCAGTATTATCAGTATGACCAATAATTTTAACTTTAGTATTTTCAGCTTGTATTAGTAAATTATAGATAGTTTCTAAATCTTTAGTTGACCCGGATATTGTTGAAGAACCTGTTTCAAAATTAATTGACCAATTACCACTAGCTAATACTTCAGTTTTAGTTTCTGTATAATCTGCTTTCTGAGTAACACCTGCATCAATATCATTAATAGATTTTAAGAAATATAAATTAACAGCATCATCATAAGGTACTACACCTGTCTTAATCATATCATTAAAACCACAAGGATTAAGTTCTACTAAATAAGATGAAATTTGATTATATACTGATTTATATCTATTTACTCCATCAGTAATACCATAGTATTGCATTGCATCTGCATAGTTAAAAACTTTAGAGCCACCAATATTAAAACTAACTCCTCCTTTTTCGCCCTTTTGACCTTTAAATAAATCATACCAATATTTTGGTGTTTCTAAATTATATGTTTTACATACAGCTTGTGATGCAAATACTGCCCACTGATCATATTGTTTAATTTGATTACATGCTATATAAGAATTTTTAAGTATGCCTGTAACAATTTTCTCATGTTGTAAAGCCCATTCTTTGATAACTACAATAGTTGTTGCCATTTGATTATTAAATTCTTTTGTAGAAACAACATCTGTAAATCCAGTAAGAGCATCAAATGCCATTTTATCTCCAGGTGTCCATGTTGTAGCTCCATCAATTTTTTTATCAATTGTTTTACCAGTCAATTTTCCATTTTTAACTTCTTTTAAAGGAACTGTAAAACCACTTAATTGAGATTTAATTAATTCTTTAACAGATGCAATATAATCATCATTTTCAGAAGGAAAGAAATTTACAGCATCAGCATCATAAGTTTTAGGATCCGGATTTACAGGTAATTTATTAGCAAATGCATAATTTAAAGCTACTACCCAATCTCCATCTCCAATTACGGATGATATTAAAGATCCAATCATTAATTTAGGATTATCTTTCCATTCTTTTGGTCCAATTAATTTATCTTCTCCATTAGACATACCGATAGCACCAATTGCTTGTACATGATATTTTCCTTTACCGAATTTATCATCTAATGCTTGTTGTGTTGTTGAAATATAAAATGGAACGCCATCACCCATAATAGATACCGCAAAAGCTCCTTTATCAGATTCTGGATATTCTTTTCCTTTATCATATTCTTCAACAAATTTAATATGCATATTTCTTAATTCTGAAACCCAATCTTGTCTTATAATTTCTAAATTTATACCAGATATTTCCATTAAAGAACCTTTAGTAGGTCTAGGTCCACCATTTGCACTAATCATTCCACTGTTACAATTCCAAGCATATTCTGCGATACGAATTAATGGTTGACTAACTACTGCAGTTGAAGGCTCTTCTGTTGGAACTGCAAGCATTGTACCTGCTGTAATATTATTTATATTATCAGTGTTTAGTTCTAAACCTGCCAGCTGTTTAGATTCATCAACTCTTAATCCAGGAGCAAACCAATATACTCCACCTAAAATTACGACTAAAATAATTGCGACAATAATAGCTTCAAAGCCGGTTGTCAAGTTTTTTGTTCTTAAAATTTTTCCCATTGTTAATAGAATTTAAAATTAATAAATAAAAGTTTAAAATATATCATTAAATCCACCGCTTTTTAATTTATCTTGGTGTGTCAATTGATATTCAGGATTACTGTATTGTTTAGCATCAGGTAACTCATAACTACCAGTTTTGATATCATTAGCTAAAACATCTAAGTTTGCATATAAAGTATCGCTATCTCCATTTAATGCATATTGTGCAGTTAATGAATCAATATCATTAAGATTTCCGGATGTTATAGCAATATCTTGTGCAATAGTAGAAGTAACTACATCTAATGCATATTCAAGTTCCCATGTTTTAGTAAACATCATAGCAGATTTAGCACTTTCAGTAGCTTGTCGGGATTTTTGTGCAAAGTCATAATCTTTTTTCAAAATTTCAATAGTTGCATCAAAATCAGATACTTTAATATCCATTGTTGTTTCAACCATTATAAGTTTATGACTAAATTTTTTCATAATATTAGCTCTTGTTCCATATTTTTGAATAAATTCAGTTTCTTGTGTAAGCTTATTACTTATACGAGCACTATCAGATAATAATTTACGAAATTCTGAATCAGTATTAACATATTCATCAGTTCCTTTTGCTGCAGGACCTCCGGTTTTTACCATATCATCTAATTGATCTTTTAATTTTTGTGCTTTTGCTTGTATAGATACAACATCTGTTTGTAATTTTTTAGCTGTCTTCTCGGACTTATCAGCTTCTATTTCCATTTCATTTTTTAAATTCAAAATCTTTCCTTTTGCTTGTTGAAATTTTTGTTTATTTTGATACATTAAATCTCTTTGATGATATAATTCTGCAAATGGATCGTGTTTTATAATTGCTTTATGCAAATTTCGAGTTAATACTCTTATTCCTTTAAGAATAACTGGCATTGCAATTATAAGTCCAAGTAATAATATTCCTGTTGTTGCTACAGCAAGAAATTGACCGATTGCTTGAAAAACTACAGGCAATACATATACCCATAAACCATAACCAACAGCTCCTGCTGCTGCTAATTTAATAAAGAAATTTAATCCTTTTTCTCCTTTTCTCCAACTTGTTATATTTTTAGATATATCGCTATCTTCAAAATGTTTAAAAATTGGTAAACTTTTTAAATTGCTATTGTCCATAATTCTATTTTAAATTGTTAATAATTCCATTTTTAACTTTAGTTATTGATCCCAATATTACATCTTTAGCGTGATCATTTGCCATTAATTTACAATCAATTTCAGTTAATTGAGTTGAATATTTAGAATCAATTTGTGATAATAAACTTTCTTTTGACTGTATTTGATTTTTAATACTTTCTAATTGCATTTTTAAATTATCTAATTCTGCAACTAAATTTTTATTTTCATTTTCTTTTTGATTAGTTACTTCATTTCTTTTTGTTTGACCTTTATCAACATAAGTTTTATATACTTTATTAATTTCAGTTATATAAAAATCTGATTGTGATAATAATGATTCTTTAGAAACTGTTTTATCAATTCCTTTAGCCATCATTAAAGCCATATTATAGATTTGTGGATTATCAATACCTGCACTAATAATAGATTGATAATATTCGAAAAAATCATATCCTGTCATATTTAATCCTTCAAATCCTTGCTCATACATCTTCATTACTGAATCAATATGAGGTTGACATACAGGATTAACTTCAGTTAGATTAGTATTTATAACAATTTTTTCAATATTAACAGTATTAGGAAAAGTAGTTTTTTGTTGTGTATTAGCAGTATTTGGAAAAGTAGAAGTACTTTTATTTGGTTCAATTTTTTTAGATTGTTCCTCTACTTTATCATTAACGAAAAAAAGATCTTTAAAACCCATATTACTATTTTTAAAATTTATAATGTTGAGCACGTTTAAACTTAAAACATTTATCATCTATATCTAAATGATATTCTAATTGATCTAATGAATTTATAAAATTATTAGATATAAAAGTATTAGATAATCTTGCAATAATATAATCTTTTTTAACATTAAGAGTATAAAATTTATCGCATCCTATAAGAAAATCTAAAAATTCTTTTTCTATATGTTCTATTTTTTCAGCCATAATATAAATTTAGCGATTAATATTCCAACAACAATAAATATAGCAGCAAGTATAAACATCGAAATACCTATAACAAATTTAAAGATAGTCATTCCAATTATATATGCGCATATAATAATAATAATTATTACTACCGAATATAAAATTAATTTTATTTTATTTTTTATCATCTTATCTTTTATTAATCGGTTTCTGACGTATCCTAATTATTTTAATTATTGGTAAATATAATAAAAAAGTTTTTAATTAAAATTTAAAGTTTAATTTATTTCCAGTCGGCATTTGGCTTATTAAATTCTTCACTATAATCAGGATCGGGATGAGCTATTTGATCTTTATATTCTTCTTTTAATTTATCTTGTTGTTCTAATAAAGCATTCCAATTATACATTACACCTGATCGTTCTTTTATACCAACTTCTGTATAATTAAAATGATCTTTAGATAAAAAATCATTATGCTTAATTTTATTAATGATAGCTTTGCCTCCAGCAAAATCGTCTTCTCCTCTATATACATAACATGCGCCTGGAACATAAATTTCTTGTCCTTCTATTGGTTCAATTTTTTTATTTTTCATAATCTAATATTTCTTTTAAATTAATTTTTATACCTTCTTTTTGACCATTTAGATGTTCGACGTATAAATTATTACTGTCTAACAGTAATTTGTTATAAATTTAATAATTAAAATAAATATAATAATAAAGATTTTAATTTAAAAATATTACTAAATTTTATATAAAACTATAAAGGCTTAATGATATATAAATAAATTAATATTTTAAACAATGGAAGATTTTAAGTTACTAAAACTGTCAAGAGCGTGTAAAGAGTTTAATGTTACTAGACAGACTTTATATAATTGGAAGGAAAAGGGTGTGTTGAATTTTGTAAAAATCGGTGGTTTGAATTTTATAAAAGAAGAAGATATAAAAGCATTAATTAATAAATAATTGAAGACAATTAAGTTGTCATATAAAACTTATAAAGATAGATTAAGTAGAATAGGTTTTGATTTTTTAAAAACACTTTTTGAGAAATTTACATGTGAGATAGAAGTTATATCTGAAGTAGGTTCTGCTAAACTTGATTCTGAAGAAATTTTTGAGGAAATAGTTCATTTACTTCATTGTTATAGTATGAAATTGTACTCAAGCAGACGTAATAAAAATATAGAAGACATATGCAAAGTGGAGAACTAACTCAAGTAGAGAAACATATACTTACTTCATCTGAACTTTATGACTTAACATTTAAAGCAAAAAATCTTTATAATGCTGCTTTATGGATCATAAGACAATCGTTCTGCAAAACTAAAGAATTAAGACACGAGTCTAAAATGATCTTCTATAACGAACTTTACACTTTGATGAAAGATCATGAAGCATATAAAGCATTACCTGCTGTGGCTGCTTAACAAATCTTAAGAACTCTAGACAAGAACTTCAAATCTTATTTCATGTTCATTAAAGATTGGAAGAAAAATCCATCTAAATATTTAGGTATGCCAAAGCTTCCTAACTACATGAAGAAAGATGGTCATGCAACTTTTGCAATTCCAGGACAAACTTTTAGAACATTAAAAAATGGATTAACAATACCAAAAACTAAAGAAAAGTCATCTAACATAAAAACTAAAGTAACTAAAGAAAAATTAAAAGAAGTAAGAATCATACCACTTTCACAAAAAAATAAAGTAAAAGTAGAAGTAATATATTCTAAAGAAAAACAAAATCTTAATTTAAATAAAGAAAATGCAATAGGAATTGACATTGGTGTAAATAACTTAATGGCTATAACTTCAAATCAGATAGATCCTCTAGTATGTCTAATAAATGGTAGACCATTAAAGTCAATAAATCAATATTTTAACAAAAAATCTACAAAACTTAAGTCAGCTTTAGAAAAATGTCAAGGAAGAAAAACATCAAGAAAACTTGAGAAATTAAATCAAAAAAGACAAAACAAAATTGATGATTATCTTCATAAAGCAAGTAAGAAAGTTATTGATTTATGTAAAGAAAATAACATCGGGACTATAGTTATAGGTCATAATAAAGAATGGAAGCAAGAATGCAACTTAGGAAAAGTTAACAACCAAAACTTTATTCAGTTGCCTTTCAATAAGTTAATTGGTATGATAACTTACAAAGCAGATTTAATTTCTAATGATGTTAAAGTTTCTGAAGAGTCTTACACAAGTAAAATTGATCATCTTGCTAATGAAGAAATGAAAAAACAAGAAACGTATAAAGGCAAAAGAATAAAGAGAGGATTGTTCTTAAGCAGCATTTGTAAAGTACTTAATGCAGACACAAATGGAAGCATCGGTATCTTAAGAAAAAAGAAAGCAGTTTCTAAAGAGTGGCTTGCCACTGTAGGAAATAGAGGTTGTGTGTATCAGCCATTTAAAATAAGTTTATAATTTAAGTAGAACTAAAATAATAGTTTGAATATAAATTTAAAACAAATTTTAATAAAGTTTAACAAAAACGATACATAATATTTTCATAATTATCTGTTATACCAAATTATTGTATCAAATTCTTTTCTAATATTTCCTTTTTTAATATCAGATGGATAAATTTCAATATTAGTTTCTTGATTATCTTTTACGTAATGTCCATATCCGTCATAATTTATAAATCCACCACCTTTACAACAACCTATAAATTTTTTAAGAGACATAACATCACCATATGTTGGAAGTTCAGATAATTCAATAGGTCTATTCATGCGTTCAACAATACTTAATTTTCTTAATTCTATTAAAGCATCTCCACATGCAGCATCTTTTTGTTTATTATATTCTTCGAAATTTTTTAACATATCATTTGGTGCTGCTATATTTAAATTAGCTCCAAACCAATATGAATCAAATTCTTGAATTAACACATCACATTTATCATCTAATTCTTCAATGTGTTCTTTAAGTTTTTTGTATTCTTCTATTTCCATTTTTATTTTAATTCTTCTATTGTAAAATATTTTTCATCTAATAAATAATCTCTTAGTTTCATTAATTCTTTTTTATCCCAAGGTTCATTTTGTTTTTTAAAATGTAATAAACTAAAATTAATAAAATTATCGTCAAATTTATAATTACATTGTTTTTCTACATTATCTATAGTATCTATTAAAAATTTCATATGACCATACGATATCATATATTTTAGTCTTGTAAAAATAGCAGTTTTAGCAGAACCTATATTTTTATATACTTGTGCTCCACCTATATCGAAACGTCTACCTTTTCTATCTTTAATGATATACATTGGAACTCTTCCATACATCATAAGTTCTACTAAATCATTTAAGAAAATTTTATTTTTTTCTTCTAATAGTTTATGTTTCATTACTTTATTATTTTATTAATAAGTTTTAAATTTTTACAAATTTTATAATTTAAACCATTCATTTTTAATACTTTAATATCAATATCGCTTAAATAAAAAGCTCTAAATGCCATAATGAAATATATCAAAATTAAAAATTGTCCAGTTATACTTAATATTATAACAGCAATAATCCAACCAATCAGTGGCATAATTGATATAATTGATCCTAAATAAGAATTAGCACTATATGATATTTGCATATTATATGTAGTTAGTGTATTTCCCTCTATTTTTAAGAAACATAAATTTTTAATTTTAATATCATTTGCTAAAAATATGAATAATAAATGCATGCACTCATGAAATATAAAAGCTGGAATTTCATAAATAGCTCTAATTATTTCAAGTGTTACCACTATTCTAGTTCTAATATCAACGCCTGATTTTATAAATAATATAAGTTCTTTTAATTTAGTCATGATAATTAAACCCTCTTATACAAGATGCACAATTTGAAATAAATGTATTATAAAAAACTTTATTAAATTCTTTAAATCGTTCGTTGAATCCTCCATTTAAATGATTTTTAATGTTATCGTAATCCCATACTCCAAATCCACATTTATATATTTTTCCTAATTCATCTATAAGAAAACTATATTTACGATCAGGTTTATGACAATAGCAAGAAAACGATGAATAAACATTATATTCAAATTTTGCTCTACCAATAGGAACAATAGATTCATCATTGACAATATTTTCGTCATCTATATAATAAATAATATTATGATCAGTTAAAATATGTTGAGCATCTTCTATATATCTATTTGTATGAAATTTATCATTAGATAATGCAAGGTGAATATTTTTAAACTGTGAAATAAATTCAGCGAAAGATTTATCATGTTTAACCCAATCGGAATTAGTTACAATTCTTGTATGTTTTACAGTTGGAATTAATTCAGATAAAATTTCTTTATAGCTTGGATTACAAAATATTTCACCACCCATTAAATTAATTTTAGTGATTGATTGATTATTTTTTATGAATATTGCAATATTTTTAGCAGTTTCTATAGTCATCATATCATTGCTAATAGGTGAACAACTAAAACAACAATGATTACAACTCTGTGTACATTTAGTTGTTATTCTTATAGTAGCAGAAAGACCGGCTCTTTTAGGACATTCATCTTTTAATTTACATATTTCACAATTACATTCACATTCATCATGTTCTGATTTACATTTACATTCTAAACAAATATCACAAGGTTTAAAGTTACTCATAATAATTCTTTTAAAGATTCAATATCATTTATAAATAAAGATATTTCATATTTATTTAAAATAATATTATTTTTTATTTTTTTCTTTCATATATTCCTTTAAATGTTTATGCCTTTTTAACCATTCAGGAGTATCTTCTTCTAACATATTATCTTTATGCTCTTCACAATACCATTTATCATTAATATCTTGTGTATAGCATGTTGGTTTATCACATATACAACACTTAGTTGTAGGATCAAATGCTTTTGAATTAAAAAGATTACAATGTTTACAAATACCAGCACCGTTTCTATAATGTCTTCTTTCAAATTCATGATTAGTGCAAGACTTTATTTTAATAAATTCATTCCATGCTTGTTCTTCGGCTTCTTCAATAGATGACCCTTCTCCTCTTATAAATGTTGATGGATCATTTGGAAATGCTTCAAAAAATGCGGTGATATAAGATTTTTTATCAGCTACAGCTTTTCCTAATTCAGTTAAAGGATCTTCTGATGTTATTGTTTTTTCAAATGATCCACTTGCTAAAACTATTCCATGACCTCCACATTGTACTCCACAATCTTCAGGCCAATCTTTTTTACAATCGTATTCTTTTCCAAATGATCTTCTTGCTTTTTTCATAATATTCCTAATTCTATAAGTATTGAACTAAATCCATGTTCGCAATGTCCATCAGGTTCTATTCTACAACCATCACTACATACAGAAGGAACTACAGATTGCATTATATATAATTCCATTAATTCATGAGTAGTTTCTACACCTTCGTTTAAAGCCACTTGTTCTATTGCTAATTTTTTCGACATATTTTAAATTTTTTCTTCTAATTCTCGATGTATAAATCTAGTTACTCCTATAAATTCTTCAAGATCATCTAAGTCTTCTCCAAATATTAAAAAGCCATGATTCTTTAAATTTATACAAAATAATCCAAGTTCAAGTTCGATATCTTCAAGCCAAGGTCCTATAATTTCAAATACTGCATCAACTTCGCGTAAATCACCACATGGATAATATTGTTTAGTCATCCATGCACCTTCTATATATGCATGACCATGAATAATATATCTCATTGATGGAAATCTTTTATAAAGTTCTATTTGAACAGGAGTATCCACACTTGGCTTTAAATTGCTATCAGTATATAAAATTTCATTATTACCTTCATAAGCATATACAAAATCTTCAGGCTTAATAAAATCTTTAGGCATATTTCGTCCAGATACTAAAATTCCATCATCTAACTTTTTAGAAGGAAATGTAAATGAACATCTAGTAGAAGCATTTCCAAAATATCTTCCACCTCTTTCTTTTTCTATTTTTTGAGCTACTATTTTTACTATATCACAAAATTTTTGTTCAGGTTTTAAATCTTGATTAAGAAATTTTAGTTTTTCTTGGTCTGATACACTATCAAGCCAATCTACAACATCTCTATTTGGTTTTTTAGTATGAAACCAATGATGCATTTGTTCCTTAAGATTTAATAATTTTGTATTTTTTCTTATAGAATTTTTTGTCCATTCAATTAATTTTAGAATTGCCTGTACAAGATCATTTAAATCTGATGTATCAACCCATAAATTTCCTAATGCATCAATAAGTTTAAATGCAAATCCATATTTACTCAAATGAATAGTTATAACAGCATTTGCATTCATTTTAAATATTCTGGTTACTGCATCTGCTATAGTTCTTTCATCATTGATAACTTTAGAACAAATTAATATAGAACCTTTTTTCTTTTTAGGATAATCTTTAGCAACTTCATTATTAATATTAGGCATCCAAATTATAAAATCATAATCAGGAACAAGATTTAAAGCATTTTGTAAATCATCTAAACTTCCACCGTTAACTTTATGTGTTACTAAAAGGTCAGATAATTTATTAACAATTGAAGATTCTCTAGCATCACCAAAATTACCACCAACAATTAATTTTTTCATTTATAATATTCCTTTATCTTTTATACGTTCTGCAGCTACAACACTTATTAACCAATTTAATTGCATGCTTTTTATATTATATTTAATACAAAAATCATCTCCAAATTCTTTTTGAAAATGATATAAATCACTATATTTTCTTATTTCATCAAGAATAGTAATTACTTCTCCTAATGTAATTCCATTTTTTATAAATTTAGAATCTTTAGTTAATGAAATTGGATTAAATTTACCTGCATATAAATTAAATTTATTTTTAATAGCATCTTCTTCTAATTCCTTTAATTTAATTAAACCATCTTCAGTTATTTCTCTTAAGTGTGCAATACCTAATTTTGTTAATGATCCATGAGGTGTTGCGAAAAATGGAATTGAAAACATTTTTTCCCCATTAAATTGTCCCCATGAACCATCGGGACTTTCACCAACTATTCTTCCAATTACTTCACCCCACATACAAGGATATCCAAGTTCGTATTTTTTAATACTATCTTTTTTAATATCTATAAATCCAATTAAAGCCAATATATCCATCATAATTTAAAATTTTGAATTAGTTTTAATTGTTCTTCTGTAATAACTATTGCATTTCCGAAATGTTGTTCAATTTCTGCAACTGATTCATCTAATTTATATTCAATATAATCATCAAAATCTTCAAATTCATCTATATCAAATTCTTCATCTTCAATTGAAAATGTAAATTTTTCAATAGGACTTATATTATTATTTTTAACATTTTCCGGATATACTGATATCATATAAAACACTTTTACCATATAATAAATATTTTAAATAAAGGTAAATATAATAATTTAGATTCATAAATAAAAAAGGGAATCTTTATTCAAAATTCCCTTTAACTTTTTATTTTTACATAAAAGAAGATTGTGTTTCTTCTTTATCTATATTTTTATTTTTAATAATACTATTTATAATTTTTTTTTCTTCTAATTCTCTATTAGATTTTTTTCTAATACCATCAAAAGTTTGATATGGTGATACATCATCTCTTACTTTTCTATCTTTAGGATATTTATAATCTACATCTTTATGTGCATTAGAACTTCCACCTAATTTATCATCCCAAAACTTTTTAAAATCACTAAGGTTAGAATTAAAATATCTTATTTTACTTAAAATATCTTTATTTTCTAATCTAACATTTTCGTCTCCTTCTACTCTAAATTCTTCATATAATTTTTCAGTCTCTATTGCAGATAGACTATCTATAATCGACAATATGCGATTATAATCATTAAACTCAATTAGATTTTCCATATATTATTTTTAAAACTTTTTTATTATATTTACCCTTATTTAATTATATATTTATGGAAATTAAATTAACCAACGAAGAATCAGAAGAATATTTCTATAACGCATTAAGTAATGGCGGATTATCACTTTTAGAAAATTCTGGTATTATTTTATCTTACGATAAAGATCAATATAAATTAGCAGCAGAGAAATTAACAGATTCATGTTTTGAAGATGTTTTAATGCAAATTTTAATAGATGGAAATAAATTATCTTTTATTGATTTAGAAGGTGATGGAGAATATTCAAGAGAAGTAACATTAGAACTTGTGCATCAAAGAGTCAATAAAATGCCTCAAAAACATTTATTAGATTTAGTACAAGAAAATGATGATGCAATAACAGCAGATGTTTTGTTGCAAAGTGTTTTATACGACGGTGAAATAATATTTGGATAAAATGAAAAGAATTATTTTAGTAGATGATAATCATTATAAAGGCTGGGATGTTTTATTTAAACATATAATTAAAGACATTTATGGTGATTTAGTAGAATATAGTTATGTTGATTTTTTAAATAAAACAGAAAGTCAAATACATGTTGAATTAGATAAATTATTTAGAAGTGCAAATGAAGATACAATATTTATTTTAGATAATCAACTTGGACTATCTTTAACTGGATTAGATTATTTAAAACTTTATAAAATTAATGCTATATTAAATACTGCTGATAGTATTGGATTTGAAGCAGCTAAAAATGGAGCTTTATTTTATATGATGAAAGATAATCCTTCTAATCCAATGAGTAATGAAGAATTAAAAAATATGATGATTTTATTTCATAAAACTATAATTAAACATTTTAGATTTATTCCAGAATTAATATGGCTAGTTTACAATAAATTAAATTAAGTATTATGAAAATGTATATACCTGAAATAGGAAATAAAATTCAATTATTAAATGATTGGAGTTTTAATCTTTATCCTGAACGAAGAAATGATTCTTTAATTGATTTATTAAATAAAAAATTTTCATATAATTGGTTATATGAAGAAGTTGATGGTGAATCGAAAGCTGTTTATGTATTAATTGAATCTACTTTAGCAGATGATATTTATAATAAAATATGGCGTATTAAAAATCCCGATTTTCATGATGAAAGAATTAAATTATTTAAAATAGCTCAAAACGATGGATATGTGTTTAAATATTTATTAAGTACTATACATAAAGATTCTATTTTAACTATAGATAGAGTTTATATAAGAAAAGGAGCATCAGATTATAGTTCAATATCTTTTAGACTAGATAAAAAAGTATAATTGATATAAATTATCAAACAAAACAAACATTTCAAACAATAAAATCATCTAATTTTGCCCAAAATTAGATGATGTTAATAAAATAGAATTTAGTTTAATTAATTAAAAATATTATTATGATGACGTCTTATTATTCAGAACAAGAACTTCAAAATTATATTAGTGTAAAAGATAAAGATCTTAATACTTTATTTCAAGAATTACGAAAATTAATTCCAGATAGATATTATTTAAGAGAATCTAGTGTAACTCTTAAAAATTTCTTTAGAGTTAAAAAGAAAGAACTTACTTTTTATAGCCTATTATTTAGATATGGAAATGATAATGATTTTGAATGTCAAAATATAAATTTTGAAGTTACAGGTTCAAAATCTTCAATAAATATTAGTGTTGAAAAATCATACATTATGTCAATGTTTTACGGTCTAATAAACGGTTATAGTCACGCAATAAATAAAAATAAACAAAAAGTAAACATTAAGCAATATCTTCATAAAAATATTAAGCAAGAAAAAGAATTAAAACGAAATATTTATGAAAACATTATTGTCGAATAACGATATAAAAAATTTAAACGATTTAGGATTTAAATTAAATATAACATCTAATTCAATAAAATATTTTATTTATAAAGTAAGATATAATTATTTTATTGAATTAGATGTGCATGAAACAGAATCATCGATTTTAATAAAGGTTTCAAACAGATATGAAGATAAAAATTTTACCATATTTAATGGCACTTTTCAATCTATTGATTCATTAAAATATGTTTTATCAATAAGTAATATTGAAGATTGTGAATTAAAACAAAAATGTATAACAAGTATTAAATACTAGAATGAAAACATATTTTTTACAAAACATTACAAAAAAATGGAATAAAATCTCAAATAAATATGGTAATGATCCTTTATTTGTTACTGCTATATTTTTTCCATTAGTTATCGTAGCATCTATATCATTTATGATAAGTATATTTTATAGTCATAGATTTTTCTGTGACTTTTTTGGCTGGCATAGAAGTAAAGATATTCTTATTAATAATTCTACTAAAACAGGTCACTGTGCTAGATGTGGAATGCAAAATTTAACAAAAGATTCAAACAATAATTGGTATTAAACATGGAAGATTATCATTTAAAAAATAAAAAAATACTTACTATTGCTAAAAATATTTTTGGCGATATAGTTAAAAATGCTTATATAGCTTATTTTGATAAAGATTTAATTTCAGGATTGGTTTCATCTTATAAAAAATTAAAAGATGATAGTATATTATTACCTTACGATAGTGATGATATTGTATTAGAATTTAGTAATGGAAATTTAGTTAAATTTTCTAATTCTGAATGGGCTAGTATATCTAAAATTGAAACATTAAATATAATTTAAATGGACGAAACACCAATTTCAGTTTTATTAAAACAGATTAAATTTTATAATCAATTTATCAATTCGCTTACAACAAAAGAAGGTATTGATGAAAATGCTTCTCAAAAGAAGTTAAATAAATTGATAAAAGAATGTAAAATAAAAATAAAAGAGTTTAAAAGAGCAATTAAAATTTTAAAAGAATATGAAATTAAAAGTTGAATTTAACGATGCTATTAAAGGTAATTTATCAGCTAAAAAACTTTTTATTATAACGTTAGTTGACGAAGAAGATACATCTAATACTTTATGGTTAGCAAATGATGAAAATGAATTACACGATCTTGCAAAACAAAATATCGATGATGGAATTTTCGGAACAAAAGAAGAATTTAATAAAGCCTTTAAAGAAGACTGGGGAAGAATTATTTTATATAAAGAAATAGGAAGTATTTGTTAATTTTCTTTTTCTAAGAGAGCATAGTATTCTTTACAATGATCACATTGTATTTTACATTTAGACTGTCCTTCTATATCGCATTGGCAATAAAATTTTCTATTTATTCCTAAAATACAAAATTTAAATTCTTGTAAATTATTTTTAATTAAAAAATATCTATAAGATATTTCTTCTAACACTATTTTAAAATAATTTTGTTTTTTATCCATTTTTACACCAATAAAATCCAGGAAAATACGATTCTTCCGTTTCATAATTCCAATCATCATCCCAATAATAGTATTCACTACATATTGGACAATTTCCATTATCATAATCTTCAACCAAAAATTTATGTTTACAGTTAGGACATTCTATTTCATTCATAATCAAATGGACATTACAACATAACCTTCTTCTATTCCAAATTGACCACCTTCTAAAATATAATTAACAGTTCTAGCCATCATTCTTCCTGTATATTGTTCACCATTCCATTCTTTTAAAATAAGTGTATCTCCATTTTGAAAATTACGATCATTCTTTCTTACTTCAAATGTTTTATGACACATAAACATTTCCTGAAAATATTTAGAAGTAGTTTTTAATTCGTGTATCATGTTATATTTTATTTTGTTCTCTTATATTTTGTTCAAGTTCAAGCATTCCTGAAAAACAATCTCTTATATATGAATGTAATTTACCTAATTCATATCCATATACAACATCATCTTTCTCTCCGTTACATAAATCTCTAATTGTATCGCCATGCATTTCAAACATTCGTCTATAATGCTCTATCTGCTCGAATTGATCATTTGTTATATATATTTTAGTTTCTTTCTTTTTACTTTTATTTTTCATATATTTTCAAATTTTGTTAATTTTTAAAATAAAATAGTCAGAGGTTTCAGGTATTTCTCCTTAATAATAGACATTTGCAACTGCTATTAAATGTACTTGACTATTTTATTATTTAAAAATAACTATTGGATTATTATTACGCCGTACGGGAAATGTAGAGCTTTCGGCACTCTCCTGGAATCATTTTCAGATCTCGCCACTAATAATAGTTTATTTCCACTCCAATAGTTATTCAGTTTCGCCCCCTGTATAGATAGTTTATACTCTATCAGATGCCCATGGTCAGCCATAGCTCTTTTTGATTATATCTAAATTGTTAGAAAGGGAGCCACCTCTATTTATCTTTTAAAAATTTTTCTAATAAATCTAACATTTCTTCAATTGACCAATTTTTATTTATAAATTTATAACTTCCGTCTTCAGTATCTTCAAATGCAGGATAAATATAATACTTATGAATAACTGACACATGATCTTTAGGCTGTATATTAACGCAATAACCTGTATCTTTACAAAGAGCTTCAATTTTTTTATCTAGTTCTTTACATTTTTTTCGGCTTTCGGCTTTTTGCCAAAAATTTATAAATGGAATATATTTACCTTCTTCCCATAAAGGATAAGTAATAAAATTTTCAGATATAAATGGAATTAATTTTTCAATTTGTTTATGTATTTTATTTTGTGCATTTGAATTTTTAATTAAATCATCTTTAATTTCACCTAAATCTTCAAATATATGATTAGGTAAATTTGAATAATTATTTTTTAAATATTCAATTACACTAATTAAATTTGTTCTTTCATTTTTCATTTCATTTTTCATTTAAAAAGTTATCATAAATTTCTAAATATTTTTCACTAACACCTTCTATACTATACGGCAAAAAACTTTTATCATATTTTTTCCAATGATTCCAATATTTTTTAACTTGTTCTTCTAATTTAATATCTTTATCATTAACTTTTCTATGTAAAGACGTGAAAATTATTCCTGACATATCATCAGCGTGAACAATCCCAATAGTATTAAAATATTTATGTAAATTACTTTCTTTATTCCATAATCCCTAATTATTTCTAATAGCTGTTCCAAAACCATGATGAATAGTTGAAATAGCATCTGTTTCATTGTTTTCAGCAAATCTTTTTAATTCAGTTATATCTGTATTTTTTATTAAAGCGTCTAAACTTTCTTCTAAATTTTTAGGTTTAATTTCTTTCATAATATGTTCTTTAATTTTTCATTTCGTATACAGTTTATATTATCACATTGATGTTTTCCTGGTCTAACTAAAGTTAATTTTTCTCCACAATCTCCACATGCATAAATTAATTCTAGTTCTGAATCAGCATTAATTATCGTAATTTCTTTTAATAAGTTTTTATTTCTTTGTAAATCTTCTTCTAATCTTTTAATATATGTAGTCATCCTATCAATTATATAATTAATTAGTAAATTATCATTTATTAAATTTTTATCAGATGTTGGATATGCAAAATGAAATTTATTACTATATTTATTGATATAGTAATAAATTTCATTTGAGCATTTTATAATTTTAGTTCCACCGTCTCTTATAGTATCGATAAAGGTTACACTAAAAAATTTACCACCTTTTATTACATATTTTTTAATTAATTCTTCTTCCATAATTATCTATCTACTTCTATTATAGCATCCGGATGTTCTATACATGCATTTAAATATTTTTCAATCCATGGAACGAAATGAATATATAATCCCCATCCATTAGATGCATTAAATTGTTCATAAAATTCAGGTCTAGTTTTCATATCTTCTAAACCATTAGTAAGAGGTTCTATTAATTCGCTAGCTTTGGTTATATTAATTTCTTCAGGCCTCCATAAATGATAATATATTCCAGCCTCAGCTGCCATTTTTCCTAAATTATGTGTAATGTTTTGACCAAAATATATTTCATAATCTTCATATACACTATGACAATGATCACATTCTTTTTTAACTTTTTCTTTACTCTTTAAACTTACATCTAAACTCATAAAATATTTTTAATTATACAATAATTCAGTAAGATTATATTCTAATTTATTTCTTTTTTCTAAATCTTTAATAGCTTGTTCAAATCTTTCAGCTGTTAATTCTTTTAAAGATGAAATCATAAACCTTTGTGTTATAGTAGTAAATACTTCATAACTACCATCGTTATATTTTCTTATATTGATTCCATCTTTAATATACTCTGTTATTTCTTCATTCATTATTTGTCCTTTCTTTTTCTTTCTTTTTTTTGTATTGTTCAAATTGTAATGCATCAAATAAATATTCAACACCAAACCATCCGTATAAATCTCTTAATTTATAATTAAATTTATGAAACTTTAATATTTCATCAATAGTTAATTCAGGTAAATCTCTTTCAATACATCCTTTAAATGAATCAAATCTTGATTTAAAAGATTCATATTCTCCAACTCCTGATATTAAATATCCATCTCTAGTTTTTCTTATTAAATTTACAAAATCTTCTAAAGACTCTAAATTATCAAAATATTTATTATCCATATTAATATGTTATTTTTCCTAAATTAATTAACTCATCTAAAATATTATCTAAGTATAAATCTAAATGTTCTTTAATTCGTTCTTTTAAATAAAAATTTTGTTCTTCAAGATTTGCATTATTCCAATTATCTTCATTTACATCTACTTTTATTATTAGTTCATTAAATTTAACTTTTATTTTAAGTTCTTTTTCCATTTTTTAAATAAGTTTTTTGATATTTTCGTAATTTAATTTTAGATTTAGTACCATCTGCATTAATAACTAAGCAATATTTTTCTATAAAATATACAATATTAGATTTACATTTTTCAAATTCTGTCATTATATTATTATTAAAGGTATATTTTCATTTAATTTTGATGCGTCATATCCTATATTAGTTGAATCATTACCAGTTACACATTTTATAGGTCTTTCATGAAATAAATACACTGATTTAACTGCAGCTGCTATTAAAAAATATTCTCGCTCAGATAATGTTTCTTTTAAATTTATAAAATCTGTATTAATCATTAATTGATAATTTTTATCAGATTTAATATCGTAACCTATTAAAATGCAATGATGTAATTTACCTTTATATTTATTAAACCATTCATCATAAGATAATGAATTTTCCAATAGATATTTTTTAGCAATATCTGCATTATATTTTTTCATTTCTTCTAATGTAATTCCTTTTATGTAAAATTTACCAACTCCATCAAATGAATATTCTAAACCACCATTCCATATAACTTCATAAAATACTTCATCTTTATTATGTCCTATTGTTCCATATATTTTATCTGATTGCATATTAACGAAAGCATCAGTAACTTTCTTCATATATGATTCATATTCAATTTGAAATTCATTTTTCATTTTTAAAAATTAATTTAAATTAAAAAATTTATTATCATCTTTTGAATCATAAAATGTTCTACTATCTATACCTGTATATTTTTTAATTATTTCGTAAAGTTCATTTCCTAATGCAGTAGCTTTATCTTCATCGATAAGATTATTATGATAAGCAATATTAAAAAGTGTATGTCTAAATAATACTGTAGCATTCATTAATGCATCATCTTTATATTTATCAGGAACTATTCCAACTTCCTCTGTTTTTACTTCAAATCCTAATATAATATCTGCCCAAGTATCTAAACTGTCTTGGAATTCTTTCTGTATTTCTTTAATTTGTTCTTTCATTATTTTTAAGTTAAATTATTGTCCCTTCTTTATATGCTTTATCTAAATATTCGTCATATATTTCTAATAAATATTTCTTTACTTTTCCTATTAATTCTATTTTTTTTATTTCAGACAATTTTTCTATTTCTTCCATAATCTAAGTTTTTTAGAATTTATAAACTGTGTTTTTTTATGTTCTAAATATTGAATATCTGTTATCATATCATGTATTGCACTATCATCTTTAAAACGAGTATAACAATAAATTATAAATGCATCTTTTGCAAGTTCAATTTGTTTATTTAATCTTTCCATTTATTTTAATTTGTAAAGTATTCATTACAATGTTTACATTTATAATGTGTTAATTCAATTCCTTTCATTTCTTCAGTGCATACTGGACAATTAGTTATTCTTTTTGGATATGAATTCAAAATATTATTACAATTAATAAGCATTTCAGCTAATTTCTTTTTAGACAATTTCATATACATTGTCATTTTTTCTTCTTGTGTTTGTTCTATTGTTTGTAGCATATTTTTATTTATTATTTTTATTCATCCAAAATCAATTACACCATCAGGATATTTTTCCCAAAATTCTTTTAATCTTTTATATGAATTATATTTTAATTTTTTTTCTTCTTCATCACTATCAAATATTGTATTTTTAAATGATACAAGATCTTTATTATCTTCTAACCATTTAAAACATTCTATTTTAGAATAAATAACATCTAATGTATATTCGCCATTGGAAACTTCTCTTTTTGATGTTCTAAATAAATCATGATATTCAGTTTTATTTAAAGTTTCAATTTCAGAAATTCTTTGATCAATTTGAAATATTTCTATATCATCTAAATATGTTTCAAAATTTTCGCATTTATCCAATTTATCATAAAGTTCTTTATACTCTTCGTATAATACTTTATCTTTATAAAACCGAGTGTGTAATCCCATAATATTAGTCTATATCAGGTATTATATCATATCTTCCATTAATTATTCCTTCTTCATCAATATATATTTTAGTATCGAATCCTCGTCCAAATCCACTTCTATATCCTTGTAATTTAAGCATATATTTCATGCATTCATCTGAATGACAATCGGCTCTACATATTAAATAATTATATTGTTTAGTTTCTATAAAATCTCCTTTTCTCCAATTTTCTAATTCACATTCTAAATCTTTTGTTTGAGATTCTATTTCACTTATTTTACCACAATATGGACATTTCATTTCCATATAAATACTATCAAACATTCCCATAATTATAATCTAAAAGTTCTTAAACTATTCATTATCTCTTTAATTGTTTCTGGATTTGATCTAAGATGAGTTTTTACTCTTCTTTTAGAAATAAGTTTTCTTGTATTATTTAAAATTATAAATTTATTTGCATAAAACATCATAAGTTCTTCAATATAATTAGGCACATGAATTTTAATACTATTTATTTCGTTAAATTCATTTATTGCTTTAGTTGCATTTAAAATATTATTTTCCATATATTTAATTTTAATTATAGCAAATATAATTAATTAGTTTATAATTTAAAAATAATCCTTAATAATTTATAGCTTATTTATTTTATAATTTCATCTATAACTCCTAATCTAAGGGCTTGTTTACTATTCATAGTCCAATCAATTTTATGAGTGTAAATTTTCTTAAGTTGTTTTTTAGATATTTTAGTTTTTTCAAGAGTTATTTTCTCAAGAAGTTTTTGTAATCTTTTTGTTTCATAAAACTCTTCTTCCATATCTTTAGCTTTACCCCAGAAACCATTACTTATTTGATGATATAATGGTGTTGATAATTCATAACCAAATCTCTTATGTCCATTTATTAATATCATAAATCCGCACGACATAGCACAACCTGTAACAATAGTATAAATAGGTGTTTTACTTGTATTCATTATAGATAATAAACCAAAACATTGATATACCATTCCTCCATAAGAATCAATATAAATTTTAATTGGTTTACGTTTATATTTAACATAATCTATTGCATATACTTTGGTAAGACGATCGTCTTCTTCATTAATTTCAATTATTCTTTCAGTTAATTTACCTATTGATTCTTGATCAACTTGCTTATTAAAATACAAATTTCTACCTGTTGGAATTTCTAATTTATTTTCTGCCATAAAATTTTAAATTTATTATTTTATGGAAAATTAATATTTTGTTTAAATAAAATTTAATTAATTTAATCTTTATTTCAACATTAAATATTTTTTTAATTTTTTTAACATTGATTGTCCTAAGGCATTCATATTTAATTAATTATATATTATTATTTATATATTTATGTTAGCAACAATACTACAAACCGTACTTCGATTTAAGTTTTTCTAATTGCTCCAACTCAATCTTTTTAATTCTTTCCTTTTCTTGTCTATCTCGTTCATCTTGTCTTTTTTGGTATTCAATTTCTTCTTGTTCACACGCTTGTTTGTATTCATTTTCAGAAATTAGACCCAAATCAACAAGTGGATGGTCGGTATTATCTTTACTATATTGGTTTATATTCACTTCATTTTTTGTGTATCCAAATCCTTCTGTAATATCATTAACAACCAATACTGTAAATGTGTTATCTGTAAATTTTAACCATAAATCGCCACAATCTAATTTCAAATCAGAGATTGTTTTTCCTTTCAATTCATTGATATTCTGTATTTCATTTTTCATATTATATAAATTAATCGTTTATAATCCGTACTGTTGCTAACACATTGTATATGTCGGTTTTGCCAATTGGCTTTTGTGCTTTTGTGCTTTGACTGAGAGTATGTGCGTGGCAAAACCGAACACATACAACCATTCGTTATAAGTAATAAAATAAAAACTACTTACTACTATTAATATCCTTAATCAAAATTTGAATTTCTTCATTTTTATTTTCTAACTCTTTTTCAAATGCTTTTTGAAACTCAAACTTTTGTTCTTCACTTAACTCATTCAAATTTTGAATGTTAGTTTGTCTAATTTCTGCTTTAATTTTCTTTTCCATAATTTTACTGTTTTTATTTTACATACTTATAACAACAAATATAAAACATTGCTGATGTAGTTTCTATTTATATTATACGTTTAATTTCAAGTTTTGTTTCATTTATTTACATTCATGTTGCAACTTTTTATATTTGTAATCGTTATAGATAATAAAATTAAAAATAGTCATGACTATCTATAAATAACTCCTTATATGTTTCATCAGTAAAAGAAAATCCTCTACCATCAACCGTCATTTCTACAACTTGCATCACTTTTAAGTAATTAATTATTGTGTCAAGTTCGTCTTCTAATTCTTTACCTATTTTAAACATACTCATAGCTGCCATTATCTCACCAAGTCTTTCAATATTTTCTTTTACTTTCTCATCCATATTAATTAGTATTTTTAATTTTACATATCTATAACAACAAATATAAGAAATAAATCTTACTTTGTCTATTTTTTAATGAAAAGATTTACTTCTCATATTTGCAACCGTTAGGCATAATTATACTCTACCACTAAGGTAGTATTCTATTTCACTCTTACTAAAATCATCGGGCTTGTTTTTATAGTACTCCCTTAATTTTCCTTCGTGAACACCTTGTTCAAATGCCCATTTCATATCATCTAATGAATAACTACGCCTAACAAAGTATAAACGTAATGTTTTCAGTTTTTCAATCAATCTTTTTATCATATTATTAAATTTTGTATTTCAAATTAAGTTCAGTTAAACACTACGTTTATACTCAACTGTTATGGTTCATGCTAATCGCACAATTTGACGTTCATCTACTTGTGAAAAACAATTTTCATTATATGGTTGTCCATCGTACCAAAATGAACTACAGTCCCATCTCGCAACATTCCATCCTTCGTAACTAAAATTATTAGGGCTAAATAAGTATACCCAATAGTAACCTTCTTTTCTTTCCATTTTATTTTTATTTTAAGTTTAACAATCTGATTAATAAAGCACGAAACCATAACATTTGCTATATGTAACACGGCTGAAAAGTCCGTACTATTTTGAGAATGTCTGCTATGCCGTGCTACACATATCATTTTCGTTATGAACAATGCTTAACGTCTGCCAACGCTATGTCATGTCCACATTTTTTACATTTACCAACCATAATTAAGTGGTCGAAAGCATTGTTCATAACACCAAATAAATGAAATTTCTCTATTTCATCTATTGTCGGTAGTGCTTTTATTGTTACTTCTATACCACTTGGCAATTTTACTTTCATATTTTTCATAGTCTATACCCATAGAACAAACCTTTCGCTTCGCAACACTAACATCAGATATATTCAATTTTTTATTTGTATTATCCAAAGTTTCTTCTAAAATTTTACTCTTTTCCATTTTATTAAATTTTGTGTTAGAACTACGTATATGTAATCATTATAGCCAATTAAAGCACTGAATCATAATTGCTGCCTCTATCATCATAATCCCATTTAGAATCAAGCTCATAATATTCTTTTTTTGATTGTTGGTATTCGATTCCTTTTTGCAATTCTTTAATTTGAGAATTAAGTTTATCTATTTTATTTTGCCTTTGCTCTGAAATGTATTTTTGTGCATCATTAACTGTTTTGAAAAATTTGTCGGAAGTCATAGATAAGCATATTCTCCAATTATACTCCGTACCAGCACTACGCAAAGACCTGACAAATGCGTAACTATCGGTTAATTTGACGCAATCTCTTTCCCATATTCTAACTAAATCATCCTTTACAATATAAACTTTAAAAAACTCCATATCTATAAAATTAACTGACTATAACCCGTGGTATGGTTAGTTGCCGTGTTAGTACTAAATTTAAGCGTTACTACCCGCTTGTAATTTTCTGTAATTTGATAGGAAAGTAGCCCGCAATCGGCAACTAACCATACAACCAACGTTATGATTAATTTTACTCAACCACTTCAAAGTCACCAACATTAATTGGGTGATATACACCCAACCCCTGACATATTGTAAATGTTCCATCTTCATTAAATCCTTGATATGGCTCATCCTCTTCAAATATATCACCACTTTTAAATGTTGTCATATACCCCTCATAATCTTTTAGTAATTTAATTTTTTTCATATTTTAATATTTAAGTAAAAAACTAACCATAACAAGGTGTATAAAACATAACCTAATTACAAATTTTAAATTAACCACGGAACTATAATAGGTTATGTTTCATACACCTAACCGTTAGCGGTAATTTAATAACAGTATTTTGAGCATCTTCATAGCTTTCAAATATCTTATTACATCTTGGACAAGAACAACAACCGTCAACAACGGGTATAGCAAATAATTTTACTAAGTCAAATCGTAATTTTCCACATATTTCTCCTGTCATTTTTATATAATCAAGATTATCGTTATCAATTTTTACATCACTTAATAATAAGTGTACTTCTTGTTCTGTCATATTTATAAATTTATTAGTTATTACTATTAATTCCGAACTGAGTATATCTGAGTGTCGTTATATGCAATAAAAATTATTTTTTGGATATTTTATATAACATTATAAATCCTATTAAAAAGTGATGGATGTTGTACAATTTGCCATTTCTATCAACTTCGCTACAAAAATATCCAAATCCTATTACAAATGGCAAAATCTTTATATTCATAATTTTTACAGTTTATAACAACAAATATAAGCAATTATTTTCATTACTTCCAAAATAAATGTTGTTTGTTAATATTAATTTTGTTCTTTTAATTAAGTTTCTACTAATTTTACTCAAATGTATATACCTGCAGACGTTAGCTGCCATTTAAGGAAGCTCTGTAATAACATAGTTAATAGCCATGTTTATTTCTGTTTCAATTTTAAATCTATACCCATTAAGCTCATAAACATTTTCATCTTTCATTTTTTCTAAACTAAACTTTTGCAATAGTTCATAAATCTGCGAAAGTGTAAGATTATTCACGTTGGCTTTTATGTTTAAGTTTATTGTCATCATAATAAAAAATGGTAGCTAACATGATATATAAGCCATACAATGTTAAGGTTTATACTAATTTGATAGTGTCGGGTATGACTTATATACCCATTGTTAGAGTGCATTATCTAAACACTCCTAAAAAATCTTTTAAGCAACTTTCGTTACATACGTAAAATATTTTATTTCCCTTAAAATAACATTCTGGCACTTTCATTGCTTTATGCTTTTTAATTTGTTTTTTACAACTTTCACAATTAACGCACTCTAACAAAGTATTAGCGTTATTGCCTTTCTTGCTTTCTGATAAGTTTTCCACATTTTATATTTTAATGTTGTTAATAATTGTTTGTGATTGCGTTAACTCCAATACTCGACCATTAGGTTCAATCATTAATTTGTTTTGAATCTTCTATCATATTTTTGATTCGTTCTTTGAATCTATGTTCGTATTCCTTATCAACTTCACCCAAGTCAGTTGTTTCAAGATATTTTTTAGGTAATCCTTTACCCATAGTTTCCTTGAGTTTATTTTGAAAATACTCAAGTTCTTCGTTTGTGTTTTTATTTTCCATATTTTATATTTTTTTACAAAGGTAAAACAAATTAATGACAAAACCTAACAAATGATAAACAACATTAAAACATTCGTTTATCTGCAACCGTTATAAAACAGTTTGCTTAAAAAAGTTTTCCACATTTTATACATCTAACCAAATAAGCACCAACCTCAAACTTTTCAAATTCGTGTTTGCAAACAGATTTTATAACAGGTATATCCAATTGCTTTTTTTGTTTTCTAAATAAACATTTTCACAATTTTTTCATCTTGTATTTCAATTTAATTTTTACTAATTTTACGCAACTATATACCTGCAGCCTTTATAGTGCATTAAGGAAGTCCTCAGCATCCTTCACACTAAAGCATTTTGTGAATTTACCTGTATTTTCATTCAACACTATTACAAAATCAACTGCTCCGTAATTAAATGCCAATTTAGTTGCTTCAATATCAAACACACATAAAGCATTATACTTTGGTATTACGGGTTGACAATCTGAATATTTTTTATCTAAAATTCTTAACATAGTTTTAAGTATTAACTTACTATAACAATGTGTATATGTAATGCAGCCAATAAGTTAATTGTAAATTGAAAGTATATGCAAGACAAACCGACATCATACCGCCAGCCATTATAGCCAATTAAAAAGTAACACCATTATCATATCCAACCTCTATTGATATATTTTCAATTTCAGTATTTAATATTTGTGCTATCTTTTCTTTTAGTTCGATTATCTTGGTTACATCAATCATTACATCTTTGTAAACAGAAATTGAAATTAGTTCTTTTTCATTCATATTATCTAAGCAAACATTCTCATATACTTAACCATTATAGATAATGAAATTAAATATCCTTAAAAAGTCTTCTTGGTGCTACTAATCTTCTACCATCATCACATTTAATAATATATTCACCATCAGGTTCTATAACAGTATCTAAAACATTATAAATATTACCAACTGTTATTGGAAAATTTGGGTTTGGATTTTCCGTACATAGAACTTGTTTAAGCATAAACTTATTATTAAATGTTCCATAAATATCTGAATTAACTATTTTAATTTCACTATCTATAGCATCAGATATATGTAATTTTTCATCTTTTTTCATAATACTATTTTTATTAGTTAACAAAACAACTTAATACGCCTTGTTATGTTTGTACGCCCTTGTTTGATTATAGAGCATTTTCAATTCGATATGCTTTTCAATATCAATGTTTCTTTGTCCTATAAAATCGAGCAATCTAATAAATACGTCTGCAATTTCATCTTCAAAAGTATCCTTTACCTGAGTTCTGAAAATTTCCTCAAACTTTATCATATCGTTTTCTTTTGCTGCCAAATCTAAATCTTCTCGAATAGTTTTGCCGTCAATAATAAATTCAGCATCATCAATTTTGGCATATTGTCCTTTTCTATCAGCTTCCAAAGCCTCAGATAATTCAGAAACCATAAGCATTAATAAAGTACCTGTTTCTCTTGGTTCGTCCCAAAAACCCTTTGCCTTTGCTCTTTCATGAAAATGTTTTGCTAATTCGTTTAAATTATTCATATTATTTTATCTTTTAAGTTTTTTAAAAATTTATTACAGACAGATCTAAATAATATTGTGGATCTGCATAGTCTTGAATTTCAGAAACTAATCCATTAAATTTCATTTTAAAATCTCTATTTATATTTATAAGGTAAACAATTCTTCCATGTGGTTTTATGGAATACCTATCTCCTTCGATATTTTCAACTGAGCGATTTTGCATTAAAACATATCCACCAATTGTTAATGCAATATCATCAATCATTTTTTCTTTATCCCCAATTTCTTCATGCCAAGGTATTGCAACTAAATCTAAATCTCTATTCATTGAGCCATGCACAATAATATTATATCCATATTTTAAACCTATTTCTTTTATTATTTCAAAGTAAAATGAATATAAATTTGGTTTAGCATGAATTGGTTTAATGTCTGTTATAGGATTTGTTGTATTCAAATATTTATTAAATAAAATTTTATTATTAAATTATATAACCAAAATTAATTATGTTTATAATTTAATCAATTTTTATATTTTTAATTTTACATACTTATAACAACTATTTTTACACTTAATCGTTAGTAACAATATAAAAATAAAGTTTGTAGAATAACCGATACAGACTCAATATTATTAAAAGAATTTAAATAAAATCATATTTCATAATTATCTTATTATCGATTTCTTTAACAACAGTCCATCCCATTTTTAAATGATATTCTTTTGCAAAAACTGTATCTAAAAATATAGTTTTATATCCTAATAATTTTGCATATTCAAATCTTTTTTCAGTTAACATCAATCCATATCCATTACCTCTATATTCTGGTTCAACCCATAACAATAAATTCCAGGGAGATATAGTCCTATCTATTTCATTAATAGTATCAAATAATCCACAACCTATAGGTTTATCATCTATTATCAATACATAACAAACTGAATCAGATTCATTATTTAAATACCTTCTAATCTCACTTAAACTATATTCATCATCAACTTGCCAACGTTCTTTCATAATAGATGAAACATAATTAATATACATGTGAGTTAATTTTTCTATTTTAATTTCCATTCAAATTTATAATTGCCTGTTCCAAAACATCTATAATATCCCTTATCATGCATTATCTCCACTTCAGTCATCAAGGAATCTGCTCCTTCTTTTACCAATTTATCTTTACGATATTTAAACCTATTCTCCCTAATTCCATCTACTACCCACCAATAATTCAAACCAGTATGCACTATATATTCAAACCCTAATTTTGTATATAAATTATCTTGCTCATCAACCGTCCAATCACAATCTGCATAACTTACTACTCGTTCAGGTTTATACTCTTTAATAAAATATTTAAATAAACGACTGGCTCCACCAACAACCGAAGTATTTAATTTATTAGCAAACCGTAAAAGCTCCCATTCATTTTCTTTAGCAACTTGATTTAAATTTTTACGTAAGGATCCGAAGGTCATTAATGATACTAACTCACCTTCATAATATAAACCTAATTTAATAGCAGCATTAGTATTGCCCTGTAAATGGTTCCTATTTAAAAATTCTCTACTATCACCAGAATTAACGGTTTTAATTACACATTTTCTAGCATACACTTTATCAGTAGATAAATTTAATAAATTCTTTATTCTTGATTTTACTATATCTCTTTTGTTATACCAAACATCTTCCCATATATGTATTAAATTAATTCCCAATTCTTTGCATCTATTACTTTTATCTATATGATATTCTTTAGGTTTATTAAATTCATTATGCCAATATACTCCATTATGTTCAAATGCTATATTTTTATCTTCAATATAAATATCAAGTTCTCTATTTTTTAATTCTTTTTTAGAATTAATTCTAAATGGTTTTAAATAAATGTCTTTTATCCAATCTATTAATTCTATTTCAGAATTACTTTTTCCGTGATTAGGATTACATTTTAAACATGGATTAATATTTATATTTATTCTTCTATATAATAATTGAGAATCTATTATTGATATACTTTTACATTCAACACATTCTATTTTTATTTTTTGTTGATCATCCCATTCTATTATTTTAATTTTATCTTTTAATTTTTCTTTAGCAAAAGGAAAATAATATTTATCTTTAAAATAATTTGATTGTGTTATATGTTGTACTCCATATCTTTTTAGAACTGTTATTCTTGTTCTTTTTTCTTTTAAAACTATTGCACATTTTCTACTACAGCTAGAAGAATAACCAGGCATTATACCCATAAATTTAGATGAAGGTATTTTATTACCACATACTTCACATTTTGGAATTTCAGTTTTATCATGTAATGCATGATAAAGTTTTTCTTTAAAAGACGTTAATTTTAGATTATTATTTATAGAATATTTTTCTATTTCTAATAATAGATTAGGATAATTATTTTTAAAAAATTCAATTCTAGTAGTACTAGATGTAAGTTTTCCGTTTTTTATTAATATTTTATTTAAATCATTTGATAACATTTAATTATATGGTTAATTATTATTATGTTTAATAAAATTTAAACATAATCACCTTCCTGTATTTCAGGTAACTCTCCCATCTTATTTCTATACAATAATGTAATCATCGGTAAATTTACCCATCTTAAATCCTTCTCAACTAATTGATTTTTAATACGTTCAAGAATGTCCCTGTCACTTCCCCGAGGTTCGCTGCGTACTGGTGAAGTAAGAAATTGCTCTCTTACATTTCTATATCTTAAATCCTTAAATTCCTTCAAATCCCAACAAAATGTTGAATGCCAACTTTCTGTTATATGAGAAATATTATTCCCCCCTATATGTTTAACAACTCCTCTTTCTGGTCTACAATATGTATCTGTTCCTGTTTTATATCTTTTTATTATAGCTGTCGAAGAAAAGAATTTTGCTTTAGGATATCTAGTTATTGCCTTAGCCATATATTCTAGATGGTTAGGAAGCCATATATCATCGTGATCTAAACGACAAATAAAATTTACACCATCCCTTACTGCTTTATCAATAGCTATATTTGCAGCAACATCAGACCCTGAATGCCAAAGATCTGCCCCCCTGAATCGGATCCTTTCACCTGGCAGTTCCAGATTTTCATATACGATTTTTGAGTATTCGAATGATTCAACTAAAGGCTTGATTTCATTATCACTTTCATAGTCATCACCCATTAGATAAATTTTGTAGTTTTGGTATGATTGGTTTTTGATAGATTGAAGAGCTTCTTGTAATCTCATAGGAGTAGTACCATCGCTTCTTTTATAGGTAGCAACTATAATACCAAATCTTATATTTGTTCTGTGTTCTATTTTTTTGAATTTATCTATTTTATCCGATAAATCATTTTGTTTATTTTGATCTTCTTGATTAAAATTTTGAAAATTTTCTAATAAGGTGTCCATAAAAATATTATTTGAATATATATTTGGAATTTTAATTTTATTTTAAACTTTTTTATTATATTTAAATTTAATAATATTTAGTTATATGAATCAAAATTTAAAAATATTAATAAAATGAGAACAATAAAGGCACAGAAGACTTAATTACTGGTATAATTATTGAAATGAAAAACGAAGACAACTTTGAAAGAAAAGCTGCACAGCGAATAATCGAAGCACTAACAGATGAAAATAATTTGAATATACCCCCAGTTATCGTTTCAATTTGCGATGGTCTTTTGTTTGAATGTACTGATAGAGAAACAATACATAACGAATGATGCGTTTATTCTCGTTGCCGTATTAGGAGCAGAAATTATTAACCATAAAATAAACACAATATGAAAAAAGGAACTTCAAATAAGCAGAAAGCAGGCAATAGAATTAAACGCAATGTTATAAAATTGTTGCCCGACCGGAGAATTTATGATGAATACACATTTATAATTGGAAGTATGCAACACGGAACATCCTACATGGGTAAATCGGACGAAACTATAAAACACCACGACAATATAATCGCATGGCTTAAAAAACGTAGAGAGGAGTTTAAGGGCAATGTTTTATAACGGACGGCGGTTGGCTTTCGTTGCCGATGCTCGATTAACGACAAATGATTATTAATAGTAAAAATTTAAAATTATGCAGACAGATTCTAAAAACCAAATAGGCAATGAAGCTAATACCATGTTATGTGAAGTGTATTTTGTAAAAAAAGGTAAAAAGTTTATGAAAGGACATGGATATAGCACATTAAAAGGATATAAATTTAGTTGGACTTTCAATAAAAACGAAGCAAGAAAAATGGAATATAGCACAGCAAATAGTTTAGCAATTTCAAGCGGTGGTGTATTGAAACAACAACTATAAATGGTCAATTAGTAGAAATTCCACGCTACGACCCTCTTTATTATTGTGGCTAACGGTTGCAAATATAAAACGTTGCAACATGAATGTAATTAAATGAAACAAAACTTGAAAAAATGCTCGAATAACCACGGATGCCCAACTGTTTTATACCATATGTTAGCGGTAGTGATTTTTTAACTTATTAATATTTAACGATTTATGAAAACAAAAAGATTTGATAGTTCAGAAGGTAATGTTTGGAAATATGTATTTGACTTTGAAAATGCAGTTGCCGAAGCGGTACTTTACAAATATGAAAACTTTTACAAAAGGACTGTACTTTGCGTGAGTGTGCAAAGTGGATGCCCTGTTGGTTGCAAATTTTGCGGAACTGGCAAAAAGTTTATTAGAAACCTTACAAACTTAGAAATAGTTGCACAGGTTAAACATTGCTTAAAAGACATGAATATTGAAAATGTTAATTCGGCTAGTGATCGTTTCCAAATAATGTTTATGAGTATGGGTGAACCTACTTTAAATATTGATAATGTAATAACGGCAATAAAGGATTTAAACAACTTATATCCAAATGCTGAATTACTTATTTCAACTATGGGGGCAAAAAACAATACCGCTTTTGAAAAACTGTTAAAAGTAAGTATTGAAATACAAAAGGTTGGTTTGCAATTTTCAGTACATGAAGCATTTGAAGAAAAAAGAAACCAATTAATATCATTTAAAAATAAATTGAATTTACGTGAAATGCGTGATTTTGGCATTGAGTGGAATAGGCAAACAAAACGCCCTGTATATGTGAATTATTGCATTGGAGAAACAAACCAAAGCAATGAAGAGATGGATAGGCTTAAAGACTTATTTAGCCCTGCTCTTTTCAATTTTACATTTTCGGTTATTTGCTCTTCTGATGAAAACATGAAAGATAAAGGATATAGAGAACTGAACAAGATAAACACAATTACTTCATCATTTGTTGAATGTGGTTATAATGTTCGAGTTTTCGACCCTGCTGGTCAAGATGATATTGGGGGCGGGTGCGGACAATTATGGTATGTACAAAACTGGATGCGTGACCATCATTACCGCTAACATAAATATATAAATAATAATATATAATTAATTAAATATGAATGCCTTAGGACAATCAATGTTAATAAAATTTAAAAAATATTTAATGTTGAAAAATTATTTAATTTTATAAAATAAATGGAATATAACGATAAAAATGGATTAGAATTAATAGCTGAATTAGCTAAAGTTAGTACTGATAAGCTAATGAATTTAACTATTTTAATACTAAGTAGTAATAAATTGACTTCTATACCAAAAGAGATAGGATTACTTACTAATTTAAGAGAATTACGTTTATCCAATAATGAATTAACATCTGTACCAAAAGAGATAGGAAATTTGGTAAATTTACAACATTTACATTTAAATAGTAATAAATTAACTTCTATACCATTAGAAATATTTAATCTTATAAAATTAACTAAATTATTATTATATAGTAATAAATTGACTTCTATACCAAAAGAGATAGGAAATTTAATAAATTTACAGCGTTTATTTTTAAGTTATAATGCATTGACTTCATTACCTAAAGAGATAGGAAATTTGGTAAATTTATGTGAATTACTATATACAAATACTAAGATGGTTTCAATACCTATTGAGTTAGTTAAGTTAAATGTTTTTCCAAAGTTAGATTTATCAGAATTAACTCTGCCGTTATGGGCTGAATTATTTCAAGAAGATAAATTTAAAGTTATTAAGCATAAAGATTTTCCAAAAGATTTAAGAAATCATCCATGGTTTATTGATGTAGCTTATGCAGATGATTTTGGACTTATTTAAAAATATTATAATATGATAATGAAAGTAATAAATGATCAAAGACCGATATTTAATGGCCAATTTATAGCATTTGTAACAGGTTTAAAAAGTATTAATACATATCCAAAATATTTGAGAATTGGTGAAGTTATAGATGCAAAAGATTATGTAATTAAAGAATTAGTAAATAGTAAAATATGGAAAGTATATCCATCTAATATTATTACTACTGGTGATGATGGTATAGTTCAAGGTGTTGCATCACAAATAGTTTTCACAGAAAAATTATAAATTAAAAATGGAAAATATTGTTTTATTAACAGAAGAAAAAGAATTTTTATATTCAAAGATTGAGTATATTAAAAAGAAGAATTTACAAAATAAAAATTTAGATATATACAATTTTCTTAAAAATGAAGAAGATGAGGTTGTATCTGAAGATTTATTTATAAAAATTCTTAATTGTTTAGAGTATACATTTAAGAAAAAGTTAAAAGGTTTAGACAAGCCTATAAAGAAAGAAGTATTTGAATCTTTATTAAATAAGGTTCCTAAAATATGGAAAGAATAATTATTCTATATTTGGATAATTAAAAAGTTTATTTTGATAGTTTTTAAGAATAAGATTTCCATTTTCATCTTTACCTTGATAGTATTCAGGAAGAATAGGAATTTTACCTCCTCCACCTGGAGCATCAATTACAAAGGTAGGTATAGCATAGCCTGAAGTATTACCTCTAAGATTAAACATTATTTCTATTCCTTTTTCGATTGAGGTTCTAAAATGTTCTGAACCTAGAATTGGATCACATTGATATAAATAGTACGGTCTAACTCTAACTTTAAGTAATTCATGAAATAATTTTTTAAGAATTAATGAGTCATCATTAATTCCTTTAAGTAATACCGTTTGAGATCCTAATGGAATTCCAGCATTTGCTAATAAGTTGCAAGCTTGTTTTACTTCAGGAGTAATTTCATCTGGATGAGTAAAATGTATACTCATAAAAAGAGGATGATATTTTTGTAGAATATTTATTAGTTTTTTGTTTATTCTTTGTGGAAGTATAACTGGAACTTTGGTTCCAATTCTTATTATTTCAATATGTTTGATATTTCTAATAGTTGATAATAAATAATCAAGTTGTGAATCAGGTAAAGTTAATGGATCACCGCCAGAAATTATTACATCTCTTATTTCAGTATGTTCTCGCAAATAATTAAAAGCAGATTCCCAATTATTTAAATTTTTTTCTTTTGCTACAATATGAGAACGTGTACAATATCTACAATATGTTGCACAAAAATCTGTTGCTAAAAATAAAACTCTATCTGGATATCGATGTATAATATTAGGTACCGGATTATCTTCATTTTCATTTAATGGATCTGATAATTCACCCTCATTTATATAATATTCATTTACAATCGGAATAACGCTTTTTCTTAATGATTGCAATGAATTATTTTTATCTATTAAGCTAGAATAATAAGGTGTTATTCTTATAGGTAATGAATCTTTATTATTATCATTTATAGATTTTTCATTATCATTTAAATTAAAAAAATCATTTAATTGTTTAATGTTTGTAATACTATTTTTTATTTGCCATCGCCAGTCATTCCACTGTTCTTTTGATGTATTAGGAAAATTTTCTTTTAAATATTCTATTGATTTTTCACTAGGTTCTATAAGTGAGATATCATCATTTTTGTCCATTTTAATTTTATTTTAAACATTGTAAATTGTATTTTATTTATTCACTTTTTTAAAATAATTTTATAGGATATGCATAAAATGTTTTAATTATAAAAAATGTTCGGGTGATATATAAAAAAAATAATGTTTAAGTTATGAGTTTACTAAATTTTAATGATTATAGATATAAAAGACTAGAAAAAGAAACTATTATAGACAAAAGAGTTATAATGGAACAAGCAGAATATGTTGCTGCTTTAAATGAAGCTTTTGCATCTAAAAATATTATGCGTATGATTGCTTTAGCTGATAGACAGTCCCAAAAAGCATGGTACAGTTCGTTCGTAAAAGACTTTTATAAAGTTTATAATATTAGTATTGACAAAGTTAAAGATGAAGATTTTAAAGAAGCTAATGTTGAAGATTTTTTTAGAGGTGGAAAATTATATAAAGATGAAGTTAGATCTGAATTAAAAGGTAAATTTCCAATTGATAAAAGATATTTAGCTATATGTATTAATAGAGATAAAGATAATACTTTAGAAAGAGCAGCAAAAGAAGATTTAGAAACTCTAAACAAATATTTAAAAGAAGTTGGATTTGATCTTAAAAAAGAAGTTCCAGAATTATTAAAAGCTGCTAGCGATAATCCAGCTAAATTTAAAACTGTACTTTCACAAAAGTTAAAAGAAAAAAATGTTGATGATATAGCATTTAAAAAAATACATAATGTATTTACAGAATATGATAATATTAGAAAAATAGAAATTCCAGTAATTACATCTATTATAATCGGTGGACATGCAGTATATCATGGTTTTGAACCTTCAACTACTGAAGTTAGAGAAAAAAGAGAAATAGCACTTCCAGTTCCTACGATGTGGAGAGAAGATAGATATGGTGTATTACATTCACCAACATTAATTCATAGATATGTTCCAATTGATCAAGTTACAAATCTTAAAATTTTTAAATCAGTTTCTCAACCTACGATTGAAGCAGCTACTGATACTGTATATTATGTTGATGTTGATGAATTATCAGCAAAATATGATATGGGTACAAAAATGAGTGATAGAAAAATAGCAAAATCTGGTAGCCCATTCTTTATGAGTAATGAAGAAATTAAAGCAGAAACAAAACGTTTAATGTTGCTTAAAACAAAACATAAAATAGATACACATGCAATGACTGCTTTATATCTATTCTGCATTAAAAGATTTACTATGGAAATGGCTAAAGATTCTTTTAAAATGGATAATGTAGAATTTACTATTGGAAGTCAAAAAATTACTTCAGGAATTAAAATATTAGATCATTTTAATACACTTTTAAAAGAATATCAAAAAGTTAATTCAGCATATAGTGATTTCTTAAAAAATATTACTCCTGCTGATGAAGATTTAATTACAAATAAACTTACTTCTAAATTTTCATTAGATGCAAAACAACAAGCTATCAGCGATCAATTATCTGGTTATATTGAACAGATATTAGGATTCAGACAAAAAGCTTTAGACATGTATAGTCAAATGCAACAAATAGGAATTACTTTTACTAAAGATGAAATTAAACAACTTTCACCTTCATTAGAATTAGGAAAATAAATTATAAAAAAGGAACTAAAATTTAGTTCCTTTTTAGTTTGGTATAATTTTTGATGTATAACTCTTAAAATAAATTTTATGAAAACTTTCTTATTAACAATAGTATTATGTTTTATTTCCATTTTATCTTTTTCTCAATATCAAGATTATGAAAATAGAATTAAAAAATTTCATCATCATAATCACTATTATTCTTATTATGATTATCCAAATTATAATTATGAATTATATAGTTATTATGTTAAATCTTGTAATTTTGAAATAATTATTTCATTTAATTCGAATACATATTATAAATATTATGTGTATGATAGAAAGTATAATAATTATTGGAGCTTATTTAATTATAACTACAATGTTAATTGTTCTAACTATAGTAATCTCAGATCTAATAATAATATATCAATACAAACAAACAAACCACAAGTAGTAAATAATACAAAGCCTATTATTTATAATAAACCTTCATCAACGAACATCTCTGTTAATAGAAAGCCTTATTATAATAGTACCTATAATAACAAATCATCTAATACTACGTATAATAAAAATAATTATAGTAAGCCTGTAACAGAATCAGGTAAATTTCATGGAACACGAAATACGAATCACGGAATAAAAACTCAAAAAATTAACAAAACAGTAATTAACCATCGTCATTAAAAAATAAAAATTATATAAAATCTAAACAATTTTTTACGGATTACTAATCACGGAATAAACTGTCAAAATTAATTAATTTCCATATAAATGAAAATACTATAAATTGTATAAAAACATTAAATGTAAATTATAAAGCTAGAAATAGCTGAATAATAAATTTATGATTAATAATCTTAATAACTACAAAAATTCTAATAACCACAAAACAAATAAAGTTAATTACAAAACAAAATTAAAAATACGTTAATCTTTCTATTTTAAATTTTAATACCATTTTATTAAATTTAAGTAAATATAATAATTTTGTAAATATTAAAAAATATTTGAATATACATATTTTTAATGCATTGGGATTTTTTATTAACAATTTTGGCCGCCTATTGTTAATAAAAAAACTACAAAATTTATAGAATTCTATATATAAATTATAATATAAATTACTTTAATTTTTATGTTAGCAATAGCTCCACCTAATAAAAAAGAGATTATAAACTATTCTAATTGGTTAGAAAAAAGAAAAATACCTTTTCATATACTTAATGAATATGATAATATAAATAGTTATTCTATGCTTATGTTATGTGGAGGTCCTGATATAGGAAAAAATAAATTAAGAGATGAATTAGAAATAAAATGGTTTAATGATGCTTATAGAAAAATTCCTGTAATTGGAATTTGTAGAGGATTACAATTAGTTAATATTATTCTTAATGGTACTCTTTATGAAGATTTATCTGATGAATTAATAATGCATTCGACTGATAAAAATTCTATTTCTAATGAACCTTCTTCAAATTTAAATTCAAGTTTTCATAATATTATATACAATAATTTTAAAATTGAAGTTAATTCTAGACATCATCAGGGAATTAAAGTATTAGGTGAAGGATTAAAACCTTTAGCATATAGTGAAGGAGATAATTTAATAGAAATGATTAAAGGATTTAAATCTTTATTTGTACAATGGCACCCTGAAAGAGAAGAAGTATATGAAATGCCAGCAGAAAGAATCGTATCATTGTGGATAGAAAAGTTTATGTTACTTTAATTCTAAATTTTTATTTTTAAAACTTTTTTATTATATTTACTTTTAAAATAAAAAAATATGCTGCCTGATAATATTTTTGATTCTCCTGAAAATCCATTATATCTTACACAAAATTCATTTTATATTCCGTTAACATGTACTAGGGAATCTGAAAAAGCTAAATTATTGACATGGAGAATAAAAGATAAAACTAAATCTATTTGGGTTCCTGATAGTGTAATAGAAGAAAAATTAAAAAATCCATCATTTTTACCAGAAAGTTATAATACTTATAAATTAAAAAGTTATTTTTATTCCAGAATAGAACAAAGTATTAATCCAAACGAAAAAGGATTTTTTAGTGAAGTTGCAAAAGGTTTATCAATTATTATAAAATTAGAAAAAGAAAAACAAGAAAAACAAAAATTAAATCTTTTTATAAAACGATGTAAATCATTATTAAATTTATTTGATATAAATATTAATGATTATGATAAAAATTTTATTTATACTTCAGCTGGATTAATGACATATTCATTGGAATTTAATCGCCTAATGCCAGGTTTAAATTTATCTTTAACAATTCCGAATAAAGTTACAACTGAAGCAACATTTATTACCGGCTTTTGGAATAAATTTCAAATTGATGGATATATTAATAGTAATAGTTTATTAGGAATTTTACTTGCATATGATGCGTATAGAACAGATTTACCTGAAGAATATAGAGTTAAATTATTAAAAATGTATAATAATAAAATATTAACTCATGATAAAACATTTGAATTTTCTGATGATCATTCCGTATATAAAAATGGTTTAGAAGAAAGACAAATCATTTATATCTTACTATCAATACTAAAAATATTAAATATTCAAACTTAAATTATGAAAATTAACGAAATTATAAAAAATATACTTGAATTTATTATCTTATCAAGTAAATGGTTATTAATACCATTCTATTTAAAGTTATTTTGGACGTTAATAAAATTAATGTATCATTTTATTTATCAAGGTGAAATAAGTAATGAAGATATAATATCTACTTTAGAAGATATAGATATTGTTATGATTGCAAATCTTGTAAAAATGATTATAGTTGGAAGTTATAATTCATTTGTATATAAATTAAATAATTTAGAATCTGAACATATTACATCAGGTGGATTAAAAATAAAAATGGCAACATCTATAATAGGCGTATCATCTATTTATTTATTACAAACTTTCATTAATGTTACAAATATTTCACAAGATATAATTATTAAGCAGATATTAATATTTGGAGCATTTATTATTGGAGCATTAGTTTTAGCAATCATAAATTATTTATATTCAAAACATTAATATGCTAAGACGAGAATTTAAGCCTGGTGAAAAAGTAATATTAGATGAAAAATATGCTAATAGTTCTATAGTTGAAGTAGTTAGTCAAACTCCTAAAAAATTATATACTATGGTAAAATCAGAAACTTCTGAATGGGAAGTAATGACAATTAGACTTACTTCAATAAATAAATAGTTTCAGATATTCCTAATGTATCGTTATTAAAAAATCCATCTACAATAGATTTATTTATATCTTCTTTTAAAGAAAAATTATCATTAATAATATTTAAATCTTTGGATATTGAACAACTATAATTTAAAATAATAATAAAAATTAAAATTAATCGCATCATATTTTTATTTTATATATAACTCATTTTTATTTAAAACGATGATACGCATATTAATTAATTATTAATTATTCGTTAAATATATAGTATATAAAATAAATAATAATTATGGATACTTTAAAAACTTATCAAGACTATAATAAAGAATTAGATGAACAGGAAATAGAAAAATCGTTAGTTAATGCAAAATCTATTACTGAAAAATTAATGTCTAAATTACATAAAATAGCTGAAGATATAGTTAAAAATAAATCAAAAAAACCTTTAAAAGAATCTAAAGAACAAGATAAAACTATAAAGCAAGTTAATAAAGTTATTAATGAATGGTTAATAGGACTTGGTTATGGTACTGGTGCTGGATATCCAATACTTTATGATTATGGAAATTTAGCTAAAAACTATGCACAAAATCAAATTAAAGAACCAAGAGACGGTGAAGAAAAAGAATAATTAATTTAATTCATAAGAAATTTTATTTATAATTTTATAATTTAAATCATAAAATATTTCAGTTATATGAAAATTAAATATTTCTATTTCTTTAAATTCCCCTATATCAAATTGAATTCCACCATCTCTCATTGGAAACACATTTACTTGTGTTATAAATATAATATTTGATAAAGATTCTAAAAGTATTATTGCCGATTCAATTGATTGTATAGTTGTTTTTTCTGCATCATAAGTATCCCAATTCTTTTCTAAATCTAGAAAAGATAAAATTGTTTTATTTAATTCTTTTTTATTCATTAGTAATGTAAATTTAAATACAAATTATTTTGATCATCTTTATAATAAATCGGAGAAAAAATTGGTGAATATTGATCTTTGGTATCATTTAACTCTTCTTCTGTATATTTATTTAATTTAGAAACATCTAAGTTTGGATATTCTTCCTTATCATTATATTCTCCGTCCATTTTTTCATTATGTTCTAATGCATTATAATATTGTTCTCCTTTTTTACAAATTACTGCCCATCCTTTAGATCTAAATCCTTGTGGATATGGTTTTAACTCTCCTGTTCTTGGATTTTTATCACAACACATTCCAGTAATATCATTACCATTATAATATGAATCGGGTATTCTTTGTACAAACAATTTCGCAGTACTTGGTATGTTATGTTTTTCTATAAATTTTAAAAGATTATCTATTGTGCATAAATGTTTATTTGTAAAATAGTCTGATTCAACTTCATTTCTAGTTGGTTTAAACCACCCCATTTTTTCATCAATTAATCTTTTATATCTTGAAATATAATCTATTATTTCAGAAGGTAACCATTGTTTATTATCTTGTCTTGATAAATGCTCATATGCTTCTATAATTTTATATTCATCTCTTTTTTGACAATCAATAACTATATTAATTTTTAATGACTCATCTGAACACCAAACTCTGATGTTATGAATTATTTTAAATTCATCATGTTCTTTTTTATAGATTAATTTATCTCTAGATGGATATTCCCAAGTACCTGTAACATTATAATGTCCGTTTTCTTTTACTTTACATGCAGAAGTAAAAAAAGAAATAAAATTTTCATCTAAATATTTTTTTACATTTATCATAGTTCAATTATTTTTTTAGGATTATATCCTGAAAATTCTAAATTATATCCCTGATAACCGTATTGATTACATGTTAATATAGTATTATTTATTTTTACATCTTCTATATTTCTATGGGAATGACCATATATCCAATAATCTATATTATTATCAGCTATAATATCATAATTTTCTGATACAAAAGCATTACTAATAATACTTGATTTATAATCAGGATGGACAACTAATTTAGTCGGTAAATGATGTGTAACTACAACAGTTTTCGTATTTTTATTATCTTTTAATGCATTAACTATAAAAAATTTAGCATCTAAATGTAATGAATTAAAATCTTTATATGATAATGTATATTTTCCTTTTTTGATATGATTAAAGTCCATTACATTTCTTTCAATATAAAAAGATTCATATTCATTAATATGAGACCATAATGTTGAAAAAATAAATTGAACTCCTTTATAATCAATTGAGACATTATTTACTAAATGAATATTATCTCTAATATCTTCATTTAAAAATGGCTGTGAAATTTTATTTAAATCACTTAAGTAATAATATTCATGATTGCCAGGAACAATAAAAATTTTATCAAAATACATTGATAAATGATCAAAAATAGGATCATTATAATGTAACTTGTCCATTTTAGTGATATCACCGGCTAATATTAAAACTTCACCACTAGGAACAATTATTGAATTAATGTTTTGAGATATAAATTCATAATTTATCATTCTCTCTAAATGAAGATCTGATAAATATTGTATCTTCATTTAAATGAATTATAATGTTCCTTTTTAAATGTTATGAATGATAATTTTTCATCAACACATTTTTCACAAACTTGAGCAGTCCATTTTTCTTCATCATTATGTTCGCTGTAATATCCCCAATAAGCAGAAAGATTCATATAAGAAAATTCATAAGTTTTTTCTCCATTATCTACTCTTAAATCATTTTCAATAACACCTTCATTAACTTTGCAGCTTTTGCCACAAATATCACATAATATATCTATAACTACTTCTTGCTTTTTTAATTGTACTTGTTTAATTTCCATTTATTAATAATTTTAAATATATTTGTAAATCTGCACACATTTCATAATCCTGACATTCAGCTAAAATAGTTATTGATTCTTTTAATTTATTTATTTTTTCTTCTAATGATATTTCTTGTGATTTAATAAATGACATTGGATCAATCATCATTTCTAAATAAAACCCTTTAGCTTTTTGAATACTTTTTTGTTGTTGTTTATTTAAATGAGCATTTAATTTTTGCTGAATTTCATTATTAACTAAAATATTATTTAGTTCATTGTCATTACTATAATTTGGAATATACATAAGAATAAAATTTGAAATTTATATTTTTGAATTATATGTAAATTTAATAAAAAAGTTTAAAAAATAAAAAAATTTTAATACATTCTTTTTCAAAAAATTATTTGATAACTAATATTTTAAATTTAAAACTTTATTATTATATTTACTTTTAATTATATAAAAATTAATGAAAACCTTAAAAACAATAGGTAGAATAATATCAATAAATTGCAATGCTGAACTTGATAACGGAGAAATATTATCTTTAAATTTAAGTAATAAAGATTTGATTTCTTGTCCAGGAGTTGATAGCATACATACAGTAAGTTCATTAATTGGTCATTTAATTGGAACTCCTATTGAACAATTTGTTATTAAAAATCCTATAGAATCTCAACTTATTAAAGATGTAAAAAATAAATTAGTAGAAGTTCATTCTCGTACATCTATTATTCATTTAACTAAAGGTGTTAAAGTTGATCTTTATACTATAAAAGGATTTAAACAACACACTTATAAATATGATTCATATCAAGATGCATATGATGATTTAGAATATTGTCGCAAATATTTAAACAATTAATTATGATGAGTATATCTGAAAAACAAAGATTTAAAATCAGTATAATTGATTTTATCGTTGAAAATGGAAAACATGAAGTTGGAAAAGATAAGTTAGGAAATACTGTATGTTTAGGAGATTTAGTAAAATATAATAATGAAGATAATTGGTTTATCGTTTATCGTTATGGAAATATACTTTTAAAACAAGTAGGAATGATCGCTATGATTGGAAGTATACATTTTGTAAGTGGAGATTTTTCTAATGTTGAAAAACAAAATGCTTTTGCCTCTGGAGTTGATTGGCTTGCTATTGGTTATGAAGATGAACCATTTTATGAAAAGGTAAAACATTTAGTTAAATAATATATGATACAAAAATTCAGAAAGAAACCAGTTGAGATTGAAGCAATCCAATGGAACGGAAACTCAAACAGAATGGAAATTGAACAATTTGTTGGAAGAGAATTAAAAACAGAATTAGAAAGTGAAACGGCTTATGTTGCTGGGAAAGGTGCTCCAATTTTTAGTTTATTAATCGAAACAAAAGAAGGAGTAATGAAAGCATTTAGAAGTGATTGGATTATTAAAGAGCCTTTTCCAACTGGCGATAGAGATTTTTATCCTTGTAAAAATAATATTTTTAAAAATACTTATGATGTAATTAAATAAATTATGAAATCATTTATTTTTGTAGGATTAATAATTATTGCTAATGCTTATAATCCAGCATTTGTAGAATCTAATGAATCTACATTTTTATTACTTTTTATATTTAGCTTTATTTATGAAATAAGATTAGATTATTTAAAATATAAAAAAAAATAAATTATGAAAACATTTTATATAAATGGTATAACTATAGAATTAGATGAAACTAAAACTTATTTAGATTTTTATTTAATTAAAGGAGAACCACAATTAAAATCAATAGATTTTGAAAAGATGCTACAATATGCGTCTGAAGATAAATTAAAAATTGATGCAGAATTTAAAACACTTTTAGAATATTTAAAAAGATGGACAGTAGAAGCTCCTAGAAAAAGAGGTTATCGTCAAATGAAAAGAGATGGAATGATTGTATTAAGTGGTGAATATTTCTTTGAAAATGATGAAGGAGAAGAGATAATTAATAATTTGGAAAATACTGGAATTTTAACTGAATATTTACTCGAAAAATTATATTAAATGGAACATCTAATTGATGGAGAAAAAGCATATCCTATTTATAAATTAACTGCTAAATGGGAACAAGACGGAGAACATGACCCAGAATATCCAATTTTTCATAAAGGATTAAAGGAAGGTAGAGTTCATAATTCAACAGGATTTTCGTATATGTTTAAAGTTGAACAAACAGATGCTGAATTAACGATATTTTCAAGTAATTGGTGGACAAATCATTATAATAAAATTGATAAATACGATAAAGTTCCTTTATCAGAAAAACATGTAGATAATTTAGTTATTGAATTTAAATTGATTGAATATGAAACTTGGTATTTAACATGGTTTCAACATCAAACTTTCGATAATGGCCAAACTAATGAAGAGGTTTTAAGAAGTTTTGAAAAATTTGTAAGAAGAAAAGAAGATTTAAATCATAAAAACAGTCATTGGGGAGGTGATAGAAATTTTGATAATGATAAACCTTTCTATACATTAATGGGCGCTGAAGATAGATGGAGATGGCATGGATCGGGAAAAAATGGAAAACCTGATGAACACAGTCCAGCTCCGTGTAGATGTAAATATTGTAAAGAACAAGGTGTAATAAGAATAGCACATTAATATGTTAAACATTTCTAAAAAACGAAAATTTCCTTTTAATGAATTAAAAGATGGTTGGACTGTTACTGATAAGTATTTTATATACGAAATACGTAAAAAATATATTGGAAATTTTCTTAATACATGGTTTATTGGAGATAAAATACAAGCATCTAATTTAGAACGTAATAAAGTTAAATTTAAAAATGGAGAATTAAGAGATTTCATTATAAAAGATGAATTTATAACAGTTAAAAAGGTTAATAAAGATACATCATATAAATTATACAACAGAAAATATAATCCTATTTCTATAACAATAATGTGCCCTACTGGCGCCAAATTCAAGCAGAATGATAATGGAGAATATTTATATGAAATGAAAGCTCAAATTCATTCTGTTGATGATTCATCTTTTAGAATATGGTGGGCTTATTACTATAATAATAAAAATACATTTAAAGAATTAGAAATAATACGATTAAAATTAATGAAATGGATAAGTTCTCAATCTATTATTGATGGTAAAGATTTTTTACTTAAATGTCTTGAATTAGGTGCAGCAAAAGAAAGTATCGATTACAATTAAAAATTAAATTATGGAAACAAAAGTATTAGAATTGAAAAAGTTAGTTTTAGCAGACGCAGTTTCAACAGAAATTCCAGATGGAAGTTATTCAGGCAATCGGGGAGGTTATGTCGTTACCTTTAGTGTTAAAAATATAACTTATGAGGCTAAATTAAATGTTGGTGTTAAATGTATGAGCTGTCCTTGTACTGTGAATGTTAAAGATGGTCAAATAACTATCATAGAATATTAAAATGGAAAATTTAAAAGAAAAATTAATAGAATTATTTTTAAAATCTTGTAATGATTTTAAAATATCAAGAGCAGAAAACTTTCAGAATTTTGATATCCCAAGTGAATCTCGTGTTAAAATTTTAGATTTTTTACCAAAATTCATACGTATAGGAGATAAGTTTTTTAAATCTACAAATGAAGTTATTCACAATTATGGATATGGATTTAAATATAATGATAATCCGCCTTTAATGATTGCATCGTATTTTAATACATATACATATAAATACGGAACATTTTTTCCTCTTATAAGTTATTTATTTTGGGACAATTATATAAATAGAAAAAAAGGAAATAAATTTGCTACAGATTATGTTAATAAAAATGAAGATGCTTATTATACTGATTGTGAAAATATTTTCAGTAAAACGATTACTATTGAAATGCGTGCTAATTTTATTATTCATGGAACATTAGTTTCTAAATTAACAGAAAAAGAATTCATTAATTTACATGATGAATTAACAAATAGTATTAAAAAGCACGATATATTTAAATTAGAAGAACGATTAAAAGATTAAATAATGAAAAATCAAACTTTAATTAACATTGCTAAAAGCATTTTAAAAGAATTATTATCTCAATGTACTGAAGAAGAACAATTACAATTTAAACGAATGTATTCAAACAATCATTTAGATATGCCCATAAATGAAGTAGTTGATAAAATGAATATTGAAAATATAGATTGGGCAATTTCTCAATGTGAAAGAACAATTGAAAAGAAAAATAAAATAAAAGAAGAAAATTCTTATAAGCAAAAAGAAATTTGGGAAAACATTTTCAGCGAATTGGAAAATAAATGTTTAAATGCTACTACAGTAATAAATCATTTAAATGAAAATTATACAATATTAAAAAATGATTTTAAATCAGAAATAAGTTATAAATTAGAAAAACAAATAATTGATGGAGTATGGCGTGATACTACTTATAAAAGTTATATTTCTCCTAAAAAAGCAATTGCAGCATATAATGCGATGCCTTATCATAGTATAGAACTAGATAAAAAAAATGATATGCAATTTAGAATAAAAGAAATACATTCAATAATAACAGAAAAAATTTCTGACTTTAAAATTTAATTTTATGGGACGTAACGATAGAAATCAAGATTATTCTAAAGAGAATTATAAATTCGCCCAGGTTGATGAAAATATAATTTATCAATTAATAGATCAAAATCCTAAAATTTTTAAAAAGGGAAAATCTTTAGAAAAATCTTCAACAATTTGGAAAATCAATATTAATGTTAAAAAAGGATATTTAATTTCTATTTTAAATATTATTTGTTCATCTGATAGATACAAATGGTTTGATAATTTAAATAATGAAGTAGGAAGCGTTTATTTATATAGAAAAGAATTTAAAAATGTCGAAAAACCTATATTTTATATCATTATCTACAGATATGGAATTAGATTTGAATTTTCAGAATTATTTGATGGAACTAGTAACGGTTTGCCTAGAACAAATAGAATTATAACAGATGAAGAAGAAAAATTAATGATAAGTAATATTAATAATAATATTAATTTAACTCACATAAAGCATATCATTAATAAATATTCTAAATTTTCTAATAATACTATACTAAATATTTATGAAGATATACAAATGAATGAAGTATTTAGCTCATTATTTAAATATATTAAAAAGTTTAAATTATATAAAAATATTGATATTAAAAATTTAAAAAATCTTTTTAATGCTTTTATCATTACATCTGAAGATATTCGTGTAGCTGTGTATGATAATATTAATAACATATTAATAGAATTATTTAAACTAATTGGAGATTATTATTATAAATATTTAGAATATTTTATTGATAATGATCCAATTAAATATATCGAATTTATAAAAATTTGCAATAAAAAAATTCGTACAAAATATGAACATTTATTTAATGCTGAAGATTTTAGTTTAATTTAAAAATACTTATGATTAAAAATTTTATTTTAACAGTCTTAACAATAGACTTAAATAGTCCTTACATAAAACATGGGAGTTGGATTTTAATGACTATTATTTTTCTTATTGTTTTTGGTTATTTTAACAGTAATAAAAGTAGAGGAATTGATAGTTTATCAAATGGAATATTTACAATATTTTGTTATTTAATTTCATGGATAATTTGGTTAATAATTTATTAATATGAGAAAATTTACAGAAGGCTATATTTTAGAGGAAGATGAATTTCTTTTAAAGATTTCAGGATCTGGATATCGTGAACATAATGCTAATAAAGGATTTTTAACAAAATTTACGCAAAAAGGAAAAATTCCTTTACCTTTTAAAAATTGGCATCCAGACCTTGACATATATGTAGTTAAAGAGGAATTTCGAAAAGGATGGAAAATCGTTGGCTTTAGAGAAGGAATGAGTACAACTTGGGTAATATTAGTTCATCCGAATAATTATACTCTTGAAATTAATATTAGTAATTTTATAAATTTACTTAAAGAAATAACAATTGATAAAGGTGAACTAATAGGAGAATTTAGATGGGAAGATCATAATTTAATTCAAAAATAATATTCAAATTTATGCAAATAATTAAAATAATATGAAAAACCTTTTAAAAATAAAAACACTTCTAAAAAATATTCCAGAAAAAGTATTATATGATTTTGATTTATTGAAATTATTAAGAGAAGTTCAAATTAATGCTGTAGAAGTATCATTAGAATTAGCGGCTAAATCAGCTACGACTAAAGATGATCCTAATTCTTATGCCGGAAATACTGGAAGTGAATGTTCTGCTGATATCATAGTTGATACAAAATCAATATTAGATTGTAGACAAACTTTAATTAATCAAATTTATGAATAGAAATTGGAGTAGAAAAGATCGTCATACTAGAAGAAAAATAAAAGGTATTATTGATAAAATAGAATTTGCTACTAAAGATATGCCTATAATACTTGAAGTTGTTGCATGTGGTTCTTATAGAAGGCAGTTTGATTATTGTGGTGATTTAAATATGTTATTTAAATTATCAAATATTGATAAAGTTGGAGATGTTATTCCTATACTTATAAATAAAATAGGACCTGATGAAATATTAACACATGGAAAAAAGAAATCAAATATTTTAATAAATAAAGTTCAAATTGATTTAAATTTCTCAAGTGTTGAATCATGGCCTTATGCTTTATTACATCATACTGGATCAGTCGAAGAAAGTATTAGGTTACGAAAAGTAGCAAAAAATAAAAATTTAAAACTAAATGAAAAAGGATTATATAATGAAAATGATGAATTAATTAAATTATCTTCAGAAAGAGATATTTATAATTATTTAGGTATTGAATATAGAAGTCCAGAAAATAGATAAAACAATGGAAATTTTAGAAAAGATATTTTTAAGAAAAGCTAAGAAAAAATATTATACAAGTTTAAGTCCTAATATTGCAATAGAACATATTGTATATAATTTTTTTAATGATGAAATAATTATTCCGTCAGGATATATTAGTGATGAAATTCAGTTTGTATTAAATGATTTATATTTTAATTATAAAAATAAAAATGATTTTAAATTTAGAATTATAAATTTTATGTATAAATATCATAAACAAAAAGAAACTAAACTAAAATATAATTTAAGTCCTAAAGATAATAAAGTATGGGCATGGAATAAAAAAATGTGGAGAACTACAAAATATTTTTTAGGAATTAAATATTATGTTTATACTCTTATTAAACATAATCAAAAAGATTTAGAAATTAAATATTCATTTAAATGAAAAAAGAAGAAATAATAGGTACTACTGGTAAACTTGTTGATTTATTTAAAATATAAAATTCAATAAATTAAATAATTAATTATAAAAAAGTATAAATATCTATATTTTGTCTATAAAGACATAATTAAGAACCATACTTTTATGTGAATTTTGCTTAAAAACATCAAACTCATGTAAACACTCATCCAATGAAACTCGATATTTCAATCTCGAATTTTTTACAACCTCAATATAAAATCCCTTCCAATCCTTAAACGATGTAACCATTTCCTTCCATCGGTGTTTCACATCAAAAACTGGATAAAACCCTACCTTGCTTTTCTTTATTCTATACTCGTACCCTCGTCTAGCAATCTCTATCGACGCATTTACCGCATCAGTATATTCGTATTGCATATTCCCTATAAAACTAGAATACGCTGGATTAACTTCATATAAACCAATACCTAATACATTCAATCTTTTAGCCAAATTAGAAATAAATTTATCTCTCTTCCATAAATTTCTATTCTTTCGATTTCCTATTTTATTATGTTTTTGCTCTTTAGTTAATTTTTGCTTAAACTTCAAATCCTCAATATATACAGTCTTACAACCAAACTGTCTAGCAATCAATGATACAGATTTAGCAATCTCGATCGTTTCAAAATTTAATTTATTCTGATAATACTTCATCTTAACAGAATCTGAACTTAATTTTTTACTTAAAATTTTATTAAAAATTAATTTCAAACTAAACTCTTGAGCATGAATAACTTTATTATTTTCTAAAACGGAAATTCCAATTGTATCTGGATTCAAATCGATACCTAAATACCTATTTTCATTTAATTGCTTAATCTCTTTATTCTTAAACTCTTCGAAACTTATATAAACATACTTCATATCAAATCGAACAGAATATGTATATCCATGCTCATTATATTTAACTTCATTTAATTGTTGAAGCCTAAACAACTCTTTCTTTATATTATTCCTTAAATTAGGTAATTCAAGTTCTATATGTTTAACTTTATTTAACTTAAATATTATTTTATTATTCTCTATAATATTCAACTTAAAACTTCTATTTCCTTTTTTTAATACTTCGCCTTGAATATTTAATGGACTCAATCGTTTTAAATCAAATTCTTCTTTAGAAATTTTGTCTTTTAATCTATTAATAAAATTAAACTTTCCACCAAATACAACTTTAATATCTTCAAACCTCTTCTGCATTGCTTTACCATCCAATATAGCACATTGAACTAACCAAGAGTTAAGCAAATCAACATTACTTAACTCTTTAGTCAATAATCTTATTTCCTTCTCATTCTTACCCTCGAGAAATCGATTATAACTATACCTTACAACATTAGAGTATTGCTTAAGTATAGAAGTTAAATCTTCATCAGTTTTATATGGTAACTTAATTGTTTTCAATCTTATTTATTAATTAATGCTTTTATATCTTTATCTTTTATAAAATTCAAACCACCAATCTTTACAAAATTCAACACACCCTTTTCCTTCCAATTATATAAAGTCTGTCTAGTAACATTAAATTCTTTACATACCTTCGATAGTTTTAATAACTTAAAATCTTCCATTGCTTAAAATATTAATTTATTTTATATATCATCAAGCCTTTATAGTTTTATATAAAATTTAGTTATATTTTTAAATTAAAAACTTTAATATTATATTTAATTATTAAATTTATATAAATTATAACAAATTGATATTAGATAATAATAAAGAATTAACTCAAAAAGAATGGAATGCTCTTTGTATAATTCATAAATTAACATTAAGACTTGATATTGGTATAAGATTTGACTGGTCAAAATCAATTGATGTTAAACATAAAAGTATATCACAGATTATTGATGAAAGTGTTTTTTTAAATAAAGAAACTAAAAAAATTATTATAAGTAAATCTAAAAGTTTTTACGGTAACCATGGTAGAATATCATGTAATTGGTATAGATGTACTAAATGCAATTCAACAACTATACTGGAACTTGATAAATATTGTTCTAAATGTGGTACAGAATTAATTTGGGAAGAATAATTACGAAATATATTTACTTAGATTAAAAAATTATGTATATTAAATATATAGAGCAAAAAATTTCATATGCTAGTACAGTTATTGATAATACGTATTTAATCAATACTTCAGAAATATTTTCAATTAAATGTACTAAAAGAACTGAAGAATATACAAAGCCTGGAGGTTTTTCAGAAGTATATTTAAAAGAGTTTGGATTTATTACTATCTATAAAACTGATAAAATGTATCATCAATTTAATTTTACTAGTCATAAAAATACCGATGAATTTATAATGAAATTAGAAGAATATATAATTAATAATGAATCAATTGTTAAAGAAATTATAATTGAACACGAAGTAGTAGAAAGACCTAAATTTCCTGATAAAGAAAATTCTAATACATTCGATATAAAAATAAATTAAATAAATGGAAGCTTTTGAAAAATTAGAAAAAGTTCTTAATCATATACAAAACGTTCAGAGAATTGCACAAAAACTTGGTATCATTTTAATTAAAAAAGGTGAACAAGAATTAGGAAGAAATCTTATAGCAAATGCGCAAATACATGATAATAGTAAATTAAAAGGTATTGAATTTGAACATTTATTTGCAGGCGATGAATTATTAAATGTTACAATTAAACATCATCATACAACAAATCCTCATCATCCTGAATATTGGGGAGATATTAAAAATATGCCAGATGTTTATATAGCTGAAATGATATGCGATTTTATATCTAGATCTACGGAATTCGGTACAAGTGTTAGAGAATGGATAGAAAAAAATGCAACAAAAAAATATTCATTTGAAATGACTGATGAAATCGGTATAAAAATAAGTTATTTTATGAATTTAGTTTTAGATAAACCTTTTTGAAATGATTGAAATAGGAAAAATTTATACTTATAAGGATGGTAGATCTGTTATAGTTATACAAAAAAGTGATAAACAATTAAGAGCAGAAGTATCAGATGATATAGAAAACAAATGGAATCCATTTTGGATATACTATTCTGATTTAATTTTTATACTTTAAATAAAATTTTTAAATTTAAAACTTTTTTATTATATTTACATATTATTTAATTTAAATCTGTTATTATACTATGCTAAAACCTGAACATATATATTTTCATATTTTAGATTCAGATATAATAGGTCATATAGAAGTCGTTATAACTCCTATTGAAATATTTAATAAAGTTAAGTTTATTTCAAGCATAAAAACATATCCTGAACTTAAAAATATTTTTAATGAATTAGAATTAGAATTTATTGATTCTTCAAGACTTATTCATAATGGTATTTTAACAAAAGAAGAATTAAATGATAAAATGCTTTCTTTAGGATTTAAAACAAACGAAGAATTTAAAGAAATAACAGAAAGTTTTTTTGAAATTGAATACGTTCCAAAATCAATTGAAGAATTAAAAAATTTAATAAAATGAAAATATTATTTTTACTTTTAAGTATTATTATTTTAACATCTTGTAGTGTATCAACATCAAAAATTGATGCTAATAAATTTAATACTAATGATATTACATATATAGAAGATACTAGAACTGGTGTATGTTATGCTATAATAGCTGTTCAAAAAGGTGGAAATTTTGAACAAAATGGAATTGGATTTACAGAAGTTCCTTGTGATAAAGTAAAAGAATATTTAAATAAATAAACAATATTTATTAATCTCATATAAATTTAAAATAATTACATATGAAAATTGCTAAAGGTCTTAAAATAAAAAATGAGTTAAAAATAAAATTATCTCATCTTCAATCTCTTTTAATACAACATAATTCTTCAATCGTTGGATCAACTAATGATTATAATACAGAAGAAGTATTAAAAGAATATATTGAGGTAAGAGATAAACTTATTTTACTTAAAACAAATTTACAAAAGGCTACTTTACCTATTTATCAAAAAATATTTCGTATTTCTGAATTGAAAGCTACAATTAAAGCGTTAAGAAGTATGAATACAATATCTGGTAAAACAGTTAATTCTAGATATGGCGGTAGTGAAGTTATTGAAAATATAGCAACAATTGGTAACTTAGCTGTCGATAAAAAAGTTAAAGATATTGAATTTGAAATTTCAAATTTACAAGATGAAATTGATGAATTCAACAATACTACTAATTTTGAATTTTAATTTATTATTGGTATAGGGAACAGCGAAAGTGATTAATTATTACATTACCCAGCAAGGTAAAACTTAAATTCTGACATTTAGATAACGTTAAAGATAATGAATTCAAAATTTATTCTTTATAATTCAAATATTCAAAATTTAAAATTTAAAAATCATCTTTGTAAATTTTAATTATTATTAGCTGTTTCCGTTTTTAAAACAAATAAATATATAAATAATAAAATAATGAACAAGATACAGCGATGGAGTTATCCAAAAGTGTATACTAAATTAAATTTATTGGCTGAGGAAGAAGGTTTCTTTATTAAGCAGGTGAATCCAGCATATACTAGTCAGACTTGTTCAGAATGCGGGGAATATAGATAAAGAGAGTCCGTAAAGGTGAGGTTTATTTATGTTCGAGCTGTAAAATAGAGATTAATACAGCATTGAATATTTTGCATAGAGGAGTATATGGTCCCTCTAATTAAAAATAATTATAATAAATACAAATTATGCGATTTAAAATATCAAATACTGGCAAAGGAGCATTCCTTTTTTCTGTCTCGTAAAGAAACAGAAAAATAAATGCTTTATGGGAAAAACTTACATTCATATTCAAAAAGCTAAACATGGTTTGGCTTATATTGAATTTAATGATTATTTAGAATTAAATAATGAATATTATGAGAAACTAGATCAAATTTATGATTCATTTGGATTGTATTCTAAATATTTACGACATTGTCATAGAAGTGGGGAAACAGATTGGTTATTTACAACTCGTATTAAAAAACGAAATAAGATTGCTAATAAAGATATGCAATCACAGTTGAATGATTATTATGGAATTGAAGAAAAGAATTTAAACAAATTTAGAGATAAATCACTCAAAGTATTTCAACTTAAAAAGAAATATGGTATACCATCATCTTATAGTTATTTTACTTTTAGTAAAAAATTCTCAACATTTAAAGGAGCTTTAAGAGCTGGAAAATCATCTATTAAAAATAATAGATATTTTGAATTTGAAATATTAGAAAATAATAAAATAATTTATAAAGAAAATAAAAATGGAAGAAATTGAAGATTTAAAATTTGAATCAGAATTAAATAAAAAAAATACTTTAGAGGAAGTAAAAGAGTATTATGAACAAATTTATGCTAAAAGATTAACTAGTAGTTATACTATTAATATTGGAGGTCCTATATACAATAAATATTTAGTTAACTATTTAAAAAATAAAGTAAAATGGAGTGGTAAAGAAATTTTATTTCTTAATACTTTAGTTAATAATTTAGAAGTAAATTTATCTAAAGATAATTTCAAATTACCTGCTATGTTTGTTGAAGGAATTGATCAATTTTTATCTCGTCATGAGGGCTTTGGATGCGCTAGTGGTGATAAAATATTTAATATATTTGTGTCATTACAAAATGTAGTTTTATATTTAACAGAATTACAAAATGAATTAAAAGCAACAAAAAATAAATTAATTCAATTAGAGACAGAACGAGCAAAAGTACAGATGGTTTAATAAAGTACGAATTACGAAAAACGAATACTTAAAACAGTCAAAATAATGGATGAAAAAGAGTTAAAAGAAAAAATTAAAAATGAATTAGTAGGAGTTGAACTTAAAAAAATAATTCCATCAACTACTAGAGTGCAAGCTGTTCATCTTAAAATTAATGGTACTAATTATCAAGTTACAGTTTCTCCATTACCTAGATTATGGACCGAAACAGCGGCTTATGAAGCAACAAGAACTGGAAGAGTTTTAGATTTTACAAAGTCGTTCTTTAAATTCCAAGGTGATGATATATTTGAAGGTATTAAAGAATTATCTAATTGCTTAAATGGATTACCATTTAAAAATGAAAATAATACTAAACCATTATTAGATTTTAAACTAAAATAAATATGAAAATTTTTAAACGACATACCCTCATAATTAGAGGAGAATAATTAGTTCCCTATATTATTCTCCAATAACAAAATAAGGAGGATAATATGAAAAATTACAAAAGAGCTCTAAGAAGAGATCAAAAAAGAACTAAGTATATTAAACGTTTAAAGATGTTTTATTTTAGTGATTCATGGTTAGTTAATTGTAAATCATGGACTGATGTTGAAAAAGAACATCCAGTAATAGCATATAAATTAAAAACAATGTCTACGACATGCAGTTGTGAAATGTGTGCTTATTTAAAATATAATAGAACGGAATTTAAACATAAAACAAATAAATTATTAAATGAGTTTGAATACAATTACGAAAATTCAGTATTATGATATAGTAACTAAATATAAAAATACTTATCATAATCCTATTAAAATTAAAGCTAATCCAAATGTTTCAGCAGAAGATATTATGAAATTTGCTTATAAAAATAAATTTATTAATGAAGATGATTTTCATTTTAAAATCAAAATTAATCCTATCACTGAACACCAATATAAAAAATTAAGTATGACAAAATGAAAAAAATTTTATTTATATTATTAACATTTTCATTTTCATTTATATATGCTCAAGATTATTATAATCCTGATCAAGCAGAAATTAATGATTTAAAAATGATTATAAAAACATATGAAAAGGAAAATTTATCATTAAAAAATGATTGTAAAGATTTAAATGATAAATTTATTAAAACTATAGATTCTCTTACATTACAAAATATAGAAACAGTTAAAATGCTAACTAATTTAAAATTTGATTTAAAAGTCATTTATGCTGTAAATAAAGCCAAAATTAAATTTTTAGAAAACCAAATGAATCTTAGTCATGAATTTTCTATTCGACTTATAGATATAGTTATGCTTGGATTTATTATTGTAATTTTTACATTATTACCAACATCTAAAAAGAATTAAATTTTAAAATTACTTTAAATCTTATTTTTATTTTAAACCCTTTGTTATTATATTTATTTTAAATAATAATAATTATATGGAAACTTTAAGATTAAATAGATATTCAGTATGGTCAAAATATGTTAGAACATTTTGGGGAATTAAAGATGAATCCACATTATCTGATATATGCTCGTATCGAGCATATAGTATTTTACCTGCTATTTTATTACCATTTACTATAACATCTTATATTATATGGGAATTATTTAGATATATTTTGGATGGAAAACATAGTTATAAAAATGATAATGGTTTAAATGTAATATGGTTAATTTTTGTACCATTTATTTTATCATGTATATTAACGTTCGTTGAAAATAAAGATCATATAAGTCTTAATATGGTTTTAAATATTGATAAATTAACATTTTATATTTTAAGTTATTTTGCTTCTCCTATTATTGGAATTCTTATATTATTAATATTAATAGCATTTCTTGCAATGCTTATGGGAATATATAAGTTAGGTGAAATAATTATTGAAATAATTAAAGATCTTTTTAAATCAAAAAATGAAACAACTAAAGTGAAGAAACCTACATTATTAGGCGAATTTCATAAAAGTTTAAAAGAAAAATATTGTACAAAAATAGAATGGTTTTAAGTAAGAAAATAATATCGATTATTAATTACTTTAAATCTTATTTTTATTTTAAACCCTTTGTTATTATATTTACCTATAATTATTAAAATAAATTTTTATGAAAAACTGGCCATTTACAGAAGAAATAGGGCAAGGTCCTAGAAGTATTATCAGACAAGATATTATGCAGTTACCAAATGTTAAAAATTGTATGACAAAGGACGATACAATTACTATTGTAGATTCTTTTAATGTTAAACATCCAGATGAAAAACATTCTGTAAATATCCCGCTTGTTGAAGATATCATTAAAAATTATTCTAAAGGTGCTGGGTTTGTTATTGAATCAATGACATCAAAAAGAGTTCAAATTAAAAATACCGATACTTATCATTTGATTTATACAATACACAATTTTGATAAAATAAAGTAAAATGAATTTTACCAATTTTAATAAAAGAATTTTTTCAAAATACCCTGGTATCAATTGGATTGGTACTAGTGGTACATTGAAAATTGATGAAAAGAGAATGGTAACTATTACTATAAATGATCCTGCAATTCATCAACATTATACTTCATATAAATGTGAAATTAAAAATATTTTACTCGGTAATAGTATAGCATTTAAATCTTTTAATTTTAATGAACATTTAGTTATTGATGATAATAGAAAATCAGACAGTAATGGTATTAAATTAATTTCTTATGTTAAAATTGATTGGTATAATGCTCCTAAAAATGAAACACAAATTGCTGATATTATTTTTAATTGGATTAATCAATATAAAATAGTTGAAGATAAAAAGAAATTTATTGTTTTAACTGATGAAGGAACTACAATGTCTCCTAATGGGAAAGATGTTGAAAATTTACAAGTTTTAGCAATATTAGAATCAAAAGATAAAGAATTAGCGGAACTTGAATTTAAGCATGATTATAAAAAAATGCTAAAAGACGGTAAATGGAAAAACTATAAAATTCACGAATTAATTTAATTATGTTAATTGTATCTAATTTTCACGACTATTATGATACATCTATGGGAATCCATGGAATAGATAAAACTATTGTTTATAATAGAAAAACCGAAGAAATAAAAAAATTTCATATAGACTTAGAAAAAAAATTACCACATATTTCAAAAGGATATAGTATCCGTTTTAATAGTACTGTTACTAAAGATAAACCTAATATGATTCCTTACATTATCGGGTTTTGTGGTAAATCTTATGTTGTATATAAAAAATCTTGGTATGAAGAATATCCCACTGAAAATTTTGAATTCATATATGATTATGAAGAAATAAAAAAAATATTACTTAATAATAAAGAAAGATATGATTTAAATAAACATACAGAATTACAATTAGCTGAAGCCTATAAGTTTTATCATAATAAACCTTTATTTAAAAATGTATTTTTAGAGTTAAAAACACCGATCTTTTCATATGAACTTCATAAACAATTTATAATAAATCCAAAACTTTTAGATTACCAATTTTTTAAAGTTTTTGATCCATTTACAACATTTCAAGAAATACAAATGTTTATAGGTGGTGTATTAACTAATCCCGAAAAAAATTATATTCAAATTGATGAAAAATATCGTCAAGCACAAAGAGGTTTAGATAAAACATCTTTCAGACAACAAGCTCCAGGTAAAAAGAAAGAACAAAGAAAAATTAATAAAGAACGTAAACGTAAAACTAATGAAAACAAATAAATTAGTACTCTTATATATTTCAATATCTTTACTATTTTCATGCGCTTCTAATAATACTACCGATAAAAAATATGAACCTGAACCTGAATTTAAAAATAGTGAATATCCTATTATAAAGTGGGTATTAATATCTTCACAAAATAAAGGTTATCTTATAACTTTAGATGAAAATGAAAAATATTTTTTTATATGGCCTGAAGGACCTGTATTTAACTATAATACTGAAGAGGAAGTATCACCTCATAAATATTTAGAGTTATCTGATATGATACAAGACTTTAAAAATAAATCAAAAATAAAAGAAATTAAAAAACTTTATAATGATTAAAGTATATTTAAATTCAAATTTTATAATAGACTCTATTAATCAAAATTTAACTGGTGAGTTAACTCATGTAGCAAATATTGATATATTAGATTTGGAAAAAGCCTTTTATTTAACACAAAATTTAACAGATTCTTGGATTAAAAATAAAGAAATTGTTCCTGTTATTAATGAACTTCAAAGATCAATATCTGCTGGAGATGTATTTGAATATGCAGATACTTTTTATTTTATTGATATGATAAGATTTAAAGAAATAGAAGTAGATAAATCTAAAATTAAATAATATGAATCGAAAAATTGATAAAGATATTTTCAAAAAAAATATTAGTGATAGTGCAAAAATTATAAGAACATTAATTGAAAAAGCAATTAATTCTCACGAAATAACTATTGATGAACATGAAAAAATTACTCATTTAGCAACTGCTGATGGATTAATTGATAATCATGAAAAAGCATTACTTGCACAATTAAACGATTTAATTAATGATAAAACGATTAAATTTGTTAAAAGTAAAGAAGCTGTTTTAAAAGAAAAAACCTCTTTAACAAAAGATGAAATAAAAATTTTATTAAACGATGAGTTTATAATTTTTGAAAAGAAATGGCATGGTGTTATGAATGGTTCAGATCTACAAACTTTAGCGCAATTTATTATGCAAATAAATGAAAAATTAAAATAATGGCTTGTTTAGAAGAAGGTACAGTTAGTGGAAAACCATTAACTAAAAAAGAAAGTATAGAACAATTAATAAGGTTATATGAATATAACTATAATTGTGCATGTCGCGATAATGATTCTATTAAAATAGAATATTATTCAGAACAATTAAAAAAACAAAAAGAAAAATTGAAATAATGGCTAAAAAAACAGCATCAAATAATTCAGTTATAAAATATTGTCCTTATTGTAAAAATCCATTACAAGACAATACTAAACTAGCGCAAGGAATAAAAGAATGCACTGTATGTGATGCAAGATTTTTAATTATAACAACTACAGTACCGAAAAAAGAAATAGAAAATAATGAATTATGATAATTGAAGACTATATTAAACAATTAATTAAAATTGAAGTTATAGAAAATTCTGACGATTTCGGTTATTATCCTTTTCATCTTTGGAGTGAAAATAAAGATGGTACTAATGATTTAAATTCATTATTATTAGGAGGAGATGTTTTAAGTTGTTATAAAAGATTTAAATCTTATATAGTTAAAAATGCAAAAACTATTTATATGTCAGTTGACTTTCCTGCTGTCGAAGATAATGCGAGAGATTTTGTTGCTGTATTTTCTTATGTTAATGGGGAAGTTAATTGTATAGCAATACCGTATAACATAAAAAATGGAGAAGTTTTTCCTATCATAAAAGAAGGAAAATTTATAAATCTAATTTTAAATCAATTAAATGCTGTTATAAATAATTGAATTCATTAATTACGAATTACGAATTACGATATCTGTTCTTATTAAAGGCAGATATCGTTGTTTATACAAACTTTAAAATAGTATTGTAAAATTCTATTTAAAATATTTTTTTCTTAAAATATTTGTTAATATATTTATTTAATAATTAATATTAATACAATAACATGGTACATTCATATAAAAATTACAAATCTAGTTTAAAGATAAGTATTAAAAATAATAAATCCAATACTTAATTAAAAACAATATTACCGATTTTTATATTAATATCTTTGTTATTAAATTTACCTATTAATTTAAAATATTTATTAACTTTAATTTTTTAATCATGTCAAACAAAAACAAGCAAACTGGTGCAAAAAAGAATTTAAACGAAAATGATAATTCTGATGCCCAAACTGTTGCTACTGATGTAGTTAACAATGTAGAAAACAAAGAAGAAGCTGTCGAAAATAACGAAGAAGTTGTTGTAGAAGATATGCAAATTCCTGAAATTCCTACTGCTGAAAAAGCAAAGAAAAGAATTATTAAACCTTTAGTAAAAGGTATTGGTTTTAATGATTTTGGAACATGGTTCACTCGTCCACGAAAAGATGGTGATAAAGATGTTAATGGAAAAGATATTCCAACAGACAGAGTATTTGTTCTTTCATTAGAGCCACATGACATCGCTAAAATGGATTTACCTGCAGCTCCACTTATTTATGATCCAGCAGGAAAAGATGATTCCGGTAATGCTATTTTAATTGCTTACAAAGTTCCTCAATTCAGAAATTCTGAAGGTGGTGTAGCGTTCAAAAATGCTGAAAACAAAACAGAAACTCATCATCAGTATAAACAAATTACTACTTTAGTAGAAGATTTGAACGAAACTACTGAAGTAAGAAGAGGCTGGGTTGGTTATACTAAACTTCCACTTTCTCAAACTGATTTGGAAACTATCGCAAAAGAAAAAGAAGTTAAAGAAGCAGCAGCTAAAAAGAAAGCTGAAGAAGCAGCAGCCAAAAAAGTAGAAAGAGAAGCAGCAGCTAAAAAGAAAGCCGAAGAAGCAGCAGCTAAAAAGGAAGAAGCCGATAAAAAAGCAGCAGTAGATGCAATTAACAAAGCTCAAGCTGCAACACAAACTGAAGGTCAGAGTGTTGAAAATCCTGAAGTAGCTATTGATGGTGCTCCAGCAAAAGTAAAGAAAAATCAAGAAGCAACTGTATAGTTACTTTTTAAAATTTTAAAAGAGGAATATTAATATTCCTCTTTTTTTGTTTACATTTTGGACCAGTCTTTTCAATTAAAATAATTAAATTTTACCGGTAAAACTTATTAACATTTACAAAAAATTAATGTTAATAAATTTATTTTTTGCATTAAATATTTGTTATTATTTTTATATTAATAAAATTAAATAATACAATAAACTAAAAAATTACAAAGCTATGGATTTAAGTTATGACCGCAGAATTTTACTAAATTATTCGAAAGAAATAGAAAAAAGATTATTAACACAAGCAGAGGAAATTGAATGCTCATACATTATTCAAAATTCTCAACCTTGTGATCCAAGAAGAATTAGTGCTATTCAAAAACTCGTAAAACATAATTTACGATATGGATTATCAGTTGCAAAACAATATCAGAATCAGGGACTCCCCTTACCTGATTTAATTAATGAAGCAAGTATTGGATTAATCAAAGCAGCTGAACGATTTGATTATAGTACACATAAAACTAAATTTATAACATGTGCTGTTTCATGGATAAAACAATGCATCAAAGATGCACTATGTGAACACGCAAGAACTGTAAGATTACCTAGACAGATTCATAATTATAAAAATGAATTTGAAAAACTTAAAAATAAACAAATAGCTGCAAATGGAGTTTATGATATTGAAACAATTGCAGAAGAAATGATTGTACCAAAAAGAATAGTACATGATTTAGAAAAAATAACTCAATTTGGTGTATCATTAGATGAACCTGTAATGGGAGAAGATGATGGACAAAGAACAAGATTAGATACTTATATTCCCGAATCTGAAAAAAATAATGATGAAAATGAAGATATCAAAAGAAAAATAAAATATGGATTGTCATTTTTAAAAGAAAGAGATCAAAATATTATGAAAGATGCATATGGTATAGATAGAGAATATGCATTAAGTATTGAAGATGTCGCAATAAAACATGATTTAACTGAAGTAATGATTAGAAAAATAATGAGAGATTCATTAGATATGTTAAAATATCTTATTAATAAGAAAAAATAATCTTTTTTAAGTAAGAATAAATAATTTTATCTTATAAATATTTGTTATTATTTTTATATTAAATAAAAAATTAATCTATGTTTCCTACTAATTTTAAAAACAAAAAGATATCAATAATATTTAAAATATTATTTTTTATTTCTATATTTGTAACTATAAGTTATAGAATCATAATGCCTGAATTTATAATAATATCAAATGATATCTATTTATGGTTATTTTGTTTAACTTCAATAACATTATTTTTTATAACATACTCATTTAAAACAAATTAATACGAAAATAACACTTAATCAATTTATAAATTTAAAACAATTTAATTATGAAAAGAACATTTATTTATTTAGTAGCTATTTTAATGATAGCAGGTTGCTGCAACCCAAATGAAGCAAATTCACCATGTACTCCTGGTGATACAATACAAGTTTCTAATAGTGAATCTGAAAACTTAGATGAAACTATTAAAGAAGGTGAATCTGAAAATATCGATTCAGTAAGTAATGATGGCTATGCAGCCGATGAAAAATATTCAGAATGAAAAATATTTGGACAATATTAATAATAGGAGCATATATTATATATGTTACATCAGCATTTTCATCTACTGCATCATTACCAGTATCTTCACCTGTTAAAATTGTATCAAGTATTGATTTTACAGTTTATAAGATAATAGATGGTTCAAATGTAGTCTATATTACTTGTTCAACTTCAGATAATATTAATGTATCAATGGCTGTTGTTAAATAATTACATTAAAAAGAATCATAAATTTATGGTTCTTTTTTTGTCTGTAATTTTTTATAATCAAAATTATTTTGATAACAGGATATTTTTATAATAGGGATATTAAAAATTTAATCCCTTTGTATATTCCGGTAATACTTGGTATACGCGATATTCAGGATAATAATACCTTATATCCAATAATTACATTAACCCTAGTTAAATATTGTATAAAAATACTTTAGATAAAAATTTTTATTTTTAAACCTTTGTTATTAAATTTATAAAATTAAAAATTATAAAATAGTTCATTGAAATGAAACATTTGTGATCCTAACGGTTGGTATTTTAATATAATAAGTATTAAAATATGATACAATATGAAAATATTGGACAGTGCGAAACTGAATGAGTTAGGCAATATAAACATCAAATTGATTTTGCTGTGGATGAATATTGAAGCTGTTGACTGTCATGAAAAGATAAATGATAAAAATTGCTTACACACCTAATTGTAATATTGGGTATGATTTTTAATTTTTAATAATTATCGCTAAAGTGTAAATGTTCCATATACTATGTATTAAGGTCGTTTAGCGATAGTTATTTTTATTAATTTTGAAATTTTATTATGAAAAATTTGAAGAATTATCAGAAGCTGAGAAGGAATTAAGAAGTTTAATATATGCACTTTATTTGAAATAAAATACAAAAATATGGAAAAATTAAAAGATCTGGAAAAATTAAAAGATTTTATAACAGAAGATGATTTGAATAAATTTAAAGAAGGTGTAATTGAAACAGCAAGAGAAAATCTTAGAAGAGATAAACAATTATTACCTATTATTCATTTTTTATTCATTAAAGATAATAAATTAGCAGTTGCATTAATGCCAGTAAATGATTTTATGATTAATGATCAAACAAAAGATATAATGGTTCACTTAGTTAAAAAAACTATTGATGAATTTAATGTATTTGCATTAATTATGATACAAGAAGCATGGCTCAGTTCTATTAATATTAATGAAAAAGATACATATCAAGGAAGGCCTTCAGAAGATCCAAATCGTAATTTTCAAATATGCTAAAACAAAATCCTGGATTAAATTAAATACTTTAAAATTTATTTTTATCTTTGGCCTTTTGTTATTATATTTATTTAATTAAATTTAAAATTAATTCTAAACATGCCAAAGATATTAATGAATTTGGAACAAGCTTTAGATGTATTTAAACATATAATAGCAATAACTGGAGATCAAAATTTTCATTTAGCAGGATCAGCAAGAAGAGGTAAAAAAGAAAATTTAAAAGATTTAGATATAATCTATTTAGGAGATGAAATTCCTGATATAGAAAATGCTATTTATGTTGCAGATGGACCATCATTAAAAAGAATTAAATTAAGATATGAATTTTCAAAAGGAATATTTGATTATGTTTCTATGGATATTCATATTGCGAATAAATTAAATTTCGGTTCTACTCTTTTATATTTTACAGGTTCTCGGGAATTTAATATTAATATGAGAAAAAATGCTATGTCTAAAGGATGGAAACTCAATAGACATGGATTGTTTAATCAAAATAATGAATTAATAGCGGCTGAAAATGAAATAGATATTTTTTCAGCATTAGAAATTCCTTTTGTTAATCCTGTAGATAGAACAATATTTAAATCTGAACAAGATGAAGAAAATCAAAAATTAATAAATACTATACGTCAATTAGCAATATTTCATGCTATTGAAGGTGATCATTATCGATCATCAGCATATTTTAAAGCATCTTCATCATTACAAGAAATTGGTAATATCAAAAAATCAAAAGAAAATAACGAACTTATTTGTATAGATAATGTTGGAAATTCAATAGCAGCTAAAATCATCGAATTTTTTGATACGGGTAAAATACATAAATTAGAAAAATTAAAAGAAACATATCCAGTTGATGTAGAAGGATTATTAAGTTTAGAAGGAGTTGGATACAAAAGCTTATTTAAATTTTATAAATTATTAGGAATAGAAACACTTGATGATTTAAAGAAAGCATGTAAAGAAAATAAAATAGCAAATCTTCAAGGATTTGGATTATCATCTCAAGAAAAAATATTAAATCAACTATGACAGAATTTGAAATTATATTAAAACTTTTAGTTGTAATTGCGATTGTATTATGTTTAAGATTAAAAATTAAAAAATCTACAAATGAAAAAATGGGAAGAGATATTGAATAAAAAATTTCCTAACGAAGCTTTTGATAATGAATTAACAGCAATTCAAACTTATTTATTAATAGCAGATTTAGATGAAGATGGAATTCCTACAAAGGACGAAATAAGAACATATTTAATTGAAATATTTGAAAAAGCATTTGAAAATAAATTTATGAATTGGGATAAAGTTTGAAGTTATGACAGATACACAATTTACTAATTGGATAATAGATGAAGGAAAAGCAGCATTTGAATGGTATAATAATAAGCCACAAGTTATAAAAGATTTAGTTAGAGCATATCCTTATTGTTTTGAATATATTATAAAAGAAAATGCTCCATATTCAATATCAGCGCCAGGCACTATTGTAAATATAGAATCTTATAGAGAAGATGAAACTGTTAGAGTATCATTTCCAACAAATAAACTAACAGAATCTGCTAAATTACATCTTATAGAATTATGTACCAAACACAATAAACCATTTCCTGCTGATAATATAATACAAGTAGTTATTATAGAACCTAAATATTTATTAAAAATTGAAAAATGAGCGACAAAAATAAAGAAATTTATCAAATAGATACAGTAGATCATAGATTAGATTGTACAGGATATCAAGAAAGTAATTGTTGTGGAGCATTTATAGATTCAGATATTGATTTATGTCACGATTGTAAAGAGCATGCTGATACAAGATGTACAGATTGTGATGAAAGTGAAGGTTGTCCAAATAAAAAATATTTCTCATGAGTAATGAAATTAATATGATTCCTATATTAGAAGGAAAAGGAATACAAGAATCAATATATGGGTTTGCTTCTTCTGAAAACTTTACTATTGAAGAATTATCTGAATCGCTTGTAAATTTTTTTATAGAAAAAAATATTACTAATTCAATAAATAATCTTATTCTGTTTCATGGTAAAATAGAAGATGCCACTACTAAAAATTTTAGTGTCATACCGTTAGCATTTCCAGGCAAAATAGATGATATTAAAACTGCTTTAATTGATTCTCCATTTAAATATATTTGTATTATCAGAATAAGAGAACAAGATACTTATATTAAAATCGGTACTATTTTTCAAATTGAAGAAAACAAAAAGAAATTTAATGCTATTTCTTTATCTGAAGTTTACGATTTAGATACAATTCCAGCCTTTATAGGTTTGTATATTGGAGAAGACAAAAAATCTAGAATTATAGAATTAATTAAAAAAGATAAAAATTGGATAATTAATCATAATTCAACAATAGAAGACTTAACTAAACTATTAATTTGATATGGCTAGATTTAGTTTAAGAAATCAAAATAAAATCGAAAAAACTTTTGGATATGATTTTTTACAATGTTTGTTATCTTCATTAAAAAAGACTTTTGAAATTAATATAATAGAAGAACATACATATGAAAATGAAAAATATAAAATAATTCATTCTCATAATGTTCAAAAAAATTCAGATAGTTTTTTCGAGTTGTACATCATAAGTAAAACTTATGATGTATTTAATTTGGCTTATAAATCAACATGTGGTTAATATTATGGAAGCTTTTTATTTTTTTTTATTTTTAGTATTTGTTTATTTATTTATAACTCTCTCACTTAAATATATTCATTATAATCAACAAAAAGATTATAATGAATATAAACGTATGATGGATGATATCTATAAAGGTCTACAAAGTGAATTACTCAAGCGCCAACAAAAACAATATCCTAAAATTTTAAATGATAATGATAGAGAAAAAATTTATAATATTTATAAGCATTTTGTATTAAATACAGGTAATGAACAAGAAGTAGCTAAAATGCATTTAAATAAATTTCTAACTAAACATAAAATAACTCTAAATCAATTTTTAAATGAATATAAAATACACGGAAAAGAAAAAATACTTAATAACTAAAAAAGATTTAATTCAAATTTCTGGATTAATTATTTGCTTTTTAATAGGATATCTTTCTAGTAATAAATCTATAATAAAAGGAATTATAATGTCTTTATGTTATGGATTGTTAATGTTTTTGATAATATTTATTATAAAATTATACCAAAGAAAACAAAAACGTGATTTTTTCAAAAATATAAAATACTAAAACTTATGGAATATAAAGAATTTATAGATAAATGGCTGACCAAAAATTCAAATGAAAATAAAATTGAATTTATTAATGATACAATAAAATTATGTAGAACAACAATTGATAAAAAAATATTATCGTTAATAGAATCAGGTGATTTAGAAATTGGCAAACAAACATAAATGGAAAAATGTACTAGATGTGGTAAATGTTGCTTAGCTGCACCGTGTTGTTTAATTCCAATAGGAAAAGAAGTATATGAAAAAAAGGATGGTAAAAAAATACATAAATGTAAATTTTTTACATTCGATAAAAATCTTGCAAAATGCAGAGCATATAAATTAGTAAATAATGGAGGATTTTGTACATCTTCTATAAAAATAAAAGTTTAAATACTTTAAATAAAATTTTTTCTATAATTTAAAAGTTATTATATTTATATAACGATTAAATAATTATAAAATATGCTAATAGATTTAACTTTAAAATGTAACGAACAATGTACTCATTGTATGGTAGATGCTCTTCCGACAGGTAAACATATGGAAGAAAAAACATTCATAGATTTATGTGGTTTCTTATTTATAATTAAACCTCCTATTGTTCAAATAAGCGGTGGTGAATTTACTCTTCATACTAATTTTTATGAGTATATTCAAAGATTAACTAATATGCTTCCAGAAAGTATGTTTTTACTTGAAAGCAATGGTTCATTTATAAATGATAAAGATAAAGTCAAAAAATTAAAAGATTTATTATCTATAAAAAATGTATATGGGCTTCAAATTAGAACTCATGAAAAATACTATCCAAACTTTGAAAATACAATGAAGAATCAAATGATTTTAAAATCATTACATCCTAAAGTTATGTTTTTCTCAGATGGTATAGATGAGTTAGTTCCTATAGGAAGAGCAAAAACTAATTATCCAGATAACATAGCAACTAGAAGACCTCAGTGTTCAAATGTATTTTTATTAATTAAACAACCTGCTGCTAAAATAACTTCATTTAAAGAATTAATATTTACGTTACAAAGAAATGGAATATTCTGTAAACCTATGATTGATATCGAAGGAAATATTAGAGCTGGTGAAACTCCATTTTGTCAAAAGTTTGGACATATTACCGATTCTTTAGATACTTTGTTCAATAATATTAAGAAAAGTGTACCGTGTGATGCTTGCGGATTAGTTAAAAATTACAAGCCTATAGAAAAATCTATTATATTCTCAGTTTAAGTTTAATTAAATACTTTATTAAACATTTTTAAATCTGGTCCTTTGTTATTAAATTTATACTATAATTAAATTTTTATAAACATATTAATTACAAATAATTAAAAAATAAAATTTCTATATGGAAAATACAGAACAAAGTGTAAATTTATCATGGGTATATGATATTATGCATAGTAATGGAAATGTTGATATAAATTGTAAAGAAGTTTATACTCAATTATTTAATTTTGCATCAATGCTTTCTAAATCATCGGCATTTGCAGTAAAAGCACATCATGTATTTAGTTTTTTAAATGGAAAATCATCTTTTGATATTAAACAAGATGTTCAATTAATTCCAAAATTTGGTACCAAACCTGAATTTGCAATATATCAAATAAATAAAGGTGAATATGAACTTAGAAAAGAAGGTACAATTATTCTTAAAGGTTTAAATGAAGGTTTAGCAAGAAAAATATTTAATGATATCAGAGTAGCAAGTGAACCAGAAATTCAGAAAAAATTTAAAGCATAATTATATGAATCACTTAAAGGAAAAAATACTAAATGACTTTAAAGTTAATCCATATTCATTATGGGCTAAAAAGTTTGATAGTGAACTTCATATTCCACATCAAATGAAAAAGGGAGATGGTACTTTATGTGGTTCATCATCAGCATTATTAGGCAATAATTATGCACCTCATAAAAAAGATTTACCAATATGTAATAAATGCTTAGAAATAAAATATAATGAACATAAATAAATATACTGGAATAGCTTCTGCTAATGGATTAGAATGTATAACTCCATATGATGAAAAAACATTTGGAATGGCTATAGTAAGAGCAGAAGCAAATGATCAAAGGCATTCAGTCGCATTCACTATAGAATTAGAAGAACCTATGTATGATGCACTCCAGGAAATGATAAATGAAGGAGATGCAGAAGTTGCTTTAATAGCTATAAAAAATGCATCAGGCATACAATTTCCATCAAATAAATTCAAACCATATTCTAAAAATTGGGATATTATACCAAATACAAAATTAGATCCTCATGCTTAATTTGAATCAATATCAAAAAGGTAATTTGGAAGTTGTTAATAACTTCCTTAGTTATAAAAAAGAAAGAATAATTCAATCTTTTAAACCGTTTACATTAGAAGAAATAAAAAATTATAATCATTCTAACAATAGAAATGATTATAAAGATTTAAAACGTAGATTAAAAGAAGAAGAAAGTAATTTCAAAAGTTGTAAAAAACTATTAATATCATTAGCTTGTAATAGTGTTAAAGATAATTATAATGCAAGAGTAGGTTCAGGTAATGGTTTTGAATTTAAAAATTTAAAAGACTATTCCGTACATGATATTAATGATATGCTAAAAGACATTCTTTTAAAACAAAAAAATATTATCGATTGTACAAATTATACGGATAAATATTTTGTCTTTTATGATACTGGCTTTAGAGGTCTAGGAGGTTATTCTTATGGGATAACTATGATTAAAAAAGAAGATATTGATAAGCCTTTTACAAAACATGTAACATTTAATTAAATGATTAAAGTAGATAGCATAGTTATTATTCAATATCTTAATAATAACTTTATTCAAACTAAAAAAATTATATCTACAGAACATTTATTATTTGTAAAAGCAAATTATAAAACATACATTTCACTTCCAAAAAAAGAACAAGACAAATTCAAAAGAGAAAATAAAATTGAATTAGAACCTTATTATGAAATTCCTGAAGTATCGCCAATGGGATCACCTATGATGAATTCTAAAATTGGCGATATTTGTGAAATGTATTTATCTGAAAATCAAGGAGGATATCATTACTTTAAAATCTTAAATATACAATGAAAACTTTATTATTAGATATAGATTATACAATGGCTCACGAACAGGAGCCAAGACCATTCTTAAAAGAATTTTTACTCACATTAAAAGAACAATACAACTTAGTTATTTATACAGGAGGTACTTCTAGTAGAGTAACAGACTTTCTAAGAATACTTTATCATAAATTAGAAATAAAAGATAGAGAATTTATACATGATTTACAAATTACAGCATTACATAGAGGTAATTGTGATTTAATTGAATATCCTACTTCTAGCTGTTCTTCAATTTATATTAAATGCTTAAAGAAAGCATCTGAAATATTAAATATTCCAGTTGAAGATCTTACTCTTATTGATGATACAGTTCATTGTGAAGACCCTTATATTAAACAAATTATTCAGGCTGAAGGATTCTATGGACAAGAAAATGATGATTATTTACAAAGACTTTTAAAACAATTAATATGATAAAAGTATTATATGCTGGAATGGCAGATGATATTCTTTTACCTTTATTACTAATTCCGACTTTTAATGAACTATTTGTAATATGTGAATTTGATATCGCATTTGCAAAAAATAGAAGTTGGAAAGGTCAAAAGGATGATATCAAACAAATTTTATTTAATGGTAATAATGAAAATTCTCATCATAGAGATATCTATTTATTATATTATAAAGATACACCTATTTTTAATTTAGATGAACCTTGTATTATAATCGATGAAAAAGATATTGATAATTGTTGGACATTAATATTTTCATACAATAATAAAATAAGAAAATTAATTTATTATCATCATACAAATTTTTTAACCGAATGGGATAAAAGTATTACTGATATTAATCATGTCTTAAGTGTAGGTGCACCCTTTCCAATTGATGATAAAATACTAAATAAAATGGTAAAAGAAAGATGTACATTAGATTGTTTATATTACGATCAATTTACAGTAAATAAAAATACTAAAAAAGTTAATCTAATGGATAGATTAATTTACATTAATAATATTAAAGAATTATTATGAGCTTAATTACGCATGAAATTTTAGTTACCAAAGGATTTAAAGAAGAAACAACACAAGTTCCCGTAATGACCATGAAATGGTCATGGAAAAAGTTTAAGTTTATCCCTGATGAAAAATTATGCATACCAGGTCCTATTCTATCTACTTATAAAAAAGGAATTTTAACTATTCATACAGAATCCGTAGCAGCAGGCGATTTTGCTTTGTATATAAAAGTAGGAGATGATAAACCAAGAAGATTTGATGAAATGGAAGAAAGACATTTAGAAGGTTTAATAGAGGGATTATGCTTAAATGGATAATAAAGTCAAAATAACAACAATAACTGAAGTAGAAGGACATATTGATGTATATTCAGAAGCTATTCCTTCTAATGTCAACGTTACATATTTTAATGAATGTGGTGTTTATGAAGGTTATGTTGTAACATATTCTTATATAGATAAAAATAAATTAAATGAACATAGCGGTTAAAGATTTAAAATTAGGTGATACTTTTGAATTTGATTTTACATTAAAATACAATATCAAAATTAATAAAGATAAAGGGTTTAAACCTCTTTTAGAATTTAAAGGAATTAATTTTGAAGGTTTATGGAATGTAATAAAAATAGGACCTTCTTACAAACATTGCAAACAAAATAAAACAAAATTAATTATTTATACTAGTAAAAGATTTGGATTACAAGAAGTATTTGCAATTTCTAGAAATAAAAATGTATTTCAAAATGCCGGACTTATTACTCTGGTCTTAGATAGAAACATTCAGAATCCTATAATGACAGATTCTGATAAATTACATGAGTATCTAGGATATACATCATATTTAAAAGATGTAATATTTAATAAAAATCGTGCAGATAAAATGAGTCTAGATGAATTTATAATTTTGTGTAATGATTTAATTAAAGCAACTAAAAAAATGAAAAAAGACATAAACCAGAATTACCCTTATGTTGACTTTTCAAAAAATTATATGCAGATTTAATCAAGCATAAAGCATGAATCAATTACATTGAATAAAATGAAGAATTAAGAAATGAAAATTAATCAGGAATAATTATCAAATTTGGATTTGGATTAACTACTAAAAAATTTTCACATTCTTCCTTTGTCCCAATAAAACACTCAATTATTTCTTCATTATTAAGGCTTAAATCTAAAATTTTGTATAACATATTTTTAATTTATTACGGATACTTTAATCTTAATTTTTAAAATTAAATTTTTGTTATTATATTTATATATTAATTAAAATACTAAAATTTAATACTAATGACAATCGAAGATAAATTCAAGGAACTTATTCAAACTGTTGGTGGTACAAATAAAATTTTATTTGACTCTATGGTTGAAGAAGTATGGCCTAAAGTAAAAGAAAAAATAGATTCATTTAACTCAATATCTCCAGTTGAAATAAATTTTAATTATACGCAAGAAAATGATTATCCTGATATTATTTTCTTTTTATATATGGATAAAATAAAAGAAGTAGTATTAGAATATTTAGAAACAAATCATCCTGATGCCTGGTTTAAACCTATATATTATTCAGGTGATCAATTGAAGAAATGGAAAAAAGATAATAATTATACAGAATAATAAAATGAACAAAGATACTATAGAACCTACATTTACAATTTCCCAAATACAAGAAGCATGGTTAGAAATATACAAAGAAGATATAGTTTTGCAATATCCAGATTTTATAACTACCTTAATAAATAAAAATTAAAAATGAAAAAGAATTATAAGATTGGTGATAAAGTATCATCTAACAATCATCCTGAAATTGGAAAAGGTGAAATAATTTGTATTTCACATTACATTAATATAGCAACAATAAAATTAGATACTCCATTCAATGATAATGGAAAATTATGTACTAAAGCTGATTTAAGTATTAAAGAACTAATAGATGCATAATAATATTCTATAATAAAACACTTAATGTTTAAACATAAAATATCTTCCTAAAGAGTTTAAAAGAAATTCTAAAAGCTTAAGGCTTTAAAATATACATTTCCCTTCTTCTTAGCGTTAAATTTTATATTGGGCCGGCTGAAAAAGTTTCACTTTTGGCTGGCTATTTTTTATTTTTGTTTAAAATTTTTATTACTTGAATCTAATAGGAATTATCGTTTTATGTTTATAATATGCATATATTATCTTTCAATTAATTTCATTTTATTTAAAATTTTATATTCCCTGAATATAAACCATGTATACCCTTTGTATATTCCGGTAATACTTGGGCACAGTTTAAAACCTGGATATATTACCTATTATAAAATTATTACTAGAGTCCTAGTATAAAATAATTTAAAAAAATAAACTTTAAAAAGAAGTATAAAAATATTTTTTTATTTCGGCCTATGTTATTATATTTATATAATTAATTTTATTAAAAACAAATAAATAACAAAGTATGGAAACATTCAAAATTAAACAAAGAATTGAAGAATTAAAATCTAATTCAGATTTTGATCATTCATTAGACAACATTTTCGATGCATGTGCAATTTCTAAAAAGGAATTGCTTTCAGTCGCTAATGATATTTTACCACATTTACATGCTGGCGATATTATTCCAACAACTTCAGAAATAATAGAAGATGCTATTATTGCAATAAAAATTCATTTTAATGATACTACTCCTGTTTCTAAACAAGAAAGAATGCTCGGTCTTATGATAGAAAGTATTATTGCAGCAATAGATAAACCAAGACATTCTATTATATCATCAATGTCTAAAGATCCTGGATTATTATCGATTATTAAAGATTTAGTTGATAAAGGTGAAATACCAAGCTTTAAAGAATTTTTACAAAAAACAGGTAAAGATAAACAATTTAAAGATTTTATGAGTTCTCATTCACGAGAAGATTGCGAAGCTTGCGAAGCAAAAGAATTATGTCCAGAATATAATGAAACAGAAAAAATATCAAATAATGCTTCTTTAGACGGAATTCCTTACATACCATTCGGAAAAACTGGACAAGCATAAATCAATACAAATAATTATTTTGGAAAAGTCTTACAACATTAAGACTTTTCCAAAAAATAATTTAAATAAACTTTATGGAATTTAGTATAAAATTAAATAAAGAAGAAAAATAAAAATACATTTTAATTTTTCTTCTTTATTTAATTTTATACTAAATTCCTTTACAAATCTGGGGATGTGTTCCTATTGATATTAATTGGGCAATACAAACAAAATTATATAAAGAAAAACTCTCAAAATTTTAAAATATGCTAAAATTAAAAGATTTAGAATATAGAATTCCAGATAATAGTGTTAAAGGTGCATTATTGCTTTTAAAAGATATGACTTATCAAATGGCCTTAGTTAATTATAGTGGTAATTTAGCAGGGTTTGTAGAAAAGAAAAATTTTCCAAATGGAAAAATGACTTTTGTAGAAATTAATAATTTAGAACTATTAGAACAAGAAGTACATGGATTTGCTTGCCCTAAAATAGTTTTGATGGAAGGACACATTATTCATTTTAAAGATACAAATAAAGAACCTGAAAAAGTTATTGAAATTAAAACAGGATCTAAAATTGAATTTCCGATAATAACTGAAAAAGGAGAATACAATTGGGATCATATATCATTAATTCATATATAATGAAAGCTGTAACTATAGAAGAAAAATTATTTAAACTTGGTTATATGATGGAAATTGCAATGATATCAGATAATTCTAAGCATGAATTATATATTAATTTTTTAAAAAAATATTCATTACCTAATTCTGGACCGACTATTGAATTACTTAAATCTCTAAATAATAATCAAAGAGTTGAATTAATTAATATTTTTAAAAATGATATCAGCTGAAGAATTCTTATTACAAAAATATAAACCTGACACTAAACCTGATGAAATAATTTTGGCAGGTGACACTATAGTTAAATATATGATCGGATATAATAATTTAACAAAAATTAAATGCAAAAATTTAGATAAATGTAAATTAGTTTTAAATATAGAAGGAAAATGTAAAGATAATTGTGAATTTGAATTCTAATTTTTATTGCATTGCCTTTTTAATCATTTCTTCTGAATGACCTGCTTTTCTTAAATGATCAAATTGTTTATCTATTGGTACTTTATGAGCACTCCAAATTTTAATATTATCTTTAATATAATGCATTTCAATATCTTCAGAATTATCATAAAACTTTTTAAATAAACCTTCTTTTTCTGCATCTTCAATAGTTGTAGAACTATATCCCATGTCAATCAAAAAATTCTTTAATTGACCTTTTGTTCCATCTAATATGCCTAAACGATCAATAGAATATTTTAATAACTTTAAATTATCTGGATTTGTAGTCTTATGCATTCTGAACCTAGGTTCATTATAATCTATTTTAGAATTATTCATTTCATTTATAAACTCTTTATATTCACTTATATACTTCATAACAATTTTATTTTTATATTTATTATACTACATCACCTAATTGATCATCTTGTTTTGATAAATCAGCATCTTTTAATTTAGCTCTTAATTCTGCTAAAGCAAATGTATCTCCCTTCATTCTATTTCCTGCCATTTTCAATCTATCTAAATTAGATCTTAAATTATTCCACCAAGCTTTAGTTTTTGCTTTCTGCTCTTTTTCTTTTCTTGAATCACCAAATCCTAAAAATTCATTTAAAAATTCATCATACTCATATATGTACTTCATATAACCAATATTTAATTTATATATTTCTTTTTTAAAAATTTTTTACTTTGGCCAATTGTTATTATATTTATAAATATTAAAATTTAATAAAACATATCTATGAAACTTGCAGATCAAGGAGATTATTTTGAATTAATTCAAACACTAAATAATAATTCTAAAACAAATCCAAAAGCAAATATACAAAATGACTTTAAAAGATTAGATAATCTATTTGATTTCAAAGAGGGTCATATGGAAAAATTAGTTTTTGAATTAAGTGACGAAATAAAAAAATACAGAAAAATGAAAATTAATTCTCATTTAGATGCTATAAAATTTTCCATTCCAACCCTTATAAACAAAAATGCAAGTGAACTTACTGAAAGAGAAGTTAAACTAATTCTATTTGGATTTGAACTCAAAAATTTATAAACTTTATTTAAAATTTTTATCTTTTAAAAAATGTTATTAAATTTAATAAATTAAAATTATTCTTTATGGATAACAATACCGATAATACTACATTAAAGTTTGATAAAATATTTGGAGTATTAGATGGAACAACAAAAGAAATTCTAGAACAAATAAAACTTGAAATGAGTACATACGAAATTGAAAATATTAATAATTCATTGGATGCTATTAAAAAATCTATTCCTAATTTATTAAACAAACAACCCGACGATCTATCAGAAAGTGATATTAAATTATTTATGTTTGGCTTAATACTAGGACTTAAAACTAAATAAAATGGAAAATAATTCTATAATAAAAATGATTCAATTAGTTCTAGATAATCCTGCAAATGAGTGTATGTCTACAACTAGTCGTGATCTTCTTAAAACTGCTATAACATCTTTAGGATTAACTATTAAAACTGAAGCATCAAACTTTTTATTAACCCATAAAATTTATGGAGATACAAATGCTCAATATCTCTATATAGTTAATATAAAAGAACATTCATTACTATGGGCAGCTAATAATGAAGGAGATTTAATGGATTTACTTTCTATACAATATGATTTAGATTCAGATCAACTTGAATTAGTAACTATAACTGAAATCGCAAAAAACTTATCGTGAAAAAAATTAAAGATTATACAGATGTAGAAGTTGGTGATATGGCATTTGAAAATCCTGATGCTGGCGGAGAATTTAATATGAAATTAAAATTAAAACAAATAGTTTATCACAAAAAACTTTATTGGGGAAAAGAACCTATGAAGGTAGTAGGCATTAGGGAAAACGAAGTAGAACTTGAAGGTGATTACTCAGGTGGAACACATGCAGTTTGTCAAAAAAATTGGCTACCACTTAAAGGTGTATTATTGGCAGAAAGTGAGAAATCTTATTCAGAGATACTATCATAACCTTGTTTCTTATAATGTCTTAGGCAATCGATACATTATTTTTAAATTAAATTTAAATCATTAAATTATGATACCATTTAAAAACAAAACAAATTTTCATAAAACAAGCATTCATAAAACAAGCAAAAAATTTATAATAGCAGCAATAACTTTTTTAATAATTTGGTTAAGTGTTATCGGATTAATCATTTATATAGCTTTTCATTTTATATCTAAATTTTGGTAATATTATGAAAACAATTTTAGACGATAAATCAGCTGCAATATCTTTTACTAAACAAGAAGAAGTAACTAAAATAATAACTTTAAGTCTTACTCCTCTTGAATTTAAGATGCTTCTACTTAAACATAAACCTAAAGAAATCTTTCGCAAAAATCATGAGTTTAATAATGCATGGATTTTAATAAAAAACTATTCAGATAATGAAATAACTTATATTTTAAATTATCACGAAGATTCAACTTATCAAACATCATCTTACGAAGATTTTTATAAACAAATAAAATACTATATTAGAAATATTTTCTTTATTATTAACTTAAAATGAAAGGAGTCTATTATGAGCAAGTGGAGTGAATCATCAGATAAGTATTGTCCAGAATGTGGGAAAATTACAAAACATAAAATCTGGCATAATACCACAGATGCAAGTCGAGGAGACTACGTAACAAAATGTCAAAAATGTGGACACGAAGAAGACTTAGCAGAAAGCGGTGAAGGTGATTAAATTTATCTATAACATTGTCAAATCTATCAAAAAGTCCTTATCTTAAGGACTTTTTGATTATTTACTTTTTTCTTTATTTTTAAAATTCGGCCTTTATTATTATATTTACATATAATAAATTATTAAATCTTTAATATGGAAACACAAGAAACTTATAAATCTTTTACAGAAGAAGTTGAACAGCTTTTTAATCTTAATCACGGGTCCTTTAATAAAATAGAACTTGATATCAGAAATGCTATCAAATCTCTTAATGAAAAAGAATCTACATCAGAAGGAACTTCTACTATAATAAAAAGCTTTATCAATAAAGATTTAAAAGACTTAACTGAAAACGAAGCTAAAATGTTTCTTGGTGGTTTTATATTTGCATCAACTTTAATTTAAAATATGAAAACGACATCTACATACAATGAAAATAAAGAAGTTCAAAAACATATAAACACACTTGAAAATATGTTAGGTGTCGAAAAAGGAAGTTTTATTGCAATACAAGAAAAAGTAAAAGAATTTAATACATTATATCCTGATGCAGATCCTAAAAAACTTCAAATTTTTCTTAAATCAATTACAAATGAAAAAAAACTAACTAAAAATGAAGCTTTACTTTATCTAACAGGATGTATTATGATATCTGAACTTAATTAATAATGGAAGAATCTGAAAATAATATAGAATCAGAAAATTTTAAAGTACTTGAAAAAGAATTTGATTTTCCTGAAAATTTTATACTTAATGTAGACGGTGAATTAAATAATCTTATAAGCTCTAATTTAAATTTGAATGGTCTAGAAATTATTAGATTAGTTTGCAAACATTTTTTATCAGAGGAACCTTATTATCTAAATAGAGATATATCAGAAGCATTTATCATAGGTTTTGCACTTGGATGCAAAGCTAAAAAATGAATTTATTAACTATTAGAACGATGGAACAATTTAAAAGAAAAATAGAAAGTTCAGATTCAAAAGAGGAATTTGATTTTGAATGTTATCCAAATACAGAACCTATTGAAATAGGTGAGTATTTTTTATTCTTTTTTGCTGGTATTGCAGATATAGGTAAATGTAGTTCTGAAAATGAAAAATCAGAAATAAACAAACATGACAGACCAAAACAAGAACATTTAATCGATCTTACTCATGGTTTTTGGAAGAATTGCTATAAAATAAAAACAACAAATTTTGACTTAAACACAATTTAATGTTGCTAATAACATTAAACTGTTTACTAAATATTTTTAAAATAACAAACTAATTTTTAATCTTTAAAATAAATTAACATGGATCTTAAAACTCAAAAAATTGAAATTTTCATCGGTGAAAAGCCTATAGTGTTAAAAAATGCTATAAATTTTATGAATAACAAAAATATACTTCCTATAAGTATTGGAAGTGAAATTCTTAAAGATGAAAGATTGTTTATGACAGTTTCATACAATGAAGAAATAAATGATAAAAAATATTCATTAAAAGAAGAAGTAATTGGAAATATTAGTGATATTGATATCAAAGAAAAAATCCAAAATTCTTTTCCTGAAACTAATGTACTTTGTCACGAAATGTTTGTAGATAATCTTGATATTGTTTATTTTGTATATTTAATAGAAAACTAATCATTAAATAAAATAAGTTTAAAAATATTAGATGATTTATCAGTTTGATATTTTTAAACTTTTAACTTTATTTTTAAATTTCGTCCTTTGTTATTAAATTTAATATTAATAAATTAAAATATTCAATATGGACATACTAAATATAAACAAAGAACTACATGGAAAAGGATACATATCTTTTAATCCAAGTCAAAAATATTTTACATTACAGGATATTCTTAAACTTCAAGAATTTTTAAATGAAACTTTTACAAATTTTAACGGTGGTTTTGGAATGTTTAATTTTGATGAACATATCATATCTGAAAAAGTAGGTGATATCATATTTTCGTTTTCAGTACCATTTGAAATACGTAGTGATCAAGCAAGAAGAGTCTATAGAACTAAGCAAGATCCAGAATTTATGGCAACAATGCCATTCGTATTTAATTACAGAAATTGCATAGAACAACTAACTTGGTTAGAAACAATAATTTTCTTATGCGAAAACTTAAATATTCCATTTCAATACGATCCATCAATCATCGATATCATTATTGAAAAATTCAATAACCTTCAAAATGCAAAAGAATAAAATTTATACTTTTTGCAAATGTAAACAAAAGCCTGAACTAGGATGGAAAATTCTACTACAGGGTTGGGTTTTTACTGGAACATGTACTTGTGGTGAATCTATAAATTATAAATCTAAACACATTATAGAAACAAAACAAATTGATGGTCCATATCAATGGTCTGATAATTGGATTACTGCACTCTATTGAAAAAGGTGAACTTCCACAAAGAGTAAAAGATAATAACCCATATGGAGATTGGATAAATGATGTTATATGGACAAAATATAGTGAAAACGATATCAAAAACGGTCACATATCATTCGACGGTAAAAATGAAATACATCTACAAACCCTAATATCTTAATCATGGAACCACTAACAAACTTAGAAAAAGATGTTATCAGCTATTTAAAATACAACGGAGAAGAAGCTGCTACTTTCTATCTATCGGATAGATTACTAGACATAAAAATAAACGAAGATTTACAGAAAACTGGTGTTCTAAACAAACGAAATGACTACCCAGATGAAATAATAGAAGCAGCTAGAATGATGATAAATATCAAAGATAAAGCTTATCAACTAGCTCATAATACAAATAATTTTATTTATAGTAGATAAACAAATTTTATATGGAACAACTTTCAAAAGAACAAATGGAAAATGCAGAAATTCTAGCAGACGAATACAATCTTTCTGTTACGGAAATTCTTAACATAGAATCACAAATTAATAAATTAATCATTGAAAATAAAGATTGTACCGGATTTGAACTAATTAAAACTGTAACTAAACATTTTTTCAAAAGTGATCCCTACTACCAAGATAAACAAACTACTATCGCCTTCTTAACAGGCTTATTTCTAGGAATAAAACATAGATAAACATATTATACTTAAATATATCAATCTTATCAGGGCCCAACAATCAAACTCTAAATATCAACTCTAACGGTCGCCTCCGCCTTTTTATTATTACTTTACCCATTATTTTTTACTATCGCCATTTGTTATTATATTTAAACTAAATATATAAAATAAAAAATAAAAATATGAAAAAATTAGAACATGTACAATTATTCGAAGATTTCACTAAAAATCTTAATGAAAACAAATTTAATATTATATTTTATGACGAAGACTATCTATCTTATATCAAAAAAGAACTAACTAAAACAAATTTCAAAAATTTAAAGATTCAAGATTTTAATTCAAAAGAAATACACGTTGAATTTGACTTTGATTTTGATGGAGAATCTCAAGTTAAAAAACATCATACCTATATAGGTATTTACATCGATAATGATTTCAAAAATGGATCAATAATTCTTACATCATATGATAATAATATTACTTTAGATTCTCAATCATACGAATTTAACGAAGACCCTTACAGTCCAGAAGCATTAATTGATATATTAAAAAATCATCTACTCGTAGATTACAATCTACCACAAATACCAAATCTAATAGACTATCTAGATGATAACAAAAAAATAAATGACTATACCAAATATTGGATTAAACGATTTGAAAAAGAACCTTTTCTAATCAACAATTTCCCTAAAAATATACTAAAACTATTCCCAAATGAAATACTTAAAAAATATAATCATATCTTAAATGCAAACGACTTTGGACTTATTTAATACTTAACAAAATTAAAAAAGCTCTTATTTATATTAAGAGCTTTTTTTTATTTACTTTTATCTCCGGACCGGAAATTTTTCAATACAACACCTAATCGACACCTTCTTTTCTACGACCCGAAAAAAATCTTACTTCCCCACCGTAGGAGGTATTCTCACAGTTCTAACATGGCCCATCCATACATGCATTATTATATATACATACATATATTTAGTATTGATAGTATTATTTTTGATTAGATTAAAAATTTTTGATTCAATCTAATTTATCTGTACCTCTAGTAAGTTTGTACCTCTAGTAAAGTTTGTACCTCTAGTAAAGTTTGTACCTCTAGTAAAGTTTGTACCTCTAGTAAAGTTTGTACCTCTAGTAAAGTTTGTACCTCTAGTAAAGTTTGTACCTCTAGTAAAGTTTGTACCATGACTCTTCATTGATCCTTCGATTAAAAATTTTTGTAATTGCGCTTATATAGCAGGCTTTTTCTCATAGGGTTATGATGAGTTAAAGTGTTGTAGAAATTGAGCGTCGCGCTACGCGACTCGATTGTAAAGATGGTTAAGAGAGTGAAAGGATTAGTCGTGAAAGGGTTAGATGGTCTTGAAGTGTTAAGAGTGTATATATGATGGTATAGTATGTATAGAGTATAGAGCGATGTTTGAAAAGATAATAGGTTATAATCGTAGGGTGTAATCACTGATAATGAACATAGTGACCTATATAGCAAGCAGTGCTAGTATAAGTACTGTTTACTAACACTAAGGTGATAGAACGAAGGCTCTATACTCTATAAGCTATATAGTTAGTGTATAGATGTGTTAATCTAATAGGCTTGTATGAAGAAACAGTGAAAAGTGTTGAAATGATGAGAAAAAGGGTATATTGATGAAAAAGGAAAACGGTGCATTGTGGTGAATGGATGTGTATATGATGTGTGGTAATAAAGGCTTATTTAGTGTGTATAGCTATATGCATAGAGAAGGATAAGAGATGATACGCGTTTAAAAATGATGTGAATGTTGGCCGTAGGATGTAATCACAGATATTGAACGTAAGGGCTTATATAAGGTGATAGAACGAAGGGCCGTTAAGCTTAGTGCTAGTAAACAGTACTTATACTAGCACTGCTTGCTATATAGCTAATATAGTGATATGATAGCTGAGATTGGGTAAAAGGGGGCCGTAGTGATTGAAAGTTAGTAGAAAGTATAAAGCACGATGTACTAAATACGGGGAACTAATCTTTGATAAAAGAACTAAAAATAAGAGTGGATATTAAAAACAGAAAGATAAGATGGTATAGAGAGGGTATGTATCTAGAACCTCGGGTCCGTGAATTATCCGGGTATATAAAAAAAAATTTTTTGGGAAATATTAAAAAATTTTTTGGGAAATATTTAAAAATAGGGTACTTTAATATAAATTTTTAACAATGGGGTAATGTTATTATATTTAATTATAAAAAAATAAAAATAAACATATGGAAACAATTGATTTGAATGAATGTACGTTAATAAGTAGCGAAGAGTATTGTTTATTAGAAAATCCGGAATTTATAGGACAGACTAGATTAGATAGTAATGATATGTACTATATGGTTTGGAAGTGTGATGGAGTATTGTATAAAACTTATAATAAACTTTAAGAGTATGAATGTAACTTGCCCAAAATGTTTGATGGAGAATGCTTATTATAATGGTAGGTGTTATGAATGTCCAGATTGTGATTATCAATGGGATACTATTGAGTTAGAGGATGATGAAGATTTAGTAGAAATTGATTAATTATTTATTATGGAAGCAAAAGAACGACAGCCGTTGATGACGGTTAGTAGTGAAGAACAGATTAAAAAGTTTAAAGAGTTGTTGAAGGTTATACCGGAATCTATACGTAAAAGAATTAGGTTAATTGAAGAGCCTCATACGATAATAATATGGTTAGATGACATATATGAGCAGAGTTTTAATTTTCCTATTATGTTAGGTGTAAAATCTATTAAGCATGATATTGAGAATAATGTAATATTAACTTTTTATAAAGTTGATAGTGTTTCTTTTGTTATTAAAGCGAAAATTCGTGGTGATGTTGCTATTACTAAGAGTGTTACTTATGATATATTAGTTTAAAATACTTTAAAAAAAATTTTTAACTTGATTTATAAGTTATTATATTTATTTATAAAAATTTAAAATAACTTATAAAAATGGGAACACAACAAATTACAAAGTTAAGTCAAAAAGTATTTAATAGTGTTTTAGACAAATTAAGAAAGGTAGCAGATTGGACTTATGAAGAAACAGAAAATACAGAGGTTCATAGGTATGATTTAAGTGATACATCAATTTATGTGTATAAGACTGGTACAATAGAAGGTTCATTACCGGAAGAGTATCAGGAAGGTATAGATAAAGCAATAGAAGGAGTAGAAATAGAAAATTTTGTAAGTTTTTATTAATTATGGAAAAGTTTATACAATTAGAGGCATATAGTCAATCGGATATTAATTTATCTAATGAAGTATTGGCAACGTTGATATTTGAAGGTTCAAATCAGGCTTCATTTAGAGGTATAGATAAAGAACGAATAGTAGGTGCAATAAATAGTGCAATTCGTAAGAATACCGCATTTGTACAAGAGTTGATTTTGGAAGAAATAGATAAAGATGCAATAAAGAAGGGTGAATTAAAGACGCCAAAGAGTTTAGTATTAGAAGATTTTCAGGATGCAGTTAGAAATTTGATAAAAGAATTACGATTGAAACCTACTGTTAAGTTTATTGAAACGAAGGATAAGTTAGAAGGAAAGACTGGAGATTCTGTTTATATAAAATTTATAATGTATAATCCAAGTGGTAAAGAAAAAGAATTTAATGGTGAGTTGTTTATATCATTTTATAAAGGTAAAGTGGATGCTTTTGATTTAATTGATAGTAAAATTAATAAAGAGATTGTTTCTTATAATAAAATGTTTTTATATAATCCAGATTTGTTATATAAGAAGATTCATCAAGATATTAGTTAGTTGTTTTCATTTATTAAGTATAGATTACGGATGCATTAATCCGTTTTCTTTTTGTTTGATAATTTTATGTTCTAGAACCTCGGGACCACTTGCTCGTGTTATACAGAGCTGTACATGTACTTATCAATAAGTTAGGAATATAAGAAATGCTTGTTGGTGCAAGTTAAGTAGTGTTTCGGATCTGATTGTCTGACAAACAAATTAAAGAAAGACTGATCCGTTTAATACTTTTGGGATTTTTTATTAAATTTATAAATAATTATGGCTTCCGAGCAGTATTTTCTGTGCCGGAAGGATTTTAATTAGGGAAAACAGGTACATGATACATTTTAAATATGTACGTTGGTGCAAGTTAAGTTGTTGTTTTCGTCTGAAGTACCGATTTACATACATTATAAAGTATTTAAAAGAATATTTTTACTTTTAAATTTTTGTTATTAAATTTAATATATTAAAATAATAACAATGAAAATTTGGAAAGATAATAAAGACTATATAATTGTTACTAGCAATAAAAGATTATACACTCTAATAGGAACTCCAAATGGATATCAATTGCAAAATCATAATTCAAGAGTAAATGATGATTGGGCTCCTTCAAAAGGTACTTTATTAAAGAATATTCCTAACAAAATTAAACGTAAAGTGTTTAAATTAAATAAAAATACTTAAAATCTTATTTTTTTATTTAAAACTTTGTTATTATATTTATTTAATTAATTAATATTTATACACTTATAAAATTTTAAAGCTATGGAATTAAAAGACTTAGTAGAATTAAGACAAATTGGACTATCATTAGTCGATAAAACAACAGAATTAATCAAAAAAGAAGTAGAAGGTGGAAAAGTATCAGAAGATACTCTTTTTGATTTATTACATAATTCGTTTAAAAAATTAACACCTGTTAAAGAAACAAAGAAAAAAGAACAAAAGGTTAAAAAAGAACAAAATATTGAAAAAGTTTTTAATACAAATACTCTCACAGGTGCAATACAAGAAATTTTAACTAAAACAAATCCTGATACAGAATTTGATATTAATACAATTGATGAAACTGTTAAATCATTCTTTCCAAATTTAGAATTTAATAAATCATCTATTCAAAAAATTCTTTCTAGATTAAAAGATAAACAAATTCTAATAAGAGTTAGAAGCGGTTTTTACAAAGCTAATACTAATCCTATTATCGAAAAAGCTAAAAAACCTAAAGAAGAAACAACTAAAGTTATTGTACCTACAACTATTAGAGACAAAGTATTAAAATTAATGCCGGAATCAAATGTAGCAATTGATGTACAAATGATTTTTGAAAAACTTAAAAAGCATTATCCTAACAAAAAATATAGCATTAACTCATTATATCCTCAATTAACATTCTTAGTACAAGATAATCTTCTTAAAAGAATTAAAGCTGGTTTATATGCACGAGTTAAAGCATAAAATAATAAAGGGTACTTATGTACCTTTTAATTTTTTATTAATTACTTTTTTATTATATTTACTTAATATTTATTTTTTTATTCTTTCATATTTTTGGGGTTCATATTTTGTAATGGGTAACTAGCCAAGAAGTTACCCATTATTTTTTTATTACTTTATAATACAAAAATCAATTATTGATTTTTGATTCATTTAATTAACTAATTAAATCTTTTAGATATTATTAATATCAATTGGCGTATTATATATTGTTGAAGTTTAATACTTCATTTACTTTTATAACTTTATTACCTTTAAAGGTGTATAAAAGTTTGTAATTTTATTATATATTAATTTTACTTTATTAACTATTTTTATCTTTTAATATTTGTTATTATATTTATACTATAATTAAAATAATATAAACAATGGACACAACTACAAAAATACCATTAAATGGGTTAACCCATACCAAAATGATTGAAGAAATTAAAAAAGTTATTGATATAACTTTATGCTCTTCAATTAATAAAGGTACTTCATCTGGTTTAAGATATGTAAAACTCTATTATAAAGAGAAAAATGTAGCAGAAAATCAACTTAAATGCATTAATAAAAGATTAAATGATTCTGCTGAAATTGCTTTTGAAAGAGCGGATTATGCAAAAAGATTCGGTCCATACTCTATCTTCATTTATAATTTCTATCACGATTAATGGATGATATAGAACATATATTATTTACATGTTCTGAAGGTGAATTAAATCATCTTATAGAAAAATATCAAACTCATCGAGATTCCTGTGAAACAAGTAAAGAAAAACATATTATAGAGTGTATACTCAATAGAATTGATAAAGTAAAATTAGAAAAAAATCTTTAAAAAGTATGTTAAACAAAGTTTTACCGTTTATTAAAAAGTTATTATATTTACCTATAATTAAAATTTAAAATTATTAACTAAAACATTTATTATTATGGCACCTTTATTACCGTTAGCAATCGCATTTTCTATAGGAGCAGCCTTTGGAGCAGGAGCAACTATTGGAGCACAAAAAGCAAAAAATCTTAAATTTACCAAATTTAAAGTACAAAATGCTGGTAACTCTAAAAAAGTTACAAAAGAAAAAGATAAAAATAAAGATAAAAAATCATCTAAAACTACAAAAGAAACAGAAAAAACTGAAACAGAAAAAGCTTAAACATTAAGAAAGTATAGAGAAGTTACCGATTAAAGTTGTTTCCATTTTTATATCTACTTCTCTTACTTTCTTTTTATAACATAAGTGATTTCCATAGCAATAAATCACAGTCAGAGGACCTTTCATTTTTTAATACTCTTCGAAAGGTCCTCTTTTATGCTTAATCCCTAACTATTATATGCACTCTATGATATATTATATTTTTATATTCCGGCCTATTACCCATGTATTACCTTTGTATATTCCGGTTATACTTGGAATCAGATTCAACCCTAAATATATTACCCTATATAAAATTAACCGCGTATCCCTAGTAGCATTAAATTTAATTAAACATTCTTTATTAAAAATTTTTATCTATTAACCTTTGTTATTATATTTATATAATTAAAAATTAATACATCTAAAATTTTTATAGCTATGGCAACTAAATATCAATCACTTGAACAACAACTAATCCAAGAAACTTGGATCACTCTAGACCAATACCTTAAATATCATGCTGGTATGCTAGAAGACTTCAAACGCATAAAAGAATACAAAGAAAAATACTTCAAAAAAATCAACAAAAAGAACATAGGTCAATGGTCTAATGTACCATCCAAAACCCTTAAAGTAGCAATCGATAACAACCTAATATAATAAATTATGTCAAATTGTATAAAAGTAATAAATAACAAATTATCATTCACTATTGATCATTTTGATATTATAGGGTTTAAAAACCTAATAGATGAAGCTGAATTAAAAATAAATAATGAAAATTGTTCTAAATACGGAGATGAAGCTACTAATACACTAATAGCAGTATGGTGGTTTCTATCAAAAAATACAAAAATTACTCCTTACGAAGTAATGATAACTTTTAACGAAGGAAGATCATCACACACAACCAGAGATTTTAAAATTATACTTAACATAATATCTAAATTCATAACAAAACCTTTTAAAAAACAAATATTATGTCATGATATAGATTATCCTGAAAAATATTATGAACCACTAATAAAATTATAATTATGAATATAAAAATTTTATCAAAAAAAGAAATCATCGAAGAATTCATAAGTGAAGAAGACTATGATGATGTAATGTCAAATCCAGATTATTACTATCTACATGATGAAAACGGATTTGATAAAGAAACAATAGATGAAATTGTCAAAACTTTTAAAATTCATTTTCCAAATATTGTTATTGACGAAGAAAATGATTTTGAATCATTAAACATCCTTCTTGATACTCCTGAAAAACATATTTTAGCTTTCTCAATAATATTCTCACTTACTAATAACAAATAAAAAAGAAAGATTTTACAAAATTAATTCACGAACAACTATTTATTATATAATTCGATTCGGTCTAACTCTAATGTACTTATATCACTATTTTTAAACTATTACAAGCGGCTTTAAAGCCGCTTAATACCTTTTTCACCGACTCAATATGATAAATTTTATATAGGGCCGGCTAAAAAAGTTTCGATTTCAACAGGCTATTTTCCAATTACTTTACTTGCTACTAATTCATCATCACTTTAACTTTCATTAAACATAGATCACGAATTACTAAATATGTTTTCTTTTTATATCCATTAATTTATGTTCTAGAACCTTCGGGATAGGGGAACGACCAATACATGAATTAATTAACTACTCCTTTTCACACAAAACTACCGATAAGACTCTTACTAAAAAAATCCTTCGGTTAACTTATTCAACATCAATATCTTATGTAAAAACTATTTAAGCCTTTCTATAACTGTCATACTAAATGCCTACTCTTTCTTAATTCCTATTCGCTGCTATCTAACTTTTTCTTAACCCTTTAATGACACAACTCATTAACAGCTTTACTATGCCTATTACCTTCTAATACCTATTTACTTAACCTATTCGCTGACTGCATACTTGTTTGTATATTTGCCTTCTAATTATATTATATATTACTATCCCGTTATTACTTTATTAATTATTTTTATCTATTAACCTTTGTTATTATATTTATATAACAATTAAATAATTATACAATGGACAAATCACCTAAACTAATCGATGCAGTAGAAGCTACTATTGATAATTTCTTCAAATGGTACACAAACGAAGATAATGACTCTCTTATCAAATGGTTCGCAGATTGGCAAACTTCTAATTGCTTAACTATAAATGGTATTCATGCACAAGATGATAATAAAAATGGTATGACAATACTTAAAAAACTATTCGAAAATAAAGAACAAACAGTCACTTTCAATACATACCAAGGTGATTCATACATAGATACTCATTTCACTATTAATAAAGATATTTATACAATTCAAGTATGTGACATACCATTTACAGAAGAAACATACCCACCTATAACTTTTTTATAATTTTTTATCTATTAAACTTTGTTATTATATTTATATAACAATTAAATAATTATACAATGGAACCAACTAATAAATCAACTTCACATAAAATAGAAATATCATGGGAAGAATTTAGAAAACAAACATTCCAAAAAGCATTAGAACTTATACAAAATCGTAATTGCTCTACATTCAAAATAATAGGATACAAACATCTATATATTAGATTAATACTTTACTACAATGATTGCAATGAAATATTTGAATTTGAAAAAGATAAAGAACCAACTCATTTCTATACAAAAAACAAAACTCATGACGAACATATGATAGAATTAAAACAATTTAAAGAAGAATTTGAAAGAGACATTCCTGAAACTAATCAATAACTAAATCTATAAAATTATGAAAATTAAATTATTCTACAACGGTCCCAACAAACTAACAGATGTACGGGAAACACATAACATACTACATATCATAAACGAATTTGAAAAATGCACCAATAAAACAAAAATCAATCATCTCTCCGACCTCTTCGACAAAAACAGACCTAAAGGTGAATTCTTCATCGAAACAAACATACTACATGAAAACCTTATTAACAAAAATGAATTATCTTCAATCAACTGGTCCTATAAAATACTAAACAACATAATCAACGATATCAAATCAAATCTTGAATCCTCTCTTAATATATCTCTTACAGAAGACTTTGACTCTATATCAACCAACTCTCCAAACAAACAAGAAGGCCACTATAAAAAATTCTCTATCAAATCCTCTCTTCCAAACTTTCCTAAAATGCTATACGACATACACCTTATCATATACGAATCAAAAACATTCCAATTCCAATACAAAAAAGACTTCATCCCTACTCAACTACACAACGAAATTCTAACCGAATCAATGGAATCAAAAAACATTCAATACCCTCTCGATATTATCAACCTAAATACAATCACTCTCAACTTCATCCTTAACTATATCAAAACTAACTATACAAAATAAAAATATACTTCTACAGCATCTTATACTACTCCACTTATACAATATATTTAAGCATCATACACCGACTCTTTACCGTTATATCTTATTAACACTCTTATCTTTATACTTTTCTTTTCAGATTCTCTCTATAAGGGCCGTCTAAAATCTATCTCTCTTCAATCTACTCTTTCTTCAACATTATCAGTATCCCGGCTATCAATCACTTATATGCCTCTCTATCCTTTTAAACTTTATACCCTTTTTAATGTTTATTTCCAATTCTTTAATTTTTATATTATATTTATATCATTAAATAATTATTAATTAATCTATTAAATCTATCAATTATGAAAACACTAAACCTTTTCCTAACACTCTTTACACTAACATCTATTTTCACTGCATGCGAAAAAGATGAAGTAATAGAGCTTAAACAAAAAAATGATGAACTATCAACAAACGTTAACAATCTTCAACATCAATTCGACACTCTTAGTCTTGACACCATCATCAATGGTACTGATACCATCATTATTCTCAACAGCGATACAATCTACATCAGCACTCATGATACCATCTACATCGCTCCAGATAATACATTCATTGAAGACTCACTTAGTATTGAAATAAACATTACTTCAAATACTGGAAATGAATCCGTAAGATATGAATTAATTCCATATAACTTTTTAACACCGCCAATACATACCTTTGAATCATCCTATTCAACCTCTGCTACACAAAAGTACCTACTACATGATATAAAAGTACCTACTACATGATATAAAATACCGACTAAAAATAACAACAATTAGTACTGATTGTACATTTACTCTAAACTTTAAAAATTCATCTGATAAAACAATATCATTAACAAATGGCTATAACCCATCAATCGAACTATTCATTACCTACAATCAATCTACTCATACTTTCATACTAACAAATATGAAATAATTACCTCAAACAAAAAAGAGCTTAACCGCTCTTTTTTTTCATCACCCACGAACCATCAACTTCTTATTCTTTATCTTTCCATCCTCTATTACAAGAACCTCTATATCCATTAATTTTTGGACCCATCCCAAAAAAATAAACTTTATTAAATATGTTATTTTCTTTAAAATAAATTTCCAGTTCTTTATTTTTTATATTATATTTATATCATTAAATAATTATTAAATATTAACTTATAAAATTACTACAAAATGAAAACACAAACCGAAAAAACAGAAAAAATGCTTAAAAAAGAAAAAGCAATGCTAAACAACATGCTCACTCACTTAAAATCAAACAGTATCAAATGTCAAATCGACAAAATCAAAGAAATCATCATTCAGGAAAAAACTGATAAAGTTGAAGAAATCAAAATCGATGAATTAATTCTTAACGGTTATTACAAATCAAATGAAAAATTCAACTTCAAACTATCAGTTCATCCCGAAGAAATAAATGAAAACGGTCACCCTCAAGTAATTCTTCAACTAGAAGTTGAATCTAACAAATTCATAAAAATGCACCCCCAAACTAACGGTCAACTAACTTTTATGATCAAAAACTTTCAAACAGGTATAGAAGAAACTTCTACTATAGAAAACTCTACAATAGAAAACTCTACTCCTGAAATAACTACAAAAGATAACAAAAACAACAAAAAGAAATAACAAACCCCTATACCAAATCAAAGGAGTATTCAAACACTCCTTTTTTTTCGGCCTTCACCCACCAATTCATTCCTTTCATCATACATCAACCACAATGCACGATTACTTTATACCACTTAGTTACATGAACCCTTTGTCACGAGCGCAAAATTTCCTTATTCTCTTCATGAACCCTACCCTACCATTCGGGCCCATCCCTCCTAAAATTTATTTAAAATTTTTTAAAATACTTTATTAATTATTTCCGATTCATCCCGATTTATATTATATTTATATAACAATTAAATATTTATAAACTTAATAAAATTACTACAAAATGAAAACAGAAATTTCAAAAACAGAAAAAAGACTTAAAAAAGAAAAATCAATGTTCTCAAACATGATTACACACTTTAAAGCAAACGGTATCAAATCAATCGAACTAATTCCAATCGAAATCCTAAAAGATATCGCAAAAGAACCTACATTCGAACAACCTGAGGACCCAAACAATCCAAATCCAAAACCAATCGAAAAAGAAAAAGAACCGGAACCAACTGAAAAAGAATACAAAGTTATCGGTTCACACACCACAAACAAAAAATTCAAATTCGAACTTACAATCCATCCCGAAGATACAAATGAAAACGGTCACCTACAGGTCCTACTTCATATGGAATGCAAACCAGACCACTACATTACAATGCGTCCCCAAACAAACGGACAACTACTATTCATGGTTAACAACTTTGAGGTCGGTCTAATTGAACCAAAAACAGAAGAACCTTTATTAGAAACAAACTCAACAACTACAAAACAATCAACAAAGAAAAAATAACCACCCTACAAACTTAAACGGGAATTCAATCAAAATTCCCGTTTTTAAAGGCCCACCCACGACCCTTACATGCATCATTTACCAACCTCTTTCATCCGACGGATTATCATGAATACCGGCCTATAGGAATCAAATATTTTTCGTGTCATGATCACGACCTGTTGTTAAATGGGCCTTCACTAACTTGAGACGTCGGGCTAGATCGGATTATTATATAATTCAATATGATATCATTTTAATATCATTATAATAAGTAAAATGTAAATGAATAAGGTTAGATGATGTTAATATAAATGTGTTATTGATATGGGTATAGAGTAAAAACGATCATTATAGATTTAAATTTGAATGGATAGATAGAGGCGGACCGGTTTGGGAGACCAGAAGATAAGAGATAATTCTTTATATAGAAGAAGATTGTTATTTATATTGTTGTATAGAGAATGTTTTTTATATATAGGTAGTATTTTGTAAGAGTGTATAGATGTTTGTAATTATATAGAGTGTTGTTATAAAGAAGGTTGTTTATGAGACTATAGATATTATATAGAGTGTTATGTAGTATTTGTTTGGCGGACCGGTTTGATTTTTGTGTACGGGACCAGATTAGAGTTGTTGGATGTATTTTGGGATATATAATAAAAAATAGAGTTTATATGAAGTATATAAAGGAGTATGAAGAGTTTGTTTATGAGACAGATTATGATTATTTTTATAATTCACAGGATAATGATGAAGATATTGATAATTCAAAAGAGGATTTGTTAGATGATATGAAAAATTGGGATGATAAAGAGATACGAAAACTTAGTATAGAGGCATATTATAAAAGTTTTAAAGTGTATAGTTTAAATCAAGATGTTGATAGATTGTTAAAGAATTTTGTGGATGTATATTCGATGTTTATAAGAAGATGTTTTAAAGAAGAGAGAAAGATTGATTATAATAGAGATATAAATTTTTTTAGAAAGTATAAAGATAGATTAAATGATATGATTAAAAAATCATTAGAAAAAGATATTAATAAGTTGTTTGCAGATAAAAAATATGATATAGGAGTTTATTATAGAAAGTTTGTTAATAAAAAGTTATATAATAAATATGAGCATTTATTTAATGCTGATGATTTTGGAATGTTAGATAATTAAAATAAAGAAGTGATATGAAGTATATAAAGGAGTATGAAGAGTTTATATTAGATGAAGGAGTTTTTCAGAAGTTGAAAGACTGGGGTAGTTCATTGTTTAGAAGTACAGTTGGAAAGATGTATATAAAGTATAATAATCCTAAGAATATGATTGAGAAGAAGTTTACTAATGCTGCTGATGTTATATTAGATGGTGTAGATGAATTTTTAAATAGTAATGGAGAGTTATTATGGGATAAGTTGTTAAAAGAGAAGAAAGAAGAGGTTAGAAATTTTATAGCTACGTATAATGCATCATCTAGATCTCATAAGACTAATGAACAAGAGTTATATGATTTTATTAAGTATGCTCTTAATAAGAAAGAAGATGATGGAGATGATGGTAAGTCTTATAACTCATATAGTAGTAAATCATATAAAACTAAATTTAGAAGATGAAATTTATATTAGAGTATAAAGTTTTTGTTAATGATAATATTTTAAGAGATAAGATTATTGATATTTTTTCCAAAGTTGGAAAAGAAAGATATAATATTAAAGATATTAAAAAGATTGTAGATAGTAAAAGTTTTAAAACATTAGATGATAAAGTAAAAGAGATATTAAATAGGTATTTTAATATTTATAATAGAGATAAAAATTTAGAATTTAAATATATTATAGAAGAATTGAATAGGTATTTTCCTAAAGCTTTAGATAGACAAATGGATAATATAATAGATGATATAGGAGATGATATAGATGTACGTTTTTTTAATATAGAAGATGAAGAAGATATAAAATTTTTAGCTAAAGATATTGAAAAATATATTAATAATTTTTTACTATTTATTTATATCGATAATAATGATATATGGGTAGAGAGATTAAATTTATTAAAGGTTAATGATAAATTTGTAGATTATTTTATTGATTATGTATTAGAAGAATTAGATATGAAACATATTGATAAGATTAATTCAGAAAATTATAAAGCATTAATAAAAATATTTAATATTGATAATGGTTATATTAAATTTAAAAGTGAAGGAATATTTTATAAAAAGATTGCAGAAAATGTTTTTAGGTATATTGTAAAGAGTATTGATAAAAAATTAATTGAAAATTTAGATGAAATTATTAAGCAAAATAATTTTATAGTTCCATATTTTAAAGATGTATTAACTCCAGAGCAGATTAAAAAGTATGATCATATTTTGAATGCAGACGACTTTGGATTTTTAGATAATTAAAAAAAAAAAAGAATATAATGAAATATATAAAGGAGTATGAAGAGTTTATATTAGAAGCTAATGAGGCTAAATTAGATGGATTAGAATTGATAGCTAAATTAGCTAAAGTTTCAGTTGATGAATTAATTAATTTAACAAGTTTAGAGTTAATTGATAATGAGTTAACTTCGTTACCTAAAGAGATAGGAAATTTAACGAAATTAACAAGTTTATATTTAAGTAGTAATAATTTGACTTCGTTGCCTAAAGAGATAGGAAATTTAACGAAATTAACAAGTTTATATTTAGGTGTTAATCAAAAATTAAATGAGTTGCCTAAAGAGATAGGTAATTTAACTAAATTAATAACTTTACATTTAAATGATAATAAGTTGACTGAATTGCCAAAAGAGATAGGAAATTTAACGAAATTAACAAGTTTATATTTATATAGTAATAGGTTAAAAGAGTTGCCAAAGGAGATAGGTAATTTAACAAAATTGACAAATTTAAATTTAGGTAAAAATATGTTGAGTAAGTTGCCAAAGGAGATAGGTAATTTAACAAAATTGACAAATTTAAATTTAGGTAAAAATATGTTGACTGAATTGCCAAAAGAGATAGGAAATTTAACGAAATTAACAAGTTTATATTTAAGTAGTAATAATTTGACTTCGTTGCCTATTGAATTGATTAAATGGAAATTTTTTGATGAATTATATTTAAGTAAATTAAGTGATGAATTATGGTTAAAATTATTTAATACAGATAAGTTTAAGGCGATAAAGCATAAAGATTTTCCAAAGAGGTTAAGAGGGAATAAAGAGGTAGAGGATATAGCGAATGCGGATGATTTTGGATTTTTCGATAATTAAAAATAAATTAATAAAATGAAGTACATAAAGGGATATGAAGATTTTATAACAAATAGTTTAAATGAAGCTAAAATTAAAGATGGAGAGAATGGATTAGAGTTTATAGCTAGATTAACTAAAATTACAATTGATAATTTAATTAATAGAGATATTTTAAATTTAGGTGTTTATGCATTAACTGAATTACCAAAAGAGATAGGAAATTTAACAAAATTAACTATGCTACGTTTATATAGTAATAAGTTGACTGAGTTGCCAAAGGAGATAGGTAATTTAACTAACTTAACATATTTAGATTTAACTAACAATAAGTTGACTGAGTTGCCAAAAGAGATAGAAAATTTAACTAACTTAACATATTTATCCTTAGGTAGTAATCCGTTGAAGGAATTTCCAAAGGAAATAGGAAATTTAAAGAATTTAGAAGAATTAAATTTAAATAGAAATCAGTTGGTTGAGTTGCCAAAGGAAATAGGAAATTTAACAAAATTAACAATTTTAAATTTAGGTAGTAATAAGTTTAAGGAGTGGCCAAAGGAGATAGATAAATTAAAAAATTTAACACATTTATATTTACATGATAATGAGTTGGAATCAATACCTGATGAGTTGGTTGAGCGGAAATGGTTTTATGAGTTAGATTTAAATAGATTGAGTGATGAAGTATGGTTAAGGTTGTTTAAGATGAATGGAATTAAGGTGATAAAGCATAAAGATTTTCCAAAAAAATTAAGGAGTAGTAAAGAAATTAATGATATAGCGAATGCGGACGATTTTGGATTTTTCGATAATTAGATTAATCCAAAGTCATCAGCATTTATTAGATGGTTGTATTTGTTGTTTAAATATGAGTTAGTAATTACTATTTTTTTATATCTATTAAAATTAGATATATTTTTATTTAATATTTGATCAACTTTATTTATAATAATATCTTTAAAATAATCTTTAAATTTATTGTAATATGATTTATTAATATTTGAATAAGATAGTTTAAATTCAATAAGTTTATTATTTAAAAAATATAAATAGTTTATATTATCGTGGATATTTCCCCATTCTTCATTTATACGTTTAAGTATAAAGTTACAAAAAGAATCAAATGTTTCTTTATAGAATTTTAAAAGTTCATTTTCTTCTAATGATATATCTTTTTTAAAATATTCTTCTATAAAAAAATCACAACTAAAAAGTTTTCGTTCTTGTTTATTATCGAATTTTTTATTTATATCTGTTTTGAAATATTTAATTTTATTTTCAATTATTAAATCTTTATATTTATCGTATAGATTTGGAAAATATTTATTTAAATTTTCTTCTATTGCTGAAAAGTGTTTAATATTAAAGCTATAATCTTGATTTTTATGTATATAGTTATCTAAAACTAAATCTAATCTTTCTTCTAATGTTAAATGAGTATATTCAATAATGATATCAAAAGGATAATCTTTTTCTTCAAATTCACTAGAAGATATATCTTTAAGAATTTCTATAGCAGCACTTGTTCGTATAGGATCTTTTTCTTTAGATTTTTTAAAATATGATTCTTCATTAATTTTAAATCTATTATTATAGACTTCGTTTAAAAATTCTGTATATTTAAAAATATATTTCATATTATAATTTAGTTATCAAAGAATCCAAATTCATCTGCATTATGTAATTCTTCAAATTCTTTTTTAAGTGTATCTGATAGTTTATTAATAGCTTTGAGTTTTCCTATAATAGTAAGATCTTTTTTAATTCTATTTCTCCAGTAGTCGTCAATTGCAGATTGAGTTAAATTAGGATTTTTTGAATAATTAAAATTTTTAGGTTCTACATTTAACGGAGCTCCTATTAAATTTTTTAAATAATTATTACTAACATCAAATTTATTTTTATTAGGTTCTAGAAATTCTATATTGAATCCGAAGTCTATTGATACCAAAAAGCTATTTGATAAATCTAGATTACTATCGAAAAAATATGTATTTGTAGATTTATTTATTTGTGATGGATTTAATTTTAATTTAACTATTTCTAATTGTATTTTTTCTAAATTATTTATAATATTTTTAGCATCTTTACTATTACCAATAATTTTAAATTTAGGTAATGCTCCATTTAAAAATGATTTAAAAGAAATTGTAGAAGTATATAAATTATTTTTTGAATCTACATTATAAATAAGAGCATTTTCTATATTTAAAGTTGAACCTGGATATACACACCTTTCATATTCATATGTTCTAAATGTATAGAAAGTTCCGGTTCTTTTTACATTTAATGTAAATTCTTGTATATTTTTTTCAATTGTTTCAGGATCTATTTTTGTTATTCTTTTAGGAAAATCTATACCAAAAAATCTCCATTGAGCTTCTACTTCTTTTTGTACTAATTTTTTTATACTGTTTTTATAAGTATATCCATCATAAAATTCTGTATCTCTTTGTATAAATACTACAAAATCTAAAGGATAAAATACGAAACAATCCCATTCTTTAGGATCATAATAATTAAAAAGATCTTTCGTTGAAAAATATTTACCATGTATTTGTGTTGAGATATTAATAAATTTATTTCGTGTCCAGTAATCAAACGCATCATTATTTAGAATTTTTACGATTATAAAGTCTTTTTCACTATTAATAATAGAACCATTTTTAATCGATTGACTAGAAATTTTTTGAAAATTTGCATATAAGTCTATATCACTTCTTTTAAATTCTTCGTATAACGGTAAATATTTCATATAGTATTATTTAATTTAAATATATATCCAATAATAGAATTAAAATATATTTTAATTAGCTAACAAGATCTTTAAATATATAAATAAAAGATATTTTATGATTAATATTGAAAAATTAAAAGGACAAATTCCAGATATTGTTTATGATCAAATTGAATTAACTGCATCTAAATTTAATATTACCACAAATTTAAGACTTGCACATTTTTTGGCACAGTGTTCTCACGAAAGTGGAGATTTTAGATTAGTTAAAGAAAATTTAAATTATTCTGCATCTGGTTTATTAAAGATATTTCCAAAATATTTTACAACAGAAACTGCACCTTTATATGAAAGACAATCTCAAAAAATTGCTAATAAAGTATATGCTAATAGAATGAGTAATGGAGATGAAAAATCTGGAGATGGATTTAAATTTTGTGGTAAAGGATATATCCAACTTACAGGTAAAGAAAATTATACAAAATTTTCTCAGTTTATTGGTGAAGATTGTGTAGCAAATTCAGATTTAGTTGCAACTAAATATCCGTTAGCTTCTGCTGCATTTTTCTTTGATAAAAATGGTTTATGGAGTATATGCGATAAAGGATCAACTATTGAAGTTGTTACATCTGTAACAAAAAGAGTTAATGGTGGAACTATTGGATTAGACGATAGAATAAATAAATTTAATAAATTTTGGAACTTATTAAAATAAAATTAAAATATGTTTAAAGAAAAATTATTATCATTACTTAAGCAATCTTCTAAGAGTCCATGGGGAGGATTTTCATCAACTAGAATAAGTGCTTATTTTTTATTGATTGCTATATTATTATTTTCTGTTGTATTTTTAGGAATAGAAGTATATGCTGCAGTTGTTTCACTAAAATTAACGGGAACATATGTTATATCAAATGAAGCAATAATTATTTTTGCATCATTATTAACTCATCATTTAACATTATTAGGCATAAATAAATCTAGTGAAACTAAACAATTAAAAAATAATAATACTAAACCAGAAGAAATAAATTCTGCGCAAAAGGCAGATGAAGTTAAAAAAGAAAATGAAGTAATTACTTAAAAAAACTAATTTAAATTAGTTTTTTTAATCTTTATTTTCGTTGTTTCTTAATACTATTTCTGCATATTTTTCAAACACTAAATCTCCTATTTCTTTTTTATCATCTCGTGTTAATTTATGATATAAATTATCATCTGTAAAAAATTCTATTTTTACTACAGGATCATCGTATGTTAAATCAGTTACATAATAAACTTTTTCATTAACTGACATTGAACCATTTAATTCAATGGTTATTATTTCTTTATTTGTTTCCATCTATTATTAAATTATAAAATATTTTGTTATATTTAAATAAAATTTGTTTTACTATAGGTAATGTGTAATTAAGTTCTTCAACAATCTCTTGATATTTTTTATATTCAATATATCTTTTACTTAAAATTTTTTTATCTCTTTCAGATTTAATAGAATAAATAAAATTTGTTATTTTATTACATAATTCTTTAAATATTAAATTATTATCTGTTTTATAATCAGATTTAATATCTAAATACTCAATATCGGATAATACTTCATATTTTCTTTTAATAGATTGTTTTTTCTTAAAATAATCGCTGCATTCATTAACTGTTATAGTACAAATCCAATTAGAAAATTTTTGATTAATATCATATGTATGTATTTTAGAAAAAACTTTAATAAAAACATTTTGAATTATTTCATTAATGTCTTCAATATTTTTAATTTTTGCTGATGCAATTTTTTTAACATAAGCATAATATTTATCATATAATTCTTTTTGAGAATTATTATTATTATTTAATACACCTAATATTATAGATTCCATTTTTAAGCTTTAAAAAAGATCTATTGCTAGATCTTTTTTTTAATGTTTAAATTAAATTATATTTTAAAGTCTGATAATATATTATCAATATTATCTTTAGTTACATTAGTATTTTTTAAATCACTAAACTTTTTCCTTGAAGTTATTTCATAAAAATGTTTTAGTTCATCTAATGTTTCTATAACACATACTCCCATTTCAACATCATGAAATTTAAGTTTTATGCTTACATTAAGATATTTACCAGAATTATCTTTTAATAAATTCTTTTTAATAAAGAATTTTCTATCAGCAATACCATCCCATTCTAAATTAGTAAGACCTTCATTAATTATTTCTTCTATTGAAATTGTTCCCATTGATAAACGATCATCAGTATTTTTATCGAAAATTAGTGATTGATCTTCTTCAAAAATTACAACTGTAATATCCTCGCCAATCATTTCTTTCTCTATAATAGAAGAAATTAATTTCCAATCGCCACCTGCTAAACCTGCTCCTATTAAAGGTATCCCAAATTTTTTGCCTGTAAATAATAATTTGATTTCTTTAAATGCACTTTTAATAGCATCATAATCAACATTATTTTTACCTTTAAAATGAAATTGAGTATAGGCATTAATTATTATAGGAGTAGTATTAGTTGTATATGAAATTCCTCCTAATTTTTGTTGTGGAGTTCTTGGATCATTTTTATCAACATTAAAAGCTTCTGGAAAAATTACTTTAATTTGTTTAGCAATGCCTGCTCCCATAGTACTAAAGCAATTACAACCATGCACTATAATATCAAATTCAGTTGCTTGTCTAATTAAATTTCCGGTAATCTCTTTCATATTATTTTACTCTACAAGCTCTTGTTGATGTAATATCCATAGGATATACTAATCTGTATGCACATCTTACTTGATCCCTAGTATAATTAGAAGAATAATAAAGTATATCATTATTCATAACTGAATATGCCATCCAATCACTTCCATCTACTTCTGTTTCATCAATAGGTTGAATTAAAGAAGCCTTTATTGATAATTGTGTAGTGGGTTTTATAGCAGTTGATGTAGTAGTTTTAGTAGCAGTTGATGTATTAATTTTTAAACCGCCATATCCAGGAGATTGATCATCATCATCTTCAGGCGCTGCACTAAATGTTCTAAATGATCCATTATTATTAACTGAATAACCTTCTTCTACTTCAAGTTCATCCATATATTCACGAATATCATCTTGCGTTGCCCAATAACCATCTTTTCTTAAAGCTTCTTTAATTTGAAGATTAGTGGTGCTACCATTAACTTTAATTAATTCATCAGCTTTATCTTTTACGATTGTTTTTGTTAATTGTTTTCTCATATTATTATTTTTTTTAATTTGACAAATGCATACTTTATCCATAGTTAATCCACACTCTGGACATTTTTTTAATAAAATTGTTCTCAATATTTTATAAATTTTATTCATATATGTAAATATAATAATTTTGTATTTAATATAAAAATGTGTTTGTATAAATTGTTTGTATTGCTTTTATTCCGTTATTGTTTATTTTTCTTGTTCCTATACCTGCAAACTTTTTAGTTAAAATAGGTTCTTTACATTCTCTGAATTCTTTAATTTCATAAACATATTTCATCCAAATATTTTTATTTTGTTCAAAAAGATATATAGGTTTATTAACTATTGTTGCCATCGCAACAGCCCATCCAGTTCCTCCATTGACTATATTATCTATTAATTCTCCTATTGCAAAAATAGTATCTGCATTTTTAACTTGAAACCAATTTCTCCTTAATAAATTATTTACATAAATATTATTAGAAGGATATTTTCTTTTTAAAAGTCGTGAAGCTTTTCGATAATATGAATCGGATTCCTCTAATTCTTTTTCTGTTAATATTATAAAATGTTTAGAATCAGTATTATGTGATATAAAAGAAAAAGCTATGGTGCTTACTCCATATTTTTCACCATAGGTTTCCCATATAGTATCAGCACCTTTAGCTCCTCCTGAATAATTAATATAATCATTCATTATTGATCCTTTTTAGATTCAAGTTGTTCAACTTTTACATCAAAGAATTTAGTAATTGTTTTTTCAAGTGGAGTTCCTTTTACTGTTTCTAATAAACCTTCTATTCCACCTTTTTGAAATATTCCATGTAAACCACCGCCTTGAGCTTTAAGATTTTCAGCTAATATTTTATTATTTTCTAAATTACCTATTGATACTAAAGCATCTATTAATCCAGGTTGAATTGATTGATTTTTAGCAGTAACTTCTTTAATTGATAAATCAGTAAATTTAGAAGCTAAATAAAGTTTTTGTTCATCATCGGCTTTTCTTCTTGATAATTGAGTAGCATGTATTGAATCATGTTTAGCTTGTTGTTCAATTTCATAATTTAAATCAACTAATTTAGTATTAGCTTTTTCTGCACTTCTTTTTAAATTAATTTCTGCAACTAATTTTTGAGTTTCATCTACTTCATTCATTTCGTTTCTTTTTAATTTTTCATAATTAACAACGAAATTAAGATCTCTTTCTTTTTGTTTAATTTTTAAATTATTCTCTACTGCATCGTGTTGAGAAGTTTCTAATAAATTAGCTATATCTTTATCACCAATTGTAACATTAAGTACTTCAACATCGTAAATTCTCATTCCATTTTCATCGAATACTTTTCCTACTCTGCCTTTTTCTTTTTCAGATACACCTAGAATAATATCTCTAATCATATCTGTTGAGTTATCGTTAAAGTATTCAATAGTTTGTTTTTTAACGGCATTTCTAATTACAGATCTTAAATGTTGCGTTAAAAGTTTAACATAATTAGAAACATTAAACCATTTTTCAGATTTACCTTCAAAATTAACTCTATAAGATAATCTAATATTAACATTTACAAAATCTTTTGTAATTGCTTCAACAATATCTGAAACAATATTATTTTCTGTTTGAAGATAAACAGTTTCAAATAATAAATGATCTGTTTTTGGTTTATTAGTAGATAAAGCTAAACTTTCTAAAGTTTCATCATATTCTAACATTACAACTTTAGGTCCAACTATTACTTCTCTTTCACCAGTCTTTTTAACCTTTTGAATAGCAAATCCTGGCCATACATTAAGAGTTACAGCTCCATCATATTTATCATTAATTTCAACAGTACGAGGTTTTGTAAACTCATTATTTCGTTGCATTTTTTCACCTACTAAACCTTGAAATGATCCTCTGCTTTTTAATCTTCTATCATAATTTGCAAATTGTTCTTCCTCAATAGCAAAATCAGCAGATGCACTAAATAGCATATCACCCATTACTGAAGCATCTCTAAGTTCATTTGATTTCTTTCTTAGTTCTCTATTGTAATTTAATGCTTCTGTATTACTTGGAAACCATAAATTAACTTGTTTATCAGAAAGAATTCGTTTAACGATAACTTCTGATCTAGGATCCGGAAGAAGCATTTTATTTCCTTTAACTAATTTAATGCTTCCATCATTTTTATCTAAAATGTATCTTCCTGAACCTTCAGGAACAGCTACTGCATAATGAATTTCTCTATCACCGTATTTTATTAATGATAATTCAGGTCTTGGAAAAAATATTCTTTGTTCTTTTCCAGTAATAAATAATTCTTCACCGGCTATTCTTTGTTTACCATCTTTACCTTCTTCTTGATAATCTTGAATAACTTTAACATAAATACCCATGTTATCATTAAGTTCAACTGCTTTGAAAATTCTATTGCCTTTTTCATCAATAAAAGTTTCAGTAGGTTTTGGAAATACTACAGCTGGACCTCTTTCATATCTTTTATCTCCATTTTGATCTAAAAGAATGCAATATTCCAATCTTTCTAATGTTACAGCATTTCTTGCATAACTGCCTCTTTCATCTTTTAATACTTCAATACCAGTAGGAGGTATATAAAATGAAACATCAGTTCCTTTAATTAAAAGAATATTTCCAGTAAACAATTCTTCTTCCTTTATAACATTAGGTTTCTTTGTCTTTTTAGAATCATTATCATCTTTAACATCCGCTGCTTTCAATACAGTATTTTTGATATTAGCTTTTGCAGCTACTTCATTATATACTCTTACTAAAAGATATTCATTCCATTTAAGTTGATGACCTTGTACTTCTTCTGCAATTTGACCTGGCCATAATGCAAATGTTGTAGGGCCAGGTATATTGATTTTATTACCAATATCTAATTTAACACCTTCTTGTTTTCCTTTTGATGGATGAGAATTGTTTTCTGTCTCTGGATTTTCAAGAATAATGTATTGTCCTTCAGTTGCAACTACCCAAGTTTGAATAGATGATTGTACTTGTACAGCCATAAACTGTCTCGTTCTTTTATCATAGATAACAGGTTTATCTGTATCCCCTGGACTAATTTTAAAAGGCCCATTTACTATTTGAACAGTTCCTGAAGAACCATCTTGAATATAAGCGTATGTTCCTTGTGATAAAACTAAATCTCCTAATCGCTGAATTTCTGCCATTGTAATTTAATTTAAGTTAATAATTATTTGTTAATTGTTGTTAAAATATTTTTTATATTTAATGCTATATCTTCTTTACCACTTAATGCTTTAACATTTTTATTTTTATCTATTAAATATGCAACATGTATATTTTCATCTTTCATTTCTTTTTTATCATTAGCTATTACATAATCACACTTATTTTTTTCTAATGATTCTGTTGCAATATTAATTAATTCAAAATAATTTAATCCAACTTCAAATTTAAAACCAATAAGTATAACATCTTTATTCCATTCTTTATTCCATTCTTTAATATATGAAATTATTTTAGGATTATATTTTATTCTTTCTGCTAAAGATTGTATAAATGCTTCTTTATCGGTACTTTTTAATTTAGTAGTAATAGGTTCAAATCCAAAATCGCTAACAGTCATTGTATGTATAACTACATCTACTAAAGGAATTAACTCCTCCATTATTTTCTTTAACGAATCAACATTTGTAATTTCATATATATTTTGTATATTTGATGGTATAACACTACCTCTAGCATAAACATAAAAAATATTATGACCAGCTCTATGTAATTCTTCTGCTATTATTGATCCTAATTTTCCAGATGATATATTAGTTAATACTCTAACATCATCTATGTATTCACGTGTACCTCCAGCTGTAATTAAAACTCTCATATAATGTGACAATTAATTTTTTAATTGCGTATACGGTATAATAAATTTAAAATATTAACGTAATAATATGATTATGATTTTGTAAACAAGTAATAACATCAAGAACTTTATATGCAGAAATACCACCAGATATAGCTATTAATATTTTCATTTCTTTTTACCTCTAAAATGATTATCTAATGTTTCTTTTAAATTAGGTACACCAGGTATACCATTAAATAATAATGGTAATAAACATATTAAAATGTTTATAATTGGTATTAAACATAACAAATATACAAACATCGGTAAAGGAATTTCATCACTATAATAGTTTTCATGTTTATACAAAAACTTTATAATAAAATATGTTATAACATAAGTTAACAATATTATTAAGGTTAGTATCATTATAAATAATTTAAATTTTTATAAATATAATAATTTAGTTAGTAATTTAAAAATTATTTGTAATATAAGTTACATTATGAGCTTCAATATGTTTAGGTATATCAATACCTCTAAAAAGTTTGTTAATTACTTTTTCAGGGACCATTTCTTCTCTAGATAAATTTTGATCTAAAACTTTATTGAATGTAGTATTAATATAAATGATATTAATATAAGCATTATATAATGTAAATAAAGATATTAAACTTTCTCGTGTTAATTTAGAAGTATTTGTTGCATTCCATATAAATGATTTACCTTCTCTTAAATATCCTTTAGCAATTTCTTTAGCTGCTTGTATTACATGACCTTGTGGCTTATCAGGCTTTATTTTTAATTTAATTCTTATTTCATCTAAACTTATAACAGGTATATCTTTTAAATGAGTTTTAATATAAGTATCTTTACCACTTCCAGGTAAGCCACTCATTAAATAAACTTTAGATTTAGTATCATTAAATGCTTCATCTGTATGATAATAAGTTTTTTTAACAATATAATTAAATTTAGTATATTCATTTTTAAATTGATATGAATTATAATAACATCCTAATTCTTCTGCATATAATCCAAACCAATTAATCTTTTCAATCATACTTTCAGTATCTGATGCAATTCTTCCCAAAGTATCATATATAGCAAGTTTATGTAATAAAAACAAATTACAATCTAAACTCATTTTAATTATATCATACTCTTGATCTTTATTTGTTTTATCTATAATCCAAGGTGGTTCACCGTGATAAAGAATAAGATTTGCTATTTGTAATTTATCTTCAAATGTTATTATATTCTTCTGTTCAATTTTATCTAAAAGTTCTAGCGCAATATGATAACCTATTCTACTATGTCCGTGACTTCTAATATGTCCATTTTCTTCTTTACTACAATATGGTTTTCCGATATCATGTAAAGTTATTGCATATCTTAATATTTTTTGTTGTTGTTCTGTAAATAATATAGATTCTTTTTCAAATTCATCTAAAACCATTCTGACATGCGTTAATACATCACCCTCCGCATGATATTCTTTATCTTGTTCGCAATGTTTCATATCATGAAAGTATGGTATAATTTCAGGTAATATTTTTTGTATATAAGTTAAAAAATCCATTTTTATTTTTTCATTTCATTATATAAAGTTGCTCTTTTCCAGTTTTTTGTCCAATGTTCATCTGTTTGGACATGACCTTTTCTAACCCATTTAAATATAGAATTATAAAACATATCATTTGGAAATTCATCAGCAATTCTTGTTACTATTCCTTCTTTAGGAGATATAAAAAATTCTGAATCACTTAATGTAGAATATGTTGAAACTAATTCTTCTATTTTATTATAAATAAAAGTTTCATTTACATTAAAATTTTTATCGCTTTTAAATAAAACAGGTACAGTTGGTAAATCTAACATATTTGCATAAAATTCAACTTCTTCCCATGATAACCAAAAGTCTCTACTCATATCTCTTATACCAAAAACATAAAAATGACTATCTAATTTAGAATATTCTATGCTATGAATTCCATACATATTTTCACCACATATTTCTAATTCTCCTAAGTCATGTCTAATCATATTCCATAATGGAGATAACCAACTATCCCATCCATTTTGTGATGGTGATATTCTTGATCTACCAAATACTCCAAAACGAGAAATACTTGTATTAGAACCATCTAATTTTTCAGTCATAATAATTTCACCTTTGCATACTTTATTTATATTTTTAGCAATTCTATCATCACTTGTTGTTCCTGGCGAATTTAAAACATGATATGTTCTTGGATATTTTTCAACAATCATATTTCTATCTTTTTCAAATAAATGTAAAACATTTCCTTGCTTTAACATTTTCTGAACATTTTCTTGATTAAAATGATAACCTTTTAATCGTTTACCATTTTTTAAAATTGGATTACCCCATTTATCATAATCTTTAACAAACTCATTTAATGATAAATTATGAGGATATATTTGTATTAAATTTGCCTTTTCTCTTAATTCTGAAGTTGATATAATTGTTGTTTCAGCATCTATATGATGTTTAGCGCATAATGATACACCATTATTTAAATAATATCCACCATCTAAAAATAAATTTCTATCTATTATATGATGTGCATCGATTGTAGGTTCATTACATATAACGCATTTATAATTATCTCGTTTAAATACTTGAGTCTTAAATTCTTCTCTACTTAATAACATAATTATCTATGGATTTTTTCACATGCGTCATTACCATCTATAAGATCTATTTCATCATCATTCCTTTTAAATCCTATACTTGTACTTACATTGTTATTCATTTTATGACTCATTTTGGTATGTTTCTTTATTTTTTCAATAGTATCAATTTCAGCAACAATTTCACTCATTAACCACTTTTCATTCAAAACTATTTTTAAAGAATCCAATTTCATTTTTAACATATTTATACTATTATAAATATGAGCTCCGGTAACTTTTGATTCAAAATATTTATTAATTATTTTATCATTTACAAATATTTTTGTAGTATCTTCTTTATCAATATTAAAATTATATTTAAGAGATTTTAATATAATATTTTTAATATTATCTTTAGTAATCGAATCGAATAATAAAACTTTATCAAATCTTCCAGGTCTCTGAGCAGCTAAATCTAAAAAGCTTGCAGAGTTAGTTGCACATAAAAATCCTACTCCTTTACTTATCTTATTAGTTCCATCTAAAATATCTAAAAATAAACCTAATTTTTCAGAATAAGATCCATTATCTCTAGATCCTAAACTTAAATCAATATCATCTGATATTATAATTGAAGGCTTTAATATCTCAGCAAGTTCAACCTTTTCTTTAAAAAATTTATCAATAGAAGTTTTAATAATTGTAACTCCTAATTTATTTAATTCATTTGATAATACTAATGTTGATTCAGTTTTACCAGTACCTGGATTACCTACCATTAAATATCTTAAAAAGACTTCTTTTTCTTTAAATATATCATAAAATAACGATACATTATCCATAATATCTTTTGGTAAATAAATATCATCAAAACTTCTTTCTTCTAATTTATTAATCTTCCAATCAAATTTATTATTAGACATTTCAATAAATTTACCTTTAATATCACTTTCTTGTAAAGCAAGTTCAAATAAATTTGAATAAATGCGTTCATCAATAAAATTAGTAACTTCTCTACTATACATTCGTATTAAATATACCATTTCACCAGAATCTATAAATTTATCAAATGCTAATAATAAGGTTAAATCTTTATGTTTAAATGTAATGTGCGTAGGATTGTTAAGACTTTCGCCTAATGTCACATTATTTTGAAATCTACCATTAAACATAAATGAAATATCATTAATATCATAAAGAGTTTGTTTGTCTTTATTTTGATATATAATATTAAAAAAATCTGAAAATATTTTAAATACTGGATATGAAAATCTTTGTCCAAAATCAAAATATGTTTTATAACTCAATGTATTAATTCCATCTCCACGTTCTTGACCACTATTAAAGGCATTACTTCCAATATCTGTTACAGTTTTTACTATTTCTTTAGATACTTTTTCCATATTTTTTTCATTTATTATTAAATAATATTTTTCATTTACTTTTCTTTTACTATAAATTTCAGAAGCAGCTTTATTTAATCGAGTAATAAAATCTCCATAAGCACTATTTTTATCAAGATTCATAATTATATAATGTTATATTCATTCCATTCTTCTTCAGCAGCTTTAGATACTTTATCAACTATTATATTTAAATCATTTCCATATAAACCTGCGCCTGAAAATGAACCTACTTCTAATAAACCGAATTCTCCATTCATTTCAGTAACATCTAAAGTCCATACATGTTCTGGATTAAATAATTTAGCACATTTATTAGCAAAATTATAAGCTTTATCATTAGTACATAATTCATTAATTGAATGTGAACCCATTAATATGTAATCTTTAGTCGTTGTACCTGGAATAATTGTTTCAGGATATGACCAATCTCTGTATAAACTTCCTGATATAACTTCCTGATTAACAACAACAAATCTCCATTCTTTATGCAAAGCTTTCACATCAGAAACTATTACTAATAAATCAGGGTTTATATCATAAAATCCACAAAGTTTTATTCCTTCTTCATAATTATTATATGATAGAACTGTGCCTGTAAAATCCTTTAATCCTGAATTAGGTCTAATAAAAATATGACCGCTATGACCACTTTTATTATATAAATTATAAAGATAATCTTTTCTTCTAATAAGATCACCAAATGGTAACATAGTATAATTTTTATGTACTAATAAATCTCCAAATATAGGATAGTATGAAGTACAATTATATTTGGTTTCATCTAAATAAACCCCTGGTATCCATTTAACATATCGTTTAATTTTTATACCTAAATTCAATGAACCATAAAACACTACACAATCATCATCATTAAATAATTTAGAAATATAACTTAAATCATTTTCAAAAGGAATATATTCAATTAACTTATATTCAATTTGTTTTTTCTTTAATACTTTTATTAAATAAGGTTCAGTATCAGTAAATAGATTCTTTTCAATTAACCATTTAGTTTTCATAATATTATTCTAAATTTGCTGCTAAAAATATTGCAGCTTCCCATCCATCTTTTGTAGGTTCAAATGTTGCAAATGGAGATTTAATTCTTTTATCTTCTTTAAATGAATCTGGAAGATGTTTTCTAATCATAATTTTATTTATATCTGTATTAAAAAATAATAAAATTTTTTGACCATTAAAATCTTTTATATCTTTATATTCTACTAAACATACACAAGATTTATCCATCTGCTCGAATTTTATAACTTTAAATTTCATTTTAATTAACTAATTAAAAAATTATAACACTTTTCTAAAACTTTTTCTTTATCTTCAGTATATTCAGCTTCCCATACAACTAAAACTTTATAATTTTGTCTTTTTAAAAATTTAATTCTTAATTCTTCATGTAACCATATATCTTTAACTTTAGTCCATCCTCCTATTTTATCGTCAGGTTTATTTTTTAAAGGATTAGCATGCCAAAAATCTCCGTTAAATTCAATTACTTTATTATTACTAAACATTAACTTATTTCAACTAAATATTTTATTGTACATTTTTCTGGTTCATATATTGTAAATTCATCATTTATAAGATCTGCTCCTCCATGTGCATATACTGAATCATATTTATTGTCATCAAGCATTTTTTTACTGAGTTTATATGCATCAGAATTATGTTTTGTCCAATGCCATTGTTTTCCTACATTAACAGCATAAATCGCCAAAAATCCTGAATCATCATTGCCTTTAGCCCAATAAGAACCTCTAAATGATGAATAACCAGCAGATTTTTTAGCTTTATTTGCAAAATAGACTGCATCGCCCCACATGGACCCCGAATATATTGAATTTTTCGGTCTAATTAATAAACCTTTTTGAAGTATAAAATACCAATTTTGATTTCTAGAACCGTGCCAAAATAATTCTTCTCTTTTAGGAACATTATCATATTTAGAAGTATGATTTTCATATTTATTTTGGGTCTCAATATTAACTACTTTATAAGCTTTTTTGAAATTATTTTTCATATCACCTAAAGCCTTTTTAATCTGTTCATTTTCATCTGCATTAGTTTCTTCTATTAATAATCCTAATTCTTCAAGAATAGTAACATCTTTATAATCTTCATGTTTTTCTTGAGCAACTTGTATTGCTTTCTTTTTCTTAGTATTAGCTAATACTTGACCAGCCATAGTATCTAATGTATCTTGTTCACTAGATATTTTTTTGCTAGCTTCTTCTAATTCTTTTTGATTTGTAATAGCAGTAAACAAATGATATTGAACTTTATTCATTTGTCTTGGAATTATTGTAAAAAGCTTTAATAACTTTTTATTTAATTCTTTATGATCAACATTAATTTTTAATGAGCCTGATATATCATTAATAACTTCTTGAGCTTCATCAACCATTGCTTGTGTTACTGCTTCTGAAGTAACAGTATATTTTTCTTGCACAACAACGTTTGCATACTGTTGTAATCTACTAAAAATTTTATTAATAATTGGATTATCAATTTCTTTTCTTACTATTTTTTTAGTAACAGTAGTTTCTAATCCATTGCCTTCAATAGTTTCTTTATGAAGATGAGTTACATCCTGATAACCTTTTTTAGTTTTTGATCTATAAATAGAATCCCATTCACTAATAGAATAACTTTTAGATACACTCGTTTTTTGAACACGTCCATATTCAACATGCATTGTTCCATCTCCATGGTCATAAAGATCATAAAATTTATTATTGTTCAGTTCCGAAACCATGATTAATTTAATAACTTTAGTGTAATTACTCATAATCTATATTTTTAAATTCATTTTTAATATCTTTATAAATTCCTATTCTCTATTAAATATTTGATATATACTTAATTCCTGCTTTATCGTAAGCTATAAGTTTTAAATCATCAATATAACATTTTGTATCAAAATCAGTTTGTGGATCATTTGGTACATTATCATATAAATTAGTCATTTCATCACCATATTCTTCTTTGACTTTTTTATATGTAATTCTATAATCATTTAAAATAATTTTTAGTGTTTTAAATGATTCAATTTCTTTTGTTATTTCATCCATTCTATTTTCTAATTCACTATATTTGATATCTAGATAATATTCTTCTGGATGTTTTGTATCACCATCACCACCTTCGTATTTAACTAATAGATATAATTTATCTAATCTAGGTTTTTCTACTTCTTGAAAGTTAAATTTCATTCTTATCTTTATATATTATTTAACTTAAAAAATCTTTTGCTTCTGTAAAAATTAATTCTTTGCAACTTATATTGTCATTACAATTTATACAATTATCTAGCAAACACCATTCCATTATAATACTTTCCATATCATTGGTAATTATTATTAAAGGAACTTTATTATCAAATGTAAATATTTGATCAAGATATTCTATCTTAAAAAATATTTCTATATTAGGATATTTTTTAAGAAAATAATTATAAATATCTTTAAATTCTTGTTCTGTTCGACAAACTATTTTTTTATTAACTGTTTCCATATTTAAATAAAATCTTTACCTTCTGTTACTTTATAATTAGTACAAGTTCCACCACCACAACTATTACAATATTCTTTAATATTTATATCTTTATCATATGAGCAATAATCAATTTTTACTTCATTATCTTCTTCATATGAAACAATTAAAATAATATTTTCATTGTCGTCATTTAAATAACTAATCATATCATCTTTATCGGGAACACTTTGTACACTATAAAATTCATTAAAATAATTTAATATTTCATTTAAATCTTTTTCAGTTTCAATATTAATTTTTTTATTCATAAAAAATCTTTACTTTTTATAATAGTATAATTAACACATTCTAAATTACATTTATTACAATATTCTTTAATATTTATATCTTTATCACATGAACAATACTCTAATTTTACTTCATTATATTCATTATATGAAACAATTAATATAGGATATTTATTAGATTCTTTTAAAGTTTCATTAACAAAATTAATATTAACTTTTCTTGTTATTGTATAAAACTTATTAAAATAATCTAATATATCTTTAATTTCTTTTTCTGATTCTATTATAATTTTTTTATTCATTTAAGTTGATGCTATTTGTCTTCCATGAAGTATTATCATATTTTCTTCATCATCGAAAATTTTTCTAATTTCTTCGTCTTCATTCTCCTCTTCGTCTTCATTCTCATAATAAGGTTCAGTTATTGAAAAATTATCTACAATATGATCTAAATGACCACCAAAACCTTCTATTCTAAATCCAACATGAATATCACCATGTGTATTAATTATTTCTTGTAATTTTAACGCTAATTCGCTTGCTTTCATGTTATAAATTTTAATTAACTATCATAATGATTATCATCTTCTCTATATTCGTCACAATCAATTTCATCCTCATCATCTTCAGCCTCGAATTTACAATAGCTATCTTCTGTTTGTCCATTAGTTGCATCTGGATAGTCACAACTATCTCCATTATACCATATACAATTGCACATATTTTTAAATTTAATGATTAATTATTATCTTCTTCTTCTTCATCTTCTTCATCTTCTTCTGAATCTTGGAATTCGCCGTTCCAATTTTCACCAAATTCAACAAGACCAAGCCTTTTAATAACTTCAGCTTCTTTATCAGTTATTTTTATATAAGTCATACTTTCATCGATTGTACGTTCAGCATCGCCGAAATCATATGATCCAAAACTTACTAATTTATCACCATTTTCATCAATAATCTTTTTTAATTTTTCATCAATAATTTGACATCCATATACATAATCTGCATCATTACAGTCAAATTGAATTTTTAATAAATACTTACTCATTTTAATTTAATTTTTATTTTTATTCTTTATATACTTCATCATTAAATGTTGAATTTTTTATTGACGTAGTATCTTGTATAATAGTTTCATTTAAAGAACTTACATTAATAGTATCTCCTTGTCTATTGTGTATAATAATAGATTTTAAAATTTGATCTGTTCCTCCTATAGTTGTTCTTTTATTATTTTTATCTTTAAAAATAATAGAAATTCCATAGTTACTTGACTCTAATTTTATATCAACAAATTCAATTACAACAGGAGATACTAATGAATTAATTTGTTCTTCAGTTGTTGCTTCTTTATGACATGCACTAATTACAAATAATGTAATTAAGATATAATATATTTTTTTCATTTTCCAAAAATTATGTGTAAAACTATATTTATTCCTGCTAATATAAATTTAATTGCTCCACCTAATCCAATAATGAATCCAAAATCATACCATGTACCATTATTATTTACTGCATAAATAGATATATCATCACTAAATAAACTACCAATAAAAGAAACTATTGTTATAGTTCCGTGCCATGCACCTCCCCAAAATCCATAAGTATGACCTATTGTACATTCTTTAATTTGTTCAACATCTGCACATCCTGTTAAAAAAATTGTTATAGCAATTAATGCTATGAATAAAATATTTATTTTTTTCATGTTATTGATATTTAGGATTAAAAATATGTTTTGTTAAATTTAAAATTGATTCTCTAGAATAATAAATATATTTAAATTTTAAATCATTATCATAAAAATATATTCTATCTTTTTTGATATATTTTACTTTTAAAACGAATATATGACAACCATATGTTTTTGAAATTAAAATTTCATCTCCAATATCTATTCGTTTATCATAAATATCTACTAAATAATCATCGGAGTTATCGTACATTTAGAAGCTTTTATTAATTCATTAATAGGTTTATTTTCATTTTCGAATCTTGCATCCATTTCATATAAGATATAAATATTTTCTCCTAACTCATTAGCAATTTCTTGAAGTTGTTCTTCATCTCTTGTAATATCTATATCTCCATACCAGACTTTTCCTTGAGATTCTACTACTATGTTTGCATTAAAAATAACCTTATTATTAGGAAATTGCGATCTATAAAATGATTTACTGCCTGAAATCATTCTACCTATATAAAATCCTTTTTTATATAAGATATCAATTGCTTTATTATTTTCTGGTGTATTAAATTCGCTAAGCATTTTATAAGTTTTTTATTTTATACCATGTATTAATATATGATTGCATATTTGCAGCGCCTGCTGCATTACTAGAATGAATATTTATTTTCATTCCAGTTATATCAAAGTTTTGATCTGTTAATAACCATTTTAAACAATCTAAACCAGTGGGAAGAAGACCATTTTCATCTTCCCCTAAATCATGATCTAGTGAAACTTCTTCAGGCAATCCATTTTCTAAAATTGTAGATACAAATTCATTAAAACTTTTAACTATTACCCAATTAGAACCTTTAGGAGTTCTTTCATCATCTAGATATAATTTATACTGGTTTAACATTTTTAATTATCCTTTGTATTCTGTACAAAATTTTGTAACATCAGTTCCAACTTTTTCTTTTAATCCAAAGAATTTTTCTTTAAAAGCTTTAAAACCGTTATCGTCATCTGTAATTACAAATTCATCAATAACTTTTCCCTTTTTAGCTCTTCCTTCTGAAATAATTCTACCAAATTTTTTGTTAAAATTATCTTTTTCGCTACAGATAGCTAATCCGACAGAAGTCTTAACTTCCTTTTCGGATTTTATTTCAAGAACCGCAGCTAATGTGAATCTACGTCCTTGCGCATCAATACCATGCGTAAATAATGTTTCTGTCTTCATAAATAAAATTTTAATTGTAAATAATTAATTAGGTGTAAATATAATAAATATGTTTTAAATATTATAATTAATGATTATATTTTTCATTTTTTATTTCATTTTCAATATTACAGCGATATTGATTTTCATATTTATCTCTAAAATATGATGTATAAAATATTTCTTTTTTATCTAAAATATTTAATAAAAATTCCTTTCTTTTCTTAAAGAAATCTTTTTCATTATAATTAGAAAATTCACTAATTATATCAAGTACATTTTCATTATATCTATATTTTTCTCCCCATTGTGCTAAATCAATATCACATAATATTTTACCTAAAGCATTTGTTACTTCCTCTGAATGTTTAGTTGCTAATATTGCATCATAAATTCCATCAACTATTCTTTCTTCTAAAGAAGGCTTAATATTTAACAATATAGAATTTACTGCTTCGTGTGCACTTAATGTTTCATTTTCTTTATACTCTGCTACATCAGTAGAATAAATATAATCATGATAAAAAATACTAATTTCTAAAATAGCTTTATCAATTTCATCTATAGTATTAGATTCACAATAATTATCTAAATAATTTATCATATCATATATATGATAAATGTCGTGAAAATGTCTATTTTCATTTGTATATACTTTAAATATTTCATCAAAATTTGTTTCAGCTATTTCAATATTAAATATATTAGTTAATTTTTTATAAGCATCAATATATCTTTCCTTTAGAAACTTATAATATAATAAATAAAATTCAGTTAAATTAGGTACAAATTTACCAACTTCTTTTCTCCATCCTGTTATTCCAATTAATCCTCTAACCATAGAAGAACTCAAATGTTCATATTCTCTTGGAGTAATAAAATAAATAGTATCTAACGTATTATTGTCAATTAAATCTTTATTAATATAATTTAATGTTCTTTCTTCTAAAAAATCTTTTTCATTTCTTAGACCTCTTACTAAATATTTAATATCTTTTTCAACTGCATATTTAGCAATAAATCCATCTTTAAATTCTCTAACATGAACATTATTTATATTAGATGTTTTTAAAAAGTCAATAACTATTTTTTTACGTATTTCTAAGCTAAAAAAATATTTATCTTTTTTAGATGGATTTTCAGCTATTAATACATAAAGATTATCGAATATCTCTGCAGCTTTTTCTATAACCCAACAATGACCACGAGTTAAAATATCAAAACTTCCTGCATATATAGCATTTTTCATTATTATTTATTATTTTTAATGATTTCAGTAATTTTGAATATTTTATCTTTATCAGAAGAACCTGAATTAATAGCTTTAACAATATTATATGATTTAAACATATCTTCATCATATTTGGATAAACCTAATTTTTTCATAAAATCTATTTTTTCTTGTAAATTAGTAACTTCAGCTTCAATATCTAATATTTTTGTTAATTTAGATTTAATTTGATCTTCAAACAGTTGAATATGATTTTTAGATGAAGATAACAAATCAAAAACAGATTTATCACTTAATACTAAATATCCTACTAATACATTACTAATAATTTTATTAAATGTTTTTTCATCATTAGGAAAAAGTTCAATTTCATAAAATCCACTATAACCATTATGTTTATAACTTTTAATTCTTATATATTTTATACCATATACCCTATTAAAATTCATAATTTCTTGTGTTATCCATATAGGAGCTTTAACTGATAATTTTACAAAATCTCCATCTTTAAATTTTCTAGTTGACATATTAATTATTTTTAATTTGAAATTCCCATTTATTTAATTTTCTATTACTTGATTTAATAATATCTTTAAAATCAAATCCTAAAGTTTTAGATACAACCATAAGCATAATAAATATATCTGCACATTCATCTAATGCATCTAATTTAATTTGTACTTCTGATTTATTTTCTTTATTGTATTTATAACCTTCTAATAAAAGAATTTCTGCTCCTAATTCTCCAGTTTCTTCTATTAATTTTGTAAATTTAGCTAATACTTTTTCTTTATCTAAAGAATCTAATTTATAAATTCTTTTAATTATTTTATTTACTTTCATATGTAAATATAATAAAAAAGTAGCTAATTTAAAAATTTTGATATTTATTTAACTATTAATTTTTTTCTAAATATTGCATTTTTATTAGTTGCAATTACAATATATTGTCCAATAGGTATTCTTTCATGTGGATCTATAGCTTCAATTATATCATTCGTAAATCCTGTAATAATTATTTTTGAATATAATTCTTGTCCTAATTCATTAATAACAACCACCATAATTTCTTCAGCACTAGAATGACTTATATGTATAAATAATGATTCATCTACATCTTTAGGATTAGGATAAATATCAAAAGAAAAAGGTTGTTCATATATTATGTATTTAGTATCAAAATATTTATAAAATCCATTTTTATCTACTTGTTTTAATCTATAATAATTTATTCCATTTGTTGGATTTATATCATATATTGAATATTCAATATTTTCATTAGAATTGCCCACAGCAAAAACAATATCAAGCATATTAAAATTAATAAGATTATTTGATTTTTCTATAATAAATAAATCTGTATTAATTTCAGATGATGTAGCCCAATCTATTTTAACTTCATTATCTATTAAACTTACTTCAAAATTTAATAATTCAATTGGTAAAGTATTTACTATTATGCTATCAGTAATAACAACAGAACCTGAAATAGTAATAGGATCAATTCCCATTATACAACAACTACCTGATACAGAACTTGCAATTATTGTTCCATTACCATTTATGTCTGCTCCTACTCCATTATTAATATTACCAGTTACAAATAAATTTCCATTAATTGTTATATTATTTGAATTATTGTTATTTATTAAATCATTTAAAATAATAAGAGTTGCACCTTCATCTATTATAACTATACATCCATTATTAAATTGAATATTTTGTACAACTAATATACCACAACCTATTATATGTAATGAACATTGAGATCCAATTATTAATGTTCCTCTACATTCTGCATTTATTGAATCTGTTCCAGATATAGTTATTGTATCTTTAGAGGGATCAGGTATTCCATGATCCCATGTTCCAGTAATACACCAATTTCCATCCTTTATAGATGTTGTATGTTTAGCAATGGCTTTAAGATAATTATCTTGACTTGATACACTTAAACTTAATAAACAAAATAATAAAGTTAAAATTAATTTTATCATTGAATTGTTAAACGTTAATAAAACGTATTATTTATATTTATTATATATATTCCTTTATGTAATTGATTACTAGTATGTATTTACTAAATATCAAATAATGTTATTTTTTATAAATCCTGCTTTATTTCCTTCATAAAAAATAGTATCACCTTTTTTTAAATTATATGTTTGCGCTATATAATGTGCTAATTTATTATCAATTTCTAAATAAAACAATCATATATTTTAATATCAGTTAAATTATTTATTTCTAAAAATTCTTTAACATTATCAATTACAATTTCTTTCATATTATTTTTCTTCAATATATTTATCTATTATACTAAAAGCGTATACTCCATAATAAATAGTACAAAATATTAATATTAATACTACTGTAAATAATGATGGAAACAATGTTAATCCTATAGATGAACATATAACAAATGATATAAAACCAGTAAAAGTAAAAAGTATAAAAAACGCAATAATTAATGAAACAATAATTATTGAATTAACTAAAAAATTAAAATCTTTATTCATATTTAAAATTATTAAATTAGAGAATCATATATAATATTTCCTGCTATTTCTAAATTATTGTTTTTATTTATGCCCGCAATAATATCTTCATTTTTATTATATGCGCACATGTGGAAATTTTCGTTTTCGTAATCCATTGCAAAATCTTCAGACAATTTATCTGATATTAATAATTCATTATTTAATCCAATTGCACATAAAATATCTCCAGATTCAATGTTAAATGCATATTGAGTATATTTACTTAAATAACTTTCTAAAAAATTACCGTCAAATTCTTTTTCAAGTAATTGTTCTAAAACTTTAATTATATTTTCTGCATCATTTATATTTCTTATAATTGCTATTTTCATATTATAATAAGTTTGTTGCCATTTCTGCCAATGGACTTCTTTCTCCTTTTAATAAATTAATATGAGTAAACATAGGTTGACCCTTTAATTTGTGAATTAAATAAGTTAATCCGTTAGAGTGTTTATCTAAATAAGGAGAATCAATTTGAAATATATCTCCAGTAAAAACAAATTTTGCTCCCTGACCAGCTCTAGTTATAATAGTTTTAACTTCATGAGGAGTTAAATTTTGAGCTTCATCAATAATAAAATAAGTATTAGCTAAACTACGTCCTCGTATATATGCTAAAGGTGTTATAATTAATTTATCATTTTTTTGTAATTCCTCTATTTGTCGTAGTTCATTACTGCCCTTACTAAAATTGTATTTTATAACACCTAAATTATCAAATAATGGTTGCATATAAGGAGCAATTTTTTCATTAACATCACCTGGTAAAAATCCTATGTCTCTATTAGCTAATGGAACAATAGGTCTTGCTAACATTATTGATGCATATTTATTAGATTGCTCTAAAGCAGCGGTAAGTGCCAGAAGGGTTTTACCAGTATTATGTGAACTTATTCCATCTCCACCCCAATATCTATGATTTTCATGCAATACTTCAAAATCATATACCTCACTATCCTTTAATTTTTTTATTTCTTTAATTTCACTCCATCCATCTTTAGTATAAATAGCATCACCTATATTTAAATTTTCAGTTTTTTCCCAGCCTAATCTTTTTTCTAATAAATGATCAAATGAACATTTTATAGAAAGCTTATTTGATGTTAGTATTTTAAAACATTCTCTTTTTGATTTTTTATAAAAATCACCAATCTCTTGATATCCATCAGGCGTATCAATTAATATCATATTAGAAATATTAGAATTATAAAGGGTTTCAATTTCTATAATTTCACTATAATTACGTATATGTTCATTAAAAAATGCATTTATTTCTTTTTCATAATATTTACTTATCTCATTAATAGATATATCATCAGTAATATTTAAAACTTTTCGAATTTCAATGACATTATAATATTCTAATAATTCTTCTATTTTTTCTTCTATTTTTAAATTCATCATGTATAATTTTTGTTATTTTTTTAATTGTATTAAATATATTATCACTATCCCAAATAATTAATACATTTTTATTATTATTAATAGCAATATTTTGTTTATAAATATCTTTTTTAAAAATCACTTCTGCATCTTCTTTTGAATATAAATGTCTCCAATTATTCCATTCATTTATTGATAATTTTTCTTTATTAGGATGAATATGACTTCCATTATATTCAATAATTATATCTAAATCTTTTATATAAAAATCGTAAAAATATATTTTTTTAGTTTCTTGATCATATATAAAATATTCATTCTCTTTATACATATATTCAAACTCTATTCCATAATCTTTCTTACATATTTCTATTAACTTATCAAAAAATATAATAGATGATTTAGAATAAAATTTATTTTTCCAAGCTTTAATTTTTTTGTTTAAAATTTCTATTTTTTCTTCATCGGATTTATTATTTAATGTTTGCTGCCATTTATCTTGTCTTTTTTTCCATACTAAATATCCTTCTTGTTTTCCATACTTTTCTATACATTTTTCTAAACTAAATGTACTTTGTCTTTCTGATAAAGCTTTATATGCTTCTAATAAACTTAAACCTTTATTTAAAAAATGTTGTAAAGTAGTAGGATAAATATATGTTCTCTCTCCACTAACTTTATATCTTTTTATAGCTTCAGCTCCTTTACTTTGTTTATTATAAATTTTTTCTTTAGCTTCTTCATCAGTATATAAGTTATTAGTTATAGGATTAATTTTATTTAAATAAAATTCCCATCTATTACTATTACCAAACGATTTTTTAATTTCATCATAATTTTTTTTATTTTTAGTTGTTACATATTTTTTATTGTATATTTCTTTTTGTACTTTTATAGCTTCATATATTGATATATTTCGTTTTTTAGATATATTTTTAATAGAAATATTTCCTTGACGATTTTTAATCAATAGTTTAGTTTCAAGTTCAGACCAACCTCTATTTAAATAATATTCATTAGAAGTATTTGAATTTGGACCATATCCTAATAAAGTATTTGTTATTTTAGTTTTTAAATTAATATTATTAAATATTTCTAAATATAAATCATATTTTATTTTTAAATTTTCTGTATTATAAGTATTAATGTGTTTTATATTTTGTTTTATAATATCACAATATTTATTAAAATTTAGTGGTTCATTTAATAATATAAAATTTCTTTTTTCTTTAATTTTTTTAAATAATAAATTTAAACTCATAATATATTTTTATTTTATATATTATGAGTTTAAATTTATTATCCAGCTATTCCTGTTGATTTTTACTATTAATTTTATTTTTTGATTTCATTTTATATATTTTAATTTTTTCATCTGGATATAAACATCCTGCTTTTCCAGTTAATACTATTAAAGGACAATCATTATTTAATAAAGCATGCATTGCAAAAGATTGTTCTGCATTTTTAGGTTCAATTCCAAATATTTTTTTCTTATCTATTTTAATAAGTTTATCTGTATTTTTATCGTAATATGCTAATGCACTAGATGTATCACATTTTAAAATAAAATATTCGTTAGACTGCGGATAATCACTTTCAGTAAAACCTAAATCAACAGGACTTAATCCTTTAGGTGTAACATATAATTTATCTATATTATCAGCAGTCAATTGTTTTAAAATATCTGCTTGTTTATCAACTATATTTGTATCTTCAATTTTTCCGGCTTTATAATCTTCTGCATCTATACCTAATGATAAAGCTTTCATTCTTAGATTAATATCTTGACTTACTAGTATTACCTTTTTAGGTATATAATTTTTGTTTATTAATCCATTTGAATCATATTCAGCATATTGTTCTTTTAATTTACTAGCAATAGCAAGTATTCTATGATCTGCGGTTTTCTCTGGAAAAGATGTTGACAAATCATCATTAAAAGGAGCTCCTTTAACTATAAATAATTTTCCTAATCTTTCTCCTAAAACTATTCCTTCTTTAAAGTTTCCAAGCTCAGCTAATTTATTAAGTTCACGTACAAATTCTCTGGCATGAAAATTTATAGTTTCTGAACCCTTTTTAAATTTATCTAATTCTTCTAAAACTACTATAGGTATAACTACATCGTTATCTCTAAAATTATATATACATTTATAATCATATAATAGAACATTTGTATCTAACACTAAAATTTTATTCATTTTCAATTTTTTTAACTTTTAAATGTATTTCTGTTAATATAGGACCTTTTAATTTTGCATTAAAATATAATCTATCTCCAATATCGGGGATTACTATTTTAATAATTTTATAAGAAGCATTTTTAAATTTAAGAATTTCATCTACAGATATAAATGGTCCTCCATCAAAATCTATAAAACCGATACTTCCATCTTCTAAAGAACCATATCTATTAAAATGAGTAAGACCTGATAAAACTACAGTATAATCAGAAATTAATTCAAATTTTCGATTATCACCATATCTAGATATTATATCTATTACATTCATACTTTAGTAATTTTTAAATTATCGTCTTGTTTAAAGACTTTATAACAACCTTGATCTGTTTTTTTAGTATATTGTGTACCATTATGTGTCTGAGTGTTCCAAAATTTATCTGCATCTTCCTTTGATAAATTTTTTTTAATTATAATCCAACGTTTATCGCATTTATCATAAAATTTAACACAATATTTCATTAATCATCTTCTTCTTTTTTTCTACATTCTTTGCATAAAAATGGTTTTCCTTTAATAGAATAAGATATATATTTAAATATTTGAGCAATGCATTGAAATATTATTAATGCTAATAAAAATGTTAAAATTGGGTGATTACCCATAAATATTAATAATTCATTCATAGTTATTATTTTTTATTATATGTTAAAAATTAATTTTGTTTAATTTTTTGTAAAAATAAATATTATCGTGAAGTCCTTCCCATTTTGGTATAGATATATCAGATTCTATTTCTTCGAAATTATTATTTAAGTATTCAAAAAAATTATCATTACCAGTACATCCTCCTGATCTTTCACCAACATAAATTAATACTTTATTTTTATCCATTGCTTTTACAACTCTTTCAGCAACATCATAATTATAAGGAGGCCAAGCCATAAATACATTTCTGTTATTATATTTTATAACAGCTTCTTCAGCATCTAATTCTTCTACTTTAGTATAAAATTTACCATCCATACACCAAGCATTTTTTTTATTAGGATGAATATCAGTACAAACTATATCAACACCTTCTTTTTCTAAAAGACTTTCTGTATACGCATATCCACTACATACGCTGAGAATAGGAGAATATTTTTTAATTTCTCTTATCATTTCATCTGTTGGTATATGCCAAGATGTTCCTTTTCTAAATTTTTCTCTTTTACTATAAGAATTCATAAATCCATCTAATTTATCTAAAATAGATCCATCAAATATAGATTTTTCTATAAGAGGAATTAATTCCTCGGGTACTAAAATTTTCATATTAAAACTCTGTATTCTTTTTCTAAAATTTGTTCAAATTGTTTAATTATATAAATAAAATCTTCCGGTAATCTATCTAATGTTTTATTTATCCACTGTTTAGGAATTGTTTTATAATATGATTGAGACATAGCTCCAACCATTGAAGCTATAGTATCAGTATCGCCTCCTAACATAATAGCTTTATGCATAGCATCTTCAAATGAATCACTTTGTAAAAATATAATTATAGATTCTGGGACTGATTTTTGACAACTAACTTGAAATTTATAATCTTTAATTATATCCGTATATTTTCTTTTTAAATCATATTTAAAAGCGTATTCAATAAAAGTTTTAATATACTTTTTATTTTTACCACTTCTTGATAAACTTATTACAGATGCTACAGCTTGTGCTCCTTTAATTCCTTCTATATGATTATGAGTAGGCATTGCACTTAATTTAGAATAATAAAGTGCATCTTTAATATCTTTAGCAATAAATCCAATAGGACTAACTCTCATTGCTGATCCATTTCCCCAACTATTATAAGGTTGTGGATCATCTTCTTTTAACCATGTTCTAAATGCTTTTCCATATCCAACATCAAAATATTTATTGCCATATTCTAAAAAATTACTTTTAAAATCATTTTCAATAGGTTCATTTTTAAGCATTGTTTTAGCTACTGCTATAGTCATAACTGTATCATCTGTAAAATGACTTTTAGATGTAAAATTTTTAAAATTAAAATTTTTACAATTTTTTCTTTCAAAACGACTTCCCTGTACATCCCCTATTATTGCTCCAAACATATATTTCTTTTTAAAAATTAAGTTTAAACCGATGCATTATAATAATAGCATATTTTTTTAATATTACCTATTATTAAAATATTTAGCTATAACCAAGATTATTAGAATTAAACCGGTTTAAATTTTAAATAAGCTTATTAGCAATTCCTAATTTAACCGCTTCATTTGCTGATATATACCAGTCTAATTTTTCTTTATTAATAAGTTTTATTTTTTCTTTTGTTATTTTAGTTTTTTCAGAAATAATTTCAGATAATATTTTTTGTACTCTATCAAGTTCTTTAATATTCTCTTTTAATTCAGTAATTGATCCAAATAATCCTGATGCAGCTTCATGTAGCATAAATGTTGCATATTTATGAGAATATCGTTGTACTCCTGCTAAAAAAATAATTGCTCCCATACTCATAATTTTTCCAAATCCATAAGTATAAACTGGAGTATAAGATTTTTCAATTATTCCATATAATGCTAATCCATCATATACACTTCCTCCAAATGAATTAATTATAAGTTCAATAGGTCTTATTTTATAATTATTATAAATTTCACTCATTCTTGCATCATAATCACTTATTTCTAAAATTTTTTCTATTACTTCTTTAATTACATAATCATTTATATCATTTGATAATACAATATATCTATTTTTGTCTAATTCTGTTTCTATTTGCATATTTTTACATTAATGATAAATCTCTTTTACATAATTCTATTTCACTATCTAATCCTAAATGTTTTATTGGATTATCTGATAATTTAACTGTTCCAATATATTGTTTACCAAATGGCTTTGCAAATGTCATTTTAATGACCATATTTAATGGTCTAAATCCTACGTCATTTGTAAGATTAGTGCCTATACCAAATGATGCTTTAATTTTACCATTACAATATTCATTTATATCTATTGCTAACTGGGGATCTAATGAATCAGAAAAAACTATAGTTTTAGTTTTAGGATCAATTCCTAAACTATTATAATGATTAATTACTTTATTTGCAAATTCAAAAGGATCACCACTATCGTGACGAACGCCATCAAACAATTTTGCTAAAGACAAATCAAAGCTATTGAAAAATGAATCAGTAGTAAAAGTATCTGAAAGAGCAATTCCTAAATCTCCTCTATATACATTTACCCAATTATCCATTGCTAATTTATTAGCCATTCTATAACCATATTTAACTCCATGAAACATAAACCATTCATGAGCATGAGTTCCAATTATTTTTAAATTATATTTTAATCCAAAATAAACATTTGAAGTTCCAATAAACCATTTATGTAAATTATTTTCTAAAAAATCTTTTATAACTTTTTCTTGATTATCAAAAGAAGCTCTTCTTCTTGTTCCAAAATCAACAACTTTAATATTATTAAAATTAAATAATTTAGATTTAGTCAAATTAATTTCAGTTCTTTCATCTTCAGATTTCATTATTTGACCAGTCATTTTAAAAAATAATTCAGAAATCACAGCCATTAATGGAACTTCCCATAATATAGTTTCATGCCATGGACCTTCAATAACAACTTGTAAATCTCCATTTGTTTGAATTATACCTACCTGACTAGGATCAAATCTATATCCATTTAAATAAGTAATATAAGTGGGATCTAAATAACTACCGCATTTTTCTGTTAACTTAATTCTTTCTTCGTTAGTTAATTTTAATTCTTTAAAACTATCTACTTGTTTTCTAAGTTCTGATGCAAATCCTTCTGGAAATTTATCTTCTTTTCTTCTATTAATAAACTCATATTTAACATCAGCTCTAGGAAATAATTTTATAACTGCCTGTTGTTGAGTAAATTTATAAAGATCAGAATCTAAAATTGAATTAATAATTCTTGGATATTTCATAATATTATATTTTTAAAAATTCTTTACAAGTGTCTATTAAATTATTTTTTATTTTATTATCGAACTTTTTACTAATATACCTTCTGCCTGGGAATCCATCTTCAATACCTACAGCTAAATTTATACATGTATGTTGATAATATGTATACCATTCTCCTAATTCAAATCTAGTAGTTTGAGCATAAGATCGTCCTTCAATTTTTTCTTTTTCATTAGGTAACCAGAATAATATACCATAGCCTTTAAATGCCGCGGCATTTAAATATTTACTTTCCCATTCGACTTGTTTATTATATTCAATTTCATTTTTTTCAATACCTATCTTTCTTTTAGGACAAGCTATAATAGCATCACTATTTTCAATTAAAAATTTTATAGCTTCTTCATGCCAATCAAATGCTCCTTGAATCGGACCAGCTAAAAATATTAATCTATTATGATATTTTTCATTAATTTTTGATGGTGCATAAAATATTCTTTTCATAATTTGGTATTTTTAAAATTTGAATTAACAGTTAATTCTCCTGCAAATACATTTATGTCTAATAATTCAATTTTATTTCTATAAACTATAATATCATTTTCAGATAATAAACTAAAATGCCAAGCGTCAGATGATACATTTATCATTTTTCTTTGTACTTGCCATAAAGCGTGAACATGACCAACTATATTAAACATTTCATTACATTGACATTTTTCTGGGTAATGATTAAGATAATATGGGTTTCCTTTGATTTCTATTATATTATAATTTAATACTTCTACAAAATATTGTTCAAGAAAATTTCTATCATATTTTAAATCATAATTACCTGAAATAAGAATTTTAATTCCATTTAACTGATTAAGAATTTTATAACCTTCTTTTGTTACAGATACATCTCCTAAATGATATACTAAATCTTCAGGTTTAACTTTTTCATTCCATCTTTTAATAATATATTCATCAACTTCTTTTGAATTTGAAAATAAAAAATCTCTTCCAAATAAATTTAATCTTTCATCATGAAAATGCGTATCTGATGTAAAATATCTCATTATTCTATTGTAAAATTAACATTAACACCCATTTGTTTTAATTTGTCTACTGCTTCCTCTGCTTCTTTAATAAATTTCTTTATCATTTTTTTATCATCTGTATATGTAAGATAATAATAATCATCATATCCACATCCTTCATAATCCCATTTATCGTAAAGATAACGAATTCCAAATAATGTCGTAGGTTCTTTTAATTCACTTCCTAATATATCATAAATAAAATCTTTTATGATTTTCTGTTTTCCATGTACATCTCCTTCATCTATACTTACATTATCAAATCCTTTAAGTTCTTTAATAAACATTTTTAGAAATTCTTGATTAATTTCCTCTACTTGAAACTCTTTTTTTATTTCTTGAAAGTTTTCTCTAATAATATCTTCAAATTCTTTTACAAATTGTAATACTGTTATTTTATTTACTTTAAGGTTTGTATTAAAAGTAAAATGTATATCTCTTGCTGGCATAATTTGTATTTAAATAGATTTAATAAAAAAATCAAATAATTCATGATGAACATCCATAATAAATTCTTCTTTAAATGATATATTCTTAGCATCTTCAATATTAAACCATTTTAATTCTGCTATATCATCTCCAGGATGAACATCAGTAGTAACTGTTGCTTTAAATAAAGTTGTTAAAATTTTATCGACTTCATTACGATATCTCCAATCATTCATTACTTTATTTGTAATATAAGTTATATCTTTTAATTCTCCACCACCTTCTTCTTTAAATTCTCTTTTTACAGTATCATATAAATTTTTATCTGTAGAAGGATCAAAAAATCCACCAATGAATCGATATTTAGGTTCATGTGCTCTTTTACCGAATAATACTTTGGTAACACTTTCATTTATTATACCAACATCAATTACGGGAAAACCACAAGGAAATTTAGTATTCATTGCATAAATTATACCTCTTCTAAAATCTTTAGAAGCTCTAATTTCTTTACTTATATCTCTTCGTGTTGCAGTAGCACTGATCAATTTTGTAGGCTTAAGTTCTCTTGTTTCAAATTTACCTTTATAATGAGGTATAAAAGAATCTCTACTGCCATATAAAACAACTGATGAAGTATTATAAACTTCACCTATTCTAGAATCAACTTCATGACTCCATTTTTTATCATCGCCCTGATCTGGAATAGGTAAAATATTTACATTAGTATATAATTCTTCAATCATTAATTTACGTGTAGCAAATTCTAAAGGATTATTTCTAGAAGGAATAGTTTTAGCAACTCCTAAAAATATAATAACTTTTTTATGTTTATTACTAACATAATCTATTAATTCTACATGACCTTCTGTAAGTTCATCTGTTTGGAATCTTGCAATAATTACACCTACTTCAAAATCTTTTTCAAATGTATCATCCATATTATTTAATATTGAGAGTATTTAATTATGTAAATATAATAATAAAGTTAGTTAAATAAAAATTATAAGGGAAGTTTAACAGAACTTAAAACTTCAGAATCTATAATTTGTGGAAAATATTTTTCTGAACGAGGTCTACTAAAATCAACTTTTATAAATTTTTTATTAAGAATTTTTAGTGCACTTAGATATTGATTTTGTTGTTGATATGAAGTAAACTTATAGGTATTAATAAAATCACTAAAATCTTCTGAAGATAAATGAATTCCACTTTTATTTTGAAGTTTTAGAAAATTATAGAACCGCCCAATGCGTAACTTTCTCCATAGTCATAAAGCCGAAGATATTTTTCTTTGGTCTAATCCTAAATGGTTTTTCATCTTCAATACCGTTCTCAAATCTAACAGCATAGTAATCTTCGGTTTCAGGCAATCGCTCTGTTACAGGAATCCATAAATAACTACCGACATCATATATACCCAATTTGGGATTCTCTATGTTGTTCAAATTTTGTTCTTCCATATTTATTTTATTTTTAAGTTGATAATTCTGTGTTATGAATCTCCAACATCGTTTAGCTGCAAAATATTATGTGTCATTAAGATAAAACTACATAATAATCTCTATTTACACTTCTTTCTTCTTCTGCTATTAACTCAAGAACTTCCGATACTTTACCTTTCCAACAACACATTCCACCATATGCTGATATTATTTCCACATCAACATCATTGTCTAAATGTTCGTGTGTTACTCCTTTTATTATACCTTCAAAATCTTTAATATTCATAATAATTAACACTACATAACAACGTGTATAAAACATTGCCTTTTATGGTCTTTTTTAAGTTTATACTAAATTTAATCTTTTGTTCATTCTATTAAGTTTTGTGTTGGCATTTTCTTCGTAAAATTGTTTCGCATCCATATTGTTTATTTTTAGTTTTTAATCCGCAAAAAATACTTCTCCAACCCTTGTCCATTATAAGTCATATTAATGTTAATATATTCAACTTGTTTTATTAGTCTAAAATAGATGTCAATTATATCATCTTTTAATTTTTCTTTTACATCGCCAATAAATTCATTTTTATAATAGCAGTTGTTACCATCTATTTTATATTCTTGCTCATTTTGTAAATTATTAATTATTACAAATATATGCTAATGTTAAATTATTTATAATCATAAATAATTTAATATGAATTTATAGAATCAAATAATGGACATAATCTACAATCATTAACCTTATTATCTTCTATATTTTTTCTTAAATTAATTAATGATTCGGAATTCCAAATATCATCAAATTTATCAATTTTAAATACATTAAAAGATTCATGAATCTTTTTATTTGATATTTCTGAAAATCCACAATGCCAATAATTGCCATGCACATCTATAAATGCAGTAAAAAATGAACATTCACAACTTTCAATATCATTGATCATTTTATCACTCATTACATGTTTAAGACGAGGTTTTGAACATTGATCTAAACCAATAGTTATTTTATTTTTAATACAATGTTTAATTAGATTTCTATATTCATCTTTATCTAATAAAGTAAAATTACTTCCTTTTACAGGTTTTGGTGTTATTAAAACTAAATAATCCGGTTTAATATTTTCATTCAAAAATCTATCAATAATATAGTAAGTAAAGTCTAATGTTTCTTTTGATACAATTATTTGAAAACCAACTTGTTTATGACCTAATTGTTTTATTTTATAAAGAGTATTAAATGCTAAATTAATTTTATCTTGATATATACTTATTCCAATACCTCCTAATTTAGGAACTAATCTTTTAGCTAGCTCTGGAGTTAGATCGATTCCAGTAAGAGTTATATTAGGTTTAATATGTAATGAATTACAATAATCAATTATAGCTTCTGTATCTGGATTTGATTGTATACCTGTTATTCCTAAACTAATTTGTGTTAAGGTAGGTGGCATTTTTGAAATTAATAATTTAAAATCTTCTATAGACATATTTTTTGAAGTCTCTTCATGATTATATCTATAACAAAATTTACATTGATGTAGACAATTGCCTTTAGCAATTTCTACTTCTAAAGTTTCAGGTCCATATTTAGAATAATTACTTTTATTTTTACTTAAAAAATAACCAGTTTTAAAATCAAAGATAGACTTATATCCATCTACCTTTAAAATTTTAAAACGATTAAAAAATGTTTTTATTTTGAACATTATATTATAAATATTGAATAAAAAAATCTTTTAACTTTTACATTAAATTGTTTAATTTTCGACATATATTTCATTCCGCGTCCACCATAATGTCCTAATGTTGTAAAATTGTCTCTTTTTTTCATATTATGCTAATTTAAATTGTTTAATAAAATATCGTAAAAATTCATTTTTAGAGCCTCCTATATTTCTAACCCAATCATAATAGGATCTTTTTTGCTCTTCAGATACCCAAATAGTAGGAGTAGATGTTCCATTATATGGAATAGTTTTTTGACAATCCCAATCTGGATATTTTTCAAAATCATATGTTCTTTCATCAGCAATAAAACAAATAGATGTCATTGAATTATTTAGATCAGGTTCGTAAAATACTGAGCATATTACATTATTTTGTATAAGAGTTTGATGATATGTTTCCATTGAACCAAAATATGGTTCATCATTATTATACATAGTATATCCTTGACTATTACTTGTTCCGCCGTTTAAGATAATCAAAGTTTTGTCATTTTGAATAAAATTCCATAATTCTTTATCATCTTTATTTTGCATTATATATTCTAATGCTGCATGGCCAGATTGTATGCCTTTTTGAATATCACTTATAGTTCTCATTGTGAGAAAATACATTCGTTTTTTAAGTTGTTTTTCCATAATATTATTATCTTCCTTTCTTACCTGGATATAAAACATTTACAAGATCTGATTGCCAATATTCCTTTGTTTCAATATCTATAATTGTTAATGGACCATTATAACTTGCACCTGTATCAATTAACCAGACTTCTGCAAAATTAATTGGTAATGTTTGTTTACCGAAATTTAATGTTGGTGTATGACCTATAAATATTTCATTATATTCAGAAATTTTATTTATATGACCATGATTTTTATGCATAAATTGTTTGTGTTGTGCAGTATAAATTAAATTTCTGTTCCATCTTAAATCATCAGGATCTTGAATTTTAATATCTACATTAGGATCAAATCCACCATGTAAGAAAATTCTATTATCATTATCTATGTAATATGCTAATCCATTTTTAATTAAATTTCTATGTGACAATGGAATTTCACTAGAATATGATTTAAGAGTAGCATTACCTCCTTCATTAATCCATGTTTGATCATAATAATCATCAGCCCATGGATGAGATTCTAAATATACATTGTCAAAATAATTTTGAAACCATTTATCGTGATTACCTGCTATATAAATAAGATTTTTAATCTTTAATAATTCATCATAACATTCTTTAACTTCTGGCCATCCATCACAAACATCACCCATGCATATTAATTCATCTTCTTCATAGTTAAAATTACATTTTTGTAATACTTGAATTAATGCTTTATATGCTCCATGTATATCTGTTATTGCAAATCTTTTCATTTGTTAATTAAAGTTTTAATAATATAAGAATCAGATAATGCTTCTTTATTATTTGAATTAATTTTATATAACTCGGTTAAAATTTCTATTTCATCAAGTCTATATTTTGAAGCAGATTCAAAATCTTGAATTTTAACACTATATAATTTTTGTTCTCTAATTAAATTTAGTGTATTTTCTAAATCTTTTTCAATTAAACTAATTAATTGTTTTTCTTTTTCTTGCAAACTATTTAATTCATTTAATAAATTATTTATTTTTTCACTCATTATTAATCTTTTTTATATAATTTTTTAAATTTTCCATGTCATCAAATCTATATTTTGCAGCATTTTCCCAATCTTGTTTTAAAACAAAATTGTTTTTTTCTTCTTTAATAATTTTTAATTCTTCTTCTAGATTATTTTCAATTAAACTTATTAATTGTTTTTCTTTTTCTTGTAAACTATTTAATTCATTTAATAAATTATTTATTTTTTCACTCATGATTAATCTTTTTTATATACCATAAATATTTTGGTTCATTTATTATACCTTTATTATCAGGATGAGGATCATGTATAAGATTTTTATTTTTATAGATTACTGAATGATTAATATTTTTATTTCTAGGACTTGTTCCACCTACTATATAATAATCATTATTAGATTCTTTTATTATTTGATCTTCATCATTATAGCTTTCAAATTCAAATCCATTATCCCATAACCATCCAATCATTTCTTCTGCCCAGTCTCCATTGATATCTTCTAATTTAGGTATTTTTTCTATAGGTATTTCGGTTATTGAAGAAAGACACGCAGCTAAACAATTGCCACGTGTCCCTATTTTATGTAATTTTGTTTGATATGTAAATATCATTTAAATAATAACTTTGTAACCTGCATCTGCTAAATATCCTATAGCATGTTTAACAATACCTTGTTTATTTTTATCTGATAAAGTTATTTGAATTCCTGTAATTTTTTTAACTTCTTCTTTAATTTTAACTGCACTATAACCAGTTAAATCTAAAGTTTTATCAATAACAGTTTTATCAATAACAGTTTTATTAACTACCTTATTTAAATCTTTATCATTATTAGATAAATCTTTATCTTTAGGTATCATAGCAAGAATTTCATTTCTTTCTGATGATGATACATTTCCATCTTTATCTTTTTTAGTATCAACTACAATATTAAGAACTTTATATCTGCATACTCTCATTTTTTGATTTTTATAATCAGTAGGAACTGCTACTACATCTTTAGGATTAACAACAACTTCAATTAAAGTATCTCCTGAAAAAGTTGATGCATATTCCCAAGCTGCAACATGCAATCCTGAACTACAAGTATTATTTCTATTTGCATCAACTTTTTCTCTTTGCATTTCAACAACTAAACCAACATTATTTTTAAGTGTTTTAGTATGAGAGTCCATTAAATTTGTACCTACTTTAGTAACTTTTTTATAAGCTATAAAATTACCTTCTGGTGTAATAGGATGATGATTAGATTCTAAGAAACTATATAAATCTTTTCTTGATTCTAAAGATGGATTAAGTCTTAAATTTTCCCAGAATTTTATTAAATAAATAAAATCTAATCCTTCATTTATAAAATCTAATAATCTTTTAGCTAAAATATGAGGAACTGGTTCCTTTTTATCATCTTTCATCCAAAGCAATCCATCATCTGTTACTTCAAAATAAGTATTCGCATATCTTACAATTTTACTTTTAGGACTTAATATTTCTTTAACGGATTCATAATCTTTATCCTTTAAAAATCCTTTAACTGATTTAAATTTTGCTGTATCTGAAGAACTTATATTATAAGTTCTTCCTTCAAAATTAATTACTATATTATTATTAGTAATTAAGTGACTTAATGTTTCATTTTTCATTTTACGTTATTTTTAATGTTAAACTTTCTATTTTTTCTTTGTTATCTTTATTAACTAATTTAATGTATTCATTTATTTCATTTATATAATTTTCAATTCTATATGTTTGAAATAATGGAATTAATTTATAAGTTTTATTAATATTTTTAATCTTATCGATAGATATTTCAATATTTTTATCGAATTTATAAGATAAATTTGATATAAAATAATTAACAACATATTTATTTAGAGAATTATAAATTTTAGAATTAGATTTTTTTAATGCTAAAATTTTAGTTGTAATGTCGGTAATAACTTTTCCAATTTCTGTATCTCCAAAATTTAATTTATCATAATGTTGACTTACTATTAAATCCTCATATAACTCAAATAAATAAGAATTTTCTAAATATTCATTTATTAAATCGACATTTTTTTTATCTTTAATTAATTCTTCAGCTGAAGTTATAATTGAATTCCCTATTTTTTTATTTTCTATTTTTGTTATATTTTTTTTATTTATAGCTAATAAATTAAACTGCTTATAATTATGCAATATTTTTAATTTTAAATGTAATTCTGCATTTAATTTAAAATCTGATAATTTATCTACAGCTACATAATAAGTATCTTTATCTGCTAAAAATTGGTAATTCCATTTTGCATCAAATAAATTAGTTGTTTTGTTATATGTAAAATCTATGCTTTTCCATTTATCATCAGTATCACATCTATATTTAGAAAAATCAAAAACAACATACTTAGCTGGAAAATGAGTAATTATAGGAAGTTTTATTCCATTCTCATCTTTTGCTAGAGTTATTTTTAATGGAATAACGTCTTTATAATTAATTACATTAAATATTTTTTTAATATTATTTAATTCTATAAGTTTTTCATTTTCAAATTCAATAGTTTTAGCTTTAATTGCTATTTCATCTTTAATCATCCATTTAGGTGGCTTATAAAATAATTCCTTAATTAATATAAATCCATTTTCATTATTTTTTATAATAGATAAATCTCTTTTAATATTTCTTTTTGATGAATCTAATAAATAACATGGTAAAGAATTCCATATTCTTGCATCATAAAATCCAACTTCATTTAATGAATTTTTATTTTCAATATTTTCAACTTTAATATTTTTATCTTTTCTAAATATTTGTGTAGATGTAAATTTATTGTATTTAAAACTTACTTCTAATTTTTGATTATTATAGAAAAAATCTGTAAACAATTTATTTTGTTGTAACCAAGTTTTCATATAATGTAAAAAATTAGAATCTTTATTTTCACTAAATAAATCTACTCCTTGACCATTAATAATTGAACTATAAATTGCACATGCATGAATATAATTAGTAGCTTTTTTAATTTCTGTATTAAATTCCTCTTTAAAAATATTTTTAATATATGTAAATCTATCTCTTAAAATTTTATTAGTTTTATCAGTATATTGCAAATTTTCTCTGTTAACTGAAATGTCTAATACACCATTATCAAAATATAATATTAAAGTATTTTGAATATTATTATTATAGTGTTCTGGTATATTTTTATATTCAGCTAATTCATTATCATAAGGGTATGGTATACCGTCTATTGATATGATAGTAGTTTTTTCAAAAGTTTGTTTATTATTTCCAATAGCATTTGAATTTGAATTAACTTGAGCAATATTGTATTTATTACTTTTGGAAATATCATTATAATATGACAATTTTGGAATTATTATGTTAAATCCTGAATATTTAGGCTGACATTCCCATAATGATGTATATTCAATACATTTTTTTTCGAAGGTATTTCTATCATTTGGATTTATAGGAATAATAATAGATGTACCATTTAATTCTTGGGTTTCTTCTTGATTTAAGAGAATTATTTTTCCTCTTTTAGATTCATCTATATATGCAGTATAATAATATTTAATTTTATCTACTACGGTTATTACATTAAAAATATCTGTATATGAAAACGGAGTTTTAGCACCTAAACCAAATCCTCCTGTCATATAATTTGAATATCTTTTTGTTGATGCTGCATATTTACAAAATACGTTTCCCATTCTATCTGGGGAGATACCGGGTCCATTATCTTTGAACTCAATAGATAATGATGAATTATTTATTAATTCTTGTCCTTTATTATCTCTAATAATTATTTCAATTGGAATATCATTGTGTCCAACTTCTCTATTTGCATCTCTAGCATTTGATGCTATTTCTCTACAAATAGAATCTATTGGTTTTTTATAAATTTTTGATCGTAACATATCAAAAATTATACCTGTATCTTCTACATTTACTGAAAAATCATATTCTTTAATTTGCCCTTCTGCTTCTGTATGAATTGTTGATTGTGGTAATTTCATATTGCCTATTTATTTATATTTGTTGCCTTTTAAATTAATTATATGGAAAATATTAATTTTGTTTACATTTCCGTAAAACATTTTTTTCTTAATTCTGTAATAGTATAACCTTCTGGTATATCTAATCTTTTTTCATATAAACCTCGTTTAATTCTTCTTATAAATCCTGTTGCTGTTAGCATATTTAAATATGTGTCCTGTGTAGAATTATTTCTTTCCATATGCTTTAATATTTCATTTCTACATATCTTTTCACCAACAGTTTTAGAATTAAATAATATTTTGATATCTTTCCAAACATGTAATTTTTTATTTCTAATATAAGAAATTATATTACTACCACTTATAGTATAATCATTTTGTGTTATTAACGATCCAGTAACATAATTTCCAAGGCATATAGGAGTTGTAGTATTATTAATTGTAACGCTAGCCGAGCTAATACCAGTTGTACCTGTTGTAATAAAAGGAATATTTGTATTTACAAAATTCATATGAATTAATGTAATGGATGAGATTTAGCATATCTATAATTCCAACGTTTTTTTAAGTCTTCAGAATATTCTGAATCATTTTGATACTTATTTACTACTTCATATAAAGCAGGATAAGCGGATTCTAATAAATTTCTATTTATTGAATCTGCAACAGTCATTGCTTCTATTAAATGAGTGTAAAATCTTCCCGTTAATTTTAATTGCCACATGCAGAATTTTTCTTCTTCTTCTGTTATAATAGCATCTACAAAATCTTTCATTATTTATTTATTTTAATTGATTTAAAAAAAAGTAACATTTTATTACCTTCCATCTTTGGACTTCCTTCTGGTTCACCAAGACCATTTAAGTCTTGTATTAATTTAGTTAATAATTTAGTTCCTAATTCTTTATGAGTAATCATTCTTCCTTTAAAAAAAACAAAGGTTTTTATTCTATTACCTTCGTTTAAAAACTTTTTAGCATGATTTAATTTAAAATTATAATCATGCTCATCAGTCATAGGAGTATATCTTATTTCTTTTGTTTTTACTTGAGTTTGATTTTTTTCTTGATCTTTTTTCTTTTTCTTTTGTAAATATAAAAACTTTTTATAATCTATTACTTTAACAACTGGAGGATTAGTATTAGGTGAAATTTCAACTAAATCTAAATCTAAATCATCAGCTTCTTGTAATGCTTCTTCTATGCTACATACTCTTGATTCTATTTCATCTCCAACAATTCTTACTGTTTTTGCTTTTATTTGATTATTTATACGAAAATTTAAATTATCATTCTTAGACATGGTTCTCTTTTAATTTTTTTATTATATTTTTTATTTGTTCATCAGTTAAATGCGATGGTATTATTTTAAAAAATTTAAACATCTCATAATAATTTGGATGCGATTCAGATATTCCTATAAATTTAATTAATTCTTCAATATTAGAAGAATCTTTCAATATTATTGGAATATTATCAACTAATATAATATCTTTACGTTTAAATTCAATGTTAGCTTCTGGAAATTTTAAAACTGTATTATAAACACCTTCCCACATTTCCTCTGGATCAAAACCTGCTTTATCTTCAAATAAAATATTGAAATACCATTTATCATTATAATATCCAAAATGTTTTTCATTTATTTCTAAATTTTCATTTTCATATCCAAATACAATATTATTTTCAGCAAAAACTTTTCTGTATATTTTTAATTCTTCAGGATATGATGAAGTTGACATAATTAATCTAACATCATCTCTATTTGATAAAAATTGTAAAGATTCTTTAGCATAAGGATAAAATTCTATTCTAGAATCTCCTTTTTTATAATTAGGTTTAATAACTGTTCCATGTAAATCGAATGCCCAATATGTTTCATACCAATTATATTTGTCTCTTATCTTTGGTAAATTTTCAATAACTTTTATCATATTATTTATTAAAACAACTACAATTTTTAAAATTATTTAATTCATCTAATTCATTCCACATATTTGAATATAAGTTTTTTATTTTTAAAGCATATCTAAATATTGGATATTCTTCAACATATAATTTATACATTCTTTTTCCTTTTTCATCGTCACTATTTTTACTATTAAATGTATTGGAAATCCTATCACATAATTTAATAAATATTGCTAAATCTGATTGCCATATTTTAGGATATGTTTTAAAGTTTTTTTCTTTTCTACTCCATCCTCTTTCATTAGAAACTCTTAATACTAAATCAGCTATTCTATTATTAAAAGTAGTTGATAATTTTGCAGGACTTGTATCAGTATCTTCTATTGTATCATGGAGAGCACATGCAGAAAGTACATCTTCTTTATCATTTTCATTAATATAATAGATATACTCGGTAGCTTTGTTTAGAACGTCATTTATATGTTTAGAGTATGGAGCATTTCCATAACGTTGAGATTCTGAAGGTAAATCATGTTTATTAAAAGCGTATTCTTTAGCTTTTTCTAATAAATTATTTTTTGTCATATTTAATTCTATATGCAAATATAATAATATAGTTTAAAATTTAAAAATAAATAACTCATTATTTGTTTAATAAAAGTTTAACTTTTAAATAAAAATTATAAATTTCTTTAATTTCTATTTCATTGTAATCTTCAGGAACTGAATTTTTACCCATAGCATAATTTGCTAAAAAAATTTTAAATCCAGTTTTTTGGTATTCAATATTCATTATTTATTATCTAATTTTTTATTTGCAATTGCTTTTTTAATTAACACAGCGCCTTCATAGTTTTCATGAGCAATATTTATTTCAAGTAATTCTTCTAATTGTTCTAAATCAAATAACATAATGTCATCATCAGTAAATTCCATTTCAAAATATTTTCCACCATCATTTCCTAAAAAGCCATGTTCTTCCATAAAATTTTCTAGTGCATTCATATAAGATATTTTTATTTATATATCACCGCGACTAATTAAAATGCAAAATTATTACTCTTCGTTATCGATATCTTTTTGAGTTTTTGTTTCAAATTTAACTCTTAATCCTTTAAGGTGAGCAAACATATCAACAAAAATTACATCTTTAAGTTTACTTATAATATTATTTGCTTCTTTTTTATCTATATTATAAATTGATAATCTTTTAACTTTACCAATATATTTAAAATCAGAATTTTGTTTATGATATATTATTAAATGCTTAGTGTCACTATCATAAACAAACATAGCATCTTTATTTTCATAAGATGAAATAGATCCATAAGTTGGTCCAAATTCTTCAAATATTTCGTAAGGTAATAATTTATTAGTTAACATACTTTTTATTTTATTTATCCCTTAAAGAAATATTTTCTAATTTAACATGTTGAATAGGAAATCTATCAACAATAGCACATAATCCCCAGCTCGGAAAAAATTTATTATAACCTAAAAAATCTAAAGTTCCCCCTATGGTTTGATTTTTGTCTGTAGTATTTTTTATTAAAACTTTCTTATTAAGAAATTTATTCTGGGCTTCCTGTAATGTCATTTGCTTCTTTTATTATTCGTTCTCTTTCTAATCTAGCTGCTTTTAATTCTTCATTTGATTTCCATTCATAATTAGCATCTATATCTTTAGAACATTTTTCGCATTTTACCATATACCATCTTGATGTGGTTCTACCTATATTTTCTTTAGATCCGCAATCTTCACATGTTTCAAAAGATTCATTTTCAGCTGCATTTATTAATTCATAAATATAATCATCTCCATGATCTATATAAAATCTTAAGCCTCCAAATTTTTCTTTTATTTGATGAAGTGTAACCATAAATTTTTCATCTTCAGGTTTATTATCTAAATATGTTTTTATATTTAACATTAATTTATCTAATATATCATACCAACCATCATTACATTCCATACCAAATAATTTAATAGAATGCATAGGGCCTTCTTCTCTTTTTAATTCACCAAAAAATTCTGGATATTTTTCTATAAGTTTTAATTCTAATTCTTCTTTCATTTTAAAATAATGGATTAAGTGGATAATATTTTTGTATATATTTTAATAAAATTTGTCCATGACATATTAATTTATCATCATCTTTATATTCGATACATTCAGTACAATAACATCCTAATGTTTTATTTTTTAAACTTTCTAATTTATTAAATAATATTTGATTATTTAATAAATATTTTTCATATTCTATAATGGCTTCTTTAACTGAATCTACTTTATATTTAGCAAGTGTTCCTTCTTTATGACTGAACGGATTACCCCATATCGAGGGTCTTCCTATATAAACATCGTAATTAGATTTTTTAATATTTACTAATTTAGCCATCAAAATATGTTTTTTCTATATCATTACAATTAATCAAATGTAACATGTCGTAAAGTTGCATATCTACTAATAAAGCTTTTCCACCATTTCTATTAATCATTTCTACTTCATCCCACATATCATCAAAGTGTAAATCAAAACCTCCTCTAGCATATTCACCTTGTTTAAATGCTCCATTAGTATATATAACTTTATTCTTTGGAATTTCAAGATATTTAATTACTTGATATAAATCACTATTTTGACTTGACGTTCCTAGTATAGCACCGTTTTCATCTCTTATATAATCATCTTGTCTACTAGTTAACACCCAAACATCAGCTCCAGCTTTAATTAAAAGCTTAGCTAACTCTCTAATATGAGGTTCTGATAATGTCATATCGTAATCAAATGATATTTTCATAATATTATATGAATATTGGAAATTTTGTTTAAAAATATTTAAAAAAATTATACAACTTTCTAGATTTAAGATAATTTAAATTTGTATCATTTAAATATGCTTCCTTTTCAAACGATATATTATAATATCCTTTAGTATAAAATTCTATTAAATAGATAATATAAAAGGGAATTACTAATAATTCTAATTGTTGAGTTAAATGTATACGTTCGTGATTAATTAATTCCTTTGTTATTTTTGTATTCTTAGATAAAAATATAAATGGCCATATTGTAATTGCATCTGCATCCATATTACCTACAAAGAAGCAAAAAAACTTTAACCACTTGTCACTAATTATTATCATATGTTTATATTTGAGCGAGATATCAGGATTGAACTGACGGCCCTTGGTTTGGAAAACCAATGCTCTACCACTGAGCTAATCTCGCATTTTAATTAACTAATTAAAACATCATATAATAAATTAATTTGATATTCTAAATCTTCTTTTAATCCATTATTATAAATAACATAATCAGAATTTTTAACTCTATAAATATCTGTAATTTGTTGTTTATTAATTCTTTTAATAACATCTTCTCTTGTACAATTATTTCTCTTTATTACTCTTTCTATTCTTTTTTCTATTGGTGAAACAACAGATATCATTTTATTATAAGAATCTTCATCATTTTTTTCGAATATAATTGCATTTTCGATAATTACAAATGGCTTTTTTTGTATTTTACACCAATAATCTATTTCTAATTCTACATAAGGATGAATTATTCTTTCAATTTTATAAAGTTTATCGTTATCATTAAAAATAATAGAAGCTACTTTTTCTCTATTTAAACTTTTATCTGGGAAATAAACATCACCTAATAAATCAATAACTTTTTCTTTAATAGCATCATTTAAATATGCATCTCTTGCAATTTGATCTGCATTTAATACTGGAACACCTAATTTTGAAAATAAAAAAGCTACAGTACTTTTACCTGCACCTATACCACCTGTTAAACCTATTTTTGCCATATTAAATCTATTTAAAAATTTGAGCCTCCAGTAGGATTCGAACCCACGGCCCTCTCGGTACAAACGAGATGCTCCGACCAACTGAGCTATAGAGGCATTGGAGCGGGCTCGGCGATTCAACCGAGGATCATCCCGCATATTTTATTAGAGCGAGATATCAGAATTAAACTGACGACCTGAACATTGGCAATGTTCCGCTCTATCACTGAGCTAATCTCGCATTGTGTAGTTTTTGTAATATCCCCTGAACTACTAACAGTGCTAACCTATGATTTAGAGAACAGTTGCGCATTATTAAGAGGCAGTTCATATCTTCGATCCATTATAGTGCACCATAAGAGGGCTAATTTCTAAATTGTTGTCTCTCACTGAGTCGAACAGTGATTTTTAGATCCAAATTCTAATATAATAACCATTATATCAAGAGACAATTTAAAATGCGTAATAAAATAAAACAACGTTTCAACATGTTTCAATTTTATTTTATTACGACTATATAACAATAAGCAGCTGACTACTAATTTCAGCATGTCTCCGTTTAAATTATCACTAACCCTAGGTGTAGAGAACTTATTATTACATTGTGGAATCGGAGGGATTCGAACCCCCAAGTCTTTCGAGCCTGATCTACAGTCAGGTAGGCCACCAATTGCCCAACAATTCCAATTTATACTAATTCACTTAAAATTTGCCATTTAAATTTATCTTCTTCTAAATCAATTCTTTGCATTACTAATGCTCTCAATATTCCGTAACTATTAACTGAAATATTTTCTTTAAATTTATCCATTGCATCATTAATAGATAAAAAACTTATCTTAGGTTCTTTTCCTTCATTACGTTCTATCTTTGTTAAATTTTCAATTATTTTACATACATTATATTCATTTAATTCATAAGAAACTGATACATAATTTGATATTAAATATAATTTTTTCATTTAGATAACTCTTTAAAATAATTATAAACTTTTTTAAATATATTAATTTTTTCTTTGATATCTTCTTTAATATTAACTTGGCTATAGCCTATTCCAATTTGATTATTAGCAGTTTGAATTGTTTCAGTAATTATAACTTCTTCATTTTCATTTTCATCTAAAGAGTTAATTTTTAATCTACCTTCCTCGTAATATGAATAATAATTTGATTTAATTTTTTCTATAATAAAATTTGAAGGTATTTTACTTTCATTTTCATAAAATATTTTATTGCCTGTTTCAATATGTTCTAATATCATAGCCTATTTATTTTGATTATTAATTTTTAATTTTTCTAATAAATCTTCTGTATCTTTAAGAGTTTTAGCAAAATGTTTTTCTTTGTTTAAAACTCCTTGCCTATTAGCTTCATGCTTATCTAAATTTAAATTATTCAATAAGTCAGATGCTATTGATTTAGCATTTAAAAGATCATTTGCTTTATAAGTCTTTGAAGGAATATAGGTATCACTTTTATGAGATTCTCTTAAATCTATTAGATGACCACAATTATAACTAAAAGATATTTCTTTATTAATGGTTCCTTCTACATAACCATACCTTTTTGTCCATTTTATTCTAGGCTTTCTCATCTTTAACTATTTTAATTAATTCTCTTAAACTTTCTAATTCAGCCTCTTCATAAGAAGATAAATTTTTCCAAGGAGTACCTTTTATTGTCCAACTAGTAATTTCACTTTCAGTTCCTCTATTACCGACAACTTTTCTAATAGGAATATGTAAATTATATTTTTCTCTAAACCATCTAAAAGCTTGTTGATATAATGGTGCTTTAATGTAAACTCCATTATAAAATGCTAATTTATAATCTTTTATATAAATAGATTTATCATCTAAAAAAAACTGCAAAACATTCTTCATCAAATCCTAATTCTTTAAGAGTTAACGTTTCTTCATAAGGTACAAATTCTTTATTCATAATTTTTAAGATTTGTCGAGTTACAAGGATTCGAACCTAAAACTAGATTAATTACTTCTAGTACCACCCTTAATCGTTTTTGGATAAAGGTTAACTCGTTTGTCGGAGTAGCTGGCCACGACCCAACGATCTCCACATCCCAAATGTGGCGCGATACCAACTTCGCTATACTCCGATATTTTTTTATTTAAATTGTACCGAAAGTGGGAGTCGAACCCACACGCCTTATAGGCAAATCCTCTTAAAAGATTCATGTATAACCATTTCATCACTTCGGCATCTTCAAGAAGAACCCTATTAACATTTAAATTATCTAATTAATATTCGTCTTCCATCTAATAATTTTTTATTTCCAATACGTCAAAGACCTTTGAATCATTTATAGATTCAGCTGTGAGAGAGGATGGATTTGAACCACCAAAGACTTTCGTCCGCTGATTTACTGTCAGTTGAGTTTACCAATACTCAGTTTTTCTGTAATAGCTTTAAGTTCTATTTTCATAGATATTGTAAAAGTTATAAATTGAATTTATTAACTCTCTCATTATTTCAAATAACTTCGGCTGAGTGTTATGGATATCTTTCAATCCTTTGTTCCTCATTTAATCTTCTAAGTTGCCATTTAGAACCGTTGTGGAATCTAAGGGGTTCGAATCCCTTTTTTAAACTTTATTTTAATGAATTTAAATTTATATATGTTTCTAATTTATTTTTATAATAAGAACCATATTTTAATTCCCATTCATTAATTTTTTCTTTTAATTCTTCAATATTAATACTGCATTTAAATCCTTTTGATATATTATCATTATGTCTTAATAATTTACAATTTGCTGGATGAGCTAATAACAAAGGATTAATTTTTTGTTTATATCCTTCTGATACTGATAGCATATGATCTCTACTTATGCCATTCATATTATTTCCCCTATTTTTAGCTTTATACCATCCGTATTTTTTATTAAAGTAAAATCAAATTCTTCATTATAACTATTTAAAGAAAATTTAAATAGTGCATTATTATAATATTTTTTATAATTATCTAAATGTTTTCTTTTATATGCTCTTACACATTCATCAGAACAGTATTTTCTCATTAAAAAGTGCTCTTTTTCACAATAAGGACATTTTTTAATTCTAGGAGTTTTTAAAAATTTATCGTTCCATTTTTTATAAGAACCTTTTGATGCCAAACCGCTAACAGCTCTAGCACAAAATATACAACAATAATATTTTTCTTTAAATTCTCTTTTATTATTTGATTTAACTTCAAATTCTGTATTACATCTTAAATAATTATTACACTTAACAATTTTTGTAATAATATTTTTATCTAATTCTTTTTTTCTTTTCTTTAATGATTTAGAAATTTTTTCTGATTGGTTTTTATAATCTTTATTTTTATTAATCATTATATTTCTACATGCATAAGAACAATATTTATTAGTTAATTTATATTTTTCTTTACCACATACAGGACAATTTTTTTCGAGTTCCATAAATATTTTATTTTATATATTAGTGGAGCTATCAGAATTTGAACTTATTATTGGTGGAGGAAATGGGGTTCGAATCCCATGAAACCTCTTGATTGCAAATCAAGTACTCTAGCCAGACTGAGCTATACCCCCCCTAATAAAAATTTAATTCACAGTATTCCAAAGAACATTTTTAAAACAAAAAAAATCCGATTTGATTAGAACCGGATTTAATATTTTAGTTTATATTTATACAAACATATCTCATCCGGTAATAGGTGGTGTTCCTAAAGTTTGTGCTTGACCTAATGGATATGTAGATAATGTTTTCATTTTTTTATATATAAAACCTTTTTTGTGTAATTTGATTATTATATGCATTTTTTCTAAAATGTTTCGAATAATTATTATTATATGTAAATATAATTAAAAAGAAATTAAAATAAAAATTTTTATAAAAATTAGTTAATTATATTCGATAATTGTTCTTGTTGTTGGTTTAACTTCATGCCATATTTGTTTTGCATTTACCATATCTTGTTTAATCCATGGAGAATCTCCTAATACGGCTTTAAAATATTTACCGCTAGATATTTCTTTAATAACATATTCATGTTGAGTTGAATTTTTTGATTGATCGCTATCTATTATTTTTTCGCTTACTATTGTATAAAGTTTAATTTCATTTTTTGTATCATAAATACCTTCCTCATACATTATAGATCGTATTTGTTCTTCCGTAAATGTTCTAGTTTCCATATTTAATTAATTTATGTTATACTTAATAGATTATGTAATTCCATTTGTAATTCTCGTCTACCCATTTGTTTTAAATAATAACCCATTTTTTCATATATTTCAATATCTGATAGATTTTGACCGTCTATAGCAAATCTTTGATTATTAATACCATCAAATACTACATAATCTTTATCTAATAAATCTTTAAATGAAGTTTTAGCATTAAAATTTAGACCAAGACTTACTCCTAATTTTATTATTTCGTTTGTTTTCATTCGTACAATATTATTCCTTTATTTGAATCTAATATGGGATGATTTTCATTATCAAAAGCCCAGAAAGGAGCATGACTTAATAATTTACCATTTTCTTCTCCTGTAAAATTATGATTACAATTATGTAATAATCGTATTCTTTTTTCACTTGCATTTTTACACTGTTGTAAATATACATGAGAAATATATGTACCAACTACTTCATCATTTTCTCCAATAATAATACTTAATTCGCCTTTAAAATCTTTATATGTTTCCATTATTTGTTTCATTTCAATATTACCAGATGGAGCACATAATAATATTTTTTTAATTTCTTTATATCTATTAGCCATATAAGCAGCTACTGCTCCACCTGCAGAAGTACCAATTAAATAAATATTTGGATCTTTTTCTCCACATATTTCAATAGAATTGTTTATACAATATTCAATAACTTCATGAGTTTTTGAAATTATATGAGAAGGATATAAATTTCTATTTAATGTATTATACATAGATCTCGGAACACTATTATTCATTCTAACAAATGAACCTAATTCTTTTGATACTATATAATCACCTAGTTTAATATATTTATTTTCATAACCTTCAGCAGTGCCACCGTAGCCTGGAATATTAATTATTATATTCTTTGAATTACATTCATGAATAAATATTTCAGAATTATTTAATTTTATCTGCATTTTCTTTAGAATATAAATATATTTGTTTATGTTCAAACCAAAATTGAGCCCATTGTTCTTTAGCTTCTTTTTTATTAAGTCCTTCAATTAAAAATTTTTTAAGTCTTTTTTTCCATTTGCGAGGTTTTATTTTAAAAGTTTTCATTTAATAATAAAATTGCAGAATTATTATAATAGCCATCTCCTGTAAGTTTATAATTTTTATTATTGTAAGTAAATATTATCCAATAATCCCATTGATATCCATTACTATCAAAATTAATTAATATCTTGTCTAATGTATTAATGTAAGATATAATATCATTAGGTCTAACATATAATAATTCTATTGTTTTTACTTTGCCTGATAAAACAGATTGAATATCTTCTTCCATCCATTTTATTACCTGTTTTTCAACATCTTTTTTATTCATTATTTATTATTAAATAGTTCAATATCTTCATATCTAAAAGATTGACCACACAATGTACATCTATCTTGATCTATAATTTTAAATGTATTTACATCTCTTTGCATAAATAATATTCCCTCTTCACATTCTGGGCAAATAGATTTATAAATAGATTCATTACTATATCTTTTTAAATTCATGTATTTAATAATCTTTATAGGATTATTGATATTTATTGCAATTAAATTATTCATATTTTAAAGATTTAATAAGTTTAGGATTTAATAAAATATATTGTAATAATTTTATTAAATCATCAACATCATTTTTATGAACAGTTTCAACTGTAGTGTGCATATATCTCATCGCTAATTTTAATAAAGCAGTCGGTATTCCATGTGGATAAGCATATGAATCTGCATTTGTTCCAGATCCTCTACCACTCGCAGTTAATTGATAAGGTATTTTATTTTCCTTTGCTGTATCAATTATTAATTTTAATAAATTCTTTTGAATTGATGGAGCATTCATAATAACTAAACCTTTGCCCGCTGATACTGTACCTTGTTTACTTTTATTATATGCTGGGCTTTCAGTATCATGAGTTACATCTATGACTATAGCTATATCAGGTTTAATTTTTTCAACAACCATTTGAGCGCCATGTAATCCTACTTCTTCCTGTACAGCATTAACTATAATTAATTCAAAAGGTAATTGAATTTTATTTTCATATAATTTTTTAATTAATTGTGAATTAACAAATCCTCCTATTTTATCATCTAGAGATCTACCACAATAATAATCTCCTAAATCCATATAGCCATCAGACATTGTAATAGGAGTTCCAATTGTTATTCCTAATTTTTCAACATCTTCTTTTTTAGAAACTCCTATGTCTATAAAAATATTTTCTATTTTTAATTCGAATTTATCTTCTTGAACATGAATAGCAGGGTGACCAAAAACACCTTTAACTTTTCCATTGTCTCCCCATATATCAACTCTGGCTGATGGTGTAATTGTGATGTCAGAACCACCTAAACGTCCAACTTTTATAAATCCTTCATTTGTAATATCAAATACAAAAAAACCTATTTCATCACAATGAGCATCTAATAAAACAGTTTTTATTTCTGATGTTTCTTTTAATGTTTTTAATGCTAAATTAGAAATATAATAAGCATATGCATTACCATAATTATCTATTTCAACTTTGTCAGCATATTTTTTAACATAATCTATCCATACTTTTTGACCTCCTAATAATAATTCGTATCCACTAGGAGATGGTGTATTAATATATTTTTTAAGAAATTCTTTTCTGTTTTTCATATTTTAATCGTTTAGCTTCATATTGTAATTTTTTAATACAACTATATTCATGCTTTAATATTTTTATTTCATTAAGCATAACTTTATCGCAATATGAACATTTATAGGCTTTAACTATTATCATTTTTATATTAAAGCATTTAAAATTGTTAATTTATTATTAATTGTAAAATTTATCATTAAAAAGGAATTATTTTTAATTTTATTAATATCAATAATTTTTTCTATATAAGTAAAATTTTCATTTAATAAAACTTTTTCATTATTAAAAATATCAATATAACTAATATTTATATTTTTAATTCCATATATTTTTACTTTTATTTTTTTATTATATAAATTAATAACTTCTAAATATGTTTCTATGTTTATTAATTCATTTTTATTTAAATCAATATTAAAAACATATGTTCTATAAATACCATTTTTATCTAATGTATTTAATATGATCTCAGTATTAGTTGTATCATTAAAAACATGAGTTACTTTTGAATCATAATAAATAGATGATTCAAGTATCCAACGACAATATTCAAAATCATGATTTAAATTAATTTCAGTTATAATTAATTCATTTTTGTTAATTTGATATTTAATAGATATATTTGCTAATAATGTAAAATTTATAACAAATAATAAGAATAGTAGAAAAATATTTTTCATATTAATTTTTTATAAATATAATAAAAAAGTTAATAAAAAAAAAATTAAATCCACTTAATTGCTTTTTGAAGAAAATTTGGTTTTTCTTTTATTTTTCTAGCCAATTTTAATTGTTTGTCCAATGGGATATTATTAATTATAGAAAGGATTAATTCTTGTATTTCTATAATTTCTTTTTTAGAATTACCATTAATTTCAATTTCAATTTTTTGAATCATAATTTAAATATTAAATTGATTTAACTTCTTGTTTAAGTTTATTAATTTTATCTTTATTAATAGCTCCTTTTTTATTTATAGCAGGAGTTATATTTCCTTTTTTTGCTAATAAATCAGCTTGTACTTTAGCTAAATCTTCTTGCTTTTTATAATCTCTTAATTTATTTAATTCACTATTTTTAAGTGCACTTAATTCTTTTCTTAAAGATTCTTTTCTATTTAAATCTGTCTCATCTCTTAATAGAAATTCAATTTTTTTCTTTCTTTTTCTTATTGTTAAAAGTGTAGCTAATCCTCCAATTAAGGCTGCACCTGCAATTGCATAAGGTATATTGCTTTTTTTAAATATTACATCTGCTACTTTTCCTGCATCAATACCTTTTTTATGCAATGCTGCAGCTCCTACAACTCCTGCTCCTGCTCCTAATGCCCATCCTGCTCCTGAAGCTGCTCCTTTTCCATATTCTTGACTAGTTGTAGTTTCATCAATGCCATCATCAATATTTATCACTAAATTATATAATGTTTCATAATCTAAATTATTACATTCCTGATTAATACGTTCTTGTTCATTCCAATATTGTTGCCATTCATTGTAAGTATCGCAATATTTCATAAGTTTAATTTATTTTTTTATATATTTTAAATCTTATTGCTTAATTTATTTTAATACATTTCACCGGCCCTTTAACTGTAAATTTTATATTGGGTTTATATAATAAAGTTTCGAATGCTTACTGTTATTTTTATTTTTTATTAATTAAAAAAACTTGTGTTCCATTATTAACAACAATTCCAGCATTAGAATTGAAAACTTGTGACATTTCATCTACTAAATCACATTCATATTTTGCAATAGGATAAAAATCTTTTGCTCTTAAAAAGGTTAAATTATCATCTTCTGGTAAAATAATATAGCCATTATCTTTATTATAACCGAAATTTCTAAGATTATCATATGAATCATCAGATAATATTGCATCAAGTCCGTTTATAACAAATAATGAAAACCTTTCTTTATCATCCTCGATAAAATGTGCTATACCAACATTACCTTTTTGATAAATATCTTTAAGAGGCAATGGAAAACTAACAGTATTTAAAATATCATGCGATTGATAATAAATAAAATTTTTGCCATTTATTCTTTGGATTAATCCATTTAAATTTGAATATCCTTTTCCATATGTTGGAATAAGAGTTGTTTGAATATAATTATTTAAAATACCATCTAAATTTATTTGATATCTATTATCATTTGTTATTACTATCAAAGTATTATCTATTTGATAGTGAGTAATTATTTCAGTTGGTTGAAATCCTTGTATAAGAATATTTTGTTTACGATTTAAATCAATTTTATAAAGTAATTTATCAATAAATATTATCACATTTTTATCTGTGGGAAATATTCCTCTAAAACCCGAGGGCTTACTTAGTGTATAAACCGGTTTAGCATGTCCCTTATATGTAAGGTCATATATATGGATATTTGCATCCTCTAAGATGCATCCGAATACATTACTACATGCCATATATTCTATATTTCCTTTAAAAATTTCTTTCATGACAAGTTCGCCTTTTGTAATACTAGTAGGCTTATGTGTTTTAATTTTTGTAATTATTTTAGTAGTAGGATTTAAATTTAATAAAAAGCGTTCTCCTTCATTAAATATTCTTTCAAATTGATTTAATAAGTTTTGATCTGTTATAGGTTCATAACATTTAGGTATTTTTAAATTTGGATCATTTTTAAGTATGCTTAATTTATAAATCATTCTATCTTGAATATCTTTATATTTTTGATGTATACCTTTATATGGATGTACAGTTGTAATTAAATTAAATATTACAACTGCTAATGAAAAATAATCAGCATTTTTAGAAATTTCTCCATTATGATAAAAATCTCTAATATCATGTAAAAGTCTTCCCGAGTGTTTATTACCAGGTGTTTCATAGCTATCAACGTCTATAAATGCTATATCGCCATTTTTATGAGCTAATATATTAAATCCACTAAAATCACCAATCACGATGTTTAAAGAATGAATATAATTTAAACATGTAATTAATTTTTGAGACACAGATAATTTCCAAGATTCTGTTAAATTATTTCTTTGACAATAATTACTATTAAATGCTGAATGTAAAGGAAAAAAATCTGATGGAACCATATCCATTATAAATCCAATAATATCTTTACTTGCTTGATGCGATATTAATAAAGCTTTAGGTTTTATAAATTCTTTTGCATTAATAGCATTAAGACTATTAAATTTTTGATCAGTAATCGGTTCAATTCCTTGAAGATATAATTTTGCAACTAAACCATGTCCAATTTCAATAATGCGGCCTTCACCACCTCTAGATAATTCTTTCTTTTCATCTATAGTAATTTTTTTACTAGATGCTTTATCATATACTATCATAATTCAATAATTGATTGTGATACATCATTTTGTAATATTAATCTAACAATAGATAAATCATCACTGGGATAAATATTTTCTTTATTTTCTAAAATATTAAATTTTCTGGATAACATTACATCTAAATTTTCAAATTTTCTATCTATTAATAAAAAATCTAATATTTTTTTCTTATCTTCATCACTTAAAAAATGTCCATTTCTTTTTAATTGATCAATTCCATCTGATGTTATTGATATATCATTATAATTTGAAAATTTAATTTCATGTTTTATTTTGAAGAAATTATTTTGTAAATGATATGAAATATAATCAGGCGCATTATCTATTGGATCAACTCTTAATATTTCTGTACCATTATGAAATATTGATCCATCCCCAATAATTATTCCATGAGCATCATTTCTTTTAATATCAGCTACAACCAATACAATAGTTGATAATATTTCATTTTCATTTAAATGTAAAAATTGACAAGTTTCTTTTAATTTAAGTTTAAAAGATTCTATTAATGAATTAGCAATAGATGAAGTGGTATTATAATCATATAAAAATTTTGTATAAGCTTGAAATTCAGTCAACATTAATTTTGTAAATAAGGTTGATGCAAAATATGATTTTGTTCCTCCTGAACATCCATCGAATACTGCAATAAATACCCAATCTTTATATTCAAAATATGTAAAATCATCTTCACAATGTAATGAATGAGACTCGCCTTTTCTTAAAAGAGTTTTAATACTATAATCCATTTGTTTAAAAAATAAAAGGGGCTTTAAGCCCCTTATTATTAAAAGTTTGGTACAGAAATTGCTCCACTAGATGAAGCACTTGATACTGAAGAACTGATCCAGTTAATCATTTTACGTATATCCTTAGCAGTTTGACCTACTCTTGCTACAAATTCTTTAGGAATTCCCATATTAGCAGCAGCTGATTCAAAATTTACTGAATCATTAATACCAAATAATACAGTTGTAAAATTTCTATTAGTCTTTTCTTCTGCTGCTAATTTAGCATGTATTGCTTTAACTTTAGCAGCATCACCGGTAAGTGATGAATTATCTTCACCATCTGTTAAAATAAATACTAAAGTTTTGCAATTAACACCGGAATTTTCAAGTTGATTTCTATAATTTAATGCATTTGTTAATCCTTTTTCTACTGCAGTATAAAGTGCAGTTCCATAACCACTACCTTTAAATGTATCTAATTTTACATTTGCAATAGGTTGAAATCCAGATTTAACATTTACACTATCATTAAATTCAACAATAGATACTAATAAACTATCTGCTATATGAGATTTTTGCATTTCTTCGGTAAAATCTTTAAGAGCAGAATTTAAATCATTTTCATAATCTGATATTGAAGGTGATATATCAACAATAAATACTGCATTTATTGTTTCATCAGCATCAATTGCATCAGGATTAAAATTTCCAAATTGATTACCAAATTGTACGTCATTATAAAGTTCGTCCATTGTTATAATTATTAAAGGTTAATATCTGTTAATTTAGCAAATCTTATACCCATTTGTCTAGCTTGAGCATAAATTGGATCTGCAAGTGTTTCAAATCCTGGTACTGGAGACATTCCATCTTCAAGAATAATAAACTTTGAAGCTAATTGAGGGAATTCCATTGCTTGTTTAAGAGTATTTGCTACACAATGACTAGAAGCTTCTCCTGCAAAATAAATTTCATTATATTTTTCTAATGTGTTAATTAGATATTGATTAAGTTGAGTAGCAGGAGCATTTTGAACTGGAATATTTGCTCTAAATGCACCAAAATGTTCACTTAATGGGTGTTCACCTTTTTGAATAACTTGAAAAAATCTTCCTTGTCTTGCCCAATTTTTAACAGCTGTCATTAATTCATCTACTATAGCAGCTCCTGTTGATCCAACTATACAATGTTCAGGCCAAATACAATGTGGAAATTCTTTTTGTCTTTCTAATTCTTCAACATATTTTAAAGATTCATGAGGCATATATCTTGGAGTCCATTCTCCAGAACGTATTTGTGAAGAACTAATACTTGTAAAATGACCTGGATTATTTCCATCTTTATCTTGCCAATATGATGGATGAGATATATCAATTACTTGATGTGTATCTTGAGTTAATCCTATATAATTAATTTGTGATTTATTTCTATCAATAAAATCAACAATTCTTTTTACATCATTTTCGGCACCTTTAACATAAAGAGCACCTTGTGGAAAAACAATATCATCTTTTGGATCATTTGTTACTTTAATTCTTCTTTCTGGTAAACAAAAATCATTTTGTATATCAATAAGTAATAATGCAGATTTTTTCATATTTAAAAATATTTTAGTTAATATTAATTTTAATGTGTAAATATAATAAAAAAGTTATTAATAAAAAAATTATTCAATCCAATAATCATATACTTCTTTAGTTACTCTTGCATAAAAACTGGGACGATACCATGTATCATTATTTTTATGCCAAGATGCTATAGTTTCTCCAGCATGTAATGGATCAAATATAATTCCATTTTGTTTATAAATAGTTTGCATAATATTTCCATCTGCATCTAAATATGAAACATACCAATAACTATATTCAGATTTATTATTTTCAAAATTATCATTTTGAGTTTTAAGTATAATTAATTCTTCTTTTAATAATTTTAATTCATTTATAACAGATTCTAATTGTTCATATGATACAGCAGATTTATTAGTGTTATTTTCATCTGCCCAATTACACTCATCTTTTGTAATATTTTGAAATTTTTCATTTTTAACTTTATCATTACAACTTATTAAAAATAAAAAAGGACTTATTATAAGTCCTTTTATAAAATACTTTATCATTTTAATTTATTTATTAAACTTTTAGATTGATTATCGATGTATTTAGTTTTTTGTTTCCAAATATCTATATTTTCATTTAATTTATTTCTTTCTTCTTCGGTAAAATTAATTTGATTATAATCTTTACTTGCTTTAATATAATATTGTACAGGACCATCTTTTATCCAAATTTGAACTCCATTTTTATTTATAAAATCATATTGTGTCATTTTCCAATCATCTGTATGTGTTAAAATATCTATACACAAAATATCAATAACTTTTTCAGGATCAAAATTATTAGTTTTTTCTTTATTAAAAATAAGTCCATCTTTATAATTATCTTGTGTAATATATTCGCCAGGTTTATTATAATCATCTGTTGGTCTTATATAAAAATCACCTTTCGATGATTCATATCCACATGAAAATAATGTAAATATTATAAATGTAAATAAAATTAGTTTTTTCATATTTTAAATTTTAATTGTTTGTAAAATCTGTTATTTTTATAGAATTAACTTTAAATCTATATTTTAATTTTCTTAATATATTATTCAAAGTTATTCTAATAGTTTCGCCTGAAACATCCAATAATTTTCCTATTTCCCAATATGTTTTGCCTTCTTTACCATTTAATCCATAATAATTAATTATTATAATTTTTTCACGTTCTGATAAAGCATTAATAACATTTAATAATAATAATTTGTTATCATTTAATATTAAATTATTATCTACTGGAATATAATTAGTATCAATCAAAGTATCTAATACACATAAATTATCACTTGATGTTTCGTCATATAAATATGATGTATGCATAAAATTATATTGATAAAATTTAATATAATCATTTCTATCAATATTTAATAAATCTTCATCAGTTTTAATAGTTTCTTCAAGTTTTCTAATTTTTAAATAGATACTTGAAGGTATTCTAATATGATTAGAATGATTATGTAATGCGACGTGAATAGTATTTTTAATCCACCATACTGCATATGAAATAAATTTAAATCCTCTTGTTGGATCAAACTTTTTAGCAGCAATTATAAGTCCTAAATTACCTTCATTTATTAAATCTTCTAATGGCATTAAACCTTGATACATTTTTGCTACACTTATAACAAACCTTAAATTATTTAATATTAATTGATCTATAGCATTTTGATCATTTTCCTTTTGATATTTTATAACTAAATCAGTTTCATCTTCTATAGATAATGATTTAAATTTTTTAATGTCATTAAAATATCTATTAATATTATCGTTTCTGTCTGTTATAACTGATTCTTTGCTTACCTTAAAAACTTTCATCAAATTAAAATTTTACATAATGGAACTTCAACAAATCCTATTTTAACATACTTTATAGGTTTACTTATTACATTAGCTTCTAATAAAGCTTCAAGCATGCCTTCATTTTCAGAATAATTTTTTATGAATATTTCATCATCAGCAATATCCTCGTTAGGTAAATTTATAGTTACAGTTGCTATACATTCTGTACCTAGTTGCATACTATAATTAGGTTCTTTTAATGATTTAGCATTCATTAATTGTAATGCTAATCTTCCATTACTATATGATTTTTTAACGATATGACATTCATATTCATTAAAAGTTATAATATCATTTAACATTATTCTATTTTGTTAAAACATTAATTAAATTTTCTATTTTATTATGATACAATTTGTTGTAAAATAAATTACTATCAACAATATTTTTATCAACAATAATAAAAAAAGAATTATTAAATATTACAATTAATTTATAATCTAAATTATTTAAAACGGCTTTAAATTTTAAAATATTTTTATTTCTTAATTCTTCATTTTCTGCACCATAAGACCAAGATGATTTTATCTCTATTATATATTTATTAACTTTATAATCAGATCTATATTGTTTATTAATATTATAATTAAATCTTGGTCCTCTTTCAACAATGCTAATTAAATTATTATTATACATTAAATCTAAAAAATATTTTTCATAACTACCTTGATAATATAATAAATCATTAAAATATTTAATAGATGAATTTTTACCAGCTCCATTTTTAAATCCCCGTTCCCATGAATCTAATCCATCTAATCCAATTGTACTTTTCGTTTTAATCATTTTTTTTATTCTTAATGATTGAATACTTTCATTATTTATAAATCTATTTTTCATTGTATTATTGGATTTTCTAGCATATATAGTAGAAAGTTTTTCATTATTAATAAATGTTGTCATTTTAGTTTTAGCCGATTTTTCAGCTATAATATTATTTAAAGTTTTACCGTTTTCTAAAATTTTATTTCTTTTAATTTGATTAAAATTATATATATTTACTGCTAAAGATTTACCATTTTCTTGAATAGTATTCATTGCAATACTTATTCCTTTTCCAGATAATTGATTAGGAGTTAATCCATCTTTTATTATAAAAGTAGATTTATATTTTTTAATACAGTTTTTTGATCCACAATGTTTTTTATATCCCCCCTCGAAATTTACATATTTACAGTATTCATTACAATATAGACATAATTTATGTTCTTTAATATTGTTAATTATACAATATATTCTTTCAGATAAAGTACAATCTAAAAATAAAAAATTTGTACATATTAAAATATTTTTATATTCAAGTAAATATTTATTATTTATAAACCATGATTTTTTAAGTCTTGATCCATTTAAACCTATTTTATTCTTATATAAAATAAAAAGATTATCTTTAATAAATTGTTTCATATTGGAGATGTTTTAATATATATTAAAACATCTCCATGTAATTTACAAATTCCTAAATAATACTGGACGTTCTATAATTATAGGTATATGCCGTTTAAATTCAGATTTAATATGTCTATTAATAACTAAATGATCTTTATAAATAGATTTTTCTTTATTTACAATATAATCGTAAAGTATTTTATCAGCTTCTTGATAACTAGATGCACCTATTTGTTCTAAATCACTGTTACTAATTCCTAGCCCATCAGTTGGAACAGCATTAATACATTCTTGAAGAGCTAATTTAACTTTACCTTCTAATTCATTATCAACTATATATTGTGATAATTTATAAACTTCAGTTTTCCAAAGCATTTGTATTTGTGCATAATCTCCTTGGTCGCCACAGATCGTCCAAAACCCTAATAAATATTCAGTGTAATTATCAGTTGACATTACCATACCTTTATTCTTAGATGCTAAATTATAAAGATAAATCATTCTTAATCTAGCTTTAATATTTCCTAATCTTATTTTTTTACCATTTAATGTATTATCAACAATTGGATCAACAATGTCATCAAAGTATTCTATATCATCATAATCTTCAGATAAATCTAAATGGTTAAAATCAGTACAGAAATTTTTACCAATATTCATAGATCTATTTATTTCATCTACTTTATTAGTTTTAATTGTTAAACTTCGTCCTATAATAGGAATATTTAATTCATCACATATAGGTTTAGATATTGCTGCAATTAATGCACTATCAATTCCACCTGAAATTCCTAATACAATTGATTTTAAATTATTGTTTAATAAATATTGTTTTAATTCATTTCTTAAATTTGTAATTACTAAATTGCATTCCTCTTTAGTATTAAGTAATGATACTGGATCGTTAGAAATATATTTCATATAATAAAGTATTAATTATGTAAATATAATAATAAAGTTTGATAAATAAAAAAAATGTAGCCCTAATAGGAATCGAACCCATATCTTATCGTCCGTGGCGATATGTTCTATCTTTGAACTATAGAGCCATAAAAAGCAAGAATTAATTCTTGCTTTTATTATATTTTTCTTTTCTTTTAGCTAAAATTTTTTCCCTATTTTTTATATAATAATTTGCATTATATTCTTTTAATAATATTTTAAGTTTCTTTTCTTTTTTATTAAAAATTATTTTTAAATCTTTTGGATTAAAAATATATGCAAATCCTTCTAACATAATACCTTTTTTTCCTTTTGTTGTAGACCAATTAGCATCTACTATTTTTTCAACTTTACGAGTAATTCCTATTAATGATATATCATCATGACCTAATGTTTTAATTGTTGATTTTATTACTACACTTTTTCCTTTTTTAAATTTTTTCATTTTTATTTTATTAAAAATTAACATTAAAATATTTCAAATTTTATTCCAGATATTTTTAAAAGTTCATCTGTTTCTTTTGTATATCCTGATTTATCATACGGACGTTCATATATAACTCTAGTAATACCAGCAGCTATTAAATGTTTTAAACAATTATGACAAGGTTGATGAGTACAATATAAAGTAGTATTTGATGTTTCTTTTCCTTCTTTAGAAGCAAATAAAATACTATTCATTTCAGCATGAACCTCAAATAAATTGGACCATTCATGATGATCTTCTCTGTTAAATTCACCTATAAACTTTTCATTACAATTAATAAATCCAGGAGGTGAACCATTATATCCAGTTGATATTATTCTATTACTTTTAACTAAAACTGCACCTACATGATAACTTACACAATTAGACTGTTCTGATATTCTTTGAGCTATATCTAAGAACATCTTATCTATTTTTTTATGTTTATCCATTTAAATTATATAAAAAAATTAATTAAACTTTTTAAATTATTTATGTTGTCATTTTTATTAAAAAATGCGTCAAATGGATCATAATTTAAATGCTTGTATTTTTTACTTATTTTACTTGTTGTACTTGAACCTATTATAGATGTCGCAGGTCGATGTGTTTTAATTATTGTTGCTGCATCATATCCACTCATATTTGTAGTTTGAATATTCATTAAAATTACATCATATTTATTTTCAGCTGCTTTCATTATAGCTTCAGAATTACTTTCAACATAATCTATAGAATATTTTTTATCTTTTAAAATTAATTCTATTAAAGTAGAAAAATTTTTATCTTCATCAGATACCAGTATATTCATGTCAATAATTTTTTATTTAATTATATATCATGCAATTAAATATACTAATATATCTTAACTAATGTTTAACATAATATTTTCCATTTTCACAATTTATACATAAATCAGGTTGTAATTTAAAACCAATATTTAAATGTATTTTTATTGATGGAATGTTATCATTATCAATATAAACCAAACCTTTTTTATCTTTATAAAATTCTTTAACAGCTAAACCTCCATATCCTTTATTTTGATATTCTTTTGAAATTTTTAATGGAACTAATTTCCAATAATCAGAATATCCAGTTATACAACATAACTGTGGATTTAAAAATCCTATAATAATATCATCTAAAAAAATTATTTTAAGAGATCTTTTTAAATTAATATCAAGTTTCCAATGATTTAAAAATATTGTATGTTCTTTTAATATTAAAGTAACTTTTTTTCGTTGATCTATATTTAAATCATAATAAGGTTTTAAAATCATAAATCTAAATCTAAATCGGAATTAATAAAATTATTAAAGTCTAAATTATCTTCAATATCTATAAATAAACTTAATAATTTAAATATTATAAATATAGAAAAATAAGCTATTATTGGTAATACTAAAAAAATAAATGTTCCAAAAATCCAAACTATAAATGAAATTATTCCCCAATAAATTACAGTGGATCCTTCTAGCATATTTTTAGACGGATTTTGTCTATTTTCTATCGAACAATATTTTCCATAAATTAAATCAAATTTAGCATGAATTTCTTCACCTTTATAATTAAAGGGTAAATTAACGTTATAATTAGTCGGTAAACCAAAATATTTTCTTCTTAAATACATTAATACTTGGGTTAATGCTCCTAACATAAAATAAAAAAATACACAAAATAAAATATAGATAATTATCATAATTTAAAATATTTAATTAAAAATTCGTTTATATCAATTATAGGTTCATTTTTCTCTATTTTTAATTTAGCAGAATCATAGAAATTTTTATATGCATAGTCTGATAACATACAGTTATCATCAAATAATATTATAGCTAAGCTTATCATTAATATTAATAATATTAATGAAATATTACTTATTATAAATGGTAAAAAAAGATGAGATGCTCCACAAGCAAAAAGAATTAAAAATACTACAATTAACATTGATTCGCATATTAATAATGCACCAACTATATTTTTGTATATTTGTCCTTCTATTCTAGATAAAAAATGTTTCATATATTTAAATTTAATTTGTAAATATAATAATTAAGTTAATTAAAAAAAACATTAAATGCATATTTAGACCAAAAAATTGTGATAAATATAATAAAATAAAATTATTTATATGGAACATTTAATTAGATATGAAGATTTCATGGTTGAAAAAATTATGAATGAAGAAGAATTAGTAAAAGCTGATCAATCTCAAATTATGAAAAAGATTGCTAGAAGTTTTGATAATGATGATTTAAAATTATATTTACAAGGTATGATGTTAGATCTAGATATTACAACTAGAAAAAAATATAAAAAACTTTTAGATGACGGTAAATATAGAGAATTAATTACTTTTTTAATTAAAGGAACTTCTGATCCATTAACAAGTAATAAACTATTAGCAATTAAAAAGGAATTTCTTACAAGTAAAGGTGAAAGTACAACTACTGAAGAACCTGAATTGTAAGATAATTGAGCTTAATTGGACTTCTGCTTTATGATGTCATTTATCTAAGCCTCAACCTTATCCTATCAAGAGAAACGACTAGATTATTACGAGTTACACATTGTATACAGTATTAACGACAAAAGCTTAATTTAACATTAAGCTTTTTTTATCTCCTGTTTTCTCTTTATGTGGTACCAATTTTCTCTATATAAAAATATAGCGACATCTTCTCTGATTATCTTACATTAATTGGGTAATATATTTAGATGGAACATTATCAGTTAAATAAACATCATTTAAAGTTTTATAAAAAACAATATTATCTTTAACCATTGATTTACAATCAATTAATAAAATTACTCCACCATTTTTTTTATCATGTCTAGCTCCGGTTTCTAAAGCCTTTTGTATGTGTTCTTCTCCATATAAATGAACATGATGTCTTGTCATTTTATTAAGACCTTCTTTTTTAATTTGTGATAATAAACGAAATCCTGTTCCATGATACAATTTTGTAGGAGGTATAACCTTTTCAAAATCATTTTTAATATTAATAGAATGACCTTGATTAGCTTTAATCATAGTTTTATTTTCATTAAAACGAAATCTTTGTTTAGGACATGTTTCTACTATATTAATAATATCATCTACGGTAAAATCTTCTCGCTCACTTGCCTTAGATATAATTTCATCAACGTTAGCCCATCCATATTCATCTAATTTAAGATCAATAGTTTCAGGTCTATGCCTTAAAACATAAGTTAAAAATTTACTTATTTTATTTTTTTTGTTTGAATCCATTATTCCTTTAGTTCTACATAATCTTCAATCGTAACGAATGACCAACTATCTTTACCCCATAAATGAAACTTTTCTAAAGTTTCTAATATACCTTCAGCTTTTTCTATTGACGTAAATATTCTAGCAGAAGTCATATTTAATTTGTTATTTATTCCATATCTAGTAACAGTATCACTTATTGAAACATGTCTAAATAATTGTCTATCTGTATCATAACCGATTATAATAAATTTTTTTTCCATATAATGAAATATTTTTTATTATATATCGATACACTAAATAGTTTCATTTATGTAACACAAATACTATATTACCTTTTAGCTCAATCTTTGAATCTTTACTTGCATATGTTGTTGAAACATTAGTAGATCCTGATACATGTTGTGCAATACAATGTTTAACATTATATCCTGATTCTAATAATTTATTTAAATCCATAACATCTGTATTTGATTCTGGATTTAAAATATATACTTTTTCCATATTTAAAATTTTAGTGGACCCTATAGGACTTGAACCTATAACCTCATCGTTATGAGCGATTTGCGCTCACCAATTGCGCCAAAGGTCCGTTTTTATTATTTGTAAAGTTTTAATTTTCCTGTTATATTATTAATTTCTTCTTCATCAGCTGGTCCTATTGCTACACATGTTTTAGTAGGAACTCCATTAAATATAGTATCACCAGCATCTGTAATAAGTACTGTAGGAAGTTTAGCATCTTTAGCTTTATAATAAATTAATTCTAATTCTTCTTCAGAATTACATTCTAAAACAATTTTAGTAAATTTTTCTTCCAACCATTTATCTAATGAAGAATTAATTGCATATGGAATAGTTATAATTTTTTCATTATAAATAAAAGTTGAACCATCCTTAACTTCTTTTCTAATTCTAATATCTTTTTCACTTAAAGATAATACAGCACCTAAAGAAGCATGAGATACTTGAGCAGCTAATTTACCAGCCGGCATATTTAAATCTTTTCTTGCTACTATTACTTGTTTTGCTTTTGACATTTTTATTTACTTTATTTGTGAACCAGAGAGGATTCCCTATCTTTATTAGTACTCCTACTGGGAATCGAACCCAGATTTAAAGATTAGAAATCTTTTATTGTATCCATTCAATTATAGGAGCATTTTAATAATTTATATTTGTGAAAAATAAGTTAATTACTCTATCAATAAATTAAATAACTTATAATACCTAGAAATTGAAACCGTTCAAAAATTGAATACTCAAAAGTATTCTACCGTTTATTTGAATAAAAATTCGGCAAAAAAGGTCATGATTCCGAGATTAAAGTGCAGAAATACATCCGAATTAGCACTTAACTTGATGAGGTACAAGTTAAACCCATGTGATATAGCTCATTTGCAAAGCTGTACTGACGTCTTTTCATATGGAAAACCCGTATGAAATACATAGTAACTGACATCTTAAATATTTTATAATCTATATAATTCATAATATCAAAGAACGGTTTCAACTTCATCATCGGTATCCCACTAAGTAGGGAAACTTTTTAACTTTTCGACAGTTAACATCGTTTACATGTTTCGCTAGTAACCTACGACACACTGATGCGTTCAGTAGAGACGCCATTAATTAACCTTAATGGGAAGGTTATAATAAATTAATATTATGTGTAAATATAATAATTAAGTTTTACAAATTAAAATATTTATGATCTTTTTTCAAAATAATTTTAAATGAAAATTTAATTAAATATTTATAAAAAATGAAAAGGGTTATTATCATTTAAATCATCAGTATAAAGATTTTTATCATCAACTTTAACATTTTCTTCAATATTTAAATCCTCTTCTGAAAATTCATCTTCTTTTATATTTTCATCAATATGATATAAACCGATAATACAATCTTCTCTCTTTCTTCTATATGATTCAAAATAATCAGAATCTACAGGTATACATTTATGAATTATATCTTCAGTTATAAGTGTATAACTTGATTCATCATAAACTACACCAGGATCTCCAAAATAATAACCTACTTTACCTTTTTCTTTATATTGCAAAACTCTGGGACCTGTTCTTCCCATTCCATCTGCATCATACACATATAAAGCATCTTTTATTAAAATATATTCTGCACTTACGAATTTAAATTGAATTTCATTATAAACTTCAGGATAAAATTTCTTTAAATATTCAGATTGAAATTTTAATTTTTTTCTAATATTTCAGTATGACTACTCATTATATTTTTTATTAAAAAGTTTTGTTGCTATTTTTAAACCTTCATTTTTATAATCAATATCTTTTCCTGATTTATAAACTCCAAATAGTCTCCATCTTTCATAATTAATCATATAATTTAATCTTTTTTTACTTAGATATTTATATAAAGTATTTAAATTTAAAATGTTATTTCTTTTAAAGATTTTAATACATTCTATTTCATTAAAAGTAAATTCAAAATGATCATATATCTTTTTAATAGATTTAACATTAATATTAAAAAAATTATTATAAGGTTTTTTATCTTTATTTAATTGAGTTTCCTGATAAATTTTTATTTTTTCTTTATTTTTATCTCTCCATTTCTCTTGATAATTTAAATCATGTTCACGTTTATCTTTAATTGTATATCTTAAAGCTCTTTGTTCATGACCACATTTTATACATTTACATTGTATACTTGATTTATATTTATACATTGAAAAAGTAGTAAAACCATGCACTTTACATTCTTTTTGTATTTCTCCTATTTTCATCATTAAAAAATTTGCGGACTTAATCAGATTCGAACTGACCTGTTTTTCCTGAGTGACAGTCAGGTGGCCACACCAAGCAACCCCTAAGTCCATTATGCTATAAATACCTTTTCATTATTTTTAAATACTAATTTTCTTCCTTTAATCCAACCTTTATTTATCCATTCATAAACTTCTTCTTTTTTTACTCTTATAGATTTCTTCTCTTCTAAATTATGTATCCAACACTTTCCATACTGACTATTTCTTGAACCTAATTGAGATATTTTATTTGCTTTACTTATTTTTTCTCGATGCTCTTTAGCTAATTTACGTCCTATTTGAATTCCAACTAATTCACCTGATAAATATCTTGGATCATCTACATTTACCCAAAATTTATTTCCGTCTTTATCTTTTACACTTGTTTTATGTTTCATTATTCCAACTAATTCACTACTTAAAACTCTAGAATCATTTAAACGACATCTAATAATATTATTATTTTTATCTTTATATAAAGAAAAATATTTACTTTGATATTGATATTCACCTGATTTTAATTTTATATTATTTACATCACATTTAAAAGAATTTCCTTCTTTATCTATAACATTGACTTTTCCTATACTTATAGGGAAATATTCATTATTATATCTTGAATCACTTTTTAACATTAATGTTTTATTATTTTTTTTATCTTTAACTAATACCAATCCTTTAGTATTCCAACCATAACCACCTAACATAATATTATAAACATCTTTTCTTTTAACAAACTCTTCATTTACTAACTCAGCCTCTTTAGCAAACATCTCTTCAAATGTATCAAAATTATAAAGAACTATACGTTCAAAATTGTCTATTCCATACTTCTTAAATGCCTTATGCAAATAAGTACCTGATCCCATATAACCATCTTCCAACTTATCCGTCTGATGACAGCCTATATAAATTTTATTGTTAATTTTATTAATAATTTCATAAACTATATTATACTTACTCATACCAATGATATATTTTATTTTATATATCATTAATAGTTCGAGTAAATTATTCGAGGATGGCCGAGAGGGGATTCGAACCCCTGATGTTATCGTGACAAGATAAGACTTTATCCATTTATTCTGTAATAACTTTGAGTCCTATTGAGTAGGTAATTTATAAGTTATCTGTGAACTTATTACTAAGCTACTCGGCCATTTTATCGTCTTTCCGATTGTCATTACATTTTTCCATCTTACGACTTACAGTATAATACTGGTACCATTTTAAATATTATATTCCTTTTTAAATTCTATTTTTTGTTTTCTATTTTGAAAATCTTTTAATATATTTAAATTTATTAAATCTTCATCTATTAAAATTTTTAATTTACAGGGAAAATTATTCCATTTTGCTAAATCTTTTAATGTAACGTATCCTTTAATTTCAATATAAATTTTTTCATCTAATAAAAAGAAATCAGGTCTATATCTTCGAGTTTTTCCTTCATATTCATATTCAAATGTAATATAAGGCCTTTCCCATTTAATATTATTTTCATCTAAATATTTAGCATAAAGATATTCCCATTTTACTTGTAATTTTATTCCATTATATTCATAATAATTTTTTTTAGAAAAAGATGTATGCCATTCTCCATTTTTTATTCTTTCATTTATTTTATCAGATATTTTTTGTTTATGTTCTTTTGTTAATTCTGTATTTTTAGAATGATGTTTAAATAATCCTTCTTTTAAATGTTTCGTTAATGTTTCACCACATCTTTTAACTCTTTCATCAGTATCTTTAGTTAAACCTTTATTCCAAATTATTCTACCTTTTTTATATCCGGCATTAGGATCATGATTTCTACCTTCTCCATGCATTTTCCAAATATGTGATCCTATTCCATAAATTGAATATTCTTTATTACATATTAAACATTTACATTTTCCGTTATCTAATTTTACATATTGTTTATCCATGATATATTTATTTTATATATCATGTTAACTCTTGTGCTCTAGCAAATGTAATTTATTAAAATTGCTGGGATGAAGGGAATCGAACCCCTATCGATGCGTTAACAGCGCACAGCTCGGACCATTGAGCTACATCCCAATATTTATTTTCAATGAACTAATATGTAAATATAATAAAAAAGTAATTAATAAAAAAATCCAGCATGTCAAAGAACCATTTAAACGAAAAAATCCAACTTGTTAGGTTGGATTCTTTAATATTATTTATATTGTTAACATTAAGCCCAACTCGATTGGATGATATTATTATCATCTCTTCTATTGTCTATTATGTTAACTAAATTAATCATGTTCAAAAATTTATTATTATATGCAAATATAATAAAATGTTTCGCTTTGGTAATAAATTTATTTTTAGATATCATTTAAATTAGATTTACCTTCGCAGTTATCAGATTTAGCAACCATATTATCTCTTTTATCAATTATAGATTTAATTGATTCTTCTAATTTAAGACATTCAAATCCTTTTGATCCGCAACCTACATATTTACAACAATTTTTACCTTGTCCTATTTTACAAACCTCTTTTATATGATTATTCATTTTTAATAATTTTAAGTTGTTGTTCAATATAATTAGCTATTTCAATACATTCTTCATCTTGTATCCAATAAAAATCTATTCCATTAATAGTTACTGAAAAATCAGAATCAGTTGGATCAAGAACTACATTTGTTAAACTTACAACTGGATTGTGTCTTTCTTTATCTTGCTTTTCCCATCGTTCTTCAAATTTACTAATAACAGAAGGAACTTTGCTTATTTTATTTAATTTTTTTAATGCCTCTGATTGATTTTCTTTTGGTTTTATAGGCCAATGATTATCATAATTAAAAAATTCGGTTGATTTTCTAGTAAGTCCATGAGTTATTTTTAATTCTAAACCACTCCAATCTGTAATTTTATTATAATTTTTTAAAATAAAAATTTTAGCACTATTAGCAACTATAACTAATGCACTAGTATATTTACTATATGTTTCATAAAAATCTTTATCAGTCCAAAATTCTGTAGATTTATAAGCATTCTCAAAATCTTCTTCTGATGTAAAACACGGAACAAATGAAGGTGAAAAATTACTCATTAATTTTATTCGCTAAATTAGTCATTAAATTATTCATTTCATTTGTTGGTTCTTTACTACCATTTTTAAGTGCTTCTAATTCTTCATCAAATATAATAAATGGATCTTTTGTTATAGATGGAAATCCATTTGCTATTCCTTCTGCATCGAGTTCATTTATATTTAATAAAAAATCTTCAATAATTAATGGACATCCTTCATACTGTAAAATAGGATAAAAAGAAGCTTCTATATAAACAGTATCTCTACGTAAAACTTTTAAATCTTTAAAAGATTCATGATTATTTATTTGTTTAGTTATTTCTTCTTGTTGATCAGACCATGATGTAGGACCATCTTTTAATAAAAGTTTAATAACTTTATATTCTTCATCCATCCATACATATCTAAGTCTTCCTAACAATGGATATTTTTTTTCAGGATCATGAGGTTGAGCCCAATTTATACAGGCTAATAAATATTTTCCTAGAGGATGTGGTTTAACAACCATATTAAACATTGACATAATAATTTATTTTAAATTTATTAAACTGTATGTAGTATTATCAGAATTTAAAAAATATCCACTATTAAAAAGTTTAAGAATATTTTCTTTTTTAATATCTATTATAATATTATGATCATTATATTTATACATTTTATAATAAATAGAATCTATATCATATATTAAAAATAGCTGTCTATCATTTTTAATTAAACATAAAAATGTTCCAACTGGAATATTATACTGTGTATAAGTTACTAGTTCATTATTTTCATTAAACGATTCACCTAAAAATCTTATATTAGATTTATGTAATTCTTTAGCAGTTGGACCGCAAGATATAAATAAAACACCAACTAAAAGTATTAAAATATATTTATTCATAATTAAAATATCTAATGTTTCGTTTATAATGAATTTTTTTAACCATTTTTGATAATAAAAGATATTGTATAATATTTTTATAATTTTTATAATGAGCATTACCATCAAACATATAATGACTATTATTTAAGCATTTTTTATTTTTGTCTATAATTCGTTTTACATCTCTCTGTATTATACCTTCAGGATTTTTTTTAATCTCCTCATACACAATCATAGCTGCTTCAAAATTTTCTTTTCTTAATTTTGGTATCATCAATTAAGTTTTTCTATTTCTCGATTAATCATCATTCTTGATACTGGTTCATATGCTCTTAATAAAACATAATGAAATATTCCAGATATACAAATTATAGCAAAACATACTATTATATAATCAATTATACTAATAAATGTAATTGGTAAAATATTAACCTTATCATAAATAAATATTGATGAAATAATTAATATCCAATGACTTAAACACCATGGACAGTGAATTAATTCTTCTATTTTAGGATGTATTTTAGACAATAATTCTCTTAACCATTTAAAAATACTAGTAAAAGTAATTGTAAAAGATATTGCTGATAAACAACATGCAATAATAAAAATATTTGATAATGTATCCATATTAACGTAAAGTTTTATCTCCTCTTTCTATACTTTTTATATAATCTCCGCTTTGTAATAAAGAATCATAAGGAACAATTCTTTCAACTTTAGTTTCATAACAGCCACAACCACAACAAGATTTATATAAAAGAACTACAGTACGATGTGTTTTTTGTTCTTTAATTTTATCATATTCATCAAGAACAGATGATGAATTGTTTTTACCCTTTTGATCTTTTTTTACTTGTAATTGTTCCATATTAAAAATTATGTTGATTTATTAATGTATTTACAGCTTCTTTTATATCACTAAGTATTATTCCTTTAGTTGTAGTATCGTCTTTAATATATCTAGATAATGAATTTTTAGTTGCAAATTTTACAATTGATTGAGCCATAGCACCATCTATTTTATCTTTTAATTTAGATTCAAAAATAAGTTTACTACCAGTAGTAGATAATTTATTAATTGTATCTATACATAAAACTTTATTTAAATGAATATTTAAAATATCGGAAAAATCACTTTCAATTGGTCGTTTTATATTTAATCTTAAATCTATTCTACCATCTCTTAATATTGCGGGATCAAGTGATCTTTCTAAATTAGTTGATAAAACAATTAACGGTTTTATTTTATTTAATCCATCCATTTCAGCTAAAAATGAAGGAACAACAGAAAAACTTTTATATAAACTATCACTTCTATGACTTAATAAAGCTTCAGCTTCATCTATAAAAATTACACCTTGTTTACCGGTTTTTTCTGTATATTTTCTAGATCTTTTAAAAATATTAGATACAATTTTTTCAGATTCACCTACATATTTATCTAAAATATCTCCACCTTTAATTGATATAAATGCATCTTTATTAACGTTTTTTTCTTTTAAAATTGTATATCCTATAGCTTTTGCTATTAATGTTTTTCCGCAGCCTGAAGGTCCATATAATAAAATACCATTAAGTGGTTCTAATCCAAACTTTTTAACTAAATCAGGATGTTTTAATGGAATTTCAATTGCATCTCTAACAAGTTGTATTTGATCTTTTAATCCACCTATTTCTTCCCATTTAATAAGAGAAATATTTTCTTCTGGAATAAATTTATTAAGAGATTCTGGAATAACTTCAACAATAGTATCTTTAAGTATCATTACTTCGGTACCTTCTTTAATAGATAATTTTTGTTTAGAATCTATAGATTCTAAAATTGCTGGAATAATACTTTCGCCTGATCCAGTATCTACCCTATAAAAATTTATACCTCCTACTATATAAGATTTAGAAGTTATAGTTCCAATACTTCTCGATTCTTTTTTTAAAGTATCAAGTATTTCTTCATACTTTTTAATTTTTTCTTCTAATTTCTTTATAACTTCAACACTCATATAAATTTATTTTTGTAAATATAATAAAAAAGAATTAAAATAAAAAAGGAATTAAAAATTTTAATTCCTTTTTGTAGCGAGAGAAGGATTCGAACCTTCGACCTTATGGGTATGATTCATATGCTCTGCCAACTAAGCTACCTCGCCATATTAAAAAAGAGTTATTACTAACTCTTTAATATTATGATAACGCTGGATTTTCATCAAATAATAATTTGTATAATTCAACACCTTCTTCATGTGCTAAAGTAGCTTCTTTTACTGCAAGACTTGCAGTAAGAATTTCGTTAAAATTTGTACCATTTTTAGCATTTTCAATAGTTTTCTTGAAATTTGCATTTGTAGCTCTTACTACATTTTTTCTTTTAATAATTACGCTTTCGGCATCAATTCTTAATTCATCAAATGCGCCTTTTGCTGCCTCTTTTGCAATTGTGTCTTTGTCTTTACTCCATAAAGAAATTAAGTCAAATTTTTCTACTGTTTTTTCTACTGTTTTTTCCATAATTTTCAATTTTATTGTTAAACTTAAATTTATAATTTATATCTTAATATCATTAATCTTCTATATATTGATTTTTGATTTGAAATTATTGTCCATTCTCTAAAAAACTTAGGATCAACTTCAATTTCATCACCAACATTTTTAATATCCTTTACAGAAAATCCACATAATGATGTTAAAGATCCATCTTCTTTTAAACGTATAGGTACTTTAATATCAGTTAATTTAATTTTAATTAAATTATTTTTAATATTATCAACATCTATAACCTTTGCTATTATAATCTTTCCTAAATCTGTAAAATTATATTCTATAGAATTTTTATAAGGAATTATCATATCTCCTACTCCAAATTTTTCCATTTTTATTTCTATTATGTAAATATAATAATAAAGTTTTAATTATATTTTAAAATTATTATTCATCAGTTCCCATATTTTAATTTTAATTAAATACTACTTTATCAGCTGTTACAGATCCATTAATCTTTTGACATTTAACATTTTCTGCATCAACATCTCCTTCAATATTATTACAAATAACATTATTAGATTCAACATTACCTGCTATATCATGAGCAGTAACTTTATCTGCTTCGACATATCCTTCGACATTATTGCATGTAACATTATCTGCAGTAACATCTCCTCCTATATCCTTACATGTAATATTATTTGTTTCAATACTACCTTCAATATTAATACAAGTTAAATTTGTTGAATGTACATCTCCTTGACAATTTCCATGTATAGTTGCATTAGTACATTCTAAATCTGCAATATCACCTATAAACTTTATTTCTACTATTCCTTTTAAATTATCTTTAATTAATTCATTATCAACATATATTTTGTTATCAATAACTTTTATACTTGATCCTTCTATATTTTCAAAAACTTCTCCATTTATTATTATAGAATTTTTAATTTTAGAACTATTTTGAACATACATTAATTTATTTAAAATGTCATTAAAATCATCAGTACATTTTATTTTAATAATTTTTTCAGGTTTTCTAAATATTATTTTAAAAAAATGTCCAAATTCTTTAATTTCTTCAAAATTTATTTTAGTATCAAAAATATATTCATATATTTTCCATATTATTACTAAAACTAATATAACAACTAATATAACAATTATTGTAATCATAATTAATAAATTTAAAAGTTAAAAATAAAGAGGTGATCAAACCTCTTTGTTTAAAGTGATACAAGGGATCAATCTCTTACACTTTCCTTCGTAAAGTGAATGGTTACTAAGTCATTAACTACATAGTATTTTTGCTATCGTGAAAAATACAACAACGCTATTAATATAGTTCAATAGTAAACTGGGATATACTTAACGACGAATTCCCAATGACGCATTTGTTATAGTACAAATGTTAAACTGTACATCTTAAAAGTGGAACAACGTGGAATCGAACCACGATTGTTAGATTTTCAGTCTAATACCTTTACCACATTGGTTATTGTTCCTTTAAAAATATAAGATAATAGTTATCTATTACTTAATATATTTGTTGCAGAGTTGAATTGTCATTATCTTTTTCTTTTTCTACCTACTCTAGGCAAAGTATCTAATTTATCAATTAGTTCTAGATTAAGTTTTTTAATATCTTCTGTCAAAGAACCACTTACTGTTTTATAATAATCAGATTTAATCCATTCTTCGTAAGGAGTATTTCCTCTTATTCTATTACATTTTCTGCAGCATGATACTAAGTTATCTGGATGCGATTCTCCTTCACTCTCCCATGTTATAATATGATCAACTGTTAAAGGAACATTATCAACTCCACAATATCTACATTTATAATTATCTCTTCTATAAACTTGCCAAGATACTATGCTTTCAATATTTCTTTGAGATTTTCTCAAAATAACATTTTGTCCTTTTCTAATTCCAGATACTTCAACATTATCTAATTGAAATAATATTTTATGCCACGTATTTATATCCGGTCTTATTACTTTAATATCATTTGAAGTTATTTCTTCATCTGGTAATTTTACAATAAAACATTCACCTTCAGGAGAACTTAAAGCTATTCCACTTATAGTATTATAAATACCTAATTTTTTAATTTCGTTTTCATTCATCATTTTAAAAATTAAATTATCTTCCTCACTCTTCAATTTTATTTCTTAAACTTATCATAACAGAATTACCAAAGGAAGTAAGTTTATTTGTCCAACCTAACTCAATAAATCCAATAGTTTCTAAATCCTTTAAATAATTTATATCAGGCGAAGTAAGATATTCATTACCAGTTCCTATTGATTTTAAAGTATTATATAATATTTTTTTTCCATTCAATAAAAAGTTTAGTTGCGGGGGCAGGATTCGAACCTGCGACACACGGCTTATGAGGCCGTTGAGCTACCACTGCTCTACCCAGCAATTTAAATTGGTTGGTCCGGTAGAAATTGCATCTACGGCCCATAAATTAAAAGTTTATTGCTCTACTATCTGAGCTACGGACCAATTTATTTTTTATGACTATCTGGAATTATATTATATGCTTTCATTTCAAAAGGATATAACCCTATAAACTCCATTTCATTAGGAATACATTTTTGAATTTCAATTGCTTCATCATCATTATGGCATGCTGCTAAACATACTAATCTTATTGCTTCTGTTATATCATCTTCTGATTTAACAATATCACTTAAATGTTTACCTAATAAAGTTTTTACAATTTCTTTTGCTTTAATTAATTCCATTTTCAAAATTTCAAATAACATGTAAATTTAATAAATTAGTTTTAATTTAAAAAATTTAGTTTAAAAATATACCGGTTTAATGTAAGGAAGGGGTCTAAATAATAAAGATAACCGGTATATTTTTAGAGTGGAGCTGCAGGGGTTTGAACCCTGGTCCGTCGAAAGAACTATTAAAATTTCTACATGCTTAGTAACTTTTATCTTTTAATTATTTTAATGGTAAGTTACATCCTAATAAAATACTTAGTTGTTATTTTTCGATTAAATATTTCAACTTATATTTAACTTATTTAAGTTCAGTTATGCCATAAAATTAAAGTACTTAAAACACTTTAAAGTATGACAGCAAATTTAAATACCTAGTATTCAATTTTGCAAGAGTGACTATTAAACAGTACTACCCGTTAAGCTGCCATTCTCATTTCAGCATTGTTGCCATTTATTATTTGTTATTCATTTCTGTTTAAAGAGAAAAATAAACAAATTCTCTGCATGCTTAATTAACAATTTACTAACACGTCAATTCCATGTCAGCCCCCATATTTTCAAAGAACATTATTTAAACTAATATGTAAATATAATAAATTAGTTTAAAATAAAAAAACCCAATTCAAAAAATGAATTGGGTTTAATTTTAAATTATAGTCTAAGACCCAATTCAGCCGAGTGAAGATTTTCCACTAAACTTTGCTATCATATGCATATCGAATCTTTGAAGCATTTTTATTTTTTAAATTTATTATTATATACAAAAAATTAAAAATGTTTCGATATTTTATTCAAATACCTCATACTCTGAATTTTTTGTTTTAAATTTGCAATAGATCATATGATTATCTTTATCATATTTTTCTTCTATTATTTCGGTTACTTCCGTTGTTAACCAATAATCTTTAGTACTATAAGATCTTGCTGTTAGAGATCCTACTAAAAAAGAACATCCAACTACAGGTTTACCATTTCCAATAACTTCCTTTAATGTGCCATCTTCATTCCATTTAATAGCTTCGGCTCTGCTGCCAGAGTCACCTTGTCCGTCTTTTATTCTTCTTAATGTAGGCATTATTATTTATTTTAAAGTATCTGCAATAGCTATACTATCAGTTACTGTTACTGCAGGTATAGTAATTAATGTTGAATCAGTTGCTAATGAATCAATTGATGTTGTTACTGAACCTTCTGGTATACCACAAGATGATACCATTAAAATCATTGCTAAAATTAAAAATGTAAATTTCATTGTTTTTATTTTTTTATTATTTCTTATTATAGTATATTTATAAGATTATAATCATTAAAGGTTATACTATTAACCATTATCAATTATCTCTTTAAATTGAGAATTACTGATTACTTAACTTAATATATATTAGTTTTAATTTTTAAAATTGTACTTGATCAACTATATTTTGATAATTTTCATCTTTTTGCATATTCCATAATTTATTTTGTTGTTCTTCGGTAAAAAATCAAAATGGATAACAATGTACAGATAAAAATGCTATATCAATATTTTTAACATTTAATTGATCTGCAATATACTTAACATACATTAAATTTAAAATCCAACCACCAGGTCTATCAGATGTTGTAATTAATAAAAACATTGCAGCTGGAGTAAATTCTAAATTTAATTTAAAAACCTTTATTCTAGTAGAAATTATTTTATACGGAAATAAATCTTTTAAAGCGTTTAATAAAGATTCAGATGTTTCACTCTCTTTATTAAGAGTAGAATTAATTATTATTTTCATTTGATCATCTGTTCCCTTTAATCTAGGTTGATCATTTTTTAAAAATGTATCAAAAATTTCTTTAATTCTTTTCATATTTTTATATTAAACCTTTTTCTGTAATATCATAGGGTATTACGGTATCTATTTCACTTTGTGTTTCTAAAAATTGTATTACAGTTAGTAATTCTTGACCTCTATCAATATTATCCCAAACACCACAAGATTCAATATTAGACGTAGCTTCTATAGCACTAAAATAATTAAATTCAAATATACCATTTCCACTTCCTTTAAAATCATTTGCCTTTTTTAAGATTTTTGGCGGTTTAAGTTGACATTTATTTGGATCAAAAATATCTATTCCAATGGTATCAAGTAATGTAATAAGATTTTTTATTAATTTTGGAAAATGATTTTTAATATATTTCCAACTATTTTCAGTATTATTAATATAACGCTTAATATCTGGATCATATAATATCATGCTAGAATATAACATATTATCATATACCCTTACATTTTTAAATGGTTCATTATTAACAAGTATAACCATATCAAAATCATCTATAATATGTTTTAAAGCATTTACAGATAAGCTATATTGTTTATACATTAGTGCACTAAGAGAATATAAAAGATTTTGCACTAAATTAAATTCTTTAGTCCATTCGTTGTGTTTAGCTAAAAGCTCAGATTCTTTTAACATTTCTAATGGTTCTAAAAGAACCCCTAGTTTATTATCATTTAATACGTCAACTAATGAATTTAATGATTTAGAAATCATATTCATTTGGGTTCTAGCATTATCATATATCGTAATTTCAGGATTATGAAATTTTGACATAGATTTAGGTTTTAATGTTTGTATATTTTCTACATGCATATTAAATAGATTAAGATATATCCGATGACACGTGTTAAATTAAAAAATTGGTAATATGGTAATATTAAATAATAAAAAAGATTTAAACGGTATCACGGTTTAAATCTTGTATGCATTATTTTTTCCTTTCCCATAACCCTAAATTTTTATTATCCTCTGTTGTTTCTACAATTGGAAAAGACTTAGATTTAATTGTTGTTGTTCTTCCAATTTTAATAAAATATTTTTTAGTAGGATCAGGCTTATAAACTTTATCATATGGTTCATACTGTTCAATTTCTTCATAATTCATTCCAGTATTATCATGATAATAAAACCATCTTCCACTTTGAAATAAAAATAAAGAAACTATAAAAATAGATATAAAATATGAAGGTAAAACTAATTTACTAATATCAAATTTTCTTTTATTTTTCATAACTCATAAAATTAAAAAGTATCACTATTCCATCCATTTTCTGTATACCATCTATTAGATACATTTAAATCAGTAGATCTAAGAGCTGACCAAATAGCTCCTAATCCTGCTCCTAAAATTAAAGAAATACCTAATGAAGGTAAAAAAGGCATGCCAATAATACCTAATATTGGTAATATTACTAAATGTGCTATAATAATGCTATTAACAATCCAATGATTTAAAGAAGTTGCTCTTGTAAAACCTTTTATTCTTCTTGTAATTGTAAAATCATTACCCCATGAAAATACATGTATAAATTTATCAGATTCTTGTAATGAATAAGGATTGCCATCTACTTTATAAAAAAGCATAGGATCTTTAGGAGCCTTTTGTAATTTAAAATTTTCTCTTGGAGCAAGAATAAAAAAATTTGCAGCATCACCACTCCATGTATCTCCATTTAAACCTACTCTTTTTCCGTATTTTTTAGCAAAACCTTTAATACGAGCCGGCACTTCAGGAGAAACGTTTCCTTCGTAATGATTAGTTTGTAAAAAGCGAAGATCATATTTAATAGCTAAATTTTTAATTTCTTTAACTGTAAATACTTCTTCATTGTATTCAGTTTCTATTTTTTTACGTTCTAAATCTATTCCTCTAGCAGCTTCAACTTTTTTTACATTTTTATCTAGTCCTAATTTATTAAGAATTAATCTATCTTCAGCTGCATTATTTTCTAATAAAGCTTTTACTTCTGATACTATTAATTCACCTATTTCTTCTTCTGAATGAATTCTTTCATTTTGAAGTTCTTTTTTAAGATTTACTTGCATAATTTTTATTTAATCAATATTTGTAAATATAATAATTTAGATTATATTAAAAAATATGGGTAATAAATTTTAGTTTATTACCCACTTTTCTTTAAATTGTTTTTCAGTATAATCAAAATATTTTTCTATATTATTTTTATTAATAGCTTTAACAACTTTTCCATATACAGCAGTTGTCCAACCATTTATATGTCCTTTATTGTTAGCAATTAAATATCCTTTTGTTTCATTTACTTGTATACATAGATGAGAATCTATATATTTTCCACGTATCTTACAAAAAAGAATATCTCCTTTTTTATAACTCTTTTGTTTAATAAAAAATGTAAGTGAAGGATTATCTAATTTAGGTAACATGCTATTACCATAACATTTCATACTGCCATATCCAAACTTATATAAATTATATCTTAATCTTTCATACTTGTTTGTTTTAATTAATTGTTCGTCAAATTCTTCTTTTATTTTTTCTTCTTCTTTTGTTTCTTCGTTCATGTTGTTATTTCTTCATAATTTTTTATATTTGCTTTTAAAAGAGTATCTGGAAATATTGTTTTTCCTAAATAAAAATCTTCATAAGCAATTCTCATTTTATTAGCACATTCGAAAGGATATACTCCTCCTGTTCCTGTTCCTAATCCAGGACATACTATAGTTCTTAATTGTGGATTTTGTTTAGCTAAAATAAATATAGCTTTTGCTGCTAAAAATATATTAGGAGTGTTAGATAATAAACTAGGGACTCTCATTGTAGGTGCAGAAATTAGAGTAGGAAATAAAGGATATTTTGTACTTATAGTTGTTGCTTGACCTACTAATAATTCTCCATTAAATTCATTTTTTATTTTATTTTGAAGTTCATATTGAATATGCCATCCCATTTTTAAAGAATATAATAAATCTATTCCTCCATCCATAAATCCAAATGAATTAGCTGGACTAACTATAGCATCTCCTGTAAAATTAAATATATCACCTTTATATACTTCAAAATTAGAATATAATTTAAATTCTTTTTCCCATGCTTTAACTAGAACATCTTTAGTATCTACTAAAATAAATTTTGTCATTTTATTAAAAGTTTTTCTTCAATTCTTTTTTGAACTATTTCTCTATCTTTTTTAGTTTCTTTATAATCATTCATAAGTTCATTTGGTAAATTATCCCATGAAGAACCATAATAACTTACGTTAAATCCTCTATCTATACATTCTTGATATAATTTTTCATATCTATTTTTAAGATATAATAATTTATCATAAAAAAATTTAACGTGACCTGTACCTAATTTAAATTCTTTAGGCTGTCCATTTAAAGAATAAGTACCTTTACTAATATAATTAGGAATTCTTTTAATTTCTCTATGCTCTGCAATAAGATGTTTATTATTTAATTCTTTAGGTAATATTGCAACATTTATTCTAGTCATATGATCAAATGTTTTAAAAATAAATATTATAAGTAGGCCCTAACCCTACATAATCGTCCTGACTTCCACAGTATAGAACATCTCGAAGTAAATCTTTCATTAGTAATCATATTTATCGTATGTGCCCCTATTACTAAATGATTAACGTTGAATGTTAATTACAGTTGCTTAATCCATCATAATATCCAGTTATAAATTTGGCAAAATTTTATACTGTTTGAGATTTTTTTATTATATTGCCATAATGAAAATCAATAAAAACATTAACAGAGGAAGGAGTGGGATTCGAACCCACGGTACCGTAGTACGTCAGTTTTCAGGACTGAATTCATAAACCTCTCGAACACCCTTCCAGTATATTTTAATTCAAATAAATATCTTGTTCTACACAATAATTATTGAACTCAAAAGCCATCATATATAATTTATCAAAAATTTTATCATTATTAGTTTGTTTTAATTGACTAATAAAAAAATTAGCGATTTTTTGATAAATTTTTATTTTTATTTTTTTTATCATTTAATTAAAATTTGCAGAGAGAGCGGGATTTGAACCCGCGGATCAATTACTCGATCATCACCTTAGCAGGGTGACCTATTAAACCAGCTCTAGCACCTCTCTAATTTTTACGAATATAATAAACTTGAAGATGAATCTGAATTTAAACTCGAATTTTCACTCAGATCAAGCGGTGTCATATGTTGATGTCCTTTAAGAGTCCATAAAACTAAACCTTTAGTAATTTTGATATAACCTTCACTCATAAGTTGATTAACTCTATTCTGACCATATATAGCATGTAAATTTGCTATAGTATTGCTCATATTGAATTCACCATTCTTAATTGTATTCATTATTGAAATGTCTATCGATTTCATTTGAACTTTTATTTTTTATTATATACAAAAAATTAATTTTGTTTCGAATTATTTATTTGCATAATGATTTTTATGCCATTTATATAAATTTTGATTTAAATAATGTTGAGCTAATTTATCATTTGGACAATTAATCTTATACCATTCACTTAATTCTTCTATAGTTGCAATTATAGGATAATTAATAATAACACGCATATTTCGCACTTCAACTCTATGCTTATGATAAAACCATTCCCAATTTTCTTTAGAATTATTTAATTCGTATTGTGTTTGTGTTATATTATAAAATGAAGTGTTTAATAATAAAACACTTCCTAATTTAACTGTAGATTTTTCACTATTTTTATAAGCATTTAACCAATGCTTGCAAAAAGCAATAGCTAAATCTTTTTTATATTTCTTTTTTCTTTTTCTACTAAGTTTAAATTTTTGATATGGCTTTTGATATTGCGAATTCACATCTTTGTTTTGATCTATACCAATTTTCACTTTTAATTAAATTAATTTTCTGTTCATTATCTAATGCAGACCAAGATATAGAATTAGGTTCTAAAATATATGTAAAAGTATTTGTTCTTATATAATAAATTAAAACTTTTTGTCTTTTAGATGCTGCATCTAATTGCATTATTATATTTGTTATGTCTAAATCTTTCATATTAATCAGTTGATCCAATATCACGTATTTTCTTTATAAATTTTGGAGCAGAATTTAAAGATACTTTAAATGTTTCTCCTGTATACTGTAATAGAAATTCAACATATGAATCTGTTTTATCAATTATTAATGCCCAGGAATTACTATTAATTTTTAGATTACAATCTCGACCTACATCTAAATTTGATGTAATATATTCTCTATCTTGATCTGGAACAATATCTTCAAATCGTTTTATTATTTTATATGCATTATTTTTTAATACATTAAATATTCTAATATTATATGTAGAATGTAACATAAAAAATACATAAGTTGAATCTGTCTCATCTATTATTAATATTTCTACGCCACTCCTTAATATACAACATTTTCCAACATCTATATTCTTTTTAATAAATTCTTCATCTAATTCTCTTTGCTTAATAGCAGATAATGTTTCATCATTATTAACCATTTCAGATTCTTTAGAAGACTCAGAATAAGTTTCATTATCATTAGTTATAACAGGTTCTTTTTTAGAACTACATGATAAAAATAAAATCGAAATTAAAATTAATGTTAAATATTTCATAATTACAATTTTTAAAAAGATAGCAAAGAATCGGTAACTACCCGATAAAGTTGTTAAAGTTTAACCTGATTTATAACAGTATAAAGTTATTAGTTATTTATTCTTCAGTATCTTTTAGATTTTTAAATATTTTATTTGCTTCTTTCGAATTAATTACTGCTAATAATAATTTATTAGTTTGTAGTGCTAATTTAAAAACAGAATTTGATGCTTTATATTTATATAAAATATAAGATTCATATGAATTTAAAAATTGTTCTACGTTACCATCAAATATTTTAGCTATATGTTCTTGTGTAGGAGCTTCTAGTTTGGTTAAACGTTTACAATATAATTTATATTCATATTGTGCATCAGTTAATATTGATATTAAAACATTATTAAATCCTAATTTTTTAGCAACTGATTTAAGATGAGCAACTAACATTCCAGTCTTTTGATTACTATTTAATTTTTGATATATCTTATATTTATTTTCTTTCATTGGAAAACCATACAATAAAAGACTAAAATTAAACGATAAATCTCTAATTAAATTAGCATTGCCTATTTTTTGAAAATCTTTACTCATCTGGTAATTTATTATAATATATTAGTATTATTGTATACCATAAATAACCAGGTATAAATGATAATTTAAATTCTTTTTTAGTTACTACTTGTTTATTATAATGCTTATATGCATAAAATGAATACAGTTCTAAATAATAAATAAGCAATGCAAAAAATAAAATAATCGTTAATACTACTAAAAATATTTCCATGATTAATCGGGTATTTTATTATAACTACTTAGTATTGAATTATACCACCAATAAAAAGGTATTAAAGACATTTTAGCTTCTTTTTTATTTTTAAATCCATTTATTAGTTCATATTCTCCCCAGTATTTATCATATTCTTGAAAAAATCTTATTACATAAAGAATATAATAAATGATTAAAACAAATGTAATTAATATTAATACAACACATAATTAATAATTTTAATAAATTTAATAATAAAGTTTATAATTAAAAAATAAAGGTGCAAATATTTTATAAATGCACCTTTATTAATTAGATTGTAAATTCTTTAGCTTTATGCCATTTAGAATTTTTTACCCATCCATTGTTAGCAATAAGTGAAAAATAAATTATAGCTTTATCTTCAGATATTATTTGACCTAAAAATTGAGTATTCTTAACATGAATTCTTACATTATTATTAGTAGTTTCATCTACTTCTGAAACAAATTCTTCATCAATAAGATCTCTAACAATTTCAGCAACTTTATCTTTTTGAGATAATTCAGTTTTAGTTAATTCTTTTTCTAATTGATCAAAAGTTGTTATACCGGTAATTGATAATTTAGTTCTAATTTTTTCAACAGATGCATTATCTACTTTTCCAGTTTGTTGATTTTCAATAGCTAAAGATCCATAACAACCTCTAATAAGTTGAGACCAGATAGATTTCCAATAATCATAATTAGGAGCTCTTTCTATTCCTACTACAGTTCCATTAATAAGAATTATAGCACCTACTTGTTTAGGAACTGTTTCAAATTCTGCAGCAAATTCCTCTAATTCTTTTTCAAATTTTTTAAAGAAAAATTCTAAATGACCTCGATTTTCATATCCATTTTGTACAGATTTAGTTCTTGTATTAAATTCTATAATGGCTGGCCACATTTTATTATAGGATCTTTCCTTTCTTACTGCATGCGATTTTTCACGTAATGAAAATGGCATAATAACAAACTCATGATTATCCATAGGAATATGGCCCGCTTGTGTTTGTTGAACACATGCTGCAGTATCATATGTTTTAGTCATTTTTTTACAAATTATTCCTGCATGCATCATTCCATGATCTTGAGCTGCATGTTTTGTCATATATGTAGCATTAGATGGAATAATCATTTTTTTATCACTATCATTTTGAAAATTCATAGAACCATAACTATTAGTTCCAAATTTTCCAGCTTGTTTAGGAGATACATAATCATTAAACTCTATATCTGATAATAGAGGAATAACTTGCATAGCTCCAACTGTTTGTAAATTTCCCGTGACAGTTCCCTTAAGAAGTTCTCTTACTGTTAATTTTGACATAATTTTTCTTATTTTTTAGTAGGTTTAAGTTTAGGAAGTGTTAAGTTAAATAGTCCAATAATGCCATCTTGTAAATTAGATTCTAACATTGCTTTAATCATTCCTAGTCCTAATGAACTAGGTTTATTAGCAGGTATTACTGATAATTTATCACTTAATCTTTTAATTCCAGATGATTCAGCGCTCATTACTGGAGTTACTTGATATACTGGTATATTACATCCCATATTTCTTACTGCATGCAATACTTCGTTTACTCTACCAGCTGGAGCATTTTCATATCCATCAGATATAATAAATATTGCATTAGGTTCTTCTTTAAATAATTGAACAAGCGGTTTTGCTAAATTTGTTTCTCCTAATGGATAGATAAGATCATTTTTATCTAAACCTCCGGCATAAACTACTTTACTTTTCTTAGCTGTTGCTTGTAGCATATCTCTTATTGCTAATGTTATTGCAATAGGTCTTAATTCTTGGGTTGAATCACCTCTTGAAGAATTTGATCCATCAACAAGTATTCCAATATTTTCATAAGATAAAGGAGCCTTTTTAGCAGCATCTTCAGCTTTAGCTTTTAATGCTATTTTTACTTCAGGACTCATTCCTGTTTTATATGCATGAATATAAAGGTCAACCACCTCTTGTTTTGAAGGATCCCAAGCAATACTTATTCCAGCCTGCTTAGCTCTTGTTTGAACCTTCATTTTTTCTTTTTCAGTAAAATTATCTTTAGCAACTTCTATAACTTTTTCTTTAGTTACATTTTTATGATAAATACTTCTTATACCTTCAAGTACTTCTGGGGGTAATTTTTTACCTTTTGTAATATTGGTTTTAGCTTCATTATAAGATTTAAGTGTTTCTATATTTAAATCTTTTTCATTTCCTAAAATAAAACTTAAGCATTCATATACGTATTCATTAGTATTTGAAACAATATATTTATGAACATTTTTAATCATAATAGTTTGCTCTTTAGCATCCCATGTATTTGATTTTCTTTTAAGAATAGAAGCAATAATACTTGATGTTCTTTTTCCCCAGGCATGCTCTAATGCTGAACGAAGTTTTCTTCTATATTTAATTGACCAATAATCTAAACTTTTAGAATTAATTATTGTTCTTAAAATAATATTTCTTGTTCTAGAATTATTAATTCTTTTTTCTTTAATTTCTTCATAAAGTTTTAGCATCCTTTGAGGAGGAAGTTGATTTAACAAATAAATAACAATATTTGTTTCAATATCTAATGGAAGCATTGACGATTCTCTATTATCTTTTTCTGATAATAATTTTTCAACACCTACCATTTTAGAATAATCTGTTAATCCATCTAAAAGTAATGTAGCACCATATAAACCTCTATTTATAGTAAATAAATTTCGGTGAATTGCATTAACTGCATCTCTTTGTTCATCCTTTGTGTTATAAGCAGTTGCTCGATCTGTTGATGTATTTGCTACATCAATAAAACTAAGAAACGTTTTTATAACAACATCTTCATTTAAACCAGAGAAGTTTTGCAGATTAATATCTGTACCTGCAACTTGAATTGATCTAGTTTCTGTCATAATATAAAATTTATTTGTTTAATTGATTTATTTGTAAATATAATAATTTTGTAATTAAATAGGTATTTAATTATCATTTAATTTATAAATAGTTATTATAACCATTTATAAATTCTATTACTCATTTGTTCTAAAATGTGTTTTCTATCTTTATCTAAAATTTCAATTTCATTTAATATTTCAGTTAAACTATTTTGAAGAATAATTTTAACATTAGCTTGTTCAAATTTATGTTGTGTTTTACTAAAAATATTAAACTCACCTGTTAATAAATCTTTAACAACTATTTGATATTCATTTACTGCTATAATTTCAAAATAGTTTAATCCATTTGTAGTTATTTTATTTTCAATTTCAAACATAAATTTATTTAGATATTATATCGAATTCATCTCCAAGTTTATTAATTGTATTTGCTAATATTTTAACTAATGATTTTATCCATTCATTAGATTGTCGTTCTAAAATTTCATCTTGTTCTTTATCGGTTAAATCTTCAAAAACAACATTTTCCCATTTACTTGTTTCTATATTTTTACTTCTAAAAAAGCAACCTGATAATTTTCTTTGTGTTTTAGGCATTTTTATTTTTTGAAATTTTTATTATAACTTTTTCATTTAAATCATTTACATGTTCTAAACTTTTTATATTTAATTTTTTTAAATCTTCAATGTTTTTTATTCCTATTAATTCATTATAAGCATTAATTTGATCTTCTGATAATGAATTAACAAAATCGATTGATTTTGTTATATGTAATGAAAAATTATAATCTTCTTCTGTTAATATATTTTCACCACATAATGGACATGTTTTATTAATCCAATTAATATAGTCTTCATGTTTAATTGTTTCATCTTTCCAATCACAATTAGGATTATCACATTGTAATCCTTCATTTATTACTTCTATATTATTTTTCATTTTTTCTTTTCCATTTTTTAAAAGGATTTCTAGCTAATTCCGCATTATAGTATTTTTTAGTATAACTAACTTCTTTTTCAATCCAAATAGGTTTTTCAAATTCTTCATTTTCAGATGTTAATTCAATTTCAGCCATAATTAATCCCTCATTATCATCTTCGAAAAAATCAATTTCCCATTTCTTATCTTTATACATTAAAACAGATCTTGTTTTTTTAATTTTATTTTTACAAAATTTTTCGTATAGTTCAGAACCTTGTTTAAAAGGAATTTCATATTCAATTTCTTCTCGAGATATTCCTTTTACTTTACTTTTAATTGTCATTAATCCAAGACTGCTATCTATTAATCTAACTCTAATAGAACACTCTGAATTTTTAGATAAATAACCTTGTTTTATTTTATATGATATATCAAAAGATACATTATTAATAAGATCTTTGTTAACTAAAAATTTTCTTTCTATTTCCATACGTGTGTTTAAACAATTAAACCGAACTCACATAGAATTTGGTTTAATAATGGAGATAATTCAACAATTATTTTTGGTTGAATGTATCGGATTTGAACCGAAGACCCTCTGCTTTTAAGGCGGATGCTCTACCAACTGAGCTAATATTCTGTAATAATTATTAGTTCTCCATTATTTTTTATTAATTAAAATATTTATATGCAATATTAATAATAATGTTTAAATAATAAAAATTACCAATATTTATAAATATCTCCATCAATTCCATCAACATGTATTTTTAGATTATATGCTTCTTCTAAAGACATTATTATTTTTTGCATATCTGCATCATAAAATCCTGCACAAGCAATACTTCCACATTCTACAATTTTCCACCTATATTCACTAAGACATATATCTATAGTAAATGCTTTAGCCAATTGAAATATTTTAATCATTTGTTTAACATATTCAATTGCATCATTATCAACTATATCATCATAAGCAATATATGTTCCTCTTCTATAAGTACTTTGTGTAACTATTTTTCCATCTATTATCCAAAATCTTATTTCTTGAGTAATATTTTTAACAGTTGCTACTTGTAATAAAGTTTCATTTGTTATAGTCGTTTTAGGTAGTAAATTATTTTTAAAATTTGTCCATTCTTCATATGTAAATACTCTTCCAGTAAATACTTTACTATCTAATGTTGGTCTAATAAAATGTTTATCAGAAATCCATTCAAAATCATTTCCAAATTTAACTATTCTAGAATCATAATTAAGTAAATTTTCTTTATAATGTTTAGAATAAACATCATAATCATGATTTTTAGTTATTAGAGTGCCTGGAAACCAATTATATTGTTTTGATAATCTAGCTAGTTTTAAAGATCCAAATATAAAAACATCTTCACGATCAGTATTAAAATCTAATGTTTCTTTATCATTACTAACATTTATTAATTCATAAGATATATTAAATCTATCTAATGTTTTAATAAGTTTATCATAACCTTCTTCTCTAAATAAATTTTTTTGTATAATATAATACATTTATAGTTAAATATTATTTTTTGAATTTTATATATCTAAATAATATAAAAAAACCTATATAAATAAATTATATAGGTTTTTTTGGGGCTGGAGGGAGTAGGAATTGAACCTACAATATCAAAACCCTAAATTTTGCGTGTTTACCGTTTTTCTGTAATGACTTTGAGTTCACCTTTAAAAGATGGTATTGTAAAAGACATAATTGAATTTTTATTTTCACCATCCCTCCATGTAATGTTTGTAAAAATTGAGTTAATTAATAAGATAAGTTTTTGTATATTTTTTATAACGCTTACAAGCTTTAAGTAATTTAAATAGTTACTACTATGTTGTTTTGAACCTTATCAAAACTTCTAACAAACAATGTTTATTAGACTCGCTTTTTATTTGATAAATTATTATCAATTTTTCTGAACTATCTTAGAGTTCTCAATTTTAATCATAATGTTAAAGAACGTATTTTACTTTTTAAAGTAAATGTATTTGGCGGGGGAATTCGGGATCGAACCGAAACTGAATGTTTTCAACACATTTGCTCTACCAATTAAGCTTTTATACTGTAATAACTTAGAGTTTCTTTTCAGACTAATTTTAAAGTTATAGATGTAAATCTATTCCCCCATATTTTATTTTTAAAATGTTAATGAACGTTTAATTATATAAAATAAATTAAAAAAGTTTCGAAATTAATAAAAATTATTTAATTTATTTTATAATTATTATATGTAAATATAAATATAAAGTTTCGCATTTAAAATTTTTTCCTGTAAAAATTAAAAAATATTTTTTATTGCACATTAAATCCTATATTTCCTTTAGTTCCTAATTGACCATTTGCTTTTAACTTTCCATTCATCATTGATTTTATTTCATTAACAGCATCTTTAAAATCATATCCTAAAACAAATACAGATAAAAGAAGTTCTTTTAAATGATCTAAAGTAAATCCTTCGGATACTTTAACCCATTCATTTAAATTAATATTTTTTAATTCTTCTATACTTAATTTTTTTTCTATATAATATTTTCGTACTTCTTTAGAAGGTAATCCTATTTCATATCTTCTATCAAATCTTGAAGGTCTATTAGCTATTCTTTCTTCTAATTTTTCTTGATAGTTTGTAGTTGCAATAGTTATAATATTATCTAACTTATTACTTCCATCTAATATTTGTAAAAGTTTTGTTAACAACGCTTTATCAACATTAATAAAATTATCGATATCTTCTAATATAAGAATAATTTTTCTATCTGGTTCTATTTCTCGTAAAGGAACCATTATTTTATTAAAGTCGTATATGTGATCAGGTTGAGTTATATTGATTATAATACCTTTATGATCGTTAATTAAATTTTCACTTACTAATTGAATTAAAGAAGTTTTTCCACAACCTGGATGTCCATATAATATAATTCCACGTTTATAAATAAATGAATGATTATTATATTTGTTTTGACTTGTCCAGAATTTTTTAATATCTTCTAAAATCAATTCAAAATTATTATCTGGCAATCTAAGTATTTCTTCTGTTATAATATTTCTTTTTCTTAAGAAGAATTCATCTCTTCTAGGATCATATTCTAACTCATAAAATCCGCTTGGTAATTTTTCTTCGGTTTTTCCAGTTGGATAAAAAGCATTTCCTATTACACTCCATTGTACAACACCACTTTTATATTCAACACCATCATCATCAATATTAATTTCAGAAATATTAATGTCTTCTTCATCTCCTAAAATATCACTTAAAGATATTCTTTTATTTTTGCTGCCCATCCCATATAATTTAAAATTTAACAGTAATTATATGGGATGGGCAGCAAATAGTTTCGTAATTATATAGTAATAATATTTAAAATCCTATTAGTTTCTAGTGCAATTTTAGCTGTGTCTTGACCTCTAAATGATTCAGTATAGCAATTATAAGCGTTTAAAGCAGATACTTGAAAATCATCCTTTTTATTATAAAGAATTAATTCAGGTCTAAATAAATAAGTATTCATTGAACTACTTATAGTATCTAATTTATCGGTTTCAGATGAAATTAAATTTTGAGCTAATTTTCTAGCTAATGATATTTTCGATGTTTGCATTTCTTTTTTGCTTTCATCATATATAAGACCTTTAACTATATCATGAAATGATACCATTTTTCCATTAAGATTAGATATAATTTCTAATTGTTTATCAATTATAATTCCAAATCTTTTTAATTTATCACTAAATGATTCTATTTTTTTAGAAAGTGAATTATGAAAATGTTTTGATTTAATTGAAGCATTTTCTCCTGGAACAGCAGCAACCATTCCATTAGCACAAACTAATCTTAATAAACCAATATTAATTTGAAGAGATTTCATTCTATTTGATGAATTAAGTAAACTTAGCATTTTAAAATATTTTTCTCCATTAACATCTACTTCATCCCCAAATATTCTTAATTCTTGAATTCCTCTATTTATATCCATACGATATCTTACAGGTTTAAAATAATTATCTATTTTACTAACAATACTTTTTGTGAAATCTGGAAAATCAAATGCATAATATCTAGTCGAAACTTCTTGTTCATGTACAAGTTTATCATAATAAAATGTAGAAACTAAATTATTTTTTTTATCAATTCTAAGATGATCTAAATTTTCAAAAATCTTTTTTTCATCAAAAGGTACTGCTGTCTTAATATAATCTGTAGCGAAACTCATAACTAAATTTTTTAAATTTCTAATAAGTAAATATAATAAAAATGTTTTAATTAAAAATTTGTAGGACTAGTGGGAGCTGAACCCACGTTATCGGTTTTAGAGACCGATTTCTAACCACTAGATAGTCCCCTTTGTGATTGTAGAAGGACTCGAACCAACAACCCCTCACTTTCAAATTACTGACAAAAATACTATTAAGCGTCCCTAAATTCATTTTGTTTTTATTCTATTTATTATAAATATATCATCCACTTATGCGCTATAAGCTTATATACACCTACAATAAAAATAAGACTCTAACCATTGAGCTATACAACCATGTAAATATAATTAAAAAGATCGAAATATAAAAGGCTTATAAGCCTTTTATATTTTTATAGAATGTTCCTTTTTCATCTTTATAATCTTGTAATGCTAAATCTGCAGCATCTTTTAACTTTAGCCATTCTTTACGAAGCTTTTGAATTCTTTCATGCTGCTCAGATACTAATTTAACTCTTTCATCTGATTTTAAAATCTCTTTAGCAACAAAATGAAATAATCTATTTATACTACCTAAACTATTAACAAATCTACATTTATTTAAAAATCTTTTAAGCCTTTTTCTATCACATATTCCTAAATCAGTTATATGACTTTCTTTTACTTCTTGTAAAAGATCTTGTTTACCTTTAAAGGTATATACCTTTTTATCATCAATAATTGTGTTATTTTGTAATTTTTCAATTTCATTTATTGTATTATAATATTCATTGAACAAATTTGCGTTGTGATCTACTATTTTTTCCATTGTTTTAAATTTTTTATTTTAAGTTGTTTTATTTTTGTTGGGTTTGTAATTAATTTAAAACAAATACGTAGGACCTCTAATTGTAATTTTAATCTATTTCATAACTTTAATTTTTTAAATTTCACGAAGCATAAGTGGTAAACTTGAACATATTCTTTTAGACTCAATTCCTGGCTCAACAGCAATTGCAGTAAGTTGATTGCCTATATCAGGTTCTCTAAATTCTGTATAAGCCAACTTAGAATGCATAAATTTAGAAATATACTTTTCTAATTCGCATTCATTTTTAACAGATAATAAACAAAGATAATTTGAATTTTTATTCCAACATTTAGAAATTTCTGGATATTGATGTTGAAAATCTATAGCAGCATGTGTAGCCTGAACTGCCTGATAACCAGGCTTTAAATCTTCCCTAGTAATAATAATTAGTTTATGATTATTAATCTACTTCATAACAAAATTTATTTAATTATTATATGCAAATATAATAAAAATGTTTCAAATAAAAATTATTTTTTTAATTTATTTTTAACTATTATTTTTAATAATTCATAATTTAAATCATTTGGATGTAATTCCATACAATTTTTCATAAAAAAACCAAAATATGATTGTTCTCCATATATATGTTTATTAAATTCTTCATTATTATTTTTAATAACGTTATTTACTAAATTAATAGTTTCTTCTTCTGATAAATATTTTGGAAGATATTTTTCAATTATACAAATTTCATTTATTGCTTGTATGGTTCCTATTGTTTCTAGATTACTTATTAATGTTCTTAGAATAAAGTTAACTTCATAATCTTTTAATATTTTATTAAATTGTCTATGAAACTCTCCAATAATTACTTTTAATATACTAATATATTCCTTATCTTTATTTTTGATAGCTATTTTTAAGTCATTTTTAATTTTATTTTGAAGCATAATGAATGATCTTATTTATTTATTTATTAAAAATAAAGTATCTGTCTTTTATTATTTTGTGGAAATATTTCCAATAATTTTTTTCTTTTATATTCTAATTCTAAAATATGATATCTTTCTAGTATTTTATCATATGCTTCTTTATCATTGTATTTTTTAAAAAATAATTCTAAATACTTTTTAGAATTATTTAATTGTGATAATGTTTTACAATTATTAACAGTACTAAAACATTTTTCGTATAATTTTACACTAATTAACAATTTCATTATTTATTATTTTAATAATTTTAGAAGAAACTAATTTATATTTATTCATAATTTCTTTAATTCTTTTTTTGGAATATCATAATGATCTGAGTGAAACTAACATTTTTTTACATTTAATTTCATTGTCATTAAATGTAAATTAAGCACGGAATACGGAATACAAATTAAATGCCTGCTATTATCACAGATAAATTCCATCTTTAATTATTTAAGATATATCAATAATTAAATCTAATATTTCTTCTGCAGAATCTTCTATACTTAAAATATCAGTTCTTAATTCAAGATCTGGATCTTCTGGAGCTTCATATGGAGAATCTATTCCTGTAAAATCTTTTATTTTACCAGCTCTAACTTTTTTATAAAGTCCTTTAACATCTCTTCTTTCACATAATTCAATTGGAGCATTAACATAAATTTCTATAAAATTTTCTAAACCTATAATTTCTTTAGCTAAATCTCTAATTTCCTTAGTAGGACTAATAAAAGAAACTATTACATTTCTATTATTTAATATAAATAATTTTGCAATTTCGGCAACTCTTCTAATATTTTCTTTTCTATCATTATTAGTAAATCCTAAATCTTTATTTATACCAAGTCTTAAATCATCTCCATCAAGAATTATAATACCTGAATATTCTTTTTTTACCTGCTTTGCTATTGTTGTTTTACCAGCTCCAGATAATCCAGTTAACCAATATACTTTTTTCATTGTTTTTAATTTATATATCGTATACTTCAGCGACACCGTGATCTACTATTACAACCATAGTTTCTGTTAAATTTTCTTTTAATTTTAAAGCAGCTTCTTTATCAATAATATCAAGAACTTTTTGCATGTATTCTCTTAATGCTAAACCTCTTGCAAATGGAATTTCACCTCTATCTCTAATATCTTGCCAATTAAAATTAGGCATTAATGCATTAGCTATATCTAATCCAAATGGAGCATCAACATTAATAATAACTATAACTACATCATTATTTGTTAAATGTCTTTCATTAATTCTATTTCTAAAATGTACAATTCTATCTATATTGAGATGAAATGTATTTATACAATTACTTTTTTCAACTGCTTTAATTACAGAAACTGCTTCAGGATCAATTAAAACAATTTCGCCATTAATATTTTCTATTCGTGGTAAATTTTCCATTATTTTATAAAATCATTACGTAATTGTGTTAATACTTTTCCTAATAAATTTTGACCTGGCCATTTATTTTCTGGAATATTTACAGCATCTTCTTCTAATAATCCAATACCCCATATTTTATCATAAGGACTTGCTTCTACTAAAGTTCTAGTTTCAGTAGCAATTAATTGTTTTAATAGGTTTGGATTTTGTTCAAATTTTTCTTTATTAACATCATACATAAAATTATATGATATTTTACTCCATTTATCAGTATCAAATCCTTTAACTTTTCTTCCTAATTTTTTATTTAAACTCGGATTAGGTTCATTTAAAATTTCATTTGCTGTTTTAGAATCATTAAAATAATTTGCTTTTTCCCACATAAAAGCTTGTTCACTATTTGAAAATTCTAAACTTTTATAATTAAATTTAACAGAATACCAATTGGAATATATTCCATTCCAAAAAAATACATACTTATCAGTTGTTATCATTTCTAAAAATATTAAAAATTAGAGGGCCTAGAGGGATTCAAACCCCCGTAGTCAGCTTTGCAGGCTGCGACCTAATCACTCGGACATAGGCCCATATCGTTTATCTATTAAAAAACTCTTTTTCGTTATAATACAACATACTTAATCTAGTAGCAAATGTTTTATCAGATGTACTATCTCCTATCATTATACATTGTTTAGGATCTAACATATATTTATATATTAGATCTATACCCATTCCACTTTGAGGTTTTCTACAATAACAAATTTCCTTAGGTATACTATGAGGACAATATTTATAATCATCAATAATATTATTCATTAAAGAATTTGTTTCTTTAATTATATCTTCAACGTTATCTATAAAGTGACCTTTATTAACTCCTGATTGATTAGTTACTGCTAAAATTAAAAATCCTCTATTTTTATATTTTTGTAAAATGCTTACGGTATTTTCTAAAATATATTGATCATTTAAGTTAATTGGATATTTTTCTCCACTAACTGTTTTTCTAACAGTACCATCTAAATCAATTAATAATGCTTTATTTTTTAAATTAGTATCCCAAATTCTTTCAAATTCTGTAATTACTAATTCATTATAATCTGTAACTTTAGGCTTTTTAAATTCTTTTGAATACTTAAATATTGCTGGAAGAACCCAAACATTTGGATTATTTTTAAATATAATAGGAATAGTATCTGTATAATTATGAAAGCTTCCTGTAATTTTTTTAATTCTAATATAAGAATTAATTAATGCATCTTCTTTAGAAGTATTCATTAAATGAAATCCTATTGTGTGTTTATGATATTTACAATTATCTATAAATAAATATCTTGTATTTTCATTAGGAAGAGTTGCATCAATTACTATTTTCTTAACACCGTCTTTTATATGTTTTTCATGAAGTGCAGCTAAATCTATCATAGAAATATTTAAGCTATCTCTATTTAAAATTAAATATCCTAATTTTTCGTATTCTTTTGAAATACTAGATTTTCCACTTGCTGGATATCCTCCAATTAAAACAGTATCAGTATTACAAAGTTTCATATTTCTTTATATTTTTTGAATAGTTCATCATATAATGCTTCATCTAACTTTTTCATTTTAGTAAACAATTTACCAATTCCTGATTCAGCTTTTGTTTTAGTACCATTCTTAATAGCATTCATTAAGCCGATAATCTTTTGTTCAAGTTCTTTAATATGCTTCATATAATTCAACAATATGTCCAATTTCTTTAAATTGCTTAGCTATTTCATTAGCTTCATTTATATCTTTTCTAAAAGATACTGTAATAGGTTCATTAGTATAATAAAGCTCATCATATATTTTTTTACATTCATATAATGAAAAATCAGTATTATCTTTTATTAACCTAATTGTAAATAAAGGTCTTTTACCTTTTGTTAATAAGCTTACATTATATTTAATTTCCTCGTCTTCTTTCATATTCTATATATAAATAATATGATATTATCGTAAATAAAACCCAAAATAAAACATGATACAGATGTATCATAGTAGGTAAAAACGGCAAAGAAAGTGTTTGTAAAATTACTTCACTTACACCAATTACTAACCACTTATTAAAAATACCTTTCTTCTTCCAAAAGTTTTTTAATTTATTCCAATAATAATTAAATTCTTTAATCATATTGTAAATATAATAATAATGTTTAACAAATAAAAATGTAATACTTTAAAGAGTGTAGTGAAGCTGCAGCTTCTGTGGGTACTACACATTTTATCCACTTTTATTAAAATCTCATAGGTTAACAACCAATCATTTGAGAGTTTAATATGTTATTTGAATTCTTTTTTTCCCTTTACATGAATCAAGAGAGCACTGTAAATTATAATTTTCAGTTTTTAAATAAAAATTTTCTTTTTTAATTATTTCTAAATTTATTTCTTGTTCATCATTAATTTCATTATTATTTTCATCTGGAATAAACCATATAATAATTATAATCATTATCATACCAATAAATGTAATATAGTCTTGTATTAAAATTTTATTCATAATCTATTTATATATTGTAGCCGGGTTAATATCTTATTGTAAATAAAGAATAATCTATTTTATAATCTTTATAATATTCTTTAAATATTGGTAAATTTTCTAATTTTAAATTATCTAAATTTTTAAATTCATTTTTTTCTATTAATCTTAAATCTATATTATTATATTCTAATACTTTATTCATTTTATAAATATCTCTATCTTTCATCCAGCCTTTTACTTCGATATAAATGTTAAAGTCAGGTAAATAAAAATCTGATGTATAAAACCTATTATTTAAATATTTTAATCTTTTTCTTTCCCAATAGATATTATTACTAGTTAACCATTCTGCAACTTTCTTTTCCCAGGTCCCTTGTACTTTAATATTAAATTTACCATTAAATACTTCATACCATAAAGTATGATGATCACCGTTATTTTCTAAAAATTTTATTCTACCTCTACTTATAGATTCTTTATGTTTTTCAGTTAATGATATACCTATTCTCCGTTTAGTTGCACCTATAGATAATTTATTTCTATATTCTTTAGCCTTTTCTTTTCCTAATGCTTCTTCTAAAGTTCTTCCCTTTCTCCAAATCCATCCGTTAGTTGTAATACATCTTTTAATAGGTTCTTTCCCATTTCTATGAATTAAACAAAATGAAAAATGTCCATTTAATGATTGTGCTTTTTCAAACTCTTTACCACATTCACATATATAAATATTTTTATCAACTATAAAATACTTACTTTTTTTCTTAATAGCCTTTAAAATTATATCAAACTTATCACATTTAAATCCATATGTTGATAATCCTCTTTGTGTTTTAAATTCTTTTCCACAATTACACTTAAACATAATGATATTTTTATTTTATATATCATTATATCTAGTCTAAACCAATTACCATTATGACCTTGTAACGAAGGAGAGATTCGAACTCTCACGCAATTAAGCATCAGTTCCTAAGACTGACGGGTCTTACCGTTCCCCCACTTCGTCATTTATATTTAAAACATTATACGGTCATCATCGGGTTCATATCGTGATTTATCAAATAATACATGTATTGGACTATTACCATCACTTTGTATTTTAACCGTATAACCGGTTTGCTCTTTAATTCTATTAAACATCTTTTCCATTGCAGCTGGCATATCTTTAGTTGCTATACCTTCTATTTGATCACCAAATGAAATAGGCTGAACATTTCTAACTATTGGAAAACTCCATTCAAAATCCATAATTTTATTTTTTAAATTGTATCAATTTCTGGTGAACCATCATTCATTGTTATAAAATAATAATCTCTCGCAAACATTAATGTACTTGGATCTTCAACCATTTTATTTATCTTTCTTACTGCATCGAGAATAATCTTTGGTACATTTGAAATTCTTTTATCATTAAAATTAATTACACTTATATTTGGATAATTCTTTTTAATATAATGTTTGTGTATATCAGGATATGATAAACTTGAAAGATAATCTATATCCCATAGTTTACCTTGATTTTTTTCAGATAGACCTATAAGCTTTCCTGATCTCCATATTCCAAATGCATTATTTCCTAAAATTAAAATACTTAAATAAACATTCTTTATATTATTTGAACTCATAATTTTATTTTTTAACTCTATAACATATTCCTTCTAAAATATATTTATCTTCTTTATCTATTCTAATTTTAGGAGCAGGAAGATCTTCATATTTACTATAAATAGCTTCTAATACACCACCATCACATTTTTTATTTTTACATTTAGGACCATTATAATTTCTTTCGAATGATGTCCACATTTCACTTCCACATTTACTGCATATAGCAGATAGTCCTATATCATATATTCTTCCACTCATGACTTACAAATACTTAGATTACTTTCAAATACAAATGAATTTTGTTCAATTGCTTTTCTAATATATCTCATAAAAAGAATCGCTTTATCTTCATTTGAAAAAGTTGCATCTCCAATATCTTGAATAGGTACTGGAAATAAATATTTTTTATTATCAACATTTACATTATAATATAAATGTCCTGCTCTATAATATGAAAAATAAACTTTATTGTCTTTTATAATTTCTTTTATATTTGGTAACATAACTTTTTTTATTTAGTTTGTCCGCTAAGATGGATTTGAACCAGCATGTAACCAATTAACCTTTCAACCGGGTATCAGCCGGAGGGTATATTAGCGGTTTATAATTTGCAGATCTACAAAGATTCGAACTCTGAAAGACGGGTCTGGAATCCGTCGTGTTACCATTACACTATAGACCTATTTAAATTCGTGGGAACTGAGAGATTTGAACTCCCGGCCTTAATTTTGTAAGAATTCTGCTCTAAACCAAACTGAGCTAAGCTCCCATTTACACCTAAACTTTTGTACTACGTATGGGATTCGAACCCATGAGTTGTTTCCAACACAACAGTGAAAGTGTTGCGACCTAAACCTCTAGTCGAACGTAGCATTTAAATTTGGGTGGAAGATGGGTACCTGATAGGATTCGAACCTACGATGTTTCTAATGTATAGAGCCACAATCTATTGCCTTCGGCCGCTAGGCTACAGATACCATATTAAATATTTCAAAGAACAAAATAAAAAGGTTCAAATCTTGCGATTTGAACCTTTAAATATAGAATTATATAGTTAATGCACAAATCACATAATATTAATGTTCACCTCTTCTAGAAGATGTTCCCAAATATGAATGATATGTACAGAAATTGCTTTCATTTGTTTATATATTAAAATTTTATTTGTAATTATATGCAAATATATATAAAAAGTTTCGCATTTACAAATTTATTTTAAATTATTTTTAACTTATTTTATTTTGAAGTTCTTGTATACCTTTTTTATCTTTAATTTTATTACCAATATATTCAAATTGTCCTCTCCATTCATCACTTGAACTGTATGATTCTTTTTCTGTAAGAATTTTTTTATGTTGTAAATAAATTAAAATCGCATCTGCTAATTCAAAAAGTTGTTGATATTTTAATTTGCCTTTGTATTTTCCGATAAATTGATTAGTTTTAACATTATTGTATTTTGTATTACCATTAAGTATTTTAGCAATTGAAGTACTACTATGTGAAGAAGGCAATTCATATATAAGTGTAAGTATATCATTTATGATTTCTTTTTCATTAATTGAAAGTTCCGTTTTATCAAAAATATATAATGATAGAAATTTTTGATAATTATTCCATGAATCATTGGAATGATTATATACCGTATTCAAATCATAATTATCATAAGTATCAATTTTATTTAAATCAAACGATTCATAACATTGTTCTTTAATAAAAAATATTTTATCAATTTCGTCTTGTGTATGAATTTGTGTATGTGGTAAGTGTAGTCTATATAACATAGCATTAGTATCTAAGTTATTATCCTTTTGGAATTTTGCCCAAAAATCATAAAAATCTTGTTCCTTTTTAATGTAATAATTTACGCTATCATCATAATGATATTTATAACCAGAACCATTAGGATTGTTTATATCTAATTTATATTTTGTTATGCTTGCTATAGCATCAGGGTTATCTAAAAAATGAGCTCTTGATATTTTATAAAAATCTATTCTATTGAAATCATACGTATGTCCAGGTGACCATGTTATTAATTCAATATTATTTTTCCAGAAAAATTGTAATCTTGCTGCTAATTTTCTTTTTTGTAAAGTTTCATATAAATTATTATCGAATTTAAAAAGATGTAATGGAACTTCTTTTCCATATTTATCTAAAACTATAATAAGTGGAATTTTATTGTGTATAAATATTTTAGAAATTTTATACATTTGATCTCTATGAAAATATAAAGATTGTTGTGATGCTTTTAAGCTATCACCAGGCATAAGATATTCTCTATTCATTTAATAAAATATAAAAAAAGAACATAACTATATTAACTATATTATGTTCTTTTTAATTAATAAAAATATTATTTACTTTCATCAAAATATTCTTTATGAATTTTTTTCTGAAGCTCAATAGAAGCTTTAACTTCTTCAATTTCTTTGTGAATTTCTCTTATTGAAGCGAAATTTAGAGTTTGATGTTGAAATGCAGTGTTTAAAGCTCTTTTCTTAATAACAATTTCTTGTTCTAAAGAAGATACTTCTTTGTTTGATGCTGCAATAGCTTCTTCTAATCTTAGAGAAGCATCTTGATTTGCTGTTTCTTTATCGTCAGCGCTGATTAGTTTAAGGTACTTGTTCATAATAATAATTATTTGGTTAATAAATTAAAAAATATATCAATTAAATGTTTTTCAAATTTTAAAGTTTTTTGTTTTGCATCACTTCTTATTAATTCTTGTTCTTTTATAAGAAGTTTGAAAAATTCCGTTTTTCTTAAATCAAATGCTTGTTCAGAAAGATAAATAGTTCTTTTAATATTATGAGATAGCAGCCCATTGTTATTAATTAAACCTTTAATAGAAGCATTTAAGAAATATCCCTTTTTAGCTAGAAATAATCTAGCTTTTTCTACTTCATTTAGTTCTTTAGGTAAAAGTTCTCTTTCTTCACAACCTTCCGAGTTTTCAGCTAATCTACCTGCAACATGATTTATTCCACTAATTGTTTTAATGTTTTCAACCATTCCTTTAGGTAAAGATATAACTTCCTTTTTTGTTGATTTAATAGATACCTTATAAGTATCTTTAAATTCAGATTCAACTATTCTTTTATTGCTTAAAACTTTTTTCCAAGAATCATTATAAGTATAAGCTCCAAACCAATCCCATCTAAGATTTGCTTCATAAGTTTTTTCGATTTCATTACATACAGTAATTACTAAATCTTCTGGAAGAGATCCCGCAATTATTCTCACTATCTTATCATCCATATCCCAAGTATCTTTTACAATACGAGATTCATTTATTTTAAGATTATCTATATCATAATGAAAAATAGATGGAGCATTATATTCATAGCATTTAATTCCTTTTCTGTAAATAATTAATTTATCTCCTCCTTTAAAAAGTTTAAATCCATTTCCTGTATATAATAAATCTTTTCGTTCAAATGAAAAATAATAATCCCATTTATTAATAACTTCTTTTATAGATGGAATGATATCAATAAAAATACAAGTCTTATTATCTTCAGAATTAACTTCTTCAACAATTTCCCATATAGGATTTTCTTCATCTAAAGCATTACAATAAATTTCACGTATTACCATCCAAGGTTCCCATATAGTACCTCCCATATCAACACAAAAAGAAGTTTCTTTTCCATCTATAACAATAAATTCTGCATCTTCACCTCTAAATTTATGTGATGTTATACTAAAAAGTATTTCTCTATGACCAGAAAATGCATGAAATTTTATTTTATTTCTCATTAACCAAGCAATAGCATAATTAAGACCACTTCCATATTCTCCTATTTTAGTGTCATCATTTTTCTTAGTAGAAAATCCTATTTTTTCAAAAGCTTTAGGTTCTATTTTACCTTTATTTGAAATTTTTAAGAATGCCATTTAAATTATATTTAATGAATTAATTATGTAAATATAATAAAAAAGAGTTTAATTAAAAACAAAAAGAGCATAATTAAAAATTACACTCCTTATTAATTTAAAATATTTTGTTTATTTATTTTCAGTTGTTCCTTTTGCAGATTCTTTAATTTCCTCAAATTGCTTTTGTACTTCAGCATAAGGTATTTGTTGTAAATCAAATGCTATAATATGTATAACCTTTAATTCATTATCTATAGTATTTGTAAATGATGAATCAATTATAGAAGTAGATAAATATGTTTGAATTTGATTATCCATATTTGCATACATTTTATAATGTTCTTTATTTGAAGATAAATTTTCATCCATTTTTAATCCTAATGGAATTATTTTACTAAATAATAAAATACCAGTACATATCAAAAATGTTGCTAATAAATTATCTGAAGAATCTCCCCATCCTTTTTTAGAAATAATTAAACCTAAAATTAAACAAACTATCATAAATATAGTTTGTAAAATTATAAAATAATATAAATTAGCTATAAAAAAATCTATAGTTTTATCGTGTGAATCTGCTCTTTTTCTTATAATTTTTAGTTGATTAAATATTCTATTTAATGTATATTTATCTTCATTTTTTTTAGGATTAACAATATATCTAGCATTAGATACTTTATCATAAATGACTACAGTTTTTTCAGAATTAATAGAAGTATCCTTTAGGGTTAAAATATTTTTATCACCAGATAATTTATCTGATTTAGTTTCAGCCATTCTAATAGTAATAAAATGAAATATAAATAACATTAATATTAATATAATGGCTGAAACTAAAACAAATCTTTTTTTAATAAAATTTATAACCTTTACATAATTCATAGAATTAACTATATTAAATTATATATTGATCATAAACCCTTTTAATTAGTCATTTAATAAACTAGATTTAGATTTATATAATTTTTCTTTACTCATACCTCTATAATTAGATGTACCTTTACTTATAGTGGCATAAGCGTTATTTGTTCCATCTGCAGTAGCTGCAAAACACATAGAATTACTTGTTGACATTCCCATAGATTGTCCAGCTTGCATAGCATCTTGATTTGCTGCTAAAAATATAAATTCCCAATCACCTTTTCTTTTCTCTTCAATAAGTTTAAAAATATTTTCTCTTGTGAATTCTCTACTTGCATTTTCTTCTCCATCTGTAAGAATAACACATAGATATCTATCTGCTTCTATTTGCATTGATTCAACTTGGTGTACTCCTTTTCCAATTGCATCATATAATGCAGTTGAACCTCTAGGTACAAAAGTTTTGTCATTTAATTCTTCTATATTTTTGATATCTTCACCATGAGCAATAAGATCATATTCAGTATCAAATAAAGCTATGCTCATCATACATTTTCCTTCAATATTTTTTTGATCATTTAAAAATGTATTAAATCCACCTATAGCATCATTTTTTATAGTTGACATAGATCCTGATCTATCTATAATTGCTAATATAACTGTTCCGTCAAATTTTTCTTTTTTCATAATTATTTTTATTTAAATTTAATTGTTAAATATTCTCACTTTGTTGATTAAGTTGTTAAGGCTTTTAATCTAATTTTTCTCCACATGTTGGACAAAATTTCCATGTCGATTTTTTAATTCTTGATCTACATTCTGGACAATATTGTCTATTATCAGTTGGAAAAATAACAGTTTTTTGAGATTCAGGAAGAATCTTATATTCAACAAATGATGAACAATAAGAATTAAATTCAATATCTATTTGATCAAAATATTGACTTGAAGTTTTACCTTTAGATATTCTACCAGTTTCTTTTGTCGCAGACATTTTAGAACATTTAACTGATCTTTTATTTTCATTTAAAAATCCTTTAGTTTGTTCTTGATTAGAATTTACATTAATATTGATATCTAAGCTATCTGTTGTAGTAGAATATTGTCCACTAGTATTTGTAACTCCTGTTGAATAAAAACATGTATTAATATTTTGAGTTCCATTTGTATACGTACCAGGAAACCAATAATCTTTGTCAAAAGATAATGTTAAATTTTGATTTTTAACTTTTTCATCATAAAATTCTATACGTAAAATACCATTTTTTGCAATAGCATGATTAGTTGATTGATTATTTTCAACTTCATACGTTTCAAAAAGAAATTTACGATTCTGATCTAAATATCTATCTAACCAAACTCGTTCACCTGGTTTTAAAACAAGTAAATTCTTTGACATAGAATTACCATTAAAGATAATTTTAATACCGATAGTATTTTGTTTTGGATTATAGAGTTCTAATTCAAACTCATCTTTGTCTCTTAAAAAGACATTATTATCGTTTGCCTGGGAACGATAAACCCTTTGTCTGTTTTTGCCTATGGCCACGTGAGCCTCTGGCGTTCCATAAAATAATTGTACCATTTTTAATCTCTATTTTTATTTTTGCTAATTTTTTTGTCGCTCTTAAACGACTCTAAGCTTATTAAACTCAAAACTAACAAAGTGAGACCTTAACATTAATTATATGAAAATAAAATTAAAAGTTTCGATTTAATTATCGAAAAATCCGAAATCACTTGAATTTTTTAAATGTTCATATTTATCTTTAAACCAGTTTGGAAAAAATTTCCAATTTTTATCATTTATATTGTTTATAAATTTTAAATTTTTAGATAAAATATCATCTAAATCTTTCCAAATATTTTTATTTTTATTTATTAATTTAGTATCAAATTCTAATGTATCTTTTTCAAACATTGTATAATTTTTTCCTAAATCAAAAATTTTACGTATTTTATCTCCATCTTTATGATATTCTAATAAAGCAAAAAATAATCTACCTAAACTATTAAATTCTTCTGAATTTCCTACACCATTAGAATCTTCTATATCACCAGAATATAAAGCAGGATTACTAGTATTACTTGCTTCACATACAACATATCTTATAGGAATATTTATTAAAAAATTATCATTAAATATATCATTTAAATTATCAACTCCACTAATATTATAATACTGATATCCTTTAAGAGATGGTAAAATAGCAATTATAATTCTATAATCATCATTTTTTAAAAAAATTGGTGATACATCTGTTATATCACCTTCTTCCTTTAAATATTTAGTTGACCAATATTCTAATTCAATACTTATAATATTAATATCATTACCGTGTTTAGATTCATAATTTTTAACTAAATGTTGAAATATTTCAATAACTATATCACCTTTAGCATTGTTATATAAAATTTTACTAATTTCAGGGTATGGATTTCCATATGATTTACCTTCATTTAAAAAACTAATATAATCTTTAATAAATTTCATTAATTATTTTATTTTATATATTTTCTTTTTTAGCTCTTAAAATTTTTGGTATAAATTCTTCATTAATATTTTTGCAATCTGCACATCTAAAACCTGGTATAGGTAAATTTTCCTTTTTACCTGTTCCTGATTGTAAAATAGATGCAATTTTAATTATATAAATTTGTTCAAATACATCACTACCACATTTTGAACAAACTGCATTAGGCATATTTGGAATTTCATTTTTAATTGTTAATTGATTCATGACATTAAATTTTTTAATCTGTTATTAAAGTGATCTGGAAAATTTTCTCTATTATTTAATATATTCATTATAGTACCATCTATAAAATAAGTTATAGCCCAATCGTCTTTTGTTCTAATTGATCTACCCACGCCCTGAAAAATACTGATTTCTGTTTTCCAAGAATACCATTCATTTGATTTTTTTAATTTTGCTTTAACTAATGGATCTGATAATGATGGATATGGAACTTTAAAAAATATTTGAAATCTACTTATATCATCTTTTAAATCTAAACCTTCTAAAAGAGATGGTCCTATAAGTATTAAACCTTCTTTGTTATTTTTAAAAGTATTTAATATTTGTAATTTTTCTTGAGTATTAACGTAACTAATTAATCTATTTTTGTATTTTGAATTTTTTAAAATATAATTCATGAATTCATAAGATCCAGTATGAATAATACCTGAATTATTTTTATGTTTTTTCTCAATAATATAATCCATTACTTTTAATACATACGGAAGATTTTTTTCTTTTTCTTTATATGATAATTTATATTTAGGTAAATAGAAAATAGGTGATTTATCATAATTAAAATCACTAGGTATTCTCATAAATTTAACTTTATCTAAAGCTATAACATTTGCATATCTCTGAGGTGTTCCAATAGTAGCACTCATAAAAATTTTAAAACCTGCTTGTTTATGCATATGTTTAATTATCATAAATCTTTCATCTAAACAATTAAATTTAATTTCATCATTAGCTTCATTCTTTATAATATTATCTACAGAAGTTAAAGTTATTATTTCATTATAATCTTCTAATTTACAATGTAAATCTTTTATCCAATCTAATATCCATAAACCTCTTTTCCATTCTTTAGGTAATTTTCTTTTATCAAAGGGATATAAATCTTTAAGTACTGTTTTTATTTCTTCCGCAATACTAATAAAAGGAACTAATATAGATTCAACTTCTTTTAATAATTCAAATAATATAGATGTGCTTTCATTATCATAAATACGCTCAATAATTTTTAATAAATTTGAATGATTATAACTAGCATTTAATTTAAAAAGAAAACCATTTTTATTAATAATTTGAGAAATTTCATATAAATAATCTCCAATATTTCTAGTTATTTTCGGTGAAAAATGATTCTGTATTATATCATCTATTTTATGTGCTTCATCAAAAAATATAAAATCTCTTTTTTGAAAAGGAACTGGCTTATCGGCTTCTTCCATTTTTCTGGCTACGTAATTTCTTTGTATAAGCCAGTAATTATATGTTAATAAAGTAATTTTATTTTCAATAGCTTTATCTCTTGTAACTAAATATTCGCAATTACTTCTGCAATATAACAAATTAGGATTTAAATTTCTACATCTACATTCTCCAATAGAAAATTTTTCATCATTAATATGACATTTATAATTATCTACACCATTAATAAATCCAAAATTTAATTTGTATTTTATAAAATCTTCTTTATACTGTTCATATAACGAAATTTCACTAGTTAAAATATATCCAGAATATTTTAATTTTTCTAATACATATGATACAGCAAGTGCAATTATACTTTTACCTGAACCTGTCGGTGCATCTAAAATAATTGAATCATATTTATTTTCTAAATATGTATTAATTACTTCTAATATTGCTTCTTTTTGCCATAATCTAAATTTAAAATCATTAGAAATGCTAATTTTAAAATTATTTAAATGCTCATTTATAATATTAATCATTATTTAATTTTAAGTTATAACTCCAAAAATAATTTTTGAATTTTTTATTTTTTCTAGCGACATATGAAATACTATTTCTTAAAAATCCAAGATTTTCATTTATTTCATTTGAAGAATTCCAAATTTTTAATAATTTCCAATTTAAATCATATTGATATATTTTTTTAATATATTTACTCATAGCATTTTTAATATTATTTTTACCTTTTTCTGATCTAGGTTTACTCATATTTTGTATTCTTTCTTTTGTATGTAATTTATTTTTTAATGAATTAGAAATATTTTTTTTTCTTTCTATTGAAAATATTTTATTTTTATTACCTTTTGATATTTTTTCTTTATGATCTTTTGATAATTTTTTACCGTACATTGGATTTTTTGATCCTTTTTTTAAATCAGATAATTTTTTTTTTAATTCTGGATTATTAGCATACATTATTTTTAATGATTCTGATTTTTTTCTACCTTCCTCTTTAGATCCTTTCCTATACTTAAATGAATATGCTATAGGTAAAATATTAAATCCTTTATCTCTTTCATATGATTTATATAAATCTATATAATATTGTTCTCTCTCCTTTAATTGTTCTAAAAAAAATTCATCATAATATTCTAGTATTTCAATTTTAAAACATTCTTCTCCATATTTATTATAGCTTCTTTGTAATAATATTTGAGCTTTATTTTTTCTTAAAGCTTTAAAATGACCATTAATTCTTCTATTAATATCTTTACTTGAACCTATATAAATTTTATTATTAGCTTCACATATAATTTTATATATGCCCGGTTTACTTTTATAATACATTTGTTTTTATTTATATATCAAATATAATTATAGTAATTAGTTAATTCAATGGTTGATATGTCTATTTAAAATAGTCCCTTTTTATTTCCAAATTTTTTGAGCATTAACCAAATTATAAAAGCGTGACCCATACTTTTATCTTCATAATTTATAACGTCTTTAAAAGACATAGATTTTTTAATATGATTATATCCATCGAAATCTCTTAAATAAATATCTTTATCAGTTTCATTATATACATTTAAAAGTTGTTTAAATGCTTTAGATTTAATTAAAGCGTTTGCATATAATGGAAGATATATTTTTTTTCTTGCATCAATATATCCTAATCTTTTATTATTCCACAATGCAAATAATGGTTTACGTCCTTTACCCATTGGATATCTATAAGCTCTTATATCATTCCAACCTTTAATAGCCCATTCAAAATAAGTATTTTTGATATTATTATTTTCATCTATAAATTCATTATATACTTTTGAAAACTGCCAAGCATTCTCGATATTTTTAGATACATAATTTTCATAAAGTTTAATTGGTCCTAAATAAAATGGACTTAATCCTTTAGTCCAATTCAATGATCTAGATGTAGTATTTATGTCTAAAGCATTTTCTGGAATTTCATCATCATATTTTGCTACAAATAAATTATTCATTATTCTTTATTCTTTATAAAAAAAAATTCTTCATCATTTTCATCTCTCATGCTATCTATTATACCTTTTTGTTTTAAAGTATATAAGTGCACGCATGAAAAAATTAATTGTAAATCATTAACAGCAATTTTTTCATTTGTCCAAATAGTAATACAGTCTCCATTATTGATATAATTATCAAATACTTTTTGACCTATTATTGAAGTAATAGCAGCTTCATATACAATATCATTTGTATTAAGAGGTTCAATACAATTTTCATATGCATCATCTAATACCATATCTTTTATAACAGGTATTATACTCCTTAATACTTTTTGGACTTTTTTAGGATATATTGGTAAATCAAATTCATTCATATTTAATTATTTTTAGATTTTTCTCCTAAGTAACCGCCATGATGTCTTTTAGAATAATCTTCTTTTGTAAAATTTATTTTTTTCATTAATTGAACAACTATAATATCTCCAATAACCATCATAGCGGTTGTTGAAGCAGTAGGTGTTAATCCTAATGGACAAAGTTCTTCTTGTTCTCCCGTATAAAGTACAAAGTTAGCCAATTTAACTAATTCAGAATCTAAATTTCCAATTAATACAATAACTTTTAAATCAGAATAAAGATTATGTGCTAAATGAATAAATTCTATAACTTCTTTAGTTTTACCGGAATTAGAAATTAAAAATAAAACATCATTTTTTTGAATCATTCCCATATCACCATGCTGTGCTTCTGCTGCATGAATATATATAGCCGGAGTACCAGTTGAACTTAGTGTTGTTGCTATATTTAATCCAACTTGTCCAGCTTTTCCCATTCCAGAAATGACTACCTTAGATCCTAATTCATGAATATGTTTATAAATTAAATTAATAACTTCTTCATAAGGATTATCTAATGGTATTTTTTTTATAGCATAAATTTCTTTATCTAATAAATCTTTTATTTCGTTATTTAAATTATTTTTAACTTTTATTCTTAATCTTTTTATATTTGTATTAACATCACCTAATTTAGCTATTGTAAATAAATTATTATAAGATAATAATAAATGAATACCTTTATAAATTTTATTTCCAGAATGTTTTCTATAAACAATAATATCATCATTTACTCTTTCATCTATTATAACATCGAATGAGGAAATTTTATAATCTATAATATCATTATCATATTTAACAATATTTAAATATTCTTTAAGATTATCATTAATAAAATTAAAAGTATTATTACTGATTACTATTATATTTCCAGGACCTATTCGAGATTCTATAGAAATAGAAGATCCAGCACTTATTATTTTTGATAAATATTTTTTTGCTAATAATTTTTTATCATTGATATCATCTAAAACTATATCAATATTTTTATCTTTTGTTAATGTTAATAATTCATTTATTAATGTATCTTTAACATTAATTAAACTAAAATGTTTATCACATAAAAAGTTTGCTTCTATAATATCTAATTCTGGATATCCAGTTCTTATTATATTAGGTTCAGATTCATTAAAATCAAAATATTTTATAATATTTTCATCATTTTTGACTCTAATTACAGATATAATTTGTTTTATTTTTTCTTCCATTTTATTAAAAGTTTATATAAATCTTCTTTAGTATCAATTCCTATATGATCAAAATGTGTTTCTACACCATAAATATTAAGTCCATTATCAAGCCATCTTAATTGTTCTAAACTTTCAGATTTTTCTAATTCACTTTCAGATAATTGATTAATCTTAAACAATGCTTTATATGAAAACCCGTATATTCCTATATGTTTATATGGGTTATAATTATTTTGTTTTAAATTATATGGTATTGGAGATCTACTAAAATATAAAATTCTTTTATTAGATGCTATAATTGCTTTAACTGTATTTTTATCTAAATATTCTTCTTTATCTTCTATCTTTTTATAAAGAGTTACAATATTTTTATTTTTTAACAGTTTACAAATATCATCTATACATGTTGGATTAATTTCGGGTTCATCTCCTTGTATATTTAAATAATAATCATAATTATATTTTAAATATATTTCTATTAATCGTTCTGTTCCATTCTTATGATCTTTGTTTGTAAATTCTACATTACCATTAAATGATTTTACTACATCATATATTCTTTGATCATCTGTTGCAACAATAACATTAGTTAATAATTTAGATTTTTTAACTTGTTCATAAACACATTGTATCATAGGTTTTCCATTAATATCTATTAATGGTTTACCGGGTAATCTAGTAGAATTATAACGAGCTGGAATAACTCCTAAATATGTTTTATTCATATTCTTTAAATGTGGGAGAACACCCTAAATATATTGTATTTCTAATCATTTGCTTTTCATAATCTGCTAATCTTTTTTTATTAAAATTTGCTTCGATTATTTCATCACATCTTTTTTTATCTATTGTATAATTTGTAAAGAAAAATTCTTGTTCTGTTTCTTTAGTTGCTACCATATTATCCCAATCTCCGACAGGATCTGTTTCTTTATAAAGATCTCTATAAATATTTTCAATAATTATTAAAAGTTTTTTATCTCTCATTGTAATGCATTTTTAATACGTAAACATTTAACTAATATATCATATAGCTTATCTATATGCAATATACTCGATGCATCCGATAAGCTCTCAGAAGGATTTGGATGTACTTCGAAAAATAATCCATCTACTCCTACTGCAGTAGCTGCTACTGCTAATGTTTCAATCATTTCAGGATTACCTCCTGTAGTATTTCCATTATTAGGTTTTTGAACAGAATGAGTACAATCCATAATTACTTTATCTGCATATCGTTTCATAATTGGAATAGATGTCATATCCACAACTAAATCTTTATATCCAAATGAACTTCCTCTTTCTGTTAGCCATACTTCACCGGTTGAAACAGATTTAACTTTTTCTACAACATTTTTCATTGATTCAGGCGACATCCATTGTCCCTTTTTAACATTAACTATAGAATTAGTTTTACCTGCACTAATTAATAAATCAGTTTGTCTACATAAAAATGCAGGTATTTGTAAATATGATACATATGAAGATGCTAATGCAACTTCTATAGTTTCATGCACATCTGTTATAACTGGAATATTATATTGTTCCTTAATGTTTTTAAGAATTTTTAATGCTTCTATATCTCCTATTCCTGTAAATGAATTTAGATCAGATCTATTTGCTTTTTTATAACTTGCTTTAAATATTAAATCAACGTTTAAATCTTTAGTTATTTTTATTAATTTATTAACAATATAATATGTAATATCATTATTTTCTATAACACAAGGACCTGCTATTAAAATTAAATTACTCATATCAATTTTTTAAATATTACTTCATTATTATTATATGACAATTTTTCATTTTGTTTATTAAATTTATGAACAAATCCACTTTCATTTATAGTAGTATCTGTTATGATTTCGTATTTTGAAAATATATCAGAGTCACTAAATAAATAATTTGCATTATAAATAACTAAATATCCATTTATATTTAATAATGAATCTAATTCATTAATCATGTCATTATACTTTTCAAACTCATAAATTCCTTTACTAGATAATACTTTTTCAGTTTCTGGCCATCTACATAAAACAGACATCGCAAAAATAATATCATATTTATGTTGTTTATGTTCATTTGTATCATACAAGAAAAAATTATTATCCTTATATTTATTTTTTGCTTTTTTTATTGCATCAATATTAATATCAACACCATAAATATTTGAATTCTTAAAATACAATTCTTTTAATGTTTGTGTTTCTGCTCCTATTGAACATCCAAATGATAAAATTTTATCAGCATCCTTTTTTAATTCTGATAATTTTAAAAAAATATTAGGATATCTATTATAATTTGTAACTATAGTACTTTGATGTAAATTATTCATATTAATTTTTATTTTTAAATGGACACACATTATATAATTTATCTAAATCTATATCTAATTTATAGGGTTTATATAAATTAAATACACTAGATATACTAGATGAATTATTAATTATTAATGGATTAGTATCATTTCTATTAACAGATCTAAAATAATCATTAAATTTAAATCCGGCACCTAACACAGCATCAGAAAATTTTATCCAATAACTTGGAATTCCATAACTATCACCTGCTATTATTCCATGTAATGAACTAGATACTATCATTTTACATGATTTAATTTCATTAACAACTTTATTTATATCATCTAAAATATTGATAATTTTTATATTAGATAAATCTTTAACATTATTTAACCATTCATTATTTTGATCTACGTAATGTGGAATAATTCCTAAATCATATATTTGTTCTACTTTAGGATTATAAAATATAGAATATAAAAGAGCAGGATCACCATATATTTCTGGGCATTTAATTCCTAATTGTATTAATCTATTTTTAGTTAAAGGTCCACGAACGGCATAAATATTTTTAGGAATAGATTTAACATTTCCATTTCTATTTATAAATCCAGATCCCCATATATTACAAGTTAAGTTAGCATTATCCAAAATACTACCAATAACTAAAAATTTTTCATTATCATTATTAATCAAATTATATTCTACTTCTTTATTAGATATTAATTGTACAAGTAATGGATTTAATGCATCACCCCAATTATTACCTTTAATAGATTTAAACCACCATAATGGTATTTTATTTATTATAATTTGCCCCATTCTTGTCCTATATTTCTAATTATTGAGTGATCGGATGCTAATAAAACATCTTGTTTTTTTCTTTCAACTTGTAATTTTTCAACATTTTCTGCTACTCTATCTTCTTCAGTAAACTTATGTCTATAATATAAATGCATAGATAAAATATTATCGTCTTTTATAGATTTTGCTCCGCCTTTTGTGTTTAAATATTTAAAAAGTCTTCTATGGAAATCAGAATCTTCATGTCCATATACTTTAAATCTTTCATCAAACCCTCCTATATTTAATACATTATCTTTGTGAGTTACTAACCATGGTGCAAATGGCATTGTCTGTTTTAAATTTTTAGTAGGGTTTGATTCTTCTAAAAAATAACCAGTTATAATTGGCATATTAGGTTCAACTGAAAATGCTGTTTTATTTCTAATTAACCACCATTTTCCAGAAGTTAATACTATGTTTTTATTTTCAACATCTTTAAAATGTTCTAATGTTATACTTATAACATCTGAAAAATGAATTATATCACCATCACAAAAAGCTATTATATTTCCTTGAGCTTGTTTAATTCCAATATTTCTTGCATATCCTGGATTTCTAGAAATTATTTTTTCTTTACTTTTTATTACTTTTATATTAGAATATCTTTTTGTGATATCACTTAAATAATCATCGGTCCCATCTATCGATCCATCGTCAACAACAATAATTTCCCATTTATCTATAGGAGCTAATGTAAATAGCATTGATCTAACTGTTAAATCAACGTGCATTTTTCTATTATATGTTGGTATAATTATACTTAAAAAATCATTCATAGTTAAAATTTATAGTTAAATAATTTAATATCTTTTTCATATATTTCAGATACTAATTGTATACTTTCTTTATCATAATATACTTTATATGATTCGTATTCTTTAATACTTTTATTTATATTTAAAAGATCTAAATTAAAAATATTTTTAAATTGATTATTTATATTTTCATGTTTATATACATTATTAATCATTAGTTTATTATCTTCATCATAAATATATTTATATTGATTTTTCCAACCTGGATGCCAAAATTTATCTGGATTATTTTTAAGTAATATTAAACACTCTTTAAATGTTAATCCTAATAATAAATCATAATCTTTATGTTTAGTTTCATCTTCAGTTGAATGCCAATAACTTTTTTCCATTTTTGCATACTCATAGTTTGATACTACTCTATCCCAAGGATTTCTAACTACTGCAAATTTAAAATAATTATTCCAATTATCAGGAAAAGTATCTTTATAATATTTCCAAGCTCTATGAAAAGATCTTTTCATATCTAAAATTTTAATAATAGATGTACCTGCATTTTTAGGTATATGTATAAATATTGCTCTGTACTTATCTGATATTGGCATAATTATTAATATTTATATTTTCATTAACTATTCCTAATTTTGTTAACAAATATGATCTATCTTCTCTTTTCCAATATCCTATAAATTTTATACTTTTTCTCCTCATAAAAATCGTTTTAAACCCTGGAAATATTTCAAATATTTTATAAATATCATAACTTTGTAAATGATCTGGAGTTAATGGATTTTGATTATATGGAAATGAAAAATAAACATCATTTAAATTTTTCATCATAGTTTCTTTAAAATATATTAATGATTTATTATCTAAATGTTCTAGAACTTCTAATGCTATTAATAAATTACATTCTTTTAGAATTTCATTCGTTTGATCTAAATCTAATTTAATTAATGATAAATTTTTATATTTTCTAAAATATTCATTTCCATAATCTATAGCATCTTGAGCCATATCAAACCCTATAAATGTTAAATCAGGCCGTTTTGACGCTAAATATGCAGTTCCTACTCCTATTCCACATCCCATTTCTACTACTTTTCCTGATTTAGGTAAAAATCTTTCAGCAAGTTCATATCTAAATTTAATATATGGAGCAATACTATCCCAATCAATTAATGTTGTTCTATATTGTCCATCTGGTACATTTTTATTCATATTTTATTCAAAGTATTTTAATGTTTTAATAATATCAGGATTTCCTGAATTAAACTGTAAATTTAATAATGATGTTAAATATTTATTAATATTTGATTCATTAATTTTATAATTTAAAAAATTTCTTTGTTCTTCTATATTTTCCGAAGTTACTTCATATGTAACTCCTTTGTTTGAAAAATAATTTATACCATAAGTCATAATAGGTTTATGAAATAATAACATTTCATTAATAATAGTAGAATTAATTGCTATTATACCATTAGAATAATAACCCCATGATATACTATTTAAACTTTCTGTATATTGTGTATTTGTATATTTTTGACATTCTTTTAAAATGTTCTGTTTATTAATAATACTATCTTTTGGATGAGGTTTAATAATTATTAATTTATCTTGAAATAACATAACAATATGTTTAATAAAACTTTCCATATCTTTAAAATATGGAGAATATTTAACTATTTGTGTATCAGTTTTTATTTGTAATGGTATAAATAAATAATTATTTGCATCAGGTTTTTTTATGTCTTTAATATATTCATTTTGTTTTATACGTATTAAATTTAAATTTATATTTTCATCTATAATATTTTTTTCTACATGTTCTGAACCACCATTAGTACCTTTTCTATCTATTACAAATATTCCTTTTTGTGGAAACCAACCGTGTTCACAATATATTATTTTTGTGAATTTTTTTAATTCATTTAAAATAATAGGTTGATGTCCACGCTCTTCATCATCAAAATCTCCATTCCAAACAATTACATGCGTAGCATTTAATGATTTAATTTTTTGTATAACTTCAATATCACTATTAAAAGAAAAAGAATTAGATTTCGTCATTAAATTATTATCGAAAAGCCGCGGAGGTTTAATATGATTTCTGCATATAAAATATTTTTGATATGGTATGCCCCAATATAAATTTTTAATTAATCCTGGCAAACTATTATGCCATGATAAAAAAATTATGATTTTATTGTCTCTTTCCATAATTGTACATATTGTTTAACGTGATTTTCCCATGTTAAATTTTTAACTTTTTCGCTGTTGATTAATCTATTTTCTTCTAAAATTGATCTATTTTTATTAATATTATTAAGTGCATTAACAAACCCTTCGACATTATTTTGTTCAAATATGTATTCAGAACTTAAATGTTCAGGTACTTCTCCAACTCTTGTTGATAAAACAGTATGACCATATTTCATAGATTCTATTAATGGTAGTGGAGTACCTTCATATTTAGAAGTAATTAAAACCACATCTATATTTTTATATAAATTAACAAAATTTCCATCTTTATTAGTTATTACTTCAAATCCTAATGCTTTAAGTTTATTAATAATTATATCCATATTAGGTGAAAGAATAGTAAATTTAAAAGATTTATTATCTATAGCATTTGCAATGGTTAATAATTTTTCTTCATTTTTTACTCCATCACTATAAGATCGTCCAATATATCCTATATTTATTTTATTTTGTGAATTAATTGAATCTTTAGTAATAATAAAGTCGCTTACTCCTAATGGTATATACCTAACATCTATATTGCTAAGACGACTTTTAATATAATTATATTGTTCTTTTGAAGTACATACTATAGTTTTAAACTTATCCATATTTTTAATTCTATAATTTGTGTTTGCTCTAGAAATATCAAACAAACTGTCATGGATCATATGTATTCCTTTTCTTAATACATTATTTTTAATATTATATTTCATTCTTTCAAAATATAGTATAGATGTTCTATACACAGGTCTCCAATGTTGATATACATCACAATCCATTAAAGGATTAATGGAAGGTATTATAGTAAATTCTGGAGCATATTTTTGATATTCTTTAATCATAGAGCTAAAAACCCAGCCCCAATGATTAGACATAACCATATTTATAATTGGTTTATTTATAGATTTTGCTTCTAATCTTTTCCTATTAGATTCTTCTTGTAATTTTTTAAAAAATATTTCTTTTTCTGCAACAGTTTTTAATGTATTACTATATAACTCATTATCATTAAATAATTTTTCATCAATATTTTTGATATGATAATTATTTTCATTAAACAGTACTTTTCTATTAGGTATACTATTATAGTTTGTAATACTTTTTTGTGTAGTCGAAACTTTATTTTTAAATCTTCTAGAGGCTTGATAATGAATAATAACTGGATGTATATTTGGATATAATTTTTTCATCAAATCAAAAATAAATGTATATTCAGGAGGAAGATTTTTAACTATCAATCCATTATTTTTCATTTTATCCATAGCTTTACCAAGGTTCCATTGTTCCATTGTTTTAGCATTAGGACCTTCTGCATTATTTTGATCTCTCCATATTCTACATAATTCTCGAGTTCTTTCATTATTTTCCATATATATGGTTCCACTAAGGCATTCATTTTCTCTCCATCTAAAATCTTGAAATCTAACTGCAACATCAGCTGTATAATTTATAAAAAGCTCGGGAACTCTTTGTATAATTGCATCACAATCAATATATAACAATCTTTTATCTTTAAATTCATCTAGAACATAAAGCATAAATTCTGCTTTAAATCTAGTATTTTTTTGCCAATCACCTAAATTTTCTATACCTGCAAAATAATAATTTAGTTCAAATTTATCACATGATGCAATAGTTTTTTTAGCTTCTTCTTCATATGGAGTATTAATGGTAAAATATCCTACAACTAATATATCAGATAATCTATTTTTATTATTATAATTACATATAATAGATTTAATATTGCCTATATTATTTGTGATATTTATTTTATTATTTTTATCATCAGTAGTTTTCACTTTTTCATTATTATGTATTATATTAATATGTTTAAATTTATTTTTTGCATTGCTTAAAGATTTTTCAAAATTAGTTTTTATTCTTAAATCACTTATATTATTAGTATTTAAATCATAAATTATAATTTCTTGATAATCCATCAATAATCCCAATTGTATAGCAGAATAATTACTACTATTTCCATTAATAAAATTATTTTTATCATTTGAAAATTCATTATTATTTAATGATTTAGATTCTAAAATATAATCAAATTTATGTAATTTATCATAAACTAATCCATGTTTATGATCATAAAAATGCCCATTATGAGAAGATAAATTAGAATTTATATTATTTAAAATAAATATCTTCTTAATTGAATTTTCAATATCTAATTTATTTAAATTTGAATAATTAATAGTTAAAAAAATATCAACTCTTTTTATATTATTAGTTGATATATTACTAGCTAATATATCATATTCTTCTATATTAACTAATGAACTAATTTTAGAATATGATAAATTACCACATAAAATAATAAGTTTATTTCTTTTTTTAACGGGTAACATATTTAAAATATTTGAATTATTTAAATTTTCATTTTTTTTACATAATTTTTTTGTATGAATATTTTTACTTAGAATTTGCGCATTTATTTTTAAAAAGTTCTGTTTCACATTAATGTAATATTATTTGCTTTATTTATATATTTTGTAAAATATGTTTTTTCCACAATAGATGAATGACTTTTATGATAAATAGATCTAAATACATTTTTTTCATTTTGTTTAAAATTTTCAAAAAAATCAAATCCATATAAGTTTAATTCTAAAAAATTTATTCTAGTAACTAAAAAATTAAAAGTAGCAGCTCCAGTGGAAGGAATAAACATTATTTTAAAATCTTTTCTTCTAAATTCATCATAAAACTCTTTACTACATATATAAACGTTATTAAATAATTCTAAAAGTTTATTCTCTCTATCTGAATATCCAGTTTTCGACCATCTACTTAATTGAAGAATATATTTAGCATTTGCAGCTTTACATAATCTAACAGCATTGGAAACAGTATTCATTTGTGGAACAAATATATGTGTTTTTTCTCCTAATGCATTTTTATATTTTGGTAATGCATCTATAGAATAATTTAATCTTATTATTATATCGTTTGAATCAATAGATTTTCCATTATTTTCATTTAATAATTTAGTTGAATTTCCAACCAAAGCTATTTTTTTTCCATTACAATATTCTTGTATTTTTTCTAAAGGAATAGATATATTTTTATTCATATGGTAATACTTGGTAATAGCATATTTTAATTAATATGGTAAATTATATATTATTTATGCATACATCAAGATGCATTATATAAACACCGAATGCTAACAATAATGTTAGCATTTGGAATATTTTAAATTTTAAGCTATATTATAAAATTTTTACTTTCTTTGATTTTAGTTTTTCTTTTAAAGGACATTTAATACTTAAAACTCCATTTTTTATAGAAGCCTCTATATTATCTAAATCTACGTCCCCTTTTACTTTAAATTTCTTTTCAAATTTCTTTTTTAAACCTATTTCTTCTCCAGAGTAAGAAATTAAAATAATATCACCTTCAGTTTTTAAATCTATATCCGATTTATCATATCCGGGAATAAGTACATCTAAAATATAATAATCATCTTCTTTTTTAACTTCATATGAAGGTGAAGTTATTGTATTTACACTTGTTAAAAGTGAATTAAATAATTCATTTGCTAAATCATTAAATGTTGTTGTTGTCATAATTTAAAATTTTTTATATTAATTTATAAAATATATTCAAAAATTATACCAAAAGTATATTTTAATTTAAAAATGACTATTCGTCATATATTTGACAAAAATGACAAATTAAAATAGGAATCTAGATTATAAATTCCTATTTTAAAGTTATTATGCTTGTACTTCAGCATTAACTACTGGAGTTGAAGCTTCTGCTTCTTTTCTTGGTTTAAATACTCTAACTGCTTTAGATACTAATTCAGCATCTTCTAACGAATATACACCAGCTTTTTGAGCAAGTGATGCTCCTTGAATTAAAATACCAATTGCTTGTTCTTGAGTTAACTCATCTTTAAAAGGATCAAATTGTTTTTCTTTACTTTCCATAATTTTAAAATTTTTATTTGTAATTACATTTATTATATGCAAACCTAATTATAAGTTTCATTAAATATTTTTAATTATTATTTTAGATATATATTCAACATCATTTTCAGTTAGTTCAGAATACATTGGTATAGCTAATACTTCTTTTGACAAATTTAATGCAATTGGCATTTCTATATTTCCATAAAGTTTTTTAATTAATGTAAATTCTGAACATATAGGATAAAAATAAGGTCTACTTGATACATTTTTAACTAATAAATCATTTTTAATTTTATCTCTATTTGGATGTTTAATTATCATATAGATATAATTATAATGAATATTTTTATTATCATATTTGGTAAATATTATATCATTTGGAAGATATTTTTTATAAAACTCAAATACATTCTTTCTTTTTGATATTATTAAATCCAAATCATCTAATATACATAAACCCATAGATGCTTGAAATTCATTCATTTTACCGTTTGTTCCTGGATATATTACGTCATATTCTTCATTAAATCCAAAGTTACTGAATAGTTTAGATATTCTAAATATTTCTGGATTATTAAATGTAATTAATCCTCCTTCTATTGTATGAAATACTTTTGTAGCATGAGTTGAAAAAACAGAAACATCTCCAAAATTACCTATACCAATATTATTAATAGTAACTCCAAACATATGAGCTGAATCATATATTGTATACAAATCATATTTTTTAGCAATAATTTCTATCTTTTCTATATCTACAGGATTACCATAAATATGAACTGGTAATATAGCAGCTGTATTTTTTGTTATTTTTTCTTCTATTTTATTAATATCTATATTACCATCATTAATGTTAACATCAATAAATATAGGAATATTTCCAGAATTAATAATAGATGTTATGGTTGCAGCAAATGTAAAAGGAGTAGTTATTATTTCTTTTCCTTTTATTCCTAAAATAGAAATAGTAGCTTCTAAAGATGTTGTTCCATTTAAAAAAGGATACACATAATTTACACCTAAATAATTTTTAGCAGAATTAATATATTCATTATGAATAGGACCAAAATTAGTAAGCCAAGATTCTTTCCAAATTCTATTTAAATATTTAATATATTTCTTTTTATCAGGTAAATAAGGTTTAACTACAGGTATATGTTTTTTCATTATAAAATTTTATCACCAGTTGAATTAATAATTTTCCTTTTTGGAACTGTTTGTTTAATATCTTTTTTTAATTCTTCAGCGGTTTTATCTAACTCTTTTTCAAAATTTGATTTCTTCTTTTGATTATCTAATTCTTTTTTTATGTCTTCTAATTCTTTTTCAAATTTTGTTTTTTCTTCTTCGTATTTATTTTTATCTTTAAAATTAGAATTTTTTAAATTGTTAATAGTATCTATATGATCCTTTTCTTTTTCTTCTAACTCTTTAATTTTTATATGCTTTTCTTCTAACTCTTGTTGAATTTTATCATCTATTACGGATTGTAACTCATTTGTTAAATTTTTAGTAATTTCTTCTTCTTTATCTAATCCATATTCTTTCGATAATACTTCAATATTATTATCGTTAATTTCTTTTATTTTTTTATCTATAATATCTTCTCTTTTGTTTAATTCATCATTTTTATCGGATTGTTTATCTGGTCTAATATAATCAACAAGTGATTTTATAAAGCCTAAAGCAACTATTGGTAATAAAGCACCTGATACTATTGCTAAAATTCTTTTTTGTAAAATTAATTCTAAATTATTTAATCCGAAAAGTTCAATCCATGCTTGAAAATTTATAACATTAACATAAGCAAAATAGGTATTACCCATCATTTGAACAAGTGTTAAAAGAATAAATAAAAACCATATAAGATTTTTATTCATTTTATCTAATATAATTAATGATGCTAATGATGCTGCTGCTCCAATTTCGAAAGCAATAGCTAAACTTACAGATAACCAATACGGATTAGATAAAGCAAAAAAATCTATTACGTGAATAGTGGATATAACGCTCACAATAATATAGAGAAATACAAATATTCCAATTACTGAATAATGAACTATATTGTGTTTTTTATTTAATTCCATTTAGTTATCCTCCTGACTTCTCAAGTATCTTTCTATTCTTGATATTTTTATTTTACCTATAGATAAACATCCAATAGTTCTTATATTAGAAGGTTTATTATCTATTTGATTAAATGTTAATCTAATTTCTGCATATAATCCTCCCATCATCATATTACTTGTCATTTCAGATGTTAAAGGTAATAATATTTTTCCTTGATTTTCTATACTAGAAGTTGATTCAAATTGTAATATTTGAATTTCATCAGTTACAAACGAATCTGTTGGATATTTAAACAAATTAGTTACTTCATCTCTATCATCGAAAAGAGCTATAAATATTTCAGAAACATTATTTAAATCTAATAATGTCCCATCAGGATTAGTTAATTGTATGCTAATCTCAGTATCAGAACCTTGATAAATATTTTCAACACATGGTATAGAAGCAGTAAAAGATTTACAAGATGCACTACCACTACATTTAATTAAATCATTTGACATTATCTATTTATTTTTTTATTATTGTATAATAGTCTTTAATTGTATAAGAATTATATTCTGGTTTATCAGCTTGTCTTTCCCAATATAAAAATTTAGCAGTTTGTTCGTCATCATTTTCTTGAAATTTCACCGGTAAACTATCTACAATATTTTTATATTCTAATACAACATCATCTAATGAATCAATTTCATTCTTTAAAACTATTAATTCTTTTCTCATTAAAGTATTTTCACTATTATGAGAGCATGAATTACAAGTATTTATTAATGTTAAAAAAAACATTCCAAATATAGAATATATTAGCCATTTAGCGGCTAAATCATGTAAAAATTTCATATTTTTCATTTTAATTTATTTGTTTTTAATTATATATATAATATTCAATTTGTTTCGTTTTTAACATGAAACACTTCTATTTTAATATTAAATTTAGATTCTAATTTCTTTACTTCATCTAAGTTTCTAATATCATCATCATAATAAATAAATTCTTTATATCCCTTATCTATTAATTCAATAAAAGCTTGCTTTTTCTTTAATGCAGTATTGCCATTATATTTAATATTACCAACTGCATAAATCATATCAAAGGGAATATCAAATCCTAATGTATTTAAATAAGTTTTAACTAATATACTATCAGCTCTTGCTGTAATAATAGCAATTGGTTTATTATTATTATAATCTTCTCTAAATATATTTACTATTTTTGTATTAATACTTCCTTTAATAAGATAATCAATTTCATTAAATTGATTCAAATCTAATTCTTCATTATCTTTAAGCTGTAAATTTGTAAATTCTGCTGATGTTAATTCTTTAATAATTTTGCCCGTTAATTTATCTTTAATTAATGCCTTTGCAGAACTGTATACTATACAATCATCTAAATCGAAAATTGTAATTTTATAATTCCAATCTTGATACATTTCTAAAAGTTCCATTTATTTATTTTATTAATTTATTTTATATTTTTTATGATATTCAATAACTCCATTCATAAAATCTTTAAAATATTTTTTAATTTCATTTTTTGAAACTGTAAATATTTGAGGAGTATAATCTTGTTCATTACTGATCCATATTTCTGCATGTGATGGTAATTTTCCAGTCATTTTATAGTATGCAACATAATAAGCTGAAAGTTGCATTTTATAATTATCTACCCATTCATATTGTTTAGGTTTTTTACTAGTTTTAAAATCACAAATAACGTGATTATCTAATGAATCTGCATATATTAAATCTACTCTACCGGCGTATCCTCCACCCATAAAATTATAAAGCATTTTTTCTTGGATTATAACCTCTTTAACTTTATCAAATATTTGAGCATTATAAAAATTAAAAAATAATTTTCTTCCAACTTCTATTTCGTCTGGAGTAAATCCTTCATTAATTCCCCATATTGAAGTTTTTTCTAAAGTATCTAAAAGCTTATCTTTTTTATTTTTTAAAGTACTACTTAAATAATTTTCATTAAACATGTGCATGCATGTTCCTCTATTTGCAGAAAATTTTGAAATAGCATTTGCCTTTTCTTCACCTATTCTTTTTTTCCAATCATCTAACCACTTGTCATCACTCATTGAACTTATTATAGTTGTAACACTTGGTAAATAATTAATTTGGTCGTCAGTTTTTACTATATAGTGACGACCCCCATTTATTGTAACTGTATCAGACATTCTTAAAAAATTGAGTAATATAATCTATAACATTATTATCTATTATAGCAGTTATTAAAAATTTAGAAATAAAAAATATAACTGTCCATAATATAGTATTAAATAATATTTTTCTAAAACTTATATAAAATCTGCTTCCTTCTAAAACTAATAAATATGAATCAGTTCCATCTATTTTTTCAAATGTCGGATATATTAATTCAGTTAAATTTAATTTTAAAAGTATTGCATCATAATCTCTTAATTTAGAAAGTACATATGACTCTTGAGATAATGGTTGAGATGCTATTTCTTCAGGCAAATTAATAACAGTATACATTCTTCCAAATGGATCAACTCTTATTTTATTTTCTTCTAAAAACTTTATATTTTTTTTTGTAGTCTTTTTTATAATTAACCAGTAATTAATTTCTTTAAATAAATTTATAAAATACATTATAATTCTCCTTTATAATTTTGCTCCTCTTGACCTAATAATCTTTGGAATTCAGTTTCATCGGCATCGATTTGCATTCGTAAATGTTCTATTTCTTTTTTTAAATCATTCTTTTCTTGAAAATCTTTATATGTAAGATTTAAGAATTTTTCTCTAAGCTTTAAATGATTTTCAATATTTGCTTTATGTTTATAAAATAATTCTTTTAATGGATTAGAATGTTTTTTAGTAGAATCAAATTTACCACTAAAACTATCTTTTTTAGAAGGTTCTGACTTTTTCTCAACCTTAATTTTTAAATTTTTTTCAGCATTTGAAACATTTTCTTCAAAAATATAATCTTCATATTTTGGTACTAATTCGTTCATAATATATTATTTTTTAATATATATTTGTTTTTATGATTATTTTTTGATATATAAATTAAATAAGAAATTTGTGGAATAGATATTATTTAAATTAAATAATAAAAAGTAGTCAATAATTCTTAAAAAGATAATTGATAATAGGTTTATAGTATAACCTTTAATGATTAATATCTTATAAATAATACTATATCATAGTAATTTTAATTACACTAACTCTATTCCCATAATTTCTGATAATATTTTACGGCCTCTTGCTATTCTATTTTTAACTGTTTGTTCTGTAATCATATTCTTTTTAATTTCATCTCTTTCAGATTTAAGAGTATTAAATAAAGTTTTATCTCCATTCGTATATGCTACTTTTATTTTATCACATAAATCATTATATTTAGATTTATATTCTTCATTAAATTTTTCTTCTATTTGTCTATAACTTAAACCATTAAGGAATCGTTCTACCATTATACATTTATAAATAGGTTTTAAATTATGTATTGCATCTAGTAATTTACTGTATTGATCATCTTTTTCATTTTGTTCTTTTTCATAATCACTATCATCTTTAATTTCATCAATATCATGTTCATAAAAATCTGTAAAATTTCTATCTTTTTTACCAATTTCTGAATTATCAGTATTCTCACTAACTTCATATCCATATGATAAAGATACTCTTGAATTTCTTTCTCTTATAAATTGAATTGAATCATGATATGCTATAGTATATAGCCAAGTAGTTATTTGATATGTTTTATCGTATTCATCAATTCTAGTATATAATTTAAACATTGTATTAGAAACCACGTCGTTCGCTGCATCTTCATCTTGAACTATTTTTAAAACATAATTTCTTATATTTGGATATATTTTTTCATATAAATTTTTAAATGCCTCATCACTACGAGTAGTATAAAATTCATTTGCTAATTCAGCATAAGTTACTTTTGATAAATCTAATTTTGCCATATAATTTGCCTTTTTATTGTTATAAAAATTTATAACGTTTGTTTATATTCATTAATTAATTCTTTTATTGTATCTATTTCAACAGGAGCTAAATTCCAACAATCTGCGCATACATTAATTCTATTTTCATTTGCTTTATGCGGAAAATCTTTATAATTATGACCGTGAAAATGGAATATTCCATCTTCTTTTCCATTCCAGTATTCAAGAGGCCAATGACATAAAATAGCTTTTAATTTAGGTAATTCAATTATTTGATCATCATACATTTTTACATTATCATATAATTGAGCAGATTCTTTTAAAGCTTTATCTGTATTACCGTTTAAAAAATAAATTTTACCTTTTAATTTGCCTAGCATAATATTTGCTATAAAAGGATCCCATGCAAAATTTCCTAAATGATAAACTATATCATTATCTTTAACTTTATCGTTCCATAATTTAGTCATTTTTTCATCCATTTCTTCAACTGATTTAAATGGTCTTTTAGCATGATTAATAATGTTCTTACGACCAAACATCGTATCGGAAGTAAGAAATATTTTAGTTTTACTCATAATTATCCAAATAATTTAATTTTAATTTGTTTTTCAGGAGTATTTTCTCCATAATATTCATCATGCCAATCATTAACTAAAGAAAAATCAAATTTGTCAAAATAATCATGTATTTCGCGTTCTTGAAAATTAGATAATGAAGTTATTGATTTTTTAAACACTTGTTGTTTATAACTTTTATGCGTTATAACTAATGGCCATTTTTCTTGAAATAAATCATATTCTTTTTTTCTTATTTCCATTCTTCTATCTCCACCAATTGAACCTTTAGAATTATTAACATTATCTAAAGTTTCAAACTTTCTTTTTCCGTCTTCAAAATTTATTGTTGACATCGGTATAGTATGCATAAATGAAAAATACCTACTAATAATTAAAGGTAAAAATTTATGAGATGCAACCTGCATAGTAAAATCTGTATCTGATCTAAAATTTTCAAATCTATTATCATAATTACATTTTTTAGCCACTTTAGTATTTATTATTACTAATTGAGCAGGATTTGAATATAAATTTATATAATTCTTTTGTTGTTTAGAAAAATGATGTATACTAATAGATGGAACTGTAACTAATCCTATTCTATCTAAGTCTGTTTTCATAACATGTTCTAAAGCTAATAATGTAGGATTAGATTCAAAAGTTTGTGAATGTTTAACATCATCATCATGATGAATATAATAATCTCCTAATGTACAACCCCAATCTTTAAGATATTTAAATGTATTAATTATACCCATTCTAGTTGGATACCATTTAAATTCAACTTGTTTAAATTTTTCAACTAAATATTTTTTATCTTCATCTGAATATTCTTGTCCTAACACATGAACATTTGTTGCATTATAATGTTTAAATAAATTATCTAAACATGCATCAATCATTAACGTTTCTTTCTTATGTTTAGTATATCTTTTTAAAGATGGAATCATTATAACTCCATTATATTCAAATCTATCATTTATTTTATTAGACATAATCAATCAATATTTTAGTTTTATGTTTTAAATTAATTTCTTCTTCAAATGATCTATATTGAAACCAATAATCTCCAAAAGATTTTTCTTGACCTTCCTTCCAATTCATTTCTATATGTATAATATCATTTATTTCATTTATATTTTTTATACACAATAAAGGATATTGTTTTACTAACTCTGATATATTTTCTATTAATTTATTATTTTTCATCTTTAATCAGTTTAATAAATTCATTTATTCCTTCAGTTGCTTTACTTTCAATTTTATTTATATACGCATAACCACCTACATTAGGAGTAGGATCAATATAATAAATAGGTTTTAAATCATTAACATATTGTAATAAAGTAGCAGCTGGATAAACTTGTAATGTTGTTCCAATAATTAAAAAAATATCAGCAGATTTAACAATATTCATAGCATCAGATAATAATGGAACACCCTCTCCAAACCAAACTACAGCTGGCCTATATTCATTTAATTTAGAATTAGATAATTCTAAATATCCTATATTTATCCATTTAGAATTATCCATATCATCTTCATATTTTCGTATTTTTCTTAATTCACCATGAAGATGTAATATGTTTTTACTACCAGCTCTTTCGTGTAAATCATCCACATTTTGTGTTATAATAAATACATTATAATCTTTTTCTAATTCAACTAATTTAATATGACATTCATTTGGATGTACATTTGCTAATTCAGCTCTTACCGAATTATAAAAGGAATTCATTTCTTCTCTAATAGAATTCCATCCATTAATAGATGCATAAACTTCTGGATCATATTTTTCCCAAAGTCCACCTTTATCTCGATATGTAGGAATTCCGCTTTCTTGTGAAACACCAGCTCCTGTAAATACTACTAAATTTTTCTTATTTTTTCCCATCTGCTATTTTATATCTTGAAATTAATTTTTTATTTGGTAATACACAATCTTCAATTATAGCCGGTTCTCGTGTAGGAATAAACCAAGGAACCCATACATGTCCAGGTGTTTTTTCTTCAACGCTCATTTGCCAATCATTATATTCTTCATTTAAAAATATATTTATTTTTTCTATTTTATCTGAATATGTTTTTTTACAATATTCTATAAAATCTTTAACAATAGGTTCTTGTACAAATATAAGATTTCCTTTAGGTAATTTAGGTAATTTTTCCATTTTATTAAAATAAATCTTCAATTATATTATCTACCGATTTTGATTCAACTTTATTTTTTTTAGACTTTAAAGTTTTAATACTTTTTGTAACATCATGCACTTTATGTAATTCAATTTGAATTGGTGTAACTTTATATTTTTCTTTATTGTCTCGTAATATATTAACCAATTCTTTAGAATATTCTTTATCATTAAAATTAACTGCTTTAAACTGTTCTTCTATTATTTGTTTTCTCATAGAAGGATTACTCTTTATAGCTTTTATTCTTTTTTCTACATCTTCTCTATTAGATACATAATTAAATTTTTGGCAAATATCTGAATGACCAAATACACGTTTAGTAGGATCTAATTCAATATCAATTAAAGTTATAACAGAAGCCCATATACTTTGATAACATCTCTGAGGCATATCTCTTCCTTCATACCACTCATCGCCTATAACAACATGAGTATATGTATCATTAGATTTTTCCATATAATCTTTAGCATCAACTGACTTTCCATAAATAGGAGGTCTGGGATTACCATTTTTAGAAGCAATATTTAATAAATCTTCTGAATTTATTTTTCCAAACATTTCAACATTTATACTATCAGAATATCCAAAATAATATTTAACCATTTTTTTAATTCTTCTATTACCTCGCATTGTCCCTCCATATATTAAATCATAATTTGGTTTATCATTCATGGATAACGGATTATCAAGACATGGAAATTTTTCGAATGGAAAATGAATAACATCTGCTACTTGTATTTCTGTTTTAGAAATAACTTCTCTAACATCATCTAATTTATATGGCTGTGAAATATATATTATATCATTTCGTGTTATTTCAATATCTTCTTGTTTATAATTAGAACTCCATTCTTTTCCTTTAATTGATCCCCAAGTTTGTCTTAATACTAATGCTGGATCACAATAAATATAATAAATTTGACCGACAAATTTATTAATAATGAAATAATTTAAAATTTGATCCCTAGATTCAGCACCACCAAAATAATTTATGGTTCCGTTCAATATAATTAATGCATCATATTTTCTATCATTAATTTTATCAAAATTATCTTCAATATTATAAAAATTAAATGTATTTGGATTATTATCTTTTGCTAAAATTTTTGTATAAATATCTATTTTTGCCCCACCTCTATGTAGAGTTTCAATTATATATCTAGCCTCATAATTTCCACCAGATGTATCTCTAGCATCCCATGCTATCCTAGAACCTATTTTAATTACTGCTATTTTCATATCTCATTACTTGTTCAAGTCTACCAAATATTAAATCTACAAATTTATGTGTTGTAGTATCTCTATCATATATTATTTTTGCACCTAATAAATTCATATCGATAATTTGTGGTACATTATTAGTTTCATCACAAATAACATCAATATTTTCGTGATTAATTAAAAATATTCCCTTTAAAATTAAAGCAAATCCTTCTCTAAATTCAGCAGTATTAAAATAATGAGGATTATTCATTAATTCAGAGTTAACTTTACTATAAATATTTGACACTAATTCTTTTTTCATTATATTCTTATTTTATTATTCAGACCTATCTCAAACTATATTAAATTTAAGATCTAATTATTTGTTAAGTTGGAAGATTCTTGATAGATATTCTTTACTTAAAGTTTCAGCATCTTTTAGTTTACTAAACATTTCTTCTCTGACATCTTTCAAAGTCCTATCATTTGTTTCAAAACGCGATTGTAGGAAAGTATGAAAATTTATTTTATCTTCATCAGATAATTTATCGTATATTTTTTTAATTGCTTCTAAATATGTTAATTTATTTTGCAAATTTGTTTTGTTAAAAATTCAACATTAAAATAAGGTTCTTCTTTATCATTTTTTAATTTTAATAAATCATTAATAATATCTAATCTTTCATTAATTAATTCTAGATTTTCAACTTCTTGACTTCGTTTAATAAAAAAACCAAATTTTATTTTATCTCTATGACTTAATGATTTATATAAATCTTTTATGTCTTCTAATTTATTTTCCATTTTTATCCTCCGTATTTTGTAATTTTTGTTTTAATTCTATTAAAATTTTATATTGATCGTCTGACCAAATTTGAACTTTCTTTTTATTAAAACCTTCATTTTCATCATTTCTATTTCGATCATTATTAGATCTTTCTTTAGTATTTTCCATTTAAAAAATTTTGTTTTGTTTTATTTTATTATTGTTTTTATTATCTAAATATATTATATCTATATCAAAAGGTGATACATAATATTTATTTATTTTATAATCAGCATATTTAACTTTGTTTATTTGATAATATATTTTAATATTTGAATTATTTTCTAATGTATACCAAATATATTTAACAGATTTATTATTTAATCTGAATTCTTGTCTTTCTTTTATTTTTAAATGATTTTTATCGAATTCAATATATGGTCCATGATCACCTATAACTATTCTATTATATCCTATTACAAAAACTTCTTTGTTAAAAATTAATAAATTATTTTCAGAAATATTTTGAAATTTATAATATTTATCTAAATATTTTTTATAAATATTTCTTATTATTTGACTATCAATATTATCTAAACAATTATAATTTCCTCTATTAATATTTTCCCAATAAAAATTCCAAACTTCTAATTCTTTATTATCTTTAATTTCTTTTAATATAAAATTATACATTACTTTTTATATTTGTATAAATCCAATTAAATAATTTATCTTCACTTATAAATAATTTATCTTCTAATATACATGAAGTTAAATATTTAAATACAGAACTCATTTTACCTTTATTATCTATTATATTTAAATCTATTAATGGTAATTCTAAAGGTACAAAAGGATGCGCTAACATTTCATTAATGAGTTCAAAATTTCGTTGATATATGTGAAGTGAATTATCTATATGTGTATATTTTCCAAGTTGTAAATCATGATATTTATCTTCCTTAAGAAGTTTAAACATTTGTTGATGTAATAAAGTAAAAAACGCTATATCAGTTGGTAAACCTAATATAGCATCGTTTGACCGCATTTCAACAGTAAAATCTAATTTATTATCTCTAATATGAAATATACCTGTTAGTGTACATACAAAATCTTTATTACCTTCAAATTGATGATCTGGTGTATTAAAATGCATTATAGCTTGTCTTGTATCTTTATCAGATATTAATGAATCATAAGCCCATTCCCATTGATTTTTATTATGTTCATTTACTCTATTAAATAATAAATATCCATAAGCACTATTAACAGTTAATCCATCAGGATTAACTATTTGATTCCAAAATTTTGCGTATTTTGATATAAATTCTATAGTATTATAACCATTAAAATACCATATTAATTCCGCGGAAATATATTGTAATTGACTGCCTCTTCTTTCATTTTTATATAATGCTGACAATGGATTTGTTATTTCAATAGATACATTAATATCTTCATTTACATTTTGACCTCTTGGAGATGTAATATATTGAGGATTATAATACAAATCAACTAATATTTTTTTATATGCTAAAGCAAATGTCTGTTCAGTATAAGTTTTCATTACTGATTAGCTTTTAATATTATATTTTTTATTTGATTATTAATTTCTTCAGGTGTATGATTAGAAACATTTATAAGATATTTATGATAAATTTTACTTTTATTAAAAGCTTCTTCAAATGCTTCTTTTTCTATTTTAACTTCTTCTACATTTTTATAAAATGATAAACCATCATCTCTTTTAAGAATTGTTTCTGGATCATTTACAAATACAAACATAAATAAATTATCTTTTAATTCATTTACATATTGTTTTTCTATATCTAAAATATAATCACCAGAATATTTTCTATATAAAGGAGCATATACCAATTCTCCTAAATGACTCCTATCAAAAATATAATTATAAGAATTATTAGAAAACAAATCTGATGACATTTTATTATTTATACTTTCTATCATCATTGTAAACATTTGATTGTATAAAGTAGTAGAATAATTTATATGTTCTTCGTCTTTATTGAAAGGTAATCCACTATAATGAAATGTTTGAAATACATTTCCTTTTCCTAAAATATCAGAAGCTTGTATAAGTTTTATTTGAGTTCCTTTACCTGTATTGTACTCAGTCTGGCCCTTCCATAATAATATGCAATGGAAGGGCCAGATTTTTAATTTTATTTTTTATTTTGTTCATATTTTAAATATTTTTCTTGTGTTATTTTATCGAATATTATTAATTTCTGCTTTATTATCAATAAAGGATTCTATAGTACCCTTATTTTTTTCTTCTTTAACGTTTTCTTCTACTAAAATTAAGTCTCTATAATTAGGATATCTTTTAATTAAAATTTCTAACATTTTAATATCATTATGTTCTCTTATTTCTTCTGATTTTAATTTTTTTATTTTTTCTTCTTCAATATGAGCTAACTCAACCTCTTTTCTAAGAAGTTCTATAACTTTCCAATCTTTATGTGTTTTAATTAAAACATCTGCATTTTCATGATTATGAATTAATTCAATATTAAAATAAAGTTCTTTAATATTAGAATTTAAAGTATTATAACTTGATTGTAATGGTAAAAATTGTGATAAATATTTATTAATATCTATATCAGCATATAAATCTATATTTAATTCATTAATTACATTATATTTAATAATATAAAAAGAATATTCATAATAAGCTAATTTATTTTGGTTTTCTATTTCAGTTAATAAAATATTAATAATTTCTTCAACATTTGAACCTTTTATTACAATTTCATTATCATAAAATTTAGTATATCCTTTTAATTGAAATTCACTCTTGTAATTTAATGCTAATTTATTTTCCATAATTTTTATTAATTTTATTATATTATATGCACAATATTATATTTTGTTTAAATTTTATTAAATAATTTTTCAATTATTAATTCCGTTTCTTTTATATCGTCTTCAGTAGGTATAGGAACAATATTAACTTCAAAGATTGGACCTTTTTCTACTTTTCCATTATCTATTATTTTGCCCATCGCTCTTAATGATATATTTAAAGTTTGTCCAAATTTTTCCTTTATTTCATTAAACAATGAGTTGTTAGTAATTTTAAAATTTATTAGTGTATTATTACTTTCATCAAATTCAGTCCAGCCGACAATCTGTTCTATATATTTAACAGGTACTAATCCGTTCATCTTATTTTATATTATTGAAATAATTATTAATTTCATTTAATTCACTTTCAGTATTAAAACTTTTTGTTAAAAATTTATCATCTAATATTAATAAATGAGCAGGTTCATTTATATTCCATAAATAATGAACAATATCTAAAAATATTAATTCTTTATTTATATACTTTCCATTTTTATCTAAAACATTATGAGCAGTTAATAAATGATTATAAAAATTATTATTTATCACAAATATAGATTGATCGTGATATCCATCCGAAATTTTATCACCTCTTTTACTAAACATTGCTTGTTCTGCTTTATTGTCTGAAAATTTAAACCATACATACGGATTTTTTTCATATATTACAGGTATAGTAAGACTAGTAGTAGTTTTAATATTTGATATATTTTCAAACAATTCTTTATTTGAAAAATAAGTATCTCCCCAACAAATAGAAATATTATCATATACATTAGTATCTATAAATCCTAATGTTTCTAATATTGCATGCCCACAACCTCTTCCTGATTTAATAGGTATTAAATGTATTTTATCATCTAAATCTATATAATTATGTATAACTTCTTTATAAAGATCAAAATTTGTATGATTAGAGGCAATTATAATTTGATCATAAAATTCATAAGCATTTTCTATAGTATGCAATAAATTTGGTTTACCGTTTATTAAAGATATCGCTTTAGGCAAATATCCCATTCTTGAACTGTCACCAGCCGCTATTATAAGTAATACTTTTTTATTCATTAGTAATGAGATCGAATGTAAATATTTTTTTAAAAATTATTTCTTGTTCATTTTGTGTGCCTGTAGATCTAATTCCAACTCTTAAATCATCTAAAATTTCTTTTGCTATATTACCTTTAGGTGTTTTTAATATTTCTAAATTAACATAAATTTCATTATCATTTTCATAATAAATGTCTGTTATAAGATGAGATACATTAGCTAAAGAAATTTCAAATTCAGTAGGATTATATAATTCTCCTAATAATGTTTTATTTTTAATTTTTTCTTTTAAGTGTTCTATATTTTGTTTTAGACTTTCCTTATTAACATTTACCCATCTAGGTTCTGTTAAATCTAATGCTAATGCTTTATAAGCAATAGGAATTAATTTATATTTTTCTTTATTCATTTTCAATAATTAAATTTGTAAAATATCTTTTTTTAATTTCAAAAAAATTATTTTTAGAATTTGAATATTTTTTTACAGTATCTTTATCACAATATCCAGCAAATATAATATTTATTTCATTATGTGATATATTTTCAATTTGCATTAATGCAATATAATCAAATGTTAATTTTTTAAAATAAACATTATCGTGATATGTAGCTCTATTTGTTTTAACATCTATTTTAAATCCAGCATGTATAAAATCATATCCACCATCACCTTTAACATTATTAGTATAATTTATTTCTGATACTTTATCTTCAAATAATTTTTTATACGCTAATTCACCTAATTTGCCTATAATAATATCTTTCTTAACTTTTCGTTTTTCTCTATATTGAGCATTATGATTATTGAAAGATTTATTTGCAAATTCAAATAAATCTTTCAATTCATTTCGTTTTATTTGTATTTTTATCATAATTGCTTTTAAATAATTCTATAAATTCAGGATAAAACCATCCTTTAAAATTTTTATCTTTTTCTAATTTTAAAATAAAATCATAAGACTCTTTAGATCCTATTTGTACATGTAATGTTTTAAGTTCTCTTTCACTTTCACGAAGTTTAATATGATCATTAGAAAAATTTCTAGCAATTTTATAAATATCTTTTGGATCAGGAGCATTATCAGGATTATGAACACGCTTCCAAATGAGATTATGAATATAAGCACTTGCTGTTTTAGTATGATAATCTGTTTTAACTTCTTCTGAATATTCACGTTTAACAATATAATAGTATTGTAATTCTCCTATTGCTCCATCTTGTAATTCAAAAAATCCATCTTCTATCATTTTACGAAATTAATTTTAAAAGTTTCAATGTATCATGTGGATTATTGACATCATATACAATAGTTGTTTTAACTTCTCTAAATACTGAATCGTTTCCTTTTTCTAATTCATCTCCGACGAATAAAATTGATGCGTCTTTAAATCTATTATATTCAAATATAACTAATTTACTATATCCTTTATGCATTATGTCTATAGTAGATCTTCCATTTAATTTAATTTCATATTTATCTCCAATTAATACTTCTAAATCTTTCGCCTTTATTATTCTTTCATTTTCTTTAAATCGTCTAAATGAAATAATCACATTATTTCTATTTTCAAATTTATATACTGGTATATTACATTTAACTGCAGCATTATAAATTTCATTAATTTGATCATTTGTTAATACATATTTATTAGTTAAGTAATGCGAAAAAATATATTCTCTTTTCTTATTATCCCATACACATTTACTATTTCCACCATCACAAAATAACTCGTTTTTATAATCACCAGAAGTATTACAATATTTTTTAAGTTGTTTATTAATGTGCTCAACAGAATTACCAGTTAAAATTGAAAATTCTGGATTTTTATATATTATTTCTAGATTATGTCTAGATTCGTTAATAAATGAATCCTCGTATCTAGATACTAAAGTACCATCAAAATCAAATATAATTTTATCTTTATTAATTAATTCTGTATAATAATTTCTAATAATTATTTTGGCTAAAAGATCACCATTATGTACACTTGCAATAGTTAGAGAATAAGGATCATTAATAATATCTTCTGTTATAATATCATTAGTTAAAGCAGTTTCAATATATTTAAAAGAAGGATCAATTTTTCGCATACTTTCATGAGCATTAGAATTAACTATAGTTATTATGTCTTCTAATGGAAGATATTTATTTAGAATATGTTGCATTTGACCAGCATTTATGCCTTTCATATCGCTATCTTGTACATTATTCATAATTAAAAATTTTAAAGCTTTTGATTCTTTAATAATTTTTTTGAAGTCTTTATGTTTATAAGTAGGTATTAAAGAGGACCACTGTGTACCAGGTCCAAAAGTTATGATATCTGCTTCTTTAATTTTTTCTAAAACTTCATTAGAAATTTCGGGAATTACTTCTTCATTTTTATTATTTACCAATCTAATATCTACTATAGGATCATCTTCATTATCCCATTTAACAATAATTGCTTCATCTAATAGTAATTTACCAGATTTAGTAAATGCTTGTAAATATAAACTAACATCTGATATTAATAATACTCTATCTTCAAGTATTCTAAATACCTCTTTAGCCATTATCTTACCAGCAGTCGCTAATGAAAAATTATTCAATCCAGCTAAACCTGCATATATCATGTTAGCAATAGAAAAATTATTAAATGATATTAAATCTATATTCCTTTGAGAAAAGAAACTATCTACAGCAGGATTAATTATATTATCTAAAATATTTAAATTTAATGTTTTATCTTCTTCATTAAATGAACAATTATTAATAATTTCTTTTTTTATTTCTAATAACATTTCATTAATATGATTAAAACTAGCATCTTTAGAATTTAAATCTATTCTTTTAAATAAAAAACCTTTAATTAAATTAGCAAGTGGACTATTATCGATAAATCCATATGCGTATTCTTGATTTTTTCTTAAATCTGAAGGTCCTAATATTTTACCATCATAATTTTTTCTAACTTCTCCTGTTGATAATCCATTATCATAACAATTAGTTATTAAAGTTAAAGTTAAATCTTTATCAAGAAGTCTATCTAATCCATTTTGTAGAGTTATTGTACCTCCACCACCTGTAAATGATACTATTTTCATTTTAAAATTGTTAAAATTATCATATTAATAATTGCGAATATAAACCAATACATTAAATATTCATTAGTATCCGAATTAAATTTTATACTAAATTCTTCTTGAGATATCTCTTTTATTATTTTATATCCCATATAATTATATTCTATATTATTTGAATCAATATAAACATTTTTATTATTACTATTTTGAATAGCCTCATCTATTAATTTATCAGTTCCATTTATATTCAGATAATACTGATCTTTATTTTGTATTTTAATTTTTTTCATAATCAAAAATCGGGATTTGTAATTCTTATATCGTAAGTTGTAAAATTTTCAAAATCTAATTCATCTGCTTCTAATCTTCTATTTAAACTATCACCTGGCATTTTTCTTTGTGCTAATCTAGTTTTTCTAACAGTTTTAGGTATGTCAAAATACATTATAAAACAATTTTTTCTATCAGCTTGTGAAATTTTAGATATACCAGATGGTGTCATTATAAAAATATCATCTTTATAAAATTGTTGTTTTGATGTTCCATAATGCCATCCATTAAAACTAACGTATTCATACCAAAACCTTGATTGTATTTTTTCTTCAAAATCTTTATTTGAAATAAAAACATAATCTTTATTATTTACTTCTCCATCTCTTGGTGGCCTAGTAGTATACGATGTAGCATACACATATCCTTTATCTTCAAATAATTTTCTAGCATAATCTTTGCCAGATGCAGCTGCTCCTACTAATATTATTCTTTTATGATTTCTATAAAAATATTTTACTTCTATTGTGCATGTTTGCATACTTCTAGCAACTGGTAAAATATTAATTTCTTGAATATCAACCATTATAGGATCTAAACCATTTCTAATTAAATTTTTTTCTAATATAATATTAGTCAATTTATTATTTCTATCATATTTTTCAAATAAGCTAGAATCATCTTTTGATATTATAAAAGTTGTAGATAACATTATATTTTCATTTTAAAATTATGTTGTTTAATAATTGCTAATATAGCTTCTGCATTTCCTTTTGCATCGTCTAAAGCATTATGTGTATGCTTGGTTTTTCTTAAATGTTTAAAAGAAGCATAATAATCTCCTGCTATACCTTTATATAGTGATGTTAAACTTGTACAACTAAATCCAAAGGGATTTGATTGAGTATAATGATTTAAATACCAACACATAAACATCCAATCAAATCCAGCATTATCTGCTATCATTCTAGGTTGTCCTATATTTGTTTTTAAAATCCAGTCTTTGAATTCAAGCATAACATCTAATGGATTTCTAAACGTTATACATTGATCTCTGGTAAATCCTGATACTGATAATGCTTCTGGAATCCATTTTTGTGAAATAGGTTTAAGTTCTGTGTAAAATGTTTTGTCTAATTTTCCTTCTTTATCTATCATTACAGCACCAAACGAAATCATTGAATAGTCACCAGGTATAGGGCCATCAGCCTCTACATCTATTGAGAAAAAACTCATAGTTATTTAATTTTAAATTTATTTAATTATAAGGGAATAATTAATTTAGTTTCGCATTAAACCGATGTAGTTTTAGCGAAATGATTTTCTAATCTTTGTAATAGTTTTGTTGTTACAAATTTAGTATCTAAAGGCATATCTGATTTATTAATAATCCAGCTAAAATAGCTTTTATCTGTCTTAAAAACTTCAGCTACGGTTTTTCCTTGATATTTACCAAAATTAAAAATGATTTTTTTATCTTCAGTCATTTTAAATCTTCTAGCATAATCAACAATGTTAGGTTCATTAATCAATTTATCGATTTCATCTATTGATGAAGGCATTTTTTCACCATAAACCTCTAATTGTTTATTAAATATTTCTATTGTTGCATCTATATCAGCTTCTGCTGTATGCGCATTTTCTAATGTTTTTCCTGTATATTTTTCGTATACTGCTTCTAATTTTCTAGATTCCATCGTAGTTAAAATTGAATATGCATCTATAACTCTAACTTGACGAGGATCATAATTAATTCCAGCTCTCATGAATTCTTCAATTAGTATTGGAATATCAAATCTCATACAGTTATATCCACCTAAATCACAATTATTTATAAATGAAAATATTTCATTTGAAACAGATTTAAATGTTGGACTATTTTTAAGATCTTCTAAACTAATACCATGTTTTTCGAAAGCACCAAGTTCAATCGTTTTTCCCTCTGGATTAATCCTTGAATAATATACTGCTGTAGAATAATCTACATTAATTTTTTTAATACAAATTTCTATAATTCTATCTTGTGATATATTTAAGCCTGTCGTCTCTACATCAAAAAAGGCTATACTTTTATTTAATTTTATTTTCATTTTATAATTTTATTGCAAATTATTAATATTAAGTTAATTTAAATAATATTTCGGTATTTGCTATTAAATCTTAATTATAATTTAATATGGCATTATATTAAATTATATGCTATTACGGATATGCACCGGTTAGGACTTAATTAGGTAAAATATTTTTTAAGAGTTTCAATTGATAAATCTGCGTTTTTTAATTGCTCTGTATATTCAACTAATTTTGTTAAAATACTTTTATCCTGTAAAACAGATATATCCTCAAGAGTAAAAGCCTTGCTTAAAACAGCTAAGGCTTCATCTCTTCGAGATTCATAATATCTAAATAATGATTTAAATAAAAGTTCTTGTGTACTTTCATTTTCATTATGTTCAGAATCTTCAGGAATCTTATTTAATGGATTATTATGATTTTTAATTAATTCCATTATATTGATTTAAAATCAAATTTATCTTTTATATTATTATTGAAAAATGTTCCTTGAGAATCTGAATATACAAATTTATTAAATGTATCTTCATCGACATTGTAATAATTATAACATTTTCCACCTTTAAATTCTACTGTTAAAACATTTTTAGTATGGTTATAGCTACTTTTAACAATCATAGTTGAATCAAATTCGTGATTCGAAATTTTTTCTGCTGTTTTTTTCATAAATTTATTTTTAAATTGTTTATAATATTTCTATTCTATTATGTATTTCCATTTTAACTAAAACATTACTAGATTTATCGTTATAATTAGATTTTTCTTCTATATAAAGATTATACTCTTTAACACAATGATTATTAACAAAAAAATACATTATATGAAAATTTTGTTTTTTACTAAAAAGGCTATATATAATAGTATCATTATCAGTATTATGTGTTATATCTAAACTAAAATGTTCAAGCATTACCTTTTCAAGTATTTCTTCATGAGTACGAATTCCACATTCTGGACTACAGACTGATACAGTAACTAAAACATTACTTTCATTTATATATGAATAACATTTATTTTCTAATTCTTCATATACATAATTAATCATTGGAATATAAGAGTCTTTAACTAAATTTATGTATACTCCATTTATTTCAACTTGTTTATTTTCTTGACTAAACGACATTAATGTTAATATTATTAATGCTAAAGTAAAAATTTGTTTCATATTATTTCATATTATCTGCTAAAGTGAAAAGCAGTAGTTTATTAAAATCTATTAAATCAGTTTCTGTATTGCCTATTCTATTCATTAGTTTTTTTCGTTTAGAGTCTTTCATTTCATAAAAAACTTTAATTTTTCATATGATTTTCAACTAACCATTTTATTAAAATTACATCACCACCTAAATCCTCAATAAATTTAATATTTTCTTTTTCATTTATAAATTTAATAGCAAGTGTTGGATGATCATGAGTTTTTAATTTTCCAGTTTTCATATTTAATAAAAAACGATTTATTGAAAAATGTTTATTATCATTGAATTCTTCCATTGCTAATTTATAATCATTATTTATATCTAAAATAGCAGCGTCAAATTTACATATATCGTGATATAAACCTGCCAATATTAAATTAATATCATTTGTAGTAATTAATTTTTCAACAACAATTTTAATATGCTCTGCTGTATTTTTTTCAGAATGAAAATCACTTCTTTCTTTTAAACGTTTGCATTGAAGAAATTTTTGTATTAAAAATAAAGGAGCAATATTTAATAAATCATAAATAGAATTAATTTTATGCATTATAAATTTATATGGGATATTAATAAATTGTTTAAAAATTAATGTGTTCCGTTAATTAATGAGATTCCATGTTTTAAACCTCTTATAAAATCATCTTTTTCGAATCCTAAATCATTTGAAATATATTTACCGATTACAATACCTATAATATTACCAACATCTCCAAGATCACCTTTTTCAAATGATACTTTATCTATTTCATTTTTAATTTCTAAAAATATTTTTTCTAAGTTTTGCATTGAATATAATATTAATAATTAAAAAAAATAATTGCAGCGGTGCAATAACTATAAATAAAAAAATTAAAATAACAATTAATATTAAAACTATAATTGTATAAATAATACCTACTTTATTAGTTTCTTTAAATAAAGAATTTAATGTTTCATTTAATTTATATGTTTCATTTTTAAGTATTATAAAACATATTAATGTATATAAAAATCCAATAAAAATCCAATTAGTAATAAATTGATTTAATTCCATCTTGCTCCAGTTAAATCTTCAATTAATTGTTCAAAATCTAAACATATTGATTGTAATTTAGTTTTAACCATACTATGTGTTTCAGAATAATTATTTATTACTTCATTTTCATTATATAGTGTTTTTGTAATATCAATCATTCCATTTTCTCTAACTGTAACAAAAATATCTGAATTAATTTCACAACACCATATTGTTTCCATATCAGTTAATTCAAATTTTTTATCTAATCTATTTTCTAATAAACTTTTTAATCTTATTGCTGATAGTTCCATATAAATATATTTTAAATTAAAAGATTTCTAGCTATAGAAGATGCATCTTGTCCATTATACTGACCTACATATTTATTATTTAGAAAACTCATTATTTTTCCTATAGAATTTTTACCAATTAAATTAGAATTAGATATTTCTTGTTTAATTATTTCTTCTAATTGTTCTTTTTCTAATAATTTAGGTAGATATTCCTTTAAATATATATTCTCATGTTCACAGTGCGTAATTTCATTATTTTCAACCATTTTTTTAATAATTCTTATTACATCACTATCACTTGGATCTTTAGATTCTCTATCTAATTCACCTATTAAAGTTCCTAATACTAATCTTTTTTCAGGCTGCTTATTTATCATAGCCTGTTTACGATCATCAATTATTTTTTCTTTTAACATATTTTTATTTTAGAGATTTTTTTAATTCTTTTAAATCATTAATATACATTTCTTTAGGAATTAATTTTTTAGTTTCAATTAATTCTGCCTTTTTAATTTCAAACTGATTCATTAATTCATCATATTTTTCTTTTGTTAATGAATGAATAGCCATTGACAATAAATAAGAATAAGAATCATCAATTTTATCAAATTTTAACTTACTTAATGATTCAATTATTTTATCTTTAGGAACTTTATTAACTTTAATTTCATTATCTATTATTCCCTTTATAAAGCGTGCTTTGTTAGATAATATTTTAACTTCATATTCTGATTTATCGATTAGATAATCTTTTCTTTTTTGATAGTAATTTAATCTAAAATCAACAAAATATTGAACTATATCTTTAGCAGATTTAAATATTTTAAGCTTTCCTGTTTCATCAAGAGTTGTTAAATTTTCAGTTTCATATTCTTGTAGCTTAAATAAATCTTCAATTTTTTCCTTTTTAAGGAAAGTCGCTAAATTTGTTCTAGAAAATTTAATTTCATAATTTATATTTTGTGAACAATTATCTTCATATGAAGCTATTTCTTTTTTTGCTAATTTAGAATTTAAATGTTTTTCATATTTTTCATATGTTGTGCTAGGTGGTAATTCTGATATAATTATTGTACTTGTATTTGTTACTGCATATTTTCCTTCAAATATCCACCTGTTAGATTTTTCTTCATCTTTATAAATGCCTCCTGTAAAATCTTTAATCCATGGTGGTAATTCTCTAATTTTTTTACTATCTAAATGATCAAGACATGCATCAATTAATGTTTTTGGATTTCTATTTAATATATTTGTTGCAAATCCTACAGCAATTCCTGAACTTCCATTTAATAATACAGTCGGTATTATGGGTAAGAAGAAATTCGGTTCAATTTCATTTCCTTCTTCTATTTTAGATTCTAATAATTCGAAATCTTTATATAATAATCTAAAATTAGGATGTAACCTAGTTGATATATATCTAGGAGCTCCTGCTTCGGGAGATCTTAAACTACCAAATTGTCCAATTTCATCTAGTAGTGGCATAGAATTTTTATAAGATTGTGCCATTCCTATAATTGCTTGATTTAATGCTGAATTATGAACTACTATTTTAGATTTACCTACTACAAAACTTTCATATTCAGGAACTGATATATCATAATATTTTTTAGGTTCATTTAAAATATTAATTTTTATACTCTTTATTTTCATATATTTTCATTTATAAAATCAATACATAGTTTATAATTTTCTTCAATAGATTCTGTATCCCATATAACTAAAACTTTAAAATTATTTAATTTTGCTAATTGTATTTTTTCTTCAAATATTTTTAAATATTTTTTATATCCTTCTTTAGTCATTGGATGATACCATTTATTTAATTTGTTAATATATCTATAATCTGGATGCCATCTACATCCATTAAATTCTATTATTAATTTTTTTGTTTTAATTGTTAAATCATAGAAAAAATAACTATTATTTTTTCTTTCTAAATAAAATTCATTTTTATTTTTATTACTATCTCCATAATAAATATCATAAGTATTAATACTTTTATCGGTTATTAAATAATTTATAACTTTACTAAAAACTTTCATAGAAGCATTAGAAGCATTAGAATTAAAAGGTTTATAATACCCATTTCTTTTTATTAATATATTTTTAACTTTTAATTTTACTTCTTCTATTTGACCTGGATTAATAATTCCTTCTCCATATCTTTCTGTAAATGTATTTTTAATTTTTTCTTTTACTTTATCTCTTTGAAAAACATTTACAATTCCCTCAGTTTCTAATAATTTATTTTCCCAATTAATTCTAGATTTAGAGTTTTTAGAAAAATTATGTTTAGTTCCACAACTTTTGATATATCCAAGTTTTTTATTTTCATCTCCACATTTTTTAGAACAAGTTTCTTCACCATTTTTATTAAAATATTCTTTATCACATATTTTACACTTTTGATATTTTCTACATTTAGAACATTTAGTTGAATATAAATTTAAATCTTTTTCAATATATTTTAAACTTATAAATTTATTATTATATTCTTTATTACATCTTTTACATATTAAATTTTCATTTTTAATTTCTTTTAAATCCATGTTTTATTTTATATATTAACATAAATTTAAGCTTTTTATTAGCATGAAGACTTAGGTTAAATAAGATATAATATCATCACCTTCTTTTAAGTCTTTTACATATTTCCAAATATTACCTTTTAATAAAAATGGATGATACTCGGTAAATTTAAATATTTCGCCATTTTCCATTTCTATTTCGTATTCTTTATCTGTAATTTGACCTATACGTGCATTGCATCCTTCAGCAATAACAAATTTATTATTAATATCATCAAATGCGATTATATTCATTTTTTTATTAGGGTAGTTTTCAGCCCATTCACCAATTTTAATATAACTACCGTCTTCTAATAAAATAGGAGTATCATAATCCCCGCAGTCACCATGATGATAAAAAGCTTCTGCAGATACTTTACCTCCTAATTGAAATACTTTTAAAGGTTTTTCTTTACCTGTCTTCCAAATTTTATTTGCAATAAAAACTATTTTTCTTGCTGTAGGTTTTAACCCATCAATTACGGATGGAATTGCTCTATGTTCAACTACGTATTGTGCATACTCTAAATAATCTTCATCACAATATTGTGATATTGTTTTATTATTTACCATAAATGTGTTTAAAATAAAGCTGTTTCTAAAATTAAAGGTTCACCTAATATTTTTTCTTTTCGTTCATCAGATTCCCCAGCAAACCAAGCTGATAATGTACTTTGATATTCTCCATCCTTTGTAATTTTTATTACTTTAGGATTTTTTAATATTTCTTCATACTCATAATCTTCCAATGAAGCTAATCCCTTTTTATATTCTACATTCCAACTTTTAACATCTTTAATAGAATGCTCCCATTTATCATATTCATCTTGAGTATAAAAATAATTTATAGCAGTTCCTTTTTTAGTTACAACTAACGGAGTCATAACTTTATATATTTTTTCCTGCTCGAATAATTCTGGCCAATATTTTGCAAAGAAATGTATTAATGCGCCTGCAATAGCATTACCATCTGGATCAGCATCTGTATAAATATATAATTTTCCATATCTTAATCCAGCAGGTACTTCACCTAATTTTAATCCTACTGCGCCCATTAAACCTAATACTTCTTCGTTTTTAATTACTTTAGCATTAGTTAATTCACTTACATTAATAAATTTACCTTTTAATGGAAAAGCTCCAAACTTTTGAGAATCTCTAAATTTACGTAC